>Ga0207865_100062_pt1 | contig 129829 bp, 124 predicted proteins | sample HigsolmetaAR204D_FD_184836 | JGI IMG/M metagenome (GOLD analysis project Ga0207865, IMG submission 184836) | Ionic liquid and high solid enriched microbial communities from the Joint BioEnergy Institute, USA - AR20-4-D (SPAdes) (version 2) ... | reverse complement strand
AATCCAGCATCAATCATCAAATTTATATGATATTGAACTAATTCATCATTTACTTCAGGAAAATGAACCTCAGAAATCAGTTCTTCTTCAGATCTATTTTCTATTTCCTCGAGAACTCCTATAACTAACTCCATGTCTCGTTTCATAAAGGACTCCCTCTTAACTTTTTCCCAAAATTCGGTACGAGCTAGTTTTGCCGCTCAGTGTAACTACTTCTCATAATTCCTTCAATGGCACCTGTTGCAGTTTGGCGCGTGGGTGCGCGTACGGGAGATACCATCTAAACGCAAGAACTTTCGTACCTTGTTGGGGGTGATGCCGGTCTCTCGGACGATTTTACCGATGCTCTTGCCCATTACCTTCAATTCGTGTAAGCTAATCACAGTCCCACTTCTGAGCATAAACAGTCTCCTCTGCGTATCTTGATCGATATCCACAGAGGGCTTTTATTCGACAGGGGTGGGTCATTTTCTTTCCGGCGATCCTGGGTCAATTATAATCCGGCGGTAACAATTACGTATTGGTCTTAATGCTTTGATATCAACGGTATCACTTGGATAAAACCTGAATGGACCAATTTTAAATTGGGTTTCTATTTCGAATCTTGAGATCGGCATGACAACCAGATAACTTCCTGGAATTAATTCTTCCCTGAACTCATCAATTAAGTTAATCATGACTGCCTCCTTTTACCACTTATTTGTTGCGGGAGAAAGTGAAAGTTATTCGGTGACTCTTTCTTAGTTCTGATAATCTTTATCACACTTTCAGAAAGGATTAGAGGCCGCTAGGGCCTCCTAATCCTTTATTACTGAATTCATTCCCAATTAGCAACGATGGTTTTCTCATATAAAATCATATCATCGTTTCGGAATTGAATGGTAAGATACATTTTTCGCGTTTCTCGCTGGATGAACAAGTTGGAGATAAACTTACCCGCAAGTGTGTGAAGCAACTGCGGGTTGGGCGCCTCTTCATCCAGCAATGCAATCATTGTCTGAATATCGTACTTCACAGCGGCAATAAATTCTTCAGGTGTATGCAATGGTTCAAGATGATGCGATAACCTCGAATATTCCTCCGTTTTTTCAGCCAGCTCCTGATTCATTTCGTTCAGCATATCCTGATGATATGGCTTCGCGCGGCCAGCTTGTATGTCTTCCTCCACTGCCTGGATGCGTTTCCGCAGAAAATTGATTTCTGCCTCAAGGTTTGCTACTTGAGCGATGATATGTTTGTTTTTCTCGTTTTGATACAGTTTTATTTCCTCTTCCAATTGATTGTCCATCGACAGCCGAAGCAAGGTAGTCCGCAGTTTGTTTTTCACAATTTCCTCGACCCGTTCTTTTCTCCATGCAGTATACGGGCAAAATTCCTTGCCTTTTCTCAAATATCCGCCGCAAGTGTAGTAACGGTGCCCTCCTGTCTTTGAAGAAGTGGAATTTCCGACCATGCGTGAACCGCATTTGTCGCAGACCATAATTCCACGGAGCCAAAAGGGAGAAGTTGATGTGGTTTTGAATGGCTTATGTGTCTCTCCGCCGCCGTTCCACTTGGACTTCGCCTTTTCCTGACACAAATCAAATAACTCCTTGGTGATGATCGCAGGATGGGCATTTTCCGTGATGATCCACTCGGAACGGTCTCTCCACTTCTTCCCTTTCGTTTGATAATCCTGCTTGTTCCAGCACCGGCGGCCAATATACGCTTCGTTGTATATGATCGCTCTGATGGTCGATGCCGACCATTTTCCGCCCTTCTGAGCCGGAATGCCTCTCTCATTCAATTCGGAAGCAATTTTACGGTAGCCTTTATTCTCATAAGCATATTGGTGAAATATCCAACGTACAATGTCCACTTCTTCACGCGGCCCAAGCACCCATACCGCTTTTGTTCGCTGGTTTCCAAGCGCAATGTACTCCGTGCGGTATCCATAAGGCGGTGTGCCGCCGTTATTAAAACCTTGCTTTGCGTTCTGAGCCATGCCTTTCCGGACTTCTGCCGCGAGATTGGCATTGAAGAATTCGGATGCAACTTCAAGAATGCCTTCCAGCAATTTGTCTTGAGGTGTCTCGGCTTCAGTCTGTTCTGCCACGGAAATAACTTTTACTCCGCATTGGGCAAGCAAATACTTGTAGAAAACATGATGATCCCGGTTTCTTGCGAACCGGTCGAATTTGTGGACCACAATAGCATCGAAGTTGCGGTTGGCCCGGCGAGCCATTGCAATCATTTTTTGAAATTCGGGGCGGTCATCGGTTTTTGCCGACTTGCCTTTCTCGATATATTCACGGACAATGATCCATCCACGCTCCTGGCAAAACTGACGAATAGCCTTCAATTGCGCGGGAATGCTCAGTTCTTTTTCTGCTTGGCGATCAGAAGATACACGAACATAACTGACTACTCTCATCGTAAAATCCTCCTTGCATGATGGTTTTTGAGCATAAAAAAAGCAGGCACCCCGTTGATGGAATGCCTGCGAGCAAACATTTGAATAAAAAAGCAGGTGCGGTTATTTCACACCTGCTACATTACCTATTCACTTTTCTCACATTCAATTGAGCCTGCGCGGCCAACCACGTCTCTTCATCAATGATAGCCGGATGAGCGTTTTTGGCTATGATCCATTCGTCCGGCGGGTTCTTGCCTCCGTTTTCGTTTTTCCTGTTCCAGACGCGGTGTCCCAGATACACCGGATTGGCGAGCAGTGACAACACCGTTGAAGGAGCCAATTTTTCCGCCGGATACCCTTCTTCTCTCAGCGTGCGGACGATCTTCTTTCCGCCGTATCCTTGCGCCGCCAGCGCAAACATTCGCCGGATCATCCTGACTTCATCATCCGGGCCAAGTTCAAAAGTCACCTTCTTACCGATCTTCGTTCTTCTGTATCCCAGCGGAGCACGGCCTCCGCAATGAAATCCTTGCTCCGCATTTTCACGCAATCCTTTGAGCGTTTCAAACTTCAAATTGACATTGTAAAACTCGCTTAGTACCTCAAGCATTCCTTCCAGCAGAACACCGTGCGGCGTATCCGGGTCAGTTGGTTCAGTTGCCGAAAGTACAACGACGCCATGCTTTTTGAGCAATGCTTTATAAAACACATGATCCGCACGGTTACGGCTAAAACGGTCGAATTTGTGTACCAGCACTGCTTCGAATGTTTTGCCCGGTTGTTGAGCGGCGGCGATCATCCTCTGAAAAGCATCGCGGTTGTCAGCAGACTTTGCCGATTTCGCTTCGTCAACATATTCGCCGACGATGTTCCATCCGCGTTCTTCTGCATACCGTTGCAATGCATCCCGTTGAGCGGGGATGGATAGTTCACGCTCGGCTTGTTGTTCCGACGAGACCCGCAGATACGTTACCACATTCATAGCAACAATCCCCTTTCTTGATGATTTCAACGCCTCTCACCGTTGAACATTCGCTGTTAATAAAAAAAGCCCGATCTTTTTCAAGACCGAGCCATAATGCAATCAATTCTGTTTTTGCACCGAGGTGCTCTATGATATGTTGGTAGGTTTGTATATTGTATATCTTGATTTTCTTTAGTTGTATCAAGGGTTTTAGCATGTTCTATGCATTTCCTCAGTTCAGGGTAATCCTGATACAATCCTTGCCTGCTTGCACTTTTGCAAGATCAATGCGATGTACATCACGAGATTGAAGACCCAGTTTCTCCAACAACCTGAAATACACTCTTGCCATGTTATCCAGGTCTTTGCCCATAACACCTCCTTCAAAGTTCATGGTCAGCTTGATGGGTCCGCCGCCCGCGATGCTCATTCCACTTGTACGAAGTGCATCATAAATGCTGTCAAGTTCATCATGAACATAAAATGACCACAGAGCATCATTTTCATAATCAAGGAACAGCGGCTCCTTTTTGGGCACCACATATATGGGTACATCATCTGCCGCCTGAACTAATTTCCTCTGCTTTCCAGTGCGTTTGAATAATGCGACCGACAGAACATCCGGTGATTTTGTCAGCGGCGGTTTAGTCTTACGATTCTTGTACTCAATCGAACAAGCACATATGGTTTTATCGTCTCTTACAACTGCGTTTAAGCCGTCTACCACCGATTTCATCACAAGCAACAAGGGGAGTTCATCTAGGCTTCGGGAAGTTTCCAGCTTAATATCCACTTCAAAATTGCCTTGGAGCGGAAGTTGCTCCCCTTTAAGCGTTAAGGACCCTCGAAACAACATGGCGATTTTCGCTTGAAAATCCATCATCGGGATGTTTTGTAATAGTGGAACTTCGTTTATAACGCGGCGTTTCGTATGCTCATACTGTTCTTCCAACGGTTCATCAAATACTGTGATCTGGGACGCCCCGTCATGTTGAATCTTAATCTTCCGGTTGCCCAAGTTAGCAGATACAGTTTGCATGATGGTCATAATATCATCCTGCCCATTTTAGTTTCATTTCATCACTTTCGAGCTTATGCTGAATCAAGTAATAGGGACGCAAGACTATCTTGATATCATACGTTTGAGTAGGAGGATTACAACAGCCTACATCACCATAGTAAACATCATGTACAAAATAACATTCTACCGGTTTCAGTAATCCTCTCGAAATTAGCCAGACAATGACATCACCGACTTGTGTTTTTGAGGACTTCAAGTTGCAACAAAACCATTCAGAAATAACCAACGTACCATTGGAATCAATAGTCACGATATCTGGATCAACACCGCCGAAATATTCCAACCAAGTATGAGCGTATAACGACAGCCAAGTCTTCAACTTTCTGTCTGTCCACGTTTTCCGAACAGAAGACGACTTCTTCAAAATCGCGTCACCAAATGCCTTATTGGGGGCCATGATATACCCATGATTGTTGTCTTTCAGTGAATACCAATCATATTCCACATTAACAGGCCTGACAAATGCATTAATGCTAGGCACAAAGTCAGGAGCTGTCAGGATTTCGCATTGGAATGGCTGATGGTTGTTTTTATTCGTTCTTCTGATAAATTGATTATTCTCAAGCCACGCCAATGCAGAGTTTACTTCTTGCGGATAATTCATTAGCCGCAAGGCTCCCGGTTGCTTTTTGGTGTAATTCAAATCAATGCAAATTTTCTCCTTTGATCTTTTGCACCTTTTGGTGTAATGATCAAAGTGCTTGCACAGATACAAATAAATTCGAAAAGTATCAGGGTCTGGGAAATCCGGGTATACTTCCGATATAATTTTTCGCTGAACCATAAACCATTGCGGTTGAATATCAAATTGCGAACCAGCGTTATTTTGTACGAGAAATTTACTCCAATTTTGAATTTGCACAGCCATACATATCCTCCGATTGCAGTCTTTCTTATCCAAATTGTATTGGCTTTTGTTTCTGTGATAAAGTTCTACGCTAACATCTCCATAAGCCAGCGGACTGCTCTCCTTTTTCACTTACATGGCCAGGTTACGGAGAATAATCCGCAGTGAGCTCGTCAAGGGCCCCTAGCAGTAGGGGTGTTTTTTATCTTCAAAACAACGACAAGAGGGCCGCGAGCGGTAGCGAGCGGCCCATCTTTCCGTTGAAGTTTGGTGCGTTGTATTTCCAGCCATTTCAAATGGCACATACACTGAACACCAGTTTCGGCGCTTTGCGGAGTGCATGCGTCAGTTGCATGGGCAGAGGAATGATATGCGATTCAGCGTCTGTCGTGATGCCGACTTGATACGAATAGAACGGCAACGGCTCGCATGTTTGATGAATCATCCGCCACACAGCCGACCGGATGTAGATTTCATCTCCGGCAGTCGCAACATGTACTGTCATCTCGTCAGAAGACAGCGCAACAAAGGATGGAAACCTCAGCCCATTCTCCAGGTCAAGCATCAGGGTAATAGAGGCCGTTTGACCAACAAATAGTCTTCTGGTACTGCCGGAAACAAAAAAGCCTCCACAACCCGGATTTTGGCCGCCAGAGAGGCTTTTCAGGTATTCAACAATATGGCTCGAGAGGTTCACGGCAACTTCATGGCTTTGCTGAAGCACTTTGACACTTGCGAACAGAATTCGCCGTCGGTGGTCGATGAGAAGAATGTGCGGCGGCAATGCTGGATGTTCCGCAAAGGCCGCAGTCTGCCAGCCGCAATCCATCTCCACAGCTTGAGCAAGGTAAGCTAAACGAATTTGCTGATCCCTGGTCAACTTCTGCATAATCCTGATGTGGAAGCGGGCGCCGTTTAAGACAGAAATGCAAACCAATGTATCCACACTGGCCGCCGCGCTCAAGTCATCTTCAGGTCTCAATGTGTGTACAGGAAGCATCGTGGGCATAAATTCCCGCGATTCAGATTCGGTATATTGATTCATGAAATATTGCAGTGCATGTATGTTCATATGCGATTTCCTCCCGTATATGGATAAATGCATGCATCAATTAATGCCATTGTCGCGGTCTATCAGCCGGGCCAGAAATGCTTTCCGCGCCTCGATCAGCCTCAGTTCCAGTTCAAAGGCATATTGGATGTCCATGATCGCAGAAATGACCGCTGTGATGGTCATTTGGTGCCATTTAACGCGGCCATGATAGATTCCGCTGATGATCACCTCAATGACTTCCCTGCATGCCGCTGACTGGCGGCTCAATTCATCCGCAAGCTGTACAAGTTTTTCGTATTCTGCAAGCATATGTTTCCGATTCATTCCTGCAACCTCGCTTCTGTTTTGTGATTGATAAAAAGAAACGTGGTATCGCCGGTCAGCACGAACCGGAAATACCACGTAACACGAACTGTGTTTACATTAAGCCATGTTCTTTCAAGCTGTAGAACTGCCCGTCACCGATGATGATGTGGTCAAGTACGTCGATTCCGATGATTTTTCCGCTCTCCACAAGACGATTTGTAATCTGGATGTCTTCGGCGGATGGGGTCGGATTGCCGCTGGGATGGTTGTGAACCGCGATGATCGAAGCACTGCTCCGTTTGATGGCCGCTTTGAACACCTCTCTTGGATGCACGATAGAAGCGCTCAGACTTCCAATGGAGATGGTTTCTTTTGCGATAACGCCGTTCTTTGTATTGAGAAACAGCACAACAAATTGCTCAACTTGCAAATACCGCATCTCGGGAATCATCAGTTGCGCAACGTCTCGCGGGGATCGGATGATGTACGGCGCTTCAGCAGGCGCATTCAGCCTCTTCGCCAGCTCCAGCGCGGCCAAAATCTGTTTTGCTTTTGCCTTGCCGATGCCCTTGATCTGCATCAATTCCTTTTCAGTGGCCGACATCAACTCCGCAATCGACGGGAAGCGAGAGAAAAGTTCCTCAACAATATAGGAACTAGGGCGCTCAGCCAACGTCTGTGCAAACAGATTTTTGATGGTTTCGTAATGATTCATCGATTGTACCTCCCCTAAACATGCAACAAGAGGGAAACCATGATCGGCTTCCCTCTTGCGTGATGAGATTCAATTGAGTTAGGATAAAAACAGTTGAAATGCTTTTGGTCGCCTCGATTACCGGGCGGCTTTTTCTTTTTCAATCTGTTCGATCTCCAGTTCAATGAGCACCAGTTTCGTGAGCACGCGGGCATACTGCATGCCTTCCTCTGTATGCATCGGGGCATCCTTGTCCATCGTGCGCTTCACCGACAGCCAGAATTGTTTCTGCTCCTGAAGCATTTGCAGACGGTCCATGTGCAGGTCACCTCCTTCTCGCGGCAATAAAAAATCCGCCCATCCATCGCCCGCATCGAGCAATGATTAGACGGATACTTTGCACTTCACGCGGTACGTGATCAAAACCTCAACCTTTCCGTTCTTCACGGCAACGACAGCGTATTTGTCGTTGTCGATCCGAACGCTGTACACAAAGCCTTTCAGCTCGCAGTAACCGAGATATTCCTTTTGGCTGTTGCGTTTGAATGCCTGATAATCCATCTCCGACTCACCTCCTTGTTTTGGTCTGGAACCGGCGGTCACTTTGCGCCAGCACGTTTTCGATGAGATTGCAGTTGCCGGCTGAAATACTTCTCAAAGTACCGCCGCATGAAATAGGCCGCTGTCTCATCGTCCAGCTCCCAACAGCGTCTGAACCATGCGTACAGCAACGTGCCTGCGATTCGCACATTGCCGTTGGCAACCAGCCTCTTCAGCAACGTCTGCAATTCTTCAGGCAATCCCCTGCGTACAACCATTGGCGTTCACCTCCTTTCCATGTCTGCTCAACGATCTTGTGGTGGGCAAGCCTCTCACCTTGCCGCGTGTCCTCGCTGTCAAATAATTTCCGGAAAACAAAAAAAGGACTGCTATCTGCCAGATCAGCAGACAACAGTCCTATGCAACCGGGTGGGGCATGAAACGGCAGGCCCCCCTCCTTCAATTATGCATGGGGGTACCGCCGGAAAATGTATATCATTTTTCCTCCATATAGGGCCGGTTATTGCCGTACAAAAAATATATTCATCGGTTCTTCCGGTCGATGGTGTTTAGAAATTCACGGGCCACTGTCAGAACGAAGTCCACTTCTTCAATCTGACGCTTGCTCAGCAAAGTGATCAAGTCTTCGATCTTGTGATGTATTTCGCCATTCCCGGAATGGTCCGTGATTTCATCTATATCCTCAAACAGTTGAGCGGGTTTTACACCCAGAGCATTGATAATCTTGCCCAACGATTCCAGCGATATATTGCGGGCACCGCGCTCAACATCGCTTATATAGCTGAAGCTGAGGCCGGATTGTTCCGCCAGACGCTCCTGCGTCATCCCTCTTAACTTTCGTACCTTTCGGATTTGTTCACCTACCATTTGCTTAAATTCCATTATGTATCACCTCTACTTCAGCTTAGTAGAGTGTGATTGCGACTTTTGTCCTATCATAGTGACACTAAGACTACACTTAAAAGTGAAGTTTATTGTATAATGGCCTTGAGTTGAATTGCCAAGATTCAACAATTTCCACCAAGGGGGGATTCGTTCAGCGACTGAATGAAATGAAAGATAACCTTATACAAGGGACAAGTCATGCCAGGCATGATTATGCCCATCCCGGTCTTTTTTATTTTTCAGTCCATTGGCAATGCAGACCTGTTTGTACGGCAGATTCATGGCTTTACGGAGGGATGAAAATGGTACATAAGAGAATCACATCTGCACTGCTGGCAATTCTCATGATATTCAGCTTAACCGGAACAGTGTTAGCGGCACCGGTTGAATACGGCGAAGAGCTTCAGAACATGCCGGAGAACACGCCGACAGTATCGTTCAGCGATTTGCCGAGCACCCATTGGGCGTACAAATACATCGCGGACCTGGTGAACAGGAAAGTGTTCGAAGGTTATCCGGATCATAAGTTCCGCCCGGACAGGACGATATCCCGCGCTGAATTTGCAACCATTATCGTCAAAGCGGCTGGACTGCAACCGAAGAAGGTCAACTATTCTTCGTTCAGCGACGTCAAGGTGACGGACTGGAGCTCGCCCTGGATTGAGACCGCCAAAGACTACCTTACCGGTTACAGAACGGCAAACGGTGAGTACATCTACAATCCGACAGCACCTGCGCTTCGGGAAGATATTACGGTCGCCATTGTCAAGCTGAAGGGGTACGATGTCGCGCGTCTGGCCAATCGTTCCATCATTGAAGCGATGTTCACGGATTACGAGGGCATTTCGGAAAGCGCGAAGGACTACGTTGCCATCGCTGTCGAGAACGGCATTGTTTCGGGCTTTCCCGATGAAACGTTCCGCCCGCAAAACAGCATCACCAGGGCCGAAGCCGCCGCAATGCTTTGGCGTGCATTTATGTACGGCAACGACAACAAAGGCGTCGGAGGAGGCGAACAAACTGCGCCAACCACAACAACGCCGGTAACTGAGCCAGATACAACGCCGGTTGACCCGCAATCGCCTGCACAACCGCAACAGCCTTCACAAGGGACGAAATTCAGCGTGGATACGCTTGTTGGCGGGACCGGTCAAGGAGATGTGGACGGGCCTGTACATACGGCGAAAATTAACGAAGTGGACAGTCTGGCCGTGGACAAGGACAACAATGTGTATTTTCTCGATGAGGAAGCCCGGAAGGTACGTAAATTCGATATTTCTAACGGCACTGTGAGCACATTCCGGCAAGTGGATGCGTCATTTGACTGGGACTATACGGCGGACGGGAATGTCACCCATATCAGCCACACACAATTTGTTCCCAAAAAACTGGCTTACAGCTTTGCAAACAACAGTCTGTACCTTCTTGGATATGCGCGGGTCGGATACGCACAACCGGAAGAATACTATACGGAAATTTTTGAATTGACGCCTGAGGTCAAATTATCGGCGTATGAGAACTATTTTGCAGATCCTTTGAACCGGGGAGGTACTACAGATTATCGCTTTTTCCGTATCAATAATAACAACGAGTTTATATACGGCAGAGGCGAGGACTATTATTACAACGAATACAGGAACTCCAACATTTACAAAGCAACAATGAACTCTCAAGCGGAATTGATCGGCACTTCAAATGACAATACATCTGCATCTTTCAGCTATACTTTCTATGCACATGATTTCCCGATGGATGTGATCAGCACGGATGAAAGCATATATGTTTTCGATACCGGCAAAGGGTATCAATCTTCAGATCCCAAAAACCGGTTGACCCGGATTCAACTGTTTCCGCGAAAAGTCGAAACCATTGTATCGTTTGACAATATGACCTTTGATTCGGTAACCGTCCAAAACGGCAAGTTTTATTTATCCAGCGGCACCACGATCTATGAACTGAGCCTCGACGGCAAATTAACCACCTTCATTGACGGGAAAGACCTGACCTACAACGACGGCAACCCGATTCAAAAAATCAAGCATATGGCCTTTGACAGCAACGGAAACGTCATTGTTTACGACGACGGCAACAAGGCTATCCGGCGGATTAACCTGTAGAGGTATATTTACCAATGTCGGGGGAGCATCTGCTCCCTCTCTTTTTACAGATGGCGGCGAAGGGGGGGGCAGATATGAACCGGAAATACTTTTGCCAACGTTGCCATGACTTCCACGATGTGATGAGCGGCATCGGCATCAAACATTTGCCGCACAATCTTTCAAAACGGGATGTCGCCAACTTCATCAACGCGGCAACCACCATTCCCACCTATGAAGTTGTCACGGGAGGCATTCCCGGGGTTTTTGAAGGCACGGATGATTTTGTCCGTGAGGTTAAGATTGCGCAAACCCTGCAAGACAAATTCCCCAACATGGACGCATACAAGTCAGCCGACGGCTTTAAGGAATGGCTATCTGAACGCTTGCAAATGAGCAACAACGCAGGGGCTAATGCGCTGAGCCGCATTCAGGGCGACGCCGCCGGGGAAGTGGACTTCATCAGAGAGATGCAGGGTGACATCCGCAGTTTGTTTACGAAGACGGATTTTCCGCGCAATGCGGATGGAAGGATCATCAGCAACAATCCCGGCATCGACGCTGTTGAGATCAACCGGTTCACAGGAGATATCGTCAACGAGTACCAGATCAAGACATTGCGTTCCGCGGACAGCATCGACCAGACGCTGGAGGATTTTCTGAGCAACGACCATTACAAACCGACAACCGTGCTTGTCGGCCCGCAGGAATTGATCGACCGTGCGCATGAGCTCGGCATTCCGAATCCGACCAAAGTGATGGGAACGTTGCAGGACAATCTGCAATCCGCACAGGAACTGAGCGACAAGATTTTGAACGGGCAACTGGCAGTCGGCATGACTCCGGGGGCAGTTGCCGGAGAATTGATCAGCGGCGCAGGCATCGGCGCGGCCATCTCCGTCACCGTATCCGGGCTGATTACATACTTGCGGTACAAATCCGGCAACATCACGTTCGATGAGATGAAATCGAAATTGGCCAAAAACGGCGTCAAAGGAGCCGTTACGGGCAGTGCGCTGGCGGGATTATCGCTCTTTATTCCCGGAGGGTTGATTGGAGCGGGTATCGGCTACACCGTTGGCTTTACACTCCGTCGATTGCTCGATGAAGCATATGGCGACGGTATGTTCGGCGAAGTCATGAAGCTGACCGGGGCCGTTCACGCCAATGTGCAAATGGTGAACAACGGAGCGGTTTATATTGCGCATATTTCCGAAATGAACAGCCATGCATTGGCCAGAGCGGTCACTGTGGTTGATGATTTGTACAATGACCGTATCCAGGCTGACGACATCTACACCCGGTTGGAGCGGGTTCATGACAATGGCATGCGGATCGATTACAGCGAATCGGCGGAAAGCATATTTGCCAGGCTGGATGCGATGCGCAACCTGATGAAAGGGGAGGAATCACCTTGAGCCAATTACCTGCAAATGCAGTGAGCATTCCAAATAAGCGGCAGGTACAGGAGACCATCAAAAACAATCCGCGGCTTGTGGACGAATCACAAGTGCGGTCGATCGTCAATGAATGTCTGTCTCAACTTGCCAGTATTGAATACCGGTTGGACAGGCTGGAGAATCGGGGTTTTCTAGGACGCATGTGGGATATCGTCAGCGGCAATTCGCACCGGGAAATGATTTCGCTGATGCGCGACTTGACCCAGACCCAGCAGACGACAATCAAACTGGTGCTGACGCTGGCGATGTATCATGCGCAAAACGTAAAAGTCATGGACGAAATACTGGATGAACTGGATCGGGCAAAAGGAACGCATACAAGAACGGCTTCGCATATTGCATTTTTGTACGAGCAGGTGCAGTTGATACGGGACTTGAACAGAAAACGCCAGCCGCAGATCAGAAACATCCGCAGATGGGCGTTATCCGCCGCGCTGATCGGTTTTATTGTATTGTTCATCTATTTGTGGGCTCGATATCTGGCATAAACGCAAAGAAGCATTCCGGGCGCCGATCCGATATAGGGTGTAATGCTTGCAAAAATCACACACAACGATGAAATTCTGCGATTGTTGATCGAAGCGGGTACCGTTGTTACAGAGTTATCGAAAAATTTTCGCTGAGTTCGTTACATTTTTCGATTTTTTCGGATATATGAAAAGTGGATGCAGGGCAGTTGGCGGGATATGTGCCGACCGCTCTGTTTTTTTGTTCAGATCCTCGGTAGATTCAGCGGTTTGGCAAGGAGGAGCGGGAAAGTGACCGGATAATCGAAGAATCACTCCCAATTCAAATTTCGGGAACAAAGACCTAAGAAACTATGGTAAAATCAAGTAGATCGAGTGTGAATTGGGAGGATCAACGTGGCAAGAACGTACTATTCCGAAGGCAGGCAAATTGCCAATTTTCTTCGCGGACTTTTCGGGTTGTTCGGATTTGCTTTGTATTTCTTTATCATTCCCGGACTGCACTGGAGCTTCCTGATCATTTTTCCGCTCATAGCGATACTCGTGGCGGAAATCACCGGGGCGGTATGGACGCGCAACAGGAGGAAATCCGCCAAAAATACTAAAGCTTCGGCTCAACAATCAACCAGGCGGAAAGTTCAGGCAACCGCAAAACAGGATAACGCCTCCAGGACAAAACGCAAATTGACGGACGAGGAAATCATCAATGCGGATATCGATACGCTGTCTGGAACCGATTTTGAACGTCTCATGGAATTGTACTACAGAGATAAAGGATACGTTGTCGAGCGAGTCGGCGCCTCCGGCGATCACGAAGTCGATCTGATTTTGAAGGGCAAGGAAGGATATAAAATCGCTGTGCAATGCAAACGATGGAAGCAGGATGTCGGCAACGACATTGTATTGAGGCTTAAAGCCGGAAAACAGATTTACGGTTGCTACGACGCATGGATCATCACGACGAGTAACTTTACGCAAGCGGCCAGAGAAGCCGCCGAATCGTTGCGTATCCGTCTGATCAACGGACTGACCGTCCATGATATGATCAGCCGATGGAGAAAAGAACGCAAAGAAAGAGTAACGAAACCACGAGCTACGAGAGTTAAATAAGGTGATTTTTTGAGCAATCTAACGTTTTTCAACACACCGCACGGAGCGGGAAGCCGTATGATACCGAATGCGGACTTGGCAACAACGAAAACAAGCAAAGACCTCATCTCCAGTGCCGACAGCGACGCTTCTTTCTTTCGGTCACTGGAAAAGCGGGGGATATATCTCAATGAACCGCAAATACAGGCGGTGCGTCATTTCGAAGGGCCTCTGCTGACACTTGCGGGAGCGGGATCAGGAAAAACATCCGTCTTGGTATGTCGGACAGGCTATCTCATTGCTGTCCGCAATGTCGATCCGAGAAACATTTTGCTGGTGACGTTCTCCAAAAAAGCGGCGGAGGAAATGCGCGAGCGAATCGCACGTTTGCCCGGACTGAACGAAAGCATCGCCGCAACCATCCAAGCCCGCACGTTTCATTCGTTCTTTCTGCAAATTATCCGAAAGCATGGCGTGACGCAGGACATCCTGAGCGAAACCCGATACCAGCATATCCTGCTCAAACGCATTTTGCGCGAGATGGGCTTGCAGGACGCTTATCAGCCGGAGTCATTGCTGTCCCTGCTCTCTGCATACAAAATGCAGATGGTCGATGTGGACAGCCTGCCGGAATCAAGCGACGAAGAAAAAGAACTGAAACAGATATTTGCCGAATACGAGAAATGGAAGGCCGCCAATGACAAAATCGACTTTGACGATGTGTTGCTGATTGCTTACAAACTGCTTCAACAGAAGCCGTCGCTGTTGGCGGCATTGCAAAAGCGTTTTCTCTATGTCATGGTTGATGAATTTCAGGACACCAACATGGTGCAGTATGAGTTGATCAAGATGATCGTCGAACCGCACCGCAACTTGATGATCGTCGGCGACGACGACCAGACGATTTACTCCTTTAACGGAGCGAGGAATGAATTTATTCTGAACTTTGACAAGGTGTTTCCAGACGCCAAAACGATTACGCTGGATATTAACTACCGCTCCACGAGCAGTATCGTCGGACTCGGCAACGAGGTGATCCGGCATAATGCGCGGCGGAAAAAGAAGACGCTGAAGGCGACCAGACAAAGCAAAACAACACCGCAATATCTCCGACCGAAAAATACCGATGATGAGGCGGAAACGATCACGAATTACATCCTGCGTCAAACAAAGCAGGGAAAACGGAACTTCGGCGATTTTGCCATCCTGTATCGAACAGCGAGCAACAGCCGGGCAATCATCGAACAGTTTGTCATGGAGGACGTTCCGTTTGTCGATTACGGGAGTGATGAATCGTTCTACGATCATTGGATCGTCAAGCCGCTCATCGATCATATTCGTCTTGCCTTAAATCCGAAGGAATATGAGGCGATGGAAGGCATCTTGCCGACACTGTACATCAACCGTGAGTCAGGCATGCAGTTCATCCACGATCAGGAGGCGGTGCAAAAGAAAAAGTGGCCGCTTATCCACCTGATGTCGTTTTCCGACCTCAAGGACTTTCAGAAAGAGAAACTCATGGAACGTCTCAAGCTGATCAAGTCTTTGAAATCGTTGAAGCCGCTCGATGCAATTCAACAAATGCGCCACGAGTTTTACGATCAATATCTGGAGACGAACAAACGAAGCAAACTGACGCATCACAAAGAAACGTTGCGCGAAACGCTGGATGAGTTGGAATCGTCGGCGAAACGGTTTTCCTCCATTGAAGAGTTTGTTGCCTTTATCGGGGAAGTTGCGGAAAAACGGAAAGCGTTGGATCGTCGTCACAAAGACGATGATGCCGACAAGGTTTCGCTGATGACGATCCACAAGTCCAAAGGGCTGGAATTCCCGGTAGTATGCCTGATAGGAGCGTCCGAAGGCAACATGCCGCACAGTTCCATTTTTGATGCGGAACGGATGAACGACGTATTCACTGCGCACGAAGGCCGCGATAAAGTTACTGCCGCGCTGGAAGAGGAGCGCCGATTGGCCTACGTTGCTGTCACCCGCGCCAGGGATGAGCTGATCATCAGCTCGCCGGCATATTATCGAGGGAAGAAGGCGGCGGTATCGAGGTTTATATTAGAGGCTTTTCCCCAACACTCAATGAGCGGAGCTGAAACACTGCGACAGCAACCAGCGTCGGCAAACAGAACTTCCTCTGTCGAAAAGCCAAAAACCGAAACTGTATATGCATGGATTTGTACCAGCGAAACGTGCAACGCATGGCAACGCATTAGAACCTTTGAGGAAGCGGAATTGCCGAAGAAAGAGTGCCCATTATGCAAGGCTCCGATGAAAAAGGGAAGTAAAGAAGTAAAAATAAAGTGAAGGTGGTGTGAAGGAAATTGAAGATTTAAGTATAAATTTACAATATAGGTATTCAAATATTCACTAAACTGGAAGCATATTTACGAAGAAGTAAAGTAGAAGTACCTAATGGGTGTCGTATGTTCTCAATAGTTGTGATCCTTTGTTAAAGTTTGTTTATCATGTCCGAGGGGGACTGTAGAATATGTACTTTAAGAATACGTTCGCCCATATCGAAGGAAACCCCAATTTAAGAGAACCCCAGATACAAGGATATCTTAGGGTCAAGGAGTATTTTGAGACGGAATCTAGTCGTAAGCCTGCTTTAGTCACATTACCAACCGGGGTAGGTAAAACAGGGCTTATGGCAATCTTACCATATGGAATAGCCGAAAATCGCGTTCTGATTGTAACTCCTAATCGTACTATTAGAAGCACTGTTACGGATAGCCTTGACCCAAGATATGAACATAATTTTTGGTGGAATCGTAGAGTAATTAATATACCGTCGAAACTGCCCGAAGTTATCGAATATGAAGGCGACCCAAGGACATTGGAGCAAGCAAAAATTGTGATTACTAATATTCACCGGTTGCAATCGCATAACACTAGTTCGTTGTTACAAAAAGTGCCGAGAGATTTTTTTGATATGGTTATTATCGATGAAGCTCATCATTCGCCCGCTCCTTCATGGGTTGAGGTTGAGGAGTACTTTAGCTCCGCTAAAATAGTTAAAATTACGGGCACTCCTTTTAGATCAGACAGAAGAGAAATATACGCAGAAGAGGTTTATTCGTATCCTCTTAGCCGCGCTATGATAAAAGGGTACGTAAAGCAACTTGTAAAAATGGAGTATATACCTGATGAATTAACATTCAGAGTAGAAGGTTACGAAGAAGATTTAAGTTTAGAAGAAGTATTAAAACTAAAGGATAGTGACTGGGTTGAGAGGACAGTAGCTTATTCAACTCAATGTAGTAAGGCCGTTGTAAAACGGAGTCTTCAGATAATGTCAGAGAAGAGAGAGGCTACTGGAATCCCACATAAAATTATTGCTGTAGCTTGCTCTATTGATCATGCAAGAGAAATCAAATCCCTATACGAAGCAGAAGGTTGCCCCACTTCAATAATACATAGCGAGATGGAACCTGATGAACAAGATCGGGCACGTTCTGATTTTCATAATGATCGTACTCATGCCATCGTTAATGTAGGAATGCTAGGGGAAGGCTACGATCATCCATATATATCTATAGCCGCTATTTTTAGGCCGTTCAAAAGTTTGTCCGCATATGCACAATTTGCGGGCAGAGCTTTAAGAGCGATTCCAGATGCTAAAAATCCTCATATTGATAACGTAGCACATTTAGTGTATCACAATGCGTTGGGACTGGAGGAATTATGGGAATACTATAGTAAAGAACAACAAAAAGCCGAAATTATCGATCGCTTAGAAAAATATTTGACCGGTGATCAATCAGATAATAGTTCCGATGTCGATAACTCCAGTCTAGATGTGGGACTAGCAATGCAATCAGAAACCTATAGAGAACTGCTTGAATCTTTCGTCGGTGATGAGAGTATCATTGAAGAATACGAAGAGGCTATCAAACTAAGTAAAAGTAAAACTGAAGAAGCATTAGAAGCATTGAAATCAACGGGTATTACGATCACCGATGAAATAATCAAATTGATCGAAGGATCTACGTTTGAGGATATAGCTAAATCAAAACGACCTGATCTTGAATTAAAAGAACGGCGACAAGAGTTAAAGTCATTTATAGAAAACGAAGTTGCTGACATACTAACAGATAAGGGTTTAGACCCAAAAGCAAAGGCGGGAGAGATCGCAATTAAGCTAGGATATTATCGTGATACAAATCTTGCACTTGATGGCCTTTGCGTGAAAATAATTAACGAGCAATTACTCAGAGCGATTGGTTATCCAAGGAAAGAATGGTCGATTGATGATTTTAAACGAGCGAGACCCTTAGCTGAAAAATATGTAGCGTATTTATCGGAAAGACTTTAGAATGAAATTATTATTGACCGAAAGGAGGAAGCGTCTTGTCTAATTCCCCTGGATTGAAAAAAATGTTGGCACAAGTTCTTGCCAATAAAGGAGTACCTCCTTTTGTATTGGCAAATAACATTACTGAAGAAAATTACGACGAAATATCATTGTACAAGCGCGATGGTTATATTATCGTTGACATGTATTGTAAAGATGTAGAAACGGGACAGTCTCTACTGTTTAGGTATAAGTACAACTCAAATGAAGTGCTTCTCAAGTCAGAAATGATCATTGCAGGGCGTTCAAGTGTCATTTGGGACAGGGAAGCTGAAATTGCAAAATTAGTTGAACAAATTAAGCAGAGGGATGTAGTTGCAAAAATTTAGTTAATAGTTATATGTTCGGCCTGGATTTATTATTTCCAGGCCCTTTTGATTTGGGCTGAGTTACGCATGCGTGGCGGCTCCACTATGAACACCATCAGAAATTTTTCGTATTCGAGCCCAGAAGCGGCAAAAATCTAATGGCTACGCAGGTTTTGTAACCACCACGAATACCGAAAACGCAGAAAAGACACCTGACACGGTGTCTTTTCTGATGGGTATGGTGGAGGCGACGGGAGTCGAACCCGTGTCCGAAGATAACGCCACACAAGCTTCTACGGGTGTAGTGACTTGAGAATGGTTCGCCTGAAGAGCTGCCAAGTCACCCGCTACTCATCAGGCTAGTCTGATTATCTTCTTCAGCCGACCACAGACGGAGATCGGACAGCGTAGCCCACTAAAGTTGAGCCCCTATCCCGGCACATGGGCGATGCTGGGTAGAAGCACGCGAGCAGTTTCTTAGGCTGCTACAGCGTAAGAAGGTTGTTGTTTGCCATTTACATTTGGCATTCGCGTTGTTAAAGCGGCCGCGACCCCACTACCCGCTACTCATGCTCGAACTATCCCCGTCGAATCCAAAAACGCCCCCGCATGAGAAAAGTAACTCGGTTAAGAATCAGGCGCCAACTTACGGCATCAAACTGGGATGTCTGAGCTGTTAAGCAACTTCATCTTAGGATGTCATCATCACATCTCCATTATAACATATTCGTTCATGCAGATGGACGATGACTTAATGGCAAGCGAGGTGCAGGATGGAACACCATCCTATCTTGCGATCTTCTGTTTCTCGCGCAGTGCCCGTTGAATCTGACGATCCGCATCCCGCTTCGCCATAACGTCGCGCTTGTCGTACTGCTTCTTGCCTCGACCGAGGCCGATAAGCACCTTGGCGTAACCGTTGCGGATATATATCTTCAGCGGCACCAGCGTATAGCCCTCTTGTTTGGATGCACCGATGAGCTTACGGATCTCAACCTTCTTCAGGAGCAGCTTGCGCGTTCTGGTCGGGTCAGTCGGATTGAACCGATTGCCCTGCTCGAAGGGACTGATGTGCATGTTATGAAGGAAGGCTTCCCCATTGCGAATGGTAGCGAAGCTGTCGGTCATATTCGCACGACCTTGGCGCAACGACTTGATCTCCGTACCAGTCAGTACGATCCCGGCTTCATAGGTCTCTTCGATAAAATAATCAAAGCTCGCCTTCTTGTTCTGCGCCAATACTTTGCCATCACGATTCTTCGCCATACACGCTCACTCTCCTTCCCGACACAACACTCCGCTAAATCTGACATCATGATCGTCAACAGGCAAACATGATGGGCTCTCAGGGACTCGAACCCTGGACCAGATGATTAAGAGTCACCTGCTCTACCAACTGAGCTAAGAGCCCATACTTCAATTATCCATTAGACCAACCTGTCGACCAATAGGCAATCATGGTGGGCTCTCAGGGACTCGAACCCTGGACCAGATGATTAAGAGTCACCTGCTCTACCAACTGAGCTAAGAGCCCATACTTCAATTATCCATTAGACCAACCTGTCGACCAATAGGCAATCATGGTGGGCTCTCAGGGACTCGAACCCTGGACCAGATGATTAAGAGTCACCTGCTCTACCAACTGAGCTAAGAGCCCAAATCGATCAGCATCCTCAAATGCCGAGTAAAAAGTATTGTATCAACTTAAATAGACGAAATCAAGAACCATCATTCGTTAACCCAACAATCTTTCGCCATCCGAGCAACCAACGGTTGCATCTTACCCACATGAACCATCGGCTTCGTAACCCGCCCCTATCAAAACCTGTATCCGGCATAAATTAACACACCGTGACAACCATCAAAGCGTCCACCGGAACCAACTCCCCCTCTTGGTTAACCACCTTAAAAAATAAGTTCATGCGCCAATACCCCAGACCGCAACCTCGCGCCTTCCGACCACCTGATCTAAGGGGATAATGACCCTATGTGGCTCGTACACATGATTCATCACTCGACACATAACGCGTTAAGAAGCCAGCTTCCCAGAACCACCCCTGATCAAATGGCATCATCCACGGCACATTACTCGTGAACCTACATCCATCCGCATCTGCCCCTTCCTGACGAGAGTTATCCACACATATTGCTAACCCCCCCTCCCTGCGTCTTCGATCACACCAGATCAGCATGCCTGGACAATAGCAGAATGAATCCACCTGGGCAACGGGAATCAGTCCTTCTCAACAAGCAGCGGACTGTCCGGCACGGAAGCCCGGTTAAACCGGGCTCCGCCGTGAAGGTTGCCGGGGCTGCAACTGCGATAGCCATTTATGCCCGCGTACCCTTCGCTTCCTTGTTCTTGCCGCTTCCCTTGCCGGACTTGCCCTTGCTTGAAGACTTGCCGTTCTTGCTCTTGCCGCTGCGAGCTTGGGACTTGCCCACTCCAGCTCCGCCGCCTGAGCCTCCATGACCGTGACCATGACGGCCATGCTTGCTGGTGAATCCCCAGAAGTCCACGTAGCCTTCATTGCCACTCGTGCCAGCGCCAGACACACCGCCGCCAACATCACGACCATCACTGGCGCGCCGAGCTTTGCCGCCACTGTTGCCAGCCGCTCCCACGCCACGACCCGACGCCACATAACCGCCGCCGCGCTCGCGATCTCCCCGCTCACCGCGTCCGCCACCTTTGCGGCCTTTCCGGGCTTCATAGATGACATGCGGCACCTCCTGACGGCGATGCGCCTCCACCAGCTCGAAGTCGATCGTATGCTCATCCATGTTGACGCGCAGCACGCGCACCCGCACCTCGTCTCCGATCCGGTAGATCTTCGACGTCCGCTCGCCGATCAGCGCCATCTGCAGCTCATGGAAGTGGTAATAATCATCCGTCATATAGCTGAGCCGGATCAAGCCTTCGACGGTGTTATCGAGTTCCACGAACATGCCGAAGTTGGTCACGCTGCTGATGATGCCGGTGAACTCCTCGCCGATCTTGTCGAGCATGAACTCCGCCTTCTTCAGCGCCTCGGTGTCACGCTCGGCCTCTACGGCGATCCGCTCCCGCTCGCTGGAATGATCGGCGATATCCTGCATGCGGCTGGCGAGATACTCCTCACGCGCATCGCTCAACTGGCCGCCGTTCTCGATCACCTCGCGGATGATGCGATGGATGACCAGGTCCGGATAACGGCGGATCGGCGATGTGAAGTGCGTGTAGAACTCCGCAGCCAGGCCGAAGTGACCGCGGCTCTCCGGATCATACTTCGCCTGCTTCATCGAGCGCAGCATCATCGTGCTGATGACCGTCTCCTCGCGCGTGTCCTTGATCTCCTCGAGCAGCGTTTGCAGCGCGCGCGGATGCACCCTGTTCCCCTTGCCGCGCACGACATAGCCGAAGTTGCTGATGAACTGGATGAAGTTCATCATCTTCTCGCTGTCCGGGTCTTCGTGGATGCGATACAAGAACGGCACCTTCAGCCAGAAGAAATGCTCCGCCACCGTCTCATTCGCCGCCAACATGAACTCTTCGATGATCTGCTCGGCGACCGACCGCTCCCGCTTCACGATTTCGATCGGCTTGCCATTCTCGTCCACGATCACCTTCGCTTCCTGGAAGTCGAAGTCGATCGCGCCGCGCGCCATCCTGTTGGCACGCAGCTTCATCGCCAGTTCCTCCATGAGGCGGAAGTCGTCGATGAGATCGCGGTAACGCTCCATCAGCTCTGGATCTTCCTCGGTCAAGATCTTGCGCACGTTCGTATACGTCATCCGCTCCACAGTGCGTATGACGCTCGTGAAGATGTCGTGCCTTACCAGCCTTGCCTTGTCGTCGAACTCCATCTCGCAGGACAGCGTCAGACGGTCCACCTTCGGATTCAGGCTGCATATGCCATTCGACAGACGATGCGGCAACATCGGGATGACGCGGTCGACGAGATACACGCTGCACCCGCGGTTGTACGCTTCCTGGTCAAGCTTCGACTTCTCCTTCACATAATATCCGACGTCCGCGATGTGTACGCCAAGCCGGTAGCCGCCGTTCGGCAGCCTTTCGACGTGCACCGCGTCGTCAAGGTCCTTAGCATCCTCACCGTCGATCGTTACGATCCGCTTGCCGCAGTTGCGCAGGTCACGCCGCCCGACAAGATCCTTCTCCGTGATCTTGTCCGGTATCTGCTCGGCCTCCGCCAACACATCAGGCGGGAAAGCTTCCGGCAAACCGTGCTTACGGATGATCGACAGGATATCCACGCCAGGGTCGTTCTTGTGTCCGAGGATCTCGATTACTTCCCCCTGGGCGAGCGATCGGCCTTCCGGGTACTTGACGATCTTGACGACGACCTTCTGCCCTTCAACCGCGCCCTTCATCGCTTCCTGCGGCACGAAGATGTCCTTCACGATCCGCTTGTCATCGGGAATCACGAAGCCGTAGCTCTCGAAGCTCTGGAACGTGCCGACCACCTCTGTATTGGCGCGAGTGACGATCCGCACGACTTCCCCTTCCAGCTTGCCTCCGGCCGCCCCCTTCGAGGTGACGCGCACCAGCACCGTATCGCCGTTCATGGCGCTCATCATATCATTGGCGTGAATGTAGACATCCGGATGCTCCTTGTCATCCGGAATCAGGAAACCGAATCCCTTCGGATGGGTTTGCAACCGGCCGCGAATCAGGTTCATCCGCTCCGGCACGCCATAGCGGTCCGAGCGTGTCCGCAGGATCTCGCCGCGTTGTTCCAGATCATTCAGCAATTTCAGAAAACTCCGGAACTCATCGGCCCCTTCGATCTGAAAATGCCTCTCCAACTCCTGATACGTCATCGGCTTATACGCCGTTTCCCTCATAAATTCCAACACTTGCTGTTCCGTAACGATCATGCTCGCCCCACCACTCCATCTCTCTTGTGCAACTCATTCATTACCATCTTCTCAATCATCTGATACACCTAAACGTTCATACCCTTCTTCAAATCTTCCGATAAATCATTCACTACATGTATCATGAACCCCATGCTCCATCTCCGCCTCCTTGCCGGACGATGGGTGGCCATGAATCCGCCGTTAGAACTGCGTGGATGTGCGCCTAACTACAAACCCGCTGTCGTTCAGACCAACGTCGGCTGGTGAGTCAGATCCTGATACGTATCGATCCACGCATTCATATCCGCTGGTACAGCACTCTCTGCACTTATACCGGCTCGCGTATCGCCCTCTGCTGCGCCATATAGGCGGCTGAGCCCGGCCACGAACTCCTTCACGTCCCTGTACAGCTCCATGTGCGAGATGTCGGCCATGATCGCATGGGATGTCTCCGGATAGTAGCGAAGCGTCTTCTGCCGCGAGGCGACGGTCCTGTATATATAGTCGGCGCTTCGCGGATCGACCGTGCCGTCAGCCAGACCTTGTCCGATGAAGAGCGGCACATGCACGCCCGCGATCAATCGCTTCATGAGACGGATCTGCTTATACAGACTATGCACGCAATCGAGCGGCGTCTTAACGTAAGCCCCCCGTTCCTGGAGGAGATATTCGCTGATCACGGGTTGCTTGTGGATATATCGTTTCACGAACCTGACGATGCCCGCATACCGAATCCTCCGGTCCCGCAGCATGATCGGTGCTGCCAGCGTTACTACTCCGGCGACCGGCCTGAAGAGAGACAGCTTCATCGCCAGCAGGCCGCCCATGGAGAACCCAACAGGCACGATGATCCGCGATGCATCCAGTCCCTGCAACAGGTCATAGCTGACCAGCGTATGCCTCCACCAGTCCTCCCATCGCGTGCGGCGCATCTCTTCCGGCGTGGTGCCGTGGCCGGGCAACCGGATCGCCTGCACCGTATATCCAGCATCATTCATATACTTAGCCATGCTGCGAAAGTCTCCGGGATTGCCCGTGAAGCCATGGATCAGCAGCAGGCAGACGCGCTTGTTCATGCCGCTGCCTTCCATGTAGAAGGGGGCGGTTGATCTCCACTCGCCGTCCATCGCACGATCACCCACCATAATATTCCACCTTGTATGCATATAAAAAACGACAGGAACTCTTCCTGCCGTTTAGTATGAACCATTCGTATGCAATCCAATCCGTGTCCGGTTAACCGACCACAAAGGAAACGATGATACATAGCACGACAAACAGCGTACCAAGCACCATTGTCGAGCGCGATAGGATCAAGTCAAGGCCGCGAGCCTTCTGCTTGCCGAACAAGTGCTCAGCGCCGCCGCTGATAGCTCCAGATAAGCCAGCGCTCTTGCCCTTCTGCAAGAGAACGACGAGTATTAATGCCAAGGAAACGATCACCAAAAGGATCTTCAATGCGATATCCACTGCAATTCCTCCCAAACATCTATACAGACAACATTTGTATTGTAGCACAATGTGTACCTTCACCGCAACCAATAACCGCAGGTTTTCATCCCCATTGTCCCAATGTATAATGGAAATGATCACCATGACCGACCTAATTGATCCTGATTCTAATCATGAACGGAGGGTACCATCGTGAACGACCTCACACCATTGCAGTATCCCATCGGCCCATACCAACCGCCATCCGAATTTACGCCTGAGCTCAGACAGCAGTTGATCGAACGGCTCCACGCTTCAGCTGCCAATCTGCGCGCCGCGATTACAGGACTGGACGAGCAGCAGCTCAACACCCCTTATCGTCCTGGCGGCTGGACGGTTCGTCAAACAGTACATCATATCGCCGATGCCTGCGTGAACGGTTATATCCGCACGAAGCTGGGGCTGACGGAGGATGCGCCCCCCGTGAAGCCGTTTGAGGAAAAACTGTGGGCGGAGACAGCGGACAGCAGAGAGATGCACCCCGAAGTGTCGGTTCGTCTGGTAGAAGCTCTGATCGAACGTTGGGTTGCGATGTGGCGCTCATTGTCAGCAGACCAGTTCGCCCGCACCTTCGTCCACCCGGTGAACGGCCCGACAACGCTCGATGCCACTCTCGCCTTCTTCGTCTGGCACAACGAGCATCATACCGCACAGATCACTTCCTTGCGCAAACGCATGGGATGGTAATCCGATAAACACACAAGCCCGCCCGCAGGAAGACTCCTGCGGGCGGGCCCAGGCATCAATCATCCAACAACGATATGAAGTTTACCATCAACTGGGCTCCTTCTGCTCTCGTGACAAGGCCTTGCGGGTCGAAACGATTCGCACCCTTGCCAACCATCAGACCAAGCTCCCAGGCTTTCATAACGGCCTCCAGCGCCCATGGGCTGATCTGCCCGGCATCCTCGTATGCATATCTCGATGTGATCGTCACCTCTCCGACCAGCTTCTCGTAAGCCCGTAGCAACATCACTGCCGCTTCCTCTCTCGTGATCGTGTCATTCGGTCCGAAGAGCTCCGGAGTCTTGCCGTTTATGATGCCAGACTCAAACGCCGCGGCGATGTCAACCGCATACCAGCTTCCGGCCTCAACGTCCTTGAAAGGCGCAACCCCAGATGCCTCAAGCTTCAAGGCCCTGGCGATGATCGACACGAGCTGCGCGCGCGTCATCGGCTCATGAGGAGCAAAGGTTCCATCCGGCAGACCGTTCATCAGATGTTTGGCACTTGCGGCACGTATCGCCCTGTATGCCCAGTGCGAATCAGACACATCGCTGTAGGAGCGTTCGTATTCCAGCAAGATGTAACGGCCAGGCTTACTCACTTTCACGGCGAGGACGCCATCCTTCAGCGTGCCTCCCACGTACACCAGCTTACCATCCTCAGTGATCCGATAGAGCCCGATGAGGTCCGGATCTGCATCTTCCGGCACCGGCATGGACAGCTCTACGGGAACAGCGAATGTAGTGATCTCTTCTGCCTCATGATCCTCGTTCAACCGTTGAACCAGGAACTCAAATGCTGGGCCGGCAGGACGAACCTCTGCAGAATCACCCAATCCGAGCGCCGCATGGCCAACTAACTCTTCAGTCTCGGCCTCTGATGCATCGTTCAGTTGAATCTCGAGGCTGTGATTGCCATCCGCCCCGATTAGAGCCTTCAGGCTCTCACCGTCCAGCTCCAGACCCATCTGGCCATACTGCAGACGAAGAACGTCGCCGCCCAGGACATCGGCCACTTCACCGGGTATTCGAACGGACGGTTGATCAGGATCTATCACTAGGGTGCGCTTGCCATCCTCGGCTTCTGGCAATTGATCTGGGCCGATGGCCACTGGCTGAGGTTCGTTGCCGCCTCCTGCCTGCCATCCTCCCCCGCTTCCGGGCTGTGATCCGCCGCTATCGGAAGGGACAGTGACAGAGAGAACCTTCGGCCCAGGCAACAGATTGCCTTTGAGATCCTTCAGCCGGAACAGGATCATATGGATCTTATCCGCCTCAGGATTGCGGGCACCCAGCGTCAGCTGAAGTTTCTTGCCTTCATCGTCCCAGGATGTTGTCCATTCCTCAACGTCCATACCGATGCCAAACTCCCGCACATCCAACGGTTCATCGAAGCTGATGACAATAGCAGATGATTTTGAATCGCGTACAAACTCCACCTTCTCGATATTGGCCTTGAAATCACTCGGTTTCGGCGCAGGCGCGTCAGGACGGATGATCTCCTCGCCGTTCAGGAACGCCTGCTTCTCTGCCAGGTTGTCAGGAATCTCAGGCCATACTCCAGCCGGTCCATTGTTATACCGTTCCACATTCCAACTGATCGGCTGCGTGAACAGATTTGCTCCTTCTTTCCCATTGTCGCCTGCAGAAGCGTAGATGTTGCCAAACGACACTTCAAACGTGAAGCCCTGGATCGGCACGAACTTCAGGTTACGGATATGGAACGTTTTCGACGCATCCCAACCTTCACTCGCGATCCGTGCGAACAGCTTGTCATGGAACTGAATCCCATACTCCAGAAGTGTGGTTTCTTCTTCTTTGAACCGCTCGGGCGTGAAGCTTAACGTAACCAGCTTGCCATCCACCAGGATGATCGGCGGATCATTCCGGTCATTCGCCAGACGGCTCGAGAAGCCGATCAGCCGGTTCTCTTCCCCTTCGTCCCCCTTGGAAGTCGCATGCCTTAGCGCATCGGCGAGGCTGACAGCGGAGAAGAACACGCTCTTGTTCGCTTTATCCGTCCCTTCGGTTCTCAGCTCATATCGGCCATACTGCGTCTGCTCCGCCGTGAGCCGGAAGGTGAACTTGCCGCCGCCATCGGAAACTCCGCGGATCTGCCGTTTGTCCGGCAAGACCAGTACAACCGACGGGGCGTCAGAATGAGCCTCGATCACCGCAGGATAACCGGCCAGGATATTCTCCTGCTGAGTCCATAACGTATACTTGTTCGGATGTGACCAAGGCAGATACGAGCTGTTGATATCAAACGGATGCGAGGTCATCTCGCTCACATGCTCATAGTCACGTGCCGGATAGGAGATATTCCCCAACGTATCGTCGCCAGTCGGGAACAGATCCTGTACATGGAGCTTCTGATCCTCCGCTCCTTGTTTAAATTCCCGATCCATGATCGCGATCATGAACGGGACGTCCCGATTGTAGAGCACATGATCGCTCTGCCTTGCCCGGATCGCGATATTGTAGCGTTCCCGATCATTGGTTCCGATATATTCATAGACTTCTGCGGCGGCTTGAATCGCCGCTACTGCGCCTTCATTGCCCAGCCAATGCGCATCGATGCCTGTCGTGGCGAGGAAAGGCCGGGGTGCGACCAGGGCGATGATGTCACTCGAATCAAACGGGATGCGGTTGTCCTTATTCACGAACTGCCCCGCTTGTTCCGGGAACCAACTGGTGCCGCCGCCGTAAGACACTGTCGGGATTTCGGTCTTGCCATAGACCCGGTCGGCTTTCGGATAGACATTAAAATTGAAGATCTTGCCTTCCACCTTGTAGCGATAGCTTTGGATGCCCGATCCGCCCGGTTCGCTGGCCAGTACGATACCGATTCTGTCGTCAAAGGCGGCCGCGAAGATGGCCGATTTGCCATAGCGCGAATGTCCGGTCACCAGGGTTTTGGTTGGATCGATACGCAGTTCCTCGCCCCAGGTAGATGCCGGATCATACTCTGTCGGTCTGCCGAGCGCCGTGATGATCTGGCTGACCGCCCAGCCCCATGCCATCAAGGCTCCCGAGGCATATTCATATTCATCCTTGTTGTAAGGATACAGCCTCGTATAGAGGCCATTACGGTTCGGAGTCGGTGATTGGCTGTCGGCATAGATGTCCGTCGGGTTAAAGCGAATATGCCCATAGCCTTGCTCATTCAACACCTGAACCTGGGCAGAGGAAAGGGTACTCCCTATATCAATCACAACGGGAACCGCAGCGTTCGCATCCCCCCATGCCTTCAATCTCTGATCCTCATCCGGCAGTGTGAGATAGATTCTGAATGTCTCAGAGGCGTTTATTTCCTCTCGTTTGATCGTTACCAGATAATACGTGGCGGGTCGGATCAGATCCGGCGGCTCCGTGATCTGTCCTGTGTGATCCACCAGTCGCGAATAATTGGTTATACCGAAGAATGAATAGGGAAGAGCATATCCTGCATTCCACAGTTCAATCGCCAGTTCCACGGCTTCATCGGCGCTGGCTGCAGGACCCGCACTTGCCAATACATCCCCCAGCCCACTGTTCGTGATCTCCCGGACCTCTACCGTTTCCTCCAGCAGCCGATCGGCAAGTTTCTGGAACTCCTCGCCAAGATTATACCGGGTTGCCGTGAAGAACGGTGGCCAGTCAAATCCCAGCACGATCTGGTTGGGCTCCGTTGTATGATAGGTGGCGCCGGTCACGCTTTCTTCGGGCGTCTCCCAGCGATAACCCAACCAGTAACGCTGCACCAGATCGCGAATCTCTTCCCGGCGGTACTCCCATTCCTCTGGCGTGGTCACAACACCGTCACCATTCGGGTCATTATGGCTATCAAAGAACTGAAACGGATTCGGAATCGTGTTGATTTCCGGCAATTCTTCAACTCCTTTGTATCCTTGCCATATTTCGTCAGTCGATGCTAGAATAGAACTCGGACACAGTGAAAATAAAACAAGAAAGACACAAATGAATGCCATCGTTCTCCTTGTAAGCGGATTCATTTTGCTCAACCTCCTTATTTTATTTGCAGCTGCTTTGATCATTATGAAACCTTCAGTTGCAGGTAACAATGGAAATTTTGCAGGTAGTTTGTACATTTCACTCATCTTTTGCATGCAGGAATCTACAAATTCATCAATCGTTTATTGAATGTGCGGAAGGTCGAGATAGACAAGGCTGGGCATGTTGAGGAGAGGGATGAGTGGCGTGAACTATGAGGCGATGTTCCCGGATATTCAATACTTTGTCTATCGACAATGCACCAGAGACTGGCGTATCGCGGAGTCACGCATCGGGTTTATCGATCTGACTTATGTACTCGATGGTGAGGCGACTTATTATGTCAACGGCCACGCCTATCCAGTGAAACAGGGAGACATCATCTGCATTCCCAAGGGGAGTTTAAGACAGGCGCACATTCACAGCGCCAATCCGATGACAGCGTATGCGGTAAACCTGACGATCCATGAAATGAACGACAAACAGGAGGTTGTCTTGCCATTCCCCATCCACAGCCATATCGGTTACCATACCGAACTGGAATATCTGTTTCGCAAGCTCAACGATGAGTGGACGAGCAAGGCATATGGCTTCCAGCTTAAGGTGCGCGGGCTGATCCTGCTCATCTTGTCCGATCTGTTCCGTCTCCTTGTTTATGACAATCACCCGCTGGACTGGCATCCGGCCGTGCAGAAAGCAATCCAATACATACAGCGGCACTATCATACGCCAGTGAAGGTGTCCCAGATCGCGCAGAGCATCGGATTTAACGCATCCTATCTGGGCGGACTGTTCAAGAAAAGCATCGGGCAATCCTTGCACAGCTACATCAATCACTATCGGGTCAATCAAGCTGAGAACTTGCTGATCAGCGGCGAGTTCTCGGTTACCGAAGCTGCGGCATTGTGCGGGTTTAAGGACGTATACCACTTCAGCAAATTGTTCAAGAAAATAAAAGGATATCCGCCATCCAGACTCAAGCGGATACCCCCAAGCCATACATAAATATATAAGCCCGCCTGCAGGCATGTTCCTGAGGCGGGCTTGATTGATGTCAGGTGATCATCAATCACCCGAGTTGGCCAATTACTTCTTCAGGTTATAGAATGCAGCACGGCCGCCGTACAGAGCAACATCGCCCAGCTCGTCTTCGATGCGGAGCAGTTGGTTGTACTTCGCTACGCGGTCCGTACGGGAAGGAGCGCCCGTCTTGATCTGACCAGCGTTCGTCGCCACTGCGATATCGGCGATGGTGCTGTCTTCGCTCTCGCCGGAACGGTGGGAGACAACGGCAGTGTAGCCTGCGCGCTTCGCCATTTCGATCGCGTCGAAGGTTTCCGTCAGCGTACCGATCTGGTTCACCTTCACGAGGATGGAGTTTGCCACACCCTTCTTGATGCCTTCGGACAGGCGAGCTGTGTTCGTTACGAACAGGTCGTCGCCAACGAGCTGTACCTTGCCGCCGAGACGTTCGGTGAGCAACTTCCAGCCTTCCCAGTCGTCCTCTGCGCAGCCGTCTTCGATCGAGATGATCGGATACTTGTCTACGAGGCTAGCGAGGAAGTTAACAAATTCTTCGGAAGTGAACGACTTGCCTTCGCCTTCGAGGTGATACTTGCCATCCTTGTAGAACTCTGTGGAAGCAACGTCCATGCCGAGCATAACATCGACGCCTGGCTTGTAGCCAGCCTTCTCGATCGCTCCGATGATCGTCGACAGCGCTTCTTCGTTGGAGCCCAGGTTCGGTGCGAAGCCGCCTTCGTCGCCAACGGCCGTATTCAGGCCTTTCGCCTTCAGGACGGACTTCAGGCTATGGAAGATTTCAGCGCCTGTGCGGAGCGCTTCTGCGAAGCTGGTTGCACCGACAGGGAGTACCATGAATTCTTGGATGTCCACGTTGTTGTCTGCGTGAGCGCCGCCGTTGAGGATGTTCATCATCGGTACAGGCAGAGTCTTCGCATTGAATCCGCCCAGGTATACGTAGAGCGGTACGCCTACAGCGTCGGCTGCTGCGCGCGCAACTGCCATGGAAACGGCGAGGATCGCGTTAGCACCCAGCTTGCCCTTGTTCGGCGTGCCGTCGAGTTCGATCATGCGGCGGTCGATGCCGACTTGATCCAGCGCGTCCCAACCGATGATCTCAGGAGCGATGATCTCGTTGACATTCTTCACTGCAGTCAGGACACCCTTGCCCAGGTAACGGCTCTTGTCACCGTCGCGAAGCTCAACAGCTTCATAAGCGCCAGTGGATGCGCCGGACGGCACGATCGCACGGCCTTGTGCGCCGGATTCGAGCAGCACTTCTACTTCTACCGTCGGATTGCCGCGAGAGTCAAGCACTTCGCGTGCATAAACATCAGATATAATCGTCATACAGTTCACACTCTCCTCTTCGTCTTGTCATATGGCCATGAATTGTACATCCGTACAATGCTCATGCATGATTTTCACTGGTTCGGTTCATCAGTCGATGATAACCGGCTTGCCGGTCATCTCAGCAGGCTGCGGCAGATTCATCAGTTTGAGGATCGTTGGTGCCACATCCGCCAGTATGCCATCGTCTCTCAGCTTCGCATCCTTGACCGTCACGATGAACGGCACCGGATTGATCGTATGCGCCGTATGCGGGCGACCGTTCTCGTCGATTTCGACTTCCGCATTGCCGTGGTCGGCGATGATCACGGCTACGCCGCCTTTGGCGAGAACCGCATCAACGACCTTACCCAAGCATTCATCGGTTGCCTCGACCGCTTTGATCGTTGGTTCCAGCATGCCGGAGTGTCCGACCATGTCCGGGTTCGCGAAGTTCAGGATGATCGCGTCATGGCGTTCCGCTTCGATCTCCTTCACGCAAGCTTCGGCAACTTCGTACGCGCTCATCTCCGGCTTCAGGTCATAGGTGGCAACCTTCGGCGAATTGATCAGGATGCGCGTCTCGCCCGGCAACTCCACGTCGCGGCCGCCGCTGAAGAAGAACGTGACGTGCGGGTATTTCTCCGTTTCCGCGATTCTAAGCTGTTTGAGACCATGCTGCGCGATGACTTCCCCTAGAGTATTATCCAGATTTTTCGGCTTGTATGCAACATATCCGCCCACTGTCTCGCTGAACAATGTCATGCAGACATAGTGCAGGTTCTTCGGACGGCCCGGACCGCGGTCGAATTCGCGGAAGTCTTCGTTGGTGAACACCAGCGACAACTGGATCGCACGGTCAGGACGGAAGTTGAAGAAGATCACCGAATCCTCGGACTCCACCTTCGCAACCGGCTGTCCGTCTTCGTTCACGATCACGGTCGGCAGGACGAATTCATCATAGACCGATTGAGCGTACGAATCCTCGATCGCCTTGATCGGGTCCTGAGCTTGAGGCCCTTCGCCGTATACCATCGCGCGATAGGATTTCTCCACTCGGTCCCAACGCTTGTCGCGGTCCATCGCATAGTAACGGCCTTGTACCGTTGCCACTTTCCCGACACCGATTTCCTTCATGTAGTTAACCAATTGTTCCATGTAGTGTCCCGCCGAGTCCGGTGCAACGTCGCGGCCATCCAGGAACGCATGCACATAGACGTCATGGAAGTTCCGCTTCTTGCACAGATCCAGGAGCGCGAACAGGTGGCTGATATGGCTGTGCACCCCGCCGTCTGACAACAGGCCGTACAGATGCAGCTTCTTGCCCTTGCTCTTTGCGCTCTCAATCGCGGCAAGCAGCGTTTCATTCTGCTCGAATTCGCCATCACGGATCGACTTCGAGATGCGCGTCAGATCCTGATAGACGATGCGTCCAGCTCCGATGTTCAAGTGTCCGACTTCGGAGTTGCCCATCTGTCCGTCCGGCAGACCAACCGCTTCACCGTAAGCGGTCAGCGTCGTATGCGGATACTCCGACCAATAACGGTCGAAGTTCGGCTTCTTCGCCAGTGCAACCGCATTGCCTTCCTTCTCTTCACGCAGACCAAATCCGTCGAGGATGATCAGAGCTACAGGTTTCGGTGCAGACATTTATTTGGCCCCCTCAACGAGTTGGATATAAGAAGCAGGCTCCAGGCTTGCTCCGCCGACGAGTGCGCCGTCGATTTCCGGTTGTTGCATGAACTCGCGCACATTGTTCGGCTTCACGCTGCCGCCATATTGGATGCGGATCTTGCCAGCCACGTCACTGCCGAACACAGCGGCGACACGCTCGCGGATGTAGCCAATGACCTCATTGGCATCGTCAGCCGTGGAGGACTTGCCGGTGCCGATCGCCCAGATAGGCTCGTAGGCGATGACAGCTTGTGCAGCTTGCTCAGCCGTCAAGCCTTGCAGAGCAGCTTCCGTTTGTACGCGGCACACTTCTTTCGTCTGGCCAGCTTCACGTTCTTCCAGTTTCTCGCCCACGCAGATAATTGGCGTGATGCCATATTTGAACGCGGCATGCACTTTCTTGTTAACGGTCTCATCCGTCTCTGCGAAGTACGCTCTGCGTTCCGAATGCCCGATGATCACATAATCGACGCCCAGATCCTTCAGCATGACGCCGCTGATCTCCCCGGTGTAAGCGCCGTTTTCTTCCCAGTGCATGTTCTGCGCGCCTATTTTCAGCTTCGTTCCTTTAACGGCTTCTGCCAACGCCGGCAATGCGGTGAATGGTGCGCAGATGACGCTCTCCACACCTTCGACTTCCGCTTTGCCCTTCACTTCATTGACGAAGGCTACGGCCTCGCCAACGGTTTTGAACATTTTCCAGTTGCCCGCTATGATCGGAGTACGCATTCCGTCCACTCCCTACTTGTGAAATTTGGCTATAAGCGACGCATAGCCGCCGGCATGCACATACGCATGCGCTGAGTGCATGCGTATGTGGGTGTGCCGACAGCTTGCCGCTGTGGTTATAGATTCAATTACTTGTCGTTCAGAGCAACGACGCCAGGAAGTGCTTTGCCTTCCATGAATTCCAGCGATGCACCGCCGCCAGTGGAGATATGGTCCATCTTGTCAGCCAGCTTGAACTTCTCCGCTGCTGCTGCGGAATCGCCGCCGCCGAGAACTGTATATCCTGCCGTATCGGCACAAGCCTGGGCAACGGCCTTGGTCCCTTCGGCGAATTTGTCGATCTCGAATACGCCCATCGGTCCGTTCCAAACGACGAGCTTCGAGTTTTTGATCACGTCGGCATAGATCTCGCGTGTCTTCGGCCCGATATCCACGCCTTCCCAATCAGCCGGGATTCCATCGACGCCGACAACCTTCGTGTTCGCATCAGCGCTGAATGCATCCGCTACGACGATATCAACCGGCAGATAGAAGTTAACGCCCTTCTCCTTCGCCTTCTCGATGAATCCAAGCGCAAGATCGAGCTTCTCATTGTCCACGAGGGATTGGCCGATCTCGTAGCCCTGAGCCTTGAAGAAGGTGTAGGAGATGCCGCCGCCGAGCAGCACGTTGTCGGCGATGTTGAGCAGGTTCTCGATGACGCCGATCTTATCCTTGACCTTCGCGCCGCCGATGATGGCCGTAAATGGACGCTCCGGATTCTTGAGCGCTTTGCCAAGAACGCTGATCTCCTTCTCCATCAGGAGACCGGAGACAGCCGGCAGGTAATGCGCGATTCCTTCCGTCGAAGCATGTGCGCGGTGCGCTGCGCCGAATGCGTCGTTGACGTAGATGTCGGCCAGCTCAGCCAGCGCCTTGGCGAATTCCGGATCGTTCTTCTCTTCGCCAGGGTAGAAGCGAACGTTCTCGAGCAGGAGGATATCCCCGTTCTGCAACTTGTCCACCTGCGCCTTCACGGCATCGCCGATCGCTTCGTCCGCTTTCGCCACCGGCTTGCCGCCGAGCAGTTCGGACAGGCGTGCAACCACTGGAGTCAGGCGGAATTCATCCACGAACTTGCCCTTCGGACGGCCAAGGTGGCTTGCCAGGATAATCTTCGCCCCTTTGTCGATGAGGTATTGAATCGTCGGCAGGGTTTCCCGGATGCGAGTATCATCGGTGATGACGCCGTCCTGGAGAGGTACATTGAAGTCGACGCGAACGAACACCTTTTTGCCTGTTACCTCGATATCTCGAACACTCTTCTTGTTCATGATAACCGTGCCCCTCTCATATTGGTGTAAACGAGGGAAATAGAGGAGTGAGCCCCTCTATTTCAACCGTTCACGTAAGGAATATTCGTACTCTGGCTGACGAATCCAGCGAATTACAGGCCTTTGCTTGCGATGTAAGCTACGAGGTCAACGACACGGTTGGAGTAACCCCATTCGTTGTCGTACCAGGAAACGACCTTCACGAGATTGTCGCCGACAACCATCGTGGACAGCGCGTCGATCGTGGACGAAGCAGGGTCGCCGTTGTAGTCACTCGATACGAGCGGTTCTTCGGAGTAGTTCAGGATGCCCTTCAGCGGACCGTTGGCTGCTTCCTTCAGCGCAGCGTTCACTTCTTCAACCGTTACATTACGGGACAGCTCAACAACCAGGTCAGTAACCGATACGTTCGGAGTAGGTACGCGGAATGCCATGCCGTTCAGCTTGCCCTTCAGTTCAGGCAGAACGAGGGAAACAGCTTTCGCAGCGCCAGTCGTCGAAGGAATGATGTTCTCAGCGGCTGCGCGCGCACGGCGAAGATCCTTGTGCGGCAGGTCGAGCACTTGCTGGTCGTTCGTGTAGGAGTGGATCGTCGACATCATGCCCTTGACGATACCGAACTTCTCATGCAGCACTTTCGCGAACGGTGCCAGACAGTTCGTCGTACAAGAAGCGTTGGAGATAATCGTGTGCTTAGCTGGGTCGTACTTGTCTTCGTTAACGCCCATAACGATCGTGATGTCTTCGTTCGTAGCCGGTGCGGAGATGATCACCTTCTTCGCGCCGCCCTTCAGGTGAGCTTCTGCTTTCTCCTTGGCAGTGAAGATACCTGTGGATTCAACAACGATCTCTACGCCATACTCTGCCCAAGGAAGAGCGCCAGGATCGCGTTCTGCGAATACCTTGATGGGCTTGCCATTCACGATCAGCGTGTCTTCACCAGCTTCAACAGTTGCGTCAAGCGTACCGTGAGTGGAGTCATATTTGAGCAGGTGTGCCAGCGTCTTGACGTTAGTCAGGTCGTTGATCGCAACAATTTCTACCTCCGGATTGTTCAGAGCTGCACGGAATACGTTACGACCGATGCGGCCAAATCCATTGATCCCTACTTTTACCATGTTGAAGATGATCCTCCTTCGTAATGTAAAAGAAATTTTTATGGTTGAATGACTAGCTGAATATTATCAGCATAGCCAAACAATATCGATGTCAAAATCAAATGCGGCTGACAATAACTTGCGCTGCAGCTTCGTCGGTGATGAGCACATCCTCATGTCCATACTTCAAGATCGACTCGATCGCCTCTGCTTTGCTGCTGCCTCCGGCGACCCCAATCACTACCTCGATCTGGACGATATCCTCCAGCTTCAGTCCAACAGTCGGCATCTTGTGCACCACATTGCCGTTTCGGTCGAAGTAATACCCGAACGCCTCCGCGTGTGCCCCTTCCTGTTGCAGCCATTCAATTGTTTTCTGATCGGCCTTGCGCCTTCTGGCCATAGCCATAGCGTTACCGATACCGTGAACAACGATACGAGCCTGCTGGATGACGGATACGATCTCCTGGATATTCGGATCGTTCATCAGCGACTGGTAGGCTTCCTCGCCAAGATTGTCAGGCACGTGAAGCATGCGGTACTGGCCTCCGGTTCGCTTGGCCATGATCGAAGCGATCGTGTTGGCCTGCATCTCCACGTTCTCGCCAAGTCCGCCTCTTGCCGGAACGAACACGCAGGTCGGGTCACCTGCGGTGAACGTCAGCAGGTTGGCCACCTCCGCCAGTGTCGAGCCGCCGGTGACAGCGACGACGTCCTGGTGTCTGACATGCTTGCGGAGCGCCTGCGCGCCAGCCAGTCCAAGCTCGCGCTTCGTATGCGGCGAATGATCGGAATCACCGGGAACGATGATCACCTGCTTCAGGTTGTAAGCCTGGCGAATCTTCTCTTCCATCTCGGTTAACCCGAACAGGTCCTTGATGAACGTCTCGATATCGCCGAGCAGCTTCACGCCTGCTTCCGTGATGTCCATCCCCGCTGAGGAAACGCTGATGAGACCTTGTGTCTTCAGGAAATCAAGTTCCGCCCTTAGGACGCGTTCTGTCATGCCGATCGATGAAGCGAGCGTCCGCCTGCCGACAGTTCCGGAAAGCCTGATGGACTTCAAAATCGTATACCGCTTCTTCAGCACTTCCGTTAAGTCGGGCAGCAACTGTCTCTGGATGTCGATGATCCGTCTCATAGGATTCCTCACTTCATTCAGAACATAATCCTAATTCAAGCGGCGATCAGCGGGACACATTATGTCCCTGCATATCAAATTCAGTCCCACCTGGGTGATAAAAAAGAACAGGTTAACCTGATAGCTTTATTCTATTCCAGATATAACAAAAAAGCAAGACCAATTGTCCGACTGTTCACAAATCGCCACAGGTACCGTTCTGAATAGGAGGACTGTCCTCATTTCGGTCAAGGCCAACATGAACCACTGGTTCTCTCTTTCCGACCAAACCGCTGACCTTCCCACTGATCTATAAAGAGCCAAATAGTGGTGCTTGATTTTTTATGCCCATTGTCATATAATTACCTTTGCTTCGCAAAAATGCGCTCGTGGTCCAATGGATATGACGCAGGCCTCCGGAGCCTGAGATCGAGGTTCAATTCCTCGCGAGCGCGCCACATTTTCTTAATATACTTAATGTTTATTTTTTTGATCAATGTTTGACCTTTCTTGACCTTTATTCTAGAATTCGATATCATAAGGATACGCAATCCAATCCAGCCGCGCTTGCCGCGGCAACTTGACAAGGGAGGGTGCACGAATGACTGGTTATATCCCAATGGTTGTAGAGCAAACCAATCGCGGCGAAAGAGCCTACGACATTTATTCCCGACTGCTCAAGGACCGCATCATTTTCCTCGGCTCGCCGATCAACGATGCCGTAGCCAACTCGATCATTGCCCAGATGCTGTTTCTTGCCGCTGAAGATCCGGAGAAAGACATCAACCTGTACATCAACAGTCCCGGCGGTTCCATCTCAGCCGGCATGGCGATTTACGATACGATGCAGTACATCAAACCGGATGTTTCGACCATCTGCGTAGGTTTGGCCGCATCGATGGGGGCATTCCTGCTGGCGGCTGGCGCCAAAGGCAAACGTTACGCCCTGCCTAACAGCGAAGTGATGATCCATCAACCGCTTGGCGGAGCACAAGGTCAAGCGAGCGATATTGAGATCAGCGCGAAGCGAATACTCAGAATGCGCGACACCCTGAACCGCATCTTGTCTGAGCGCACAGGGCAACCGTTGGAACGCATCGAGAAGGATACCGACCGCGATTACTTTATGAGCGCCCATGACGCTAAGGCGTATGGCCTCGTGGATCATGTGATCGAGAAGGTGTGACAGAGGAAGCTGCAATGACGATTGGTCATTGCGGCTTTTTTTGTGCCGTGACGAGATGTGATATGAATAAACGCCATAACTTCACAACGTGAAGATGGCGCTTACACATGATGAGACTATATAAGAACGCGGTCCATCCATATTATGGATTTTCAATCTCTTCCTTGCTGACGAGTGCAACAAGTGCGCTAACCGCTTGTTCAGCATCCGCACCTTCGGCGATGATGTTTACTTCCGTACCGGAACTGATGGCCAGGCTCATGATCCCCATGATGCTCTTGGCATTGACTTTCTTCGAATCCTTCTCCACAAATATTTCAGAAGAAAATTTATTCGCTTCCTGCACAAATAGAGCAGCTGGTCGAGCATGGAGTCCTGTTTTCAATTTAACAACGACAGGGCACTTTGCCATACAACCTTTCCCCCTAGAATGTAATTTGTATGCAACATACGGCATTCTCGCCGTTTTCTTCCGTCATGATTAACAAAAGAGAGTATGAGATGCTTGCGGGATTGGAGAACAAGGTGTTTCTAAAATATTATAACATTATTCCCTTGTTAGCACTAGAACCAATCACCGTTTCCACGTGTTTTATTGCAAGATGATATGCGTTTCCGCATTTCGACTTGAAACGTTCCATATTCCGAGCTTTATTTTAGTCCATTGCGGACTTTGTTCGCAAGTTCGTCCAGTTTACGCAGGCGATGATTGACGCCGGACTTGCTGACTCGGCCCTTGAGCATCTCCCCGACTTCCGTCAAGTTCAGATCGGGATGCTGCAGCCGTACGATCGCCACTTCGCGAAGCTTCTCCGGTAATTGATCAAGCCCGATCTCCTGCTCCAGCAGCTTGATATTCTCAATCTGTCTCATCGCCGCACCGATCGTTTTGTTCAGATTGGCAGTTTCACAATTGACGATGCGGTTCACCGAGTTGCGCATGTCGCGCATGATCCGCACGTCCTCAAATTTGAGCAGCGCTTGATGTGCTCCGATCAGGCTGAGGAAGTCGATGATTTTCTCGCCTTCCTTCATGTACAGGACAAATCCCTTCTTGCGCTCGATGCAACGGGCATTTAGCCCATACCGGTTGACCAGGCTGCACAGCGCTTCACAGTGCTCCTCATACATGGAGGCGATCTCCAGATGATACGAGGAGCCTTCCGGATTATTGACCGATCCGCCTGCCAGGAAAGCTCCGCGCAGATAAGCTCTGCGGTCACACTCCTTGCGAATGAGGCTGGCATCGATGCCGGACTGGAACACGAAGCCTTCCGAGACTATCTTGAGCTCTGAGAGCAACTCCTCCACGCCTCGCGGCACGCGCACGATATACACGTTGTTCTTCTTCAGGCGCATCTTCTTGCGCACGAGCAACTCTGCCTGAATGCCGAACTGCCGCTTGATCATCGTGAAGATTCGTCTGGCGATGGCAGCATTCTCCGTCGATACATCCAGCACGATCCGTTTGCCGGTCAGTTGCACGGTGCCGATCATGCGGATCAACGCCGACAGCTCCGCTCTTTCACAGCAAGCCTGCCCCGCCTCGATCATCGTAAGTTCTTTTTTGGTTTGGGCTGCAAAAGACATTCCTGTCACCTCTTCTTCGCTGTCCAGGAATGGACGATCCTTAATATGTGCTCGCTCAGCCTCTCTGTATCATGGCGCAGATAAGTGCGGTACAGGACGAGCCGATCAGCGATGATCTCGGCGCCGCTGGCGACAAGCTCCTCCCGATCCAGCAGCACGGGTTCCGCACCTTGCTCTGCATACTTCTTCAATACCTCTTGCGAGATAGGCCCATCGTTCACCACGATATAGTCGAAGGTGATGTCCGGCACATGTTCGACGATGGCCTTCACATGCATGCCGGCACTGTAACGATCCGTCTCGCCGGGCTGAGTCATCACGTTGCAGACGAAGATCTTGACCGCCTTGGAACGAACAACTGCCGTTGCGATGCCTGGCACGATCAAGTTGGGGATGATGCTCGTATACAGACTTCCGGGACCGATGATGATCGCGTCTGCCCGTTCGATCGCTTCCACCGCTTCGGCCAGCGGAACGGCATTTGCCGGCTCGATCCGCACTTTGCGAATCGGCTTGCCGCACTTCGGGATCTGCGACTCCCCGCGCACCTGGCTGCCGTCCGCATATTCGGCGATCAGCTCGATCGGCTGCGCGCTAGCGGGCAGCACCTGTCCTCTGACCGCCAGCACCTTGCTGAGTTCCTTGACCGCCGTTACGAAATCTCCGGTGATCTCCTTCATCGCGGCGAGGATCAGATTGCCCAGACTATGCCCAGCCAGGCTCGATCCAGCTTGAAACCGGTGCTGCAGCACCTTCGACAGCATCGGCTCCACGTCCGCAAGCGCCAGGAGCACGTTGCGGATGTCGCCGGGAGGCGGCATATGCATCTCTGACCGGAGCACGCCCGAACTGCCTCCATCATCAGCGACCGTCACGATGGCCGTAATATCCAGCGGCAGAGTTTTCAGTCCGCGCAGCATGACAGATAGACCGGTCCCTCCTCCGATCACAACGATGCGCGGCAAATCCATTTCCCTGGGACCTTTCCCCATGCCTCAACTCTCCCTTTATCGATGATCACGTGCAGCATCGCGATGCGATACTTGGGCTGTCTCAAGTTCTCCGCTGCCGATCATCTTGCAGAGATACTCAGCGATCGCGACTGACCGATGCTTGCCGCCAGTGCAGCCGATGCCGATGACAACCTGGCTTTTCCCCTCCTTCACATACTGCGGGATAAGGAATTGGATGAGATCCAGCAATTTGGTCAGGAATACCTGTGTTTCGTTCCATTTCATCACATAGTCATAAACCTCTTGATCCTGACCCGTCTTCGGTCTAAGGTGATCGATATAGTGAGGATTCGGCAAGAAACGAACGTCAAATATTAGATCAGCATCGATAGGAATGCCATATTTAAATCCGAAGGATATGATATTCACGTTAATCCTGCTGCGTTCAGATTGGGTGAAGCGCGAGGTGATCGCCATCTTGAGCTGAGCCGGCTTCATGTTGCTTGTATCAATGACCTGCGTCGCCATGCCCTTGAGTTCTTCCAGCAGCTTGCGCTCTTGCAGGATGCCGTCGAGCGGCGAACCGCTCTTCGCCAGCGGATGGCGGCGGCGGCTTTCCTTGTATCGCTGGACAAGCACAGAATCCGTCGCATCTAGGAACAGGATCTCATAGCGAATCGTCGTGTTCGCCTGCAGTTCCACCAGCGCCTCATTCAGCGCCGTGAAGAATTCCCGGCCGCGCAGATCGATCACCAGCGCAACCTTCTCGATGTTGCCGCGCGACTGCTCGATCAGCTCCGCAAACTTCGGTATCAGTACCGGAGGAAGATTATCGACGCAGAAATATCCAAGATCCTCCAGGCATTGCACAGCAATCGTCTTGCCTGCACCGGACATCCCAGTGATGATGACCAGACTGGCTGAGTCGTGTACTTGCGTCATGGTATGCAACCTCCTGTCCCGCGGACTCTGTCAAACTCTTGCATTCATTATAACAGATCAGGCAGGATTGTGGTTTATCCCCTCAGGTGCAGTCCTGCGGCTCCGACGACTCCCGCATTGTTGCCCAGAATGGCAGGAACGATGTCCACGCCTTCCTGCATGCTCGGCGGTGTATGCTTCGCGAACGCTTCGCGCACCGGTTGGAACAGAATCTCCCCTGCTTTCGATACGCCCCCGCCGATGATGAACCGCTGCGGATTCAGGATCACGGCGAGCGTGCTCATCGTCAGTCCGAGATAATAACCCGCACGGCTGACGATGCGCTTCGCGACTTCATCGCCTTCGCGCGCTGCATCCAGCACCGCCTTGGCTGTCACGTCACCCATCGACAACATCGTCTTCTCGCCGCGTTCCAGCGCATCCTTCGCCATACGCACGATGCCTGTCGCGGACGATACCGTCTCTACGCAGCCCATACGGCCGCAACCGCATTGGATCGCTTCAAGATCCGGAACGACATGGATATGTCCGAGCTCACCGGCCATGCCGTTGTAGCCTTCGTAGATCTTGCCTCCAGCGATGATCCCGCCGCCTACTCCCGTGCCAAGCGTCAGCATCACCAGATCATCGACCCCTTTACCGGCTCCGGCCCACGCTTCTCCCAGCGCCGCGATGTTCGCGTCGTTATTGATCTTGATCGGTTTCTGCAGCTTCTCCTCCAGCTTCGCACGTACCGGTACGTTCTCCCATTTGAGGTTCGGCGCAAACTTAACAATTCCGTTCTTCATGTCCATGAAGCCCGGGAAGCCGATTCCAACGCCTGCCACCTGCTCCCAGGAATATGCGGATTGCTCGACGATCTGCCGGGTGTAATCGGCAATATGGCGAAGCACAACCTCAGAACCGCCCTCTGCTTCGGTAGGTCCTTCGTACGTTTCCAGCAAATCTCCGTTCGCATTGCAGATGCCCAGCTTGATGGAGGTGCCGCCCACGTCGACACCGACATAGATAGATTGTGTCATTCGTATCACCCCGATTGTGAGGATTCATATTCATCTGTACCGTTGAACCACGTTTATCATACCAACTATATAGCATGGCCCAAGCCAGGTCAAGGCGTCCAGGTCCTTTGCCGATTACTGTCATTCAGGCCGCCATTTCGGCCACATAACGAAAGGCCACCCGCGACGGATGGCCTCTTTGAGCGAAGCGTGTGATGGCTTATAACGTCTGACTCCAATCATGTGTCGCGCTTTCCTCGAGGAACCGTTCACAGTCAAGCGCCGCCATGCATCCGCTGCCCGCAGCGGTGATCGCCTGTCTGTACCTGCTGTCCTGCACGTCACCGCAAGCGAAGATTCCTGGAACATTGGTCTCTGTCGTGCCCGGCTTCACCTTGATGTAACCATGATCGTCCAGGTCGATGATTCCCTTGAGGAAGTCGGTATTCGGCTTGTGACCGATCGCCACGAAGATGCCGCTTGCCTCCAGCACTTCCTCCTCGCCGGTTGCATTGTTCCGTACCTTCAGGCCCGTCACGCCGCGTTCATCTGCGATCACGGCAAGCGGCGTACGGTTCAGACTCCAGACGATCTTCTCGTTCGCACGCGCCCTTTCCTGCATGATCTTCGATGCGCGCAGCTCCTCACGGCGATGCACGATGCGCACTTCCGTTGCGAACTTCGTCAGGAAGTTCGCTTCCTCCATCGCCGAATCTCCGCCGCCGACCACGATGATCTTCTTCCCGCGGAAGAAGAAGCCGTCACATGTCGCGCAAGTGCTTACGCCGCGGCCGATATTGGCCTTCTCTTCCGGAATATCGAGCAGTTTGGCAGTGGCTCCGGTCGAGATGATGATCGTTTCCGCCAGCAGCTCTCCCACGCCATCCACCGTCAGCTTGAACGGCCTGCTCGACGCATCCAGTTTCGTCACCCAGCCGCGCTGGAAGCGAGCGCCGAAGCGTTCCGCTTGCTTGCGCATATTGTCCATGAGCTCCGGCCCCATGATGCCCTCCGGAAATCCAGGGAAGTTCTCAACCTCCGTCGTCGTCGTCAACTGTCCGCCTGGCTCCGGTCCTTCGATCACGAGCGGCTCCAGATTGGCCCGCGCCAGATAGATGGCGGCTGTTAAGCCAGCCGGTCCAGTGCCGATTACAACCGTCTTGTACATTGATATCTACCTCCTGCTCCAATAGAAATATGCATGACCAGCAAGCCCGCGTTCGACATGATCCGGTTCATGCTCCATCAGACGAAACTGATCATAATTTGCCGCCAAACTGAGGGAAGATGGCCTCCATCTTCTCCCTGAGACCACAGACACGGTCGATCTCCATGGCGTTCCGGCGAACTGTCGATACGGATACGCCGTACCTGGCAGCGACCTCTATATAAGTAATATGCCTTCGATGCATCTTCGCAATCAAATATTCAAGCGCTGCAGCCCATCCTTCGGACCTGCGAATCTGTGGCGTATCCGGATAGGTCTTGCTGAGGTAATCCGACCAAAGTGTCTGCATATCATAGCGTTCGATCATATCATATTGCATCTCCATCTTGGAGAGTGCAATATCGATAACCTGCTGCCACGAGTGCTCCCATACGGATAACATGGCGCCGCGAGGCGGACCATTCAGCTCAACTTGGCGCCCGTCGAGCACTGCGTGGTACGGCTCCTTGGCCCCGATCTCATGCAGCACCGTCAGCGCCGCTCGCTTCAGATCATCCGCCTCTTCAGGCCGCTGCACGAACTCACGCAGAGCCATCTCCACTTCGTGATCACCGATCAGGCCAAGCGCCTGGATGACCTGCAGCTTCGTGTCATGGTCGCCGTATCTGAGCACCCAGAAGAACGAAGAGCGAACGATCGGGTCGCGGCGGAACTTCTCGGAGATCGAGCCATCCGCCTGTTCAAACCACTTGAACTGCTCCTCGAACGGCAACTGATAGCTGTAACTGAGCTCAAGCGGCTTTCTTCCTTCGCTTGCCTCATGTTGGTCAAGCTGTTGCAGACAATAGTCGGCGATATTCAGATCCGGATCAAGCTTCTTCACGTGGCGCCACAGCTTACGGGCCACTTCATACCTGCCGGTATGTGTGGCCGCAATCGCGGTATAGTGGTAGAGGCTCGCATCCGGCTCGACCAAACCAAGCTTGAGCAGCCGCCGGAACAGACGATAGGCTTGCTCATGCTCGCCGATGATTCCCATCGTGGTCGCGAGCTTGAAGGCGTGCTCCGGATTCAATGGATGCAGCTTCTTCAGCCTGCTCGTCAGGAGCTTCACCTCGTCATGACGCTCCAACTGCAGCTTCAGAATCACCAGATTGCACAGGGCATGAAGATTGCCCGGCTCCTCCAGCAGCACCGATTCCACCGTCTCAACGGCGCGTTCCAGTTGTCCCATATAATAATAGGCCAGCGCCAGGTTGTTGCGCGCTGCCAGGAAATCCGGATTCTGCGCAGACAGTTGCTCGAGGCGGCGAACCGCTTCATTGAAGCGCCCTTCCTCCAGCAGCACCCGCGCCTGATCATGCTCGAACAGCTCTGCCCTGCAGCGGATGCCTCTCACCTTCACAGGACGACCGAGCTCCAGCGAGAGCAGCTCGAGCATCTCCTCCGCTTCCTCAATATACATGCCTTGTTCATCCAGTTCCAGATAACGCAGAAGCGCATCCTCGGATTCTTCGAGCTTGTCCATGTTGAGATAATTGTTCGCCATATAGAAATGGCACTCTGTAAGAGTGGGATCCAGAGACTCCAGGACATACTGCAGAATCTTGTTCGATGATTCATAATCACCGGTTTCCGACAGTACACCTGCCAGATTAATATGATGAACAGCGTTTCCCGGCTCGGTTTCAGCAGCACGGCGAAAATATCGAAGCGCCTTCTCGTAGTGATAGCGATCCAGCGATTGCATCGCCCGCTCAAAATAGAACTCGGCGTTCAAACGCAGCGGAATCACATTGTGTGCAGCATGCTCAGCGTTCCTCTGTTTATTCTTCACCGTTACTTGCACCTCCTGTCGTTCATGCCGGCAATTGCATAATCACCATTCTTGTTGTTGATTGTCACACGCCTCCGGATTTGAACAAGGTGCTGATCGAGCCGCCTTGCACGATGATACGGATGGCGTCAGCCAGCAAATGATCCATGGACAGGATCTTGAACTTAGGCGACAAGTCTTCCGGCTGTGCGATCGTATCGGTGACGATGATCTCCTTCACATAAGGCCGGTCGAGATTCTTGATGGCATCCCCAGAGAAAAGCCCGTGGGTCGCGCATACATAAGCATCATTTGCGCCGCGTTCCTTCAGTCCTTCGATGACGTTCACCAGCGTCTTGCCGGTATCGATCAGATCCTCGATGATGATCGGCGTCTGTCCTTCGACATCACCGATCAGATGCGTGATGACGGATTCGTTGTGGGCTGGGCGTTTCTTGATCATGATGGCGAATGGCGAATTCATGAAGCTCGCCAGCCTTTCCGCAGTCGATGCTCGTCCTGCGTCCGGGGACACAACTACCGGATTCTGGATGTTTTGTTTTTTCAGGTAATCAACGATCATGTCCAGGGCTGTCAGATGGTCAACAGGGATATTGAAGAATCCCTGAATCGCTGGCGCGTGCAGGTCAACAGTGATGACCCGCCTTGCTCCTGCAGTCGTCAGCACATCCGCCACCATCTTCGCCGATATCGGCTCACGCGGCTTCGCCTTCCGTTCTTGTCGGGCATAACCGTAGTATGGAACGATAACGTTGACAGTGCGGGCGGAAGCGCGCTTGGCTGCATCGATCATCACGAGCAGTTCGACAAAATTCTCGTTAATCGGATGAGAGAACGACTGGACGAGGAACACATCACAGTTGCGGATCGATTCCTCGAAGTGACAGTACACTTCTCCGCTTTTGAAGCGCGAAATGAAGATTTTGCCGAGCGGGATGCCCAGCTCATTGCAGATTCTCTGCGCCAGTTTCGGGTTTGACGTCCCCGAGAATACTTTGGTAGTTTCGCTGTCCAACATGATACGAATTGGCCCCTCCCAAACGTTATATAAGAAAATTCTCAATTGACATGAATTATGGCTTATAAAAAACCATGGATATCCTCATTATAACCTTACATACAACTTGTTTCAAAACATTCTATTCAATCGGTACCATGATGCGACGACGCTTGTCGAATGTTGCCAGTTCCGTAAATCCGACATCCTTGAGCAGCGCATATGCCTCATCAAGATACTGGAACAGCCTCTCCGGTTCATGAGCATCAGAGCCGACCGTCAGCGGAATGCCGATCGCTCGGCAATATTCCAGCATGCGTCTGCTCGGGAACATCTCCTGAACCGGCATGCGCAATCCGGAAGCGTTGAGCTCGATGGCAAGTCCATTCTCCTTGATCACATCAAGCGTCTTCCGTTCCAGCTCAGTCATGTCAGAGGACGGTTTCTGACCGAAGCGCTTGATCACATCCACGTGTCCGATGTAATCGTACAGTCCAGTCCGAGCTGCCTTCTGCACGGCGTCGTAGTATGTCTCGTAGACTTTATCCACATCCTTGCCTTCCCAGTTGTGAAGCTGGCGGAAGTCTGTCACATCCCACTCCCCAAGGAAATGCACGGACCCGATCACATAATCCCAAGGATACGCCTCGACGATGGCGGCGATTTGCTCCTCATATCCTTCGATATAGTCTCCTTCGAGACCGACCCGAATATCGATTCTATCACGATATTTGTCTTTGAGGTACAGGCATTCTTCCACATATCGAGGTAATTCTTCCATCGGCATCGCCATGCCTTCATAATACGTCGCCGGATTCACATGAATAAGCGGCATGTGATCGGAGAGTCCGAGCTGCGCAAGGCCCAGTTCGATCCCGCGCAGCACATATTCCTCCAACTCGCCCTTCGCATGGCCGCAACGGACGTGATGCGTATGATAGTCGATTTTCATGCTCCTTCGCCCCTTTCTGTCCTCATACCCGCATGTCTTCCCATGAACGCAACAACTGCCCGAAGAAGAATGTGTCTTCGGGCAATTCGATTCAGCTTATTGCTTCGGTTTCGTATGACGGCCTTCGAGTTCCGCGAGGACTCGGTCAAGCGGCAGCTTCTGCTCTCTCAGCAATACGAGCAGATGGAAGATGAGGTCGCTCGCTTCCCAGCTCAGTTCGTTGTGATCGCGGTTCTTCGCTGCGATGATGACTTCCCCGGCCTCTTCGCCGATCTTCTTCAGGATCTTGTCAACACCCTTGTCGAACAGATAAGTCGTGTATGCCCCTTCCGGACGTTCGGCTTCCCGGCTTGCGATCACCGACTCCAGTTCGTTCAGGATCGCGTACCGGTCATGCTTCGCTTCCTCGATCGCAGTTGTATCGCCTGCATCCAGCCGTTGATGGAAGCAACTGTACTTGCCGGTATGGCAAGCCGGCCCCTGCGGCTCTACGAGGATGAGCAGTGCATCGGCGTCGCAATCGTAGCGAATCTCGCGGATCTTCTGCGTATTGCCGCTGGTTCCACCCTTGTGCCACAGCTCTTGGCGTGACCTGCTCCAAAACCAGGTCTCCCCGCTCTCAAGAGACAACTTGAGCGACTCGCGGTTCACATACGCCAGTGTCAACACTTCCTTGCTCACCGTATCCTGCACAATCGCCGGAATCAGGCCTTGCTCATTCCATTTCAATGTATCGATATCGACGGTTGTCGTCACCGTACTTCCACTCCCTTCGCACGCAGATCGCGCTTGACTTCATCGATCGTGATCTCCTTGTAGTGGAAGATCGTCGCTGCCAGTCCCGCGTCCGCCTTGCCTTCCGTAAAGACCTGGTAGAAATCCTCAACCTTGCCGGCTCCGCCAGACGCGATCACCGGGATCGACACGCTCTCGGATACGGCGCGCGTGAGCGGAATATCGAAGCCGTCCTTCGTGCCGTCAGCATCCATGCTCGTCAGCAGGATCTCGCCAGCGCCGAGCCGCTCAACTTCCTTCGCCCACTCGAGCGCCTTGATGCCGCTTGGCGTGCGCCCGCCATGGGTATAAACCTCCCATTCTCCCATCTCCGGATTATACTTCGCATCGATCGCCACGACGATGCACTGCGATCCGAACTTGCGCGCGCCATCGGAGATGAGTTGCGGATTCTTCACCGCCGCCGTATTGATGCCGATCTTATCCGCGCCTGCGCGCAACAGTCGTTTCATGTCCTCGACGCTCGAGATGCCGCCGCCCACCGTGAAGGGGATCGTGATCTCCCCCGCCGTCTGCCGCACGACCTCGACCATCGTCGCCCGGCCTTCAACCGATGCGGAGATGTCGAGGAAGACGAGTTCATCGGCGCCTTCCTTGTCATATAGCGCAGCCAGCTCCACCGGGTCGCCGGCATCGCGCAGATTGACGAAATTCACGCCCTTGACGACTCTTCCGTCCTTCACGTCAAGGCACGGTATGATGCGCTTCGTCAGCATCTGCTCAACCTCCCGTCTGCGCGGCCAACTGCCTGATGGCATCCGCCAGCACGATGTTGCCCGTGTACAGCGCCTTGCCGACGATCGCACCGGATACTCCTTCGTCCGCATGCAGCGCCAGCTTCTCCAGATCGGCGTACTGGCTGACGCCGCCGGATGCGATCACCGATCGGCCGGATACCCGTGCCAGACGCACGATCGCCTCGACATTCGGCCCTCCCATCATCCCGTCGCGCGAGATGTCCGTGAAGATGAAAGTCGAAGCTCCTTGATCGGCCAATTCCTTCGCCAGTTCCTCCGCTTTCACCTGCGACGTCTCCAGCCAGCCCCGCGTCGCCACGTATCCGTCGCGCGCGTCGATACCGATCGCGACTTTGTCGCCATAGCTGGCCAGCAGTTGCTTCGTGAATTCCCTGTCCTCGATGGCCGCCGTACCGATGATGACGCGCGATACGCCGAGGCCGAGCATATGCTCCACATCGCGCAGACTGCGCATTCCTCCTCCGACCTGCACCGGCACATCTACCGTACGGGCGATGCGTCCGATAAGCTCGTCGTTCACCGGATGGCCAGCTTTCGCTCCGTCGAGGTCAACGAGATGAATCCACGCAGCACCTTGTGCCGCCCACTCTTTCGCTACCTCCACCGGGTCCTCATGATACACTGTCTCCTGCGCATAATCCCCTTGTTTCAAACGGACACACTTGCCTCCGCGTATATCGATCGCCGGGTAGATCGTAAATTGCGCCATGGTCACCCTCCTCATGGAACTTGATCATCTCTCAATCTATCTAAAACTTGTCGACCGCTTGCATCAGCCGAATTGACGCTCCCCATTCCCTGCTAAAGTCCCGCTGCCGACCACAAAGTTCACTTCGTCAGCTTCAGGAAATTGCTGAGTAGCTGCATGCCCAGCGTTCCGCTCTTCTCCGGATGGAACTGCATCCCGTATACGTTGTCCCGCCCGACCACCGCTGTCACCTGCTCATAATATTCCGTTGAGGCCAGCAGATCACGCGTTTCCTCAGGCAACGCCTTGTAGGAATGGACGAAATACACATGCCCCTCCTCAAGGCCCTCCAGCACGGGACTTGGCTGATGGAATGTCAGCCGGTTCCACCCCATATGCGGGATCTTCCCCTGGCCATTCAAGCGCACGACCTTGCCAGGCAGCAGATTCAGCCCTTGATGGATACCGTGCTCCTCACTCTCGCTGAACAACAGTTGCATACCGAGGCAGATGCCGAGCAGCGGCTTGCCGCTGCTCGCGTATGCTTTCACCGCTTCGAGCAAGCCGGTGCTGCGCAGGTTGTCCATCGCGTCGCCGAAGGCTCCAACGCCAGGCAAGATCGCACCGTCAGCGGCAGCGATTCTGTCCCTGTCGCTGGTCACTAGCGCCTCGTACCCGAGCCGTTCAACGGCCTTGCTGACGCTGTGCAGATTGCCCATCCCATAATCGATGATGGCGATCATGCTCAAAGCACTCCCTTCGTCGAAGGAACACCTTTAACGCGAGGATCGATCGACGTCGCCTCATCAAGCGCGCGGCCGAGCGCCTTGAACACAGCTTCGATCATGTGATGCGTGTTGTCGCCATAGTGAACGATCACGTGCAGGGTGATCCGCGCCTCGAGCGCGAACTTCCAGAGGAACTCCTTCACCAACTCCACCGTGAAGCTGCCAACGGTCGCTCCAGGGAAGTTCGCACTGTATTCCAGATGCGGCCGGTTGCTGATGTCGATCACGACCTGCGCCAGCGCTTCATCCATCGGCACGAACACGCTCGCATAGCGTTTGATGCCCCGCTTGTCCCCGAGCGCTTCGCGCAGCGCCTGGCCGAGGCAGATGCCGATGTCCTCCACCGTATGATGGTCGTCGATCTCCACATCGCCGCGTGCGTTCACCTTCAGGTCGAACTGACCATGCTTGGTGAACAGATCGAGCATATGGTTCAGAAACGGCACATCCGTCTCCAACTCGCTCACGCCGCTGCCGTCCACATTGAACGTCAGCTCGATATCCGTCTCACTCGTCGTCCGCTTGATCTCGGCTTGCCTGATCAATTGTTCCGAAGCTGTCATTGGCTGTTCCCTTCCTTCTTCACTCTGATTTCTACCGCACGCGCGTGCCCTTCGAAGCCTTCCGCTCTTGCCAGCTTCATGATGTGTGTGGCATCACGCAGAAGAGCGTCCTTGCTGTATTGGATGATGCTTGATTTCTTCACGAAGTCGTCGATATTCAGCGGCGATGAGAATCTCGCCGTGCCATTCGTCGGCAGCACATGGTTCGGCCCAGCGAAGTAGTCGCCTACCGGTTCCGTGCTGTACGGGCCGAGGAAGATCGCGCCCGCGTTCTCGATGTGCGGCAGCACAGAGATCGGCTCGCGTACGATCACCTCGAGGTGCTCCGGTGCGATCCGGTTCACCGTATGCACCCCTTCCATCAAGGAGCCGACGGTCAGAATCGCGCTCTTCGCGATGGCAGCCGCAGCGATCTCCCGTCTCGGCAGGACGGAGAGCTGGCGGTCAACCTCTGCCGATACAGCTTCCGCAAGCGCGAGCGAATCTGTCACGAGGATCGCCGAGGACATCACATCGTGTTCAGCCTGTGACAGGAGATCGGCAGCCACGTACTCCGGATCGGCTGTCTCGTCAGCGAGTACAACGATGTCCGTCGGTCCCGCGATGCTGTCGATGTCGACGCTGCCGTACACATAGCGCTTCGCCAGAGCGACGTATATGTTACCGGGGCCACAGATCTTGTCCACGGCCGGGATCGTCTCCGTGCCATAAGCAAGCGCCGCGATCGCTTGCGCGCCGCCGACGCGGTATATCTCCGTTACGCCCGCTTCCGCTGCCGCTACCAGGATGCTGGGATTGATGCCCGCCTTGCCAGCCGTTGCAGGCGGCGTCACCATCACGATCTCGCTGACGCCGGCTACCTTTGCGGGGATCACGTTCATCAGCACCGTCGAAGGATATGCTGCCGTACCGCCCGGCACGTACAAGCCCACCCGCTTGATCGGGCGCATGATCTGCCCGAGGATCGTGCCATCCTCCGCCGTGTCAATCCAGGACGTCCGCTTCTGTTTCTCGTGGAAGCCGCGGATGTTGCTGGCAGCCAGGCGAATCGCGGTGAGGAATTCCTCGTCGACCTCCCGATACGCAGCCTGCACCTCTTCCTCCGTCACACGAAGATCACTGGCCGTCAGCGTCATCTTGTCAAATTCCGCCGTATACTTCAGCAGCGCTGCATCGCCGCCGGTCGCCACGTCCTGAATGATCTTCTGCACCGCCTCGTTCTGCTCTCTTGTTCCATAGTCCACATTCCGTTCAATCTTATATGCATCAGCGGGTATTATGCGCATCGGCAAAGCCCCTTTCCTTGGTCGTCTATTTATGCTTGATTGCCGGACATCTCCTGGCCCGGAATCACGCGCTGCAGTTGTTTGCACAGCGCCTCTATCTGCTCGCTCTTCATCCGGTAGCTGACCCGGTTGGCGATGAGCCGGCTCGTGATCTGGAAGATCGTCTTGATCTCGACCAGCCCATTCTCGCGAATCGTCTGCCCGGTCTCGACCATATCAACGATATGGTCAGCCAGTCCAATCAGCGGCGCCAGCTCGATCGAGCCGTTCAGCTTGATCACTTCCACCTGCTGCCCATTCTCGCGGAAGTATTGCGAAGCGACATTCGGGTACTTGGTTGCGACGCGAACCGTATGCCCAGGCTTCCTGTCGGGCAGCCCGATGAGCGACATGCGGCAACGGGCGATGCCCAGATCGAGCAACTCGTAAACGTCGCGGTTCTCCTCCATCAGCACGTCCTTGCCGACGACCCCGACATCCGCTGCGCCGTACTCCACATAGGTTGGAACGTCCACGGGCTTCGCCATGATGAAATCCATGCCCGCTTCCGGGATCTCGATGATCAGCTTGCGGGTATCATCGATGTCATCAGGAATCGGCAGCCCGGCCTCGCGGAACAGCTTCGATGCCTGCTTGTAAATGCGTCCCTTCGGCATCGCGATCTTCAGTCTGTCACTCATCGCGAACACCTCCATCAGCTTCACCCGCAAGCAGGATGATCTCATCGTAAATCTTACCCATATACGCCAGCTTCCCTTCTGCTGTCTGTTCCGTGGTATGCCCGGTCACGCCGTTACCAATGCACCTTGTCTCCACCGCATAACCGTCCCGCTCACGGAGTCCTGCCGCCAACTGATAAGCTTCGCGGCGCTGCTGCGGCACGTAGGCGACGAGCACACGCTTCGCCTCAGCCGTCTCGCCAGACCCCAGGATGTCCAGGATGCGCGTCGTCTTAAGCGCGAAGCCGGTAGCCGGTGCCGGACGGCCGAATTGCTGCAACAGGTTGTCATAGCGTCCGCCGCTTGCTACCGGGAAGCCAAGCTCCGCCGAATATGCTTCGAAGATCATCCCCGTATAATAAGAGAAATCGCCGATCATCGTCAGATCGATCATCGCATGCTCCTGAACGCCATAGGCGGACAATGCCTCCCAGATCTCGCACAGATCATGGATCGCTGCACGCGTATTCTCATCCGCCGTATATTCCGACACCTTGCTGCATACTTCCTTGCCGCCGCGCAGCCCGAGGATGCCTTCCAGCTTCGCCTGAACCTCCGCCGGCACACCCATGGTGCGGATTATCCGCCGATAACCGACATAGTCGCGGGCGAGCAAGCGTTCCTTGAGCTGATCTTGATCGGTTGGCCGGTCCTGCAGCAGCTCCTGCAACAGCCCGTTCAGCAGCCCCTGATGGCCCATGGCCAGCTTGAAATGCGTGATGCCTGCCGCTTGCAGCGAAGCGACAGTCAGAGCGATCACTTCGGCATCGGCATCCGGAGACGGATCGCCGACGAGCTCAACGCCCGTCTGGAAGAACTCCGCATCGCGTCCCGCTTCCTCCTCGATCGCCCGGAACACGCTGGCGTGATAAGCCAAGCGGATCGGCAGCGGCTCATCCTTGAGCAACGAAGCGATGACGCGCGCGATCGGCGTGGTCATGTCCGAACGCATGACTAGCGTCGTGCCGCGATTATCCAGCAGCTTGAACAGCTTCTTGTCAGATGTGGCGCTCGTCACGCCCACCGTATCGTAATATTCCAGGGTCGGCGTCATGATCTGCCGATACCCCCACTTCTCCATGCAAGCCAGCACACGGCTCTCGATGCTGCGCAGCCTCGTCACCGCGCCAGGCAGATAATCCTTCATGCCGGAAGGCTTCTCAAATACCTTGGGTTTAGACACGAATTTCACCTCAATCGACTTGTGTAACCTCAGCTTCTGTAACCTCTGCTTGAACTCTTCTATTCCTTAAGCGGCATGCTCCGCTGTCTTCGCAAATGTCACATAACCGTCTATCGCCGTATTCTATCGGCTGATTCGGTTCTCGGCTGCAATGAGTGCCAAGCTCCGCTTTAGTCTGCTAATATGCTAACATATTAGCAAAGTAAAGTAAATGATCGCGCCAACTATTCCTTCTCCGCTTGTGACAAATGGACAGGGGGATCGCGAGGCTGATCCTTGTCTTCCAACACAACCCCTGTGTTGCCGTCCCGCCCTGCCATACCTTCACGGATGACGCGCAGCGGATTGCCGGCAACGAAGCTGTGTGCCGCCACATCCTTGGTCACCACCGAACCCGCTCCGACCACCGCATGATCGCCGATCGTCACTCCCGGCAGGATCGTCGTATTGGCGCCGATCATGACATTGGAGCCGATCACCACGTCACCGAGCCGATATTCATTTATCAGATATTCATGGGCGAGGATCGTCGAATTGTAGCCGATGATCGTATTCGACCCGATCGAGATCCGCTCCGGGAAGAACACATCCACCATCGCCATCAAGCCAAAAGCCGTATTCTCGCCAACCTTCATTCCGAGAATACGGCGGTAGATCCAATTCTTGAGTCTCAAGGACGGCGAATATCTCGCGATCTGGATGAAGATGAAGTTCCGAATCCCTTTCCAGACGCTGACCGTGCGGTAGATCTGCCAGAGGGAGTTCGGCCCCTCGACGGGGTACCTTTCCGTCTTGCGCATATCCTTCATTCCTCACTTTCCGCGACGGTGAAGCCAGCGGCTTCAGACTCCGGAATGCCAACGAGCGGCATCAGTTCCCGCATATCGCGAATGATGCAATGCGGCTTATACCGCAGCAGCTCCTGCTCACCCTTGAGCGACCAACCAACCGCGACTGATACGGCTCCTGCCGCATTGGCTGACTGAATATCGAACGGGCTGTCGCCGACCATCAACGTCCGTTCCGGAGTTGCCCCAAGCTCACGCATCGCCGTCAGCACCGGCTCAGGATGCGGCTTCGGATGGGTCACATCCTCCAGCGTCACGAGTACATCGAACAGCCCGTCCAGCCCGCACCAGGCAAGGCTGCGCTTCGTTGACTCCCGCATCTTCGTCGTCACAACGCCGAGCTTGACGCCGCTTGTCCGCAGAGCATGCAGCACTTCCTTGACATAGGGAAATGGCTTCACATAATCATCATGCGCGGCATAGTTGAATTTCCTGTATTCGGCGACCAGCTCGCTTACATCATCCTCCCCGGAGAACGTTTGGAACTGTTGTTCCAACGTTCTCCCCATCTGCGGGATGATCACCTCTCGCTCGAGCCGTTTGCCGTAGCGGCTTGTCCACACATGCTGGATCGATTCGATGATCAGTTCATTCGTGTCAATCGTCGTTCCGTCCAGATCAAACAGTACCGTATCGTAGCGTAACATGCTGTTCTCCTTCTGTTTCGTTGTGGCTTCAGTTGAAGCTCGCACTCCCGCGATGGATCGGATCGGCATACTTTACGTTTGCGTAGCCCATCGTCCTTCTCAGAATGATAAACGCGATTCCAGCAACGATGAGCACCAGGCTCAAGATCTGCGAGATGCGAATGTTGCCGTATGCAGGGTCCAGATAACCTTGCTCGAACAACAGCGTCATCGGCGACCAGAGCGCGTCCATTACCGAAACCAGCCACTCAGGACCTTTGAATGCCAGACTGTCGGTGCGCAAGGCTTCGATGTAGAACCTGCCGACCGAATACCAGATAAAATAGGACGCAAACACTTCCCCCGCCCGCACAAAAGATTGACGTCGAAGAATGAACAGCAGGATAAGTCCCGCCAGATTCCACAGGGATTCATACAGGAACGTCGGGTGATGGTATACGCCCATCACATTCATCTGATTGACGATAAAATCCGGAAGATGCAGCGTATCCCTCAGGAACGATTCCTCCACCGGACCGCCGTATGCCTCCTGATTGACGAAGTTCCCCCAACGTCCGATCATCTGCCCGGCGATCAGCGAAGGGGCGCAGATGTCAGCAATTCGCCAGAAGTCGTACCGTTTGTACCGGGTATAGAAGACACCTGCGATGATCGCGCCGATGAGCGCACCGTAGATAGCGATACCGCCTTCCCATATTTTGAACACATTCCAGAAGTTATCCCGGTAAACGTCCCATTGGAACGCCACGTAGTAGATTCGGGCACATACGATCGCCGTCGGAGCGCCGATCAAGAGCAGATCCATGAAAAACTCCGACGGGATTCGGAATCTCTTGCCCTCCCATATCGCCAGCAGCAAGCCAACGACCGCGCCGAGGCCGATGATGATGCCGTACCAATGTACGGGAATAGGTCCCAGATGAAAAGCAACTGGATCGATCATTCATTACCCTCCTATTCGGATTCCTCCAACTCGTCGCTGATCGCGGCGGTGAGCTTGCTCGTAAACTGCTGTGCCGCATTGTATCCCATGCCCTTGAGGCGGTAATTCATCGCAGCGACCTCGATGATAACCGCGAGGTTACGCCCTGGCCGTACCGGGATCGTAAGCAAAGGGATCTCTGTATCGATGATCTGCGTTTTCTCCTCATCGAGCCCGATTCGGTCATACTGTTTGTCCTGCTGCCAATTCTCGAGCGCCATGACGATCGAGATCTTCTTCACGTTGCGAACGGCACCTGCGCCGAACAACGTCATCACGTTGATGATGCCGATGCCGCGAATCTCGAGCAGATGCTTGATCAGATCCGGAGCAGATCCATACAATTGATTGTCCGCTGTCTGACGGATCTCGACGGCATCGTCCGCCACGAGACGATGTCCTCTCTTCACCAGCTCCAGCGCTGTTTCGCTTTTGCCGATACCGCTGCTGCCTGTAATCAGCACACCAACACCATATACGTCAACAAGCACGCCGTGGATCGTCGTCGTAGGCGCGAGCTCGTTCTCCAGAAAATTTGTCAACCGGCTGGCCAATATCGTCGTAGTCAGCGGGCTTCTCAGCACAGGAACCGATGCTTCCTCAGCCTTCGTCAACAGTTCTTCGGGTATATCCTGACCTCTTGAGATGACGAAACAAGGCGTTACGTCCGAGATCATGCGCGCGATTCTCTCTTGCTTCTGTTCATCCGACAAAGTCTGGAAGAACGTCAGCTCCGTCTTGCCGAGAATTTGCACGCGTTCCGCAGGGTAATAATCGAAATATCCTGCGATCTCCATGCCGGGACGATGCAGGTCCGCCACTTGAATCACTCTGTTCAATCCGGCCTCGCCTGCCACCACATCCAGATTCATCCGGTTCACAAGCTTATGCACGCGCAATTTTTTGGCCATTCCACGATATCTCCTTATCTCTCCGAGTCTCCATCCGATTTCATCGTAATTCAACCTTGTGGGGAAAATCAACCTAATCTGCAAATTAATCGCCCGCGCCATCTGTCACAAGTCTCAGACCACATACGCTGCTTCTGTCAGAGCCTCTGGCCAAGCATGCGATTTCGGCGATATGGTAAACCTGTTTCCTGCCCCAAGCCTGGAATGGCCCTTTCCTGCGCGCCCATCACCATATCTGGACCGACGTCCTCGATCCAAAGATCCCTTGACCCAACAACTAACATACCCAGTGGTTGGACTAGCTTCCATATTTATTACGGACTAGGCAGAAATATGTTTCAACCACGACACCGAACTTGATCCGAATGCACCTCCAAACATGCTGAAAAGGCCGGCAATATCGCCGGCCTCTTAGTTGAAATTTGTATTATTCTGTGATCGTCAGCTCGGTTGTCGGGTCGAACAGATGGATCTTGTTCATGTCGATCGCGAGCTTGATGTTCGAGCCGTCCGCAACGTTGTTGCGAGCGTCTACGCGAGCAACCGTCGTACCGTCGCCGATGCCGCTCAGGTAGAGGATGATTTCGTGACCGAGGTTTTCGACAACGTCTACGTATGCGTTAACTGCGCTGTTCGGTGAAGCTTCGAGGAAGATCGGCTCATTGTGGATGTCTTCCGGACGTACGCCCAGGATAACTTCCTTACCCACATAGCCTTTGTCTCGAACGAGCTTCGCGCGTCCTTCCGGAAGAGCGATGTCGATGTTCGTTGCCTTGAAGGAAACAACGCCATTTGCTTCTTCCAGACGGCCTTTGATGAAGTTCATCGTAGGCGATCCCAGGAAGCCTGCGACGAACAGGTTAGCCGGATGATTGTACAGTTGTTCCGGAGTATCTACTTGTTGGATAACGCCGTTGTTCATAACCACGATACGGTCGCCCATCGTCATCGCTTCGACCTGGTCGTGTGTAACGTAGATAACGGTCGTTTCCAGACGCTTCGCCAGCTTGCTGATCTCTGCACGCATGTGTCCGCGGAGCTTCGCGTCCAGGTTGGAGAGCGGTTCGTCCATCAGGAACACTTGCGGGTCACGAACGATTGCGCGTCCGAGCGCAACACGTTGACGTTGACCACCGGAGAGAGCCTTCGGCTTACGGTCGAGCAAGTGAGCGATGTCAAGGATCTTCGCTGCTTCTTGCACGCGGCGGTCGATCTCGTCCTTCTTGAACTTGCGGAGCTTCAGACCGAATGCCATGTTCTGATACACGTTCATGTGCGGGTACAGCGCGTAGGACTGGAACACCATCGCGATGTCGCGGTCCTTCGGAGCTACGTCGTTCACGAGGCGGTCGCCGATGTACAGCTCGCCTTCGGAGATTTCTTCCAGACCGGCGATCATACGAAGCGTCGTGGACTTACCGCAACCGGAAGGTCCAACGAGAACGATGAACTCCTTGTCCTTGATTTCCAGGTTAAAATCGCTTACAGAAGGTTCCTTGGCACCTGGGTAACGTTTGTAGATATGACGAAGAGATACGCTTGCCATGTTTATGTTCCCCCAATCCATAGTATCAACTTAATCTAATCTTACCCCACCATATGTCCATATGACTATGCACAATCCTCACAAAAATCCCAATCCTATTTCGTTACTTTATACAATAATAGCGCCATATGGACAAGAACCGCATCATGAAAGTTCCTGACATCCATGCCTGTCGCCTGCTTGAACTTATCCAGCCGGTACAGCAGCGTATTACGATGTATATACAGCGCCTTGGACGTCTCGCTGATGTTGCAGTCGTTTTGGAAGAATGTCTGCAATGTGGTCAGCATTTCGGAGTCCAGCGTGGTGTGCTCGGCATTTTTCATTAATTGTTCGAGGAATTTTTTCTTCTCCCGATCATCCATCGTATAAAGCAGGCGTTCGAGGTGCAGCTTCCATGGCAGGTGCACGTACTCCTCGACGTGGAATAACCGCCCGAGGCGAATGGCGCCTCGCATGTTGTGGACCGCACTCAGCAGATTGGAAGGGGCATGCACCAGGCCGGAAGACGATATGCGGCACTCGCCGATCCACTCGATGATCATCTCGTGCAGGGCAAGTGCGATCGACTCGACCAATTCTTCGGTCGAATCGCCCAGTTCGCCGTCTTCGTTCGCCGCTTCCAAAACCGCGCTTGAGGCAAGTACGATCCATTCTCTCTCCGACAGCGGAATCAGCACATTATCCGATTCAAAATATGTATCGATGAGCCGCTTCAGTTCCTTGTAGGTAAACCGGTTGGTTTCGCTGAATTCCGTATCGAGTAACAGAGCAAGGCATGAATTGAACTGGAATGCGCGTAGAGCGGCGTGATCCGGCAGCGGGCTCTGTGTATCGCCTTCTTCGAGCCTGTCCGCCACCCACTTGCCCAGCTCTCTGGCCCGGCCTTCCTCATCGGCGGCTTGCGGCAGCGGCTTGTGCTGTTGCTGGACGTTGCGTCGCTCCAATTCCAGCACCATCCCGACCAACTGTCTCTCGGAATGCGAGAGCAGGTGCGCATCCACAGCCAGTGCCTGAACAGCCTCATCGGTTATGCCGCCTATCCGGTAGAAGATCGTCCCTTGCTCCTCGTAGCTGTCCGTCTGTGATCCCCATCTGTCCAGCGTAACGATGCGAAATGTGATGCCCAGTGCCTGCTCGAGACGCTGCTTGGTATGCTCCAGATTCATGTTTCGACCACCTTAACCTGTCATATGCAACATTGTATCATAGTCATACGTTCATCAGCACGAGCAATATCGATAGCATCGCCAACAAGATACCTGTTACATACAGCAGCGATACAGTCTGTACCTGGGTGAAGCCCCGATCAAGCAACCTATGATGTGTATGGAGCTTGTCGGCCCGATACAGGGCACGGTGAGACAACAGCCGGCGCGAGAACACGATCAACGTATCGAGGATCGGCACCCCCACTGCCAGGAAAGGAACGATGATCGAGATAACCGTCGCGCTCTTGAAGGCTCCGTCCACAGCGAGCACAGCGATCGCGTATCCGAGGAATACGGAGCCGGCATCCCCCATGAAGATCTGCGCGGGGTAGAAATTGTAATTCAGGAAGGACAAGCAGGAGCCAGCCAGAATAGCGCCCATCAATGCGGACCCCTGCTGCCCCTTAAGCACGGCCACAATAAACAAGGTGAGCGCGGAGACCATCACGATGCCGGCGGCCAAGCCATCAACTCCGTCTATGAAGTTGACCATGTTCATCAGTGCGAATGTCCAGAGCATCGTCGCGAGCCAAGACAGCCACTCAGGAAACAGGATCATACCGCCGGTGAAAGGATTGGTCACCCCGGTTATGGCGATGCCAAACCATATCGGGACTAAGGATACCGCAGCATATACGGCCACTCTCGGCCAGACAGGAAAATCGCGGCCGCGCGACTTGTACCAATCGTCAACCAAACCGATCGCAACGAGCGCCGTGCCGCCAATGAGCAATGTCCAGGAACGGGTTGAGAGTCCGTCGAAAACAAGCATCGTCAGCATGACGCTGCCATATATCGCAAGGCCGCCCATCAGCGGGATCGGCTGCATATGAATTTTGCGCTGTGACGGCTTATCAACGAACTTAAGCTGCAACGCAACCATTCTGATGAGCGGCGTCAAGCCGAATCCAACCAGAAATGCGGTGATCATAGGCACGAAGTAAATAATGTCAATCCCCTCGGCTTCCCGACTGTGATGGTAGGCGTATGACTATGATACCCCTTACTTCATCCAATCATGTGAGGAGATGAGGGCCGTGCTCCATCAGTTTCAAATGCCATTTCCCTCGCACCCAGTAAAATTTCTCTGCCGGAAAACCGATATATATGGTGTATGCTCGTACTGCCACCCATGGAGTATGATATGATGGTTGTACAAGCATTTAATCCTGTATGAGGAAAGAGTGTTGGACATGAATATCGACCCGCGGCTGATGAAGCAATTGCTTCAGCTATCGGCGATCAAGCCATTGGATATCTATGGCGACAATAACAGCCCGTCATCGACTCAGACAGACTTCGCCCAATTGCTGTCGGATCTGCTGCTTATGACTTCTGATACCGCAACAACCGAAGTCGAAGCGGGTTCCAAGGTTACAGGAACGAATCCGATTCACCCGTTTATGTTGAACAACGGACGTTATTTCAACGTGACGAATGACATTACCGACATCGTCAATGACGCTGCCGCGAGATACCAAGTGGATCCGTCGCTCGTCATGGCGGTGATCCAGACAGAATCGTCCTTTAATCCAAGAGCTGTTTCTTCCGCCGGCGCGAAAGGGCTGATGCAACTGATGGATGGGACGGCGAATGCCATGGGGGTAACGAACCCATTCGATCCGGTCGAGAATGTCAATGGCGGCGTGCGCTATCTGGCCAAACTGTTGAACTTATATGATGGAAATGTTCAGACAGCACTGGCAGCCTATAATGCCGGACCAGGAAGAATAAGCAGCCTGGGTATCAGCAATGACAGCGAACTGCGAGCCAAGTACGAACTTCTGCCGCAAGAAACCCAGCGTTACATCACCAAAGTCTTGACCGCGTACGAAGCTTATAAATACTGAACAACAATAAGCTGGAGCCTTTGGGGCTCCGGCTTTTTTATGTACGATTTTTCATACACATCGGATGCTTTTCCGCTCCATCGGCCGCATTTTGTACGATTTTTCATACACCCCAGGCGCTTTTTCGCCCCATCGGCCACTTTTTGTACGATTTTTCGTACACCTCAGGCGCTTTTCCGCCACATCGGCCGCATTTTGTACGATTTTTCATACACCCCAGGCGCTTTTCCGCCCCATCGGTCACTTTTTGTACGATTTTTCATACACCTCAGGCGCTGTTCCGCCACATCGGCCACTTTTTGTACGATTTTTCATACACCTCAGGCGCTGTTCCGCCACATCGGCCGCATTTTGTACGTTTTTTCATACACCTCAGGCGCTTTTCCGCCACATCGGCCACTTTTTGTACGATTTTTCATACACCTCAGGCGCCTTTTCGCCACATCGGCCGCATTTTGTACGATTTTTCATACACCCCAGGCGCTTTTCCGCCCCATCGGTCACTTTTTGTACGATTTTTCGCACTCCTTACCCTGCACATCACGTTCACACCCTTGTATTCATATTCCATAATATGTATAATTAGCATTAATCGAATACCTAGTGGTGAAGAACACCCCGTTATCCTTTGACAAGCTCAAGGGATCAGCGGGGTTTTATTTTTGCTGACAACGAAATGGAGGTCTTGTAGTGAGTTTTCAGATCGAACATGACCATTGGGTTCAAATGCACATGGATAAGCGCAGAGGAGAGCGTCTGGATGCTCTCAGACGGGGACATGGTTTTGGCAACCGTTTATTTGTCGAAAAGGTATGGTGGCCGTTGGTTGGCCATTTCGACCATTTGCATCCTGAGTATGAGGTCCGCGATTGGAGAGGCCGTTCATACTTTGTGGATTTCGCCTGGATCGCCCGCAACATTAAGATATTCATTGAAATCATGGATTATGGTTCGCATGGAACCGATCGTACGAAATACCGCTTGGATCTGAATCGCATGCTGTACTTGCAGTCACAGTCGCATTTCGTGATCGCCGTAGCTTTAGACGAGTTGAAGGAAAACCCGGAATTCATTCTGGGGATGATGCGAAACATCTTATCCCCTTATCTGCATATGACGAGTGATCAACCAGCCAGATTCTCCAGAGTCGAACGGGAAATCATGCGATACGCAGCGCGAAACGATCGCATCATTAAACCTTCCAAAGCAGCCCAAGAACTGGAACTGCACAAACAGACGGTCATCAAATACTGTCGCATCCTTGTAGATAAAGGCAAGCTCAGACCTGTCTCAAGCAGAAACGGACGGATATGCCTATACGAGTATATCGGCCTACTGCAAAGCTCGGATCTGTATCGATAAGAAATAAAAAACACACCCTCAGCGTCTTATCAGAATCGATGAAGGTGTGTTCGATAAACTATGTATGGTGCGATCGAGAGGACTCGAACCTCCACGGTTGTTACACCACTAGAACCTGAATCTAGCGCGTCTGCCAATTCCGCCACGATCGCATATTGTCATGTGTTTTACCGACAAAAACGATAATAACACGATGAGAACTTGAAGTCAACTTGTAATATTTGGCTTGTTTCTTCGGCTTAATGAAATGGTGGAGGCTGATGGATTCGAACCACCGAACCCGTAAGGGAACAGATTTACAGTCTGCTGCGTTTGGCCACTTCGCTAAGCCTCCACGCTAAGAATAAGCTTGTTCTGCTACGAGGAGTGAACCGCGCAGCGGTGATCTTCTTATGAAGAATGGTGGCTCGGGACGGAATCGAACCGCCGACACGAGGATTTTCAGTCCTCTGCTCTACCATCTGAGCTACCGAGCCTCGAGACTTACGAGATCATTTCATGAAAAAAGCTCCTCATCAGAGCTGATAAATGGCGGAGCCGACGGGATTCGAACCCGCGATCTCCTGCGTGACAGGCAGGCATGTTAGGCCTCTACACCACGGCTCCTTAAAGTGGTGCCGGCGAGAGGACTTGAACCCCCAACCTACTGATTACAAGTCAGTTGCTCTACCAATTGAGCTACACCGGCGAATTATGATATTCATGAAATGCGTTCTGCTGCTTCGAGGGGTAAACCGCGAAGCGGTGAGATTCCGGATGGACGCTGACGGAGATCGCTTGTGCCCCGAGCATCGCTTCCCATTGAGTTGCTTCGAGGGGTAAACCGCGAAGCGGTGAGATTCCGGATGGACGCTGACGGGATCGAACCGCCGACCCTCTGCTTGTAAGGCAGATGCTCTCCCAGCTGAGCTAAGCGTCCACGTCCAATGTCATGGTTGATTAATTATGGTAGCGGCGGAGGGCATCGAACCCCCGACCTTACGGGTATGAACCGTACGCTCTAGCCATCTGAGCTACGCCGCCACATCACTCTTGGACTTATTCGCTTTCTTACAGCGACCTTTTTAAGATACCATACAATCCAACTTCTATGCAAGTCCATTTTTAAGAAAATCCAGATGTAATTTTTACCTGTTCAGATGCACTCCATCGGACTTGCAGTTTATGAGAGGCAGAATACTACGACTAACCGCAGCATCCGCCTCGCTGCATAAACTGTCGCCATGCAACACGCCGCCATCTACGGACAAACGCGAGAACACCCTTGTTCTTACAGAGCTACGCACCCGCGAGCTGAGTACAAGAGTGTCAACTTCATCGGCACAGCCGTCTCCATTGGAGAAGAGAAGGCTCTGAAACTGCCTGCCTGATGCATGGCGACGCAAACAGACCGGATCAGACAGAGAGTCAATCTTGCGCCCGGTCGCGCATCAGCGGGAACAGCAGAACATCGCGTATTGACGGAGCGTCGGTGAGCAGCATGACCAAACGGTCGATGCCGATGCCAAGTCCGCCTGTCGGCGGCATGCCATATTCCAGTGCACGGACGAAATCCTCGTCCATCTCATGCGCTTCATCATTGCCTTGCTCGCGTTCCAAGAGCTGCGCTTCGAAGCGCTCCCTCTGGTCGATCGGGTCGTTCAGCTCGGTGAACGCATTGGCATGCTCACGCCCGACGATGAACAGCTCGAAGCGGTCCGTAAACCGCGGGTCCTCCTCGTTCTTCTTCGCCAGCGGCGAGATCGCAACCGGGTGCCCGGTAACGAAAGTCGGCTGGATCAATGTATGTTCAACGTAATGTTCAAAGAACGCATTCACGATATGGCCGAAAGTATAGTTCGGCTCCACCGGCACGTTATGCTCCTTGGCCAAACGATGCGCTTCTTCGTCCGTCATCTGTTGTTTGAAATCAATACCGGTCGCTTCCTTGACCAGATCCACCATCGATACACGGCGCCATGGCGTATTGAGATCGACGGTTTGCCCCTGATACTGAATCACTTTCGTGCCGAGCACATCCTGGGCAATATACGAGATCATATCTTCCGTCAGGCGCATGATATCCTGATAGTCCACATAGGCTTCATAGAGCTCCAGCATCGTAAATTCCGGATTGTGGCGCGTGGAGATGCCCTCGTTGCGGTACACGCGTCCAATCTCGTATACCTTCTCTAGGCCGCCGACGATCAGACGCTTCAGATGCAGTTCGATCGCGATTCGCATATACAACTGCATATCCAACGCATTGTGATGCGTGATGAACGGTCTGGCCGCAGCGCCGCCTGCGATGGCGTGCAGAGTTGGCGTCTCGACCTCGAGATACCCCCTGTCATCCAGATAACGACGCATCGATTGGATGATCTTCGAACGCAGGATGAACGATTGCTTCACATCCGGGTTCATGATCAGATCCACATACCGTTGGCGATACCGCAGCTCCACGTCCTTCAGTCCGTGGAACTTGTCCGGCAGCGGGTACAGCGACTTCGTGAGCACGGTAAACGAAGTAGCCTTGACGGATGTTTCACCGGTTTTCGTCTTGAAGACTTTACCGCGCACACCGATCAGATCGCCCAGATCCAGCAGTTTGAATGCTTCATATTCATTCGCGCTCACCGCATCCTGGCGAACATAGATTTGAATACGACCAGTCTGGTCCTGCACATGTGCGAAGCTGGCTTTACCCATCCTGCGGATCTGCATAACGCGTCCTGCGATGCTGACCTCCACATCGAGCTGCTCCAGCTCCTCCTCTGACTTGTCGCCGTACTCATGCAGAATCCCGCTTGCCCAGTGCGTCCGGTCATACTTATGTCCGAATGGATCAAACCCCAGCTTACGGAGCTCGTCCAGCTTGTTGTAACGCACCTGCAGAAGTTCACTCAGTTCTAATTCTTGACTCAATACCTTCAACTCCTAACTTTATGCCATTTGCCTAGTGCCTTATCTAAACATCTATAAACAGAAGGTCGTCTGGCCATTCAGATGTTGCTGTCAGCAGCTTCATACCATTGGGACCAGGGAAGTTGAGATCACGGGCTATCCTAGTGGACAGTGCCTGATGATCGTACAACCCATCGCCGCCACTGCCGCAGCTTTAAGCTGCATATCAAGATCACCACCGCTTCGCCGTACCCGCTTCAACCGAGATGACCCTTAACAGAATCGAATGATGCGTACGGCGAGTCGCTGAACCAAGGCACTCAACGACGAACGGATCGAATATGACCATGGACATGATGATTTTAGCACAACTGACCTGTCCATGTCAGTTCCCGGGCACTTCTGATCGATTATGTTTCATGAAAATATGCGTCTGCCGTAAACATCACTTTGCTATCCTGCAGACGACCCGCCGATGAACCGTGTGAAACATAGAAAAAGCTCCGTATGGAGCTTTTCACGATCATCAGGTTGCCATTGCACCTTGGATTATTTCTTGATATCGATAATTTTATACTGGATGATGCCCGCCGGTACCTGAACGTCAACGATCGAGCCCTTCTTCTGTCCGAGTATCGCTTTGCCTACCGGACTTTCATTCGAGATTTTATTCTTGAACGGGTCCGATTCGGCGGTGCCCACGATCGTATATTCCACCTTGTCCCCGAACTCCAGGTCTTCCAGTACAACCGTCGATCCGATGCTTACGGTATCGGTATCGACCTCATCGTTGTTGATGATGCGTGCATTGCGAAGCATCTTCTCCAAGGTAATGATGCGACCTTCGATGAAGGCTTGCTCATTCTTCGCGTCTTCGTATTCGGAGTTCTCGCTGATATCGCCGTATCCAATCGCGATTTTAATCCGTTCCGCGACTTCGCGGCGTTTGACCGATTTGAGATTTTCCAGTTCCTCTTCGAGCTTCTTGAGTCCTTCTTGGGTGAGAAGTACTTCTTTTTCTGACATAATACCGATCTCCTGTCACTTCGGAATTTTCCATGATGTCGGCACAAACGGCCCTTAGTCATGGGTACATACCTATTCATATATCAGCAGCAAACGACGTATGACAATGAATGTAATCGCTAACTGGAAAATATTGAACGGCGTTTTTCACTTTTGATTGATTATTATATTATCGGCTTCCGAAAATGTCAATGCAACACGGAAGCGGTTTCCTTGTCAGCTTCTTCGCCGGTTTCCAGTTGTTCCACATATTCATGCAGAATACGCACCAGAGATTCACGCGTCGTCTGTTCCATGATCAGATCCTTTACTTTGGCGGCGCCTTTAAGTCCTTTCAGATACCAGGCCATATGCTTGCGCATATCCTTCACCGCCACAGCTTCGCCCTTCAGCGCGATCAACCGGTCGAGGTGCAGGATGGCGATCTCGATCTTCTCGCGCGGCGAAGGTTCAGGCATCAAGACGCCCTTGTCGAGATACTCTACCGTTCTGTACAACATCCACGGATTGCCCAGCGCTGCCCGGCCGATCATCACGCCATCGCATCCGGTCATATCCAGCATCCGCTTGGCATCCTCTGGCGTGAATACGTCGCCGTTGCCAATTACCGGGATGTTAACCGCCTCTTTCACCTCCTTAATGATGCCCCAATCGGCCTTGCCGGTATACATCTGTTCACGTGTCCGTCCGTGTACAGCGACCGCCTGGCCTCCTGCCCGTTCGACAGCACGAGCGTTGTCAACGGCATAGATGTGCTCCGCATCCCAACCGATGCGCATCTTGACCGTCACCGGCTTGCTTACCGCATCCACTACTGCTGCTACCATCTCATAGATCTTGTTCGGATCGAGCAACCATTTGGCACCGGCATCACATTTGGTCACCTTCGGAACCGGGCACCCCATATTGATATCGATTATATCAGCATTCGTTTGTTTATCCACTACCTTGGCCGCTTCAACCAGCGATTCACGGTCACCGCCAAATATTTGCAGGCTGAGCGGTTTCTCACGCTCATCCACGTACAGCATCTCCATCGTTCGCTTGTTGCCATGCAGGATCGCCTTGTCGCTGACCATCTCTGCGCACACAAGCCCGGTCCCAAACTCTTTGGCGATGAGCCTGAACGCAGGGTTGCAGACCCCAGCCATCGGCGCCAGCACGACCCGGTTCTTCATCGTGATATCTCCGATCTTGAGCATGTCTCATCCTCCTTCTTGCTCCGTATTATGCAGACTCTTGCTTTGGTTATTCACGCCACACCGCACGCTATTCCTCCCGCCATATACAGCCATATGCGGTTTGTATGCGTTTCGCTCATATCCATCGTAACATATTAGCTACATATAAGCTTCCTTCGTTATTCTGCGCCTTGCAGTTCTTCCAACGAGATGCCCAGGACACCTGCGATCTTGGTCAGTACCTGTTCATCCGGCTTCCGCGTCCCGCGTTCGATCGATCCGATCACGGCGATGGATATGGCCGTTTTTTCGGACAGCTCCAGTTGGGTAAGTCCTTTTAATTTGCGGAATGCCCTGACTCGTTTTGAGATTGAACTTTTCTCCATAGATTGACTCCTTCCCGATCCGGCAGCGACTGCAAGCGTTGCAGCAGCTTGTCATAATCAGGATGTTCCCGTTCCATCACATCTAGCAGCGGGGTCAGCACGAACGCTCTCCCCAACATTCGAGGATGAGGGACGATCAACTCGGGCTCTTCGATGCGCACCGCCAGGTTGTTTACCATCAGCAGATCCAGGTCGATCGTACGCGGTCCCCAATGGATCGTTCTCTTGCGTCCAAGCCGCTGTTCAATGAACATCATTTGACGGAATATATCCATCACAGGCACATCAACTTCCAGCGACGCTGCCATATTAAGAAAAGGTCCCTGGTCCGTATAGCCAACAGGAGCAGTTTCGTAGATCGCGGAAACGCGCATTCCCAGCACCCCGGGAATCTGGCGAAGTTCCTCCACCGCCTTCCGCAACCATCCTTCTCTGTCACCAATATTCGAACCAAGTCCGATATACAATTGATTCACTGCCGAGCGATCCGCTGCACTCATCGTTGTCCTCTCCTGCGGGTGATCTCCACAGATACGCCTTCATAAGCCCCGGGGAACGGCGGCTGCGGCTTCGTCACGCGCACCGTCACTTCCTGCACGGAGGCGTAGGTGTCGAGCATAGCGGAAGCGATCCGCTCCGCCAACGCCTCGATCAGCTTGAACGGCTCACCCTCAACGATGCGTCTCACCATATCGAATGCTTCGGCATAGTTCACCGTGAGCGTCAGGTCGTCCTGCCTCCCGGCTGGCGCCAGATCGAGGTGCAGCTCGGCATCCACGATAAACCGTTGCCCCAGCTTGCGTTCTTCTGCAAACACGCCGTGATAGCCATAAAATGTCATGCGATGCAAAGCTATTTTATCCATGCCTGTCTCCTTCGCCGCTCGAAGCGGCATCGATCTCCTGCGCTGTGATGCACGGTCCTAGTATGGATTGCTGCCATTGCTGCCGTAAACGATCGCATCGCTCATCAGCACCGTTCTCTTGATCGGCTTCACATCATGCACACGAACGATGCGGCAGCCCTTAGCGATGCCGATGGCAACGGTAGCGGCTGTCCCCTCAACCAGTTGGTCCACCGGCAATCCGAGCGTATGCCGGATCACCCGCTTCCTGGAGGTGGCCAGCAGCACCGGATAACCCAGGGCCACGATTTCCTCCAGTCGGTTCATGACGAGCAGATTCTGCTCATGCGACTTGGCGAATCCGACCCCCGGGTCCAGCACGATCTGTTCATCCCGCACACCCGCCTGCTTCGCAATGGCGATGCTGTGCTTCAGATCATTCACCACATCGGCCATAAAATCCTCATAGACCGCCTGTTCGCGATTATGCATGATGATGACCGGACACCCAAGATCTGCCGCATATTCGGCCATCTTCGGATCGCGCTTCAACCCCCAGATGTCATTCATCCAATCCGCACCGGCCAAGATCGCTTCCCGGGCCACTTCGGCTTTGTAAGTGTCAACCGAAATCGCCACACGCTCGCCTGCTGCCTCTCTGACCGCACGGATGACCGGTATGATCCTTAGGAGTTCCTCTTCCGCTGTTACCGGCACATGGCCCGGACGGGTCGATTCACCGCCGATATCGATGATATCCGCACCTTCCTCGACCATCTCCAGCGCGCGTTCAACCGCGGCCTCCACGCTCACATACAAGCCCCCGTCAGAGAAGGAATCAGGCGTGACGTTCAGGATACCCATGATGAACGTACGTCGCTCCTGCAGCATATCCAAGCCCTTCAGCACTCTCGATAAGCTGCCATTCATTAGACGTAAAACCTCCTTAAAATGTTAAGGCCTCTGTCTGTTCCCTGTATAAATGCATCAACTGCTGCGTAATCGGGCCTGGAGCCCCCGCCTTCAGTCTGCACTCACTCCCATCCACACGGCAGATTCTGGACACCGGCACGATCTCCTGAACCGAATTCGTCAGGAATATCTCGTCCGCATCATCAAGATCCTCTGCCCGATACAAGCCTTCCTCCGTCTTCAGTCCGGCTCGTTCTGCAAGCTTCAGCACCAAGCCTCTCGTGATTCCCGGCAAAGCCCCGGTTTCCAAAGAAGGCGTGCACAGGGTGCCACCCCTAATAAAAAACACATTGCTGACAATCCCTTCCGTCAGCATCTGTCTTTCATTCATTTGTAACCCTTCCGCCTCATGCGCCCAAGGATAACGAGCGAGTTCCTGCTTGGCCAACCAGCCGTTCATATACTGAAACGATTTGAGGCGAATCTTCGTTTCAGGTGTCGGCCGTATCGTGGTGAGTAGTTGAACGGGGCGTCCTTGCTGATACCAACTCTCCATCAGCGACAGACGCTTCACGTAGATGACGATGGTTGGGGGAGATGTCAGCTTGCTGACGAGTCCAACCTCGTGGCTTCCCGCCGAGACGGAAAACCGGATCGACGCATCCTCCAGCCCGTTCGCCGCGAGCAGGACAGCTATCTGCTCCCGAACTTCTTCTGGATTCGCGGTATAGGGGATGCCGAGTATGGCGCAGCCCTCGTTCAAACGTGCCAGATGCTCATCCAGCAGGAAGGGTCGTCCGCGATAGGTGCGAAAGGTCTCGAACAAGCCCAATCCGTACATGTATCCGTAATCATAGGCGGCCACGACAGCTTCGCCGGCTTCCACGAGCTGTCCATTCACCATGATCTTCATCATGACCGCGCGGCTGGCGCCGAGATGCTGAGGAAATTGCGCAGCATCTGATGGCCGTGATCCGTAATGATCGATTCCGGATGGAACTGCACGCCTTCGACCGGGTACTCTTTATGACGAATGCCCATGATCTCGCCCTTGCTTGTCTCCGCCGTGATCTCAAGGCATTCCGGCAGCGTATCGCGGCGTACGATCAGCGAATGATAGCGCGTCGCCGTGAACGGATTCGGCAGCCCGGCGAACACGCCTCGCCCGTCATGATAGATCTCCGACGTCTTGCCGTGCATGAGCGTCTCGGCCCGCACAACCTCACCGCCAAACGCCTGGCCGATCGCCTGATGACCGAGACAGACGCCGAGGATTGGAATCTTCCCCTTGAAATGGTCGATCAGCGCCAGGCTGATGCCGGCCTCGTTCGGCGTACACGGCCCTGGCGAGATCAGGATATGGTCAGGTCTGAGCTCCTCGATGCCCGCCAGATCGATCTCATCATTACGCTTGACGATGATCTCCTGCCCCAGCTCGCCGAGGTATTGCACCAAGTTATACGTAAACGAATCGTAGTTGTCGATGACCAATATCATGGATGGCACTCCCCTTCTATATGTTGAACGGCAGCCTTGCCCAGCATCTCCTGCTCAGCGTACTCCACAGCCTTCCATAGCGCCTTCGCTTTGCTGAGCGACTCTTTGTACTCCCGTTCAGGAATGGAGTCAATAACGATGCCAGCACCTGCTTGTACATAGGCCGTATGGCCTGTTGACAGCAACGTGCGTATGATTATATTAAATTCCATATTGCCATTATAGTCAATCCACCCGAATGACCCCGTATAGACACCTCTCCGAACCGGCTCCAGTTCCTCGATGATCTCCATCGTACGTATCTTCGGCGCTCCGGTGATCGTTCCCCCAGGAAACACGGCAGCCAGCGCATCAAACGCATCCAACCCTTCCCGCAGGCTTCCCGTCACCTCGGAGACAAGGTGCATCACATGGGAGTATCGTTCAATGACCATCAGTTGATCCACCCTGACGGAGCCATATTCCGCTGTTCTGCCGATGTCGTTGCGCTCCAAATCGACGAGCATGACGTGCTCCGCTCGTTCCTTGGCGCTTGTCCGCAGCTCTTGCTCGAACTGCATATCTTCCTCCGGTGTCCGCCCGCGTCTCCTCGTGCCCGCGATTGGTCGCGTTCGCAGCTTCCTGCCTTCTTTCTTGATCAGAAGCTCAGGTGATGCAGATACGAGCTGATACTCACCATACCTGAGCAATCCCATATACGGGGAAGGATTGAGAAGCCGCAGCCACTCATACAGCACCTCAGAAGAAGGCTTTACCTGACGGGCCTGGCGAACCGACAAGTTGACCTGAAACACGTCGCCGGCTCTGATATATTCCTGGATGCGCTCGACAGCCGCCGTGAATTGCTCTTTGGTCATGCTGACCAGCAGATTCTGCTCCTGTTCCAGATCGATGTTCAGGCCGTCCGATTCAGACCATCTGCGGTAGATTTCGGCTCGCACACGGCCGGATTCTCCGCCACGAGCCGCAGCCGCTTCCCACCACGACAGCATCTGACGGGCCTTGCGCTCTGCTTGACGGTACATGTCGAGCAGCGCGGCTTCATCATTCGCTATTTCCCGGGAAATGGAAGTGTGTATGCATGCTGCCAGCTTCTGCCGTTTATGATCATAGACCCAGATCTGATCGAACCTCATAAACGCATAGTCCGGGATTTCCAGGTCAGCAGCCGCCAATACCGGCAGCCTCTCAAGTGAACGGACGACATCGTATCCGATATATCCGATACAGCCCCCGGTGAAGTATGTCGATTCACGCACAAGGGGAGAGCGGTAATCCGCCATCCATCGGCGCAATATGTCCAACGGTTTTCCTTCCAATTTGCGAGCTGTTTCGTACAGATACGCGCTATTCAACTCGGTGTCGAATTCTCCCGGACGTTCGCCGGCACCATGAAGCCAGCGGCGTACCCGCTCCACCGCTTCTTCTCCTTTACCGGTGATGATCGAACAAGGATGAAGGCCAACGTATGTATAATCTCCTGTCCTGCCGCTCTCCAAAACACAGGAATAAGGAGCCGCGTGTTCCCAGAACACCTCCCAGGAAGCAGGAAGCCCCTCCTTCCAATCGATCTCATAGATGTACGGCAGCATCGTATACGATGCCCGCCAATTCAGCCAGCTCTCCCAATCCGTTCGCATCAATCGAACATGACCTCCAACAGCCTTCAATCAGATGAAGCCAGTATAATGGAAATGGATGTATCTAACAAAGGGGAGTTTCTGTGAAAAGAACCGTATGCGGGAAAGGCACTCCACGTGAGAAAAGGCCGCCCGTTGGATCAACGGACGGCCTAATATAATCCGATCCCTGTACAGAAATCCAATTAGTCGAATTGGTACAGAGGCGTGCTCAGATAGCGTTCGCCGTTGGAAGGCAGAACTGCTACGACGCGCTTGCCCTTGCCAAGCTCCTTGGCAACCTTCAGAGCAGCGAAGATGGCTGCGCCGGAGGAGATTCCGCCAAGGATGCCTTCTTCACGAGCGACGCGGCGGGAAGTTTCGAATGCTTGCTCGTTCTCAACGGTGATGACTGCATCGTAGATGCTTGTATCCAGAATATCCGGAACGAAACCTGCACCGATGCCCTGGATCTTATGCGGACCTGGTTGACCTCCCGACAATACAGGGGATGCAGCAGGCTCTACCGCATAGATCTTGATGTTCGGGAAATGCTCGCGCAATACCGAGCCAGCTCCTGTGATCGTACCGCCAGTTCCGATACCGGCAACAAATGCGTCCAGCTTGCCGTCATGCGATTTGATCGCTTCAACGATCTCCGGACCCGTTGTTTCGCGGTGAATCTTCACATTGGCTTTATTCTTGAATTGCTGCGGCATGAAGTAGGAAGGATTCTCTGCCACGAGTTCCTCAGCCTTGCGAATCGCGCCTTTCATACCTTCGGCACCAGGCGTCAGAACCAATTCTGCGCCGTAAGCGCGAAGCAGGTTGCGGCGTTCCAAGCTCATCGTTTCAGGCATGACGAGGATGGCCTTATAGCCCTTCGCAGCAGCCACCATCGCCAGACCGATACCCGTGTTGCCGCTGGTCGGCTCGATGATGGTGTCACCCGGTTTCAGCCTGCCTTCTTGCTCAGCAGCTTCCACCATCGCGATCGCGATCCGGTCCTTGACGCTGGAACCTGGGTTTTGGTACTCCAGCTTCACGTAGATCTCCGCGCTGTCTTCCGGAACGACACGGTTCAGACGAACAAGCGGAGTGTCTCCGATCAATTGCGTCACATTTTGCACTAATTTAGCCATGCATGAACCTCCTATTTCTTAACTTCTGCAATTTTAGTCCGAGAACATTATTCCTAGTAATCAAGTCGGCATTATTGTAATTTAATCTTATCAGCGCATGCCTTGGTTGTCAATGGCATTTATGAAATTTTCTCTAAGATACTGCGCAACCGATCATGATCGAAATGATAGGCTTCGTTGCAGAAGTGGCACACGACCTCGACCAGTTCCTCTTCACTGAGCAACTGCTCGATCTCCGCCTTGCCCATGCTGATCAGCGTCCGCTCCACCCGTTCATCAGAGCACTGGCAGCGGAACACGGCATCCATCGTCTCCAGGATCTCCACATCGTCGACAACCTGTGCGACGATGGTCTCAATCGACAGGCCATTGTCCAGCATCTCGGTCACCGGTCTTAAATGGGCCAGCTTCGTTTCAATCTCCGTAATCTCCTCATCGGTCATGCCTGGCATCAATTGGATGATGAAGCCACCCGATGCGCGCACCGTGCCATCCGGATTCACCAACACCCCAACAGCAACAGCCGATGGTGTCTGCTCGGACTTGGCGAAGTAGTAGGTGAAGTCCTCACCCAGTTCCCCCGAAATGATCGGCACGCTGCCGCGATACGGCTCCTTCAGACCCAGATCCTTGATGACATAGATCGTGCCTTCCCTGCCGACCGCTCCTGCGACATCCAGCTTGCCCGCTTCATTGAGCGGGAGATCCACATGCGGGTTGTCCACGTAACCTCTGACCTCACCGCTTGCATTGGCATCGACCACGATCTGTCCGATCGGCCCGTCGCCCTTGATCTGTATCGTTAACTTCTCATCACCCTTCAGCATCGCTCCCATCATCAGGCCGGCGGACACCGCCCTGCCAAGCGCCGCTGTTGCCGTTGGCCATGTATCGTGGCGGCGCTGCAACTCCGCGACGATTCCCGTCGATTGTACGCCGAAGACGCGCACCCTGCCGCCTGACGCGATACCGCGTATCAGATAATCCCGCATGAATCTTCCCCCTCGTAATCCTCTGGATGTGTCATGCATTACGCTCATATAATATACGAAGTCCCGTCAGCGTAAGCAACGGGTTCACCTCGTGGATCGTCGACGATTCGGAAGCGATCAACTCCGCGAAGCCGCCTGTCGCGATCACTTTCGGGCTCACACCGGTTTCCTGGATGATCCGGCTCACGATGCCATCCACCTGGCCGATGTACCCGTAGATGATGCCAGCCTGCATCGAGGCTACGGTGTTGCGTCCGATGATCTCCTTCGGCTTGCTCAGCTCGATGCGGGGCAACTTCGCCGCCCGTTGATACAACGCCTCCGTGGAGATGCCGATGCCCGGCGCGATCGCACCGCCGATATATTGTCCTTGCGGATCAATGTAATCGTAGGTTGTCGCCGTGCCGAAATCCACGACGATGAGCGGCGGTCCGTACAGTTCAATCGCCGCCACCGCATTGACGATCCGGTCGGCTCCTACCTCCTTCGGATTCTCGTAGCGGATATTCATGCCCGTCTTCAAGCCTGGTCCGACAACGAACGGTTTCTTACGAAGATAGCGTTCGCACATTTCATCCAAAATATAATTTAACGGCGGCACCACCGAAGAAACGATAACCCCGCTGATATTGGCGATGTCCAATCCGACATGCTGAAACAGGTTGCGGATCGACACGCCGTATTCATCCGCTGTAGCCGACCGGTTCGTGCTAAGCCGCCAATAATGCAGCAGATCCTTGCCTTTATATACGCCAAGGACGATATTTGTATTGCCCACGTCCATTACCAGTATCATACTTGCCGCTCCTTCTTCGCATTCAAATCCAGACTGATGTCCAGGGCTCGCACGGAATGCGTCAGCCCACCAACCGAGATGACATCAACACCCGTTGAGGCGATCTGCCTGACGGTCTGCAGCGTTACGCCGCCCGAAGCCTCCACGATCACATGCGGCGCACGGGACTTGATGTAACGGACGGCCTCCTCCATCATGGGAATCGGCATATTGTCCAACATGATGATATCGGCGCCTGCTTCGACCGCCTCCTGCACCTGTTCAAGCGACTCCGTCTCGACCTCGATCTTCATCGTATGCGGAATGGCTTGTCTGGCAGCGCGGATCGCTTGTCCGATGCCTCCAGCAGCCTTGATATGGTTGTCCTTGATCATCACGGCGTCGGACAGGCCATAACGGTGATTGTATCCGCCGCCCACACGTACCGCGTATTTCTCCAACATGCGGTGTCCTGGCGTCGTCTTCCGCGTATCAACGAGGCGCACATTCATGCCGCTGATCTGGCTGACGAATTCGTCCGTCTTCGTCGCAATTCCCGACATGCGTTGCAGCAGATTGAGCGCGAGCCGCTCTCCGCTTAGAATGCTGCGCGTGTTGCCATGTACGCGGGCGATCACATCGCCGGGCGACACTCTCGTTCCGTCGGAGACCAGCGCCCTGAACTTCAACCTGTCGTCCACCAGGCGGAATACCGCTTCGGCGACCGGCAAGCCAGCCACCACGCCCGAATCCTTCATGTGGATGATCCCGATCGATTCATGATCTGCCGGGATCGTGGCGGCTGACGTAATATCTCCTATTCCCAGATCCTCAGCCAGCCATTCTCGGATCAACTCGTTTAGCGAATTAGACATGATCATAGATGAATTCCTCCACAACACCGAGCTCTCGCTGGAACAACAGATGCTTCAGCCATGCTTCGTCATTCCGCTCGGGATAATCCTCCCGGTAATGGCCGCCTCGGCTCTCCTTCCTCAAGAGAGCAGCCTCTGTCGTAAGCAGCCCGCAGATCAGGAGATTCGCGAATTCAAATTCCTCTCTTCGCGACAGACGTGCTTCGAAGATCGGCTGATGGCGCTTCAGTTCCTCCAGCGCCTTCTTTAAGGAATATTCATTGCGCCGCACCCCGACATGCCGAAGCATCGTCTTCTGCAGCTTCAGCCGCTTCTCGATAACAGGTTGGCGAAGCGGTTCCGTGCGGTTGAAGTGGCAACTGACCGACACCTCCCGTTCGACCGGCGCCAGTTCGCCCACCCGCTGTACGATTCGTCTGCCGAAGACGATCGCTTCCGACAGCGAATTGCTCGCGAGCCGGTTCGCACCATGCACGCCGGTGGAAGACACCTCGCCGCAAGCGAACAGCCGCTTGACGTTGGTCTCCCCGTACAGATCGGTCTTGATGCCCCCCATCATATAGTGGGCGGCAGGCGCCACCGGTATCCAGTCGGCAGTCAGATCAAGACCATAGCTCAGGCAAGTCTCGTAGATGGTCGGGAAACGATTTCTAACGCGATCAGGGTCTTCATGTGTGATGTCAATATAGACAAAAGTCGATTTCGTCTGTTCCATCTCGCTGACGATCGCCCTCGCCACGATGTCGCGGGGGGCTAGCTCAGCCTGCGGATGGTAGCGCTCCATGAACCGTTCGCCATGAATATTGCGCAGCACCGCGCCTTCTCCGCGCACGGCCTCAGAGATGAGGAAACGCGGCGCACCCGGATAACTAAGCACCGTAGGATGGAACTGCACAAACTCCATATCGCGGATGAAAGCCCCAGCCCGATAGGCGATCGCCACGCCGTCGCCGGTTGCCACGTCGGGATTGGTCGTATAACGGTATAACTGACCGCCGCCCCCGCTGCACAGGATCGTTGCCTTGCCCGATACATACACCTGCGACCCATCCGGTTTCAGGACAAGCGCACCGTAGCATTCGCCTTGCTGCGTGATCAGATCGATCACAAAATGATCGTCCCAGATCGTGATGTTCGGATTGGCCTTCACCTTCTCCGACAGCGCCCTGACGATCTCATAACCGGTCGCATCCCCGTTCGCATGCAGGATGCGGCGCTGGCTGTGAGCACCTTCCATCGTCAAGGCGAACTCTCCGTCCTGTTCCAAGTCGAAGTGTGTTCCCAACTGGATCAGGTCATGTACGCCCGCCGGCCCTTCATGCACCAGCACATCTACCGCCTTCGGGTCACACAACCCTGCGCCGGCGATCATCGTATCCTGGCGATGATAGTCCGGCGAATCGCTTTCAGAGATGACGGCGGCGATGCCGCCCTGGGCGAATCGCGTATTGCTATCCATCAGCGATTTCTTCGTGATCACCACGACCCGCTGGTGCGTACGGCTTGCCTGAATGGCGGTAAACAGGCCGGCGATGCCAGCGCCGATAACAATCACGTCGAATTGCTCGCGAGGCAGCGCATCAAGCGTGAAATCGACGAGATATTGAGGAGCTATCATGCTATTTATGCCACCTTTATCTTGATCTCAACCATCCTCAGGAATATCCGTTCTATCATTGCACCTGCAGCATGCGTTCGAGGGCTAACCTCGCCTTGTCCGCGACTTCCGGTGGAACATATACTTGCGGCTGCATCGTCTCCAGACAACGCACAACCTTCTTCAGATTGTTCACCTTCATGTTCGGGCAGACGAGGAACTTCGAGGCGAAGTGGAACGTCTTGTGTGGGCTGTCCAGCCGCAGTTGATACCCGGTTCCGTCTTCCGTGCCTACGATGAATTCCTGGCAATCCGATTCCTTACAATACTTCAGGATGGCCGTCGTACTGCCGACAAAGTCCGCTTGTGCCACCACTTCCGGACGGCATTCCGGATGGACAACGAACTGTGCATTCGGATATTTCGCCCGCATCTCTTCGACATCGCGCAGGGTCAGCATATCATGCGTATTGCAGTAGCCTTCCCAGAGGATCATTTTCTTGTCCGTAAACTGTTGCACATATCGTCCGAGATTTTTGTCTGGGCAGAAGATGATTTCATCGGTATCCATCGACTGTACCACCTTGACCGCATTGGAAGATGTACAGCAGATGTCGGTGACGGCCTTCACCTCTGCCGATGAATTGATGTACGTGACAACCTTGGCATTCGGATGCTTACGCTTCAGTTCGAGGAGTCCCTCGACACCCACCATATCGGCCATCGGGCAACCTGCGCGCTCATCAGGAATAAGCACGATCTTGTTCGGTGCAAGAATCTTCGCGCTCTCTCCCATGAAGTGCACGCCGCAGAACACGATCACATCCGCGTCCGTCTGCGCTGCCTTCTGCGCAAGCAAGAACGAGTCTCCGCGAAAGTCCGCCACTTCCTGTATCTCATCGCGTTGATAATAATGCGCCAGAATGATTGCGTTTCTTTCTTTCTTAAGCTGCAGGAGACGTTCCTTCAGCTCTCTGTTCTGCTCGATTTTACGCTGCTCGGCCAGTTGCTCCATCGTCATAGCCATGCCAGACCCACCCCTCGTGAAAAAATGTACATATAAATCCTAAAATATAAAAGCTGTGTGTAAGGACGGTTGTTGCGGCTACCCTGTAACGGACACCAGCACCTCCGTAACGATCCACTTGCATCCGTATCACCATCATCAATAAAACAACCAAGCAACAACCTGCTTGAACACAGCCAGGAAGAACATGCTCAACTGGCACCTGGAGTTTAACCGGCGCCGTTTGCAGCCCGGCGTCTATTTGTGAATGTTAGAACTTATACACTCACGAAAAAAATCGCCTCCCGGCCAGTTACAACTAAATTTACACAACGTCTGTTAAGGTGTCAATGTATATCCAACCTTAATCGGCCATTTATTTCCCATATCGCCAAGTCAGCAAGAACCAGTTGCCAACCGGCTTCGATCCGCCATCTGCGTCTGATGGGCGTAGTGGCGGGCAAGGTCCTCTAAGCATAAAGAACCGCTTCACAGATGCCTGTGGAGCGGTTCTTTACGTTTATGTTAAGCGCGTTGTTCAGTTGCTGCTTCCAGCGTCTCCGCCGCCGTCATTGCCTCCGCCCTGACCTTTGTTCGCATCTTCCGGATGATCGGTATCGGATGAAGACGCGGATGATTTCTTGTCCTTGTCGAAGTGCAGTTTGTTGGATTCGCTGGTGCCTGTTTGCTGCTGGATGTTCACCTTCACATCCTTGGCATCGTCACTCAGATTGCCCGCTTCGCCTGAATCATCCGGCTTGAGCGGGTCCTTGCTAAGTTTGCCTGTCTCCAGGAGTTCCGTGATCTGATCCTTATCCAGCGTTTCGTACTGGATGAGGGCGTTCGCCAGCAGATGCACCTGCTTCTCATGCTCCTTCAGGATTTCCTTCGCTCTCTCGTAGCAGGAGCGGATCATGGATTGCATCTCCTGGTCGATCTCATAGGCGATCTGATCACTGTAATTCTGCTCGTGCGCGATATCGCGTCCGAGGAACACCTGTCCTTGGTTGTTGCCGAACTGGAGAGGCCCGAGCTTGTCGCTCATGCCATACTCGGTGATCATCGCCCGCACGATCTGGGTGGCCTTGCGGAAGTCATCGTAAGCGCCGGTACCAATCTCGCCGATGAACAGCTCTTCGGCTACCCGGCCGCCCAGCAAGCCGACGACCCGATCTAATAGCTCAGACTTCGTCTGCAGCATGCGGTCCTCGCCTTCCTTCGGAATCATCATCGCATACCCGCCAGCGCGGCCGCGCGGCACGATCGTCACCTTGTGGATGACATCGGCATGGCGAACATAATATCCGATGATGGCGTGACCCGCTTCGTGATAAGCGATGGTCCGCTTCTCACGCTCGCTGATGATCCGGCTCTTCTTCTGGGTACCGACGATGACGCGGTCGAACGCTTCGTCGAGCTCCGCCATCGTGATTTCCTTGCGATTACGGCGAGCAGCGATGAGCGCCGCTTCGTTCAACAGGTTCTCAAGGTCTGCGCCTGTGAATCCGGTCGTATAGCGCGCCAGCACATCAAGCTTAACGTCCTTGGCCAGCGGCTTATTGCGAGCATGGACTCTGAGCACCGCTTCACGGCCCTTCAGGTCCGGACGGTCAACCGTGATCTGGCGGTCGAAACGTCCCGGGCGCAGCAGCGCCGGGTCCAGAATATCCGGCCGGTTCGTCGCCGCGATGATGATGATGCCCTCATTGGCACCGAAGCCGTCCATTTCAACGAGCAGCTGGTTGAGCGTCTGCTCGCGTTCGTCATGACCGCCGCCCAGCCCAGCACCACGCTGACGGCCAACGGCGTCGATTTCGTCGATGAAGATGATACAAGGGGAATTCTTCTTCGCGTTCTCGAACAGGTCACGTACGCGGGATGCGCCGACACCGACGAACATTTCGACGAAGTCGGAACCACTGATGCTGAAGAACGGTACGCCAGCTTCCCCTGCAACGGCGCGTGCCAGAAGCGTTTTACCTGTCCCTGGAGGACCATTCAGCAACACGCCTTTCGGAATGCGCGCACCCAGAGAGGCGAACTTGCGCGGATCCTTCAGGAATTCGACAACCTCTACCAATTCCTGCTTCTCTTCGTCAGCACCTGCCACGTCATCGAACGTGACTCTCTTCTTGTCCTCGTTATAGAGCCTTGCCCGGCTCTTGCCAAAATTCATCACCTTGCCGCCGCCGCCCTGCGCCTGATTCAGCAGGAAGAAGAACAGCGCGAACATGATAATGAATGGAATAAGCGTTGTCAGAAGCGTAATCCAGATGCTCTGCCCTTCCATCGGCAGCCATGTCTCACGGATACCGCTCGACTCCAGCAACTGGACAACCGATTCCGAAGCCGGAGCGCGCGTACTGAACTTCAACGATGGATACTCGCTCGGGTTCGGGTTGACTTTCATCGTACCGGTAATATAGTACGTATACCCGTCAAATTTGGCAGTTACATCGGCAATATTTCTCTGCTCAAGTTGGGAACGAAAAACATCATATGTTAATTCGGATCTCTGTTCGTTATTCGAACTGATGATATTTACGATTCCTACCGTAATGAGTATGATAATTAAGTAAAATGCGGTATTTTTTAAGAATCGATTCATCCCCACCCTCCTCTCAGTGGTACATTTGATTCTGCTGTGCAGCAGAAGTTCTAATCATTGTAACATGGCAATCCCGTGAATACAATTCGACGGCTTAGCGGTTTGGATGCAATCGCCTATGCATAGACTTCCGGTTTCAGAATTCCGATGTACGGAAGATTGCGATATTTCTCGGCATAGTCCAATCCATAGCCGACGACAAATGCATCAGGCAGGATGAATCCTTTATAATCCGCCTCAAGCTCGACTTTCCGGCCAGCAGGTTTATCAAAGAGCGTCACGATGGACACCGACTTCGCATTCCGTCTCTCCAATACATCGACGAGATAGCTCAGCGTCAAGCCGCTGTCAATGATGTCCTCGGCTATAATCACGTCGCGCCCTTCCACGGACACGTCCAAATCTTTGATGATCTTGACGACTCCGGAGGACTTGGTTGATTGTCCATAACTGGATATCGCCATGAAGTCCACTTCAATGGGGATCGTGATCCTCTTCGTCAGATCCGCCATGAACATGTAGGCACCTTTCAGCACGCAGATGACGAGCGGATTCCGGTTCTTGAACTGCTCACTGATCATTTGTCCCAATTCGCGTATTTTGTCTTGAATTTGCTCTTCTGTAAACAGAATTTCCTGGATGTCGTTATGCAAAAGATTTACCCTCCTAATTATTGTATGTCGTGAAACAAGCTCTCATTCTGATCAAGCGTGATGCAGAGCACATATTTCGTCTGGTCGGTGACCGGCGCATGCCGTGACTTTCTGATCCCACATACCCAGATCAGCCTGCCTTCACCGTCCAGGATACACGGCACCTTGTCCCGCTGGCTGGGCGGAACCTTCAGATCGATGAACAGCTCCTTCAGCTTCTTCGTACCCGGCATGTTCGGAAGCTGTATGCGATCCCCTGGCAAGCGGCTTCTGACTGTGAGCGGGAATATCACCTCATCCCGATCAAAGTATGCGCTTCTCTCATCGAATCCATGACCGTCCCGATCTGGGACGAACTCAGCGAGCGCCAGCTCGCGAAAATGAAGCTCCACGCCAGTTTCCTCTATCCTCAACCGATAATTCGGACGCGGTACGGTATACTGGTATGCTCTCGTATCGCTTGTGCGAGTACCTGCAACGAAACGCAAATCATCATATTCGCGTTTGAACGTGACGCCCGGCAAATCGAGCGTAACGGAGGGAGAGGCTGCCTGCCGGATAGCTTCTCGAACTTGTTCGATATGTATCGATTCCGCTTGTTCCTGATTTGCACACAGATAACTTAATATTAGTTTAATCACTCTTCTTTGTAAAGCGACATCAAGTTCAAGGAACCGCTCGCGTGATCCTGCGTATCCGCCTTCAAAACAGCGGAACAGCCGCTTCGCTTCGTCTTCCGCCAGACGATGCAGGAAGCGGTCTTCGTCGCGAAGGATATCCGCCATGCGGTTCAGTGTCCCTGCCAGTTCGGGATTGAAGCCTTTAAGCAGTGGCAGGACATCGAGCCTGAGCCGATTGCGTGCATACTTGCGCGTCAGGTTACTGCTGTCCACACAGTACTCATATCCATGCTCATGCAGATACGCCTCGATATCTTCCTTATATATACGAAGGAGCGGCCGGACGAGTTTCACACCATCGCGGGTGGACATCGGCGACATGCCGGATAAGCCGGACAGAGAGGCGCCACGGATCAACTTCATGAGGATGGTCTCGGCCTGGTCATCGGCATGATGGCCAAGGGCGATGACACTTGCGCCAACCCGGCGAGCGGTGTCCAGCAGGAATTCATAGCGCAATTCTCTCGCCAGATCTTGCGCATTGCCTCCGCACTCCGCAGCCATCGACGGCACATCCGCGTGCTTCACCGTGCAGTCCAGGCCAAGCTGCTCCGCAAGAGCGGCCACCCACTCCGCTTCGCGGCGGGACTCCTCTCCCCGGAAGCCATGATCCATATGAGCGACATGCAGCTTAAGCTGCCACCTGGACGACAGCTTAGCGAGAAGATGCAGCATCGCCGTGGAGTCAGGGCCGCCCGATACAGCCAAGACGACACAATCTCCCGGACTCAGGAGACATTCCTGCTTGATATACTGTTCCATCCGAAGCTCGATCGACACCGATCCTGCTCCTCCCTCTCCATGGCTGCAAGACAGCGTGGCGCCGAACCTGGTCTGGTCCGGCATCACGCTGTACCAATGTGATCTGGACAGCTCCTTACGATGATCATAACTCAACAACCTTAAATCTTCCTGAACACGCGTCTCAACCAACGGGGCAAGATTGAACGGAATATCACCCCGGCAGAGCTCCATGCATACATGCAACCCGCTCCAGACCGTAACCGCCCCCGTTTCCTCCTGATCAACCGCCGCTTATCCGAAGGTCCAATACAATGCTGCCCCGAACACGGCGACAGTTGCGAGGAAGGTCGCGGTCAGGATGGCGGTCAGGCCGGCTGGAGGGGAGTTATGCCCCGCAGCGTGATCAGCACCTGCCGCGTACACGCAGCTTCGCCAAGCCGCACGCGCCTCTTCCGCGCTGCGCATCCTGCCTGTCAGGCAAGCCCTCAGAACAGGCGACACGACGCTGCATGCCGGCAACTGCTCCAACAGCCGCACAAGCTTCGCCACGTTACGCTCCGGGTCGGACGCCAGACGAGCGAGCATATGGCCGCTGCTATCGGCAAGCTCCATACACAGGACCGCAAACGCGAACAGGTCATAACCTGCATCGGCCGAACGCGCCCCGGCGCGCCAGTATCCCCGATCATAGAGTTCAGTATATTGGCGCACTGCCTTGCCGAAACGGGTGAGCCCTCCATAATCGATCAACTCGGTTGTCCCATAACCGGATACTAATATATTATCAGATTTCAGGTCGCCGAATATATACCCGCGTTCATGTAATTCTGACAGTTTCGTCAATAACCGATAGCCGATGACCGGATACCAGTCCATTCCGTTCTCTGTAAGAAACCGGGAAGGTGAAACTCCTTGCACATACCGCATCACATAGTACGGATACTCCTGCCCACGGAGCGTCATGTCATCCGTATCGAGCACATAGCTGCCGCCGCCCGGACCGAGTTGAAGTTCCAATAGCCCGTTGATTTCCGACTGGAGATCAAGGGTGTCATATCCGATCTTCAACGCACAGAGTCCGGCAGTCCCCGTCACAAGGTAAACCTGACCGTTAGCGCCTTCCCCCAGCTTCTGTTCCACGCGATAAGCGCGGCCGTTCCATCTGCCGGCGATGCGGTCGCCCGGCAGCAAGCGGAGCTCACACGACATAATCCTGCAGCAGCCCCGTGTCCGGTGCAGCTTCGCGCCGCTCAGCCAGTTCCCGCTTGTCGTCTATCGCCGCACGCTCACCGGTTATGTACTGCAATGCACTCATAATCGCAGGCCCAGTCGGCGTCACGCCGCGCATGTCGAGGCGTTCAAATACGCGATTGATCTCCGAAGGCGCTTTCGTCCAAGGCACTGCCACTCCCGCTGTCAACTCATGCCCATCGGGGAAATACATCACACAGATCTCGCTGAGGCCCGATCTCGCTTCAAGACTCAGCGACAGGTCATGCACCGCATCCTCCACGGAATGCAGCTTGGTTCGCATGCTCGCGCTCGCATCGATCAACAGGCAGACGCGAAGCGACACCGATTCACCCAGATCGTCCATCACCTTCACCACATGTGCCCTCTTAACCGGGGACAGCTTCTCCACCGAATCGACGGCAAACGTCTTCTTTAGCTCCTTCTCCACCACCTGCCTGATCGTCTGCGCAACCGTCCTCCTCGTCATCATCTGCATCGTATGCGCCAGCTCGCGAAGGCTGACGATCCGGCACATGCCGCCCCCAGCCTGGGCGATCGCTTCCGCTTCCGCCGCGCCGCTCCTGCCGATCTCTCCTTGATCGACGATTCCGATCACATTCACCGTTACTCCCGCACTGGCTGCATGAGCAGCCGCTACCACCGGATTCAAGCCCGTATTGGAGCAACCGTCTGTGATTAGTATGATCTGTTTCAGCAAGCTCACTCACCCTCTCATTCCTAGCATTTGATTCTACTAAGCAGTTTCGCCAAATATGAGAAGGTTTAATCGCCGATCGGACCGGAGATTCACGCGGAACTTGCCAAGTGCAACAGCAAGGCAGGAAACAGATAGACTAGCGGACAGCGGGCAGCAGGACGGCTGCGGGAACTGCGTGTCCTCTTCTTCAGGCGCATAAAAAGAGCGACACCGGACAAGCCAGCATCACTCCATCATCCATTCAACCCGATCATTCAACTAACCACCTTCGGCCGCTCGATGCGCGGCGCATTGGGCAGGCGGAACGTCGCCCACTCCGGTTTGTATCTGCGGATGCTCGCCACCACGACCGTCATATCATCATTGATCTCGCCCTGGTGATAGCGGACGACTTTCTCCAGCAACATATCCGCAATCTCCTGCGGATCATCGGATTCGATCTCATGGATCAGCCGCTTCAGCCACAGTTCCTTGTTCACCGCGTGGCCAGGGGCATCATAGATGCCGTCCGTGATCATGATGAGCGTATCACCGGGCAACAGTTGCAAGCGGACCAACTCAATCTCGATATCCTGCAGGATGCCGATTGGCAGGTTGTTGGCCGATATCGTCATCACCTCACCTCCGCGTTTGATGAAGCTCGGTGTTGAGCCGGTCTTCAGAAAGGTCGTGACCGCATTGTATTGGTCGATCAGGGCCACATCGATCGTGGCGAACATCTCATCGGTTGATCTGAACAGCAGGACGGAATTGACCGACTTGATCGCCAGTTCCTCATTCATCCCGGACTGCAAGAGCTGCTGCAGGATCGACAGCGCTGCGCTGCTCTCCAGCTTGGCACGCTCGCCGTTTCCCATGCCGTCGCTCAGCGCCACCGCGAACTTGCCGTTGCTCAGCTCAACCGTGCTGAAGCTGTCGCCAGACAGCAGATTGCCTCCTTTGGCAGCACCGGCGATGCCGGTCTCGACCTCGTATTCCTTCGCCGAACCGAAATATACGGTATAATAGCCGTCCTTCGCATGCTCGTAGCTCTCTCTTTTGACCGCGATATTCTCCCCCAGAATATCCGACAGGAGCGGTGCGATGATCTTCCGGCATTCATCCAGCCCCTTGTTATATTGATGGATGATCTCGATCTCCACATTGCCTTCCTCGAGGCTGATGATATCGATGCCCAGGATCGGCAGCCCCAGCTCCTCCAATGTCTGCCGGATCTGCTCCTCCTGCAGGAACAGTTCCTGTCCCTCGCGCTTGATCTCTTTCGCCAGATCCTCCATCACCTGCGATACGCCGAACAGTTGCTCCGCCACCAGCATCCGGCTCTCTTGGATCTGTCTGCGCCACCTCTGATCATGCTGATACGACGCATATTGCTCTTTCATGATCTCCAGCACGCTGTCGGACTTCACGCAGGACCTGCGCCATTCCGGAAGGATGTCCTGCTTCGTCATATCGGGCACTGACTCGACCGCGCTGATCATATCGGTCATCCACTTATAGGTATGTTGAAAATTCGCCTCCCAGCATTTCCGCTGCTTCCAGCAATTCGCGCATGCCCGTTCGGCAACCTGATTCATGAAGTGCCCCACCTGCTGTTCCTGCTTCACCTCCGGTTCCTCTTGCACAGGCTGGAAGCTCTGTGACAATTGCCGGAACACGGCTGAGAACTGGCTGACACGGGAGGCGGTAATCTCCCGCATACGTTTCGCATAATCATACTGCGATTTGATGTTCTGCTGCGTGCCGGGCACATACTTGGCCACGGTATCCAGCACGCTTCGCGGGGTGATCAGGAACAAGGCGATGGCGATCAGCGATTCCCACATCGAATAGATGATACCCTCCGACTCGCTGACATAGAACGAGAGAATCGTCGCACCGAGCAGCAGTCCGAAGGCTACTGCCGCTCTGCGACCTTCCCGGAGAAGTCCGGCGAGGAGTCCGGCAAATGCCAGGAGACCGATCTGACTGACTGCGCTCATGCTCGCCAGGCTCAGGATGAGACCTGTCACCACCCCGACCGATGCACCAAGCGCCGCTCCTCCAACCATGGCAAAGATCAGAATGAGATACCTGGAGAAGATATGCTCGATCGACACCGCTTCCCCGATGACCCAGCCGACGGTTCCCGTCATGATCGAGGCGAGCAGGATAATCAGGCAGATGATCTCTTCGTTCTTGAGCTGATAATGTTTGCGCGTCAAGGTGAACACCGGAATCGCCTGCAGGAAGATGAGCGTGAGGATAAAGCTGAGCCCTGCCTCCACTCCCCCCATGAGCAACCCGTACCAGGATACGTTCGACTGCATGACGCTTGCGATGAAATCAACGAAGAAAGAAGAGACGAAGACGAGAATCGGCGCATAGACGATCTCAGCCTTGCCGAAGTTCTCAAGCCCCTTCTGCAAGGCAAGGAAGACCAGCATCTGCGCGGCCAGCATGCCCGTCTGCACATCTGCACCTGTACCGGATACGGAGAGGAAGCTTCCGAGGAGCAACGCTCCTGTCACCCAGCGAATGGCGTCGCGGCGCAGGAAGTAGACAACGCCGAAGAAAGCCAGCGCGAAGGGAGACAGCTCGTCCAGGACGACGGCCCGTCCGAGCAACAGAGCCATCAGCACAAGGGCGATCGTCCATTTTCTCGCGGCGATGGTTTGTACGGCTCTGTTTTGGACGATATAGGCTTTCAGCTTTCCGCCGGGATGGGCAGACGTTCGGTCGCTCGCCCCCGACCCATTGGCAGATCCGTTCCATTTCAGCATAGCACGAAGCACCACCTATATTCATATTCGTGTGCCCCTTATTATAGAACGGCTGCCATTCAGAAGTTTGTCACAATAGGTTGGCTGGACCGGATCATTTTCCGACAAGAATCTGTCCATGCTTCACGAACCGCGAAAGCTATGTGAACACTTGCGGCATCAGCCATCCGACGAACAGAATGAATTTCCAGAACCTTCCTGCCCAAGTTCTCGCATGCCCCATTCCTCACGCGACAACACGAGAACAACGCTGAAATATTGCGCAATTGGCGCTATGGCGTCGAACGAAAAATATAGCTCGACACAACCTTCCAACGATGTACACCATCGTCGGTCTGCTCCCTGTGTCACTCAAGCCAATTGCCTCAACCCTTCACCGAACCGGCGGCGATCCCCTCGATGATCCGGTCGCTGAGGAACAGGAAGGCAATCAGGATCGGCAGCACACTGATCATCAGCGTCGCGCCAATCGCCCCCCAGTCAGTCGTGTATTGCCCGATGAAATTCTGTACGCCGACGGTCAGGGTTTTCAACCGGTCTGAACTGATGAAGGTGTTCACGAAGATAAATTCATTCCAGTTGTAGATCATGTTGATGATCGAAGTTGTGGCCAGCACGGAGCCGGTCATCGGCAAGATGATGCGGAAGAACATGCGATGCACAGAGCAGCCATCGATGACCGAGGCCTCCTCCACCTCCTTGGGCAGTGCATAGTAGAAGCCGAGCAGGATCATGATTGTGATCGGCATATTGAACGCAACGTAGCTGATGATCAGCGACAACGGATGGTCGATCAGACCGACTCGATTGAACATGCTGAACAGCGGAATCAGCGTTGAGTGTACTGGAATCATCATCGCCGCCATGAACATGCCAAGCACGAGCGAACTGAGCTTCCACCGCATCCTGGTGATTGCAAACGTCACCAGACTGCCCAGAATCACGGTCAATACAGTGGACACGACCGTTATCCAGACGCTGTTGAAGAAGTAGATGTCGATATTGCCTGCTTCCCAAACCTTCACATAGTTCTCCCAGCGCCACTGCTTCGGAAGGGCAAGCGGCGGCAGGTTGAAGATCTCCTGGTTGTTCTTGAGCGAGAAGAAAAACAACCAGACCAGCGGAAACAACTGGAACCCCGCCACCACCAGCAGGATCACATAGAGGATGAGATAGCCAATCTTACCGGATACGCCGCCACTTGAGTGTTTCGATGCGCCAGACCCGATGCGTCCTGTTTGCGACATTGATGTCAATGGAATGCCTCCTCATCGTGAAATTGCAGCGTTCAGGAATACTGGATCTTATCGTCAGATGCCGTCAGTCTTCGGATGATCCAGGTAACAGCCAGACTGAGTATGAGCAGGAAGAATCCGACTGCACTTGCATAACCGAAATCATAGGAACGGAACGCCAGGCGGTACATGTACGAGGCCATCACCTCACTGGCGCCGTTTGGTCCACCGCCAGTCATGATATAGATCAGGTCGAAATATTTCAGAGACCCAACAGCGGCCAGCACAATCGTCACCTTCACCACTTCCATCGTGAGCGGCAGCTTGATCCGCCATGCGATCTGCAGCGCATTCGCCCCATCGATCTTGGCCGCTTCCTCCAGCGTAGTTGGGATATTCTTCAGCGCAGCATAGTAGATCAGGATATAGAAGCCGGCATACTGCCAGAGGATGGGGACGAACAAGGCATATAGGACAAGCGAGGAATCCGCCAGCCACGACGGGGGATTCTTTACGCCCAACGTTTCCAGAAAACTGTTTAGGATACCGTTTGTCGGATGGTACACTTTGAGCCACAACTGCGCTATCGCCACCGAGGACAGCAGCATCGGGATGAGATAGATCTTGCGGAACGTATTCGCTCCTTTGATCCTCGATGCCAACACCATCGCCACCGCCAGGTACAGGATGAGGGACAAGGTTGAGAAGATCGCCAGCAAGAACGAATGCCAAGCGCTGTCCCAGAACAGCCCGTCTCGGATCAGCTCCCGATAGTTGGATAGTCCGATGAAGCGTGGTGAGCCGATGCCATTCCATGCATTGAGTCCGTAATAAGCGGTCAACACGAGCGGAACATAGATGATAACGGCGATCAACAGAAGTGCGGGCAGGACGTACAGGGCGATAACTTTCTTATTGGACATGACTTTATCCATGTGTTCCAACCCTTTCAGAGTGAATGTCGAGCATCACAGAAGATCAGGCCAACATCCATCTGCATGCTGGCCTGACGGTTTGTTGCCTCTCAGCTATCTCTGCAGGACTTTGTCGTGCGTTTCCGCGAATTGCTGCGGAGTGACGGACTTGCCGAAGAGCGCCTGGATCTGATTCAAATGCGTCTCTGCTGCTTGCGCCTCCATCTGGACATCCGCGAACAAGGTGATGCTTGTAGCATTGTTCATCTCATTGAACAGATCCTCGTATAGCTTAGGCAGATCAAGCGATGCGGTGTCCACCTTCGTCGCAGGAATGACGCCAGCTCCTGTCACGGACTGCTCACCCCAACGCTCGACGAAGTAACGAACAAACTTCTTCGCTTCCTCCTTAACCGGGGACTTCTCCGAAACGAACAGCCCAACACCTGGCCCGCCAACCCATGAATTGATGTTGCCGCGGCCCCCTTCAACCGTCGGGAATTTGAAGAAACCGACACTGTCGCGGAACTCTTGGGGAATGTCTTCGTTGGTCGTGAAGTTGGGCAGATCCCAGGAACCCATCAGGTACATGGCGGCGTTGCCATTCAGAAACTCTGACTTGGCCTCTTCATTGGACAAGCCATTGAAGCCTCGGACGAAGGCATTCATGTCAACGAGGTTCTGCACTTCAGTCGCCGCACGCAGCAGAGCCTCATCCGCGAAAGAACCCTCGCCCTTGATCGCGCTCGCCAGCGCTTCCTGACCGGCGATGCGGTCCGCAAGATACATGTACCAGAGCGAACCGGTCCAACGATCCCTATTGCCAAGGGCGATCGGCGCAACGCCGTTACTTGCCAGTGTCGATACCACCTGTTTGAATTCCTCGTAGGTCTCAGGGACGTCCAGATTGTACTGCTCGAAGATGGCCCGATTGTAATAGATCGGCGCAATGTTGAACTCCAGCGGCAGAGCATAGGTCTTACCGTCGATCGCATAAGCATCCGTGGTGCCCGCCACGAAACTGTCGCCCAATCCTTCGCTAAGCAGATCGTCCAGCGGTGTGAACAGATTACCCTCCACATAAGGAACCAAGAAACCGGCGGCCCATGTCACTCCGACATCAGGAAGCTGGTTGGATGAGGACAGAACCTTCAGCTTGTTCTTGTACTGCTCGTTATCCAACACGTCCTGTTTGATCGTGACATTCGGATTGTCGTTCTGATACTCCTGGATGATCTGATTGACGATGCGGTTCTGTCCGGCAGATACGCCTTCCGGCCACAGATGCATGAAAGTGATCGTAACTTTCTTCGTGTCTCCACCTTCACCACCGCCCGTCCCTTTGTCTCCGCCCTCGTTCTTCGCTTGACCGCAGGCGGTCAGGGCAAGCAGGATACTGATCGTCAAGAGCATGCTTATTTTCTTCATAACAGGCACATACCCAGCTCCTTTTTTTTCATTAATATGAATCGTCAGGCCCGTTCTTATTCCTCTTGAGGATGCCCGGATCAGAATGGCATGTACGAAAAAAAGCCGACATTCCCCTGTGCGGGAAATGCCAGCTTCCATTCAGCCAAGCAAAGCATAATCAGACACGAGACACGTCACGTCAGGAGTTCGACCCGCCCGCGAGCTTCTCATGCTTGAGACAAGCCAACGAATACCCATACCGCTTATCTAAATAAGAAAAGCTGGCGTTCACCAACAGGTGAATACCAGCTTCTATGAATATCCGTTCAGCTTATGACAATGAGATGAATCAAGCGAACCTTGTCATTATGATCGTCTGGAGCCTCGTCCGCCGCGCTTCGAATCGGTATTCTTCCGCAGGGAAGAGATGCGTTCTTCGCTGTCCTTCAAGAATCTGGACATCTTGTCTTCGAATGATAGTTTGCTGTCATTGCGGTAACCACCACTGGAACGGTCTCCGCGATAAGGCTTCCTATCACCGTAAGGCTTCCTGTCACCTGAAGGAGGACGTCTGTCGCCAGCAGGGCGATCGATGGCTTGTTTGATAGAAAGACCAATTTTGCCGTCTTTGTCTACATTGATCACTTTCACAGTAACGACATCATCAATCTTCAAGTGGTCGTTTACGTCCTTGACGTAATTCTCCGCCACTTCCGATATGTGCACGAGTCCGGTGACACCTCCCGCAAGCTCAACGAATGCTCCGAAATGGGTGATACCCGTCACCTTGCCCTCTAACTTCGTGCCTACTTCAATTGCCATAAAATCAGATGTTCCTCCCTTGGAATGCCTGTCGGATAGATACTTTGTATGCCGATTATAACCGAAGGCGGCTTAACGGTCAATAAGGAGACTTACGGATATACTTGATATAGCGTGTCTCCATCCTTCTTCATCTGCAGGTCCTTGTAGATGCGTTGCTCGATATATTCCGGGTCCTGCAATCGCTCAATCTCACGCTTGTAGTTTGCATTCAATTGCTGTATCTCAGCCAGCTTCTGTTCCGTTTCCGCTAGTTGCTCCTCTTTCTCCTGTGCAAGCGACTGCTGGTCGTAGAAAGTATAACCAGACCATGCAAGAAAACCTAACAGAAGCAACAAAAAGAGCCGGATTCGACGCTTCTTGCCTTTCCCAGATGCAGGACGCGTATCCGCCCTATGCGGCATGTCATCTAGTGGCATTGCGTATACCATCCCCCTATAATCTGCGCTTGAAGCGAGATATCCATGTACGTGCCCAGTTTAACGCAGCATCAAGTCTCATCAGCTTCGCCAATGCGACAAGCAATCGGCGCAGCAATTTCCACAAAGGATACACCAATTGTAGCACAAATTTACAAAGGAATATAGTGGTCGTCCCGAAAAACATGAGAACCGCAAGCACTGCCCGATAGATATGGACGATCGGAATGACGACGAGCACGCGGAACAGACGGATGGTGAATCGCCAGCATGCTGCAAGCCACAACAGGAAGCGGCGAACCAGGCGCATCAAGTACGTGCTGATCACAGCGTAGTAGACTGCCAGCCCGGCGAACAATCCGAGAAATACAAACAGCCGCACCTCTCCCAGATTGCTTAGATACAGAACCCTGAACACCAGCACCATCGCACCGAGCCAGTACAGGATATCAAACAGCGGGATGAGCCAATGCTTCATGCGAGTGAGGCCCGTGATGACCCGATACGTATCCAGGATTCCGCCCAGCATACAGCCGCAGGCGAACATCATCCATAGCGTCAGAAATTGCGTATGGAGGCTCACTTGAACAATTTGCTGAAGAATCCCGTAGATTTGCCCGGAGCATGACCGTCCAGATAGGTCAGTTCGTTCACCGTACCTTCAATGGCGACAAGCCCTTGCTCCAGATTGAGATTCTTGATATGCAGATTGGCTCCGCGAACCGTCAGATAGCCGCATTCCGTCTCCAGCAGAAATTCCTCGCTGTCGAAGCTGTCCACATTCTTGACGCCGGAAATTTCGAGCAGCTTGCGGTTCAACATTTTGATTTCCTGACGCTTGTTTTTCACCGGTTCGATCATGGCCTGTACCCTCCCTCTTTACCACTAATGCTATGAGGACGAGTTTACTTTTAGACCACGATCGGACCAAAAAAAAGAAGACTCGGCTCCTTAAGAACCGATGCCTTCTTCCTTCAAGACTGTGTACATATCGCCAGCTTCTTCTTTGCGGACAGTCTCGGAAACTCGCTCTACCCGAACCGTCACCAGCTTCTGGCCGAACTGTATCTTCAGTTCATCGCCAGGCTTGACTGTTGCGCTGGGCTTCGCCTCACGACCATTCAGCCATACCCGGCCCTGTTCGGAGACGTCCTTCGCGACAGTGCGACGCTTGATCAGGCGCGATACTTTCAGGTACTTGTCTAGACGCATTATTTCACGGCTTCTTTAAGCTTGTTGCCTGCTTTGAAAGCCGGAATCTTCGTAGCCGGGATATTGATCGTCTTGCCCGTTTGCGGGTTGCGGCCTACACGGCCGGAACGGTTGCGAGTTTCGAAAGTGCCGAAGCCGATGAGCTGAACTTTTTCGCCTTTGGAGAGCGCATCCGTAACTTCTCCCAAGAAACCGTTCAGTACAGTCTCAACGTCTTTCTTCGTCAATCCGCTCTTCGCAGCAATGTTGTTCACCAGATCCGTCTTGTTCATTGTTCATTAACCTCCTGATAAAAATGGTTTAATCTACTTTTCACACCCTCATGACGGTGTGAAAACCTTGATACAGATGATGCATGAATGTATGTATTCTTCCTTGATGAGGAAATTCCTGCTATCCTAGGATTCTTCATTAAATTTTTTTGGCGATAAATCGCATGATGCGAACATAATCCGGCTTCAAACCGGGTCACAGACGCTTGGCTTCTTGCCACAAAGCTTCCATCTCTTCAAGATCAGTTTGGTCAAAAGTCTTGCCTCTTAAACGCAATTGCTCCTCAATATAGGCGAATCTTCGCATGAATTTGCGGTTCGTGCGCGCGAGTGCTTCTTCCGGGTCCACCTTCAGGAATCTCGACAGATTGACGATGACGAAGAGCAGGTCGCCCAGTTCGTCAGCGCGCTCTTCTTCCTTGCCCGGCTCATCCATCACCTCGCGCAGTTCCCGGAGTTCCTCTTCCAGCTTGGCCCAGACGTCGCGGCTGTTATCCCAATCGAAGCCGACCTTCGCCGCTTTTTTCTGCAGCTTCAGCGCCTTCATCAAGCCCGGCAAGTCCTTGGGCACTCCGGACAACACCGACAGGCGCTCCACGTCCTGGCCAGATGCTCGCTTCTCTTCCTTCTTGATCGCTTCCCAGTTGCTGAGCGCTTCTTCCGCATCGCCAGCCGACTTGTCTCCGAACACATGCGGATGTCGGCGGATCAGCTTCTCGTTGAGCGCCTCGATCACATCGTATACGGTAAATGTGCCAACTTCCTGTTCCATCTGAGCATGCAGCATGATCTGAAGCAGCAGGTCGCCAAGCTCCTCGCGCATATGATCCGGATCGTCTTCATCGATTGTCTCGAGTACTTCATACGTCTCTTCGATCAGGTTCTTGCGGATGCTCGTATGTGTCTGTTCCCGGTCCCAAGGGCAGCCGCCCGGGCTTCGCAGGATCGCGACGATCTCGTGCAGCCTGTCGAAGCTTTTGTTACGCAGGTCATCCCGTTCATCCTTCGGCACCCATACGAGCGACAGATTGCCATACCCGCCGATGCGGTCAAGTTCGTAGAGCGGTATCCTGTGGATCGCTTCCTCTCCGGCGACGCCTAGCGCATGGCCGACGACGACCGGATGGTCATCCGGGTACCATTCCATCAGCTTCAGCTTCACATCGGAAGCGGTCAGGTTGTCGTACACCTGCGCGAAGATCGTATGTATCGTTGGCTCGAAGCGGTAGAGATCCAGTTTCGTCGCATCGACCAGTTGGAAGCCGTCCAGCGGGTCGAACCCGAATCTCAGGAACGCCTGATCCAAGAAGCTCTCGCCACCGACAATCGTCAGCTCGATGCCTTCCTCCGGAGTTCTCGCGCGAAGCATCTGCACCGTTGCTTCAGCTACCTGTGGATGGCCAGGAACAGCATAGACGATCTGGCGCCCCGGCTTGTCCGCAGCTTCTTCCAGCAAGCGATCGACTATTGCCGCATACACTTCGTGGAACTGATCATGCGCTTCATACAGGTCATCGAAACTGCGATATGCGATGCCTAAGTTGCGCAAGTATGCCGTTACCGGGTGATGCTCCGTTCGCAGATACAACACATCCGCTTGCTCCAGACGACGCAGGGCACCAAGCGTCAATTGCGACTCGTCACCGGACCCAAGACCGACGACCGTAATCGAACCCTTCATCCGTATTCACTTCCTCGTATAGGTATATAGGCTGACAAGCAAATGAACATCATGATACTCCATCAACTCAACACCGATAAATCGCAAATATATTGAATACTGCTTCTTCAATCCGGTCACTTCACATTAGGCCGAGTGCTAACGGAACGTGGTTCTGCCTGCTTCTCGGCTTTTGCAGATCCTGATGGAACATCATTCCGACAACTGATCAGGCCGGATCATCCGTACCTGCCCGCATATCACTTCCGCTCGCACGCCGAGCAGGCAGGATGTGCAATCGGCGGAGCAGCGGCGCCAGTCGCTTATATACCCCTGGCACCATCTGCAGTTCCGCTTCACTGAGCACGCCGATCCGCAGCGAAGCCAGACCGAATACGGCGGCGCCAACGGCGATCATGACAATCGCCTGACCGGTATTCCACAGCCGGTCGCTCTCCGGTGTTCCTGTCAGTTTAGCGAGTAGCGCAAACAGCCCGTACAGCATGGCGATCACGGCAAGCATAGCGCCAACGGACAGGAACGGACGCGCGAGATCCTCTCTCCACCGCCAGGTGATACCGATATGGCGCATAACCGCACGCACATTCAACCAACTGGCTGCCGTATAGGCAATCACTCCCGACCAGGCTGCGCCTGCGATGCCGACGTACGGGATGAGCAGTAGATTCAACAGTATCTTAAGCAAGGCGGCAAGCAGCAGATGAACCGCTGGCAGCCTCTCCTGGCTGATGCCCTGTAAGACCGCGGCTGTCGTGGCGCTCAATGAACTGAACAGCGCCATCCAGGAGACGATAACCATCGTCCAGGTGCCGGTTGTATCGGTGAACAGCATGATGTTCACCGGCAGACTGACGGCAGCGAGGCCAGCCGAAGCGGCGAGCCCGATGAGCCATGTGAACCGGATGGACAGTTCAGCCCGACGACGCACCAATGCATGCTCGCGCTGGGTCAGCGCATCGGACAGTGAAGGCACCAGAGCTGCCGCCATGGAGCTGAACAACATGGCCACGAGCTGTACAAGCGGTAGCCCTCGCGAATATACGCCGAACTGGTGTAGTGCCTCGCTCTCATCCATCCCTTGCCGCATGAGCAATTGCGGTAAGGTGAACGAATCGATCATGCTGATGATCGGGACTGCAATCGAACCAATGGCAACCGGCATGGCATAGCTGACGATCCGTCTGAGGAGCATGGATCGCGGCGTCCGCTCGCGCCGGACACCCGGTCGCACCCTGGCCTTATGCTCCCGCGCGGAGCGATCTCGCAGGTCGTAGAGCAGCATGACAAGCAGCCCGGCGGCGGCGCCGGCCGCAGAGCCGAAGGTAGCACCAGCGGCGATCGTGCCGCTCGACGCTTGAGCTTCGGTGAGGAGGACGAGCAGGATGATCATCACCGTCACCCTCACCGTTTGCTCCACAACCTGCGAGACGGCTGTTGGAATCATATTCTGCAGACCCTGATGGTAACCGCGCGACGCGGCCATGATCGGCACGATGAGCAATGCATACGAAGCGCAGCGCACCGCCGGCTGCGCATGCTGGCTGCCAATCCAGCCGGCGATAAGATCCGCTCCAAGATACATAAACAGAAAACCGGCTATGCCGGTCAACAGCAAGACCAGCGAAGAGAGCCGATAGATGCGGCGCGCTTCCTGCAGATTGCCGACTGCTGCCTGTTCCGAAACAAGCTTCGAAACCGCCGTCGGGAAACCTGCGGTTGCGAGGAACAAGATCAATACATAAAAGGGATATACGGCGGAATAGATGCCGTAAGCTTCATCGCCAGCTATATTCTGCAGCGGGATCTTCTGCAAGGTGCCGAGCAGCTTGGAGATGACCGCTGCCGCTCCCAACACGGCAACGCCTTTGATCAACCGGCGATTGCCTTCCACCGCTGTTCCATGCCCATGCTCCTTCATGCCATTCTCCATCCCTTGAGTGACAGAGGGACGGGGCTGTCCCCTTCGTGACAGATCGTCGACGGATGTCCACTTCTGTCCATCCCTGCTGCTGCACATACCAAATTCACTTACTCCAAACTTTACCACCAATCGCCTGTAGATTCAAACGTGCTGCTGATGGCTGCGCGATCAACACCCCGTTCGCACACCGGGTATGTTCTGAAGATCGCCAGCGATTCACCCGTACATGCCGGAAGCGGTGATCATCCCGCGCCTTCTGTCACGCGAAAAGACTTCCGCAGTTTACGGAAGTCTGTGTTATGGTTCCACGTTATATTACTGCTCCATCTGTTTTCCGAGGAAGCCTGCAGCCGTCTCGGCCATCTTCATCTCCAATTGCCCCATCTTCAAGCCTTCCTCCTTGGAAAGCAAGATCACCGAGCCGATCGGATCTCCGCCAGCGATGATCGGAGCGATCACATAGGAGGCATAATGCTCCGACAGGTCACGAATAATGTCGTATTCTCCGGGATTCGTCTCCAATACGGATTTGCGGGATTCCATCGCGCTCTCAACCACGGAACCGACACTCTTCTCCAAATATTCTTTCCTGGATGCGCCGGCCACCGCAATCATCGAGTCGCGGTCCGAGATCATCGTGATGTGACCAGTGCTTTCATACAGCGACTCTGCATATTCCTTGGCGAAATCACCCAGCTCACCGATGGGCGAATATTTCTTGAGGATAACTTCTCCATCACGATCCACGAATATTTCGAGCGGATCTCCCTCGCGTATGCGCAACGTGCGGCGAATTTCTTTCGGAATAACGACCCTGCCCAAATCGTCGATTCGACGAACAATTCCAGTTGCTTTCATCGATCTTGTTGCCTCGCTTTCCTTGAAGTTTGTATTTGACACTGGATACAGGGATTTGATCGTTCATGACATCTGCTAGGAGTAATTTGTTGCTGACCATAGTGTTCTTCCGTTCCCAGTTTTTTATGCACTTGCCGCATTGCTGCTGCACTTGAGAGAGACCGGCCGACGGTGCTGTATGATGAGTTCACCCGTAAATCCTAAACTTACAAGGCGTGATCAATCAGCCTTATCGGCATCGTCGCCCGAGGCCGCCTCATCCTGCGCGTCACCCTTATCATCTTGCGTGGACGGCAGATTGATCTCCTTAATCAATACAGGCAGCTCGTCCTCCATGAACTCGCTGTAGATCTGATTGACAACTTGTCCTTCAAGAAGCTTCTGGACGTCCTCATAAGATTGACCCTTGCGCTCCTCGACGAGGATGACATGGTAACCGTACTCCGTCTCCACAGGGTCGCTGATCTCGCCGATCTCAAGCGCCAGCACCGCTTCCTTAAACGGCTCTACCCAGTCGCTTACCGGATTGGAGACATATCGGCCGCCTTGGGCGCTGGAGCCCGGATCATCCGAATATTCCTTGGCGATCTCGGCGAAGTCGGCGCCAGCGTCCAGCTTCGCCTTCACTTCTTGGGCCCGCTGAAGCGCCTCTTCCTTCGTCCGCTTCTCACCACCTTCAGGTTCAAACGCGACCAGCACATGACGGACCGTTGCCAAGGTATAGGCATGGGGGTCCGCCGCAAGAGTCGACTCATACAACTCTTTCACTTTCTCCTCCGTCACCAGAGAACGGATATAATTCACCGCAGTCGCCTGAACCTTCAGGTATTGCTCGATATCGTCCAACTTGATGCCCCACTCTGCGGACTTGCTTTCCCAATCCTTCTTCGCATCAGCGTTGCTCTTGAGCTCTTTCTCGTATTGCTTGACCCTATCTTCCACATCGCTCTCCGTGGAAGTTCTAAGCTTATCGTCGGCTCTTGCTGACAGGATTTTGAACGAGATGTAAGTCTGAAGCATTTGTTCCCTGAACCCGTCCGGATCGCCTTGCTCATAATATTCGTGGAGCATCTCATTGAAATATTTGTCCACATAGTAAAAACGATTGAATTCTTGCTCGTTGACCTCGCCGCCTTCGTAAGCAGCAACGATCTTCGTCGGGTCGCCGGCGACCGTCCGGTCTTTATCTTTGCCGCACCCTGCCAGACTGACCACCAGCATGAGAGCGAGCATGATGCCCATCCACTTGTGCAGAATTCTACTTCGCAGCATGCTGCAGAACCTCCTTCGATTTTAGGCACTGGCCATATTGGGTCAAGAATTGCTCGATGAGCGCCAGCGTCTCCTCGGGAGATAATCCGCGGCAGTTAAAGACAATCTGAATCTTCGAGCCGGACTTGAATTGAACCCTTCTGGCGAACAGATTGCCGAGCGCGACCAGCTTCTGTCCGTCAATCAACTGATTCTGTGACTCGTCGATGATGAGCGTTACCTCTTGACCTTTCTGAGTGATTGAAACAATCTTGTACTCGTTGCCGTAAACCTTCAATCTTGCGACAGCGAGCAGATTCTCCACCGCCTGCGGAGCAGGCCCGAAGCGATCGACGATCTCTTCTCGCAGCTCGTTTGCGTCGCTGATCGTCCTGACCGAAGCGGTTTTCTTGTATATTTCGATTTTTTGCATACTGTCGTAAATATATTCAGACGGCAGATAAGCATCGACCTGAAGGTCGATCTGCGTCGAGAATTCCTTCACCGTCTCCTTCGGCACGCCGTCGAGCTCCAGCTTTCGTTTCTCGATCTCCTCCGCGAGCATCTGCGTATACATCTCGAATCCGACAGATGCGATGAATCCGTGCTGTTCAGCACCCAGCAGGTTTCCTGCACCACGGATCGCCAGGTCGCGCATCGCGATCTTGAAGCCGGAGCCAAGTTCGGTGAACTCCTTGATCGCCTGCAGCCGCTTCTCCGCATCTTCGCTCAGCACTTTGTCCCGTTGATACGTAAAGTAGGCGTATGCGATCCGGTTGGAGCGTCCAACACGGCCGCGGAGCTGATAAAGCTGGGACAAGCCCATCTTGTCCGCATCATGCACGATGAGCGTATTGACGTTCGGAATGTCCACGCCTGTCTCGATGATCGTCGTGCTGACAAGCACGTCGTACTCGCCGTCGAGGAAGTCGAGGATGACCTTCTCCAGCTCCTGCTCGGTCATCTTGCCATGCCCTACAGCGACCCTGGCATCCGGTACGAGCGCCTGGATCTGCTCGGCCATCTGATGGATGCCCTGCACACGATTAAACAGGTAATACACCTGGCCATCGCGCGCCAGTTCCCTCTCGATCGCTTCGCGTATAAGCGAATTGCTGTGCTCAACGACATAGGTTTGCACCGGGAATCGATTCTCAGGCGGTGTCTCGATGACCGACAGGTCACGCACGCCGAGCATCGACATATGCAGCGTCCGAGGGATCGGCGTCGCTGTCAGCGTCAGCACGTCGACGTTCGTCTTCAGCCGCTTCAGCTTCTCCTTGTGCGACACGCCGAAGCGCTGCTCCTCGTCGACGATAAGCAGACCGAGATCCTTGAACTTCACATCAGCGGATAACAGGCGGTGTGTACCGATGACGATATCAACCGTACCTGCTTTAAGGCCCTTGATGGTCTCGTTCTGTTCCTTACGGCTGCGGAAGCGGCTGAGGCAATGAATCTCAAACGGGAAACCGCTGAACCGCTCCTTGAACGTTTCGTAGTGTTGCTGGGCGAGAATCGTTGTCGGCACGAGAACCGCCACCTGTTTGCCTTCGATTGCCGCTTTGAACGCGGCGCGGATCGCCACTTCGGTCTTGCCGTAACCGACATCTCCGCACAGCAGTCTGTCCATCGGTACCGGGCTCTCCATGTCGCGCTTGATCTCCGCCACTGCCCGCAGTTGGTCCGGCGTTTCCCTGTACGGGAACATCGCCTCGAACTCTTTCTGGTAAGCGGTATCCTTGGAGAATGCGTAGCCGCGGCTCGCCTGGCGTTCGGCATAGAGCTTGATCAGATCGTCGGCGATGTCCTGGACAGAAGAGCGCGCTTTCGACTTCGCCCGCTGCCATTCCGTACCTCCAAGTTTGTTCAGCTTCGGCTCTTTCTCCTCAGAGCCGATATACTTCTGCACGAGGTCGATCTGATCGATCGGCACAGACAGCTTATCCCCACCGGCGTAAATGATGTGCATGTAGTCCTTGTGGATACCGTCGATTTCCAGCGTGCCGATGCCGACGTATTTGCCGATGCCGTGATTGACGTGCACGACATAATCGCCGACCTTCAGATCCATGTAACTCTTGATACGCTCTGCATTGTCCAGCTTGCGATCCGCCTGGCGCACCTTACGCTGCTTCTGTGAGAATACCTCGCTCTCCGTGATGACTGCGATATGCCCCGCCGGATATTCGAAACCGCTCTGCAGGTTCCCCTGCACGATCAGCGGAGTCTCGATCTTGTAATCGGCCAGCACCCGCTTCAAACGGCTCATCCGCTCCTCGTCACTGGCCAGGATCAACACCTGCGAGCCGGACTTCGCCCATCGCTCGGTCTCAGACTTCAGAACATTCATCTGTCCGTGGAAGTTCTGCATCGCCCTGGTGACGAAGTTCACGATATTCTGCGGCTGTGTATGCGGAATCTGGCGCAGGAACAACTGTACATAGAGTGTCGGGAACTTCTTGTAATGGATGACTTGATCGAAGCTTTTGGACAGCACAAAAGCCGGCAATATCTTGCCTTCGCCGAGCAGATCCGTTACGGTCTCTGCCTCATCCCGCTCTAGCTGTCTCGCCGTTTCCATTAGACGCACCGGCTCATCGACCAGCATCACAGAGTCTTCCGGCATATAGTCGATGAGCGTTTGTCTCTCCGGATAGATGAGAGATATATATTTATAGATTTCCTGGAAGTATTGCCCGTCTCTCAATCTAGCAATATCTTCACCGATATGTTCAGCAAGCTGATCCTTCGCCCGCCTGTCCGTCATTTTCTCCATCTGTCTCGCAAGCAGGTCACTGGCATGGTCAGCCGCGCCGGCCATACGCTTCTGATCAGCGATGATCTCTCTCGCAGGCGTCACCGTGATCTCTTCTACTCTAGCAACAGAACGCTGGTCGGGTGGCTCGAAGGAACGGATCGAATCGATCTCATCATCGAACCATTCGATCCGGTAGGCTTCGTCTGCTGTAAACGGGTAGATGTCCATGATGCCGCCGCGCAAGCTGAACTCGCCCCGTTTCTCTACGATCTCCGTACGCTCGTAACCCAGCTTGACCAGAGCGGCCATCACGTCGTGCAGAGCCGCTTGGTTGCCGACCTTAAGCGTCAACTGCGACGTCGCATACGTTTCCTTCACGGGCAATAACTTGCGCAACCCGGCATAAGGTACGACAACGATGCCGCGGAAACCGGCGGCTAGCCTGGACAGCACAGCGATGCGCTGCGCCACCGTCTCCGGACTCGAAGCCGCGATATCGATGAGCGTCAATTCATTGGCCGGATAGAGCATGACCGAATCGCTCTCGCATATCTCCTGCAGATCTTCCGCGATCTTCTGCGCAGCGAACAGATTATGCGTCACGATGAGCAGAGGTCTATCGAGTTGCTGATGCAGAGCGGCGATCATCACTTGCCGGCTGGAGCCTGCTAAGCCGGAGATCAACTGCTCGCGCATGCCGGAGCGAATCCCGCTTATGATCGACTGGAAGTCATTATCATTCTGGAACGCTTGCAGTATTTTCTGCAATAGATTTACACTCCTCTCGCATATCCAAACAGGCCTCGGCTTAATTATGCCCAGGCCCTGACGGCATCTTGATGTCTATTGTAGAGGGTTGGGGAGAAGAGACAGCTCGGGATTCGCATCAAGCGCTGATTTGCAATAGTCGCAGACGACCTTCACCGTGATGTTCCCGCCTGACTGGTAAGAGATCAGCTCCGATCTTTCCTCAGGCGTCAGATGGTGAAAGCCGAGCGCGTATTCGCTGACAGTGTCATCCTCAATCTCCCCAACCTTCGTTCCACAATGCCGGCAATAATAGATGACAGACATACTGATTCCTCCCGGATAGCGATGCGTGCGATGCTATCAGTATGTCCGGAATCCCCTTGTGTAATACTCGACGGCAAGATGCCATGCAACTCTGGCGATTTAAGCTTTCATGGCGTTGAATTTCGCCATCACTTTGTCAAATGCTTCTGCGGAAGCCATCTCGATTGCATCGCACGTAAGGTCTAGCACCTTGTCGATGATCGACCGCTCAGACTTCGCGAAGTCGGACAACACATAATGGATGACATCCACACCTTCCGGCGGACGGGATATGCCGATGCGAATACGCTTAAACTGTTCCGTTCCCGTATGTTGGATGATCGATTTGATGCCATTATGTCCTCCGGCACTGCCCTTGTAACGAAGTCTAAGCTGCCCGACCTCCGTGTCCATGTCGTCATAGATCACGATGAAGTCTTCCAAAGGCAGCTTGTAATAATCCATATATGCTCTGATTGATTCTCCGGATAAATTCATGTATGTCTGCGGCTTGAGGAGCACAACGGATTCACCGTTTGCCAATCTGCCCTCAGCGAGGAGAGCCCGGCATCTGGCGTTCGATGTCCAGCGGATGCCCATCCGCTCCGCCATCCGGTCTACGGCCATGAAGCCGACATTGTGCCGCGTGCCCTCATATTTGCCGCCTGGATTCCCCAGTCCTGCGATCCATTTCACTGAACGATAACTCCTTTGACATCCTGGTAAGTTGTTGCGCCAATCTGTTAAAGCGGCGAAGAACCACGCGACATGCGTGGGCAGCACGAGGCTGACCGAACACGCAATCGCCCGGTCGGCACCGCTATATGCATTATAGCCAACATACAACCCCGGATGCAAAGGATACTTAATGCAGTTTCTGGCTCGTTCACCAATCTTTCGCAATTTGTTCGCGCCATAGGTCCCCTGCTTGCTGCTCAGGACTTCACAGGCGTATCAGATGCTTTCTGCGTCTTCGGCGCCTCGCCGGTTGCGGCGTCATGAACGCCCTCCGCTTCATCCTCATCAAGCGGCTTCTTCACCGCCATGACCACGGCGATGACTTCGCTCGGATCGTCCTCGAGCTCCACGCCATCGGGCAATGTCAGGTGCCCCGCCGTCAGGCCGTTGCCGATATGGAGCCCGCTGATATCCGCGTGGATGACGCTGGGCAGGTTCTCCGGCAGGCATCGCACTTCCACCTCGGTCTTCTGCACATGCAACAGATACTCCGACTTGCTCGCCTTCGGTTCACCGACGATTTCGACGCGTACATGAGCAGTGATCGGATCATTCATATTAACCTGGCGAAAATCAACATGCAGAATCGAGCGAGTGAGTGCATCACGCTGCACATCGCCCACCATTACGGGAATATCGTCCTTCTCGCCAAGCTTCATCTGCACAATGCGTGCCGTACCACCCTTGAGCAGTGCCTGGAGTTCCTTCTCATCGACCATAAGCGGAGAGCTGGCTCGTTCTTTGCCGTACAGGACGCCCGGCACCTTCCCTTCCTTGCGCAGTTTCCTCAATTGTCCGCGCGGCGCATCGGACGGCCTGATCTCTGCGTGAATGCTTTCATTCATCCCTATGAACCTCCTTCGTAACAGATGTTACTAATGTACCCTTGTCAGAGGAGGTTCAAACGTGCTCACGCAGGTTCATACGGTTTCGAACAGCACGCTGACCGATATGTTCTCATGGACATGGATAACTGCCTTGCCGAGCAATTCAGCAACTGACAAGACGGTGAACTTATCGGATTTGTGAAGGAATGGGATCGTGTTCGTCACCACGATCTCTTCGATCACCGAGTTTTCCAACCTTTCCACTGCTTTCCCGGACAACACCGGATGAGTGCAAGAAGCGAAGATGCGCTTAGCTCCCGCTCTCTGCAACGCTTCTGCAGCAAGAACGATCGTCCCAGCCGTATCGATGATGTCGTCGATGATGACCGCCGTCTTGCCGGCGACATCACCGATTATATTCATGACCTCGCACACGTTCGGCTCCGGCCTGCGCTTGTCGATGATGGCGATCGGAGCCTGCAGCTTCTCCGCCAGCTTCCGCGCACGCACAACGCCGCCATGGTCGGGAGAAACGACAACGACATCCTGCAGCCCTTTGCCGATAAAGTACTGAGCGATGATCGGCACGCCATGCAGATGATCAACTGGGATATTAAAGAAGCCTTGGATCTGGGTGGCATGCAGATCCATCGTGATGACGCGGTTGGCTCCCGCGGCAGTGATCAGATCAGCAACCAGCTTAGCGGTAATCGGATCTCTGGATTTCGCCTTGCGATCCTGCCGGGCATAGCCATAGTACGGGATGACCAAATTGATCGTTTTGGCCGAGGCGCGCTTCAGCGCATCGACCATGACGAGCATCTCCATCAGGTGGTCGTTAACCGGATAGGAGGTGGACTGAATGACGAACACATCGCAGCCGCGTACACTCTCATGCAGTTGGATCTGGATCTCGCCGTCGCTGAATTGCGAGATCTCCGCCTTACCGAGGGGCACGCCGATGATGCGGGACATCTCCTCGGCCAACATGGGATTGGAATTGCAACTGAACAGCTTCAGGCTCGGGTCCTGGTAAGACAACCGATTTCACTCCATTTCAATATGCCGTTATCGATTTGCCATTACTAGGATTCCCTTTTTTTCGATTTCATACGTTCCCGAAAGCGCGATGCATATCCCGGTTTGTTCGTCTGTCTCTCGCGCGCGATCGCCATCGCATCATCCGGCACATCGTGGGTAATCGTCGAACCGGCTACCACATAGGCGCCTTCGCCTATGGTCACTGGCGCGATCAGATTGCTGTTGCTGCCGATGAAAGCGTTATTCTTGATGACCGTGCGGTTCTTGTTGAACCCGTCATAGTTCGCGGTAATCGCGCCACAACCGATATTGACGCGCTCGCCAACCTCAGCATCCCCGACATAACTGAGATGCGGCACCTTGCTGCCATTGCCGATCTTCGCATTCTTGAGTTCGACGAAGTCACCAACCTTCGCATCGCTGCCAACCTCAGTTCCAGGACGCAAGTAAGCGAATGGGCCTACCGAAGTACGGCTGTCTACGGACGCATCTTCCAGCACGGCATAGCGGATCGTTACCGCGTCGCCGATGCGTGAGTTGGCAATATCAGCGTTCGGGCCGATAACGCAGTCCTCGCCGATCACCGTACGGCCTTTCAAGATCGTACCGGGATAGATGGTCGTATCCGAACCGATAACAACCTCGCTCTCGATATAGGTATGCGCAGGATCAATGATGGTCACACCACTTAGCATATGGCGTTTCACGATGCGCTCGCGCATATAACGTTCCGCTTCGGCAAGTGCGATCCGGTCATTGACGCCGATCGTCTCCGCCACATCTTCGATGCACATCGCCGTGATGCGCTCACCCGCTTCGTTCAAGATCCGGAATACGTCCGTGAGATAGTACTCCCCTTGCGCATTGTTGTTCGTGACCTGCTTCAATGCTGCGAACAGCTTGCGATTGTCAAACACATAGGTTCCGGTATTGATCTCGCGTACAGCCGCTTCCTCAGCATTGCAATCCTTATGCTCCACGATGCGCGCAACTTCGCCATTCGCACCGCGAATGATACGCCCATAACCTGCTGGATCCTCCACTTCCGCCGTCAGGATCGTCGCTGCAGCACCGCTTCGCTCATGATATTCCGCCAGGCGCTGTATCGTCTCTCCCTGGATGAGCGGGGTGTCTCCACACACGATGATCGACAGGCCGTCTTCCTCTGCCAGGATCGGTGCAGCTTGCAGCACGGCATGACCGGTACCGAGTTGCTCATGCTGCATCACATACTCGGCTCTTTCCCCCAGATAATCGCGTACCGCATCGGCGCCATGGCCAACGATCACCAATGTCCGATCGATCCCAGCTTGCTTCAGCGCATCTGTCACATGCCCAACCATCGGTTTACCACAGACGGGATGAAGCACTTTATAGGTCTTGGATTTCATTCGTTTGCCCTGTCCTGCTGCAAGAACGATTCCATAACGTTTCATATATCTTATGAACCTCCGCGCACATGATGATTTACTGATCTGTAATATCGTAACATATCGTCTGTCTATAAGAAACCGGAGTTTCGGCCCATTGTGCGCGGCCTTACTCTTTGGTTTTCATCCTGATCTTTATATGAACAAAAGAAAAAGAGCCCGTAGAAACACAGGCCCTTAACCTTTTAAAAATTATGCCCCTTCTTCAACCACATCTTCTTCTTCAGCAGCACGATCATACTCGGCGAGTACAGCCGATTGGATCTTCTCGCGCGTAGCCGAGGAGATGGGGTGAGCAATATCCCGGAACTCTCCGTCAGGGGTGCGCTTGCTCGGCATTGCGACGAACAGACCATTGTTGCCGTCAATGACACGGATATCGTGTACGACAAACTCATGATCAATCGTGATCGATGCTATCGCTTTCATTCTACCGTCCGTGTTGACCCGGCGGAGTCTGACATCTGTAATTTGCATTTATGTTCACCACCTTTGTACCTAGCTGGTTTGGTGTATAATTCCACAAATGCGCCGAAATTCCTGCCTGTTCCGAGAAAAAATTTTCATTTTATTGCTCATTTTTTTCGTTGGAAACCAAAACGGCGATCAATTCGATTTCCACAAGGACATCCTTGGGCAATCGAGCCACTTCCACCGTAGAACGCGCTGGCTTATGATCGCCAAAATACGAGGCATAGATCTCGTTAACCGCCGCGAATTGATTCATATCTTTGATGAAAACCGTCGCTTTCACAACGTCCTGAAACGTTGCTCCAGCAGCTTCGAGAATCGCTTGCAGATTACGGAATACCTGATGCGTCTGCTCTTCGATTCCGCCTTCCACGAGCTTGCCATCCGGCGTGAGCGGAATCTGACCGGAAGTCCACAGCAGGTTTCCAAACCGAATCGCTTGCGAATAAGGCCCGATTGCCGCAGGAGCTTGAGCGGTAGAGATCGTCTCGATATGCTTGGTCATGGTCTCGTTCAACTCCTTGGTTTACGAATATATATACCGCACGGATGCTGTCGATCAGAAATAATTACCCGGCAGCACCTTGATCTGTTTCAACTTAGGATCGATATTCGTAATCTTGGCAAGCGACACATAATCACTCACCAACTGTTCCTCTCCATGCATGGCCGATTCCACGAAAACACCAACACCCTTGACGGTCGCCCGGAACTCGCGCAGCAGATCGATCATGCCCTGGATCGTTCCGCCCGCCTTCATGAAGTCGTCAATGATGAGCACCTTCGCCTCTTCCTGGAGCGCTCTTCTGGCAAGGGACATCGTCTGGATCCGCTTGGTTGAACCGGATACGTAGTTGATGCTGACCGCAGATCCCTCGGTTACCTTATTGTCACGACGCACGATCACAACCGGGATATTCAGATACGAAGCCGTCGCATAGGCGATCGGGATACCTTTGGTTTCCACCGTCATGATGACATCGACTTCCCTGTTCGCGAATGCCGAAGCGAACATGCGGCCTACTTCCTGCAGTATCGTTGGTTGGCCCAACAGGTCGGTCATATAGAGATACCCTCCGGGGAGGATGCGCTCCGGCTGCTCCAGCATGGCGCATATACGCCCGATGATCTCCAGGGAATGAGACTTGGGCGATCTGGGGATATACTTCACTCCTCCGGCTGCTCCGGCCACCGTCAGCAGGTCCCCCAAGCCTTCCGATTCAAATGCTTCCTTGATGATCGCCAGATCTTCACTGATCGAAGATTTGGCGGCGTTGTACCGTTCAGCAAAGGTCGTAAGCGGAATAAGTGCATGAGGGCGAAACAACAGGTACTGTGTCATATCCACAAGACGCGAACTTCTCTTCAGCTTCTTCATCAATGTTCCCCCCTCCTAGATCGAGCTTGTCGAGCTTTATGTCAAGTCATTGCGAAATCCGAATATTATAATGAGAATATACCATTTATATACGTGTTTAAGCAAGGAAAAGCTTGAAAATCAGGGCAATATCCTGACAACGTACACCTCTTTGCAAAAACCCCTCAGTCCGTTGTATATGCTGTAAACCTTCGATTCCTTGCGAACAAGCCCGAACACAGTCGGTCCGCTGCCGGACATCTGCACGCCATCAGCACCAAGCTTCTCCATGCACGCCTTGATGCGGGCAACCTCTGGATACATGCGCATCGTCACCTGTTCCAGCATATTGCCGAGCGATGCGCACATCGCTTTGTAATCCTTGTTCTCAATTGCCTGTCTGCAGAGCTGGCTCTTCGGCTGTTCTTTATTCGTCCTCACATCGAACTGGCGATAGATCTCGGCCGTCGATACACTGACAGCCGGCTTGGCCAATATGACCCAACATGGCGGCGGAGACGCGATCGGTTCCAACCGTTCTCCCCTGCCGGTTGCGATGGCCGTACCGCCAGTTACGCAGAATGGAACATCCGAGCCGATCTCCGCTGCGATCTCCTGCAGTTCCCGGGTAGGAATATTCAACCCCCACAGGCGATTCAGACCGCGCAATGTAGCCGCAGCATCACTGCTGCCGCCTCCCAAACCAGCGGAAACAGGGATATGCTTGTCGATATGGATGTATACTCCCTGCTTCACGTTGTAGCGTTCCTTGATCAGCTTCGCTGCCTGGAAGGCATGATTTTTCTCATCCAGCGGTATGTACCCGACCGGGCTGGATATGATAATCGTATCCCGATCCAGTGTCTCTAGCTCCAACCGGTCAGACAGATCTACCATGGTCATCACCATCTCGACCTCATGGTAGCCATCGTCCCGTTTTCTTAATATATCCAACGTCAAATTGATCTTTGCCGGTGCTTTCTCATAGATCATCATAATTCTGGCTCCTACATCGAATAGTAATACCGATCGGCGTATAGATTCATGCCGGTCGATTCCGATCCTGACTTATCTGATAGTATATCGGATATGGCTAGACAATGCCAATAGTGCCCACCTGCCCGGCATAGACCAACATAAGAAAACTGCCCCGGAAAATTTCCGAGGCAGCCGATGATCACTTTCCAGCCAGCCTTTGTTCAGCGATCTGGATCGCACGTTTGACCATATTGCCTGCATCCTTGGTCGTGATACCGCCCCAGCCTTCGCGCTGTACCTTGTCGTAGAAGCCCAGATCCTTGGCCAGCTCTGTCTTCAATTGCTCCGACATGACACCGCGTCTTCGTCGGGCCATCGCTATCCCTCCTAAAGGTAATTCAGGATTATCCGTAGTATGGCAGACTGGCGGGACCTTCATACTGGATAATGAATGAAGGAGCGATGCTGCCTGCTATCGTGAAGCAACAGACTAGAAACAAAAAAACAGCAGTGTCACCACTGCTGTAAACTGTCTAAACGATGTGATCTTATTCATGCATATGAGATATGCGAACTTGTCCTTCGTCGCTGTATACCGTCACTTCCACCGATTCGGTCAAAATGTCGGCATAGCTGTACGATACTCGCTTGAAGGCATGCTGATCTTGATCCAATTTTACGATAAACACAGAAGGGTAGGTTTCTTCAAGCACTCCGGTTCGCTCAATCGTCTTGCGACGACCTCCGTTTGCACGCAACATAATCTTGCGTCCAACATGCAAATCCAAACTTTGTTTGATCTCACTCAAGGAATTTCTTGCCATGACGAGCTACCACCTCTTTCGTTATCTATTATAACGCAAGGTGGACAGTCTGTCAAACATAGAAAAAATATTATAACAATGCTCCATCTGAGTTGTCAATGAAATATTATGAAGTCAATCCATTTTTGATGTGCCAAGACGAAAACTGCCGCGAGTCTCATACCCGCCTATGCCACGAATGCCAGATTGTGTATTCATCAGCACCTCTTTCACCTTGACGGTTTCGCGAATCGAGGTGTATGCCGCCATCACCGCTACCTGAACAGGATCAAGCGCATGGATCAAGATGCGCGCCGGCGAGCTGGCGAAGTTGGCTCCTGCTTGAAGCAAAGCTTCAAAATGCGATTGGCAGGCTCCCGCGATGATCGTTAGCGCATCCCTGTTTCGCTCGTATTGGCGAGCCACCTGGACGGCTCTGACGAAGTGATGCGAGTTCTTGTAGCTGGCCAGATCGTACTTGTTCTGATGGTTCCGATACAGACCATCATGTCCGGTGATCACGACGATGTCCGGCTTGCTCACCACCAGGACGCGTTGCAGGAAATCAGCCATATCCGATTCCGGAAGGTAATGTCCTTCCGCGGGAATTTTCAATCGTCCGTATACCTGCATGCACTTGCGCAGGTATCTCGGATCGCCATCCAGATGCAACACCTTGCCCGGGATATCGAAGGTATCTTCATCCGGTCGGTTCACCCTGGCCTCCCTGCCCCGATAGAGCTGCCTCTGAAACGCCACGCTCTCGATGAGCTTCTGCGTCCGCTGCTCGGCAAGCGCATCCCATCTGCGAAATGCTTCTTCCTCGCTCATCTGTGCGAGGAGCAGATCCGCAAGCGGTGCATCTGCCAGGAGCCGCACCTCAAGGCCCCTCAGTATCGCCATATCGCCTTCGATCCTCTCGATGCGGAACCGTATATCTTCCCCGTATGATTTGCGTACAACGATGTCTCCTTGCTTCATCCAGCCATCCCTCCTCGTTCATCCTATGGAGGAGAGCGGCATTAGGTGTTTGTCAATTCCTCAGGACTTGCTCGCTCCTGTCATTAGCCCGTCATCTTCTCATATGGAAGCCAGCTTCATGCAACGCATTGGCAAGCGAGGCGAATTCGCTGATCGATACGGTCTCGGCCCTCCTCGACCCTTCGATGCCAGCCGTCTCCAGGACGGACGTGAGCTGCGCCTTATCCCGTTTCGGGAAGAACGCGGCCAGATTGTTATAGATCGTCTTCCGTCGATGGGCGAAGGACGCTTTGATAACCTGGAAGAAGAAGGGCTCGTCGGCCACCTGAACAGGAGGCTCGCGGCGAATGTTCAAGCGGATCACCGCAGAGTCAACATTCGGGCGAGGAATGAACACGGTATGCGGCACGATCGTCACCAGTTCAGGAATGCAATAATACTGCACCGCGATGCTCAGGCTCCCGTATTCTTTGCCGCCTGGCTCCGCTGCCATGCGCTCCGCCACCTCCCGCTGGATCATGACGACCATATTCTGCAACGCATGCTGCTCCTCCAGCAGCTTCATGATGATCGGGGTCGTCACATAGTAGGGCAGATTCGCCACGACATGCAAGGAACTGCAGTCGGCGAATTTCTGGCTGATTAGGGCGCGAAGATCGAGTTTCAGGATATCGCCATGTACGATTTCAACGTTCGACTGATCTTCGAACAGCTCGCGAAGAATGGGCAGCAGGCGGTCATCGATCTCTACGGCCACGACCTTGCCGGCACTTTCAGCCAGCTTCTGCGTCAGCGCACCGATGCCCGGACCGATCTCCAGTACACCGCTGTGATCGGTCAGCTCAGCCGCGGCAACGATCTTGCTTAGAATGTTCTGATCGACCAAGAAGTTCTGGCCGAGGCTTTTCTTGAAGGTGAATCCATATTTCTTCAGTATCTGTTGCGTCCTTGACGGCGTTGCAATGTCCGGCACGAAAGCTGAACGATCTTCATTCATCGGTCATATCCTCCATCTGTTCGCACGCTTTCCAAAATTCTTCACGCGTGATCTGAAATACCCGGCAGCGCTTCAGGAACGTCTTCACATTTGCATGCCCGATGCCGAGCAGACTGCCCATCACCGCGCGTCTGGCAGACGCGTTCGGATGCAGGACGAGGCCTGAACGCCTCAGATCCTCCCAAGTGATGGCGGCTTCGGCGTCAGGCACCTCCGTCTTGACGCTGCTCAGCGCCTGGCGTATCGCCTCCGGCGAAGCATGCTCGACGCCAACTTCTCCCTTGTATCTGGCAGCCGATACCGGCAGGAAAGCATGCTTGCAGCCTGGCACGTGCTGCGAGATGATGTTGCGGATTCGTTCACCGGGATGATCCGGATCTGTCAGCACGATAACGCCGCGACGCTCCTGGGCCAGCTTGATTCGATCCAGCACTTCACGATTGATCGCCGACCCGCCTGTCTCGATCGTGTCGGCATCAAGCGCACGCTGCACGGCTGCTGTGTCTTCCTTGCCTTCAACGACAATAACTTCCCGTATCATATCCATTCCCCGTTTCCATGACCGTTTGGTCCAAGCTGGTCCACATCGCTTCATGCTGCCGTGAGCTCCTGAGCTTCGCGATGATGCGAATCCCTGCATCCCTCTCCTCGCTGCTGCGAAATTCTGCACATTTTCGCCGGTCGCCGCATGAGCCTCCGCTACTAGCTTGTGACCGCCTCCCGTCCCTGATTCATGTGCCGAGGCATCCTGATGCATACGCACACAAACAAAGAAGGAAGAGGCGAATCCCTCTCCCTTTTATACCATACATGGCGGTACTATTCACCCATTGGATTGTCCGGACCAATGATATAGACGTGGGCTTTCTGTTTTCCGAAATTTTCGGCAACTTCGTGCGAGTCAAAGTAGATATCGACCCAGTTGCCCTTGACTCCGCTTCCCTTATCCTCAGCTCGGCGGAATCCGTAACCCTCGATATAGATCCACCAACCAAGGGGGATCACCTTCGGATCGACCGCAGCCGTCCGGCCCTCCTTCACCTTCGTGCCGGTGTAGGTAATGCCATAATGCGGATGGTCTTCCGTCTTGCCTGTGGATTCCGCTCCGGAATCGTATGCCGTGATGGTCGCCTCGATGATCTTCTTGACTCCGAAAGTCACGCCATCTTTCGTCACGGTCTCTACGTCCGGCGAGGATGCAGATAAGATCGTTACCTCACTTCGCGTACCAACGGCGACGATCCTGTCCACTGCTTTCCTCTGCACCTTCGTATCCACGATCGTCTCCTGGACAAGCTCGCCGTCTGCGTATACGCGTTCATATGTATACTCGACCAGACCCGGCTGTCCCTCTTGCATGATCTTTTCCTTTCCCTTCGACAAAGACGCATCCTGCTTGGTGACAATCTCGAACGGAATGATCTCCGTTTCGCTTTCCAACCTCTTCTCCACGCGCGAGACGCGGACATTATCCCCTGGTTTCAACTCTTCGTGCAAACCAGGCTGAACAATATCGAACTCTCCCAGCTGCAAACCAACCTGCTTGATCAACTCCTCGACCGTCTTCACCGTGGTAAATATCTGCGAAGACTGATCGCCCACCTTGATCGTAACAGGCACTGCATATTTGACCTCAATACGATCCTGATGGTGCAGTTTATCCGTGGGCGGCACGGAAATCCAATCATGCTCCGTGATTGTGATTCCCTGCTCCGCAAGCAATTCCTGGACATAAGTGACTTTGGTCTCAATCGTCTCGCTGTTCCCTTCCACAACCAGCTCAATGGTCTTGGTTTGCGGCAGATTCCATGCGATCATCCAGATGATCGCCATCATGGCGAGGAACACGAGAGCTGCGGCAGCTCCAAAGAGGATGCGAGATTGTCCACGCTGGTTTAGTCCGTCGACTTCTCGGGTTAACATGGTTCCGATATGTCGCCAAAAGTTCACCAGACATTTCCTCCTCTCCATAACCTCATTTACGGATATTACTTAAAGTGAGCAGACCATGTAAAGTAGACGAAACTGCGCGATAACACGATAAAAAGCCCAAATCAGTTTGATTTGGGCTTTTTATCAGAAGAACACAGTTATTTTATACGCTCGCTCACTTTTTCGCACTCTGGATCGTTATTTCATCTTTTTGGAAAATACTTGAAGCGCATTTTCCGTCGTAATCCTCATAATTTCTTCCAGTTCAATTCCTTTTATTTCCGCTGCGGCCTCCGCCACCAACCTCACATAAGAGGACTCATTGCGCTTTCCTCGATATGGATGCGGTGTCAGATATGGGGAATCCGTCTCCACGAGAAGCCTGTCCATTGGTGTCTTCGCCAGCACTTCCTTCGGTTGGACGGCATTCTTGAACGTTACCGGTCCGCCGAATGACAGGTAGAAGTTCATATCGAGACATTGCTTCGCGATCTCCCAACTGCCTGAGAAGCAATGCATGATGCCGCCCACTTCCGAAGCGTTCTCCTCCTTGAGCAGCCGGACGACATCAGCATGCGCGTCGCGATTATGGATCACGATCGGCAGCCCCAGCCTCTTGGCCAGCCGAATCTGCTCCCTGAACACCTGATGCTGGATCTCCTTAGGGGACGTATCCCAGTAGTAATCCAGCCCAATCTCGCCGATGCCAACCACCTTCGGATGCGCGCAGAGCGACTCGATCCATTCGAGATCGCCCTCCTTCATGTCGATCGCGTCTTGCGGATGCCAGCCGACCGTGCTGTAGATAAACTCATAATCTTCAGCCAACTGGATCGAGCTTGGGATCGTTTCACGATTGAAACCGATATTGACGATTCGGGTAACCCCCGCATCAAGCGCCCGCTGGATCACTTCCTCCCTGTCCGCATCGAAAGCCTTGACATTCAGATGAGCATGCGTGTCCGTCAACATCTGTGCAAACATTCCTTTCATTAGCCTAGATTCAACAAGCTTCGTGTCTCGCTAGACAGACAAGCAGATCGCTCCAGAAGCCATTCGCGCGGATAATACAGCTTATAGTTGCCCTTATGTACTCCGCTAATCGATCTGACGACTTCAGACCTCTCTGAAATCTCCCTGATCTGACCGTTGTCGCTGAGCAGGAGGATCGGCGCCTTGCCTGTCATCTTGCCTGGTTGATACACATCATAGGGGAGATCGGACGGGAAGTCAATTTCCAGGTAGTAATCAGGATCTAGCCCTGCCTTCGCCATGTCTTGACGCACCCGCTCTACCAGATCCTGTTCCTGGGAACTCAGCTCCACATATTTGAACAGTCGGCGGTTCAGGAAGCGGTCACACAGATCAGCCAGAATCGCATCCTTCTCCAGCGTCCATCGCATCAGCGTCATCTGCATGAATGATTCGTCCAGCATCAGATACTCCGCCATGCTCAACCTGCCTTCGAACAAAGCGGGCAACGGCTCCAGGAGAAATTGGAACTGATACCCTTCCTTATGAAGCGCTTTGGCCCGCTTCAGAATATGCCGCAGGATGATCTCCGAGCTGCGCGTCACAGGATGGAAATAAACCTGCCAATACATCTGGTATCGTGACATGAGATAGTGCTCGACCGCATGCATGCCGCTCTCCTTGATCACGATATGGCCCTTGTGAGGACGAATCACACGCAGGATGCGATCGAGGTCGAAAGTCCCATAGCTGACCCCGGTGAAGAAGGCATCTCGAAGAAGATAATCCATTCTGTCGGCATCTAATTGACTGGAAATGAGATGCACCACAATCTCCTGTGAATAGTCCTTGCGGATCACATCCGCCACCCGCTTCGGGAAGTCGTCCCCCGCCCTTCTTAAGACGCGATTGATCTCTGTCTGCCCGAGGATAATCTCACAGGTCCAATATTCGTGATCGACTTCAAAGACAGGTTCAATCGAATGGGAGAAAGGACCATGCCCAACATCATGCAGTAAAGCGGCGCACAGACAGAGCATCCGTTCTTCGGAGGGCCAATCCGCATATCGGTTGCGCTCGAATTGGGAGATGATCTTGCGCGTAATCTCGTACACGCCGAGAGAATGGGAGAATCGGCTGTGCTCTGCGCCATGGAACGTCATAAACGTCGTTCCCAGTTGGCGTATGCGCCTCAGCCGTTGAAATTCACGCGTATTGATCAAATCCCAGATCATGGTGTCGTTCACATGGATGTACTTGTGTACAGGGTCCTTGAACACCTTCTCTTCGATTGTTGAGGTTAACAATACCACCACTTCCAATCTGTCGGGGGAATTTTGTCGATTAATCGAACATTTTATATGGTTTTTTATGTCGAATCATGCCGAATAATCAATTTCCCGTTGATCTTGTTTTTTATTTAATATATAGTCATATTAGTCGTTTTTCTCCATATTTTTTTCTATTTTCTCGCATACGTACCAAATTTTCGAGTTTGTCGGGCATTGACTTGGTTGGCAAAGCTTGGTACTCTATTAGACGACAAAGATGTCGAATTGTGACGTTATTTATTTTGAGAGGAGAACATAACCATGATGAAATCCACTGGAATTGTGAGAAAGGTTGACGAACTGGGTCGCGTCGTTATTCCTATCGAATTGCGCCGTACTTTGGGCATCGGTGAGAAGGACGCTTTGGAAATCTATGTAGACGGCGAACGTATCATGCTGAAAAAATATGAACCTGCATGTATCTTCACTGGCAACGCCGATGATCTCGTCCACTACCGCGGCAAGATGATCAGCAAGCAATGCATCGAAGAATTAATGGAACTCTATAAAACTATGCAATGACAAATTAGTGAAAATAGGTTATAATCGAAGTATCACTGAATTTATTAATTCTAACCTTTTATATCTCCTTAATATTCCTAAGTGCGTTTGGCTCGAGGCGTACTTAGGAATTTTTTTGCCCATCGAGGCAAGCCTGATACACATCTCGCTTCGCCAATCCCCGATCCGCTGCCGCTTGCTTCATTGCTTCCTTGCGTGCAAGTCCGCGGGCCTCGTAAGCGGCGACATGCTCCGGGATAGTCAGCTCCTCCCACCAGGTATCGCCGTCCGATGCAGATATGCCTGGCGCTTCCACGAGAAGACAGATTTCACCCAGAGGCTCTTCAGCTTCGAACCACGCGACGCATTCTTGAAGAGTACCGCGCAGCGCCTCCTCATGCTTCTTGGTGATCTCTCTAACGACGACTGCCGGGCGGTCGCCCCATGCGTCGCGAATGGCGCTTAAGGTCTTGCGCAACCGGTGCGGAGCTTCGTAGAGGATGACCGGGCCGTCAAACGCCATCAGCCTCGTCAATTCTTCCTGCAGCTTCTTCTTGTCTCGCGGCAGGAATCCCACGAACAGGAACCTCTCGGTTGGCATGCCGGAGATGATGAGCGCCGACAAGGCGGCATTGGCTCCAGGCACAGGAACGACGGGAATTCCTTCGTCGATCGCTGAACGGACGAGTTCTGCCCCCGGGTCCGATATGGCTGGCAAGCCCGCGTCGCTGACCAGGGCAACTGAGCTTCCTTCCTTGAGGAAACGGATCAGCTCCGGTCCGCTTGCATGCTTGTTGTGTTCGTGGTAGCTGATGAGCTGCTTCGGCGTAATCTCGAAATGGCTCAGCAGCTTGCGGGTATGCCGCGTATCCTCGGCAGCGATGATGTCCGTCTCTCGCAGGATGCGAATCGCCCGGAAGGTCATATCCTCCAGGTTGCCAATCGGCGTTGCGACAAGATACAGCGTGCCGTATCCTAGATGATGCTCCTGAAAGCTTCGTTGCACCTGCATCGTTTGACTCCTCCAACGTTGAGATTCCTTATTCGATAGGTTGCTTTCCGCCCTGTTCCATTTCCGCCCCTATTGGATTGGAAATTGATCAGAAATGCGAGCGTTTTCCATAATAAATTTCCAATAACTCCTGACAGTACTGATTGCCTTCATACACAAACAATGGCGGTAACACTCGAAGTTCCGGATTGGCATCGCGGATCGCTTCCACCAGCACCATGTTTGCTTCCGCGCCTGCACGCGGATGCACCATTCGAAGCCGCTTCGGCTCAAGACGATGGGCACGTAGCGAAGTGATCAATTCCGCTAGCCGTGAAGCCCGATGCACAACAGCGACTTTACCGCCATTTTTGACTAGTCTGCTGGCGGCTGCAACCACCTCGTCCATTGTACACATAATCTCGAATCGCGCGATGGCCATATGATCATTTTGGTTCCGCATGCCGATTGACTGCGGCAGATAGGGCGGATTGACCGTCACCAGATCATAAGAGCCTGGCGGAACTTCGTAGGCATACACTCGAAGGTCGGATTCGATGATTTCGATCCGATCCTCCAACCGATTCATCTGAACACTTCTTCTCGCCATATCCGCAACGCGCGGCTGAATCTCCACTCCCGTGATTGGCAGCTTGCTGCGCGTCGACAGGAGCAAAGGGATGACCCCGTTGCCGCTACACAGATCGATGATCCTGCCGCGTGCCGGCACGGTGCAGAACCTGGCCAACAGCACGGCATCAAGCGAGAAGCTGAACACCTCGTCGCTCTGGATGATACGAAGATCATGCGTCAGCAGATCGTCAATGCGTTCACTTGGATACAAAGGAATATCGCTCATGTCACTCCACTTTCTGCGATTGAACACTTATAAACAACCGCAGGATTGCTCCTGCGGCTGAATTATTTATGCAAGAAGGATAAGCAGAACAAACAATCGCCTTCCGTCCGCAAATGACCGTAATTGATATTGCATATATGAAAACCTTCATAATATAAGCGAGCCAGGTTATCGTAACCTTCTCCCACCTGGCTGGTGGAGGTACGGCCTTCCTGCGCCGCCGCGACCGGTGCTTCAGCCGGTTCCTGGATGTCCTGGGCATGCTCTCGTTTCAGTATCTTTCGCAATTGCTGATTTTCTATGCTAAGCCGTTTATTCTCCTCAAGCAACAGAACAATCTGCTTCTTCATCGAAGAAAGTGCGTCGTGCAGTTGCCCCGCTTGCTCCTCGATGCCAATCATCTGCTGGTAGATATCCTTTTTGTCCACGGTCTCACCCCAACTAAGCACATACGAACAGCCGCAAGCACCGAGCCGTTCTCTTCGTTATTGTTCAACCACATCGTCAGGCGACATATCCATCACCTTATTGTTGTGCTCAAACAACTGAACCTGTACCATATGATCATCAATCTTTAGACCGACGACCTTGCCGGGACCCATCGATGTCATGACCAGGGTGCCGACCTTCGGCAATTCACTCTTGCCGCTCTCATAGTTGTCGTACTCGAACTTCAAACAACACATGAGACGACCGCAGAGGCCGGAGATCTTCGTTGGATTCAGCGACAGATTCTGATCCTTCGCCATCTTGATCGATACGGGCTCGAAATCGCCAAGCCAAGTCGAACAACAGAGCGGTCGGCCGCATGGTCCGATGCCTCCCAGGATCTTCGCTTCGTCCCGCACGCCGATCTGTCTCAGTTCGATGCGCGTTCTGAACACGCTGGCCAGGTCTTTGACGAGTTCCCGGAAATCGACGCGTCCATCTGCCGTAAAGTAGAAGATGATCTTGTTGCGGTCAAACGTATATTCCACATCAATGAGCTTCATGCCCAATTTATGTTCCTTGATCTTCGCTGCGCAGGTGCCGAACGCGTCCCTCGCAGCAGCACGGTTCTCTTCAACGATCCTGGCATCCGCTTCTCCTGCTATGCGGATAACCTTCTTGAGCGGGAGGACAACGTCCGCGTCGTCCACTTCCTTGCGGCCAATCACCACTTTGCCGTATTCGACGCCGCGGGCTGTCTCGACGATCACGTACTGGTCTTGTGCCACGTCCAGATCATTCGGATCGAAGTAATAGATCTTGCCCGCTCGTTTAAACCGCACACCTATAACGCTATACAATGATTCACACCTCCTGTACTGCAACCAGAAACCGCTCCAGTACAAGCTGCGGATTAACATGAGCGCGCAGTTGCTTGCGCGCTTCCAGCACGGACTCCATTGCCCGGACCCATCTGCCTGCATCGTGTTGGAACGCTGCATGCTTCAACCAATCTGATTGGTCTGGATAATTCAGAGACGTTATCTGCCGGGCTTGTACGTGGATTATATCCTTAAACAGCAATCCAAATAACTGTAGTATGATCTCGATATGATCGGCAAGTTCACCCTTGAATACCTTCTGTTGAACGGTAAGAAGCGGCTTGCCCGGAGCAGCCAGAGACTCCTTCGCTAATTGTATCACTACGTTTCGCGTCTCTGCAAACCAATCGGACTGCGCGTATAGCCTAGCCGCTTCCATGCCAGCCGCGAGTTGGGAGGCGGGCTTCGCCAGGTGTTCAGGCACCCCTTCCCGTATGAGCTCCTGCGCGATCACCGCTGGAGGTACTGGTGCGAATGTGATGCGCTGTACGCGAGAAGTGATCGTCGAGAGCAGCGCGCTGGCCTGATCCGTCAGCAGGATGGCGATGATCCCTGCACCAGGCTCCTCCAGAAATTTCAGCAAGCTGTTCGCTGCTTGGATCGTCATCTTCTCCGCTTCTTCGATGATGTAGATACGCGGGCGGTCGCTCTCAGCACGGTAAGCGAAGCTGCGCTGTAATTCCCGTATCTGATCGATCTTGATCGAAGCGCCTTCCGCTGCGATGCGGATGAGGTCGGGGTGATTGCCGTGTTCGACCTTACGGCACTCGGCGCAAAGCCCGCAGGCGCGGCCTCCTTGTTCCGGGCTTGTCCGCTCCTTGCACAGGAGTGCCTGAGCAACTGCAAGGGCTGTTCGAAGTTTGCCCGAGCCCGGCGGACCGCTGAACACATAGGCATGGGATAGCCTTCCTTCAGCCACGCTCTTCAGCAGCATCGCTTCTACTTGCTCACGCAACATATTAGGCGTCGTTGTCATGCTGCCCCCTTCTCACCGTCATCTGACGTCATCCGTACCCGTTGCCGTAATCGCTTGAACCGGCTTCTTGTTATCAACGGGAAATCCATTCGCTTCCAATAGCTAGTTTCCAGATTGTCCATCGCCATCTTGATGTCATTCCGTTATTGAAGTATCCGCATCAAGAGAGCAAATTGATCAGCAGGCCTCTGATCTCCCCGACTCTCTGCAAGATTTCGATCCGCCCTTGCTCATGTGTGAGCATTTCCTCTGCCAGGTGCACCAGGTGCTGATCGATTTCATCCAGAAGCTTGTACTTCTTGCCGCGGCCGCGCCGATCCCAGCCGCGTGTCTCCTTCAAACCGATTCCTCTGCGCACAGTGTCTTCGAGGAATCTGCGCAGCATTGATTTGTATGCATGCAGCTCACGAACCGTCATGGACTTGGTCAGCCGTTCACCCTGCATGATGATCTGCTGCAGAGACTTGCGCAATTGCTCCTCGGAGTGTTCTCTTTCCTGCTGCCCCATAAAGTCCTGAAAGGGTTTGCTGTGAACACTATGGTGAGCAGGCGTTTCAAGCGTCTTCCTGCTGGCAAATGAGCGGATCTGGTTATCAATCTTCATCCGTTAAGCCGCCTCTCCTTAAAGAAATACCGGTTGCCAGAGCTCCTGTCAGAACGCCGGTAACAGCTTCGTATTTCTCTCGTCTTGCATAAGTCTGGCGCCTATCATCTCATGGATCTAAGAACCATCTGCAACTGCTCCGATGATCCATATTGATGAACGTGAAATCTTTTTGAATCTATCAGTTCAGAAATGCTCAAAGCGATCAACCGGAATAATGAAAACAGCCGCCCCGCCCACCTGTACTTCAACAGGGAACGGAATGTAGGAATCTGTCGTTCCTCCCATAGGAGAGACTGGCGTAACAAGCTGATCGCGGACACGGCAATTCGATTGGATGAGGCGCATGACATCCTCAACCTTATCGTCGTCTACACCGATCAGGAACGTTGTATTTCCAGCCCGCAAGAAGCCACCTGTACTGGCAAGCTTCGTTGCCCGAATGCCCTCCTGAACCAACGCATTCTGAAGCCGTGTGGCATCTTTGTCCTGAACGACAGCAACTATCATTTTCATAAGACAGTCCTCCTTTTTTCATTATAACTTATTCTGCTGACAACACACGCAGCAACCTTTGGCAATCGGCATATATGTCCGCGAAGATGTCATCCGGCGAACGGGCTGCGTCGATCAGCAGAACTCTGTCCGATTGATCAGCCGCAATCTTCAGGAATGCTTCGCGCACTCGCTGATGGTACTCGTAACCCTTCTGCTCGATCCGATCGAGCGCTTCTCCGGAATGGCTGAGCCGCTCAAAGATGCGCTGCCTTCCTGTCTCGACAGACACGTCCAGCATATAGGTGCGATTCGGCATCACGCCGCCTGTGGCGAATCGATTAATCGCTTCCACTTGTGAAACGTCCAGTCCGAGACCCGCCGCCTGATACGCGATACTCGCATCGACGAAACGATCGCACAAGACGATATGTCCCTCCGCCATCGCCGGCAAGATCTTCTCATGAACGTGCTGGGCTCTCGACGCTGCCAGGAGCAACGCTTCCGCTTGAGCATTCATCCTGCTGTTATCCGGATTCAGCAGGATCGCTCGGATCTGGTCGCCGATAGCTGTACCGCCCGGCTCCCGGGTGACGATGACCCGGTAACCGTCACGCATCAACGCATCTGCGAGCAACTTGATCTGGGTCGACTTCCCCGATCCGTCCGGACCTTCAAATGTGATGAATATTCCACTATGATGATGCAAGTCTCAGGTCATCCTTTCATGCGCTCCCAACCTGCGCCTTACGATCCGAACCTTGCTCAGGCTGGAATCGGTACCGCCTTGAAAGCGCGCCCCCTTGCCTGCCATCAACTTCAGGATATGAATCAGCTCTTCCGTTAACTGTTCGCCTGGATAAACGAATGGAACGCCTGGCGGATACGGGATCAACATGTCCGCGCTGTATTTCCCTGCGGCAAGAGCGAGAGGTACTTCATCAGCTTCCTCAGGATTCATCATATGCCTGGAGAACTGTATAGGTTCGATTGAAGCAGGAATAAGGGGTAATAGATAATTATTCGTTATAGTTTGTACAAGTTCCTTCTTGTCCAACTGATATTGATCGGATATATGTCGAAAAATTTGCACGATACGCTCGCTGTCCGCACCGGACGAAAATGGGCTGAATACGAGCAACACATGCTGCGGATCCGCCATTTCAATCATGCATCCGTGCTGTTCTAACAACTCCTGCAGCTCATATCCGCTAAGGGTTCCGGTGCCGTCTCGGACAGGCTGCTTGAATGGATCTCTGAGCGTGCCCGTGTGCTGTACCGGACTTCCAACTTCACCGAGAGCATCGATGAAGGAAGGTGGAGAATGCTCCTTCGAAGATTTGCACATAGGATTCGGAAGAACGAACCAAGGCATTCCGGCCATCCCATCGAGGAATCGCTGCACTGCTGCAAGCCCTTGCTGCAGAAGCTCTCTGCCGCGCGTATGAACCTGTTGCCGCGCCGCATCGAGAGAAGCCATGATCGGATAGGACGGACTGCTTGTCTGCAGCATGCGAATCGTGCGGGCGATATGGTCTGTGTCCATCCGCTTGCCTTGCACATGCAGCATCGCTCCCATCGTCAACGCAGACAACATCTTGTGCGTGGACTGAACAACCGCATCTGCTCCCAGGCTCAGCGCTGAAACGGGAACCTCCTCGTGGAACCCGAAGTGGGCGCCATGCGCTTCGTCGACCAGAACCGTCAGCCCCGCCTGATGTGCTGCGTCTATTATGACAGACAGATCAGCAGCATAGCCGAAATAATTCGGGCGCGTCAGCATGACCGCCTTCGCTTCCGGATACCGCTTCAATGCTTCCTGAAACGCCCCCACATCGAGACCAGCGGCATATCCTGTAGCCGGGTCCCAAGCCGGCGAGAGGAAAACTGCTCTCGCTTGGGCCAGCATCAGACCGTTCAGTACGGATTTGTGTACGAATCTGTCTGCCAGTATCAGATCTCCAGGTTGGCACACGCTGAGGATCATCGCCAGATTACCAAGCGTGCTTCCCTGTACGAGGAAGAAGGTTCGATCTGCACCGTAACATTCGGCTGCCAACAATTCCGCTTCCCGGATAACTCCTTCGGGTTGGTGCAGGTCGTCCAAGCCTGTGATCTCTGTGTAATCCAGTTCCATCAAAGCTTTCAAGCCGTCTGGTTGCGGGACGGCCGTACCGTTCTTGTGTCCCGGCACATGGAAGCTCGCAGTCTGCCTTGACCTGTGTTCAATTAATCGTTCATACAATGGAGCTCGATGCTTGTCCAAGATTAGAAGCCTCCCAGCAAATCCGTAACGTCCCATCTTCTGTTATCGCTCTGACTTGCGCCAATAAACCAATGTTCATCGCCTACCGCTCCAAGCCAGCGTAACTATACGGCATGAATGTCAGTTTCATCAGCGGTCGAGCATCAGCATATATGCGTATATGTTCATTATATCATGGATGCTGCCGGCAGCCTGTAAAAGTGCTTCTACTTTTTTACGTTGACAACTTCCTCTCAAGAACAAGCCCGTAAAGCCTCTCCCTTGGCGTAGGACAGGCTCCTTCTGCTTTCCCGATACTTGACGTGGTTCTGATGTTGTTATGAGCTCATTTTATACCATATCTTTTTCATCTGATCGACAAAATAATGATATCTTTCTTCCTTCACATCCGTATGCACCATTTCCCGCTCACAGCGATCACATATTAACTGTCCGCAGATCAGGATTCCTTGCACATCTTCGCTGCCGCAGATGATACAAGCCCCTGTCTTATCTTGTTCCATCATCTTCACGTCCTTACAATCATTTATTTTCAGTATGTCACAAATATGAAACTCTTAAACTTCCAACCTATCTTGAGCACGGTGTCTCGCGCTCGTTCGATCGTTGGTTCAGTTGTCGATGTCTTGGTATATGTTATGAAACGGCACCGATACTGGTGAATCAGCGGACTTCGCCATGACTCTCTTGCTCCTACGGGAGGTGATTTGTGATATATCGGCCTTTTAAGCCTCATTCTCTTGCTGATGCGGCTTTGTTGGAATTTTTCTACCCGCCATTATCCGTGGATAATTACCTCCTGTGTCCGTTAAATATGCGCGTCCGGTTTTGACGTTGCCGCCTGAACCAGGCTTCGCCCCCTAGCCATTGGGCCGGGCTTGTAATGGAACGTCGTTCCGCTTCAAGACCAAGACACCCGTATCATTGGTTTAGGCTTGTAACGGAACGTGGTTCCGCTATTTTGCCAGATTTCCGTGTTTTTCGGTTCCTAACGGAACGTAGATCCGCTATTATACGGTTTCAAAGCCGTTTGCCCCTCATTTTCATCGAATAGCGGAACGTCGTTCCGTTAGCTCGGCCAAACTGCCGCTTTTCCCCCCAATAGCGGATTGACGTTCCGTTAGCACCAAAGAGCATGCGAGCCGGATATAACGTCCTTCCGCACCGAGCATCTCCTGCCCTGTCTCCGCTGCGAGGTCGGCATCTGAAGCTTCCTCTATCCCGCGGCCGCTCCTCCCTGCCTTGCTTCGATCAGCTTCAGATACTCTCCCCCTTGGAGAGTTACGTTGCCCATTCTTGCCGGATATAACGAAAGAGACCCACACCTTTTCGTG
>Ga0207865_100061_pt1 | contig 130237 bp, 122 predicted proteins | sample HigsolmetaAR204D_FD_184836 | JGI IMG/M metagenome (GOLD analysis project Ga0207865, IMG submission 184836) | Ionic liquid and high solid enriched microbial communities from the Joint BioEnergy Institute, USA - AR20-4-D (SPAdes) (version 2) ... | reverse complement strand
AAGCTATGATGCGTCCTTCTGCCATCGTAAAAAGCCAGTTCTTATGACCATCACAGAAAAAAAGACTAAAATTACCGGTTTCAGGAATCAGGTTCCAAAACTATCCGCGGACGATCACGGATTCAGGAGGAAATGAAAGCCCTGTATAACATTGACGCCAAATTTGAATTGTTCAATGTGTTGCAGTCGGATGCCTGGAGCGCGCTGTGGTCGAGGGTGAAAGACGAATTTGCTTCCATGGAAGCCAAGGCGATCAGCGGAGCCATTTCCATGGACGAATTCAGGGCTTACCAGCAATCGTTGGCTGAAAGTCCGGAAGCGTTGCAAGCCGCTCAGGAATTCGCCAAGAGCTATGAGGAATTTTTCGGGAACAACTAAAACGATGTGACGGGAGCGTTGAGCGATGTATATCAAAGAAGTGGCATCCAGTCTTTATCCGTGGGATTTGGCCGATGAAGGCGTAGAGACGTGTGTCGATAATGTCGTTGAACACAGCATGGTCAACAGTGTCTATCTCGTGGGAATCATGCACAAGGAAAAAAGGCCGTTGACGAGCCTGTTCTATACGCATAATCCCAAAAGGAAATTTTATTTGCCGGAAGACAGCCGGATCTATTACCGGATGGATGAGAACAATTTTAAAAACACGCCGCTAAAACCTTTGTATTCCACGAGGGACTTCTTAAGGGAAAAGGATTGGCTTGACGAGCTGACCTCCTATGCCCGAAAAAGGAACCTGAAAACCGGCGCCGAAATTTCCCATACGTTTTTTGACTGCGAGGTGGCGAAAAAAGATTTCCCGGACGTGCTGCAAAAAAATATTCACGGCGACATCATTGACCGTTACTTTTGCTGCAACAACGACCATGTCAAAGAGTATATGAAAGCGATTTTTTACGATACCGTGAAAAACCACGACATCGATTTTATTCAGACGTGCATGATGTTGTTTGCGGTCGGGGAACCGGTCAAAGCCCCATGGTTTATGGAACATGACCCGGAAAATAAAGTGGGGGCTTTGCTCGGTGTGCTCAAAGGCGGATGCTTCTGCCGCCACTGCCGGGAAAAAGCGCTCCAAATGGGCTATGATTGGGACAAAATCGTCCATGACCTGCAAGGGCTCGAACGCATGGTGACCGCCACCGTATCCGACAACCTGGATTCCGTCATGGACAATCATCTCCTGATGGGCAGCGATTTGCTGGAAACCGGTTTACTTTTGGAATATCCGTCTTTATACCAGTTCCTGGAGTTCAGGATGAAATCGATCGCCGAACTGTTCAAAGACATTTACGCTGCGATCAAAGAAGCGAATCCGAAGGTCGATTTCCGGTACAACAATTATCTTAAATTTCCGGAACTGGCCGGATTGGATTTCGTGGCCGTCAAAGATTTTCTCGATTCCGTGCGGGATTCCGATTATACCGAACAATACGGCAATCCCGACAGGTTTAAACGCAAACGAAACACGATTCTCAAAATCCGCCGCGGAATCGGTTTTGAGAAAGACCTGATCGCCGCTTTGGCGCCGAGGCCGAACGCAACCCCGGAGATCATCCGGGAAAGCATTAAAGTGCTGAGTACTCTGGGAGTGGACGGTTTATCCCTGGGCCATTATGACGGGGCAACCTTTGAACTTCTGGATGCCGTAAAACAAGGTATGCGGGAAGCCGGGATCGAGATTGTGAAATAACGGATGAACCGGACAAAGTTGGTGTCCCGTCCGCCCAAGAACGGTGCGGATGGGACATACCCAGGTGAGGGAGGGGAGTATGTACCGGGTTTTACTGGTTGACGACGAGATTTGGTCGCTGGAAGGAATGCGCAAGCTGCTTGAATGGGAGAGAATGGGATTTACCGTGATCGCTCAGGCGTCAGACGCTTCGGAAGCCGGGGACGTCATTGCCCGCGCGAACCCTGACGTGGTATTTACGGATATCCGCATGCCGGAAATCTCCGGCATTGAATTGATGAACATGGCCCGAAAGATGGGCGCAACTTCGGAGTTTGTCGTCGTCAGCGGGTTTGCGGAATTTGAATATGCCCAGGAGGCGCTGCGGTACGGCGCTTTCGATTATCAGCTTAAACCCGTCGATCCGGAGGAGGCCGGGAAGCTTCTCGAAAGGTTAAAGCAAAAACTGGATGAGAAACAGTTTGTCCGCAACCGCCAAATCTATGATCAGCTGGTTTCCGGATCGGGGGATCCCCTGGAAGTTTTGCAAGCAAACGGTTTTGTCCCTTGCGGGGATCATTGGCAGGCAGCCGTGATTCATGGGGATTTTTTCCGGGCGCGCAGCGGGGAAACGTGTCCTTTCCGCAACGGGAACCCATTCATCCTCCCGCTGGGCAAGGAAAAAACGGTCGTCTTGCTGAATGAAGCTTTATGCCCCGGCAAGGCCGTTCCGCACGATTTGAAGCGCTGGGCCGAACAGCATCATTTGCTGGCCGGGTTCAGCGACGTCTGCACCGATGCCGGCCGGTTGCCGAAGCTGATCCGGGAAGCCGACATGGCGGCCGTTTCCATTCCTTTCATCCCTCTGAGGTCGGCCGTCCATTTCTTTGACGGCAACGGCAACGCTTTGATCGACAGCATTGCCGGAAAAGCCGAGAAATGGATGATGGCCAATAATTTCACGGAAATTTCCGCTCTGCTGGACCGGATTCCCGGACTGTTTCAGCAGGAGAATATGGGAATCTATCAGGCGGCCTTACTATGGAACCGCATGGCCGTTGTGATCGGCAAAAGACGGGGAAGCGCGTCCGTGGAGCGGATCGAATTTTTGGATTATGAGGGCATCGCGAATCGTTTTCGGAACTTGCAGGCATTGCGCGACGAGATCAGGGAAACGTTCCGACAAATATGTTTCGCCGGCGAAGCGGGACCGGCCAGACAACCCCAATATAATGATCATTTTATCGCTTTGCTGGAGCATGTGAATCGGAACTTCAACAAAGATTTGTCTCTCGGCGAACTCGCCGGCAAGTTCTTTTTGAATATGAGCTACTGCAGCGAACTGTTCAAAAAGGCGACGGGTTACACGTTTACGGACTATGTGACCAAATTGCGGATGGAAACGGCGGCCGAACTGCTGCAATCGGGCAAGTATCCCGCCGACAAGGTGTGTTATATGACCGGTTATCACGACTATTATTATTTCAGCAAAATATTTAAAAAGTTTCACGGGGTGCCGCCCTCGCACTTTGCCGGAAAAATGGCAAAACGTTATGTATAGCACAGCCCTGCCGAAAGGAGAGGTGAACGGGGTATTATGTATATGAAAGAACTGACGACGGGCATTTATCCGTGGGATATTCATGACGAAGGCATCGAAAATATATTGGACAACTTGCAGGAACATGCCGGAAACAACGCCGCTTACATGATCGCGCTCATGCATCATGAAAAAAGACCGCTTCACGATCACTACTACCATCATAATCCGGTGCGCAAGCGTTATCTTGCGGAAGACAGCAGGTGCTATTTCACGATTCACCCGGAATGTTACAAACATTCCCGAATCAAGCCTTTGCCCAGCGAGCGCGAATTTCTGAAAGGGACTGACTGGCTGGAACTGTTCACCAAAGCGTTGCGGAAACGGGGAATGAGCCCCGGAGCGGAAATTTCCCATACGCCTCTGGATTCCGCAAGGGGCGCCGGGGAGTTCTCCGACTGTATCCAGCGCGATATTTATGGAAATCCGCCGCAGCACGGTTACTTTTCCCATCAACAGCTATGCTGGAATCATCCGGATGCCAGAGCCTATATGTGCGCCATTGCGACGGACCTGGTCACGCATTATGACATCGACATGATTCAGACCTGCTCTTTCCTGTTCAATCAGGGGCAGCCTCATCTTCACCCGCTCCTCGGCGTCACCCTGGGCGGATGCTTCTGTAAAAGCTGCGAAAAGGAAGCGCGGCAGGCGGGACTGGACTGGGATGTAATCAGCCGAACCGTCCGGCGCTATGCGGATGTCATGAAAAGGGCGACGCTTGAGGCCAACGAAGAATGGCTTTTGCTTCAGAGGGGAAATTCGTCTCCCGTGATGTTCCTGCTGGAACACCCGGAATTGTATCAGTGGCTGAAGTTCCGCTGTGATTCCGTCACAAGGTATTTTAAGGAATTGTCGGAGGCGATTCACGCCGCCAATCCGAAGGTGGATTTCCGCTTCAATACCTGTTGGCCGGAGGCGGAACTGATCGGCCAGGATTTGACCAAAATCGGCCAATATGTCGGTTCGATCCGCATCATGGATTACGCCGAACAGACAGGAGATGAGGAACGCGTGCTGAACAAGGGCAAATGGCTTGCGAACGTCAGGCGCCAGGTGGGGGAAGACAAGATCATCATCGCCGCCTTTGCCCCCCGCGCCAAGGCGACGCCGGATCTGATCAAAAAAGGCATCCGCGCCGTTGCCTTGGGCGGCGCGGACGGCTTATCCTACGGCTTTTACGACGGCGCGACCATAGAAAGACTGAAAGCGATCCGGGAAGGGATGGAAGAGTGTGAAATTCAATTAAGACCATTTTGAAATTAAGACCGTTTTGAACGCGGCAAGGAATGGCCGCATCCGCGGTGAAGGCCGGTCCGGATGGGAAAAAGGTCGCTTTTCTGTACCCGTGATTTTTGCCATAATAAATAATAAAACGACAAATATGCGAATAGTAGGTATCAATGAGACAAGAGAAAACAAGAGAAAAAACGATGTCGCACAATACAAGTTGTTCGACACCATTCTACATAAATGGTGAAATTTTTCATAGTACTTTTATACTATCACAAAGTAAAAATAATGACAATAAACGCGAATCATGACAAGAAACGTCCTTATATTCTTGTTCTGTGCGAGATATTGTCAGGGTGTCGGAAACATATAGGGCAAAGGGAGGATCGCGCCGAGACAATAAACGGGCCGATTCGGGGATCGCGATGGAAAAGGGAATAGCCGGACAGGCAAACAGGCGTGGAGGCGATTGCCGGTTTCGTTTGGCTTAAGGCGGGTCGTTTCGGCGTTTTGGTTTCCCGGTCAAGTATCGATCCCCAACTTTTCACAGACACTTGACCGCTTGATGTGTTTCTTCCATTTCACGACAATAAATCTCCCAAGCAGTCCTCGACATAATCCGGGGCTGCTTTTTTTATTTGTTCCACTGTGTGCAGGTACCGTTGAGTCGTATTGATTTGTGTGTGTCCAAGATGTTCCTGAACTTGTTGCAATGATGCTCCCTGAAGCAGCGCGAGAGTTGCGTTGGTATGACGAAGCCAGTGCGGGGTCGCGTGTTTTTTTAAACTGCTTTGTTCCCGGGCCGTCTGAATAATTCGTTCCACATGTCTCGTCGTTAAAGGAAACAGGAGTTGATTTTCTTTCACCGGTTCCTGGGATAACTTGTATTCCGTCAGTTTCTTCCACAACATTTGCGGAACTTTCACTTCGCGCTGCTTCCCTCCTTTCCCTTTGGCCACGGTCAACCAAATCGATATTCCGGCAGGATCGGTGTGAAAATCTTTCCACCGGATAGACACCAATTCGGAAACTCTAAGTCCCAGCAAAATGAGGGTTAATCCTATGAGATAATCTCTCGTTCCCTGTTTTTTGAGTTGTATTAAAAGTTGAGCCACTTCGCTTTTGGTCAAATAATGATTTTTGCTGTTGACGGGTATTTTGGGAATTCGCACAGACGTCGTGGGATTATGTTTAAAAATGCCGATATTCGGATCGCTGCCCCATTTATACAATGAGCGTAATGGCGCGATCCGGCTGGCTACCGAAGCGGGAGACTGCGGTTTTCCGCTTTTGCTGAAAAAACCTTTCATTAATCCGATTTTATAAACTTCGATTTCCCTCCATGTGACCTCCCGTAATGTTTTCTGGCCGATAAAATGCCTGAATTGATTAATGGCGCTCCTGTAGTTTCGTTCCGTATATTTGGAACGGTCATATGTAGCAAGGAACATGTTGACAATTTGTTCATCGTTCACTTCTTTGGAAATTAATGCCGGATGAAGGAGTTCGGTATGTATTGTTTGGTCCATTGGGAGCTTTCATCCTCCTATCTGTACGAACAACTTGTATTGTGCGACATTTATTTTACCAATATTATTTCGCATGTAAAGACAGATGTTCGAGCATCTTAAGCGTCCGATCGACTGATTTTGAAGGAATAGGAGGAGGCGGCATATGAACTCAATGACGAAAACCGATCATATCGACACGAAAACCGATCATATCGATCATATCGAAGAATCTATTCGCTTCATCCTGCGGGAAATCGGCGAAGATCCCGACAGGGAAGGGTTACTGGACACACCCAGACGCGTCGCCAAGATGTACCGGGAAGCCTTTTCGGGGGTAGGGATCGATCCCGAAACCGCTCTTACCGCTACTTTCGCAGAAGAATATGACGGAATCGTCATCGTAAAAGATATTTCATACTATACGTTTTGCGAGCACCATCTTATCCCGTTTTACGGACGAGTACATATCGGTTACATCCCCGAGGGGAAAATCGCGGGTTTGAGCAAATTTGCCAGATTGGTGGAACTTGTCTCCAAACGTCCTCAAGTGCAGGAACGGATGACGCGGCAAATTGCCGATGCGATTATGAAGGTGCTGAATCCCCGGGGCGTTATCGTCAGCATGGAAGGCACGCATCTTTGCATGTGCGCGCGCGGTGTGAAGAAGCCCGGGAGTATCACGGTAACCACCGTGAAAAAAGGAATATTCCAATCGGATGTCGCCTTGTCGCAGGAATTTGCGAACTCCGTTTTGATGCGGTGAAGAAAGGAGGACGGCGATGATTTATTTGTCCCGGCGAAGCGATTTTTCGGCAACCCATGTATATCACGTGCCGGAATGGAGCGAAGAAGAAAACCGCCGCGTATTTGGCCCCTGTAACAATCCGAACGGTCACGGACACGACTATCGTCTTGAAGTGACGGTCAGAGGGCGCTTGAATGAAAAATCCGGCATTGTGATTAACATGACGGACGTGAAAAAAATCGTGAATGCTTTCGTGGAGGAAGAACTTGACGGCAAATTTTTAAACCGCGAACATGCGTATTTCCGGACGCGCATTCCCACTACGGAAAACATCGTCCATTACATATGGCAATCGCTTGAAAACCGTTTCGAGGGTTGTGAATTGTACCGGATACGGTTGCACGAAAACCATGACTTGTCTGCGGAAAAGGAGGCGGGGGCGTTGATTCGGCTTGCGAGAAAATACCATTTTAGCGCGGCGCATCGCTTGCATAGCGATCGGTTATCTCCGGAGGAAAACGCGAAACTGTTCGGCAAGTGCAACAATCCAAACGGCCACGGGCACAATTATTGCCTTGAAGTCACCGTGGAGGGCGAACCGGACCCCGTGACCGGAATGATTATCAATTTGTCGGATCTCGATGAAATCGTCGAACGCGTTGTGCTGAACAAACTGGATCATAAACATTTGAACCTGGATACGGAAGAATTTAAAAATGTGAATCCAACCTCCGAAGTCGTGGCGATGGTGATTTACGACATGCTGCGTCCGCATCTGCCGCAGCTTCATAAGATAGGACTTTGGGAAACGGAAAAAAATTATTTTGAATACTGCGGACCGGGTGAGTCGCGGCGATGATTGAGTTGGGCCGGTTAAAAAACAAGACCGTCGTCATTACGGGAGCAACCGGGGGGATCGGCAAAGAAACGGCAATTTTATTGGATCGATTGGGAGCGAATCTTGTGCTTGGAGCAAGAAACGAGAGCCTTTTGGAAACGATCGCCTCGCGCATGAAGACGAAACCGCTGGCCTTGCCTCTGGATGTAACCGATGAACAATCGGTCCGTCGTTTTGCGGATGAAGCCGTTTCGAAATACGGAAAAATCGATGCGCTCATCAACAGCGCGGGCACCGGAGTGTTCGGCAGTTTTCTGACGTTGTCCACGGAGGATTTCGACCGCATGATCTCGGTGAACCTCAGAGGAACGTTTCTTTGCTGCAAGTATTTTGGCCGGCATATGGTTCGGAACCGCGAAGGGCGAATCATCAATATCATTTCGATTGCGGGCACAACCGCATTACCCGGTTGCGGCGGGTATTCGGCTTCCAAATTCGGAGTATTGGGATTGTCGAGGGTAATGCAGAACGAATTGCGGGAAAAGGGCGTTTATGTGACGGCAGTATTGCCGGGAGCCGTTGCGACCCCTTTCTGGGACAAGATCGGGAACAAACCGGATATGTCGCAAATGATCCCCGTGCGGTCGTTGGCACAGCACCTGATCTTGATTTTATGCCAACCGGATGGTGCGGTGGTCGATGAAATGACTGTCATGCCTCCGCTCGGAATCTTATAAAGGAGGGTCCCCCGATTTGTGAGAAGCATATTGCATAAAATATTAGGCGCTTCAGGCGCTTCGGACGAAACGGAGGTGAACGCTTCTTTGCTCCTTCCCCCCCCTGTGTCCACCGAAGATTTGCATGAAAATCAAAGACGGGCGCTGATCGGTTGGCTCGCCAGTCGAATGGGCAAAAAGATACATCCGGATCGGCTGCAATCGGGGGGGTTGATCTATCTGTCCTTTGCAAGTCATTCCCAAATCGTCAACCCGGACGACGAAAGTCAATATTTGTTGTATCTGGCTTCGTGTTTGGTCGAATGGATCGGCAACGAAGAGGATGTCTATCTCAAGATCAAAGAAATGGGCCTGCGCGACAAGTATCATAGGTGCTTGCTGGAAACCTACGAAGAAGTGAAGCGGGACATCGGCCGTTATATCTTCGCCGGACAAAGTTCCGAAAAGCCGGGCCATTCCGGGGAAGACCAGGTCTGGCAGGTCTACCGGGACGTCATTTATGCCGCAACACAGCGAAAATTCTTGCTTATCCGAAGAAATGAAGTGGATCGGTACAAAGAGGGCAGAACGCTATGCGAGGCCTTCATTAAAGAACGCTCGGACATTCCGAGAGCCAGGGATCTGGCGAAACAGGCCCTTTGCGATATCGGGGTTCCGCAGACGGCGATCATGAGCCAGCTTCTCGTCATATCCGAAGCCGTTACGAATGTTCTTAAACATGCGCTGGAAGGAAAAGTGATCATTGTCGAAACCGGCTCCGCGATTCATGTGGTCGTGGAAGACAAAGGGCCGGGGTTTCCGTTGAAACTTTTGCCGAATGCCGTTCTCATGGACGGCTACTCGACGAAAAAATCTCTCGGGCAAGGATTTACGCTCATGATGAAAATGACCGAACTGATCGTACTTTCCACGATTCCCGATGAAGGATCCGTTTTGATACTCGTGTTTAAACGCGGAGAAGGGGGGCATGGCCATGGCAAATTTCCCGCGGCACAAACCGTCCGTTCAGGAAACGATCCGGAAAACGTTACTGACCGCGCGCCTTTTCGAGGGGTTCTGGGACAGATGGATCGCGCACGGGATTGAAAAAAACACGGCAACGGAAATCAGACGCCAGGTGAAAAGTCTTGCGGAGTGGATCGAAGCCTGGAAAACGCGCGCGGAAGATTATGAACGCCGGGCCCGCTTCTTTCAGGATCAACATGCAATGGACGAAGCGGAATATCATTACCGCGTTGCCGGTTTGCACTATTACCTGATTCAGTGGATATTCCCCGAGACCGGCGACGAAAGACGAACATGGTTTGCGCGCTGCAAGCGTCTCTTCAGGCAGGCCGATGCGATCTCCAAAGACCATATCAGGGAGGCCGTGATCCGGGTGGATGAAGCCGATTGTCCCGGAAGGATTCGTGCGCCCGAACGTCCGAAGGGCTGCGTGATCATTATCAATCCCATGGATTCATCCAAAGAGGAACTGTTCACCTATGAAATGGATTTTGCAAGGATGGGGTTCGTGACGGTAAGCTTTGACGGTCCGGGTCAGGGGGAGAGTTATGTATTTTGCCGATCCAAAGCGACACGGGAAAGATGGGACCTGTTTGTGAATCAAGTGATTGACTTCACGGCGGCCCAATATCCGGAACTCAAGATCTGCTTATTCGGAACAAGCTCGGGGGCGGCTTGGGCGATCCGGGGAAGTGGCCATCCGAAGGTCAGCAAAGCGGTTTCGGTAAGTCCCGCATGCAAAAATGACGTAAAATTGCCGGACTATTTCACGGAAAGAATGTCGCATATTGTTGAAAAGGCTGAAACCGATTGTTTGCCTGCCCTGAACGATTTTGAACATTTCAGCCCGGTTTTTTTGTTCCACGGCAAGAAGGACGTGATGGTCAGGGACGAAGACATATCCGCCCTGTACAACAAACTTCCGCAGGGAAAACGGCTTGTCGAATATGAAAATGAAGGTCACTGCTGCAACTTTGCGTTGAGTGAAATACGGAAAATTTCCGCCGAATGGTATCTTTTGGAGGACTGACTGATGACGTTTGAGGAATTTTGCCGTTTCATTTCATCATACTGCCATATCCCATTAAAAAATATCACGGAACAGGCTTCATTTCGCGATGATCTCGGCATCGATTCGTTGCAAATGGTGAATTTGCTTGTGGGATTGACGGAGAACATGCAAGTCGGAATGGATTGTCTTGCCGGATCCGACGATCTGTCCACTGTCGGCAAATTATATCAGGCTTTAATAAAGGATGGGAACCGATGAAAGCTTTACTGGAAACTTGTGTCACCCCAAAATATATGAACAATACGGTACTGAGCACATTTGACCATGATTACACGGTTTACGATATCGTTCGGGAAACCGGCCGTTATCTTGAACTATTGGGCGGGTTTCCTTCATTGGGAGGACAGCGGGTGTTGCTGCTCATCCCGCATATCGTTTCTTTCGCTTCCGCGCTTTTCGCGGTAAATAAACTGGGGGGGATCGTCGTGCCGATGGGGGTGCACTATCGGCAGGACGATTTCACTGCGGTATTGCATGCCGTAAAGCCTCATATGGTTTTCACCGTCACGGAACACAACGGTACGCCGTTTGCCCAATTTGTGCGGGCATGGCAACAACAAAACGGAATTCAATGCACGGTCTTCGAATCGAAGGACGGTCTGGAATGGGAACGGCGGGAATTTTCAGGAATTCCCGCACCCCGAGAAGAAATGGAGCCGAGTTTTATTTTCTTTACCTCGGGGAGCACGGGGATGCCGAAAGGGATTGTGGTCGGCCCGGAAACCTTCGTTCGTCATTGTGAAATGTACCGTAAAATCAAAAATATCACATCAACGGACCGGTTATTGAACATTCCTCCGGTAACGGGCCCGCTCGGGTTTACCGGTTTGTTGACCGCCATCCGCGAAGGATTCAGGCTGGCTGTGCCTGATGTATTCGATTTTCCCCGGATGGCCCGACTGATGAAGCGCGCCGGATGCAATAAAATCCTTTCCACCCCTTCCATCCTGAAGGCATTGTACACGATGACGCGGCACCTGGAACCGGAAGCGTTTCAACATCTTGAGGAGTGCTATCTCGCAGGCGAAATGATTCCGGAAGGGTTCGCCAGCGAATTCCCATTGTTGCACCATGCGAAATTGATCGGAGTGTACGGACTTTCGGAAATCGGATTTTTGATGACAGCCGACCTTCGAGGCAAGCCCGAATGGGAAGTTCACCGGGATGTGCAGGTCAAATTGGCGTCGGAGGAAGAAGGGGCAAACGAATTGCTGGCCAAGTCGCCCGCTTTATTTCAAGGGTATTACAACCAGCCGGAAATCACGCGGGAGGTCATGACCGAAGACGGTTGGTTCCGCACAGGCGATCTGGCGCAAGTCACCGCCAACAACAACATCTCCCTGGTTGGCCGGAAGAAAGATTTGATTAAAAAAGGCGGAGCGCAGGTAGTTCCCGGTGAAGTGGAAAAGGTGCTGACCGACCATCCCGAGGTCGTGCAAGCGGCCGTTATAGGGGTGTCCCATCCCGTATTTGGCGAACAGGTTGTCGCTTTTGTCGTGACGAAAAGTAAAGTGGAAGCCAGCGCGCTATATGAACACTGTATGGGACGAATCGCCAGATACAAGGTGCCGGATCATATTGAACTGGTCCAAAGTCTTCCTCTTGTTTCCGGGAAAATAGACAAGGTGACGTTACGAAACACGTTTATAAAGCATATGGAAAGTCAAAACAGAGGGGAATAAAAAGTGGGGAAAACAGCAACGTTGCGGGCCCGGTTTGTGACACAAATTTTGATCACCATGTTCATCATAGCCGTGATCACCGGCGGCGTACAGATCTGGTTAATGGATAAGAAAATCGAGGAAGACATTGAAAGTCAGGCCGTTATGATTTCGGAATCGATCCAGCAGGGGATCAAAGAAACCGACCTGGCCGCCGGCGAAATCGAGCATCAGATCGACTTGAAGTTGGAAGCTTATGCCAAACGCATTGCGGATAAGCTGCGGGGAAAACCCATTGATCAAATTACGAATGAAGAACTATTGCATATACGGGATGAAATCGGCGTATCCGGCATTACGCTGTTTGTCCGGACCGAAGATGACATTGTCGGCGCCAGGGCAACGGATCCAAAAGAAATCGGCTTCGGCATTCGGAAAATCAATCCGTACGGTTTTCAAGTGCTTGATGATTTCATGCAAGGAAAGAAACTGTCGGAAGAGATACAAAAACAACTGAGCTACTACAACGAACATATGCAAATCCTTTTCATCACCCAGTCGACTTCGGATGCCGAAGAGCCGCGATTTTACAAATACGGCTATTACAGAGAAGAAGGGTTGGACTATCTTATTAATCCGTATATCGAAGCCGGCGAAATATTCAGGTTTACCAATAAAGTGGGTCCGGATTCCTGGATTCAACAAGTGCTTGAACATAATCGTAACGCCCTGGAAATCGCCGTACTGGATCCGAACGTTTTTGCCGATCCTTCGTTGATTGGAAAACATTCGTATCCCCCGCTGAAGAAAGTGGTGAACGGAGAGTACACGTTGGAAGACCAACGGGATGCCGAAATATTGGCGGATATGATCAGGGACCCCCGAAGGATCTCGTATCTTCAGGCGCACAACGGCAAAAAAATATACAAAATGTTCCTGCCGATCCGGGAAGATCGCGTGCTTTATATTGCATTGGACTACGGAAAAATGGTTTGGCCATATTACCGGGTCGCGGTCACCATTGTCATTTCCAGCTTTATTTCCCTGGCCGTGCTGTTTGTGCTGACCGCAAGATTTTTCAACCGGATTTATCTCAATATCCAGAAGATCATCAAGCAGATTCATTCGCTTGAATCCGGCGATTTTACAGCGAAAAGCGAGGTCCGGGACAAGGGGGAATTGGGCAGACTTTCCGAAAGCACCAACAAGATGGCGGACGCTTTAAACCGGCTTTTATCGGATACGTACGACAAAGCGACGAAAGTGCAGAAACTGTCGGTGCTGTTGGAAAACGAAGCGAACGAATCGGTGGACAAGGCATTTTCGTTATCCATGGAAACGACATCGACTGCGAGGGCATCCTTGGAAGAAATCTATTATTTTCTGGATCTGGTCGAGGAGCAGTTGCAACTCCAGGATCATCCAAAAGCCAGGGAAGCTTTGGACAAATTGGATATGATGCGGGAATTGGCGAGAGAGCGAACCAATAATGCAACGGAAATGACGATCATGCTTTCTGACTTGTTCAAGTCGCTGCACGCCCAGTCCAGCGAACTGTCGGATCTTTCGGATTCGTTGTTGCGGCAGCTTGGGAAATTTAAACTTACCGGTATGCCGTCATAGTGCCGCCTTCCCGGAATGTTTACGCGGGAATGGCACGACAAAGCGATCATTGCGTTTTTTTGGAGGATTGTATTCATATGAGCTTCGAAACCCAAACGGAAGTCAGAGGCGCCGTACTTTTTGTAAAATTAATCGGTTTAATGGATTATTCCACCGTAGACAACATGAAGTTGGAGATCCCCGAACACATCCGTAAAATTGTCGTCGATTTTTCCCGTATGGATTTTATCGATTCCACAGGGATCGGTTCGCTGCTTTCAGTCATTTATACCGCAGGGGAACGTAATCTTGACGTTGAGTTTGAAGGGTTGAACGACAGTACCCGTGAACTGTTCGAAACCGTGGGGGTTTTTAGAATCATGGAGGCCCTTCTGAATGGAGAGCGATAAGTGATGTTTCGTAAAATCATGTACCATTCCCATGACGAGAGCGGGTCAACCCCCCCTTTTCATACGACATTGCAGCGGGAAATTCATCTTGCGAGAAATATACAGATGCATCTGTTGAACGGAGAAGAGCCTGATTTACCGTACGGTGAGGTTACGGGAGTCTCCATTCCCGCCCGTCTGATCGGGGGAGACTATTACGACTTCTATCCTCTTTCCAACGGCAAAATCCGGATCATTATCGGCGATGTCATGGGAAAAGGAATTCCCGCCGCAATGCTCATGATTCTTACCCGCGGCGCTTTTCGCAGCGCGGCGGAAGCGACAAAAGGTCCGGGCGAAACGCTGACCGCAATGAATAACGCCTTGTACAAGGACTTAAGGAAACTGCGGTCGTTTGTGACCGTGTTTTGTGCCGACTGGGATCCGGGTGCGGGAACGTTTATTTATGCAAATGCCGGCCATAATCTGCCAGTGGTCATTCGCTCGAATTTGAGAGAATTCAAGCTGCCCGAACTGAAAGGGGTCATGCTGGGAGGTTTGCCGGAGCAGGTCTATAAAGAACAACAGGTGCGCCTGGAAGAAGACGATCTGGTCTTCTTTTATACCGACGGCATCGTCGAAGCGCAAAACCAGGAAGGGGACATGTTTCGTCTGGAGCGTCTCGTTCAATTGCTGATGCGGCATGCGCGCGAATCCGCCGCAGAGATTGAATCCGCCGTGATCGGGGCGATACACGATTATACGAAAGGGCTTCCTCAAAAAGACGATATCACGATGGTCATTTTGAAGGTCGGATCCGAAAAAACGGAAATTTCCAGTTTTAATGTGCCGCTTATGCGCCCGTAAGGAGGTTCGGTTTCGGTATGGGCAAAACCGTTGTCTCTAAAGGGAAAACAGTCAAAGAAGCCGTAAACATTGCGCTTGACCTTCTGAGCGTTCAACAAAACGATGTCGATATTGAGATTATCAAGAATGGGACGAAGGGCATTTTTGGACTCGGCGCAAAACCCGCGGTTGTCAGAGTGACGGTGAAGGAACGGGAAAGCCGTGTCAAGGAGAATCCCCTTGATGCGCCGACGCTGGAATCGTTGGCCGAAGAAGCGCTGAATGCGGAGATCAATGACGGCAATACGAATGATTTGGCCGCAACGGACGAGTCCGCGCCCCCGGAGGATGATGTAAGCGGGAAGGTGTGGGTGCGGGACGGTTATATCTTCTGCAAAGATGCTCCGGACAGATACCCGATGGTCACGCCGGGGAAAGGCATGAAGCTCTATATGAACGGAGTGCCGGTCGAACAAACGGTAGTGATCAGTGAAAACGATGTTCTGAAAGTAGAATTGCAGGATGAAGTGCAAGAACCGGATTGGGAATTGAAATTGAGCGATGACAAAATGGAGGCGATCCTGAAGATTACTCCCGGAATCCGAATCCACAAAAGGTTAAAGGACAAGTCTCCGGACTATTACATACAACTGGAAGTGGAGCAAAAGAAGATTCCGATCATTCTTCAGACGCGTCTCATTATGGACAAACTAAAGGAACTGGGTGTTGTCCACGGGATCAACTATGCGGAGATCGCCCGCGCTTGCACGAGCGAAGAAGCCGGTTCGTTTGTCATCGCCAGAGGAACTCCGCCTGTTCCGGGTAAACATGGATATTTTATGCCCGTGCGAGAGTTCGATATCAAAAAAGGGTTAAAAGAACGTCCGGACGGCACGGTGGATTATAGGGAAGTTCAGGAGATTCCATCGGTAGAGCCCGGACAGGTGATCGGCATGATCCATCCTCCTGTGCCGGGAATACCGGGCAGAACGGTCACCGATGAACCGGTTTTCCCTCCGGAGGTGCGGCCTTTGGCCGTCAAAGAAGGAAGAGGCATTGTCCTCGTAGAGAATGGCACCAAAATTCTGGCGACAGAATCGGGGCATCCGAATATTAAAATAAAAGGACAGTCGGCGATCATTTCGGTGGCTCCGAAACTGGTGATCGGCAAAGATGTTGATCTGAAGACGGGAAATGTTCATTATGTCGGAGATGTGGAGATTGTGGGCAACGTTCAGGACGGAATGCTCGTAGAAGCGCAAGGCCATATCCTGATCCGGCAAAATGTGCATACGGCCAAAGTGCTGGCGGGAAGTTCGGTTATTGTCCTGAACAATATCATCGCCAGCGAAATTACGGCGGGGAAAAGCACCCTCTTGCATGCGGAGATATCCCGGATTTTAAGGAGGGTCATCGAACAAATGAAGCAGATGGCCTTAGCGATCCATCAGCTCACCAGCGTGTCCGCATTTAAGGTGGCATCTTTCACCCGCACGGGGCTGGGGCCTTTGCTGAAAATTTTGTACGACGGAAAATTCAAATCGTTTCACTCGTTGATCGCCGAATTAATCAATAAGATCAAGAGCGGAACCGATGTGCTGGAAGAAGATTGGGTGAAGTTTAACGAACAACTGATCCGGGGATTTCTGACCGTACATTCCTCTCATCTGCAATCCGTGGACGATTTGAACCGGCTGATTGACACGGCGGAACAACTGTACAATTCGATACGGGATGCGGAGGATGACGACGAATGTGTTATCAAGGCAAGGTTTGCCCATAACAGCCGGATCTATTCCGGCGGTGACATTTCCCTGACCGGGCCGGGCAGTTACCATTCCAAACTGATCGCCAAGGGATTTATCGAGGTGGACGGATTTGTGCGAGGGGGAGAAATTTATGCGGTCAAGGGCGTGAAGGTTGGAGAAGCGGGGACGAAAGGGGGCATTTCAACGAAAATTACCGTTCCTAAAGAAGGGACAATCCGGATTCACAAGGCTTTGGAAGATACCGTGATCCAGGTCGGCACCAAAATGCACAAATTTACGATGGAGACATTCCATGTGCATGCAAGACTTAACGATAACGGTGAACTGATGATTTCTTAAATAGGGTGATGACCATGTTGAAATACGACATCGTGCATCGGGGATCCAAATCAGCGGTATTTTTGGATGGCGATATGGATATCGACGCGACGGAGATTATGCAGGAAGACATCGCTCCAAAGTTGCTGGACAGCACAGAAATCGAACTGGACTTCAGGAACGTTTCCTTTGTCGATTCTACCGGTATCGGGCTGTTGATCAGCCTCGTCAAGGACTTGCGGGAACGCGGAAGCAAAGTGGCGATTACCCGTCTCAAGCCGGATGTGATGCAGGTGTTTTGTATTCTGCAATTGCCCGAAATATTGGGATACGACGTATTTGAAGATTCGGTCAAGGCCCAAAATGCGTAATCGTTTGGCGTTTGCAATGAAGGACTGTTCAAAAGCTCCCGGTGATCCACAATAACCGGTTTGTAAATCCGTCATTTTTCAGTTCCATAGCGGGGAGTTGACCTGCCATCTCATCGTTACATATGATCGCGCAGTTGCGCAAAGCCATTGAACGCAATGAATTGACGCTCGTTTACCAGCCGCGGGCGGATATTCGGACGGGAAGAATTACCGGCAACGAGGTATTGCTCCGTTGGAACCATCCCGAGCGCGGAACGGTGCTGCCGGGCGAATTTATTCCTCTGGCCGAAGAGTCGGGACTGATCGTTCCGATTGGGGAGTGGGTACTGAGTACCGCATGCGAACAAAACAAGGCATGGAGGAATAAGGGGTTGGAAATGACGATCCTTTCCGTCAACGTTTCTCCCCGGCAGCTCGCCCAAAGCAATATCGTCGATGTTGTAAAAGGGGTCCTTGAGCGGACGGGACTTGATCCCGGGTATCTCGAGCTTGAAATCACCGAAGGCATGATATTGGACGTGAACAGCGTTCTTCCCGTTTTGCGGCAATTAAAAGAATTCGGCGTCCGCATTTGTATGGATGATTTCGGAAAAGGGTACAGCTCGCTTTATTATCTGAAACACCTTCCTGTCGATACGTTAAAGATTGATCAATCGTTTGTCTGCGATTGTACGATCGATGAAAGCGACGCCATCATTGTCAAAACGATCATTAGCATGGCCCGTCATCTTCATCTCCATGTGATCGCGGAAGGGGTGGAGACAAAAGAACATCTCGTTTTTCTTCGGCAAAACGGTTGTCATGAGGCGCAGGGTCATCTCATCAGCCCGCCGCTTCCCGCCGGGGAGTTGGCGGAGAAACTCCCGGACATCGAAAAAATGTTGCGGGGCTGTCCCAAAAGGGTTATACCAAAAAGCGAGTCCCAATATAAGAACAAATGAACCTCCAAAACCACTGTAAAAGTGGGGTTGGAGGTTCATTGTTGCTTGATTTCACATCAAAAATGGGGGCTTAAAAATCCAAAATGGACTTTTGGGACAGCCTCGGTAACGCAATGGTTGCCCCGCGATGGTACGCCCAACCTCCGGCAAACATCGAACTCCAGGTCATTGACACGGGAAAGGAGGTTCCAAGTTTCCAGTCCCGGAAAGTGGAGTTGCCGCCACTCCACGGGTTTGATTCGCTTGCCGGCGCAGCGGGGAGCTTGGGCCGGATGATTTGCTGAAGTTTGCGGAATATTTGACCCCGCTGCAACCTTGACTTCCCCTCCTCAGGCCATTTCCCGGTTCGGTTGGTTTCATCTTCCCGGCAAGCGTTTTTCCACCATGCATCCCCTTACGGTTCCATGCGTTGATTTTTATTTTCACACCCGCCAATCATAGGATAGTCATTTCATATTCATCCAAAATTTTCTTGACAAATATCCGGATACGGTCTATGCTGTTAGTGAAACGGTTTCCAATACCGTTTTCCAAAAACGATTTCCAAAACGGTTTTTTCCTGAATTTATAGCGGCTTCCTGGTTGTGACCGTCAGCGGGTCCGCCGGCGGACAACTTATGAATACGGTTACTCATGGTTACCGGTAATTAAAGCGCTATCAATTCTCCGCATGCCTGTTCATTTCCTCGTATGATAAACGAGAAATGATACAATTCCAAATCAATCCGTTGGGAGGAATGCAGTATGAACCGCTTGTTTTCAAAAATTTACGGCTGTGAAGCCTGCGGTACGATCGGAAATGCCATGGGGGATGTGACAGAAGGGCTGGAATATCAGGAAATCGAGGAACGGTACGGGTTCGTCGACACGTTCTATGAGCAGTACAAGAAAGAAGTGATCCGCCGTCCCGATATCGGTCCCGTATTCCACTACAAAGAACATTACAGGCCGCCCGGAACGACGGAAGACGGCATGGAACGGCATCGTTTGTGCACCAGCGCGATTCTGAAAAAAGGCGGCCGTATCGATATTATCGACCTGGCAAAAACATGGGCGGAAGATATCGATCCGGCAAAATTCGGCTATCTGCTCGGTCCGCAAGACCAGATCATCTATTATTCCATCAAAGCGGGCGTTCCTCCCTGGGAAGTCGGCAAATTCGCTTCCTGGCCGACACTGATCGGGACTTCGAAAATGATTATGCCTGTCGGAATGGTGAATGCGTGCAATCCGGAGCAGGCCGCCCAGGATGCGTTTGAATTGGGGCGCATGAAAGATCAGCGGGGCGTTCCGGGCAATTACGCGCTTGAAGTTTGCGCCGCCATCGCCGCAGCGACGGCCGAAGCGCTGAAGCCGACGGCTACGGTGGAAAGTGTGATCGATACGGCGCTTTCCTATTTGTCCGAGGCGCCGTTAAAAGAAGTGCAGCAAGGATTGAATTGGGCGAAACAGGCGGACGATTGGAAAGAACTGCGCCCGCTTTATGCCGAACATTACAGAGGGAAACGGATTTCCAACGCCGTTGAGATTTTATCGGGAGGCCTCGCTTGCTTCTACATAGCGGACGGACAGCCCCGGGAAGCGATTTTGTACGCCGTCAACCTCGGAAGGGATACCGACTGCAAGGCCTATGTGGCCGGAGGATTGGCCGGAGCGTTGCGCGGTATCGAGGCGGTGCCGGCCGAATGGGTGCAGACCGTGGAGGAGGTGGCGGCCAGGGATCCCTGGACAGTCTCCAACCGCACGGCAAGGCAGGCTGCGGAAGGCCTGTACCAAGCTGCGCTGAATACGATGAACAAAATGAAGCGGGTCGTGTCCGAACTGGAAGCGTTAACCGCGACCGAACAGGCAAGTCCGGAACGTTCGGCTTGATCCGGGCTCTTCATTCCGATGATGTCGGCTTTACGCGCCGAAGAGGCCGGATGTCCGACCGGAAAGCTCCCGGATTGATCCTGGTTATGGATTCATGTTGCTTTTACCGGATGGATTCACGTTCCTTTTAGCGGAACCTTTTGTGCGGATTCACTCTAAAAATAAGAAGCGGGGAAGGAAGATAGAATGGACAGACTTTTTGAACGGATTTACGGATGCGAAGCGGCATGTACGGTTGCCAACGCCATGGGGGATGTGCCCGAAGGTTACACTTATAAAGAAATCGAGGAAAAGTGGGGATTCATCGACAGGCCTTTGCCCCAATACCGCAAAGGCGGGAAGCGCAAAAACACCTGGGGACTCGGTCCGGATCTGATCTATCATGAGCACTACAGGCCGGCCGGGATGACGGAAGACGGCATGGAAAGGCACCGCCTTTGCACAAGCGCAATTATCAAAAAGAACGGCCGGATCGATATTGTTGACCTGGCGAAAACATGGGCGGAAGACATCGACCCGGCGAAATTCGGCTTTTCGCTCGGTCCGCAGGATCAGGTTATTTATTATTCGCTCAAAGCGGGCGTTCCTCCTTGGGAAGTCGGCAAATTCGCTTCGTGGCCCGGATTTATCGGAACAACCAAAATGATTATGCCCGTCGGCATGGTGAACGCCTGCAATCCCGAGCAGGCCGCCCAGGATGCGTTTGAACTGGGGCGCATAAAAGATCAGCGGGGCGTACCGGGCAATTATGCTCTGGAGGTGTGCGCTGCCGTTGCGGCAGCGACGGCGGAAGCGCTCCGCCCTGAAGCGACGGTGGACAGCATTATCGAAGTCGCTTTGTCTTACCTGTCCGAAGTCCCCCGCAAGGAAGTGGAACTGGGACTGAGCTGGGCCAAAAATGCGGACAGCTGGAAAGATTTGCGGCCTCTGTACGATGAAAAATATAAAGGGTTCCCCATGTCCAATGCGGTGGAAATGTTGTCCGCCGGGCTCGCTTGTTTCTGGATTGCGGGAGGGCAACCGAAAGAAACAATTCTTTATGCGGTCAATCTTGGGAGAGACACGGATTGCAAAGCGTATATCGGCGGCGGTCTTGCCGGCGCGCTCCGGGGAATCGAAGCGGTTCCTTCCGAATGGGTGCAAACGGTGGAATATGCGGCGGCGAACGACCCGTATACCGTATCCCGAAGAACGGCGAGAGAGGCTGCGGAGGGGCTTTACCGCGCTGCCGTAAATACGCTGAATAAGCAGAAACATACGTTGGATCTGCTCGAACAATTGCTGAGTTCCTGAGAAGAACGGGAAGCAAGCGCGCTTTCGGAAAGTTTGTGCTAACGCATACCATTGGGGGAGATCAAATGAAGGGGAAACCGGAAACGACGGCGCCGGCCAAACCGGTCAGATGGAAAACCGGCGGCCGGACGGTGGCGCAACTTTTGAAAAACAAACATGTGTATATTATGCTGCTGCCAGTTGTGGCTTACTATTTGATTTTTCACTATCTCCCCATGTACGGCGTCATCATCGCGTTCAAGAATTACGCGCCGTTGCGCGGTATTCTCGGCAGTCCGTGGGCGGGGTTTGAACACTTTCAGGAGTTCTTCAACAGTTATTATTTTTGGAGACTGCTGAAAAACACGTTTTTAATCAGCTTTTACGATTTCATTTTCGGATTTCCGGCTCCCATCGTTCTTGCTTTGGTTTTGAACGAAGTGACAAAAATGAAATTCAAGCGCTTTGTTCAAACGGTGTCGTATTTGCCCCATTTTATATCGCTTGTTGTTATTGTGGGCATGGTTCTTGATTTCCTGGCACGGGACGGCCTCATCAATCAACTGATCGTTTTTCTGGGAGGCGAGGCCATCCCCTTTATGCAAAAACCCGAATGGTTCCGGACGGTATACGTCGCTTCGAACATCTGGCAAAGTATCGGATGGGGATCGATTATTTATCTGGCCGCTTTAACCGCGATTTCTCCCGAATTGTATGAAGCTTCGAGGGTAGACGGGGCAAACCGTTGGCGGCAGTTGTGGCACATTACTCTTCCGGGGATTTTGCCCACGATTGTCATCATGATGATTTTGCGGGTCGGCGAAATGATGTCGGTCGGATATGAAAAAATTATTTTGATGTACAATCCGCTCATCTATGACACGGCGGATGTCATCTCCACATTTATTTACCGAAAAGGGCTTCTGGAAATGAATTACAGTTACAGCACGGCTGTCGGATTGTTTAATTCCGTCATCAATTTTATCCTGCTGATTCTCGTGAACCGGCTATCACGCCGTCTGAGCGGCACTTCTTTATGGTGACAGTTTTACGGAGACAGTTTTATGGTGACAGTTTATGGTGACGGATTTATGGTGACGGATTTATGGTGACGGATTTATGGTGACGGAATGGCGGCAAAGCCGGTTCCGTTTCCATACGGGGAAGGAAGGGAAGCGATGTATAAAAAGTCTTTGGGGGAAAAACTGTTCGACGGAAGCAATTATTTTCTGCTCAGTTTGTTGGTCGTTTGCACTTTATACCCGTTTATTTATGTGCTGATGGCTTCCGTCAGCAATCCGACCTTCGTCCTTCAGTACCGGGGACTGTTGCTGTGGCCCCGTGGCTTTACTCTGGACGCTTACAAGTACGTTTTCGAGAATCCGATGATAATTACAGGGTACCGCAACACGTTATTTTATGTGTTCGCCGGTACGGCTCTTAATCTGCTGTTGACCGCCCTGGGCGCCTACGCGCTTTCCAGACGCTACCTTTTGGGCGGGACAACGGTTATGATCCTGATCGTGTTTACGATGTTTTTCTCCGGGGGACTGATTCCGACTTATCTCAACGTGCGAAATCTGGGACTGCTGGATTCCCCGATGGCGATTCTTTTTCCGTCGGCCATCAACACGTTCAATTTGATTGTCATGCGGACGGCCTTCAGGGCGGTTCCCGAAAGCATGGAAGAATCGGCAAAGATAGACGGGGCAAACGATTACATCGTATTGTTCAGGATCTTCATTCCTTTGACTTTTCCCGTATTTGCCGTGATCCTGTTATTTTATCTTGTCCAGCACTGGAACTCATGGTTTCCCGCACTGATCTACTTGCGCAGCCGGGAATTGTTTCCCATTCAATTAATATTGAGGGAAATATTGATCGCAAGCGACACAAGTCAGATGACGTCGGGCAATGTCGGGCAACTGGACCAGATGCCCATCGGAGAAACGATTAAGTACGCGACCATCATCATCGTGACGCTGCCGATCATCTGTGTTTATCCGTTCCTGCAAAAGTATTTTGCCAAAGGGATCATGGTCGGCGCAGTCAAAGAATAGCAAGCAGTCCGGGAGGCGAATCATGATTCGGGAAAATAAGGTAAAGCGCATGTTGAAAGAACAAAAAAACGTCATCGGCACCTTCGTCAAGACGAGCGATCCCGCCGTTGTGGAAGTCCTGGGTTATGCAGGTTTCGATTTTATCATTATCGATAACGAGCACACGGCGATGAATATCGAAAGCACGGTCAATCTGATCCGTGCGGCGAATCTGTCGGGAACGGCGCCTGTCGTCAGGGTGAGGGAGAACCGTCCCGCAGAAATATTGCAGGCTTTGGATGCCGGAGCGCTGGGAGTGCAAGTGCCGCAAGTAAATACGAAAGAAGAGGCGGTGCAAGTCGTCGCGAGCGTCAAATATGCTCCGCTCGGCAAACGCGGATATGCGGCGTCACAGCGTTCCGCAATGTACGGCTTGATGGATCCGGTGGAATATGCCGAACGGTCCAACGAAGAAACCTTGATCAGTTGCTACTGCGAGACGGCGGAAGCGATCCGCAATCTGGATCAGATTTTGCAAGTGGAACCTATCGATGTCATTTTTATCGGCCCGTTTGATTTGTCGCAGGCATTGGGCGTTTTGGGTCAGCCGAATCATCCGAAGGTTCTGAAAGCGATCGATGAGATCACGGAAAAAGTGAGGGCGGCGAACAAGGCGGCAGGCATTATCGCTTCGAATGCCGGGCAGGCGGAAGAATGGATCCAAAAAGGCATTCAGTATATTTCGCTCAGTTCGGATCTGGGGATGATCTCCGCTCTCGGAAAACAGTATCTCCAAAGTCTGCGGAAATGAAGCGCTTGAAAATGCTAATAAGGAAAAATTTTACAGTTATTTATGATGAAGGAGGCCACCTGCATGGTGTGGACAAAAAAATGGTCAGGGATCATCATTGCCACGGTGTTGGCGTTGCTGGTCAGCGCGTGCTCCCAGGGGGGGAATTCCGCGAATCCCCCGCAACCGAACACAGAACAAACGGGGACAAACGGAACTCAAGGAGCGCAAACAGGCGAAAAACCGTCCGACAACGCAGCCGAACTTTCCGGTTCCGGCGGCGGCTCCAGACCCAAATTGCCGCTGTTTGACAAGCCGGTCGAATTGTCCTGGTTTGTGGAGCTGGACGCGCGTGTCGCCGCCACGAAAAAAAGTTACGCGGAAGTGGAAGCGTTCAAATTGCTGGAAAAAGAAACCGGCGTGAAGATCAATTTCAAGCATCCGCCGGCGGGAATGACAAACGAGCAGTTTAACCTGATGATCTCGTCAGGCGACCTTACGGACATTATGACTTATTCCTGGCCTTCGTACCCCGGCGGTCCGGAAAAAGCGATTCATGACGGGATTATCCTGCCGCTTAACGATCTGATCGACAAATATGCGCCGAATTTAAAGAAATTTCTGGAAGAACATCCGGATATCAAAAAAGAAGTGGTCACGGACAACGGTACGATTTACTACTTCCCGCTTACCCGAAGCGAAAAATGGCTGCGGTATGTGTTCGGGTTCCAGCTCCGCCAGGATTGGCTGGATAAGCTGGGGCTGAAAGTGCCGGAAACGATCGACGAATGGTACACCGTTCTGAAAGCGTTCAAGGAGCAGGATCCCGGCGGCCAGGGCACCATCCCGTTCGGCAACCAGACATCCAAGCCGAACTTCTCCGATCTTCCGCTTGCCTATTTCATGAGCGCATGGGGCAACTACTACGGGTTTTACCAGGTGGACGGCCAAGTGAAATTCGGTCCGGCGGATCCGGAATACAAAGAATACCTGGAAACGATGCACAAATGGTATAAGGAGGGCTTGATCGATCCCGATTTTGCCGCAACCGATGCCAAGCAGTTCGACGCCAAAGTGACCGGGCACAAGATCGGGGCGTTCGGTGCGCTGTTGAACGGAGGAATGGGCCGTCTGTCCGACCTGATGAAAGACGATCCCGAATTTAAATTGGTCGGCGCGCCCATGCCGAGAGCGAAGGACGGAAAGGTGTACAATTTCCACAAAGACGCTTCCAGGGGCGCGGTCGGATCCGGGAACGCCGTCGCCGCAACATCGAAGAAAGCGGCCGAAGCCGTCGCATGGATGGATGCGGCCGGATGGTCCGAATGGGGCCACAACATCATGAATTTCGGTATCGAAGGGGTGTCGTACAATTGGGTGGACGGTTATCCGAAATATACGGATGCAGTGTTAAAGCATCCCGAATTGCCCGTTGTCAACGCTCTGAACCAGTACGCGTTTTCTTCCGGTTCCGGCCGGTTCTTCGACCAGGACGCCCGCTATTTCGAGCAAGTGCTGACCTATCCGCAACAGAAGGAAGCGTCCGTACTTTGGTCCAAAGCGTCCACGGAACGGCAGTTGCCTCCGGTCACTCCGACTCCGGAGGAAGCGAACCGGCTTGCTTCCATAACCAACGAAGTGTTCACTTACACCGACTCGATGTTTGTCAAGTTTATTATCGGTGAAGAACCGCTTTCCAACTTCGATGCCTATATTCAGCAGTTGAAGCAAATGAAAATCGACGAAGCGATTCGAATTTATCAGGCCGCCCTGGAACGGTACAACAACAGATAATCTCGAACAGATAATCGCGGCATCACAGAGACTGTAAATTCATTATGCGAATAGGGAAAGAAATTGAAAGATGTACTTCCGTCAAGTTCGAAAGGATGGGGATATCCGGTTTTCACCCTAAGTTGACACCGGGAAATCAATCCGAATAGACTTTGCGGCGATTTCCCTGTGTCCAAGTCGGCCGCCGGGTCTTTTCGACCGGAATCCCCAGGCTTTCCATTCCTTACCTCTTACATTTTTTGTTGGATCAAGGAATGGAAAACAAGATGTTTGAGTGAAGGAAGGCAACATTTCACTTCAAGTATGGAAAGGAAGAACAGCCTATGACGATTGGCATTTCGTTGGTGGGAGCGGGGAGTTTCGCCAGAATGCATTTGGAAGCTTACCGGGCCGATCCGCGTGCGAAAGTATTGTGGATTTGCGATCCCGATATCGAACGGGCGAAAAAATATGCCGCAGAGTACGGCATTCCCCACGTAACCGCCGACTATGAAGAATCGTTGCTGGATCCGCATGTCCGTTGCGTGGATATTACGGCTCCGAACTTTTTGCATAAACCGGTTTCCATCCGCGCGATGGAAGCCGGCAAAGCGGTCCTTTGCGAGAAGCCGATGGCGCTGAACGCCGCGGAGGCCCGGGAGATGATGGAAGCATCCCGGACACTGAAGCAAAAATTGTTCGTCAAATATCACCAGCGGTTTGACCTGGCCCACCAAAAGGCGAAACAGATGATGGACAGCGGGGAATTCGAACATCCGGTTCTGGGATTTGTCACGCTGTTCGCCAACCATCTTCCCTCGATGCTGAATCCGAACCACTGGCGCGGAATCCCTTCGCTTTGCGGAGGAGGATGCCTGTTTTCTTCCGGTTCGCACCTTCTCGACCTGATTCATTATTTTTTCGGGGAATTAAAAGCGATTACGGCGGTAAACCGTCAGCTGGTGGCCAACGACCCGAATAAAGGGGACGACAATGCCGCGGTGATTATGGAGTTCAAAAACGGCATTCTTTGCCATTTCATCGGCTGCTGGACGTCGGATTACGGCACGCATCGCAGCAAAGAAATTCACGGCACGAAAGGGGCCCTCCATATTATCGAAATCGGCGGGGATAAAGGGACAAACACGCTGTATCACAAAACGAAAACGTCCCATGAGCTGGTCATCGAGTCTCCGGATTGGTTCCGCCGGTCCAACTTCGCGGCGATCCGCCATTTTCTCGATTATTACGAAGACCGGATCGCTCCGCTGTATTCGCTGGAAGATTGCGTGAATTCCATGCGGACGCTGGAACTGGCCTATGAATCATCCGCTTTGGGCAAACGGATTGTCGTCGAATAGCATGTCCGGAGAGGAGGGTTGTCTGTTGCCTGAATTGACGATGTTAAATTCGATGGCTTCCCGGGACCTGGAAACGGCCTTGAACCGCCTGCGGGAGTGGGGGATTCAAGCGGTTGATCTGAAAGATTGTATATTTGACAAAGCGGTGCTTGATTTGTCCCCGGAAGAAGCGGAGCGCGCGGCCGCCATGATCGGCGAACGCGGGCAGTACGTCTATTGTTTGTCCACGAACATCTTTCAGGATGACATTGAACAAGGGGAAGAATCGTTCCGGGAATGTCATGAGCGGTTGATCGAACGGGCTTTGTTCTTGGCTTCTATCCTGAAACCGAAAATCGTCCGTGTGCTGTCGGTCCAATCTTCCAAACGGCATACGTTTTCGGACAGTACCGCGTATCTGGAAGCCCGCCATCCCTGGGTGTTCGATTTGTACCGTTCCGCTGCCCGCCGGTTTTACCAGGAGGGCGTAATCATGACGATCGAAAACGATCCCCATCTGAACGTGTTCGGCTCGCCGGAAGAAATTTCAGGCTTTTTCGAACGGTTGAATGTGCCGGGAATGGTTCATTTCACATTGGATGTGCAAAATTTGTGGCAAATGGGTGTATTTCCTAAGATGGAAATTTATTCCAAATTAAAACCGCTCATCGGCTATTTGCATGTCAAAGGCGGCATCATGGATCCGGCAACCAAAGAACTGAAATGGAAATCGTCTCTGGAAGATGCTTCCTGGCCCGTTGCGGAAATGTGCAAACAAGCGGCTGCCGACGGCGTCAGTCCGGTCATTTGTCTCAATCCTTCCCACGGGGAATGGAAACCCGGTTATGATTACCGCGGCATCGTGGAGAAAGATTTGAAGTTTTTGCGGTCTATCTTCGAGTGACGCACATTGCGCCGATCGGGGCGCAGCACCGGGCAAAGCGCATATCCGAACAAACTGTGACAAACCATGACAAACCATAACAAATCATTTCCATAAAGGAGAGCGATCACATGGCCACGGTTACAGATTTGAGGAACAAGGACACAAGCCGCATACTGGATATGGATTGGGGGAAAATTCATTGGCTTTGCGGGCAACATATCGACCCCGAGTGCGAAATGACGTTTGGAATGGTATACATTCATGCCGGCGAGTCCAATCCGAGGCATTATCATCCCAATTGCGAAGAAATCATTTTTGTGCTGAGCGGCGAATGCGATCATACGTTGGGAGACGAAACGTATCATCTGGAACCGGGGATGATGCTGCGCATTCCGCGCAATGTTCCCCATAACGCCACTGCAACGGGGTGGGAACCTTGCCGCATGATCATTGCCTATTCGGCTCCCGACCGCCAAACGGTCGGAGAGTAAGGAGTTCGTTTGGATTAATGTGGAAACAAAAGCGGATTGCCGGGCGGCGGTCTGCTTTTGTCGCTTCCGTTTTTTTGGGAAACCGCCATCATCCATGATTCAGGAATAAGGGAATTTTTCCCCCAGTTTGTCAAGCATGTACTCTCCTCTGATATGTCTCCTTAACGCCTCTTCCATTTTATCCTGATCCCCCTCCATGAAGGAATCCAGCAAAATTTGGTGTTCCGTCCATTGTAACTTATATAAATCCTCATATGTTTTCAATTGGATGAAATACAGTCTGATGGGGTTAATGATGCTCGTCCATATCACATGAATATTTTCAAAATCGCACATGTGAACCAGATGACTGTGAAAAGCGATATCATTTTCCAGGACAATCGTTTTACTTTCGTCAGTATTCGGATTATCCGATTCGGCAGCGGTTTTCATGGCATGGATATAGGATGAAAACGTAGCGATGTCATGTTCCGTCAGTTTCCGTATGCCGTTTCGGGCCGCAAAAATCTCGAGGGTAAGCCGGATCGGAATCAATACTTCCTGCACTTCTTTTTCGGAATATTGCGTAACGATCGTATCTTTGTAGGGACGCGAGACGACCAGCCCTTCCTGTTTTAAGAGCAATAAAGCTTCCCGGACCGAACTTCGGCTAACCCCCATTTGTTCGGCAATATCCACTTCCCGAAGTTTGTCGCCCGGTTTCAACTTGCCCGTTAAAATGGCCTGGCGTATTTCATCGCTTATTTGTTCGCGTAAAAGTGACGCTTTGGGTTTTTTGAAACGATAGGTTGTCATAACCGTATGTGCTCCTTCATGAAAAATGGGTAAGTTTATGAGATTGGAAAAAAGCGTGAGTACAAATTATTATATCAAAAATATGTCTTATTGACAAAAAGTACTACAAAAGATTGTCTGACAAAAAAATGATTGACAATGAATTCTGCGCTTCTCTATAATAAAGTTGCAATAAATGGTAGCGCTTTACATGAATTTATTGATTAAGGGAGAGAGGATGAAATGAAAAGAAAGTTGCCCGTTTTCGTTTCTGTGCTGGTCTTGTTGTTTCTTACGGCGTGCGCAGGTTTATCGCCCGGCTCAAGTTCGGGGCAAACGCCATCTTCCGGCTCAAACCAATCCGCAGGAAGCAGCGGTGAACAAACCAATGTGGCGAAAGCAGACGACGGTAATGTGGTCGAAATACGTACCGCATGGTTTGGGAGCGTTGCGAGACACGAATTATTCAATAAGTTGATGGATCAGTTCGAAGCCGAAAACCCGGGGATCAAGGTTCTCAGGGAATACACGGATTGGGGAGGTTATTTTGAGAAACTTACGACACAGGCTGCGGGAGGAAATGTTCCGGACGTCTTTCAGCTTACCCCCCTTCATATTGCTGAATATGCGGAAAGAGGAGTCCCGATGGAACTTGACGAGTTTGTCGAATCGGGGAAAATTGATTTGTCGGACTGGGATCCCAAAATCGTGGATACGGGAAAATATAAAGGGAAATTGTACATGGTCACCATCGGGATGTCGGCTCCGGCCATGTTTGTCAATGTAGATCTGTTAAAAAGGGCAGGTGTATCCATGCCGGAAACGGATTTAAGTTGGGAACAATTTTCCCAATTTGTAAAAGAGATTCAAGGGAAATTAAGTGGCGGAACCTGGGCACTGTTTGATACTTCCGGGAATTTTGATCATTTTGTCATTTATATTATCCAAAAAGGGAAAACGATTACATCCGCTGATGGAAAAAGTCTTGGTTTTGACAAGGAAGACGTCGTGGAATGGTTGAATTGGTGGGATGATCTCAGGAAGTCAGGCGCTGTTCCGCCGGCGGACGTGATGGCGGAAGACGGATCCAAACCATGGGAAGATTCCATGATGGTACATCAAAAAATTGCCATTCAGGCCACGAATGGGAATCAATTGAAAATATTCCAGAAATATATGGAAGATAAGGTAGAAATCATGAGGCTGCCAACCATGCCGGAAGGCAAGAACAAATACGGGGAAGTATTCACGGGCGTTTACCTGCTGATTCCCAAAACTTCAAAGCATCCGGAGGAAGCGGCAAAGTTGATCGACTTCTGGGTGAATAACATTGAGGCAAACAAATTGTATAATTACGAACACGGTGTCATTGGGTCCAATAAGGTCAATCAGGCATTGGAACCACAATTAACGGAAGAAGATAAAAAGGTGATTAAGCATTTCAACGATGTCATCAACACGGCTCCGGCAGCGATTGAGCGTCCTCCTGGGTACTCGGCCATATCCGCGGAATTTGACAACATGAGTGATCAGGTAGCGTTTATGAAAAGCTCAGCCGAACAAGCAGCGGATACGTTCATGAAAGAAGCGGAAAAATTGTTGAACCGATAAAAAAGGCCCGTACGCGAAAATGAGCGGTAGCTCGTTGTTCAATTCCAACTTGGGGTGGTTTGATTTCCGATGAAGTTGATCAAAAATTACTTGCCGGGATATATCTTTTTGCTTCCCTGGTTTATCGGAATACTGTGCTTTAGTATGGTTCCTATGATGACTTCCCTGTATCTGTCCTTTACGAATTATGATCTGTTCCGCGCCCCCGATTGGATCGGGTTGCAAAACTATTCGACAATTTTTACCGATGACGGGCGATATATTCAATCCGTGAAAGTGACATTGATTTACGTCTTTTTGGGAGTACCGCTGAAACTCATTTTCGCTCTCTTCATCGCATTGCTGTTGAACAAAGGCATGAGAGGCCTGCCCTTCATCCGGGCCGTGTATTATGTTCCTTCATTATTGGGAGGAAGTGTAGCCATCGCGATTTTATGGAGGCAAGTGTTTGGGAAAAACGGAATTTTGAACGACTTTCTCGGTTTATTTGGAATGGGGGGAACCAGTTGGGTCTCTTCTCCCGATTATGCAATATACACCCTGGTTTCATTATTGATCTGGCAATTTGGTTCACCCATGCTTATTTTTCTGGCCGGATTGAAGCAGGTCCCGACCGAACTCTATGAATCTGCAGCAATCGATGGAAGCGGCAAAATTTCGATGTTCTTTAACATTACACTTCCCCTGATTACTCCCATCATACTGTTTAATCTGGTTATGCAAACGATTTCTGCATTTCAGGCGTTTACGCCGGCCTACATTATCGGCGGAGCGGAGGGAGGGGCACTGGATTCGCTGCTTTTCTACACACTTTATTTGTATCAGAAGGCATTCGGACATTTTCAAATGGGCTATGCATCGGCGATGGCTTGGATCTTACTGGTGATGATTGCTTTGGTTACCGCATTCATTTTTCTTTCCTCAAAGAAATGGGTTCATTATTCGGAATGAGGGAGGGGTTGTGTGAAAAAACAAAATGTATCCGGATATTATGGAATGATGTTGGTCATTCTGGTCGGAATCATCATGATCTACCCCCTGTTATGGATGATTGTCAGTTCTTTTAAACCGGAATCGATCATCTTTAAGGAAGCGGGATTATGGCCTTCCCAAGTCACGATGGAAAATTACGTCGAAGGCTGGAAAGGATTTGGAGGGGTGACCTTTTCCGAAATCTACATCAATTCTTTTACTCTTGTGTTTTTCGTTATTTTGGGAAATCTGATCACCTGCTCGATGGCCGCTTATGCTTTTGCACGGTTAACGTTTCCTCTCCGAAAAATGTTTTTTGCGGCCATGCTGGTAACCATCATGCTGCCCCATCATGTTGTCCTTATCCCGCAGTATACGATGTTCTACAAACTGGGATGGGTGGATTCCTATCTGCCGTTGTTTGTGCCAAAATTTCTGGCAACGGATGCGTTTTTTATCTTTCTAATGATTCAGTTTATTCGGGGGATCCCCAGGGAATTGGACCAGGCCGCCACTGTTGACGGGTGCGGGGTGTACCAAATCTATTGGAGAATGATTTTGCCTCTGGCCATGCCGGCTTTGGTTACGACAACGATTTTTACTTTCATCTGGACTTGGAACGATTTTTTCAGTCAACTCATTTATATCAGCAATCCTAAATTGTTCACCATTTCGTTGGCTCTTCGCGGGTTCGCCGATGCCACGGCAAATTCGTCCTACGGCCAATTGTTTGCGATGTCGACGGTCTCGCTGATTCCGGTTTTCATTATATTTATCTTTTTTCAGAAACTGCTTGTGGAGGGGATATCCACTTCCGGGCTGAAGGGATAAGAAGAAGCCGAAATGACGATATCAGGAAAGGAGTGAAAGGCATTGCCTGAAAAGAAGATTGCCGTTGTGGGGACTTTTGACACGAAGGGAAAGGAATTCGAATATTTGATTCGCTGCATACAACGAAATGGGGGACAGGTGCTTACCATTGATACCGGGATAAAAGATGCTCCAACCTTTACACCGGACATTTCCCGCAATGAAGTGGCTGAACGCGGGGGCTCATCGATTACTGAACTTGTGAAGAAAAACGACCGGGGGGAAGCCGTGGATGTCATGATGAAAGGCGCCGCCCAAATTGTGGCTTCATTGTATGAGCAAGGAGAAATTGCCGGAATCATCAGTTTGGGAGGATCGGCCGGTACGACGATCGGTACTTATGCGATGAGGGCGTTGCCTGTGGGAGTCCCGAAGTTCATGGTATCCACGGTGGCTTCAGGCGATACGAGGGCCTATATCGGTGAAAAAGATATTGCGATGATGTACTCGATTGTGGATATATCAGGGATTAACCGTATATCTGAAGCCATTTTGTCCAATGCGGCTCACGCGATTACCGGCATGGTGAATTTCTATAACCAAGAAGACCATTCGGACAGCAAGCCGATGATTGCGGCCACCATGTTCGGGGTCACCACCCCCTGTGTGACGGAAGCGAAGGAGTATCTGGAGAGCAAAGGATACGAGGTGCTTGTGTTTCATGCCACGGGCAGCGGCGGGCGGTCGATGGAATCATTGATTGAAGGCGGGTTTATAGCCGGCGTTCTGGATATCACCACTACGGAACTGGCTGATGAATTAGCGGGAGGTGTTTTTTCAGCCGGTCCGGATCGGCTTCTGGCCGCAGGAAGGAAGGGGATACCTCAAGTGGTCTCTCTGGGAGCATTAGACATGGTGAATTTCGGCCCGATGGAAACGGTTCCGGAAAAATGTAAGAAACGAAAACTTTATAAGCATAATGCTACGGTTACATTGATGCGGACAACGAAGGAAGAGAACGCACAGTTGGGAAAAATCATTAGCGAAAAATTAAATCAAAGCCGGGGACCTTGCAGCCTTTTTGTTCCGTTGAACGGCGTGTCATTCATCGATGCGGAAGGCAAACCGTTTTACGGTAAAGAAGAAGATCAGGCATTGTTTGAAAGTATTCGGAAACATTTGGATCCATCGAAAGTTGAACTTATCGAATTGGAAAACAATATCAACGATAAATCTTTCGCTTTGGCAATGGCTCAAAAACTGGAGCATATGCTTCAAATGGAAGGGAGCAATAAATAAATGTATTTTTCCAGGACGGAGATTTTAACAAGATTGAAAGAAAAAATGAGCCGTAAACATCCGATTATCGGCGCGGGAGCCGGCACAGGCCTTTCCGCCAAATGCGAGGAGGCAGGGGGAGTAGATCTGATTGTCATTTATAACTCCGGCAGGTTCCGCATGGCTGGAAGAGGGTCTTTGGCGGGGATGATGCCTTATGGAGATGCAAATGCCATTGTTATGGAAATGGCGGGGGAAGTGCTTACGATTGTGAAGAATACCCCCGTGCTGGCCGGTGTTTGCGGAACAGACCCGTTCCGTAACATGGATTATTTTCTAAAACAAGTAAAGGAAATCGGGTTTTCCGGAGTTCAGAATTTTCCTACTGTCGGCTTGATCGACGGTTTATTCCGGCAAAATCTGGAAGAAACGGGGATGAGTTATCAGCTGGAAGTGGATATGATCCGTAAAGCGCGGCAACTGGATTTGTTCACCTCCCCGTATGTGTTCAATACGGAAGAAGCCAGGCAAATGGCAGCGGTGGGAGCCGATGTCATTGTGGCTCATATGGGGTTGACTACCAAAGGCGCGATTGGCGCCAAGACTTCCATGACGATGGAAGAAGCGGTAGAAAAAGTACAGCAGATTGCGGATGCTTCCCGCAGCGAAAATCCGGATGTCATTGTTCTTTGTCATGGCGGCCCGATTTCCGAACCGGAGGATGCTGAATATATTCTGAATAGGACTCGTGGTTTGAACGGCTTTTACGGGGCATCAAGCATGGAACGGTTGCCCACTGAACTTGCGATTACCGAACAAATCAGGAAATTTACCCGGATTCCGTTAAGGTCTTAATCAATATAAAAACCTGAATACAGGAGGAATTTTCATGAAAAAAAGAGTGGGCTTAATCGGTCTGGGCAACATCGGTTCGTACTTTACAAAACAACTTTTGAATGCCGGGTATCCGCTGACCGTGCTCGATTTGGACGAAGAAAAAGTAAAATCCGCCGTCAAACAGGGGGCAAAGGCCGCTTCAACTCCGGCAGAATTGACGGATGAATCGGACCTGATTCTTTTATCTTTACCGGGAAGTCCGGCGGTGGAGAAGGTAATGGACGGCCAGGACGGAATCTTAAGCCGCATTCGCAAAGGTCAATTAGTTATCGATACGGGAACTTCCCGGCCGGCTACGGATATTAAGTACGAAAAGTTATGCGCAGAGAAGGGAGCCGGATTCCTGGACGCCCCAATCACCTGGAGACAGGCAGGTCTCACCGTCATGGCAGGCGGCAAAGCGGAACATTTCGAGCAGGGCAAGGAAGTTTTGGAGTGTATCAGCTATAAATTGAAACATGTCGGCGAAATTGGCCAAGGTCAGGTGCTAAAGTTAATCAACCAAATGATACTGGCCAACCAACTGGCAGTATTTTCCGAAGCCTTCGAAATGTGCAAATTACACGGTGTGGATGTAACTTTACTGAAATCGTTCCTGGACTTTCCGATTCCCGACAAACTTTATACCGGTGAATATGAGGGAGGAGGTCATCTCGCATTACACTATAAAGATTTGTTATACCTCATCGAGATCGCCCATGACAGCGGGGCTAATATCCCGATCAGCAGCTTGGTTCATGAGATTTTTAAAGCAAGCAAGATCTATGGGAATCCTAACTGGTACCAAGTGGGAATTGCCACTTATTGGCAAAGATTGAACAATCGCTTGAATGAAGAAAAGATGAACTGATTATGAGGGGATGATAATGGATGAATAAAGAATTTTTATATTTTGTTTCCCCTGACGATGTTGAGACTCAGGTGTTTCCATGGGGGAGGTTAAAGTGGTTGTCGGAGCCCCGGGTTACAGGTTCTGACATTATGACTACCGGAGTGGTTGACCTTGAAGTCGGGCGAGGCCACGATCGGCATCATCATCCCGGTTGTGACGAGATCATTTACGTGATACATGGGGAAGGCGAGCAATTGATTGAGTTTGAAGACGGGACGGTCGACAAAAGGAATGTGAAAGCGGGAGATCTCATCTATGTTCCCGCTGATCTGTTTCACGGCACGACGAATACGGGAAATGCTGTACTTCGTCTTCTGGTTGTTTATCAGACGGCCGGGCCGGAAGCGTTTCTTAGAAGTTTACCGGATTGCCGAATTGAACCGGCCAAAAATCGTGGTGACAAGGGGCATGGAGGAAAATGATCGGTCTTGCATGTTCCTCCGTGTCTTGCGATGGCTTTATCGATAACCATTTTGACGCGACCATTGCGACCCTTCCGCAGATCGGATACAGATATGTGGAATTCAATTGCTGGCATCCGTCGGATTTGACTCCGAAGAATATGAAGAATCTCAGACGCCGGTGTGAAGAAGCGGGGATCCGGCCAATTGCTGTATATGGTTCTTCCTTTGGGGCAACGCATCCTTTTGAAATCAGTAAAGACGTGTGTCATAAAATTCGTATGATCGAGGCGGCGTTGGAATTGGGATGCCACCGGATCGTAGCCACCGGTTCCAGGAGAGGCCAGGCGGGAGGTTTGGAACACATTATCAAGGTACTTGAAGAAATCACACCATTCGCTGAAGCTAACGGCATTTTGATATGTCTGGAAAACCATGCGAATAACAATTTGGAACATATTGAAGACTACGAACGAGTATTTCAGGCAATCGATTCACGGAATGTAGGTATATGTATCGATACCGGCCATTTTGATGCCGCTAATGTGAGTTTGTCTGAAGTCGTTGATCGCCTCTATCACAAAGTCAACCATATCCATGTGAAGGAAGCAGCGGGGCCCGGGGTTGAAAAATTTGTGCGGTTTGGAGAAGGTATAACAGATAATCATAGGTTTATTGAGCAAATGGTCAATCGCGGATACAGCGGTTATATTTCTGTAGAATTAGCGATTGAAGACAAGTCGAATGTCATCCGGGATCTGACCGTTCCTTACCAAATGTTCCATAAATATGAAAAATAGAACTTATATTTGTGACTCAATGAGCCGGTCAAGATTTGTTTTCTTGGCCGGCTCCTTTTATATGTAATGGAAATATATACCATTCCTTTGTGCAAAACCGATTACAAAAATATATTGAAATGGAAAAAATATGATTTATAATGAAGGCAAAATGAAGCGTGCGGTTCCGCTTCAACATTTCTTCCGCCGGGGGGAGTAAGGCGTGCTGAAGATTGCCATGATTGGCGCGGGAAGCGTCGGATTTACCAGAAGATTAATGATGGACATCTTGGCCGTTCCCGAGTTTCAGGATACGGAATTTCGCTTTATGGATATCCATGAGGAAAATTTGCAAATGGCCGCCAATTTGTGCCGGCATATGATCCGATCGAATGGGCTGGCGGCGACGGTTGTGCCGACGACCAACCAACGCGAGGCGGTAAAAGACGCCGATTACGTGTTTTGCATGGTCAGGGTCGGCGGATTGGTAGCGTTTCAACACGATATCGAAATTCCCTTGAAATACGGAGTCGATCAATGTGTCGGGGACACGTTGGGGCCCGGGGGCGTTTTTTACGCGCTCCGGACGATTCCGGTTCTCCTGGATCTGGCCAAAGATATGAGAGAGTTGGCCCCCAACGCTTTGCTATTGAACTATTCCAATCCGATGGCCATGAATACCTGGGCGGTCCGCCGCGCGGGAGGCGTGAAGGTCGTCGGATTGTGTCACGGCGTGCAAGGAGGACACAAGCAGATTGCCGCGGCATTGGGACTGCCTCAGGAAGAGGTGGATTTCATATGTGCCGGCATTAATCATCAGACCTGGTATATCCAGGTGACCCACAAAGGCAAAAATATGCTGCCGTATTTGCTGGAAGCGTTTGAACAACATCCCGAACTGTCCAAAAGCGAGCCTTGCAGAATCGACGTGCTCAGAAGATTCGGGTATTACTCCACCGAGTCCAACGGCCACCTGAGCGAATATTTGCCGTGGTACCGCAAAAGAAAAGACGAAATTGACAAATGGATTTATCCTGACGTATGGATCGGCGGCCGGACGGGCGGTTATTTGAACCATTGCAGAGAGAAAACGGACGAATATAAAGAAATGTATCCCAAATGGTTGAGCGGCGAAGCGGAATATATTAAATTGGGGCAACGATCCTCGGAACACGGGTCCTATATTATCGAAGCGTTGGAGACGGGACGGACGTACCGGGGACACTTCAACATCGAAAACCGGGGACTGATCACGAATTTGCCGAACGGATGCACCATTGAAATTCCTTGTTATGTCGACCGTAACGGAATCCATCCGGTATTTATCGGCGATTTGCCGCTGCAGTGCGCCGCGACGTGCCGCGCCAGCATTAGCGTTCAGGAGATGGCTGTGCAGGCGGCGCTTACCGGAGACCGTGAACTGGTGAAATTGGCTGTGCTCCATGATCCGCTCACGGCGGCGGTTTGCACAACCCAGGAAGTTTGGGATATGTGCGATGAGATGTTTGAAGCTTTGGCGCCGTGGCTTCCGCAATTTAACGGCGAAGGCAGACAGTGGCCCGACATTCCCCAACCGGACAACGGCTTGTACCGGTTCCCGGTCACTACACGGGATTATGTGCCGCCCGCTTTGGCGGGTGAATCGGCGGGCGTCAACGGCAACGGCAGGCTTACTGTCGGCCATCACGACAACTGATCGTGACTGGGTGCCTGCCGGACATGGCATGGAATGTACCGAATCCGTCCAACAAATCGTATAAACGTTATTTGGCGTATTTCCGCTCATTTCCCGATTTAAGGAACATAAGAAACGCTATTGTCCCATTATCTTCCAAAAAAGACGCCAATCGGGTTCTATAGCGATATCAGGATTCGTTAAAAATTTAAAAAGTCCTTTTTTACAGGAATAACGTTACCTAGATTCTTAAAAAGATGTCATAGTCGGTTTTGCTCGTCGCCTCTGTCGATAGGTTGTGTCACTCAGATTCTTAAAGAAGATGTCGAAGTAAGTAGGTGCCAAGGTCAGTCGACCAGATCTTTTCGAACAGTTTCCCACCCTATGGCGGGAACTTTGTCAACTAACTGACGTTTTGAAACGAAGCGTCTTTTTTTTGGTTGTTATTTTTTTGGTTGTTATTTTGGAGAAAAAAGAACGGATTCGGTAGCCTTCTTGACGACGATCCGGCTTTGCATTCCTGATGGAAAGGGGTGGAAGGAGATGGAAGGTGGTCACATTCCTGATGGAAGGGGATAACGAATGAATGCATTCGAAATGGATCATTATTCCATATGTAACTGAAGGGATAGTTCCATCATGATGACCGGCCTGTAAACATATGGTATGATAAAGTAGGACGAGAAAGGAGTGGTGGCAATTGGATTTAGGATTAAAAGGAAAGGTGGCGCTGGTCACCGGAGGAAGCAAGGGAATCGGCCTCGGTACGGCCCTGTGCCTGACCCGGGAGGGGGCGAGCGTTGCGATCTGCGCCCGCTCTGAAGACGCTTTGCGGAGAGCCGCGGATGATGTGTTTGAGCAAACCGGGGTAAAAATATTGACCATTCAAGCGGACGTGACCAAAGAAGAAGACTGCCGGCGCGCCGTTGCCCGGACCGTGGAGCATTTTGGCCGTCTGGACATTTTGGTGAACAATGCGGGAACATCGGCGGCCTATCCGTTTGAAGAGGTAGAGACTGAACTGTGGCATGGCGATTTGAATTTAAAACTGTTCGGCGCCATCCATTGTTCCCGTTATGCCATTCCTCACATGCGCCGGGCCGGCGGGGGCGCCATTGTCAATGTGACCGCTTCCGGAGCCAAAACGCCGGCGAAATCTTCTTTGCCGACTTCCGTTAGCCGGGCTGCGGGCATGGCTTTGACGAAGGCGATGAGTAAAGATCTCGCGGCGGACAATATTCGCGTCAATACCGTTTGTATCGGGCTGATCCGCAGCGACCAGATCGAGAAAAAATGGAGGAGGGAAGCTCCTGAACTGACATGGGAGGAATACGCCAGGGATCCGCGCCATCAGATTCCTCTTGGGCGCATTGGCAATGCCGAAGAAGCCGCGAATGTCATTACGTTCCTCGTATCGGATGCGGCTTCGTATGTAACCGGCACATCCGTCAATATTGACGGGGGCAAAGGCGAAGCTTTATAAGCCAACGGACAAAGGCGGGGATGGCCGTCTTCCCCGCCGGATTTCCCTTCGTGAAACAAACCTTTATGAAATCGCTTACATTTTAATAAATGTTGGCAGGACTGAGGGGGATAGGATGATGTTGCTGCCCAAATATTGGATTCGTCTGTTATTGTTCAGTTTGCTGGGAAGCACGATTCCCGTCGTCTTTTTAGGTTTCCTTTCGTATTATAAAGCTTCTAACGCCATACAGGAAAAAGTAAACGAAGCCCATTTGCAAATTCTGGAGGAAACCCGCTTAAGAGTGGAAGATGTTTTGAAAACTTTGGACAATTCCATGATTCAATACGTCAATTCGTCCCTGGTTACCCATTCCATGCAAAAAAGTTTGACCCCCAAAGATTTTCAGCTCGTCGAACAAATATGGAAAGGAAGACATTTTATTCAAAGTTCCCAGCTGTACGTTCGCGATGTCTATCTGGTCAATTTGCCGCAAAATTGGCTCATCCATAACGAAGGACTTCTGCCCGTAACGGAAGCTGCCGAAAAAAAACTGCTTATGGACTTGCTCTCCAAAACGAACCATTCCACCTGGATCAATCAGTGTCCGGATTCCCGGTCATGTCAACACGGTCCCCATGACGTGTTTCTTGTCAAGAAACTTCCATTGTATTCGCACCGGCCTGAAGGATTTATTGCGGCCAAATTTACCAATACCGAAATTGCAAGATTAATATCGCACAATCAACAAGAAGGAACAATGATGATCCTGGACGACGATGACCGGATGATTGTGCAACTTCAAGAAGACCGCGGCATTGACCCTTCCGTATACATAAATCCCATCCGGGAGACCCAATCCGAAGCGGGTTTCTTTAAAGTGAAGCTTAAAGATGACGAGATCGGCGTCACTTTCCGCAAATCGGCTTATAACGGCTGGACGTATTTATCCGCCGTTTCGATCAAAGAGATTACGAGAGATTCCAGGGAAATCGGCTGGATTACTTTCGTCACCTGTGTTGTGATTTTGGGGACTGCATTTATGATTTCTATCGTGGGCAGCAGGAAAATGTACGATCCCATACGCAAGCTGTATGAGACCGTTTCAGGAGGCCCGGAAGGTAAAGCAGCCGGAAAAAATGATGAAATCGGCGTGATCAGAGACCGGGTCCGTTCATTGATGAAAGAGCGGTCGCGGATGGCCGAACAAATGGGCAAACAGATGGCGCAGCTGAAAGAACTTTTTTTGCATAAATTGTTTCACGGGCAGATCCATCACACGGAAATCAAAAACAATATGAACTTGTTTCAGTACCCCGCTTCATGGAAATGGCATTGCGTAATGACATGGCAAATCGACACCCTGGAGGGCACACGGTATGCATGGGAAGACAAACCGTTGCTGATGTTCGCCATGAACAATATTATGAACGAACTGATACCGGCGAATATGCACGCAAGCCCCATACCGTTTGGCGACACCCAGGTGACGTTGTTTGGCTGGCATTCTGATGATTTGGATCTGTTTAAAAAAGAATTGTGCGCCCGGGCGAAACAAGTTCAGGACGCCGTCGGCCATTATCTGAAACTGGATGTGAGTGCGGGAGTCAGCCGTTTCTATCAAGATCTGAAGGAAACGCCGAAAGCTTACAAGGAAAGCCGGGAAACGTTAACATATACGGTCCGGCTGGGCCGGAGAGTGATATTGTTTATCGACGAGGTGCAACCCGTGAAGATGGCGAAACCTTCCTTTCCCTTTCAGGAGGAAAAGGAGTTGCTGGAAGCGGTACAAAAACCGGACATGAAAAGGGCGGGCGAACTGCTGCATTTGGTGATAGAAGATATATTCAGGGACGAATTAAACCCTCATTTCTATCAACTTTCCCTCGTCCGGCTGCTCATCGATTTGGTCAAACTGGTGCAGGAATCGGAAGAATCCTTTCAGCTGTTTCATAAGGAAGGAACTTCGTTGGTTGATGAATTGTTGCGGCTTAAGAAGAAAGAAGAGATTGAAGATTGGTTCCGTCGTTCGGTTCTTGAACCGGTGATCCGCTGGCACGCCCGCCGACACGAAACACAGGTCCGGAACATATCCGAGGCCGTATTGCAAATGATTCACCATGAATTTGATACCGACCTGACATTGGAAATATGCGCAGCCCGTCTCCATTTTCATCCGGGATATCTCCGGCGGGTGTTCCGCAAAGAAACGGGATGGAATTTCAGCGATTATTTGTCCCACTACCGTTTGACGATGGCAAAAAAATGGTTGCGCGAAACCGATCTGAAAATATCGGAAATATCGGAAAGGCTCAGATACAGCAATCCGCAAAATTTCATCCGGTACTTCCGCAAAATGGAGGGGATTTCGCCCGGACAATACCGTAATCAAAGTGAATAATCCAGGGAATCAGTGCGAATAATCCCGTAATCAATGCGAATAATCCTTGGGAGAGGCGGGTGTTCGTCAGATACAGGTGCTCACAAGATTATTGGAGGTTCCCCAAAGATTATGGAAGGAAGTGATTATTTACGATAACAAGCCCCTTGCGTTAAAGTTGTAAGTAACGAAGATACGTGACCGCGGGAGGGAACCGGATTTGAAATTTTCTGCCATTCAAAAAGTTGCCGGCGTGCCTGTTCGAAATCCGTCCGGCAAAGCAAAACGGATCAGGAGGATGATCAAAAACCGCTGGCTTTATTTGATGATTTTGCCCGGTTTGTTGTATTTTCTCATTTTTAAATATATACCGATGTGGGGGGTGATGATTGCTTTTCAAAATTATATGCCTTTTCTAGGGATTACCGGAAGCGAATGGGTCGGTTTCCAACACTTTGAGCGATTTTTCTCCGATCCGGTCTTTTGGAGGCTGTTCCGGAATACGATCATCCTGGCGGTTTACAATCTGGCCTTCTTTTTTCCTCTTCCCATTATCATTGCTTTGTTGTTGAACGAGGTCAGACTGGAAATTTACAAACGGTGGGTGCAAACGCTGCTCTATGTGCCGCATTTCGTATCCTGGGTCGTGGTGGTAGGGATCGTTTACATCTTTTTTACTACGGAAGGCGGCATCGTTAACGAATGGATCGCTTCTTTAGGTTTTGAGAAAATTCCGTTTCTTCTGAGCAAAGAATGGTTTCGCACGATGATTACCGCTGAAGTGATCTGGAAAGAGAGCGGATGGGGAACAATTATCTTTTTGGCTGCTCTTGCCGGCGTCGATCCGCAGTTGTATGAGGCTGCCAGGATCGATGGTGCAAACCGCTGGAGGCAACTTTGGCATATTACGCTTCCCGCGATTCGCAGTACGATTGTCATCTTGCTGATTCTGCGCCTCGGCAATTTTCTTGATACCGGTTTTGAGCAAATCTTTTTAATGTTGAATGCGATGAACCGGGAGGTTGGGGAAGTGTTCGACACCTATGTGTATACGATCGGCATCCAGCAAGGCCAGTTCAGTTACAGCACAGCGGTCGGATTGTTCAAATCCGTCGTCGGCCTCATACTGGTTGTTGCGGCAAACTGGCTGGCGCAAAAGTTCGGTGAGGAAGGGGTGTATTGATCTTCCGCCACAAAAATAGGCGAAAGGGGAGGATGACTGAATGGTTGAAGATCGGTCGCTGATCAGCCGGTTGTCCAACGGAATCATTTATATCAGTTTATTTTTGTTATCCATGATCTGTATCCTGCCGTTTGTTTATATCGTCGTTGGATCGGTTACCCCTTCGGAAGAACTTACCCAGAAAGGCTTTGTGCTCATTCCGTCCCGGATATCTTGGGTAGCCTATCAATATATTTTCTCCACGGATACATTGCTGAGAAGTTTGTTGGTAACCGTATTCATCACGGTATGCGGCACATTTGTGAATTTATTGTTTACCGCTCTGATGGCCACCATGATGAATAATTTTTACATGACAGAACCGCCGAAAGCCGACAGCCCGATTATTAAAAAAATTGAAGAGTATACGAACACGAAACTGGATATCATTTGGGTGCCGGCTACCGCTTACGAGGACAAAATTAACGCCTCCATCGCCGCAGGCGAATTGCCGAAAATCGTGATGATCCGCAATACGCGGGATTCGGCTGTATTGAATGCGATCCGGTCGGGAATGTTTTGGGAAATCGGCCCCTATATCGATGATTATCCAAACATTAAACAATTGAATCCCCAAGTGTTTAAAAACATTTCCGTGGACGGAAAAATTTACGGCATTTTTCGGGCCCGCAACCTGACCCGCGATGGAGTGACGATCCGTAAAGATTGGCTTGAGAAATTAAATATGCCTTATCCGGAAACGGTTGAAGACTTGATCGAAGTATTCCGGGCTTTTACGTATAAGGATCCCGACGGTAACGGAAAAGACGATACGTACGGTTTTTCCGCCAGCGGATTGTCGGGATGGACCAGCTTTATGACCTGGCACGGAGGGCCTAACGGTTGGGGCATCAAAGACGGCAAGCTGCAACCGGAATTTATGTTTGACGAATTTTATCAGGTTCTCGCTTTATATAAGCAAATGTACGATGAGAAATTGTTTAATCAGGATTTTGCCGTTGTAAAAAATGCGACCACTTTGATTAATCAGGGGAAAGCGGGGGTGTATCTGGGAGTCATGGACGATGCCATTTCCCGTTTTACGGACCTTGCCAAGAGTGATCCTCAGGCGGAACTGGATGTCATCGGGAAGATCAGGGGGCCGAAAGGAGTCAAAATCGGCGCCACTTCGGGATATAACGGAATGTTTTCCTTTCCCAAAACGTCGGTGAAATCGGAAGAAGAACTGAAACGACTCCTCTCTTTCCTTGATAAAATGGCGGACAAAGAAATTCAGGATTTGTTGGAATGGGGAATTGAAGGCGTTCATTACAAAGTAGAAAACGGAACCCGCAAATATATCGATGTGCAAAAATATAATGACGAAGTCCGGACGCCGTTTTTCCAATTAAAATATGACGACGGTTCTCTTGCGGAAAAGGGAGAGACGCCGGAACTCCAACTGAAATTTATGAGACTGATGAAAGAAAATGAAGATCCGGAAATAGCGGTACATAATCCGACGTTGCCGTTTATTTCGGATACCAATATATTAAAAGGTTCCGAGTTGAATAAAATTATCGATGATGCCAAGGTGAAGTATGTGATGGGAGAAATCGATGAGAATGGCTTTAAAAATGCGGTGGATCAGTGGCTGAAACAGGGAGGTGAACAGATCATTCAGGAATATAATGAACAATATTCCCAATATAACTAGATATGGTGTAGAATGGAAAAGGGAGTTTTCCAAAATATGAATTTGGAGGGTTCGGGATGAAAAAAGGAGCGGTTTGGGCGTCTGAGTGGAAAACGTACAAGGATCCCAAAACGGGCGTGACGGTCACGCAATTAACGAATTATAAGGGACACAGCCACCACCTGTATTTTACCAATAACGGCTGGTATGATAACGGAAATAAGCTGTTGTTCGGATCCGACCGGAATAATTTTTCCAATCTTTTTTCCATCGATCTTCGGAGCGGGGAAATTACGCAATTGACAGACCTTGAGCCGGTGGCTGCGCCGCATGAAATTGAATTTTTGGGCGCTTGTGTCAACCCGATGCGCGACGAGGCCTATTTTTGGTACGACCGCAAAATCATCGCCATCGATTTGACGAATTTGAAAGAGCGGGTTTTATATCAGATGCCCGAACGTTTCTTAGGAAGCATCATGAATGTCACCGCAGATGGGAAATACGTGTGCACCAGCATTGTCGAGGACTTGTCCGACCGGATAAAAATCGATTATTTGAACGGTTACGTCGGATTTAAGGAAACTTTCGAGATGAAGCCTTTGAGCAAGATTATCCGGGTGTCGACGGATAACGGGGAGACGGAGGTCATTCACGAGAACCGGGTATGGATCGGACATGTGAACACTTCACCGACCCAAGCGGATATTTTGACGTTCTGCCATGAAGGACCATGGCATTTGGTAGATAACCGGATCTGGGGATTGAATATACGGACGGGAGAAACATGGATGATCCGGCCCCGGACGGAACCGGAAGAAAGAGTCGGCCACGAGTACTGGCACGCCGACGGGATTCATATCGGTTATCACGGGCAGCATACGAACGGGGATAAATTTTTCGGCAAAATCCGCTATGACAATACCGGATGTGAGGAAGTGAGCTTTCCGTTTCATACCGGACATATTCATTCCAACGATTACTCTCTGATTGTCGGGGACGGCCAAGTGGGGACGACCTCCATAAGGCTGTGGAAATGGAACGGCCAACAATTCGACGGGCCGCGGATATTATGTGAACATCGCGGAAGTTTTCATGTACAAAAATTACACGTTCATCCGCGATTCAACGGGAAGGGCGACAAAGTGTTGTTTACCAGCGACAAGTCGGGTTATGGCAATCTGTATCTTGCGGATGTTCCCGATTTTTACTCGTTGCCTGCGATCGAAGGAAATTAATGCGAGAGAATACCTGCGGGAGACTGCAGGAGGCTGGGAAGGCTAGTAGAGTGAAGGGCTGGGCGACCAGCCCTTCACTCTACAATCAGTAAAATTTGTGCAAAATTTCGCATATTGACGACATCTATCAGGATCCATCCAATCTATTAAACCATCCCATCGAATCCAACCTCAACTGGCCTCAACTGACCTCATCTGACCTCATTAACCTCATCTGAAGTCATCCAACCTCTTCATTTAACTTCTTCATCGATTTCTTCATCATAATCTATCCTTCAAATCATCTTATATGGCTTAGGCTTACCTTCACGTAAAACCCATCAAGAGCGAATCGACTTTCTTAATATCTATTCTATTAATCACCTATTTTTGTTGTTCCAAGGCCGTCTACCCACTCAAACTGATGGAATCGGTCATAATTTGTAAACTACTAAGTTTGAAAGAGGTGATAACTTAATAATCTAGCAATTGTCTGTTTTTTGCTTCAAAACTTTTAAATCATCTGGAAAGGAGTTTTGGACATGAAAATCAAGTTGAAAGGCAAAGTTAGTTTGCGTGGAAACGTGCGGACTGGCTCAAAATGTTCTTCGAGTTCCAATATTTCCAGGTTGCGCAGAGCGATCAGAAGGGAAGTCCGCAGCGGGGTCAATGAAATCAGGCGGGCACTTCGCGCACAAAGACAGGCAATTCGGCGCGATTTCAACCAGGTGCTGTTCTCAACCCGGTTCGCGAACTTTATCCGCGAAGCTATAGCGAGCGATTCGCAATTCCGGGAAATCTTTCTGGGTTTGCTGAATCAAAACGTGGAAGTGTCTACGACCGCCGGCAATGTTACGGGTACGGTCATTGAAGTAGGCAACAACTATGTTGTTTTGCGGGAAACGGCCAGCACGATTTTAGTCATTCCGTTCTCGGCGGTTAACAACGTCCAACCTCTGTAAGTTTCCATGAGGTTTTAATTTTTGTAAATAAGGAGAGATTGCGAATGTTCGAAAATGAACTGCGTGAACATTTAGGCCAAAGAACGCAGGTTGTCACGCCGAATTTTACTTTGTCCGGCGTTTTAATTGCGGTGACTTCCGCTTCGGTAACTGTACGTACAACTCAACCCGATTATGGCCAGACGGAGGACGTAATAGTGCCGCTTTCATCCATTGCTTACGTCAGATTTTTCGTATGAACCGGCAAGATATATCTGTCGTCATACCCGCTCAAAACGAAGCGGATACGATCAGAGAAGTCATTAGCGAAGCGAAGAAAATGTCACCTTTGGAAATTAATGTCGTCGTTAACGGATCTACAGACCAAACGGCGGAAATTTGCAGATCCTTACAATGTAAAGTATTCGAATTTTCGCGTCCGCTTGGGAATGACGTAGGAAGGGCGATAGGGGCCTATTTTACCAAGGGTGATATCGTGCTCTTTCTGGACGGGGATATCCCCGTCCCCGCCCACCTCCTGCAACGTTTTGTCGCCGCCATCCGCAAAGGGCATGACGTGGCTCTCAACAATTTATCTTTTTTGTATGACTATGGATTTCCGCACTATACGACACTGGCCAAAATGGTCTTGAACCGCATGATGGGACGAATGGATTTATCCCTTAATTCTTTACTGGCGATCCCTCATGCTTTAAGCAGAAAGGCGATCGCGGAGATTGGATGGAAAAATTTGGCTTTCCCTGTTGTGGCACAAGCCATCGCGGTGGATAAGAAACTTTCCATCATAAGCCCGGTGACTGTGGATGTCATTACCACCAATAAACGGCGGGACATGCACGCCAACATACGGAATTCGCCGTTTCCCGAATCGACCGAACGCATACTCGGCGATCATCTGGAAGGGCTCAAATATTGGATAGAGCGGTATGGAAGCAGAGGCGGACTGACGGACGGATTCCGCAATCGCGAGTTTCTCCGTCATTATTCCGTTCCCGAAAGAAACCGCAAAGCCAAACGGAGCGCCATCATTCCCGTGGGCGAGGAGAAGGACACGATCCGGGAAGTGATCCGGTCCGCGAGAAAAGCAGGCGCGGATGAAATTATTGTTGTCGCCAACGGAGCGGATGAGGAAACGGTGCAGAGAGCGATGGACACAGGGGCATATGTCCTCGTATTCAAGCAGCGGCTCGGCCACAACGTTGGCAGGGCGGTGGGCGCCGCTTTCAGTACCGGTGACGTCTTGCTGTTTATTGACGGGGATTTTGTCATCGAACCGAACGATCTGATTCCGTTCTTTCAATCCGTAGAAAACGGCGGAGTGGACATTGCCCTCAATCGTCTCGACTCTATTTTCCGCCAGCCCGATCCGATCAACTCCGTGAAATATTTCTTGAACTGTTGTTGCCGCAGGCCGGATTTGTTGAACGGATCCATGACCGCGGTTCCCCATGCGATACACCGCCGCGTCCTGGACCATATCGGCTTCCGCAGCCTGATGATTCCGCCACTGGCCCAGTTAAAGGGGATATTGGCCGGATTTCATATCGCTAATGTGCATTACGTCGATGTGATCACGCCAAACCGCATCCGTGAAGACCATAAGATCACAGGCGGCACGATACCGGCGTTTGAACGCATCATCGGTGACCATGTCGAAGCGCTGGATGTTCTGCTTCAACTGACAGACAGCCGCGGAGGTTTCTACGACGGTAACCGGTATCGTGAGATGTTAAATATCGTGGAAAGGGTGAGATGAATGAGGCCGGAGACACCAATGACCGTGGCCGTGATCGGTCTGGGATACGTAGGTTTGCCGTTGGCCGCGCTTATTGCGGGCAAGGGAATTCCGGTTTATGGAATAGATAAGGATCATACCAAATTGCTTGCTTTAAAAAACGGAAGAAGCTATATTCCGGACGTCAGTAATGAAACCGTCCAAACTTTAATCGGGAAAAAAATATTCACTCCGTTGAAACCCGGGGGAGCCATTCGCAAGGCAACGCATATTATCGTCACTGTTCCGACACCTTTGTCGAGAAACGACACCCCTGATCTGAGTGCCTTGAAGAGCGCAACAGCTTACATTTCCAGACATTTGCAGAAAGGGCAAACGGTCATTTGCGAAAGCTCCACCTTCCCGGGAACGTTGGAAGAAGTGGTCATGCCCGTCTTGTCACGGAACGGACTTCAGGCAGGAAAAGACTATTATTTGGGGTATTCCCCCGAAAGGATTGATCCGGGAAATGATCAATTTCCCATTGACTCCATTCCGAAGGTTGTGAGCGGCTATACGAAAGCATGCCTTGAACATGTGAAGATGCTTTATGACAAAATATTCGAAACGACCGTAGCCGTAAGCGATCCGAAAGTGGCGGAGTTATGCAAACTGTTCGAAAATATTCAACGTCTGGTCAATATTTCTCTGGTGAATGAAATGGATCTCATTTGCCGCGAAATGAATATTGATTTCCGCGAAGCGCTGAAAGCGGCAGCCACCAAACCGTTCGGATTTATGCCTTACTGGCCGGGACCGGGAATCGGGGGACATTGCATACCTGTCGATCCGCTGTATTTCCAATGGAAAGCCAGGAAAATTGGAAAGTACAGCAGGCTGATTCACGTCGCCAGCCAAATCAATAAGTCCATGCCGCAACATATCGTGAAGCTCATTGAGGAGAAGTGCGGCAACCGTCAGCCGATGCAGCCGCTCCCGAAAATTGTTCTGATCGGTCTCGCTTATAAGAAAGATGTGAACGATATCCGGGAATCGGCGGCCATCGATATTTTCAAGCTTCTCGTCAATAAAGGCTATGAAGTGGATTATCATGATCCATATATTTCCTGTGTGAATATTTTCTCCAAAAAATATGTTTCCAAAGTGCTTAACAAAGAGCTTATAAGCCAGGCGGATGTGGTGTGCATTTTAACGGACCACAGCAACATCGACTGGAAACTGATCGCCAACCACGCTTCATCGGTCGTTGACACCCGCGGTGTGTTGAAAGACCTGGAAACGGAGGTGAACGCGGAATGAGCGCTTACCGGTCGTTTCTCATTACCGGGGGAGCCGGATTTATCGGTTCGCACTTGGCTGAACGTCTTGCGGAAACGGGAGGCAAAGTAACCGTGCTGGATACGGCAGCGGTCAGGCAGGATCATGTTACCGATCAACGGATCCGGCACGTTCGGGGTAGTGTCACGGACCGGCAGTTAGTTGACAGACTGGTGGAAGAGCACGATTGCATCTTTCATCTGGCCGCGTTGCTCGGCGTAAAAAGAACGATGGATCAGCCCGCTGAAATGATCGAAAACAATTTGCTCGGCACCATCCATGTACTGCAAGCGGCATTGAAACACAAGAAAAGAGTCGTGTTTGCGTCTTCTTCCGAAGTGTACGGAAAAAGTCCCCCGCCCTTTAGCGAGCAATCGGATCACCTCTATGGCCCCACGTCGAAAATGCGTTGGAGTTACGCCACAGCCAAATTTCTCGAAGAGTTTTTATGCCTCGGCTATGTCAAAAAAGGAGCCAAAGTATCGGTTGTCAGGTATTTTAATGTTTACGGTCCCAGGCAAAAGAGCGGGTTGTATGGGGGAGCGATACCGAAATTTATCAAAGCCGCCCTGCGCGGTGAAGACATTACCGTTTACGGTGACGGTTCGCAAACCAGATGTTTCACTTTCATAACGGATGCTGTCGAAGCGACCATCGCCGCAGCAGGGGACCAAGCCGTCGGAGAAATCATCAATATCGGAAACGATGAGGAAGTCGCGATTTCCGATCTGGCGCAAATGATCAAAGACATTTCGAACAGTCCGTCCCAAATCGTCAACGTCCCGTTTGAACAAGTATATCCCGAAGGGTTTGAGGAAATCCCGCGGCGTTTGCCGGATACGTCCAAGATGAGATCGCTATTGAAGGTTCATCCCCAGACCGGTCTGCGACAAGGATTGCTTTTTACTGTGCGCTGGTACCGGAACGAAGAATCTGCCGTTTGTGCGGAAGGGGGAAGATGATGAGTCAGGCCAAAACGGTTTCCGTCATTATCCCCGCGTGCAATGAAGCCGCGACGATCCACGATGTAATCACGGCTTGCAAAAATATCCGCCCTTTGGAAATCATCGTGGTGGCCAACGGGTGCACGGACGGCACCGAGAAAATCGCCGCCAGACACGGCTGCAAAGTGCTGACGTATACCTTGCCATTGGGGCATGATGTCGGCAGAGCCGTCGGCGCAAAGGAGGCTCAAGGGGAGGTTCTGCTTTTTCTGGATGCGGATTTTCCCATCTCGTCCGTTCAACTTCAAACATTTATTGAACCGGTTGTGACGGGAAAAGCCGATGTTGTGCTGAACGACTTGGATGCATTGTTTCATGAAGAGAAACGTCCACATTCTATTACGGTTTGGCGGCAAATTGCCAATGCGTTTCTCCGCAAAGAATACCTGGGCATTGACTCTTTGCTCTCCGTCCCCCATGCCATGACGAGAAATGTGCTGCAACAGATCGGAACGCGCAGTCTGGCCAATCCGATCCTGGGACATTTGCGGCTGGCCACGTTGCCGCAAATTCGCATACATCACCAAAATGCGGTGGAAGTGATCAAGACGAACCGGTTTCGTCCGGAAGAACATCAGGTTCATCCGGTCAGGTTGTCGAGATCGGAGCAGCGTATGATCGGGGATCACCTTGCCGCTTTGGCCTCGGTGTTGCCGGACGAAAGGGGAGGATTCAGCGACGGGAACAGACGCCGGGACATTGTGGCCAAGCTGAAGTCGGGACAGATGAAATACCCTGTTATTTCGTCAAAAATCTTGAATCCTCATACCCGGCTGTACCAGGGGAAAAGCTTGTCTGTCATTATCCCGGTTCAAAATGAAGCTCCCACGTTAAGGCAAGTCATACAGGAGGCCAAGAAGATTGAACCGTTGGAAATTATCGTGGTCGTGAACGGTTCGGACGATTCCTCGCTTTCCATTGCGTTGGAAGAAGGAACAACCGTATTGTACTTTAAGGAGAGACTTGGGAATGATACTGGCAGAGCCATCGGCGCCATGGCCGCCCAAGGGGATATTTTGCTGTTCGTGGACAGCGACTTTTCGGTTCCGGCAACGGATTTGTACCTTTACGGAAAAGCGGTCGCCAATGGGGTGGATCTTGCTCTTAACGATTTAAATCACTATTTGACACTGCGTTATCCCTATAGCTTGGTCACTGCCAGCAAATACGGAGTGAATTTGGCGTTGGACCGCAAAGATTTGGGGGTGGGCTCGTTGATCGCCGTCCCCCACGCCATGAGCAGAAATGCAGTGCGGACGATTGGCGCGGACACGCTGTTATCCCCGGTAAAAGCCCAAGTAAGAGCAATATTGGACGGGTTTTCCGCAGCATGCGTTTGCAGAACCGAGGTCGACTTGCTGAACCGGATCCGGCCGGAGGAACATTTTGCGAACAAGGGATACTCACCCGCGGTAGAACGGATTATCGGAGATCATATCGAAGGAATTTGGTATTTGGTCAAGATGAAAGGCGAACGCGGTTTGTTTCCGGATCAGAGAAACTACGATGTTCTGTAGCCTTGTCCGAGCCAATGAGCAGTCCCGGGCATTCCAGGATCAGAGAAGTTATGATGTTTTTGTAACGTTCATGGTTTCGGCAGCCGCCAATGGCAAATTGTACGGGAATCCTATTATCAAGAAAGTGATAGAAAAAAAGGGCCTGTAAAGACTCGATGGAGTCTTGGTAAGAAGGGCTCGGTAAAACGAGCTAAATTTTGGCAAAATCACATACAGGCGTCATTAACCAATAAGGGCCGGGATGATTCGTCATTTTCGGCCCTGTTTCGTTCTATATTCTCATGGAAATCCATGGTATGATAGGCCTAGATATTTTTTTAAACTTTGCAGTGTGGTGATTACATAATGAGGAAACGAAAAAAGTGGATTTGGTGGTTGGGAGGAACGTTGGCCATCGTATTCATCGGCGGATATTTTGTTTGGAATTACGCTTTCCAATATTTCATGCTGTCGATGGCCGAACAGGGAATAGCCGCCATGGAAGAAAAAATAGGGAGCTCGTTTCAAAGCCCGCAACAGGCAGACCGTACCATGTTGGACGATCCGTCCGTTTCCTCCGGAAACGAAACTTCACAAAACATCCGGGATCCGAATCAGGCGGGTGGAAGCGGGCAAACCGGCGGTTCTGCAGTGGGCATAGGGACGCAGCCCGGTTCGCAGAGCGGATCCGCACCATCCCCGGAAACAACGCCGATCCGGGACAGTTCAGCGGGTTCGCTGCGGTACGAAGCGAACATTACGCCCGAAAAAGCTAAGCAGGTTCAGCAGTCGATCACGATGAAAGAAAAGACAAAAGTAACTTCCATCTTGTTGAAAAGACTCGGCTCGAACGACATTTCCAAGCTGATACAACTGGCTGGAGGGGGCCTGACGGTCCAGGAAAAAAGGGAGGCAAAAAAATTGTTATTGGAGAGGCTGACGCCTGAGGAATATGACGAATTAATAATCATCGCCGCCAAATACGGTTTAAGCCAGGGAAAAAAACATCAGGAAAGTAAAGGTAAATAGTCCGGGCGCATTTCGTTCGGACGACATACCTTTAAAGATTGGCGCTATAACATCATCGAGGTTTACCGCTTTCAGAATAACTTTTTTAAAGGTTTCCCGCGACGCTTTATAAACCATTGATTCTCTTCCGAACGGTAGATCTCAAAACCGAACAATTCGAGGGGCGTCCAAAATTTTTTTAACTGAATGAGAGGCATAGTTCCAAAGTCCCCCTAATATACCGAAATATAGTTCTATTTTACTATAAAATTCACTGAAATGTAAATGAAAATGGGGAAAATAGTTGCGATGACCGGTTTTGCGGTGTCGGAGTTTTTTGGGGAGCGAAATATGATGAGGACTTGATTAGTGAAGCTGATCAGGCGATCCGGGTAGGGTTATTTAAAATCCAAAGAACCCTCCGTGCCTGACCGGTTTATCTTGGTTTATCGGCATTTCAATTCGCTTTACGGTATAAGGACGACACTCATCGCTTCAGCGGGAATTTTCAAATGGAATAAGCTCTAGCGCATTGCCGTCCAAAATCTCCTCGACTTCCTCGTATCCGGGAAGAAACTCAAAGTTGTAACGTGCCGGCAGTGCAAAAACATACCTGGTATTCCGCCCAAGTTCGCGCGGTCCTACGGGAGCGGCGCCGATGTGGAATTTTCCTTGATTCAGCTGATTCCATTGATCCAATGTAAATACCATGATTGGAATGTCCTGCCGCGGATTTTCCTCTGTCCACTTCGGGTGACGGATAGAAATCAAGGGACCGGAGGCGACTGTTTTATTGCTTTGCGACTCTTTCAACGTTAAACCTTCCCATTTGTCGGTTACTATCGTATATCCCTTCCAACCGGACGGGAGAACGAACCGAAATCCGTATTCGCGATTTTCGTATTCGACGGTATCGGCCCGGCCTTCCTCATAAGCACCTAATTCAACCGCATCAATCAGCCAGCGGTTCCCGGTTTTTTGAACATACAAAATAATAGGACGCTTTGCGGCATATCCTCCTTGCTGCTGTTCGACGCTAGTGATTTCGATAATTTCGCCTTTGACCCGGTACACATCGTCTGCTTTTTTCTCAACATCCCGCACCTCAATCCGATCCGGCCACGGACTGGAAACCAACCGGCCCGGGGCTTGTTGCGGGTTGTTCAGCCATGCTTCAAGAAGAGCCGGGGTAACGAATTCGGAATAATGCTCTTTTATGCTCTCCCGAACAAGATCCTCGGAGGCGACGAGCGACACCAATTGAAGTTTTTTTCCGAAATTTTCTACAAGACTGGCGACGGCTTTCTTTTCCTTGTCAACTTGATCGAATTGCTGCGTCCCTTGGGAGACCGGCTGACGGATTTCGTGGACGGACTGCTGTCCGTCCCGATAATCATTGAACGGATGTATTCCAAGTCCGTGCAAACATCCGGGCAATATCACGCTTGTCAATAATACGGGTAAGTACCAACGCTTTTTCATTGTTCCTCATTCCTTTTTTGCTGTTTACCTTCCGGAAGATTATCGCTTATATTATCATTTACCAAAAATGCGGAAATTATCGGCAAATGATCGGTTTCTATAAGAATAGACGCGTCAATCTTTCAAAAGGTTACAGCTTGAAAAAGAAAGAACCGAACAACCTTGTCTAGAAGCCATTCGGTTCCGGAAACGTCAGACGACTTGCTCAGATCCTCAGCAAGATTTTTGCATGTTTGCCCGGTGAGTTCAACAGTTTCTCAAAGCACACCTTTCCTTCGGATAACGGCCGGATCTCAGTCCAAGGGAGCAGGTTCGCCTTGCCGTCCGCTAGCCATTGCAAGGCGCTTTCGAAATCGCGGGGGGTGTAGGCGAAAGCGCCGACTATACGGATTTCATTGCGAATGATATGGTTAACAGGCAACTCGCTGTCGGCGGAATGAAGCCCTGAAAAGGCCATTCGTCCTCCGGAGCGTAGAGCGTGTAAGCAGGTTTGGCGGGTGGATCCATGCCCGACGGCGTCCAGGGCGGCATCGAATCCTTTGGAAGGCCGGACGGCAGCCAATTCTTCAGGGCCGGGCACGGGAATGCCGCCCAGCTCCCTGACGATCTGCAGCCGTTCTTTATTGATGTCCATGACGACGATCTGTTCCAGGCCGAACAATTGCGCCGCCAGCATGGTAAACAGGCCGATCGGCCCCGCACCGACGATCAAAAGCCGATCGGACGGATCGAGTTGCAGCAGCCGGCAGGCATGGATCCCGCAAGCGAAAGGTTCCGCCATGGCGGCGCTTTCCAGGGACAAAGAATTCGGCAAGGTATATACGTTCTTTTCCGCGACAGCGACATATTCAGCGAAACTTCCCGGGAGGTGGGCTCCCAGCAATTGGCGGGAAGCGCATAGTTGCGGATGACCGGATACACATTCATCGCACTGTCCGCAAGAAACGAGCGGATTGGCCGTTACCCGGTCCCCTCGCTTAAATCGCGATACCCCGTCTCCCAAAGACGCGATTGTACCTGAAAATTCGTGTCCCATGATCAATGGCGGGATGCGAAGCGAATTTTGGCCAAGATATCCGCTTAATTCAGAACCGCAAATTCCCGAATATTCTACGCGAATCACGATCTCTCCCCGATTCGGCGAGGGAACGGGAACCTCCCGCATGTTCATCTCTTTGGGTCCTTCATAGATTAATGCTTTCATGTGATTTTTCATGTTCCCCGTCTCCTTTTTCGGGATCGATATATCCTAGTTTCGTCGAAATGAGCAGCGCCTTTTCTTTCACCATTAACCCGACCTCATGAAAACGATAACTGGGCAATTCGTTCCGAACCGCCGTTACGCTGATCGACGCGGCCACCTTACCGGAACGGTCAAAAATGGGAGCCGCGATACAGCGAACGCCGGGCTCGCCTTCCTCATCCTCTATCGCATACCCGGATTTTCGAACGGATTCCAAAAAGGCTTTGAATTTGCTCAAATCGGATATTGTGTTCGGAGTGGTTTGCGGCATTCCGTGTTTCTCCACGATCCTCTCAAGAACGTTTTCCGGCAAATAGGCGGCAATCGCTTTCCCGACGCCGGAATTGTGCAAATGCCAAGATTGCCCGATTTGCGTGGAAAACTGTACGAATGACGGACCTTCGACTTTTTCGATATAAACTGCTTTCCCATTCATCAATTGGGCCATGTGCACGGTATATCCCGTGGCACGGGCCAATTCCTCCATGAACGGCTTGGCGACGGCACGGATGTCCAGCTGGTTCAGGATCCGAAGCCCTTGATGGTAAAGCTTAAGGGTCATCGAAAATTTGCCGTCGTCCGTTTTTTCGATATACCCGTATTCCTCGAGTGTAGACAAAATCGTAAAAACTGAGGACTTCGGAATCTGGACCGTGGAGGCAAGTTCACTGATTCCGAGAGGTTGTCCGGCCGAGATCAGCGTCTCGATAATGACGAGCGATTTTTCCAATGCCGGGACGGAATATCGTTTGTCTTGTTTTTTCATACTAACACCCCAAGCCGTTTTATTTACAAAACGATCGTTTAAAAAATCGACGTTGTTGAACCAAAAATAGCGGAGTTGTCTTTTAAGAAAATGAAAGGCCGTGAGAAAAGTATTTTCCGAAAAAATGAAGACGGATACATTCCCTAAAAAAAATTAAATTACTGTTGACGAATTAAATATATCATGTTAAAGTGTCCTTGTAAATATAAAACGATCGTTCACAATACAAAACGAATGTGATCATCGTTCTCCCTTATGGCCAGGAATTGGCTGAGTATTATCAATAACATCACTTAAGGAAAGAAGGTCAATCGAATCGTATGAATCTGCATGGAAACATACCGGTTATCCCTACTCCTTTTGTCAATGGAAAATTGGATGAAAAAAGTTTTGTCAACATGATCGAGCGCACGTACCACGCCTTGGATGGTTATGTTGTCTGCGGAAGCACCGGCGAGGCGCCGGCTTTGACGACACAGGAAAGAAAAGCGGTTACTTCGATAGCGGCCGCTCAAGGACTTAAAGAAAAATGCTGGGTCGTCGGACTTGGTCACACCTCGCTGGAGGAAGCGGTGGAGATCGGATCCCATGCCAAGGAAATGGGAATCAACACAGCCCTGGTGCCCAGTCCGTATTATTTCCCAAACTCCCTGGATATGGTCATTGATTATGTCGGATCTTTGGCCGAGCGGACGGAATTGGAAATCGTATTTTACGACAATCCGGTTACGACAAAAACATACTTTTCCTTTGATGATCTGCAAAAATTGATCCGTGCGGTACCGAGTGTCAAAGCGATCAAGATGACGGATCACAATATGGATAAAATCAGAAAATTGAAAGCGGATACTTCCGTTAAGGTTTTCTGTGGCGACGACATCATTTGTTTTCGCTCATTTGAGGCGGGTGTGGACGGCAACATGATCATCACTCCCATCGTATACCCCGACGCGTTCAAAGCTTGTTGGGACGCCTACCGGTCGGGTGATCGGAAACGCAGTTTCGAGTTTTATTGTCGACATTTGCTTCCGTTCATTCACATGTTCGGTCCCGGAGATGAAATCCCCGTTACCAAAGCTTTGTTCCACCACCTCGGTATTTTCGCCAGCGCGGAGACACGCCCGCCGTTGCAACCGTCTTCTCCAAGTCGGTTGGCGGAAGCGATTCTTGGATACGAGCAGGGATTATTATAGATCCTGACACATTTTATTTTTCTGAAAGGAGTTGAAGCCGCCCAATACTACTCGTTGATCGTAACATCGGGAGCGAACGGGTAAGTGGTGTAAATAAGGAGATAAGGTTAAGGAGGACTCCAATGATTAAAAAAAGTTTATTAATCACGTTGATGGTGATTTTGTCACTGTCGCTCGCGGCTTGCGGAACTGGCGGGAGATCGGACGACAACGCGGGGAATTCGTCGGATAAGCCGGTGAAATTGGTCTTTTGGAATACGAATTTCAAAACCGTGGATGAGAACGACAAGACGAAGAAACAAGAGGATTTTTACATTTACCAAGCTGTAAAGCGTTTTCAAGACGCTCATCCGAACATCACCGTGGAAATCCAAAATGTACCCAGCGGGCCGGAAGGGTTTACGAAATTCAAAACAGCAAGCATTGCCAAAAATGGACCGGATATCAACACGATTTGGTCCGGATCGTATCTTTATGCGATGAAACAATTCATCGAACCATTGGACGGTTACTTCGAAAGAAATCCTCCGATCGATCATGTGGTCGGTTGGGATATGGTTAACGAATTTGGTCAGGGAAAATTGTGGGGGGTGCCTGCTGGAAATGACGGCCAGGTCGTAATGTATTACAACAGAGAATTGCTGGCCAAAGCTGGGCTTGATTATGACAAAAATCCTCCTCAAAACGCTCAGCAATGGTATGCGGATCTGGAGAAGCTGAAACAGGCGGGGATCGATCGTCCCCTGGCGCTGGATGAATACAATTTCTGGTTTCATGTCGCTTATTGGATGATGCAATCGATCGGAACTGAAGGTGTTGCCGATTTGGTCAATGCCAAACGCAGCTTTGAGGATCCTTTGTTCAAAAATATTATGGACACCTATACCGAACTTTACAAAAAACAATATGTAACGACGGAGAACCCTACTCAATATTTCAATCAGGGAAAAGCGGCCATGACCATCGGCGGAGCATGGCTCATCCCAGATATTTATAAAACGCTGGCGGACAAAGCAGGCATGACTCATGTTCCGAATTTCGACGGTAACGTCAGGATCCGCGATGGGGGCGTCGGCGGAATCGGCTCCGCATTTTTTGTAACGAATTATTCAAAGCACAAGCGTGAAGCGGTCGAATTTTTGAAATTTTTGCTCAGCAAGGAAGAGCAGGAAATGCTGCTCAAATCCGGTGAAGCCAGCCTGACGGTGCGAAACGACATCGATGTCAGCCAATATAACGAGAATCCTTTGTTCAAGACAATGCAGGAATGGTCGACCTCGGAGTCGCAGTTGTACTGGCTGGACAATTCGTTGAACGCGGAGGTTGCAAACCTTGTGACCCAATTGTCGCCCGCCGTTTTGAAAGGACAAACAAGTGTGGACGATTTTCTGAAACAAGTACAAGAACAAAACGTAAAAATGGCCGGCCAATAACCATTTGAAAAGGGATGCGGGTGCGTTTTGGCTTTATATGAAGTGCTTAGTACGTACTCGTGTCCCGTCAGGTCCCAATCGATTTATGGAGTTGAGCCTATGAGTTTGACGAAGCGGGAAAAATTAATCGGTTTATTGTCCATTCTTCCGATTTTCTTATTTCTTTCCGTATTTTTTTATTACCCGACCTTAAACACTTTCTTCCACAGCTTTACGAAGTGGGACGGATTGAACGAAACCTGGATCGGCCTGAAAAACTACCGCGACATTTTCAGCTCCGGGGATGTATGGTTATTGCTTCGCAACAACATGATTTTTGTGCTGGCCTATCCGGGCATCTTTTTATTTTGCATGATCGTCACCGTTTTACTGCACGAACAGGTGGCCGGCTGGCGTTTTTTTCGTTCGGTTTTCTATATTCCGACGATTCTGTCAACGGTCGTCGTCGGTTTTTTGATGAAGGTCATGTTTTCATACGACGGAACCGTGAATCAATGGCTCCGTATGTTCAAACTGGACTTTCTTGCGACCACATGGTTTGATCAAACGGTTACCGCGTTTATCGTGTTGATTTTTTGCTATTATTGGCAAACGTTGGGACAAGGAGTGCTGATCCTTCTTGCCGGCATGTCGTCGATCCCGGAAGAAATGTACGACGCTTCGAAAATTGATGGGGCGAATTGGTGGCAGCGTCTGTTTCAAATTACCTTGCCGTCGTTAGTTCAGCCGATCTTTTATTTTACGTTTATCAATGTCACCTGGGCATTCATCGGATTATTTCCTTTGATTTATTCCGTCACCGGAGGAGGACCCGGTTACAGTACAACCCCCATCGACTTCATGATCTACATTAAAGGCTTTATGCAGAACGGGGAGATGGGATATGCTTCTGCATTATCGGTGATTCTGTTTATTCTGGTGATGATCGTGTCATGGATTCAGTTTCGCGTGTCGGAACGTTTGTCCGAATAGGGAGGTCTGAACATTGCACAACAGCAAACCCTTTCGATGGATCCGCAGCTTCATTTTTCTCGGACTGCTGATCATTGCCGTTTTGGATCTGTACCCGCTTTTCTATATGGTTTACACAAGTATGAAAACGTCCGCCGAATTTGCAATGAATCCGTCTTCCCTGCCAAAGTCGCTGTACTTGGACAATTATAAGGCGCTTTATTATCGTTTTGATGTGCAGCGGCTGTTTTTCAATACCTTGTTTTGCGTGGTCAGCGCGATGGCGCTAAGCTTGATCTTGGCGATTCCGGCTTCTTTCGCCTTCGCCAAAATACGGTTCAGGCTGCGTGGTTTTTTCTTTATGATGATGATCGCCACGATGACCATTCCCGGCGTCACCTTCATTATTCCGAACTATTTGGTGATGTCGAGAATCGGGTTGGTCGATCAATTCTTATCCGTCATCATTATGTGGTCTGTCACCAGTTTGCCGGGATCTGTCTTTTTGCTCACCTCACTGATGAGAGGAATGCCGGACGAGTTGATTGAAGCAGTGAAAATTGACGGCGGGAACTATTTTCAACTTATTACGCGAGTCGTCATTCCGCTCAGCATGCCGGGCATCATGACCGTCTCGATTTTCAACATCACGGGATGGTGGAACGACTTGCTGACTCCTTTAATCTACCTGCAATCGGACAGTATGAAAACGTTGACTGTCGCCGTCTCCACGATTTTGAGCCTGCATTCCCAAGACTATCCGTTGTTGCTTGCGGGTCTCGTGATGACTGCGACGCCACCGATCCTGCTGTATATCGCTTTGCAAGGTTTCATTCGGCGCGGACTCGTGATCGGCGCCGTTAAAGCGTAAGTTCAAACCAAACATTTTTCTAAGGAGAGAGATATCTATGAGCACGAAAATCGCCATTATCGGCGCAGGCAGCGCCGTGTTCTCGCTGAATTTGATCCGTGATCTATGCCTGACTCCAAATTTGGCCGGATCCACGGTCAGCATGGTGGATATCGACGAATCACGTCTGAATGCGGCGCATGATCTTTGTGTCCGCTATGCGGACGAGGCGGGAATTAAGCTGATTCTGGAAAAAACGACGGACCGCCGAAAAGCACTGAAAGGCGCCGACTTTGTCATTAATGCGGCATTGGTTGGCGGCCACCAGAGGTTGAAAGACGGTTGGAAAATCGGCAGGAAGCACGGTTATCGGTTTGGCGGGAGCCTACACGTGATGCATGACGAAGGATTCTGGATCAATTATGCCCAATTGAAACTGATGGAAGAGATTTTGCTCGATATTTTGGATATATGCCCGAATGCGTGGTATATGCTGGTGGCCAATCCGGTCATGGCGGGAGTAACGTATTTGTCGCGCAAGTATCCTCAGGTGAAATTGGCCGGATTTTGCCATGGTTATAACGGGGTTCGCCATGTGGCAAAGGTGATTGGACTGGATCCCGATGAAATTACGTTCGAACTGCCCGGAGTGAATCATTTCCTGTGGTTGACCGAATTTCGTTACCGGGGGCGCGATGCATTTCCGCTCCTTGACCAGTGGATTAAGGAAAAGAGCGAGGAATATTTCCGGACATGCGGTACATGCGACGGTATGGGGCCGAAAGCGATCGATCTATACAAGACGTTCGGCGCTTTCCCGATCGGGGACACCGGCAATCCGGGGGGCGGTGCATGGCCGTTCTGGCATCATGTGAATGAAGAGATACAGCGTCGCTTTCAGGAAGATCCGGAAGAATGGTATGAGGGTTATTTCCGTCACTGCGCCAAGGAAGTCGAACAGATCAAGGAAGTGGCTAACGACCGGTCGCGTAAAGTAATGGAGGTGTTTCCGCCGCAGCATTCCCATGAAACGATGGTATCGTTCATTGAATCGATCGCTTGCGACGTGCCGCGCGTCCTGATCTTGAATATTCAGAACGATGCCGAATACGTGCCTGGGATTCCCCGCGATTTCCAGGTGGAAGTTCCTTGTTACGTCAGCGCCATCGGGATTGAAGGGATTCGCACGAAAGGTCTTCCGAAACCGCTCATCAGCTATATTTTGCGCGACAGAGTGGCACCGGTGGAGATGGAACTTTACGCGTTTGAGAACCGCAGTTACGAGCATCTTGTTCAGCTGGTCCTGATGGATCCGTGGACGCGGTCACGGGAACAGGCGGAGGCGCTGATCGAGGAAATCATGTCTTTGCCCTATCTGGCGGACATGAAGGAGCACTACAGAAAATAACGTTTTTTGGAGGGATTTCATGTTGAAACATCAAGGCAGAATTGCCGGAAAGATTGCGATCATTACCGGTGCCGCTTCCGGAATCGGAAAAGGCACCGCACTGTTGTTTGCCGAAGAAGGCGCCAAATTGGTTCTGGTCGACTGGAATGAGAAAGGACTCCAGGAGACCGGGAATGAAATCGCTGCGATCGGCGGGGAGTGCGTTACGGTGACGGGAGACGTCTCTCTGGCGGAGACGGCCGAACGCGCGGTGTCGAAGGCCGTGGAGGTATATGGCGGGCTTGATATTGTCTTTAACAACGCGGGCATCATGCCGACCGGCGATATTGTTGATTTCCCCGAAGCAACCTGGGATCAAGTATTGAACGTCAATCTCAAATCGATGTTTTTGATGATCAAAAAAGCGATACCGGTCATGCTGTCCGGAGGAGGAGGCTCCATCATCAACACCTCGTCCGTGATGGCGACGTTGACCGAACCCGGGTATACCGCATACTCCGCCTCCAAAGCGGGAATCATCGGGTTGACCAAGGAAATCGCGGTAGCCTATACGGATAAGGGAATCCGCTGCAACGCCATCTGCCCGGGATGGGTGGAAACCGAAATGAATGTCAGACTTGCGGAAAGCATGGGCGGAATGGATCAGCTTTATCCGATCATCAAGCAGCAACAACCGCTTGGACGCATGGCGACAACGCGCGAGGTTGCGTATGCCGTTTTGTTTCTGGCATCGGACGAGTCTAGGGTCATCTCCGGCTCGTGCCTTTATGTGGACGGCGCCGCTTCGGCGAGCATTTGAAGGGAGGTCGTCCCTTTGATCGAAGAATCGTTGTTTTGCGGTGCGTATGCCGTAATCGGGTCAAACGATGTGCTGGAAGCAACGGTTGTCCCTTCGTGGGGCAGCAACTTGATTCGTCTTCGTCATAAGTCGAGCGGAATCGATATTTTTCGCACCCCGGAATCGGCTGAAGCCTTTTGGAACATGCCCGTTTTGTACGGGGTTCCGATTCTTTTCCCGCCGAATCGGATAGAAAACGGGGTTTTCGAATACGACGGGAAAACATATCGTTTTCATCTGAATGAACCTGCTGAGCACAACCATTCGCACGGAGTATTGTTTGACCGTCCGTGGAAGTTGTTGTCTGCTAAGATGGAAGACGAGCGAATCATTATCGAAACGGAAATTTGTTCCGGGGACGATCCCTGGATTTTTGAACAGATTTCCCAACATTTCCGGGTGCGGATGATGTACACGCTTACAGGAAACAAACTGGAGAAAACGATCACCGTCGTGAATGAAAGCGAAGGTCCGCTGCCGTGCGGAATCGGTTTTCATACGACTTTTCGTTATCCGCTCGCTCCCGACGGTTCGGTGGAACGGTGCCGTTTTTCGCTCTCTGCGAAGGAACAGTGGCTGTTGAACGACCGGTTCCTGCCGACAGGAGAACGGCGGAAATTGGCTGACGACGCCGCGCTCCGGAAGGGAATAAGTCTTGCGGATTACGCTATGGATGACGTGTTCACCGCCGATTGGCAAAACGGGAATGAAGCCGTTCTGGAGGATCCCGATGCATCCCTTAGAATCGTGTATCGTGCAGACGAGCATTTCAAATTTTGGGTGGTTTACAACGCCGATGCGAAGCAGGGGTATTTGTGTCCGGAACCTTACACTTGGGTGACGAACGCCCCGAACTTGCAGCTTCCTTCCGAGGAAACCGGCTTTAGGGCGCTTCCGCCCGGTGCGAAAATGAGGGCAAAATGCGAAATCATCATAGAAGGGATTCGGTAAAATGCGATTGCGAAGCGAACAGTGGTTCAATCATGCCAATCCGGAAACGAAATTTCAACATCTATCGGCGATGCGCGCTTGCGGGCACGATCCAGAATCGTTCGCGGGCAAACCGATCATCGGTATTTTGAATTCCTGGAACGATCTCAACAGTTGTAATGCGCCCCATCAAGAGCTAGTGGAATCTGTAAAACGCGGAGTGCTATTAGCTGGAGGCTACCCGATTGAATTGCATACGATTTCAACACCCGCAGACTTTATGAAACCGTCGGACTTGCCGTACCGCAATCTCATGGCGATGGATGTGGAGGAAACCATTCGCTCTCTGCCGATCGACGGAGTCGTGCTGCTCTGCGAGTGCGACAAAACGACCCCGGCCCAATTGATGGGAGCTGCGAGCTGCGATTTGCCGGCATTGCAATTGGCCGCCGGACACCGTTCATCCGGTTCGTTTCGAGGTAAAAAGGTGAACTATGGCACCGATTTGTGGAAATATTTCGAAGATTACCAAGCGGGAATATTGTCCGACCAGGATATAAGAGAACTGGAGTCATGCATCTCTTGTACAAAGGGCGGTTGTCCGGTGATGGGGACGGCCTCCACGATGAAGAGCCTCTCGGAGATGCTCGGCATGATGTTGCCCGGGACTTCAAGCATTCCCGCCGCTCACGCCTCGCGTAAACTCGCCGCCGAGAGAACCGGCAAGCGCATCGTGGAGATGGTGCGGGAAAATCTGACGCCGTCAAAGTTGATGACAGAAGCGGCATTTCGCAACGCGATTCGGCTGTTGGCCGCGATCGGCGGATCGACCAACGCGGTTATTCATTTGACGGCGATAGCGGGCAGATTAGGCATTCGCATTCCTCTCGAATGGTATGAGAAATATAGCCGGGATATTCCTTTGCTGGTCAATTTGCAGCCGAGCGGTACCGGAAGTATGGATGATTTCTTTGAAGCGGGAGGACTGGAGGCGGTCATCCGGAATTTGATGCCCAAACTGGAAAGCCAGTGCCTGTCCGCACTTGGAAAACCTATTGCAGATACTTATACACGGGAGTCGGTCAACCCGGACATTATCCGTGATCTGAACAATCCGGTCAAGCAAAACTCGGGAATCGCAGTGTTGCGCGGGAACCTGGCCCCCGACGGCGCCATTTTGAAACGTTCAGCCAGTTCCGGGACGCTTTCCCGCCATCGGGGTAAGGCGATCGTGTTCGAGGATTATGAGGCTATGCTGGCCGAATTGGATAAGGAGGAGTTGGAGGTCGACAAAGATTCGGTTCTTGTCCTTCGAAACCATGGTCCGGTGGGAATGGGAATGCCGGAATGGGGTTCGATTCCGATTCCGCGCAAACTTTTGAATCAGGGAGTGCGTGATATGGTGCGCATCAGTGATGCGCGGATGAGCGGCACAAGCTACGGAACGGTTATCCTGCATGTATCGCCGGAATCACAGGCGGGAGGTCCTTTGGCGGCCGTACGCGACGGGGATTGGATTGAAGTGGATATCGAGCGGGGGATTCTTCATTTGGATATTCCGGAAAAAGAACTCGCGTCCCGAATGAAAGATTGGCGTCCGGTGCCAAGCCCGCACGCCCGCGGCTACATGCGGTTATTTGCCGAACATGTTCTGCAGGCACATGAAGGATGTGATTTGGATTTTCTGCGCCCGGCGAATAAGGGGGAGGCCCGGTTCGTGCCGCCGATTGTCGGTAGAGGCTGAATCAAGTCGGGATGCATCGGGCCGACTCTCCAATCAATAGGAGGCATTTCCATCGGGGGATGAAAAGGCTTACCACCTTTTCTCCCCGATTCCTCAGACCTTGGAAAACGGATTACAGTATCCAGTACCCAAGAACCCCGCCAATGCCCGCAAGTATGAACAGAACGCCTCCAATGCGGGTGGACACTACATAAAGTCCGGACGGTTCGGTAGCATCGTGCGATTTCCATCTTTCGGTCACGGCCCAAATCATCGACGGCCTTATTGCCATTAACAACCCTACAATTATAAGTAGCAAACTGATAAACCCCATATGTATCTCTCCTTGACGATAGTGTCCAAGCCTCGCGCCACGCTTGCCGTGATCCGTCGGATTGAAAAAATTCGACATTTCCCACCGTTTCCCTTCTTGTTCGGATACTTATAAATAAAAATCCTCTCCGGCGATATGTCAATAGTCTGTGAAAATGTCAGGTTAATTGTTCTATGAAAATGTCAGGAATGCCTGACCGGAAATGAACATTGTCCGAACGGCTCGCCTCCCGTCAAGGGTTGCCTTTGCAGGCAATCGTCTTCGACGACGGGCTTCGCCGCCCTTGACGTCCGGGATCGCCGTTTCGGGTCAGCTAACAAGCCGGTCAGGGCTTTTCACAGGACTTGCTTGTTACCCGCTCGCTGTGTTACGTTGTAGTTGCTTGCTGGAGAATGCATTTCTCCAGGGATGGTTTGCAGCGGGCTTGCGCGGCGGCGCAGGTTCCGCTCTTTTTTTAGGTGGATTGGGCGACCTTGACGGAGCATGTGCTTCAACACAGGACCAGGCACGTCCCTGATGCCAGAGAAACACCTGACCGTCCATGGTGACGCGCACCTCCACGATCTCTTTGGCTTCCCAACGCGGCAATCCGTAACACGGCTTCGGCATGTAGCATTTCCCGTCCCAAGAGAAGGTTTGTCCGTTGCTTATGCGGCGGTATTCGCGCCGGGCGAAAATATACTCCAGCTGTCGGGCATCCGACAAGGGACGATAGGCCGACCCGGTGTTTTCCGGAACGACCGCGAAACGCTGGTTGTGTTTACGCAGCAAGTCCGGCAACACCCGATTGGCTTCTTCCTCCGTGCAAACGTTCAGCAGGCGCAGCTCGATCACAAGCCGATCCTGTAAGGTTTGCCACAGGCGTTCAATGCGTCCCTTGGCTTGTGGCGTAAGGGCCTTCACATGCTCAATGCCGAGATCGGCCAGCGCTTTGCCGAACGTGGAAAGCGGCTTGGTTTCGCCCGCCAGTTCTTGTTCCAGCGTCAGTTCTTCTTTGGGGGAACGGAAGATGGTATGACGATCGCTGTACAAAGCCAGAGGGACTCCTTTACGACGGAGTGCTTCGATCATGACAGTGACGTATCCCTCCAACGTTTCGGTTGGGCGAAATACTGCTGCCAGAACTTCACCGGTGGCGTCGTCGATGATGCCGTGCAGGGTCAGTTGCGGCCCCCGGTTCTCCAGCCAGGCATACGGAGAAGCGTCAATTTGCCACAGCATGCCGGCCTGTGGTTTTCGTGCCCGCGGGCGGTGAGCGTTTTTCCGACGGCGGGCCCGTGGAGAATGAAGGCCTCCCTTCATGAGGATTCGACGAACGGATGAAACGCTCAATTGAATCCCTTCATGCTCGTCAAGCAATTCCGCATAATGTGTGCAGTTGCAGCCGGTATAACGTTCCCGGTAAAGTTGCTGCACCCGTTGCTTCAATTCATCGGCCAAGGCATGACTTGGCTTCTGCCCGCGGTTACGGTGGGCAAGAGCTTGAGCACCTCCCTGACGATATTTGGCCTTCAGCCGATAAGCTTGGCGGGTACTGATGCCTAAAACACGAACAACATCACTTTCCGAGATATGTCCGGCAATCCATTTGTCCATCACCATAGCCCGTTTTAGCTCGTTTGTTGTCAAGGTGATCTGCTCCTTACTCATACTGACATTTTCTCGGAACGGTTACACCCTGACAATATCACAGAACAACAACAAAATCCTCTCCGGCGATAGTGCAATTTAGGCAATAATGTGGTAGACTAACTTGATAAGCTATCCTCGTTTGGAAAGATGTCGTCATGTGTCTCAGGAAGAATATCAGGAAGAATAATAGATGGATATGTCGTTCGAAACTTTCCGTTCTGCCGTCGCCAGAACTCTGAAACCGGAAAAAGTTTTGCGCGAAGGGGATTGATATGGCCGTATCCAAACAAATCGAAGAATCACAAAAAAAGGAAATGTTCAGGAGAAGGCACTTCTCTTTCCGGATTAATGTTTTCTTTTTCTGCATCTTTTTGCTGTTTTCCGTGCTCATCGTCAGATTGGCCCTGTTGCAATTTGTGGAAGGCAAGAGCATGTCGGAGCAGGAACTGTTGAAAACGACGCGGGAGACGCCGATCGCTCCGATTCGCGGCAATATTTACGATGCGGACGAATACCCGATCGCATCGACATATTCCGTGCAGACGCTGTTTTTCCGGTATGGATCCGTATCGAATCAGGAAGCCGTCAAGCTCGCCAGACGACTGGAAGCCGTGTTTGCCCAATATGGCAAACCGGAGGCGGCGTTATCCGCCGAGGAAATCGTCAAGCGGATGGATATCGGCTATGACATTCATCTGAACAAGACGGATAAAAGTCCGGGTTACAGCTATGTCCCGCGAAAAATCAAATCGAACTTGCAGAAAGAAGAAATTGCATATTTAATGGAACACCGCGACGAGTTTCAAGGAATCGAAATCATGGAGGAAAGCACCCGCGTTTACGACGCGGCCAGAATCGCCGTTCAATTGGTCGGTTACGTCCGTCCCTATTCGACGGCCATCAATCAGAGAAGTTCTTATCTCGATTACTATACGGAACACCGTTCGGAATATATGAAGACGCCGACGGAGTACGTCGGTTTTGACGGGTTGGAATTCATGTATCAGGAAGTGTTGCGCGGCAAAAACGGGGCGAAGAGTTATCCGATCAACGCGGCGGAAAAAATTGTCGGTTCCCCGACAATAACCAAGCCGGTGAAAGGGAATAACTTGTATCTGACCATTCAAAAAGATATCCAATTGGCCACGCAGCAAGCCATTATCGAGCATCTCGAGAAGATCCGCACATCACCGAACCGCTATGAACGGGCGCCCAATGCCCGGTCAGGTTACGCGGTGGCGATGGAAGTCGATACCGGCAATGTGGTGGCCATGGCCAGCATACCGGATTACGACCCGAATATATGGACCAAGGACGTTGTGCCGATTGACGAATACAACCGGATCAAGCAATTTGTCAACAATGGCACGATCATGGCTTCTTACCCCGATTATCCGGAGGCGGAACTGAAGTATCATCCGAACTCCATCGTTCCCCTTGGTTCCACGATCAAGCCGCTCAGCGTGCTGGTCGGTTTGAACGAAAAATTTTTCGACGTCAACACCAAATATTACGACAGGGGCGCCTTCTATTTTGGCAGAGGAAACAGCGCCAGGATTCAGAACGACAACGGCGTCGCTTACGGAGAAATGAACGCTACCAGAGCGATTGCCAAATCGTCCAATACGTTCATGTCGGAAATGATCGGCAATAAATTGGCTTTGCGCGACGGGGTCGCCGGGCTGGATGTGTGGGATTCGTACATGGTGCAATTCGGGCTTGGCGTGAGTACGGGCAGCGGCTTGCCGAACGAGCTCGACGGGTTCAAGGATTATTACCTGAACGTGGAAAAAGGCACGGATACGTATCAATCCGCGTTGATCCGCGCTTCCTGGGGGCAACAGGGGCGCTATACGACGCTGCAGCTGGCCCAGTACGCGGCAACGCTGGCGAATCGCGGAAAGCGGCCCAAACCGCAATTCGTGAAGGAAATCCGGACCTACGAAGGCGCGCTGGTGAAGACGATGGAACCGGAATTTCTGGATGAAAACGAGTATCCGGATAAATATTGGGATGCGATTTTTGCCGGAATGAAAGAAGTTCATAAACAAGGATTCGACAATTTCCCGTATACCGTGGCCGCAAAGACGGGAACGTCCACGCAGCAGGTGGCCAACAATACGGTGGCAAACGCCGTATTTATCGCCTTTGCTCCGCTGGAGAAACCGAAGTTGGCCGTCGCTGTCGTCGTTCCCGAAGGCGGGTATGGCGCGTGGGGCGCGGCGCCGATCGCACGCAAAATATTCGACGCTTACGATGCAAGATACGGCCTGGACGGGACTCCCCATCCTGAGCGTTATCAAAACGAATCGCAGTAATGATCATCGGGAGGAACAGACAAACATGTGCGGTATAGCCGGAGTACTTTATTTTGAAGACCGCGAGCCGGACCGCTCGCTGCTTGTGAGAATGGCCGATATGATGAGGCACCGCGGACCCGACGATTCCGGGTATTGGAGCGAGCGCCGGATCGGCCTTGCCTTTCGCCGCCTTTCGATTATTGATCTTCACGAAGGGCACCAGCCGCTTTGCAACGAAGACGAATCCGTATGGATCGTCTTCAACGGCGAAATATACAATTACAAACCGTTGCGCGCCCACCTTGAAGAGCGCGGCCACCAGTTCCGCACACAGAGCGATACGGAAGTGATCGTTCACCTGTATGAGGAATATGGAGAAGAATGTGTCCGCCATTTACGCGGGATGTTCGGCTTTGTCATCTGGGACCGCCGCAAACGGGAGTTGTTTGGGGCGCGCGACCATTTTGGCATTAAGCCGTTTTATTACAGCCTGAACGAAAACAGGTTCCTGTTCGCTTCGGAAATCAAAAGTCTTCTCGTAGGGGAGGACATGCCGCGGCAAGTTCGGACGGAGAGCCTGCTTAATTTTTTGACTTTCCAATACGTTCCGCAGCCGTGGACCATGTTTGAAGGCATCCGGAAGCTACCTGCGGCCCACTATGTGAAAGTGACGCCGGACGGCGGATTCCGCATACATCGTTATTGGGACCCGATGTTCGAGCCGCGGGAGCGCAAGTTCGACGAGGTGCTCGAGGAAATCCGCGCCAAACTGCAAGATTCGGTCGTCCACCATATGGTCAGCGATGTGGAACGCGGTTGTTTTCTCTCCAGCGGCATCGATTCGACGGCCATCGCCGCGCATATGAAGAGAGTCGAGCCGATCCGCACGTTCTCCGTCGGCTTCGAAGGGCCGAACAACGAGACCGTCATTGCCAGGCAAACCGCGGAAGCGCTCGGCACCGAACATTACGACAAGGTGATTACGCGCGACGAATTTTTTGAGACGCTGCCAAAGGCCATCTGGCATCAGGACGAGCCGGTCGCCGATCCTTCGGCGATCGCCTTGTACCACGTGGCGCAGCTGGCGCGGCAACATGTCACGGTCGTGCTGTCGGGCGAAGGAGCCGACGAACTGTTTGGCGGTTACCGTATTTACCGCGAGCCGCTTGCGCTCTGGCCTTTGTCCTGGCTGCCGCTGCCGCTGAAACGTCTCTTTCACCGTTTGGCGAAGCTTTTGCCTGAAGGGCTGCCCGGCCGCAATTATATATTGCGCGGCACAACCCCCTTGGAAGAGCGGTTTCTCGGCAATGCCAAAATTTTCAGCGAGGATCTGAAAGCGGAAATGCTGAAAATCAGCCGCGAAATGCTTGACAATTACGAAAAACCTGTGGATATCGCTGCAGGGTACTATGAGCGGACGAAGCATCTGGATCCGGTCTCGCGCATGCAGTACATTGACATGAATTTATGGCTTGAAGGCGATATTCTCATGAAAGCGGACAAAATGACGATGGCCCATTCGCTGGAATTGCGGGTGCCGTTCCTGGACAAGGAATTGTTTGAAGTGGCCCGGCAAATCCCGGTATCTTACCGGATCAACCGGGGAACGACCAAGTACGTGTTCCGCCGCGCGATGGAAGGGATTGTCCCGGACTTTATCCTCCACCGTCCCAAGCTCGGTTTTCCGGTACCCATGAGGGAATGGCTGCGGGGACCATTGGGTAACCGTCTGCTCGAAGAAATTGAGGCAAGCGGTATTGAAACGTACGTGCACATGAACAAAGTGTCCGACATGCTGTACCGCCATCAAATGGGGCAGGGCGATTATTCCCGCCGGCTGTGGACGCTTTACGTTTTTGCGTTATGGTATACGGCGTACATGGAAGAAGGAAGCAAGGAAGCCGTCGCTGTCTAGAAGCCGCGACAGCCTAAAACCAGGCGGGCCGGAAGGGATGAATCGGTTACGGCGCGAATATATAGCGAATATATAGAAAGGGAGGGCGGTGAGACAAAAGTGGCAAAGTATAAACTGGTTGTGCTGGATATGGACGGCACCGTTTTGGATGAAAACCAGCAAATACCGGAACGAAACCGCCAGGCGATTCTCGATGCGGCCGCTGCCGGGGTGACGGTCATGTTCGCCACCGGACGCTCGATCCAGTCGGCACAGCCTTATGTGGAACAACTGGAGATGAAGTCTCCGATCATTACGGTGAACGGCGGGGAAGTATGGCGGCAACTGAACGATTTGTGGTACCGCAAGACGTTGCAGGCCGAAGTCGTCCGCCGGTTGCGGGAACTTGCGCTCGAACACGGCACGTGGTACTGGGCTTACGCTGTGGAAGGCTTGTATAACCGGGACCGGTGGATTGAAGATCCGGATACGGCAACGTGGCTGAAGTTTGGCTTTTTTTGCGAAGATATGACGGTGCTCGAAACCATCCGCAGGGAATTAATAACGTGGGAACGCCTGGAAATCAGCAATTCGCATCCGAAAAACATAGAGATCAACCCGAAAGGCATCACCAAAGCGGCCGGCCTCATGCGAATCTGCGAATGGATGGGGCTGGACATGTCGCAAGTGGTGGCGATGGGCGACAGCCTGAACGATATCCCGATGATCCGGGCGGCCGGCCTGGGAGTGGCGATGGGAAACGCCCAAGAGGCGGTGAAAGAAGCCGCCGATCTCGTTACGTTGACCAATACGGAATATGGTGTGGCGGACGTGATCTACCGATACGTTTTGTCCTGAAGGGATGATGAAACATAGAAATCATTGGATGGCTTATCGTAATTCTCCTGTTTATCATCGGGATGGCCGGGGCGGTGTACCCTGTACTTCCTGGAGCGTTGGCCATTTTTGCGGCGTTTTTCGTATATGGGTGGACGGTGAGCTTTGAACCGTTCGGATTCTGGTTTTGGTTCATTCAGACAGTGATCGTTATTGCCGTAACGGTTGCGGATTACGCTGCCAACGCCTTTGGTGTCAAGAAGTTTGGCGGTTCGCGCGCTTCCGTCATCGGCAGTACGATCGGCATTCTGTTCGGGCCTTTTGTCATTCCGGCGGCCGGTCTCATTCTGGGGCCGTTGATCGGTGCGGTGGCGGGCGAACTTCTTGCCGGCACTCCGCCTTCCAAGGCGTTTCGCGCAGGTGTCGGGTCGGTTGTCGGTTTTTTTTCAAGCACTGTAGTGAAAATCGTATTCCAAATGCTCATGATTGTATTGTTTTTCATCTGGGTGTTGTGACGGCGGGTGTTTTTCATTTGGGGATGGTGACGGGCGGATGTGTAATCCGGCAAACGTCCCCCGTTTTATGCCATATGTGGTGATGACCTCATGATTCCCGTTATTTTTTATGACCCAGCGATTTTTTATGAAGGAGTTGAAAGATCATGTCGATCCGCGTGACAGTCTGGAATGAACATGTGCATGAGAAGAAGAACGAAATCGTGGCTTCCCTTTATCCCAAAGGGATTCACGGAGCGATTGCCGAAGGGATCCGGCAATTCGGCCCGTTTGACGTGCGCACGGCCACCTTGGAAGAACCGGAACACGGCTTGACCGAGGAAGTTTTGGATCAGACCGATGTGCTGATCTGGTGGGGCCATACCGCCCACGACCGCGTGGAGGATGCCATCGTTGACCGGGTGCATCGCAAAGTACTGGAGGGCATGGGATTAATCGTCCTGCATTCCGGCCATTTTTCCAAAATTTTTAAGAAACTGATGGGAACGACGTGCAACCTGAAATGGCGCGAAGCGTCGGACAAAGAACGTTTGTGGGTGGTCGATCCCGCTCATCCGATCGCCGAAGGTTTGGGGCAATATTTCGAATTGGAAGGCGAAGAAATGTACGGAGAACACTTCGATATCCCCGCGCCGGACGAACTCGTCTTTATCAGCTGGTTTACGGGCGGCGAAGTGTTTCGCAGCGGCTGTACATACCACCGCGGACGGGGGAAAATCTTCTATTTCCGTCCGGGCCATGAGACGTATCCGACCTACCATAACCGCGATGTCTTGAAGGTCATTGCCAACGGGGTGAAGTGGGCCGCCGGCCCCCGCGGGGCTCAGCCGTATTACGGCAATTACAGGCCGTTGGAGCCTGTTAAAGAGAAATAACGCATTGCGATAAAAACAGACATAACCAACGAAACTTAACGAACGAAAAGAGGCTGTCGATTCATTGTGCAAAAATGAGTAGAAAGTGAAATGATTGCCTTCTGGCGAGTTTTGGATTTTCATTCCTTACCTTTTAATTTTTTTGTTGGATCAAAGAATGGAAAACAAGATGTTTGAGTTTTAGGAAGGCAACATTTCACTTCAAGCAGTATATTTTTGTACCATCAATATGCATCGACAGCCTCGAAAACTGCGATCAGAGAAGAGGTACTTGGATTTTGACAAAAGACTCTCTAGTAAAAGGCACACTTATTTTGACGGCGGCGGCGTTGATCGCCCGGATGCTCGGGGCGGTGCAACGGATTCCTCTCGTCTCCTTGCTGGGCGACGCGGGGATGGGTTCTTATACGATTGCTTTTAATATTTATTCGGTGCTGCTTGTCGCGGCGACGGCCGGAGTGCCCAGCGCACTCAGCAAGCTCGTTTCGGAACGCACGGCGCTCGGCCGCTATGCGGAAGCCGAACGCATTTACCGGGCTGCCGCCGTGTTCGCGCTGTTCGCCGGCGTATTGATGACGGCGCTATTGTTCATTGCGGCGCCCTATTACGCCGTTTACGTGGCGCAGGATCCCGTATCGGCAACGGCGATCCGCGCGATAGCGCCGGCGCTTCTTGTGTTCCCGCTCATCGCTGTCATGCGCGGCTACTTCCAGGGCCGGCAGCATATGATGCCCAACGGGCTTTCGCAAATCGTGGAGCAAATCCTGCGCCTCTTTACCGCCGTCGGACTCGCTTACGCCCTTCTTCAACTTGGTTACGGACAGGTCTGGGCGATTGCCGGCGCTTCCTTCGGCGGTGTCATGGGCAGTGTCGGGGCGATCGCGGTCATGCTGTATTTCGCTTGGAAATTGCGGCGGGAGGACCGTGCCAAGCAGGCGGAACGGGACGCGAAAGCAAAACGGGCTGGCACTGCGGGCGGACAAGGAAATTCGGCGCCGGAAACAGGCTTGACATACCGCCGAATTTACGCCATGATCTTCCGCAATTCCATACCGATTGTCATTTTTTCCATGACGGTATCGCTGATTTACTTTATCGATTCTTCGATCGTCATCCCGCTTCTGAAGGAACGGGAAGGAGCGGACCGCGCCGTGGAAATTCTCGGTATCCTCGGCGGCAGGGCGCAATCGCTGGCGGGCATTCCGGTCATTTTGGCGATCGCGCTGAGCCAGTCGGTTGTGCCGATCATATCGGCGGCTTATGCCAAAGGGGACCGGGAGCAGCTCAGTTCGCAAACTTCGAGAGCGTTGCAGATTTCCATTTTGAGCGGTTTGCCGATGGTTTTGGCCATTTGCGCCGCGGCTCTTTCGATCAACATCTTTATGTTCGGCAACGCGGACGGCACGCCCGTTATCATCGCTCTCACGCTCTCCGCGATGTTTCAGATCGTCATGCAGACATCGGGAGCGATCCTGATGGGATTGGGCGAAATGCGGAAACTTGTGTTGTTCGTGGCAATCGGCATCGCCATCAAACTGGCCGGCAGTTTTTTGTTGGCGCCCTGGCTGGGGATTTACGGCATTATTGCCGCAACGGCGTTATGTTTTGCGGTGATGACCCGCCTGAACTTGACCGCGCTGCGGAGTAAAGTGCCGTATGTGATTTTGGGCCGCAAGTGGTTCGGCGTTTTGGCCGCGACGTTCCTTGCCGCGTCTGCCGGCGTTTTGACCCAATGGGTGTTGCACACGTATGCGCAATGGTTCGGACCGCGTTTGAGCGCAGGTGTTCATGCAGGGACGGCCGGAACGGTTACGCTGGTGGCGTACGCCTTCCTGCTGCTTTCGTTCCGCGTAATGGCCAAGGACGATTTGCAGCGGTTGCCCGCTCCCGTCCGAAAAATGCTTCGCCTGTAAGCTTGATGTGGCGCCCGTTCATTCTTCAAGGCTGCAAAGCTCTCGGGAACAAAAGGATGAACGGGCAAATTGGCCGGTTTATTTCAATTTGCGGTTAAATTGTGATATTTTTCAACAATTTTGAAACTTTTCTAGCGATTTGACGTATGGTGACGTATAATTTTAATAGTGCTGAACCGAAATCATAGGTATTTCTGCAGGATGTCATTTTTACATCATTTTGGAGGTGTCATGGTTTTATGTTGAAACGGCACGGGAGAAAACTTTGGCTTCTTGCGCTTGGCCTTTTGTTGCTTCTGGCGACCGGTTGCCAGGCTGTCGGCGGCATCGATGTCGGGAAAGCAATGCTGAAAAGCCTGGAAGTAACATCCTACGAGGGCAACGCCCGGTTTTCCCTGGAATTGGCGGTCTCGCCGTCGGCGGAACTGGACGCTGAGGCCAAACAGGTCCTGGATGCTTTTAAAAACATATCTGTTACATTGAACGAGATCAAGCAGCAGGATTTTCGGACCGCTTCGATGGCCGGGGTTTTCAGTTTCGGCAAAGGGGATATCCCGTTTGAGCTTTCGCTGGCCGGAGAAAAACTTGTTCTGGATGTGGAAGGCGGCAAGAAACCGATCGTCTTGGATATGACGGCAACAGGGACCGGCGAATCGATACCGCAAACGTTTCTGCCGAATGAGTTGATGTACCAGAAATTCCAGGATATTGCCAAATTGTTGTACCAATTCATATTGGATAAAGCCGATAATCCGCAGGGAATCGGCGTGGAGCGGGTTACGGAAACCATAAACGGCGAAACGCTGCAGCTTGCCAAGGTCCATGTCGCAATGGACGGCAAACAACTGCAGGCGTGGCTGAAAGATTTCATCACGTCCGTCCTTGAGGATAAAGAGGGACTCAAAGAAGTGGTCGGCCAATTGTACGACCTGTTGGCCCCGCTTGTTGCCGAAGCCGCCAAGGAAAGCGGACAAAGCGATCCTTTCGCCGGCATGATGTCCAACCGGGAGATGGCCGTAACGTTCATCACTTCGATCGTCGAAAATGCCCTGACCAGCGCAGTCGTGGAACTGGACGGGGATCCGGCCAAAGGCAAAGAGCAAGGCGAAGGTCCGATCGGCGAAATCGTGAAGTCCCTGGCGATGGATCTTTACCTTGATTCAGACCTGAATACCCGCAAATCCTCTTTCGAACTGACGTTGGGGACGCCGATGGCCAAGGAGGAAGGCTTGCAGGAGATCAAATTGGCCGTGGTCCAGGAAATATGGAATATTAACGGGAATGTGCAGGCGGACCTGATCAGTGACGACGGCGGGTTCGTTGTAAATGAAACCGTGAAAGGCAAAGACTTTTTGAACAACTTCCAGGAAGATTCGTTGGTATACAAATTGTTGAAAGAAGATCTTCGCATTGACCGGCAAGTTGTCGTGCTGACGGTAATTGAAGATGAGTCGCAACAGGACAGATCGAATCCGTTGCCTTACATTTCCAAAAACGGAAATACGCTTGTGCCCGTCCGTTACGTCGTGGAGGAACTGGGCGCAGACGTGAAGTGGGATCAGGAAAAACAACAAGTCACCGTGACCGATCCGGAAACGCAAACCACGATTGTGTTGACGATCGGCAGCGATAAGGCGCTCGTAAACGGCCGGGAGAAAACGTTGCAGAGCCCTGCCGAACTGACGTATGGCACCACTTTTGTGCCGGTGCGGTTTATCGCCGAAGAGATGGGCGCGACAGTGGAATGGGACGGCGAATTGCGGATGGTCACGATCACGCGGGAACCGTAAAGGGATGATGGCGGTTCCTGGTAATCGAACTTGATATCAAACTTGTCCGCAAGACATCCGTATATAGGGTGATCCTTGAGCGATATATTCTGCTCGAGGTTCATCCTTTTTGTTTTATCGGCCGATTTGCTTTCCCTCCCCGATGCCTCCCTGGCTCCTCTCATTCTATTCCTTTCTCTTCTTTCGGCAAGATCACATTTCTAAGAGAATTCCAATTGGACAGCCTGGTCCAGGGCTCGTATGCCGGCTTCGCCAATTACCGCGAATTGCTCGGAAATGCCGTGTTCCGGCGGGCTGCGGCGAATACGTTGTTATTTGCGGCCATTAGCGTTCCGCTCAACATGATCTTGTCACTCGGGCTCGCAATGCTGCTTAACCGGAATATTCCGTTCCGGAGCGGGTTTCGCATTTCGTACCTGCTTCCGCTCGCCATACCGGCAGCTTCGGTGGTGCTCGTATGGCAAGCGATGTTCGATCTGCACGGGACGGTGAACGGGTGGCTTGCGCACTGGGGAATTGAGCCGACCGACTGGATGGAATCCCGGGCTGCGCTAGGCGTTGTGATCGTTGTCTATTTATGGAAAAACGTCGGTTACAACTCGGGTATTATCTTGCCCGCAGGGCATTGATCCCGATCCAGCAGTCGTGGGAGCAACAGCAACAATTTGTGGCAGACGCTTCGCATGAATTGCGCACCCCGCTTACCATCATCCAGACCCATTCGGAACTTTTGCTGCGCCGTCCGGACCGGAGCATTGAGCAAGAGAGCAAATGGGTGTCGACCATTTTACAGGAGGCGACGCGGATGAGCAAACTGGTCGGGCACCTGCTTACACTGGCCCGCTCGGATTCCAATCAGCTCGAAATAGAGCGGCGGCCGCTCCGACTCGATCAGGTGCTGCTGAAAGTAGTCCGGCAATTGGAACCGCTCGTGAAAATGAAAGAAATTATGTTGCGCGTTGACATTGACGGGCCGATCGATTGGCAAGCCGATGAAGAACGCTTGCATCAACTGTTCGTCATCTTGCTGGTAACGCCATTTAGGGACAGCCCCTTCTTGACTTGACGGATAAAAGCGTTTCACTGTAAGATGCACTTGATTTGACGGCAGGCATTCCAATTTATTCCGTCCGTGGAGGGGATAGAAGCATGGAAGAGATTATCAGGAAAGGGTCCGTTGTTTTGTTTCAGGGAGACAGCATTACGGATGCGGGGCGTTTGCGGGACCAGCCTTTTGATTTGGGACGGGGATATGTGTTGATGGCGGCGGGGCTGTTTTCCATGATGAAACCCGAATACCGGGTCACGTTTTACAACCGGGGAATCAGCGGCAACCGGGTCAAAGATTTGCGGGCCCGCTGGGAAGAGGATTGCATCGCCCTGAAACCGGATGTTGTGACCATTTATATCGGCATCAATGACACGTGGAGGAGGTACGACCGGAACGATCCGACATCTTTGGAACAGTTTGTCGAAGGGTATCGTGACTTGCTCGAGCGCACCGTCCGGAATTTGGATGCCCGGATTGTGATGATGGAACCGTTCGTGCTTCCCGTGCCGGAGGACCGCATTCAGTGGCGCGAAGATCTGGATCCGAAAATACAGGCGGTCAGGGAACTTGCCCGTGAATTCGGGGCGTTGCTCGTCCCGCTCGACGGGTTGTTCGCGCAGGCTTCCATGCGCGCTCCCGCAAGTTTCTGGGCGCCGGACGGCGTTCACCCTTCCGCCGCCGGACATGCGCTGATCGCGCACGCCTGGCTTCAGACGGTAGGCGTATCGTTGTAAGATCCCGTAATCCCATCCATTGAAAGGCCGCATTTTGGCCGCATGAAGGAGGTGCAACGGCATACATGGTGATAAAGTGGGACGGTCATACCCATACGAAATATTGTTGCCACGGTTCTCCGGCCGGTCAGGAGCAATATTTGGAGCGTGCGGTTGAACTCGGGTTTCAACGCTATACCATCAGCGAGCATCCTCCTCTTCCGGACCGGTGGGTGAACGATCCCCGTTTGATGGAAGAGCTTGCGATGCCGGAAGAGCGGTTGCCGGAATATATGGACTATGCGCTGCGCATGAAAGAACGGTTTGCCGGGCGGATTGAAGTGACCGTCGGTCTGGAATTGGATTACTTGCCGGGCGCCTTGTCCTATACGGAACGGATTGTGGACCGTTGGCATAAACAATTGGAAGATGTCGTGTGTTCGGTGCACTTTTTGCCCGGGGCGGGCGGCATGCGCTGCATCGATTTTACCGCGGACGATTTCCGGGAAGGACTGCTTGCTTATTACGGCTCGATGGATGCGGTCGTGGAAGAGTATTACAACCATGTGGAAGCGGCCATTGAATGGGCGGCACGGCTGCCCATGCGCAAGCGCATCGGACATATCAACCTGATCGAGAAGTTTCGCCTTGCCCTGCCGCCGATCGATGAGACGCGGATGGAGCGCCGTCTTCAGGAAATCGTGCCGAAGCTGGCTGCCGCGGGAGTCGGTGTCGATGTGAATACCGCCGGATTGCGCGTGCCGACGTGCGGCAAGCCTTACGTTCCGGCGTGGTTTTTGCAATCGTGCCGGGAGCAGGGCGTAGTATGCGTCTACGGTTCTGACGCGCATCGGCCTGAGCATGTCGGTTCCGGCTGGGAGTGGTACGAGGAGCACATGCCGGCGGGAGACGGTCGGGAGAAGACGGAACCCGGCGCATGACCATGCCCGTTTCGGTAACATTCCGCGATGGCGGCGCGTTTCGCATCGTGCAGATTTGCGGACACCCGTTGGGGACCGGGAAATGGGGAAGATGGGCGTTCACTGGCGTCACCGGCGCGGATGACCGGATTGCAACAGGGCAAGCGGGATTCAACAGCCGGCTTCGTCCGGACGACGGCACGACGATCAGCCAGCCTCCGCGGCACGATCCGGACGGGAAAGCAACATTTCGATTAAAAAGGCATATGTTTGCACCATCAACAGTGAATCGGCATCCTCTCAAACGGCGATGTCTGCGGAAACAGCTTCGGAAGACCGCGCGCGAAAAGCACGGCACCTTCGAAATTGCGATTTTTTTGCCCTGTATTGTGGAAAAGCGGTAACTCACATGTTACAATGTGAAGCATAGCACGTTGCCACTCTTTTTTGCACGTTTTATAAGACGTTGCCACTTTTATACGAAAGATGTAGGAGGATCAGAAGTTATGTCGGCTACTAACAAGTCCATTGAACAACTGGCAATCAATACGATCCGGACGCTGTCCATCGATGCCATCGACAAGGCCAACTCGGGCCATCCGGGTATGCCGATGGGTTCGGCTCCGATGGCCTATCAGTTATGGACCCGTTTTATGCGGCACAATCCGAGCAACCCGAAATGGGTGAACCGCGACCGTTTCGTATTGTCGGCAGGCCATGGTTCCATGTTGCTGTATAGCTTGCTTCATCTGTTCGGTTACGATCTGCCGTTGGACGAGATCAAACGTTTCCGCCAATGGGGCAGCCTTACGCCCGGCCACCCGGAATACGGGCATACCCCCGGTGTTGATGCGACGACAGGGCCGCTTGGACAAGGGATCGGCATGGCTGTTGGAATGGCTTTGGCCGAAGCGCATTTGGCCGCGACATATAACCGCGAAGGGTTCCCGGTGATTGATCATTATACCTATGCGATTTGCGGCGACGGGGATTTAATGGAAGGAATCAGCGGCGAAGCGGCTTCGTTGGCCGGACACCTGAAGCTTGGCAAACTGATTGTGCTGTACGACTCCAACGACATTTCCCTTGACGGCGATTTAAGTCTGTCATTCTCCGAGAATGTGCAGCAACGGTTTCAAGGTTACGGCTGGCACGTACAACTTGTGAAGGACGGCAACGATCTGGAAGCGATCAGAAAAGCGCTCGAGGCGGCACAGAACGATCCGCGCCCAAGCCTGATCGAAGTAAAGACGGTGATCGGATACGGAAGCCCGAACAAGAGCGGCAAAGGCGGGGAACACGGTTCGCACGGCGCGCCGCTTGGCAAAGAAGAGACGGCGTTGACCAAACAATTTTACGGCTGGCCTTTGGAACCCGATTTCTATATTCCCGAGGAAGTAAAGGCCCATTTTGCCGAGTTCAAAAAGCGCGGGGAAGAACAGGAAGCCTCCTGGAACGAGATGTTTGCCAACTATAAAAAAGCGTATCCCGAATTGGCACGCCAATTTGAAATGGCTGTAAACGACGAACTTCCGGAAGGCTGGGATGCCGAACTGCCCGTATACTCTCCGGAAGATAAAGCGATCGCGACCCGCTCTGCTTCGGAAAAAGCGTTGAACGCGATCGCCATCAAAGTGCCTTACCTGATCGGGGGATCGGCCGACCTGGAAACTTCGACGAAGACGAACATGAAAGTTTCCGGACGTCTAAGCCGGGATGACTACAGTCAACGCAACATTTTCTTCGGTGTCCGCGAATTCGCGATGGGTGCGGCAATGAACGGGATCAAGCTGCATGGCGGGGTGAAAGTTTTCGGAGGCACGTTCTTTGTTTTTTCCGATTACTTGCGTCCGGCCATCCGTCTGGCGGCCATCATGAAGTTGCCTGTCATCTATGTGTTTACGCATGACAGCATTGGCGTCGGCGAAGACGGCCCCACGCACGAACCGATCGAGCAACTGGCGGCGCTGCGCTCCATGCCGGGCATTACGGTGATCCGTCCCGCGGATGCCAACGAGACCAGCTATGCCTGGAAATATGCCGTAGAGAACAAGCAAGGGCCGTGCGCGCTCATCTTCTCGCGCCAAAACCTTCCGATCCTGCCGGGTACAGCGGAACGCGGCAAGGACGGTTTGGCCCGCGGCGCGTACGTATTGGCTGACGCGCCGGACGGCAAACCGCAAGCGATCATTATCGCCACGGGATCCGAAGTGCAACTCGCCCTTGCCGCCCGCGAACAGTTGGCAGGACAGGGCATTCAGGTGCGGGTCGTCAGCATGCCGAGCTGGGAGTTGTTCGAGAAACAGGATCGGGCATACAAAGATTCGGTGCTGCCGCCCGATGTGAAGGCGCGGCTGGCGGTTGAGATGGGCGCAACATTGGGTTGGCACCGGTATACCGGCGACGGCGGCGCTGTGATGGGCATCGACCGTTTCGGCGCTTCCGCCCCTGCAGGAATTATTATTAAAGAGTACGGATTTACTGTGGAGAATGTGGTGTCCAAGGTAAAAGAACTGCTCTCTTGATTCGCAAGCCCCCGAACTCCGCCGTTTCGCGGGTCGGGGGCCGTTTTTTTTCGGGTTTCATTTTGCCGGCGGACAAAACTTGCATTCAAACGAACAATTGAAGTATTCTAACTCTATGTACGGGAGAACATCCGGTTACGTACGACGAAAAGAAACAAGGAGGGGTTCATACATGGACCGCAAGCTGCGTTTTGATTACAGCAAAGCGCTCTCTTTTGTCGGGGCACATGAACTGGAGTATTTGGCCGAACCGGTGAGGCTGGCTCACGAGCAATTACATAACCGAAGCGGAGCGGGTTCCGACTTTCTTGGATGGATCGATTTGCCGGTCAACTACGACAAGGAAGAGTTTGCCCGCATCAAACAAGCGGCGAAACGCATTCAGTCGGATTCCGACGCCCTTGTCGTCATCGGTATAGGCGGTTCCTATCTCGGCGCCCGCGCGGCGATCGAAATGTTGTCGCATTCGTTTTATAACCAATTGTCCAAAGAAAAACGCCCGACCCCGGAAATTTATTTCGCCGGCAATAACATCAGCTCGACCTATATCGCGCATCTGCTGCAACTGTTGGAGGACAAAGATTTTTCGGTCAACGTGATTTCCAAGTCCGGAACGACGACCGAACCGGCGATCGCATTCCGGATTTTCCGGGAAGTTTTGGAGAAAAAGTACGGCAAGGAAGGGGCCAGAAAACGCATTTACGCGACTACGGACCGATCCAAGGGCGCCCTGAAGAAACTTGCCGTCGAGGAAGGCTACGAAACTTTTGTCATACCCGACGATGTGGGCGGCCGCTATTCGGTGCTAACTGCGGTCGGATTGTTGCCGATTGCGGTTTGCGGCATTGATATCGACGCGATGATGCAGGGAGCGGCGGATGCGAGACAGGCATATGCGAACCCGAACTTGTCGGATAATGAAAGCTATCAGTATGCCGCCATGCGGAACATATTGTACCGGAAAGGGAAATTGACGGAAATTCTGGTCAATTACGAACCGTCGCTGCACTACGTGTCCGAATGGTGGAAGCAGTTGTTCGGGGAGAGCGAAGGGAAAGATTTGAAGGGCATTTATCCGGCCTCCGTCGATTTCTCCACGGATTTGCATTCGATGGGCCAGTTTATCCAGGAAGGTTCGCGCCATTTGTTCGAAACGGTCCTTCAGGTGGACCGGGTACCGGAGGAAATCGTTATCGGCGCCGATCCCGACGATTTGGACGGGTTGAATTTCTTGAGCGGCCGTACCATGGATTTCGTGAACAAGAAAGCGTTCCAGGGCACCATGCTCGCCCATACCGACGGGGGAGTGCCTAACCTGATTGTTACGCTTCCGGACATTTCGGCGTATACTTTCGGGTATATGGTTTATTTCTTTGAAAAAGCCTGCGGCCTGAGCGGTTACTTGCTCGGCGTCAATCCTTTCGACCAGCCCGGCGTAGAAGCGTACAAGAAAAATATGTTCGCTTTGCTTGGCAAACCCGGATACGAGAAGGAGAAGGCCGAGCTGGAAGAAAGGCTGAACTCCTAGGGGCCTGTCCGAGGTTCTGGTGATATATTGGAAGCGGAACATGGGAAGATGCCTTAAGAAGCGACTTTGAAACGAACTGAAAGTGAAATGATTGTCTTCCGGCGAGTTTTGGCTTTCCATTCCTTACCTCTTACATTTTTTGTTGGATGAAGGAATGGAAAACAAGATGTTTGAGTGTTAGGAAGGCAACATTTCACGTTTAAAGGAAACTCAAAACGACGGAGCTTGGAGACATTTCCCATGTGCAGCTGGAAACTTTGCCGGACAGACTTTTTCCTTCGGTTTGTCCGGCAAACATCGTTTGGCAGTTGTTCAAAGCCTAAGGAGTTCGAATTCGACGAAGGAGTTCGGGACAACCGAGATCGTACGGGGAGTCGAGGGAATATGCTGGATCAGTACAAGACGATAGCCCGGGAAGCATCCGCGGAAATGGTGATCCGTAAATCGCGGTTTATCGGTCACGCGAAGCCTGTCGAGAGCGAGGAAGAGGCGCTTCAATTCATCGAGCGGATCCGGAAGGAGCACTGGAACGCCACGCATAATTGTTTTGCCTATGTGGTCGGCGACCGTGACCAATTCCAGAAGCAATCGGACGATGGTGAGCCGAGCGGCACGGCAGGCAAGCCGATTTTGGAAGTGATTAAAGCGCAGGAGCTGAAGAACGTAGTCGTTGTCGTCACCCGCTATTTTGGCGGCATCCTGCTCGGTGCGGGGGGGCTTATTCGCGCCTATACCGACGGGGCGGTCGCGGGCATTACCGCGGCGGGCGTCATTCTCCGCGCGCTTCACCGCGAAGTTCGGGTTACCATCGACTACACATGGCATGGAAAAGTGGAAAACGAACTTCGGAATCGCAACATGCGGATGGGAAACACGGAATTTGCCGACCGCGTCACACTCGTCTGTTTGCCGCTTGCGGCGGAAGCGGCATCGTTTGCGGCCTGGATGACCGATTTGACCCAAGGGCAGTCCGACATCGTGATGGGTGATACGGTATATTTGTCCCATCCGTTGACTGATGAAGGGCTCGCCGGCTCATGACACGCGTTTGTCATGAGGTTTGCGTTTCTAGAGTTGTTCCAATGCCTCTATGCGCTGCATGACCGAATATTCGTCGGGATAGATCATCTTATATTCGGTAAGTCCAACCACGCGGAACAGTTTCTGATAATGAGCGTTGAGCCCGAAGGCGAACGTTTTGTAACCGGCCTTGCGGCCGGTCCGGGACAGGCGGATTAAGATGGCGATTCCGGCGCTGTTAATATAGGGCATACCGGTAAAATTCAAAATAAGGTATTTTCCTTCCGGCCCCATCTCCTGATCCCATGAACGGCTGTGCAACATTTCCTCTTCAGCCGTTTTTGTCAAGTCGCCGTTCAGGTCAAGAACGATTCCCGAACCGAAATGGCGAATATTCATACGAAATGGAGTGTCCAACGAAACTCCCCCAGTTTTGTTTTAAAATTTCGCTCCTATGACTGTCCGGCTACAGTCCTTCCATAATCTGTCTCGTTTCCGGCATCGGAACGGTATTCAATTCTTCTTTGCATATTTTTTCAAATCTGGCGTACCAATGTTTCGCTTCCGCTATTTTTCCCGTCCTGACCAGCGCTTTTAACAATTCCTGATAGGCTTCCTCCTGCAAAGGAGTCACCGAAACCCATTCCGTAAAAAAATGAATGGCCCGCTCTTCTTCGCCCTTGATCATGCAGTATACGCCGAGACGCCTGAGCATGAACGACTGGCAGTCGGATATTTGCGTCTTAAACCGGTCCAGCCAGTCGATATAATGGATATCGGGCAGCAGATTGCCGTACATTTGCACCGCTTCTTCATACAGTTCGAGGGAAAGCTTGCGTTCCGTAATCCACAATTGGTTCCCCACATGGACATGGGTTGTGTATTTCTCAATATTGACCGCCATTTGCGCTCTTGGATTCTGTGCGCCTATTCTGTGCGGCCGGAAGTTTTTTCGTTACTCCACCCGCGTTCCATTCTCGATCAACCCGGGATCCGTCCTGGCTCTTACGCCGCCGTCGCCTGTATTGGTCAGCTTCCAGTCGGAATCAAATTTATAGTCCAGCAGGTAGATGTGCGTATCATCCGACCCGTATTCCCAGTCACTGGTAATGAGTTTCCCGTTCCAGGTGTAGGTATACGTGCCGTCTTCATAAATGGTAAGAATCCCTGCGTCGACACCGGTGATATATTGGCCGCCTTCACCGGTGGAGATACCGGTTCCGGGGACCCGCATCGACCATTTGCCGATAAAATAATCCGTTGATGCGCCGGTTGACTGATTCGGCTGGCTGCCGTTTTGGGATTGGTTTTGATCCGGGCTTGGGGAGGTGTCGTCTGTCCCCCGATCGTTTTGTTCCGGCCGCTTTCCGCTGTTTGCGGATTGGCTCTTGATCGTAATGGTTCTTGTGCGGTTGTCCTTCCGTTAACTGTCGCCGCCGAACTGTCGATTTTCAGGATCATTTTTTCCGTGCCCCGTGTAAGCGTAATGCTGCGTTCCTTCCCGTTCCATTCCACTTCGGCTCCGAGGGCTTCGCTGATGAATCGCAGCGGAACCATCGTTCTTTCGTCCTTGATCCGCATTGCCGCTTCCTGCATCTTCCAGAACGTAAGAGAAGAAGACTTTGCTAATCGACATTCCCGATTCCGGGAGGAACCGGTCGATGCGGATTTTCGCGTACGTTCCGTCGTGCAGGATGACGAGATAGACGGCTCCCGTTTCAATGTCCACGCTATTTACAAAACCGTTAAGATCGCTGTCCGTCGGATCTTCAAGATCTTCTTCCAATTGAAGAATGCCGTTTGCTCCCATGGCACCGTATTGGTTAATGATGATGTCGGCTTCCGGACGGTCATCGGTGACTTCCATGGTGGCCAAACTTAAGCTGCCGTCCTGCATGATATTTCCGCTCCAATGCAAAGTGAAGGGGTGAAGATTTTCATACACGCCCTGTCTGACTTCGCCCCAGGTTATTTTTTCGGAAGCTTGTGCCGGGTAAGCAAAGAAAAGCTGCAAAATCATCATCATTGCCAATACCCATGAGACGCCCTTTTTGTTGCCCAAATGATCACTACCTTTCACCGGGTTATCTGCGATTCAAGGAACATGATACTCCAACGCCCTTACAAACTTCTTACAAGTTTCTGCGATGGCGTGGAAAAACGGGTTTAGCGTTGATCCGGTGTTATGGAAAAACGGGTTGGCGTTGAGCCGTTCGGATGGCGGGTGGAGAAAACGGTTTTCGGAACGTTTCGTTATGTTGCTCTTGTTGGTCATGTTGAATGGGGTTCGGTCATATACTACAACTGGAAAAATATTCCCGCTTACCATGGCAAGGAGGAATGGGTGTGGCAAAAACATTTTCGATGGTTATCGGCTTTGTTTTTTTGTTCCTGGGCATTCTCGGTTTTTTCTTTGAACATCTGTTCGGCATTTTTCATCTGGACATCGTACATAATACGGTGCATTTGGCGGTCGGCATTTGCGGCGTGCTCGCTTCCGCCAAAGATTCCTATTCGGCGGTTTTCTCCAGGTTGCTCGGCATCCTCTTTTTGATCATTGGTTTGGCCGGTTTTTTCTCTCCGGACCTGTTCGGGCTTATGCATGTCGGGATTGCCGAAAACATCCTGCATCTGATCGTCGGCGCTTTGTCTTTGTATATCGGGTTCCGTTCCGTTACCGAGCAACCGCAAACCATTTCCAAATCCGCTTAACCGGGCCGTTGCCCTGACCCATTCTTTATCGGGGACAAAAAAGGGGATCGACGTCTGCGTTATGCGGCGGGGCTAATTCTTCCGGCACACTGGGCTGGAAGAACAGCCCCGTTTTATTTTTGATCCGGGACGGATCTCCAGCCGTATGATCCAAAAAAGTCCGCCGCGCGCTGTCCCGGTTCCCTTTCAGTATTTATCGCGGACGTTTGTATCCCGAGCGTAGTATCCCGGACGTTGTATCTCAAACGTTGTATCTCAAACGTTGTATCCCAAACGTTGTGTCCCAAACGTTTATCCCCAACGTGCCGTTTGTATGCCTACGTTTCAAGCCGTCGATGTTGTGCATCGGATGCCTTCGGTGCATGGTTGTGAACCGGACAGTTACCTTGTAAAATGATTTTTAGCCTGTTCATGGATGTATGGGCAGTGCCTGATCTTTCCTCTTGATTTTTCAGAGCATGCCGGCAGGTCTTTGATTCCATGAGATTTGAGGTGGTTGTTACGGCATGAATACGGCAAGATTCATGAAATCGTTTTGGCTGGTGCTGCTGAGCCTGGTTCTTCTGGCCGGTTGCGGTTTGCTTGAAAAGGATCCGCCAACCGAAAAAAGTTTGACCGGTTTTGAAGAAGTTGCCAATTACATCAAAACGCACCAAAAGTTGCCGGATAATTTCATTACAAAAGAAGAAGCGCGAAAATTGGGTTGGGACCCGAAAAAAGGAAATTTGCACGAAGTTGCGCCGGGAAAAAGCATTGGCGGCGACATATTTCACAATCGCGAAGGGAAACTGCCAAACAAGGAAGGAAGGATTTGGTACGAGGCGGATATTAATTATCGATCCGGCCACCGGGGGAAGGACAGGATCGTTTTTTCCAACGACGGTTTAATTTATAAAACGGAAGATCATTACCAAACTTTTGAACGAATGTATTAGACCTGAAAGCGGTAATCGCTTTGCGGTTCCTTCCCGGGGTAATGGCTTTTGAACAAATCGGGTAGACCAGCGAGGAGGAATAAATGTGAATCCGGAAAGTCACCGTGAGCGTTGCGAGGTTATACTGGACGGCAGCGAAATTGACAGTCCCGAACACCTTCATCAAGTGTTAAAGAAAATTTTGCAACTGCCTGACGATTACGGCAACAATCTCGACGCCTTATGGGATTGTCTGACGGGGTGGGTTTCTTTGCCGCTCACCATCCGTTGGTTGCATTTTAAGGAGAGCGAACAGAGACTCGGGAATTATGGCCAGCAATTGTTGCAACTTTTCCGCGATGCGGAAAAAGAGTTGGATGGGTTTCAGCTGCGGATCGAATAGCCGGATTGGCTTGAAAACGAGTATGGCCTCTGGCCCGGACGGAAAAGTTTGCTGTTGCGGCAAGATAGTGGAGTGGCCCGCCATATTTTTCTGCAGCCTATTGTTTCCCGTTGTAACCAATCGAATACATGATCTTGCGTTTTGGATAAGCCGACGGGAGAACCGCCGGCATTTTTTGTTCCAGCCGAATTTTATTTGCGGCGTCGGTTTACCTGTTCTGGCGGTTGGCCAAGTGTTGTTCGGCCATGCGGATCATTTCGCGCACCATGGCGCCTCCGATCTGCCCGCCGATTTTCCCGGCATGTTCCGTGCTCAGTTCACCGTTGTACCCGCGCTTAAGCGGTATGCCCAGCGAACGGGCCACTTCGTATTTGACGTTTTCCGGTTCATTGATGTTGACAGGATACCCTTCATTCCTCATCACCTGCGCTTTAAACGTTTCCAGGCCTTGCGCCGCATAAGGAACAACGGGCCTCCGGCTTCGTCGCCTTGCCAAACTGAATCACCTCCTGGAGAGCTCCGAATTTTTTTAGTTGAACTCCCTATCCGTAGGTTGCGCCACCGGCCCTGTCATATACCCGCAGGCGGCTCGAAAGATGGCGGAATGAAAGGGATTTGCCGGCGGAAAATAAACCGAATGTTGCATGAAAACTAGCGGGCGGGCCGAGGAGATCGCAGACCGTGATTGCCATGGCGGAAAAGGATGCGCAACAATCTGAAACCGGTTATGCGAATCCGCAAGCTTATAGGGGATAATGACCAATCTTCATAGCGCGTAGGCGGTCAGCGTTTGCCCCGATATGGATATTGGGCGCGGGTGATTGGCGTGGATATTGCGGTCGTTGACTAAGGGAAACCCGTAAAAGGGCGGCTGTGGTTTTCCAAGATTGGCGCGGATCATTTGATCGTTGACTGTATTGAAAACCGAACTGTATTGTATAATGGAAAAGAAAGGCGGAAAAAAATTGCAGAACTTGATTTCCAATTTTGTGAGGAAGGTGTAATGGAATGGCCATACCGCAAGAGGGACAGTTAGCCCCGGCATTTACGCTTCCGTCTTCAAACGGGAAGCAGGTCTCGCTGGAGGATTTTCGCGGGAAACAGGTTGTTTTGTATTTTTACCCCAAAGATATGACTCCGGGGTGTACCAAAGAATCGTGCGAATTTCGCGATTACAACCCCGAGTTTGCCAAGCTGGATACGGAAATTGTCGGCATTAGCCCCGACGATTTGACGTCCCACAATCAATTTATTTCCGAGTACAGCCTGCCTTTTCAGTTGTTATCGGATGTCGGCCATCAAGTTTGCGAACTGTACGGAGTTTGGAAACTGTTGACATGGAACGGGCAACAATTCATGGGTGTGGAACGATCCACTTTTCTGATCGACCGGCAAGGCACGATTGTGAAGGTATGGCGCGGAGTGAAAGTGGACGGTCATGTGGAGGAAGTGTTGGAAGCGGCCAGATCGCTGCAACGGTAGCGCTCCGCGATTCCCGCACAATCGGTTGACACACCGGCACATTCCAATTGGCCCGTCATTGCGGGGATATCATGCCTGCACTTTCTTAAACGCACCTGGTTGATACGGGGATATAGACCGGTCGATTCCAAAACTTACATATTCAATCCCTGGACGAAAAAAGGTAAAATGTGAAAAACTGCGAAAGCGCAGTTTTTATCCCCGTATTTTCCAAATTAGGAACGAATTCCTGCGATTGTGCAGGATTTTTTTTCGCTATTGGTGAAAATGGGCGAATTGGAGAAAAATAACTGCAGATTTTCAGGCATTTGCTCGTATTGTACGTTAATGCCAAGAAAAAAATGTAAAATCGCAGGCTTTTTGCCACGATACGTTACGCGACCTTATAATGGATTTATAATTAATAGATTTATAGAGACTGTCGATTCACTGTTGGTAGTGCAAAAATATAAGGGGTTACGTGAATATTGCCTTCCTAACACTCAAACATCTTGTTTTCCATTCCATAAACCGACAAAAAATGTTAGGAGGCAAGAAATGGAAATCCAAAACTCGACGGAAGGCAACTATTCACTTTCTGACGAATTCGCACAATAAATCGACAGTCTCTTATAATCCGTTTGCCAGGCTTGTCAATATGATTGGGCATTATTCGGCCGGTCAGGCTTGTGATGGAAGTGATCAGGTTTTTGTGATGGAAGTGATCAGGTTTTTGCGATGGAAGTGATCAGGTTTTTGCGATGGAAGTGATCAGGTTTTGGGTGCGGACAAAGAAGGAGGAGGGCGAAGGCCATCATGCCCGTTGACATATATCCTTTGGGTGATTCGGCGGCCGTCATTCAATTCGGAAATACCATAGACCCCAAAACGCACGGAAAGGTGATGGCGATGGCGGCGCTTTTGGATGAAGAACCCCTTCCCGGAATGATTGAATATGTTCCCGCATTTGCTTCGATTACCGTGTTTTTTGATAGCTTTCAAATCTTTCGTGCCCATTTCGGAAAGACGAGGTTAAACAGGGATGCGGGAATGGTTTCGCCCTTTGAAATCGTAAGCGGCTGTTTGCGGGAAATGGCCGGAAGACTGGTGGACAATACGGAACGCGAGCCGTTGCGGGTTGAAATTCCGGTATGTTACGGCGGGGATTTGGGACCCGATTTGGAGACGGTGGCCGACTATCATGGGCTTAAACCGCAAGATGTCGTCGACATTCATTCCGGCGGTGAATATCTCGTTTACATGATCGGTTTTGCTCCGGGATTTCCTTACCTTGGAGGGTTGCCGGAGAGCATCGCCACACCAAGAAGGAAAACGCCGCGCTTGTCCATTCCGGCGGGAAGCGTTGGAATCGCGGGGAGGCAGACCGGGATTTATCCGATCGAGACGCCGGGCGGCTGGCAATTGATCGGGAGAACGCCGCTTCGATTATTCCGTCCGGGGCAAGATCCGCCGACGCTCCTTCGGGCTGGACAAACGGTGAAATTTGTGCCCATTTCCCGCGAAGAGTTCGATAGGTGGAAGGATGAAGTCCGTTGAGCATCGAAGTGATCAAACCGGGATTATTAACCACCATTCAAGATTTGGGCCGTTTCGGTTTTCAGAAATATGGCGTGATCGCCGGCGGGGCCATGGATTCTTTCGCTTTGCGCACGGCCAACATGGCTGTCGGCAATCCTGAAGGAACTGCTGCTCTGGAAATCACTCTGACCGGTCCGGTCCTGGCGTTTCGGGAGGAGGTAATGATCGCCGTATGCGGCGCGGATTTGTCTCCGAACATCGGCGGTGTCGGCGTGCCGATGTGGCGTCCGGTGTTAGTCCCCAAGGGCAGCACCTTGAGCTTTGGGGAGCCCGTAGCCGGCTGCAGGGCGTATTTGGCGGCTGCAGGCGGATTTGAGGTTGCGCCAGTTATGCTCAGCCGTTCCACCTATTTGCGGGCGGGAATCGGCGGATGGGAAGGACGTGCATTGCGGGAAGGGGACCGCCTCACGATCGGCAAACCGACCGGGCTGGCGAAAAAAATAATGTCCCGGTTGCCGTCCGCATCGGAATCTTTCCCTTTCGCCGCGGCTTCCTGGCGGATTTCTTCGCACATGTTGCCGGCAACGGCGTACGGCCGGGGACGGGACAAGGTCGTTCGGGCGCTTCCGGGTTCGGAGTTCGGCCGTTTCGACGAGCGGGGGAGGAAATCATTGTTCAGCGAACCTTTTCAGATCCTGCCGCAATCGGACCGAATGGGATATCGGCTTGCGGGCCCCGTTCTGCAACTGTCGGAACCGCTGGAGATGATTTCAGGGGCGGTCGCTTTCGGCACGGTGCAAGTGCCTCCCGACGGCAATCCCATCGTGCTGATGGCCGACCGCCAAACAACGGGCGGCTATCCGAAGATCGCGCAAGTGATTACCGCCGATTTGCCCATTCTGGCACAAGCGCGTCCGGGTGATTGGATCCGTTTTCGGGAAGTGTCCTTGCGGGAAGCGGAGGAACTGCTGTTCATCCGCGAATTGGAGTTTGTTTCGCTGAAAAAGGGGCTGGAGACGAAATATCGCTAGGAGGCGGCCCGGCGTACGGGGAAAGCAACCGGTTCCGGGCGGCAGGAAAGTACTTCCGATCGATACTTCAGGGAGTAAACAACCGGGAGCCGTTTGAAAATGACTGTTTTAGTCCGGAAGTGCCGCTTTAACCTGGAAGTGACCTCTTTAGTAAGGAAATGGCCACTTTAAGTGGAAGTGACCTCTTTAGTCGGGAAATGATTGCTTTAGTCTGGAAATAACCGTTTTAGTCCGGAAATGCCGCTTTAGCCTGGAAATGGCCGCTTTCAGGTCGGACGTGTCGGACGTACGTCAAACGGACATTCGGCGATCAAGGAGGAATCTGTCTGTATAGCGTGGATCTGAACTGCGATATGGGAGAAAGCTTTGGCGCATATAAGTTGGGTGCGGACGAAGAAATGTTGAACTATGTCACTTCCGCAAATATTGCCTGCGGTTTTCACGCGGGAGATCCGGCGACGATGCGCAAAACCGTACGGCTGGCGCTGGAAAAAGGCGTGGGGATCGGCGCTCATCCGGGATTGCCCGATCTCATCGGATTCGGTCGCAGGGAGCTGGATATTTCCCCTCGGGAGGCGTACGAAATGGTCGTATATCAAATCGGCGCGTTGGAGGGGTTTGTCCGCTCCGAGGGAGGCGTCATGCGGCACGTGAAAGCTCACGGCGCATTGTACAACATGGCGGCGCGCAAGCGGGAGCTGGCCGATGCGATCGCCGAGGCGGTGTATAAGGTGAATCCCGAACTTGTATTATTCGGACTGGCCGGAAGCGAATTGATAGCCGCCGGGAAAAAGCTTGGGCTGCGCACGGCCAGTGAAGTGTTTGCCGACCGGACCTACCAGCGGGACGGAAGCTTGACTCCGCGCCATTTGCCTGATTCGCTCATCACCGATGACGATCGGGCAGTCCAACAAGTGATCCGCATGGTGACAGAAGGAAAAGTCATGACGCAGCAAAATGTCGATATCGATATTCAAGCGCAAACGATTTGTATACATGGCGACGGACCCCATGCTCTTCTTTTTGCCCGCAAAATCGCCCAATCCCTTACAGAAGCGGGCATATCGTTAAGGGCAGTGTTCTGACCGGCGCCACTCAGACGAAAAAGGGCTGTTCGTGCCAGGGAAGGCACCAACAGCCTCTTTCATCTCGTCCATGGAAAAGGGAGAAAATTCCTTTCCAGAAGAAATCTTTACCAGAAGAAACCGGGGGAACCGAATCCCGGATTGCCAAAACCGAAACCAAAACCGCCAAAGCCAAACGGGCTGGTTCCGATCGCGAGAAGATCGAACAACACGAGCGGGATAAATGCGCTGGTCTTCGCCATATTTTTTTGCGGCAAAGCAATGGTCAACGTATTGCCCTTCATGCGCGTGAGCTTGCCGAAGACGACGGTGCCGTCTTTTTTGACGGCATAGACTTGTTTGCCGACCAGCTGCTTCACTTTATTTTTTTGTGCCATCAAGTTCATGCTTCCACCTCCTTTGAAGGGAAAATTTGAGAATGTTCCGTTCTGTATTGTATGTCGAGGCAGACAAGTTGGTATGGTTGGATGGCAGTAGAAAATTGCGGATACGCTTCTTGATCTTGCGGTTCATGGTTTTCGCATTTTTTTCAATTCTTTCACAGAATAAAACGTGCCTCTCCAGTACATCCCTCTTCGGATCAAAATGAGAGCCACCGAGCGGATGATGACATATCCGAACAGCAACACATTGATGGGAAAAAGTACCGCATCCGTTCCGGACTCGCCGGTAAACCGGCGCGTATGCATCACGTAAAGCGCCAGCATAATGGCGATCGACAACATGTACCAGAAACGCGGCCATCCGCCTATCCACCAAACGGCGACAAAGGGAACGAGGAAAAACGCCCATTGGGCCGCCAGAGCCGCTATAACAAGCGATATCCGGTACCCAAAACCGGAAAACACGTTTTTTTCCATTCCGCGGATCGCTTCTCCCAGATTGGCATACCACTTCACCCGGATCCATTCGCTGCCGAGCAGGATCCGTTGCCGCAAGCCGAATTGTCTGACCCGTTTTCCCAACTGCAAGTCGTCGTCGGGACACATGGCTATCGCTTTGTGGGTCCCTATCGTTTCATACGCGTTTCTCGTTATCAGGTTAAAAGCGCCAATTCCCATTCCCGTGCCTTTGCGGGCGTCGAGGTTGGAGCGCCATGGACGGAATGCCAAGTTTAAACAAAATATAAACATATGGACAAACGCCTGAAGCGGAAAACTCCGGGAAATGAGGGCCGGCGCGAGGGTAAGATGGTCGATCTCATGCTGTTGCATATACGTCACCGCCGCCCGGATCGTGTCGGGGTGAAAAAGCACATCGGCATCGGTAAACAACAAATATTTTCCTCTGGCCTGCAAGTAACCTTGGTATAAAGCGTGGTTTTTTCCGAGCCATCCCCGCGGCAGATGGGTGATATGTATGACGCGCAGGGGAATGGGAAAGAGGTCTCTTCCTTGCGACCATTCTTTCAGTTGTTCCAGCCGTAACCCCGTTTTGTCCCGAGAACGGTCATTGATCGCGATAATTTCCATCCTGGGATACGTCTGATCCAGCAAATGGCGGATCGTATCGGCAATATGAAGCTCCTCTTCTTTTGCCGTAACGATAACGGAAACGAGAGGGTGACGTTCCGTATTGCCATCCCCGCTTCCTCCCGCATCGGGCGGCAGCGGGGTCACGGCGCGAAACGCTCTGACGCTGTCCGCAAGCAACAGTAACCAGACGCAAAGGGTAGCGGCTGCAAAGAGGTGCCAAAATTCGGTCAAAGTCTCCCCTCCAGTCTCAACGTAAATCCGTTTTAAGATGAATCTGTTCCCGACGTGAAACGCGAATCCGTTTCAACATGAACCTGGTCCCGACGTGTAACATGAATCGATTCTCAACGTGAACCGGTGCCAACGTGATGCCGGTTGCAACGGGCCCCTTTCAGTTGAGAAGATTCCTCTTTGCGAAGATTCTTTTTTTAAGAGAATTTATTTTCAAGCATGAAATCTTTTTTTGTCAAAATTATACCATCCGGCCGGAAAGGGCGGCAAACGCTGGGGACAAGCCACAACCGAGACCCGAAAACAGGGGAAGCAACCATTTTTTCTTTCAAAAAAAGTTGATGCGGAATGGGGAATGATGTGAAATGTGAGAGGTTTTGAATGTTTGAATGAGAGATGATGATGGGAAATGTTGTGGATCAGGCCGACTATGGGCCATTATTTTTTTGATGCGGGTACGTTCTTTCAAAATATAGTATAATCATAGCGTTGACATCAAACAGGAATAAGTCCGAGAATCAAACAGAAATGAAACGGTTGAAAACGAGGAATTCTTTTTTTGGGAAAAGGAGATGGTGTCATGATTGAAAAAATCGAGCATATTGGTGTAAAGGTGAAAGATATGGATGTGTCGATCAAATTTTACACCGAGGTTCTTGGCATGAAACTGATTAGCCGGGAAAGACTGGAAGACGGGGCGGAGCTGGGATTTTTGGCTATGCCGGGCACCGAAAATGTGCAGATCGAACTAATCGGCAGAGGCCATGACGGATTGCCGGACGATGCGAAGGTACATCATATCGCTTTCACGGTAAGCGATATCGAAAGCGAATTGGACAAGCTGCGAAAGCATGGGGTTCGTTTGCTGGACGAAACGCCCCGGACGATTTTGGGCGGCGTGAAAATCGCTTTCTTCTTCGGTCCCGACGGGGAACGGCTTGAATTTTTTCAACCCAAGGGCAAGTAATTTGAAGTAAACAGCCACTCTTCGTCTTTTCCTTGAATACAATGCAATGATCAGGGCATTTGTACAGAAAGGAGAAGACGGATGGCGGAAAGTACGAGCTATGCGGCGGAAATTGTCACAAGGAAGCTGGTCCGGCCGCGGCTTCACATTGTTTATCCGCAGGTCGGACGTTTAAAGAACACCGTTGCGCAGAAAGTCATCAACTTTGACATACAACGAAAAGTGTACGAATTGATTGCCAAACAAGGCTATGCGAAAGAACCGCGGATGGAAGTGACGGGCGATTACGAGATTCAACTTCATCAAAAAGGGCTGGTCAGTCTGACCCTGGAAAATTACGCTTATGTTCAGGGCGCAGCTCATGGGTTAACGTTGCAAAGCGCGGTAACCGCCAATTTAAACGATGGCCAAATCTATCGTTTGAAAGATTTGTTCCGTCCTGAAAGCGATTATAGAGCTGTTGTATCCGACATCATCAAAAGGCAAATCAATGAAAAGGAGATTCCGCTGATCAATGAGTTTCATCAAATCGGCGAGGATCAGGATTTCTATGTAACCGATACGGCGGTTGTCATTTTTTTTCAAGTGTACGAATACACGCCTTATGTATATGGAAATCCCGCTTTTCCAATTCCGTTCGGGGAATTGCGGGAGATCATCAGCAAGACTGGCCCGCTGCCCCGGCTGATGAAATAACCCGGTTTACGCACGGGGGGGTTGTCCCTTCAGCAGAATTATCCGCAAACAAGGGCAAAATACGAGTAGAGTGAAGGGCTGGGCGACCAGCCCTTCACTCTACTGCACAAACCGTTCAATGTCAGGCATCATTAAATACTCAACCACAAATACTCAACTGCAGCTTAACCGCCAAATGCATCGCGGAACGACCGTTCCAGCTTGGAGGGCTCCACTCCCCATAATTCGGCGATATGCGGGGCTACGTGTTCCGCCCACCAATCGGCCAGCTTTTTGCGGTTACTTTCGTTTTCCGCAATCCACGGCAAATTGGCCAAAACTTTTTGAAAATAATATTGTTCCGCTTTGCTCATTTGTTCGGGCGGCACCCAAATGTTCAATCTTTTTTGTGTGCGGTACAATTCTTTATTGCAAGCCCTGCGTATTTGCCGGGCGTTTGGGAATGGTCTGGCGTGCTTCTCGTTTTGCCTGAGCGTCATTCGGCTCCACGTCCCCCATCTTTTTCAGTTTACGCATAGGAGAGAGAAAATGCACCCTGCCAATGGCAAGTGCGTCTCATCACTCTCCCATTCAATGTATGCAAGGCGAGGGTTGCGGGCCACAAAGCGAATGACGGTTTAGCATCCTGCCGGGCATTGGCGTTTGTATTCGTCGGGGCGTGGCGTCTGAATCCGGCCGAGCATGGCATTTGTATTCGGCAGGGCGTGACGTTTGAATCCGGTTGACCATGGCGTTGGAATCAGGCGAACGTGGCGTCGGTATCCGGCTAAAGCATGAAGCGGACGGCCTCAATCGACGACGATATAGCCGATCATGGGACCGTTGTGGTTCCGATCCGGGTGGCTCAGACATATGATCCGGTAGATCCCTTCCTTATCGGCGGTGAAAGTAACCGTTGTCTCCCGGCCTTTTTTCACTTCTCCCCGGACGTTTAATCCTTCAATAAAGAAGGGATGGCTGTCACCGTTTATACCGAGAATATGCAGCTCGATGCGCTCGCCTTTGTTGACGTAAATCGTGCCGGGATCCCAGCGGTACGCCTCCAGTTCCGTACCGTCCGGCAGTGTGGTTTTGAATTCCCCCGTGACGAGATGAATCATTCTCGTTTGTTCTGCCGTACCGCTCACCGCCTGGATTGCGCCCCACCTTAAACTCACGGCGCCGAGAACCAAAAGAGCGGTTACAACAAAGATCAGGATAAGCCTTTTGCGTGAAATAAACAAAATTTTTGGCATGCTTGTTTTCTCCCTTCCCGTTTACTTCCCATTTATATGTATCTTCCCGGCCGGACATGCCTTTTTTAGTCCGTCAATGTATGAAAGAAATGATCTACGAAAGACATAATCTCGTGTGAAAGAAATGATCACGTGTGAAAGAAATAATCGCGGAAAATATGGTCCGCATGGCGCAAATGGCGACCTGCACCCCGCTTTTTGTATCCGTCATCCATATGAAATCTGTTATCGCGAAGGCCAGGAACCGTTCGAGAATGCCGCTGCAGTGTCCCGCGTCAATATGAAATCTGTTATCACGAATAGCCAGCGCACGTTCCAATATGAAATCCGTTATCACAATGTGAATGCCCTCTGCTTTGACGCGACAACGGTTGTCTTTGATTCCATGCTTTTTTGATTCCATGCCTTTTGATTCCACGCTTTCTCCATCGTCACACGGCCGGGAACCCGGATCGCTGGGAATAGCGGGAAACCGGAGACTGTCGATTCATTGTGCAACATCGTCAGAAAGTGAAAAGATTGCCTTCCGTCGAGTTTTGGCTTTCCGTTCCTTACCTCTTTCATATCTTTGTTGGATTAAGGAATGGAAAACAAGATGTTTGAGTGAAGGAAGGCAACATTCACGTAAAGCCGTATATTTTTGCATCATCAACAGTGAATCGAAAGTTTCAACCGGATCGCTAGGCGGCATTCGGAAGGCTGAATTGTTAACCGGTATAGCGGAAGTCCGGATCGCTGGCTGGAATAGAGGACATTATGATAGAATAGGGTAGGTGAAATCCTGGCCGGTTTCGGAAATCACTCGAAAGTGGGAAGAGGAATGGAACAACTGATTCACTTTATTTTGACCTGGTTGGAAGAGCTTGGCGCCTGGGGAGTCTTAATCGGCCTCATGATCGAAATCATCCCGAGCGAACTCGTGCTCTCTTATGCCGGTTATCTCGTCCACCGCGGCACCCTGACGTTTACTGAAGCGGTACTATTCGGAACGGTTGGCGCAACGGTCGCGCAGCTGTTTTTATATTGGATCGGAAAATACGGAGGAAGGCCTTTTTTGGAAAAGTATGGGAAATATTTGTTCATTAAGCAAAAACATATCGATCTGACCGAAAACTGGTTCCGGCGTTATGGAGCGGGAGTCATTTTTACCGCGCGGTTTATTCCCGTCATGCGTCAGGCGATCTCGATTCCGGCCGGCATAGCGAAAATGCCGCTGTGGTTATACATATTGTATACGGCACTCGCCTCCGTACTTTGGGCGGTTTTGTTTATTTATTTGGGAAAAACGCTGGGCGAGAACTGGGAGCAGATCCATGAGTATGCCGCACCTTATTTGGAACCGGTCATCTGGGCGGCGGTCGGGCTGTCTGCGGTCTATTTCGGATATAAAATTTACCGATTCCGTTCCAAGAAAAGCCGCGATCACGGAGATCACGGAGATTACGGATATGCGGGAGAACAGGATACGGCTCACCAACTGCGGTTTATCGGCGGGGAATACCGGGTATTGAATCATCGCCGCGTAAGCACCCGCACAGGGGTGCAGGAGATCGACCATGTGGTGATCGGCCCGAACGGAGTGTTTCATATTGATTCGAAAAACTGGTCGGGGGAAATCCGCTTCACTGAGCACGGTGTCGAGCGAAGCAAGGACGGACAGCACAATGTGGACCCGACAGCGCAGTTATACCGCCACGAATATGTGCTGAAAGAATTGTTGCGCGCCAATCATCTGAAAGCGGATGTTGTCGGGATTATTTGCTTTACGCACAAAGATTGCACAATCATCGGCAAAAGTCCGGCCTTTGCGACGTTAAAGCTGGACCGTTTGCTGCATTTTATTAAAAATTACCGGCCCAAAACGCTGCTGAACCCTCAGGAGGTAAAATTGATCGCCGAATTGATCGAGAAGCACAGCACCCCAAGCCGGTAGAACTCATGCGGGAAACAGCTTTACATAGAAAATGTGCCCATTCACGCTTACACCCGCGATGGCACTTCCGGGAAGAAATGATTTTTGTTTCGAGGGAGACTGCATATTTATGGAGACTTTTGGGTGAATTTGTTACAATGGTTTTATGAGCGCAAAGCGGTTTTATGACGCAAAGCGAAATGACACAAGCGAACGGAGGAGGGTTTGCAATGAGCAAAAATTTGGCACACAAGCTGGATGCCGGTCTGACACCTCAACAGTTTATGGACGGAATGACGAAAAACCGGGAAAAGTTCCGCGAATATTACGACGGGTTTACATGGAACGAGGAAGACAAGGCGTTTTTTGAATCGCTCAACGATCGCGATGATCTGCGTTGCCTGATTCTGGCTTCCGACTGGTGCGGCGATGTGGTGCGCAACGTGCCCGTTGTGTTCCGCGCTTTGGAAAATTCGGGGATCCCGGTAAGAGTGCTGATTATGGAAGAGCACACCGATGTGATGGACCAGTTTTTGACAATGGGCGGAAGAGCGATTCCGATTGTCATCTTTACCGACACCGGCGGGCATGTGCTCGGGCAATGGGGACCGCGCCCCAAGCACGTGCAAGAGGTCATGACGAAATTTAAACAGGAAAATCCGGACCGCAACGCTCCGGATTACGAAGAGAAAATCAAGGCCGTGCGGGCAGAGATGGCCCAGCGGTATGGCGAAGGGCTCGGCTATCAGGCCGTCATCGTGAAAGAATTGCGGGAATTGATATCCGGGTTCTAACGTACGGTACCGCTCCGCCAATGATTTAGGGCGGCGATCGGGCGGGGAAACTTCAGCCTAACATTGGGATGAGATGGTGAAAACATTGTTACATATAGAAACCTTCATACTGGGACCGCTTGCCACGAATGCTTATCTGATCACGGGACCCGACCGCCGCAAGGCGGTCATTATTGACCCCGGGGTAAACCCCGCAAGCTTGATTGAACGGATCGAGGGGCTGGAGATCGAGGCGATTTTGTTGACGCACGCCCATTTCGACCATATTGGCGGTGTCGAAGAAATTCGCAAGATCAAAGGCTGTCCGGTATATATTCATGGCGCGGAGGCGGATTGGCTGACCGATGCCGCCAAGAACGGCTCTTTGATGTGGCCGGATCTGGGAGGCCCGGTGACGGCCGGCCCGGCGGAACATATTCTGGAGGATGGCCAACTTCTCAAGCTCTTGGGCATGGAATGGCAAGTATTCCATACGCCAGGCCATTCTCCGGGGAGCGTCAGCTTCCATATCGGCGACTTCCTGTTTGGAGGGGACGTGTTGTTCCGGCTCTCTGTCGGGAGGACGGATTTGCCCGGAGGAAGCATGCGGGAGCTGTACGAATCCATACATTCCAAACTGTTTACGCTTCCCGATCATGTGCAGGTATATCCCGGTCACGGACCGCAGACGACGATCGGATTCGAAAAATTGAACAATCCTTATGTTTAGCTTGAGATGTTCAGCTTGCGGCGTTTTAGCTTGCGGCAGCCAGGACCGGACATGAGAAAATTGGGCGTTTGTTTATTTTTCAACCTATGGGTAAATACCGTGTTCCCATTAGTCATCCCCCCATAGACTAATGATGTAGTACATTAGCAGATGTGTTGTGGCGGACGAGTGAAAACACAAACGCTGCTAAGCAAGGCAAAATAAGCGGTTCCGCGAAAGGCGGAATTGTTGGGAGGTGCTGAACAAATGGAACATGGAATGCCCAAGTACATGTCCAACATTTCGCCGGTGAATATCAATCCACCTGCTCCGGCTTCCTATTATCCGACTGCGGTACAGCCGGTTTATTACGATAATATGCCGGCGCCAAGCGCGCCCCTCGTCGCTCCTTATTACTGTCACGCGCCGCGGCCTTTTTACGGATTACCTTGGGCGGTTATTCTCGTATTGTTTATACTGCTCGTGATTATTACCCGGCCCTGCGGCTGCAAGTTGTCACATGGGAAAAAGTGATTTTCCGTAACGGGCGCCCCCTCTCTGCAAATCCTCACACATCGTTCAATAAGGTGTGAGGATTTTTTTGTTTTTAAGATGTATAATGAAATGGAAGACGACAAACAATGACAATTCCCCTTTTACGACATTTTTCCTAAATTAAAGAGGTGTTTGGCATGATGAAGGCCGTACTGTTGAAAGAATACGGCGGCCCGGAAGTAATGTACATTGGCAATCATCCGGAACCTGTGATGACAGAACGCGATATTCTGGTGGAGGTCAAGGCCGCCGGAATCAATCGTGCGGATCTCCTGCAACGCCGCGGCTTCTATCCTGCCCCGCACGGCGCATCAAAAATTCTTGGGCTGGAAATGGCGGGGGAAGTATTGGAGGTAGGATCGGATGTCACCCAGTGGCGGCCGGGAGACCGGGTATGCGCCTTGCTTCCCGGCGGAGGCTATGCGCAGCGGGTGGCCGTTCCGGAAGAAATGGCCATAAAGCTTCCCGATCATTTCACTTATGAACAAGGAGCGGCGATCCCCGAAGTATTTTTGACAGCTTATTTAAATCTGTTTCGATTGGGCAGGCTGAAGTCCGGACAAACCGTGCTGGTGCATGCCGGAGCGAGCGGGGTAGGCACAGCGGCCATTCAGTTGATCCGTGAGGCGGATGCGCGCGCGATCGTCACGGCGGGCTCGAAGAAGAAAATTGAGCGTTGCCTCGAATTGGGGGCCGCAAGCGGCTGGAACTATCACGACGGCTCTTTTGCCGATTGGGTCAAGGAACAGACAGGCGGCCGGGGGGCCGATATCATTTTGGACTTTGTCGGGGCGGACTATTTTGCCGACAATATCCGTTCCCTGGCTGTCGGAGGAAGGCTGATCGTCATCGGCACGCTGGGCGGCAGCCTGGTAAAAGAGCTTCATTTGTCGGAATTGTTGTCGCGAAGGCTGCAAATTATCGGGACAGCGTTGCGGCCGCTAAGCATCGAAGAAAAAATCGCGCTGACCCGGGAATTTGCCGAATTCGCCTGGCCCCGTTTTGCCGACGGCCGGCTTGTTCCCGTCATCGATTCCGTGTTCGGCTGGGAAGACGTCAGAAAGGCTCACGAGTATATGGAATCGAATGCCAATATCGGCAAGATTATATTAAAGATGTAGGAAACGGAAAAAATGTTGAAAAAAGTATGGACAAAAGAGCGGCTTTTCTATATAATCATATTTGCCAATTGAAGAACGACTTCTGTTTGCGAAGAACGCAAACTTTCGGGATCTTCCCGCAAGTTGCGTTCTTTTTTTTCTGATTGCATAGGGGAGGTGGAATTTTGAGCAGAAAAAGGAACCTTTTGCTTAGTCTTGCCGCTGCTCTGTTGTCGGGGGCGCTAGTATACGGCGTTTATGAACTGCAGCTTCGTCAGGTTGAACTGCAAAAGACGGTCGATGTCGTGGTCCCCAAACAATTCATCGCCGCAGGATCCGTCATTACGGCCGACCTGTTGGAGATGAAACCGCTGTATATTGGTGCGCTCAGTTCCGGCATGTTGACGGATATGAACGAAGTCATCGGGCAGGAGACGATGGTTCCGCTTGGTTCGCAAGAGCCGATTTTGAAATGGAAGTTGGATAAGTTCCGTTTGTTGCCCAATCAACGGCAGGCAACGTTTCAAATTCCCAAACCGTATGTGTTGAGCATATCGAACGGCATAAGGGCGGGGGATTTGGTGCGAATATACGTATCCGACCCCGAAAATGGCCCTTACCGGCTGTTTCCGCATGATGTCATCGTCGCTTCAGTGAAATCTTCCAATAATGTGGAAGTCGATAACCCCAAAAATTCAAATTTATTATCCAAATCGAGGGGTGATGCCGAAAACATGTATCTTTCCCGTCTCGAAGCCAACGGAGCAATCGACCAGATCAATCTCAATCTGACGGAAGAGGAGTGGCTGTTGTTGGACCGCGTATGCAGTACGGGAAAAGCCAAGCTGGTCATTTCGCTCACCGGAACCTCCATTGCGGAGACGGCCGGGGGCGGTCAAAAGTTCGGTGAAAGGGAAGGAGGATATGATGAAAGCGGGGGTGCTTACCCATGATGCGAAGTTGGCGGAATATGTCCGGAAATTGTCCGGCAGTATGGAGGAATGGTCTTTTTATGAGGAGATCGCTGAAGCCGGGAAAGCTTTGGAAGAAAAAAATTTTGATGTTTTTGTTCTGTCTGACCGTTATTTTGATTGCAACCGGCTGACCGACTGGATCGAAGAATGGCTGGAACGAAAGCTTCGCACGAAGTTCATTGTGCTGCTCACCAATCATCACGATGCCCGGGTGAATGAACAGTACTTGAAACTGTGTTTGACGTACGGTCTTCAGTATGTGCCTCCCGGGCGGACACGGTCCGGCGTTGCGGAAACTTTGCGGGAATTGATCTGCGGCAAGCATTCGTCCCGGTTAGCCAATACGTCAAACCGGCTGATCGCTTTTATCGGGTCGACCCCGAATATCGGCACCACAGTCGTCGCCTTTGGCACCGCCGTCAAACTGGCCCTGGAGACGGCGCATCAAGTCTGCTTTTTGTGCCTGAATTTAAAAAGTTCCAAGCTTCACCGTTATTTGGGTATTGAAGAATCGCCGCAGACAACGTTGGATGCATTGCGGGCCGATTTGCGGGCACAAAGTTTGACCGCGGAACAGTTCGCGCAGTGCTGCAAACCGGTGAGAGACATCCCGCGTTTGCGCGTGCTATTCGGCAATCAGATCCGGGAGCAGGCGGAATATTTCTCGCCGGAAGAAATCGAACATTTGCTTTCGGTGGCCAGGGCAACCTTTGACATTTGTCTGGTGGAAGTCAACGCTTATTGGGACAACGCCGCCACCGTATGCACCCTTCTTAAGGCAGACCGGCGCATTGTTGTGACTACCGATGAAATTTCCCACTTTCAAGAGGACTTGGAGCGTTGGCTGAAGACATTGGCGCCAATGTACGGTATCCCGCTCCCGTCGTTTGATTTGGTGGTCACGCAACGTGAGAAAAAGTCGTTGGCGAGAACCGTCCGCACGAAAGATATCCGCAAGGAAACGCAGTTGCAAGTGATTGGAGAAGTGCAGAGATACGCCGATGTAAACGAATTTCTGAACGAAGGCCGGCTGCTCGAATTGGTCAGTGGGTCCCATCCGCTGAACAGCGATTTGGCCGGAATCAACAACACGCTGATCGCTTTGTGCGGCTATTCGCGGAATGTGATGGAGAAACGCGGCGGCCGGAACCTGAGATGGCGGCCGGGGTTCCTGAAGATGTAGGGAAGGGGAGACGACATTGTCGGCAAAAAGATTTTCCGCGCTTGTCTATGCCAATCATCTTAAGGCCGGCCGCGAACGGGAGTATCCCGCATCGGCCGATTCCGGCGAAGATGCGGCTCACCATGAGGATTTTCACAAGTGGGTGGAGGAAATACGCGGAGAGCTGGTGGCTTATCGCGGCAAGACGGAAGAAGAACAGGAACAGTTCAGCGAATCGTTGAATCGCGCGATTCTCGGCTTCGAGGCGGACCGGAACCGCCTCTTGGCCATCATCCATGATTTGCTCGCCAAGAAAAGAGTCAGCGACAATCCGCCTCCAGGCAGCAAATACCGGACGTTGGCGGAAGCCATTTTCGCCGAAGTCATCGGATTAAGCGTTCTTGAGCTGATTTTGCAAAACAAAGACGGTCTGGAGGAAATTCAGGTTGTAGGCAAACAAATATTTGAGGTGAGGGGAGGATATGCCAAACGTTCCGCGCATGAACTGCATTCTGTTAAAGAACTGGAACGCATTCAGCAAAATCTGGTTCTGTTTAACAACGAATCGTTAAACCGGCGGAAAAAATGGGCGGAGGTCGCTCTGCGCGACGGTTCCCGCGTGACCATGACCGGCTTCGGGTATACGGCGGAACCGACGCTGACAATCCGCCTGTATACCGTCCGCCACTTTTCGTTGGCCGCTTTGGCCGGCCCGGAATTGGCCACGATCAGCGGCAAGATGAAAACGCTCATTGAATGCATACTATACGGCTATTTTAATATGGTTGTCATCGGTCCTACCAATTCCGGAAAAACCCATTTCATTAAATCGTTGATTGCGGAACTACCCGATGAAGAGCGGATCATCACCCTGGAATCGCGGTTCGAGCTCATGCTGAAACGGGATTTTCCGCAAAAAAACATTATTGAATATGAAGTGGACGAAGAGGATCACGTCCATGACGGCAATCAGGCGTTCAAACTTGCGCTGAGACAGTCGCCGAAGCGGATTTGCCACGCCGAGATTCGGGAAGAGGATGCCAATATTTACGTCCGTGCCTGCACACGGGGGCATGAAGGAAGCATCACTTCCGTTCACGTCAACGAACTGGAGGATGTGCCCGATGCGATTACCGATATGTGCATGTTGGACCGGCGCGGTATGGACCCGGTAAGACTGACCAAGCGGATTACGGAATATGTTACGCAGATCGGTTTTGAAATGGGAGTGGTGCAGGGGAAGCGGAAAGTGGTCCGTATCGGGGAATATGCCTATGACAACGGCCGGGTGATGGTGCGCGATTGGGTAAGATACGATTACGTCAGGGGCGACTGGGAGTATCCCTGCCGCATATCGCAAAAAGCGGTAAAAAGAATGTTGAAACATTGTCCGGACAAACTTCAGCAGTTGTCCGAATTGGGGATTGGATTCTGATGCTGGCTGCCGCCAAATTGGTTTTCCTGTTGTTGTTATTCCTGTTGTCGTATTTCTTTTTCCTCGGGTTGCTCCGCATGGGAATCCGCCGGCGCAGGGCCCGCTTCCGGCTGCAATATGTGAAAGAGGCCAGGCTCAGCCACCGCCTGGCCAGCATGATCAAACGGCACAATATCGTGTACCGCCATTTGTCGGAACTGTTGGAAAGTGTCCGTTTTTCCATATCGATCGGCGCATTTCTTACGGTAAGTTTCCTGCTCCTGCTGTCCGGTTTTCTGGCCGGCGTGGTATGGTTCCGCACGGTCAAAGCGGTGTGGGTGCTTAGCGTTGTGCTGGGGACGCTGCCCTATTTATGGCTGCGCATGAAATTGATCGGAATGCAACTGCGGGCGCGGTTGGAATTTCTGCCGGCCGTTGAGGTATTTTACCAGTACTACGTGCTGTACGGTCAAAAAAATGTGCGCATCGCGCTGAAAGGTTGCCTGGAAGAGAACCGTTTGCTGTATCCTATGCGGCCCGTTTTTGAACAATTGTACCGCAATTTGTCGACGAATCGCGATGTGGAGTATAGTTTGCGCATCTTTTCTTTGGCGCTCGGACATGTTTGGGCCGGTTATTTCGCCAATATTTTGCGCGTTGCCCTGACGGAAGGAATTCCGGTCGGCAACAATATCAAAGATTTGATTGACGATATGCGCAAAGCGAAACGCGCCGACCAAATGGAACGAAACCGGCTGCTGGAAATCCGCATTGCGAATTTTACGCCCATTTTCTTTCTTGGCGTCTTTTTGGCCGTCAATTTTCAGATCAATTATGAGAATGCTTATTTATATTACTTCGTCGATCCCGGCGGAAAGAGTATGCTTCTCGATGCTTTGGTGTTTATTTTTGCCTCTTTCCTGATGGGGGTGTATTTATCGATGAAACGAATATAAGAAACGGAGGAGCGGTGTACCATGATCGTCCAATCCAGTGTACTGGCATGGTTGCAGGTTGCCGGTTATGCCTGGCTGTTTGTGTTCGCCGCAATGGCCATCTATTCGCTTTTGGGGATGCTGCCCGGTCCCAGGAGCCGCTGGAAGAAGTTGAACTTCGGGGAACCGGCGGGGAGGAGGCCTTGGCCTTCATGGATTTTGTCCCTTTGTTTGCTTCGCGACCCCGCGGCATTGCAAGAAAAAGAACAATTGCTGCGGTCGGCCGGACTGTCAGTGGATGCCAATCTATACGAAATGGCGCGCCGAATTTCCGGCTGCCTGTTTCTCATTACCGGCATTCTCGGATGTTGGGGGTGGCGGCAAGCGGACTGGTCCTTTCCGCTTCAACCGGTTTATCTTTTGCTCGGATCGGCGTTGGGCCTGCTCGCCGTACTGTTCCATCGCGTGTTGCTGGAAGCCGCGGTGAAACGGCGTACAAACCGGATTATTCACGAAATTTATACGCTGAGCAATCAACTGCTTTATTACTCCGGTTCGAAGATGAATCTTCACAGCAAGTTAATGCGCTGTATCCCCTATACCCGGGTCATCCGCCGCGACTTGCAATGGATGATCAATGAATGGTATCAGGATGCGGGACGGGCGATCGACGGGTTCAAACGCAGATTGGGAACCGACGAGGCCCACAGTTTTGCCGAGACGCTTCAAACGATGCGGCTGAATGAGTCGGAAGCTTATTACCAGCTGCTTCGGGACCGGATTCAGGATTATAAAGAAAAAATCGATCTGGACAAAGAAAGCAGGAAAGAGACCGTATCCTATGTGCTGTTTGTCATCGCCGGCCTGCCGATCCTGAACACGTTTCGCGTGTTTATGTACCCGTGGGTCATGGAAGGGCAGAAACTGTTTCAATCATTGTACTGAGAGAAACGATAGAGAGGGAACATTTGATCCTTCAAATGAGGCTGTCGATTCATTGTGCAAAATGAGTGGAAATGATTGCCTTCCGTCGAGTTTTGGCTTCCATTCCTTACCTCTAAAATTTTTTAAATTAAGGAATGGAAACAAGATGTTTGGGTTTTAGGAAGGCAACATTTCACGAAATAGGAAACTCAAAACAACGGAACTCGTAGGCACTTCCCATGTGGAGTTGTAAGCAAGAAATAAAGAAAAATTCATCTTCAGTACTTCTTCGGACAGACTCTCCAAATTTAGAGGAAGGCAACATTTCGCTTAAAGCGGTATCTTTTCGCACCATCAACGGTGAATCGACAGTCTCCAGATGAACATGAAAATGAACATTTGGTTCCGGAAAGGGGAAAAAGCGGATGAGAAATATTTTGATTACCGTGATGATGATCCTTGTGGCGGCTTTGCTCTTTACATCGATCATCAATGACAACGATACCGGTATGAGGAAAAATATTAAAGTAAAAGGTGACGAGGCCAATGCCAAAATTATCGGTTTGCAGCCGGGACCTGTTTCGAATCCGTAATCTCGTCTTTGGGGTGAAACGAATGAAAACGATCCTGATAACGGTACTGCTCGTCATGACCATCATCGGCATTTATTCGGAAACCGTCGGCGGCCCGAACGGGTCGCAGAAGCGGGTACAGGAAACCGGAGGACTTATGAACGTAACCATTCAGCGAATCAGTCCATAGATGGTTTGAGGGGAAACGATGAAACAGTTGCTTGTCTTTATTTTATTTGCGGCTACGTTGTGCTGGTTCATGTTCGCGCCCGCCTATAAGCATGTTTTGATTTTGCGTCAGGCGCTTTTGCAGAAAGAAGTCGATTATTTGCTGGAAGTCGGAGCCAACGGATCGCACGGATACATTGACGCGGGCATGATTAACGCCTCCAAATACCGTCTGGCCAATCACGGATTTAACGTCTCCGATCTTGAATATACCGTGACAACGACCAGCGGAGCCGACGGCACCAATCCGGATGCGCCGGTTCCCCGCGGCACAGGCATTCGCCTTGAACTGTCTTACCCTTATGAACGACTGTTTGACATCGACCGCCTGGTCGGGTTGGAACCTCCGCCGCAAGGTTTACGCATGACGGCCGCAGGAATGAAAATGAGCGAATATGTGCCATAAGGATTTCAGGGATGATATACGCAAACATGGCACAAAGACTTCAGGGGATGGAAATGAGCGAATACGTGTCATAAAGACTACGAGGTTGGATATGAAGCAAACATGTGCCTGAAGACTTCAGGGATGAACATGAGCGGGAATGTAAGACAAAGGCTCATGAATGGAATGGCTTATGAATGGAATGGTGTGAATATGTGCCTTAATGATTTCCCAAGGGATTTCTCAAGGCACAAGCCGCGTATGAATCAAATAACCGGTTTGTGGTGCGTGCGGGATAATGTATAAACTCATTCTGTTTATGATGATGACGGTATATTATATGATGGTCACCGCTCTGCAATTTGACGAGGAAGTGGCTATGCATACCTTGTTCCGGGCGAAGCATAGTCTGAATTATGCGGCCCACGCCGCTTCGCAACAATTGGACCGGATCAAGCTGGCGAGAGGGATTTATTCCATTGACGAACATCGCGCCCGGGAGGCGGCAGAGCGGTATTTACAGGAAAACATGCGGCTCGACGAACGCAATGAGCCGCTCCCGGATTCTTTTTTTCGCTCCCGAATCGAAGTGCTCGTCTTCGAAGTGATCAACGAAGACCGTTCCTTTCCGTTTGTTTATGCGAATCCTGCATACGATTATGAAGTAACGTTGGAACGTCCCGGCGTCGTCATGATTGTGAAAGTGGAATTTCCCCGAACTTATAACGTTCTCGGCCCGATCACGTGGGAAATCAAGGGCAGTTCGGAGCTAGTGTATCCGGACGGTGAAGCGGCCGTGCATGGATTGTAGTTCCCAATATATTGTTCTTTCTTCTGAAAGTCGGTGTTTTTCCTCTCTTTTGAAGTTGATATAATGAAAATGTTGGTATAATGAAAATATTGTTTAAGATCCAAGAATCGTGCGCCAGAGGTCAAACGTCACATAATAAATCAGAGATAAAGAGAGGAATGGTTGCCAGATGCGGTCATTAATCGAAAAATTGCTGGAAGAAGGCCAAGGGGTGCTGAGGTTGGCTCCGGCATGGGTTCCGCGTTCTTTTTGCCGTCCGGGGAAACGGCTCAAGCTGCATCCTGACGATTATTATGTATTGGGTTTGGAACGCGGAGGAATCGACGAGCGGTGGTTTTCATCGACCATCCGGGCGGAGAATGGGCCAGGCACACCAGAGGACGAAGGTTTAAGTTATGCGGTTTCATCTGACGGCACCGAACGCGTACTGCTGAAAGAAATCATTGATGAGATGAAAGGACAAATCGTCGGCGATGACATCTGGAACCAATACCGGGGGTGGCCCGTTTATGCCAAATTGTTTGACAATCTTGGACCGTTGCCGCATCATGTCCACCATAACGATGAAGCCGCAGCCCGTGTAGGCAAGAAAAGCAAGCATGAAATGTATTTTTTTCCGGCCCAGTTGAATAACCACGTTGGTGAGTTCCCTTATACGTTTTTTGGGTTCAATCCCGGCGTCACCAAGGAACAGGTCAAAGAAACCTTGATGAACTTTGGCAAAGGGGACAACCGGATTACGAATTTGTCGCGGGCATACAAACTGACTCTGGATACCGGTTTTGATGTGCCTCCGGGCATTTTGCACGCTCCGGGCAGTCTGTGCACCTACGAACCGCAGTTGGCTTCGGACGTTTTTGCCATGTACCAATCGGTGTTGTCCGGCGAACATGTGGTGCCTGAATCGTTGCTGTGGAAAGATGCGCCGCCCGAAGAGGTGGGGAACTACGATTACTTGATCAGCATTCTGGATTGGGAAAGCAATGTCGATCCTGACTTTTATCAAAAGCATTTCATGGCTCCGAAACCGGTGCGCCCGATTGAGGAGATGCGGGCGGAAGGTTATGTGGAGGAATGGATTTGTTACAAATGCAAGCTTGTGTCCGCCAAGCGTCTTACCGTCCTGCCCGGCCGAACGGTGACCATTCGGGACAGCGCGGCATACGGGTTGTACATGTTGCAGGGGCACGGCAAATTGGGAGTATGGGATCTGGAAACGCCAACATTAATCCGTTACGGCCAATTGACGAATGATGAATTTTTCGTTACCGCTCCGGCGGCGAAAGCAGGCGTAACCGTAACAAACCGTTCGAAGACGGAACCGCTTGTCATGCTGAAGCATTTCTCTGAAAACAGCGAATTGCCAATTTCATAGCTCAATTTGATAACGTTAATAGCCCAGTTTGATAGCTCAATTGATAACTTAATAGCTCAGTTTGATAGCTCAATTGATAACTTAATAGCTCAATTTCATAGCTCGGTTTGATAACGATTTCGATTTGCCAATTTGAAAAGATTTGCGTGATAGAAATTCCGCGCTTCATCCGACTCGATGTAGCGGTAGGGTGAAGCGCGTTTTGCATACCGTTTTTATAGTGCCTATGAGGCTATTGACTAACTGTTGATGGTACAAAAATATACGGCTTGAAGTAAAATGTTGCCTTCCTCATATTTGGAGAGTCTGTCCGAAGAAGTACTGAAGATGAATTTTTCTTTATTTCTTGCTTACAACTGCACATGGGAAAGGCCTACGAGTTCCGTTGTTTTGAGTTTCCTATATTCGTGAAATGTTGCCTTCCTTCGCTCAAACATCTTGTTTTCCATTCCTTGATTCAACAAAAAATGAAAAGGTAAGGAATGGAAATCCAAAACTCGCCGGAAGTCAATCCTTTCACTTTCTGTTCGTATCCAAGTCGCTTCTCCGGCATTTTCCCATGTTCCGCTTCCACAACAAATGAAGAATTGAAAATTCATCAGAACACTTTCGTCGGACAGACCTTATGCTGCACTACCTAGGGGATGGGGATTCCAATCGAAAAGACATGAAGGACACTTTCACACCCTGCTTTTTAAAGAATCTCTGTAAGGAATTTCTGTAACGAATTCTCTGTAAGGAATTTCTGTAACGAATTCTCTGTAATGAATTTCTGTAACGAATCTCTGTAACGTTATTCCTTTAAAAATGCCGTTTTTCCATTTTTTACGAATCCAGATAACGCTATTGGCACCTATTTATGTATTTTTGGGAGGGAATGGGGCAAATAGCGTCTCCCCAGTTCCTTACATCGGGAAATAAGGGGAAATTGACCAAATAACGATTGTACGATTCGTTGGGTTAGGTGTCACTGAAGGTGAAGGCCGGATGCCCGTCCTTTACAACTCGCCGGAAGTCAAACATTTATTTTCCTGCGGTCTTCCAAAGGATTCACCGTCTCCACGGTCAGACGATTTTGCACGATGAACCGGCATCCTCCCTATATCCGTTATTAGTGTCATATGGACGTTATTAGTGTCATATGGACAATAAACGCTGACCCTAAAGCTTCCCGCCATTTAAATAACTATCGCCTGACTATCGCCAACTATCGTCTATATCGCCGGCTGTCGTCTATCGCCAATCATCAGTCTATCGCCAATCAATGTCTATCGCCGGCCATCGTCCGAAACAGAACGCATGCAAAAACCTATCCCGACATGCGCTTGACACGATTCCGTCCATCCTGTTAATTTGAGGTAACACCGATAATTTCAGGAGGGATGCGGATGATTGAGGTTGAGGGTTTGCATCATGTAAGTGTTGCCGTACGGGATCTTAAAAAAGCGAGAGAATTTTATTCCGGCAAACTGAAATTTCAAGAAATCGACCGGCCGCCGTTTAAATCCAAAGGAGTCTGGTATAAGGTGGGGAATCAACAATTGCATTTGCTGGAACATCCGAACGGCGAAACGTTGCGTGAGGGCGGAATCGATTCGGTTGACGGGCACTTTGCCGTTTGGGTGAAAAGCTATAAAAAAACGATTGAATGGCTGGATGAGATTGGCGTGCCGTACGATGCCAGACCGAACAGCGTCGCCGGTTTCGCGCAAATCTATATCCTGGATGTGGACCATAATGTGATCGAGTTCGATGCCCCGTACGGTTCGTAAATTTTTTTCCGGAAAAGACGGATCGGATAAACGGAATCAAAATGATTTTACGACAGAGGTGAAACCGATGAAAGCGCTTGTATTCGAAAAACCTTTTCAGGCCGTTATTCGGGAAATGCCTTACCCGAAGCCCGGAAAAGGGGAAGTGACGATCCGCGTTGAGCGGGTGGGGGTTTGCGGGACCGACCATCATATTTATCAAGGGGAATTCATTTCCCCTTACCCGATTATTCCCGGTCACGAATTTGCCGGATATATCCATGAGGTCGGTGAAGGGGTTGCCGGCCTTCAACCCGGCCAGCGGGTCAGCGCGGATCCGTCATTATTTTGCGGGATTTGCGAGTATTGCATGACCAATCGGGGCAATCAATGCCAACAGTGGGGGGCGCTGGGAAATACCGTACACGGAGCCATGGCCGAATATGTGGTCGTTCCCGCGAAAAATGTGGTCGTGCTGCCGGATCACCTGTCGATGGAAGAGGGCGCATTTGCCGAACCGCTCGCCTGTGTGGTGCATGCGTTAAACCGCCTGCAACTTCAAAGTGGCGAACGGGTCGTCATCTTTGGAGCAGGAGCCATGGGACAACAGTTGGTTCAAGCCATCGCCCATGCAGGAGCCTCCGATTTGACGGTCGTCGATATTTCGGAGGCGAAACTGAAACTCGCCATGGAGAATGGCGCCACCCGGGGCGTTCTTTTCGATGAGCTCGGCAACGAAACGTTCGATGTGGTCGTGGAAGCGACCGGAATCGCGGAGGTTGCCCAGAGAGCGTTGAGCCATATGGGACGAACCGCAAAATATTTGCAGTTCGGTGTGGTTCCTCCGCATACAAAACTTACGATTGATCCGTTCCGGTTGTATAACGAAGATTGGACCATTCTCGGCTCCATGGCAATCAACCATACGTTTATTCCGGCATTCCGCTGGCTCTCCAGCGGCCGCTTCAATTTAAAACCGTTGATATCCAAAGTGATTTCCCTGGATGAAGCGCCGGAATTTTTCAAAAACCCTAGAAATCCGGATTGGTTTAAAGTACAGATCAAAATTTGAAACATCGCAGAAAGGAAGTAATACATGGATATCCATATGTTAACTGCACAGTTCCGGCACAATGATCCATAAAAAGGAAAAATGAAGGAGAGAGTCGGGGATGTATGAATTTAACGGATTAGGCATGGGTTTGGGCAATTTGTCGCGTTTGTCCCACGCGAAAACGAGATCCATCAGCGCGGAAAATTTTACTGGCGAGAAAGGAAAAGGAGGGATGGCGACCGAGGGAACAGGCAGGGCGCATGCGGAAGGATTGGGAGTGGGATGGAAAATATCCCCCTCGATCCATGTCGAACCTCAATCCGTCGTCACCCTTGCCGAAATTGAAGGGCCAGGCGCCATTCAGCACATTTGGATGACCACGCATCCGCAGCATTGGCGGAATTTAATTTTCCGCATTTACTGGGACGAGGAGGAAGATCCTTCGGTTCAAACACCTTACGGGGATTTTTTCTGCAACGGTTGGGGAGAAAGAGCCAATGTTCATTCGATCCCGATTGCGGTCAATCCGGCGGGCGGGTTCAACTCCTACTGGGAAATGCCTTTCCGTAAATCGGCGTGGATTACGATGGAAAACGTGGGTGATGACGTGGCCGTACTGTATTACCAAATTGATTATACTTTAACCCGGATCCCCGATGATGTTGGTTATTTCCATGCCCACTGGCGCCGCAGCAATCCGTTGCCTTACAAGGAGGTACATACCATTGTCGATCATATTCGCGGCCACGGTCATTATGTGGGAACATATATCGCTTGGGGTGTGAACAATAACGGCTGGTGGGGAGAAGGCGAAATCAAGTTTTATTTGGACGGAGATAAGGATTTTCCGACGATCTGCGGCACCGGAACCGAGGATTACTTCGGGGGTGCCTGGAATTTTGAACAGCCTCCCGGCCAGTATTGTCCGTTTAATTCTCCTTTTTCCGGGCTTCCTCAGGTTATCAAGCCGGACGGTCTGTACCGCAGCCAGCAACGATTCGGCATGTACCGCTGGCACATTATGGATCCGATCCGTTTTGAACAGGATCTAAGGGTTACCATCCAGGCGTTGGGCTGGAGAAACCCGACGAGCAAGGGTCGCCGTTATCTTCCGTTGCAGGACGACATCGCATCCGTAGCCTATTGGTATCAGACGGAACCGCACGTCCCTCATCCACCGATGCCGGACCGGGACTTTTTGGAGATTATTTGATTCAGGAAATTTCCGGGGAAATAGGGAATTGTTTTGAAAAAATGAAAAATGCTTCAGTGCAAATGAAATATGGTATAATGTTTCGTATTAGGCGGGATCCGGACCAATGAGGATCCCGCCGCTGAACGGACACGGGAGAGAAAGAGGGTTATTATGTCAAACGAAGTGCCAGCCGTCAGGGAGCAATTTTCACAGACCGGCCCGATTGGGCGCCATCCGTATAAGGACGGGCCTTTTTGGGGAATTTGCATCGGGCACGCTTTTACTCACTGGTATCCGTCATCGATGTATATTTTACTGCCGTATATTATTACCGCTTACAATTTTTCGGTGACACAGGCCGGACTTTTGATCACATTGAGGTCGGTCGTCAACTCGGTCCTGACGATGCCGATTGGCGCGATCACGGATATGTCATCGAAGAAACATTGGTTTTTGGCTTTTTCTTTATTTATGGTCGGTTTGCCATTTTTGTTTATCGGCTTTATCCAGGAATATTGGTTGTTCGCGCTTCTTTTCATTATTATGGGGATCGGCAACGAATTTTGGCATCCCGCTTCCTACACCGCATTGTCTGTGAGATACCCGGAACACCGCGGTTTGACTTTCGGCTATCATGCCATGGCTTCCAATCTTGGCGATATGATCGCGCCGATGGTCATTGGCGCGCTGATCGTCACTTACACGTGGCAAGATATTATTTTTTGGAATTTTGCCCCCGGCGTCTTGTGCGCTGTCTTTATTTTAATTACTTTACGCCATTTGCAGGTGAATATTTCCGGAGATACCCATACGAAGCCGGATGGGTTGCCGTCGGAAAGAACGGCAGATGGGAAATCGTCCAAATTCAAAGAGTATATCCACGGATTGGGTCAGCTGTTCACAAACCGCACCGTCGTATTGATTGCCCTGCTTAGCGGTATCCGGGCCATGGCGCAAAGCGGCATTATGGTATTGTTGCCTTTATATTTGGCCATGCACATCGGTTTGAACGCCTTTTGGGTCGGGATCACTCTCGGTGTTCTGCAGGCAGGGGGACTGATCGCCGCGCCCATAATAGGAAAAATGTCGGACCGGTCGGGACCGCGAAAAATTTTAGTTCCCCTTATGATTACAACGTCGGTTATGCTTGTCGTTGTGTCATTGATTCAAAACGACTGGATCCTGATCGGCACCATTGCCATTCTCGGATTTTTCCTTTATGCCATGCGGCCTGTATTACAGGCGTGGGCGATGGAAAGCACGGATGCGAAAGTGGCGGGTACAACGACCAGCCTGCTCTTTAGCGTGCAAGCCCTTATGGGTGCCGCTTCGCCCGTGATCGGCACGTTTCTTGCAGAAACCTACAGCTATTCTGCGGCATTTTACTTTTTGGCCGGTGTGATCCTCATAGGCAACCTCATTGTTCATTTCATTCCGAAGAGCAATATTGGTGCATGAAAGAAGGAGCGTAAAAGATGGACTTTCGTTATTATATGCCTACGCAAGTGGAGATTGGCGCAGGTTCCTCGAAACAGACAGGAGCCATGGTGTCTTCTATCGGTTGCCGGAATGTTCTGGTCGTGACGGATGACGGAATCGTCAAGGCGGATTTGTTGAGCGGCATTTTGGCTTCTCTGAAAGAAAATGGTATTGCCTGTACCGTTTATAGCGAAGTGGAACCGAATCCCAGCGCGGAATGTATCATGAAAGGTCTCGAGACGTTGAAGCAATCGGGGTGCGACGGGATTTTGGCGGTTGGCGGCGGCAGCAGCATTGACACCGCGAAAGGAATTTCCGTGATGGCGACGAATGCGGGGAACATTCTCGATTATGAGGGAGTTAGCAAAATTCCCCATCCCGGTCTGCCGGTGGTAGCCATTCCGACCACCGCGGGAACGGGAAGCGAAGTGACGGCCTCAACCATCATCACAAACCGGGCGACATCTTTTAAGGCGGCGGTCATCAGCCCTTTCTTGTATCCAAAGCTGGCGATTCTCGATCCGCTGCTTACGGTGAAGTTGCCGCAACCGCTCACGGCGGCTACCGGCATGGATGCGCTGACTCATGCCATTGAATCGTACACTTCCAAAGCGGCAAGCCCGATCAGTCAGGCGTTGGCGATCTCCGCCATCCGGATCATTGCCCAAAATATCGACCGGGCTTATTTTTACGGCACTGACATCGCAAGCCGGGAGCAAATGCTGATCGCGTCCATGATGGCAGGCGCCGCCTTCGCCCAATCCCGGCTCGGGAACGTGCATGCGATTTCCCATACGTTGGGCGGCATATTCCATATCCCCCACGGAGTTGCCAACGCCACGTTGCTTCCGTATGTCATGAAATTCAACTTGCCCGCTTGTCCCGGCCGCATGGCGGAGATCGCTTCCGCTTTAGGTTGCAATACATCCGGAATGACGGAGAGGGAGGCGGCGGAGTCGGCCGTCCGGGAAGTGATGGAGATCAACCGGAGGCTGAACATCCCCGCAAATATCCGTGAGCTGGGGGTTAACCTTGATTTTTTGGACAAGATGGCAGAAGATGCGATGCGCAGCGGGAATGTTCTCGTCAATCCGCGGTTGACCACCGCCGCGGATATCAAGAGGATCATCGAACACGCTTATCGCGGCGATATCAACTTATAGGCCATCATTGGAGACCGTCGATTCATTGTGCAATAATTGTGCAATATTCATAGAAAGTGAAAGGATTGCCTTCCGGGGAGGTTGGCGTATATCCAACGAATCGTACAATCGTTATTTGGTCCATTTCCCTTTATTTCCCGATTTTAGGAACCAGGAAGACGCTATTTTCCCCATTTGCTCCTAATAATACGAAAATTGGGTTCAATAGCGTGATCAAGGTTCGTAAAAAATTTATAAACGGTAATTTTAATGGAATAACGTTACAGAGATTCTTTAAGAAGTCGTACAGATTCCAAGAATGTAAAGAAAGCAACCTTTCACCTTAAAAGCGGTGTTCTTGCACCATCACATCAACAGTTATCATCACATCAACAGTTATTCAGATAGGAGGAATCGGAATCTTGAATGCACCTGTCATACCTGAAAAAATGAGAGCATTGGTCGTTTACGGACCGGAGGATTACCGGCTGGAAGAAGTACCTGTGCCGGAAATCAAGGAAGATGAAATTTTGGTGAAAGTGGAAGCGTGCGGGATCTGCGCGAGCGACATCAAAACGTACAGGGGGGCTCCGAAAATATGGGGAGGAGAAGGAAACGTCCCCTATATCCGCACGCCGGTCATCGCCGGCCACGAATTTGTCGGAACCGTTGTGAAAGTAGGACCGAAGGCAAAAGGAAGTTTTCAACCCGGAGACCGGATTGCCTCCGAGCAAATTGTGCCTTGCCGCGAGTGCCGGTATTGTGAAAGAGGACAGTACTGGATGTGCCAAGTCCACGATATATACGGGTTCCGGCCAAACGTCAACGGCGGGATGGCCGAATATATGAAGTTCCCGAAAAACGCCCTGAATTACCGCGTTCCCAAACACATTCCGACAGAAAAAGCGGTGCTGATCGAACCTTACGCGTGTGCGAAACATTGCGTGGACCGGGCCAACATTTCGAACGAGGACGTCGTTGTTTTGGCCGGTGCAGGCACGCTGGGGCTCGGAATGGTAGGAGCCATTAAATTGCGCAACCCGAAAACGCTCGTTGTGCTTGATCTGAAAGAGAGCCGGCTTGCGTTAGCCCGCAAATTCGGAGCGGATTATACCTGGAACCCGGCCAAAGACAACGTGATGGAAAAAATTATGGAATTAACGGACGGTTACGGCTGCGACGTCTACATTGAAGCGACCGGCCATCCCGCAAGTGTCAAACAAGGGCTTGAAATGATCCGGAAACTCGGCACGTTCGTCGAGTTCAGCGTCTTTAAGGATCTGGTTACCGTCGATTGGAGCATCATCGGCGATACGAAGGAACTGAATTTGTACGGCGCCCACTTGAGCCCATACTGTTACGAAAGCGTGATCGACTGGATCGCAAGCGGGAAGCTTCCGACCGAAGGGGTCGTTACGCATCGCTATCCGCTCGAGCGGTGGGAGGAAGCCTTTGCTCTGGCGGAACGCGGAGAAGAAAGTTTGAAAGTGATCCTGGTTCCGTAATGAAAAATCAGCATGAAGTGTCATGAAACTCCGCTCTCACATCACGGGTCATCATCATGGGGTACGGTGAACGGAGGATTCATGCACAAAAACCAATAAATGGAAAAATTGTGCTGGGAAGGTTGCCTTTTAAGAAAATGCCAAATGCCAATCTGCAAGTTAAAAAAATGCCGGTTGTTCAACAACCGGCATTTTTGGAAGAATGGGTTTTATACGGCAATTTTTGAAAGACGAAGTGATTTTCGCAAACTTTTTGGGAAAATTCAGATCCATCCTTTTTTGCGCTTTTCCGCCCTCTCTTCCGGCGTTTCCCACTCCTGGGCGTAGGCGCTCTTTTCCCACTCCTCCAGGTTTAACAGCCCGAGTCCCATGCCGAAACCGGCTTCGCTGGTATAGGTGTTGACCATAAACGCGAGCCATTTGCCGTCCGGACTGACATTGGAATTGCTCGCTCTCCAGGGCACGCGGTCAAACAGGCGCGTCATGCGCACGCGCCGGCCGGAACCGTCCAGTTTCAACTTCCAGAGATCAATCGGCGGGTATTGGTTTTCGTAATCGCATGAAGATTCCAGGCAAATATGTTCATGATCCGGGAAGATGCCTTCGCATTCATTGTGGGTTAACGGTTCGTCGATATACGTCTTCACGTCAAGCGTGCGGAGGTCGATGCCGCGAACCACGGTCTTCCATTCTCCGGGCCGTTCGCCGATGTATTCGGCCATGATCACTTCCGTATCGTTGTGGCGAAAATCCTGCGGCTCCGGACGCCGCCAATCCAACCCTTCTCCCCGCACGTTCCGGTAAATGACACGGTCTTGGCCCAACTGCGGACCGTCCGGACCGTAAACGATTTCCGTCACGTGGCATTCGAAGTCTCGTTCCGTTCCGATGCGGGGATCATGGAGACCGTTCATGGCATATGTGATCCGGTTTGCGATGGTGGAAACGCCGCAACCTTCGAATATTCTCCGGCCCAACGGTTTGGGAGGCGTTTTGGCCTCTTTGTCCATAATCCAAAGTTCCGATTCGACATGCCTGCTGGTGTACCGGTCCTTAAATTCCTTCGGTCCGATGAGGAGATAATCGCCGTTGGGGAGATACAGAACGCGCAGAAAACTGTGGTGGTCGCCCAGGTTCTCGGTAAGATTGCGCACTTCCCGGGTTTCAAAATCAATTTCGCAGACATCGCCATAGTTTTTATTAATAAAAGCGATTTTTTTGCCGTCCGGCGACCAATAAGGCCTTTCTCCGTAATCCAGCAGCTTTTCGTGAAACTCCGGCAAGTTGTCTAACACATGGGGACCTTCGTGCGGTTTGTTGTCCACTTCATAGAATGGCATTGGCTTTCCTCCTTTAACATAACGATATTCCGTTATGGATGATTGATATATATTCAGATTGATATTCCATGATATATCGAATCATGAATTATTTGACGCCCTGATACCATTCGTTTGCTTCTTTCGTTAATTGTTCGCCACCGTCTTTGAGCCATTTTTCCACCATTTGGTCGAACGTTTCCCCGATATCGACATCGCCGGCAATCGCCTGGATCACGTATTCCTTGACCCGGGTGTCCAGCAGCTCGGAATATTTGGCCTGGGACGGCAATCCGACCAAAAGCTTGTTCTCATAGTAAGGAAACTGGCTGAACACATCCGCTGTAAGCTTGTATCGTTGTTCATCGCGCGGACCGAACAGAGGTAAATAATCGGGATTCGTCCAGTTCATCACGTTTGTCAGCCAGTTCACGCCCAGATGGATATATTGCGGATGGAACAGCTCATGTTTGGGCCAGTCCGGATTCAACAAACGTTGTCCGTTCTCGTCCCTGATCCACATCAGCCCTTCGGGACCCCAGCTTTGTTTCACGTGCGCTTCTTCGTCCACATGCAAATATTCCAAAATTCTCAAAAGTTTTTCCAACTTTTCCGGTTCGTTTTCAAGCTGTTTGCCAAAGCCGAGAATCGTATCTTGGTAACCTTCGCGAATATAACCCGCCTTCCCTTGGGGACCTTGAACGGGAGGCATACTGATGTAGATCGGTTGCGGAACACTGTCGTCGAAATCGGTGAACACCTTGTGGGAATACATTTTCTCGGGATTGTCCTTGTTCTCGTCAAAAAACTTTTTCCACTCGGGGTGGTTGGCAACCCACCGGAAACTGATATGTCCGTCGTTATCCCATTGATGATCGTCAAAGCTTAAATTATCAATATATCCGATCTTGCCTTTGGCAAATTTGGTGGCGAGATCCTCCACATCGCTGCTTCTTCCGTTGTCCGTAATGAATTCCGGGTCGATGATCCCTTCCTTGTACCACCGGTTGAGGGTGAGCAGCGCTTCCTTCACTTCGGGGGTGGTCAGTCCGAATTGCAACCGGCCGTTTTTTTCGACCCAGTGGAACGGATTGGCGCCAAACGCGCCAAAAATGGATTGGAACCAATATTGGCCGGCAAACGTGCTCGGATTGGATAACGCATAGGTGTCCTTTTTGCCGTTTTGGTCGGGATCGTCATTCCGGAATCTTCTGAAGGCTTCTTCCAGTTCCTGAATGGTACCCGGCACCTTCGTAATGCCAACGTTTTTCAACCAATCCGCACGGATCGCTGCGCCACGGGGCACGCCGCCGTTTGGTTTCAGACGGGCCAGGCCCATGTTTTTGCCGTCGACCTTGGTGATGTTCAGCAGTTGTTTATCGAACTTTTCCAAATTTTTGTAATAAACCGGCATGTTTTTTTCAATGAGCGGGAGGGGTACTTCGGCCAAAACGCCCTGATTGGCATAGGTGGATATGTCCGGCAGCGTGAGCGTGACCAAATCGGGCACGGTTCCGGTCGCATACATCAGATTCAGTTGTTCCTTGCGGTTGGTGCCGTCCATTCTGACAAATTTCAGTTTGACGTTGAACCTTTTTTCAAATAATCTTTGACCGTATGAACCGTCCTTCAGCGGCGTGGGGCCAAAGTTGACCAAATATTCAAAAGCCGGCGTATTTTTGAAATATTCAGGGGTGGTGACTTGGGCCAAATCTTCTTCAATGATCAAATTGTCGGATTTTTCCGAAAAAGGATCAAGATTGTTCGGGTCCTTCGACGCAGGCGATTCCCGATTGGATTCTTGTGAAGGGGGATCTGTCGCCCCTCCTCCGGGGCCGTCCGTACAACCTGCAAAAACGGCAACGATCACACTCAAGGCGATGAAGATCCGCAAAACGGGTTTGCTTCGGACCGCGTGTTTCAATTGGAACCGCTCTTCAGGTTTGCTGTTGTTTTCTTTCATTTTTTTACACTCCTTTCCGCGACGCTTTTTTTGTACCGGCGGGTGATCTGTTCATCCCAACATCCACATATCTGCCATTTTGAAAAAAGCATCACTCCTTTCCCGGATTTGAACATCTTTTCCGTTGTTCCATCCTGGAGATTCAACTTCCCCGCGGATACAACTTCAGCCTTTTCACGTTCATCCTTTTACGGCCCCCAAAATGACCCCCTTTACAAAATATCGTTGGATAAACGGATATACGCATAAGATCGGTATCATTGTAATCAGGATGGCGGCGGCTTTCATGCTCTCGGGAGTCGGCATGTTTGCCTGGTCGTAGAACTCCATGGCATCGCTCATTAACAAGGCGCTTTGTTCAATAATCAGTTTCCGGATATGGACCTGAATTACTTGCAGATCCGCCGATTGAACATAAATGAGCGAGTCGAACCACGAATTCCAGTGATTGACCGCCACCCACAGACTGATCGTGGCAAGCGCCGGAGCCGCCAGAGGCATCATGATCTGGAACAAAATCCTGATGTCGCCGGCGCCATCCATCTTTGCCGATTCCTCAAGACTGTCCGGGATCGTCAAAAAGAAATTTCTCAGGATGAGCATATAGAACGTGTTATACAAATAGGGAGGAGCCAAAATATAAACCAACGGATTATTGATCAGTCCAAGGTTTTTGATCAGGATATAGGTCGGAATCAACCCTCCTGTGAAAAACATCGTGAAAATAAAATAGAAAGTGATCGTTTTTTTAAACGGAACCGCTTTTGCGAGAGCGTAGGCAGCCAGCGACATGAACAGCACCGAAAGAAAGGTGCCGACGATGGTGCGGAAAACGGTATAGAAGTAACCGGAATAAATATAAGACTGATCCAGAAAACCCGTGTACGCTTTCCAAGTAAACCCTTGCGGCCACAGCCAAACGGAGCCGCCCGCCTGCACCAGCCCTTCTCTGGAACTTAAGGAAAGAGAGAGCAAATAAATCAGCGGATAAACGACGGACGTCGATAAGACGATTAACCCTGCGTAATTGAGATAATCGAAGAACGTAAACTTGTTTTTTTGACCGGCAACAGCCATTTGGTTTGATTCCCTCCCTTTCGGATGCGATGGATCACCCGATTTGTTCATTGTTTACCACAATCCGGTATGTCCGAATTTGTTGGCCAATTTGTTCGCGAGCAATACAAGGATCAAGGCGACGACGTTTTTGAATAACCCGACCGCCGTGGAAAAACTGTAGTTCATTTGCACGAGCCCGACACGGTATACATAAGTGTCCAAAATATCGCTCACTTCATACACCCGCGGGTTATATAAATTAAAGATTTGGTCAAAGCCGGCATTCATAATGTTCCCCACGTTAAAAATCATCATGATGATGATGACGTTGGCGATGGAAGGCAACGTAATGTGCCAGATCCTCCGGAACCTGCCCGCGCCATCCATCGTGGCCGCTTCGTATAATTGCGGATCGACGCCGGCGATGGCAGCCAAATAAATGATGGAACCCCAGCCGCAACTTTGCCATATGTCGGACAGGATCAGGATGGGGACAAACCACGCTTTCTCGGCGAGAAAGTAAACCGGTTCGCCGCCGAACGCCGTGATGATTTGGTTGACGAGCCCTGTGGAAGGCGACAAAAGTTCGACCAATATGCTGCCGATAATCACCCAGGAAAAAAAATGCGGCAGGTACGTAATGCTTTGAACCACTTTTTTGAATTTCTCATGGAATAATTCATTGAGTGCAAGCGCCACGAAAATACCGGAAGGATAAACAAACACCAGTTTCAGCGTGCTGATCACGAGCGTGTTGCGCAGCACCCTGGAGAAGTCGGGGGAATCAAACATGCGTTCAAAATGCTCAAATCCGACCCAGGAACTCCCCAATATTCCCTTTGTAATGGAAAAATCTTTGAATGCGATCGTGACGCCATACATGGGGATGTAGTAAAAGATAAAGTACCACACGACCGCCGGCAGCAAAAATAACAGCAATATTTTCGATTTCATGATCTGTTTCCTGAGTGAGTGGTGTTGGTTCGCCATGAATCCGTCCCCTTTGTGAAAAGATTTGCCTTTCAGGCGAAAGGATGGATACATTTCCCTTACAGACGTAACATCAACCGGAGCAATTCGAATGTATATCACCCGATCCTTCAAGATCAATCAACACTTTTTACAACGCATGCACAGCCGGTGCAATGAAATCGCATGCACCATTCCACACGTATGCACAAAACGTTCAAACAGAATGGCAACAAAAAATACGCAAAGCCTTACATCCTGGCTTGCGGCCACGATACTCAGGTTTTGCGCAAGATGGATATAACCGAATTTTTTTTGCGGAAGTCCCCTGGGGTCATTCCCACCGTCCGCTTGAATACCCGTATGAAGGAGAAGGGATGCAGGTATCCGACCTTCAGGGAGATCTCATGCACCGGTTCTTCCGTTTCCTGCAAAAGCTTCATGGCGTGCTCGATCCGGATTCTCATCAGGTAATCGACAAACTTTTCTCCAAATTCGTCCTTGAAGATCCGGCTCAAATACCTGGAGCTCAAGTGAAATTCGTCGCTCAAATGAATGAGGGACAGATCGGGATTTGCATAGTTTTCGCTGATATATTTTTTTACTTCATGAATCAGATCGTGGTGCATTTTGCTTTCCCTTAAAAAACTGATCTGGTTATCGATATCCGACAACAGTTCAAGTGTCTTCGCCTGAAACTCCTCCAAAGTCTCAAACTCGTCAAGCATTTTTTTTAACGCCGGCATGGCTTTTTCTTTCCAAAGCATTTGAACCGGTTCGGAGAGCCCGGCCACCTCGCTGTCCAGGTAAAAGATCATGTATTGAATGAGACGGATCATGTCGTCCTTGGGGATGAAACCCGTTTTTATTTCGTCAAAAAAACGGGCTAACAACGTTTTCCATTTTACCTCGCCCAACCGGAAAGATTGTGCGGTTTGCTGAATCAATTGGACATGATGAAATATTTCCAATATCGGACTGCTCATGGCCTCGCCATGATGGATGATGCGGCGGTTGCCGAGCACGGGCTTATATTTTAACGCTTTTAGCGCCTTTTCATATAAATGCGGCAATTCCGGGAAGTTGTCCGCCGCCCCGCCGATACCGAAAGTAATGGTAAAATGCAAATTTTCACCGACCCATTTAAGGGCTTTATTGCAAAAATGGCGGACAAGCTCACCGCGCTCCATTTCGTTGCCGTATTTAAATAAATAAATGATCCCCAGTTGCGAATTGTTGACCCATTCCGTCCATACATGGATCTCCAGGTTTTGGGCGATTTCATTCATCACGCTGTTTAACGCAAATTTGAGCAAGTACTGGTCCCGGTCGGAATAGGTTTCGCAAAATTTGGCGTATTTGTCAATTTCCATCACCGCAAAATGAATATAATGAAAGTCATCGTATTTTCCCAGCCTTCTCATTTCCGATTTACACTCTTCAAGAGAGATGGGACGGTTTCCCTCCAGCAGTTGGATAAAAAAGTTGCGGCGGATATGTATGAGATCCTGTTGGTACTGGTCCTGAAATTTATTGGATTGCTCCAATAAATTTTCGATGGCCATTTCGATAAACCGCATTTCGTCCTGACTTCCTTTGGCAAACAAATCTCCGTTTCTGTTGGCGAACAAACCGTTGATGCGGTGAATGATCGCTTCGATCGGCCGGTAATTGCGGCGGGTGACATAAATGATCAATAAAGTGCCCAACACCATGCAAATAAAACCCAATGACACCCAAACATAAGGAAATGCCGAAAAAAAGGAAAACTTCCCGCCGCTCCTGATTCCGCTGCGAAGAACCCATCCGGAATATGGCGATCTGATTTCTGTCATATGTTCGGAGAATTCGCCATTTTCCGCTTGTTCTTCGCTTTCATTGCCGAAAATCATGCGACCGCTGCTGTCGTAAAGGCTTACAACATTCGTTTTTTGGCTGGACATTTTTTGAACCAGTTCCTCAATGGCATCGACATTCAAGTTAACGACAATGAACCCTTTTTCTCCGGTATTAAATGGAACTTTTCTTACGAGGGAAACGACTGGCACCGAATCGAACCTTTTCTGGTCCTGGTACATTCTCCTTCCTGTCCAGGAACCGGTTTGCGAAGTTTGGAACTGGCTTAAAATAAAGTCCTGAATCCGTGATCATCAACTGATGAAAATGCGAGAAAAAGCAGGCAAATACACCCCCGAAGGCGAATGACATAAACAAGATAACATTCACCTGCGGGGTGTCATATGAAAATCAAGTTCGTCCGC
>Ga0207865_100058_pt1 | contig 133281 bp, 117 predicted proteins | sample HigsolmetaAR204D_FD_184836 | JGI IMG/M metagenome (GOLD analysis project Ga0207865, IMG submission 184836) | Ionic liquid and high solid enriched microbial communities from the Joint BioEnergy Institute, USA - AR20-4-D (SPAdes) (version 2) ... | reverse complement strand
CAGCTTCCTTCAGATTCCGCCTCACGGCGGACACCCTTGCCTTCAGCTAACGGTAGGCGCTCGCCAGCCCCCGTTCGGGACTTTCACCCTATAGCGTCACACCCATGCCGGGCGTACAAAAAGCAAACCCCCGGTTTTCAGCCGGGAGTTTTCCGTTGAAGGGGCAGCGGACGGAAGGGACCGTCGGCCGCAAAAAGGAGATGCCGTTTCCGACGGATCGTCCTTGAAAGGGCCGGGTCCCCCGGCCGGCATCCATGCAAAAAGAGGCGAACGGAGTGCCGCTCCTTTCCGTTCGCTTTCCCATCCATCCGCCCGCCATTCATGCAAAAAACAGCAAATAGATTACGCCCGCAAAGAAGAAGAGAAAACAGAGGAAGATTAAAATTTTTCCCAACCGCTCCAAAATAAACGCCCCCTCGAAATGGTTTCACCTCCGGGTTTGGCGGCCGGCGGCGAAAGGGAAGAGCCGTCCGGGCCGCGGAATGCGCGGATCTTCCCATGCCGCGAAACCGGCTTCAGTACGAGATGCCGGCGCCGATCACATAAGACAAGCCGATCGAGATGACCATGGCCAGGAAGCCGACGGCCCGGTTATCCTTCTCGATCTCTTCGTCAATGTTGAACTTCGGCGTCAAAAATTCGAAGAGGAAATAGCCCCCCAACAGGAGAAGGAAGCCGAAAGTCCCCCAGCCGACCATGACGATGAGGGAATCGTTATGCATGATCGAATGGCGGAAAATATTGGCGATCCCGAAAATTTTCCCGCCCGTCGCCATGGCCACGGACAGGTTTCCCTTTTGAATTTCTTCCCAGTCGTTGTATTTGGTCACCGCCTCAAAGACGGCGAGGAAGACGATGGTGCATAATATGGCCACGCTGTAAATCGCCGCATGGACGACCAGTTCATTTTCCCAAAAACCGTTCATTCCGCTCACCTGTCCCTTTTTCATCCCGCCGGCTCCCGTCCGGACGGGCAGATTACTTCAATTCCACGATGGTCTTGCCGATGCCGCCCTCATTCGGGGTGCCGTAACGGAAAGATTTCACCGAAGGATGCTGCCGCAGCACCTTTTGCACCCCTTCCCGCAGCGCCCCCGTCCCTTTGCCGTGGATGATCGAAACCCGGGAATAGCCGGCCAAAAGGACGTCGTCCAAATATTTTTCCAGTTTGATCAGCGCATCTTCATACCGTTCGCCGCGCAAATCGAGCTCCAGCGGGACATGGTATTCCTTTCCTTTGACGGTGGCGACGGGGCGGACTTCCTGATCCTTCTTCTCTTCCAGCAGCCGCAAATCCCGTTCTTCCACGTTCATCTTTAAAATGCCGACCTGGACGAGCCATTCCTGGCCGCCCGCCTTCTCCACCAAATAACCTTTTTGGCCGAGGGATAAAACCTCGACCGGATCCCCCGGATGAAAGGATTGATTTTTCGGGGGGGATGGGGTCCCGGAACGTCTTTCCTCCCCGCCGGGGACCGCTTCTTCCAGCCTTTTTTTCGCTTCGATGAGTTCGTGCTCTTTGACTTCGGCGCCCTTTTTCAACCGCAGCTCCCGCAGATCCCTTATGATTGCTTCCGCTTCCCGCTTCGCTTTTTCGACGATGGCCCGGGCTTCCTCCCTCGCCTTTTTCATGAGGGCTTCCTTGTTGGCTTCGTATTCTTCAAAGGCGCTTTTCAGATCGTTATAGATTTCTTCCGCGTCCCGAAGATAATTTTCCGCTTCCTTTTTCGCCTCCTCCGCTTCCTTTTCGCTCTTTTCCAAGGAGGCGATCATGCTGTCCACCCGGCGGGTATTGGCGCCGATATACGATTTCGCCCGCCGGATGATACTTTCGGACAGGCCCAGCCGCTTGGAGATTTCAAAGGCGTTGCTCCGGCCGGGGACGCCGATGGACAATTTGTAGGTAGGGCTCAAGGTTTCCGGGTCAAATTCCATCCGGGCGTTGATGACGCCCTCCCGGTTATAGCTGTAGGCCTTCAGTTCCGGATAATGGGTGGTGGCGATGACCCTCGCCCTTTTCCGGCGGACTTCGTCGAGGATGGCCATCGCCAGGGCGGCGCCTTCCTGGGGATCCGTGCCCGCCCCGAGCTCGTCGAAGAGAACGAGGCTCGATTCGTCCACATCCCGCAGGATGTTTACGATGTTCGTCATATGGGAAGAAAAGGTGCTCAAGTTTTGTTCGATGGACTGCTCGTCACCGATGTCGGCGTGAACCGTCCGGAAAACGGAAAGTTCCGACCCGTCCAGGGCGGGGATCATGAGGCCGGCCTGGGCCATTAAAACAAGCAATCCGACCGTTTTCAGGGTCACCGTTTTCCCGCCGGTGTTCGGGCCGGTGATGACAATGGCGGTGTAGTCTTTCCCCAACTCGATGTCGTTCGGCACCGCCTGATCGGCCGGAAGCAAAGGATGGCGCGCCTTCAGCAGGCGGATGTACCCCTTTTGGTTGACGGCCGGTTTCGATCCTTTGTACGCGGAGCCGTATTTCGCCTTCGCGAAGATCAAATCGGCCCTCTGCATCACCCGGACGATCTCGTCGATTTCCTCGCGGCGGCTTCCCGCTTCCTGGGACAATTCAAGCAGGATCCTTTCGATTTCCGCTTCCTCTTTCTTCTTCAGCTCCCGCACTTCATTGTTCATCGCCACGACCGATTCCGGCTCGATGAATAACGTTTGCCCCGAAGCGGACTGGTCATGGACAAAACCGCCGAAATGGGACCGGTATTCCGCTTTGACGGGAAGTACGAAGCGGTCGTTCCGGATCGTAACGATGGCGTCGGAAAGCATCTTTTGCACCGGGCCGGAGCGGATCATCCCCTCCAGTTTTTCCCGGATCCGTTCTTCCACCAGGCGGATCTGTTTGCGGATGGCGCGAAGCTTTTCGCTCGCTTCGTCCAAAACCGTCCCGTCTTCGCCGATGCAGGAAAAAATCTTCTTTTCCACCTCGGCGGGAGGATTCATCCGTTCGCACAATTCCCCCATGATGGGCAGGGATTCCTTTTCGAGAAGGGGTTTCATGAAGGCCTTGAACACCCGCCCCGCCCGGATCGTCGAAGCAACTTCCAGCAGCTCCCCGGCATCCAGCATCCCCCCGATGGCCGCCCGGCGGACGGATGAAGAGACGGGATAGATCCCTTCAAGGGGGGCGTACCCCTTGATGCGGAGCACCGTAGCCGCTTCGTCGGTCTCGTTTTGCAGGCGGAGGATCGTTTCGTATTCGGTTTCCGGCTGCAATCGCTCAGCCAGTTCCCTTCCCGGCGATGAGGAGCAGTACTTGGCCAATGCGTCGCGTATTTTGTCGAATTCCAGCGTGCGCAAAATTTTTTCGTTCACCGGGAAACCCCCTTTTGGATCGTAATTTTTCTGTGCCGGTTAAAATTTTTCCCCGAATCCGGATTTTTCTTCCGGCCTCCGGGCGAAGCGGCGGTACTTCCCCGAGCGGAGCTCCCCCGCAGATTTTTTCCAGAACAGACAAAAAACTTCCCTTTGCCAGAGAAGTTTCATCGGATAATGGCGCCGAGAAAAAAGTCGGAAACCTGTTTGGTCAAAAACGGAGTATGTCCGATGATAAACTTCGCTACTCCCGATTGGTCCAAGGCGGATTGCAGCTGTTCGACGGGAACGAGGGAGGCCACGTACAAGAGGACGAAAGTGACCAAATACACCTCCAAAAATCCGAGGATTCCCCCGCCAAGCCGGTTCAGCTGGCTGATCACCGGGATGCGCGCCAGAAAATCAAGCATGGATCCGACGATCTGGAGCAATATTTTCACGGCAAAAAAGATGATAAAAAAAGCGATGGCGTTATAATAGGCCGCCTCCGCATTCGATGCGGACAAAATCACCTGCAGCGCTTCATTGCCGTCCATGGACGGATAGGGGATCCATAATTTGACCGTTTCGGCAAATTCCTTGTAGTATTTGGCGGCGGCGAGGAAGGCGATCAGAAATCCCGTCAGGTGGATGAGCTGGAGGATCAGCCCCCTTTTCAATCCGACCAAAAAACCGATAATGAAGAGAATCCATATGATGGCACTCAGCATCTCCGTCAGTCCTTTTTGTATTTATATTTTTCCATTTCCTCCTGTAGCTTCAAATATTCGTGGACCGCGTTTACCGCCGTCAACACGGCCAGCTTCGCCGTATCCAGGGACGGGTTGCGGCTCTTCATCTCCCGCATTTTTTCATCGACAATGGCGGCGACTTTCCGGATATGGCTTTCGCTTTCATCGCCGACAATCACGTATTGCCGGCCGTAGATTTCCACTGCGATTTTATTTTTTCGGCTTTCAGACAATGGGTCTGCCTCCGTTTCACCGAATAAAAATGGCTGCGATTTTGAGAGAATCCTAGCAATATCATACATGAATCCCTTGGAAATTGGAAGATCAAAGGCGTTTTCGCAAAGGGCGCACGCCCCGGGGAAACGGCTCCGGGAAAGGGAAGAGGGGGGAAGGCCCGGGGTAGGTTTGAGACGGGGAAGTTTCGCGAATCGAAATCCGCCCGGAAAGGCGGATATTTTTGCCGGCAGAGGATCGGGTGAGGCCTGCGCATTTTTCCGGAAGGGACCCATCCGGCAGCGCCCCTTCGCTCTCCTGCGCCCGGCGGTCCGGAAGGCTCCCCCGAAAACGGAAAGGTCCGGTCCCGAAACCAATCTGACCATGAAAATTTGGCCGCTCCTTCCCCAAGGCGGCGGAAACGATGGAGGTCCGGTTTTCCCGTCGCTCCTCGGGAGGGGAAGGCCGTACCCGCCGAGGAGGCCCGGTTTTCCCGTCGCTCCTCGGAAAGGGAAGGCCGTACCCGCCGGACAGTGCCCGCATCAGGCCTTGCCGCGGACGACGAACGTGAAACGGCGCCGGCCGGTTCCCCTTCCCTTGCGCCGAACCGAAAAAATCGGGATATCCCGGAAATGTCCCGGAATATCCCGTCCATGAAAATTTTCCCGCAAATCCGTTTCCTTCTTTCACGGACCCGGGCAAGCCCATTTCCTGAAAGCCGGCCGCCCTTTTCCGGACCGACCGAAATGGGGCCGGCGCAAAATGCCGCCCTATTTCCGCAAATAGGCCCCTTTTTCCTCGAGCGCCCGCAAAATCCTTTCCAGCGCCCTGTCGATTTCTTCGTCGGTCAGCGTGCGTTCCGGATCCGAGAAGGTCAGGGAGAAGGCGACGGATTTTTTATCCGCATCCATCTTTTCCCCTTCATATACGTCAAACACCTTCGCATCCGTCAAAAGCTTTCCTCCCGCCGCCACGATCGTTTCCTTCAGCTCGCCGGCGGAAAGATCCTTTCCGCACACGAGGGCGATATCCCGGGAGACGGAGGGAAATCTCGGCACCTGGGAATAGACAAGGGGTTCGTTTTCCGCGCGCAACAGCTTCGCCAAGATGATTTCGGCGGCGAACACATCTTTGATGTCCCAGTTTTTCTCCATCGCGGGGTGGATTTTTCCGATCACGCCGATCGCTTCCCCGTCGAACAGAATTTCCGCCGTTTGGCCGGGATGGAAGCCTTCCGGTTCTCCTTTGACGAAGCGGATGCGGTTTTTCAGCCCCAATTTCGCAAACAGCTGTTCCAAAATTCCTTTCGCCGTGAAAAAGTCCGCCTTCACCCTTTCCCCCTGCCAGGGATGGTCGACCCATAAACCGGTCAGGACGAAGGCCAGGTGTTCCCGTTCCTCCGGCTGCTTGCCCGCGCCCCGGGACAGGAAGACGGAACCGATCTCGTACAGGGCGATGTTTTCATTTTTCCTCGCCCGATTGTAACGGACCGCATCAAGCAGATGGGGAAGCAGGCTTTGCCGCAAGACGGAATGTTCCTCGCTCATCGGGAGGCTCAAGGGGATTTCTTCCGTCGCCGTTAAGGAAAACAGGCGGAATTTTTCCCGGCTTGTCAGCGTATAGGTGATCGCCTCCTGCAATCCGGCGCCTTCCAGGAAATATTTGACGATCCTTCTTTTTTTCTGATAGTCGGTCAATCCGCCGGGGGTCTGCGGTCCCCGGGGAAGGGTGCCCGGCAGCAGATCGTAGCCGTAGAGCCGGGCGATTTCTTCGTACACGTCCACTTCCCGCGTGATGTCCGGGCGGCGCGTCGGGACGGTGACGGTCAATGTCCGGTCCATTTGTTCGTACGGGAAACGGAGGCGTTCCAAGATGCCGGCGACCTCTTCCATCGTCAATTCTGTTCCCAAAAATGCGTTCATCTTTTCCAAATCGACGGTGATTTTCAAGGGATCGGCCTGCAAAGCGCGGGCCTCCGCCGTCCCTTCCAGCACTTCCCCGGACGCATAGCGGGCCATTAATGCCGCCGCCCTTTCCGCGGCCTCCTTCACCCTCGCCGGGTCGACCCCCTTTTCGAAGCGGCTGCTGGACTCGCTCCGCAACTGCAAATCTTTCGAGGCCCTGCGGACCACGGGGCCGGCAAACAAGGCGGATTCCAGGAGAACGGTCGTCGTTTCCGCGGTCACTTCGCTGTCGGCGCCGCCCATGACGCCCGCCAGGGCGACCGGTTCCTTGCCGTTTGTGATGACGAGATGGTTTTCATTCAATGTCCGGGTCACGCCGTCCAGGGTGACGAGTTTTTCCCCGTCTTTCGCCCGCCGGACGACCACCTCCTTCGATCCGAAACGGTCGTAATCGAAGGCGTGGAGCGGCTGCCCGTATTCCAGCATCACGTAGTTGGTGATATCGACGACGTTGTTGTGGGGGCGGATTCCCGCCGCCATCAGCCGCGCCTGCATCCATAAAGGCGAGGGGCCGATCTTCACGTTCCGGATGATTTTGGCCGTATACAGCGGGCAATCTTCCGGCGAATCCACCTTCACGCGAATATGGTCTTCCGCCTTTTCCCGGATAGGTTCATATTCCGCTTCCGGCAAGCGGACTTCTCCGCCGAGGATGGCCGCCGTCTCATAGGCGACGCCGATCATGCTCAAACAGTCGCCCCGGTTCGCCGTCAGTTCCAGCTCCAAAACCGGATCGTCCAAATGCAGGAGAGAAGCGATCTCCGTCCCCGGGGGCACATCTTCGGGCAAAACGAAAATGCCTTCAGCGTATTCTTTCGGCACGACCTTGCCTTCGAATCCGAGCTCCTGCAAGGAGCAGATCATGCCGTTCGATTCCACGCCGCGGAATTTGGCTTTTTTGATTTTTACCTGATTGGGCAATTTCGCCCCCGGCTTGGCGACGATCACCCCCTGTCCCGGGGCGACGTTTTTTGCGCCGCAAACGATTTGCACCGGTTCTCCTTCGCCGATATCGACGAGGCAGACGGTCAGTTTGTCCGCATTCGGATGCCTTTCACATTTTAACACCCGTCCGGCGACCAGATGATCGAAATCCCGGCCCTTGCGGTGAATCCCGTCCACTTCGATCCCGCTTCTCGTAATTTTTTCCGCAAGCTCCTCCGGGGTCACCGGAAGGCTGACGTAATCTTCCAGCCATTTGAAAGAAACCAGCATATTTCCAACCTCCTTTATCCATCATGCCGCATAACGGCGCAAGAGATCCGCAAAGGGAAAAAGCCGCTTTGCCTTCCGCACCCTTCCGGCAAAGGCCGCAGGAACCCGAAAGGGGAAAAACTTCCCGGCACCGTCATTCCTGCCGGTAAAACTGCTGCAAAAACCGGACGTCGTTCGTGTAAAAATGGCGGATGTCATCGATTCCGTATTTCAGCATGGCGATCCGTTCGACCCCGATCCCGAAAGCAAAGCCGCTGTAAATGTCCGGGTCGAAGCCGCCCATTTTCAGCACGTTCGGGTGGACCATGCCCGCCCCCAAGATTTCGATCCAGCCCGTGCCTTTGCACACCGAGCAGCCTTGGCCGCGGCAAATTTTGCAGGAAATATCCATTTCCACCGACGGCTCCGTAAAGGGGAAAAAGCTCGGGCGCAGCCGGATTTCCCGGTCATCGCCGAAGATTTTTTTGGCGAAGACCTCGAGGGTTCCCTTCAAGTCGCTCATGCGGATGTTTTCATCGACGACCAGCCCTTCGACCTGCATAAACTGGTGGGAGTGGGTCGCGTCGTCGTTGTCGCGCCGGTAGACCTTCCCGGGGCAGATGATCTTCACCGGACCCCTTCCCTGATGGCTTTCCATCGTCCTCGCCTGCACCGGCGACGTGTGGGTGCGAAGCAGGATCTCTTCGCTGATGTAAAAGGAATCCTGCATATCCCTCGCCGGATGGCCCTTCGGCAGGTTGAGGGCTTCAAAATTATAGTAGTCCGTTTCCACCTCCGGGCCTTCGGCGATGCGGTAGCCCATGCCGATAAACAGGTCCTCGATTTCTTCGATGATCTGGATGAGCGGATGGCGGCCGGCCTGGCGGACCGGTCTCCCCGGCAGCGTGACGTCCACCGTCTCCTCGGCCAATTCCCTTTCCATCTGCTCTTTTTCCAGCTGGTTCATCTTTTCTTCGATGGCCCGCTGGATGGTTTCGCGCACCTCATTGGCATAGGCGCCGACCACCGGTCGCTCTTCCATGGGGAGTTTTCCCATGTTCCGCAGCACTTCCGTAATCCGGCCCTTTTTCCCCAGAAAGGCGACGCGGACGTCGTTCAGCGCCCGTAAATCCTTTGCCGCTTTCACTTTTTCCAGCGCTTCGGCTTGAAGTTCGGTTAAACGCTCCTTCATCCTTTGACCTCCTCGGTTTGAAATGGGGAAAACAAAAAAACCTCCTCCCGGCTAAGGGACGAGGATCGTTTCGCGGTACCACCCTTATTGGCATGACGGAACGCCATGCCCGCTCCTTTGGATAACGGATCGCCTCCGCAACATCTTTACACCCCGGATTCCCGGAGTGGTCCCGATGCGAGCTCCCGGGGTGAAACTTCGTTCGGGCTCCGGCTGAAAATGCTCTCAGTCGCGGCATTTTCTCCCTGTAAGCGGAGGTCCCCCGACTACTCTGCCCCGATCATCGCTTCCGATATGCCGTTGTTCAGGTCCGTAAAGGTTTATCATTCAACGAAAAATTCTTGATATACCGGTTCCGAGGTACTTCCGTTTATCATTCAACGAAAAATTCGGAACGGTTATCAATTATTATAAAGGGCTTTTCCCGCAAATTCAACGGGAATCCTTTGCCGCGGCCGCGCTCATATTTTGCCCGCCCGCCGCGGATCGGCTGGCCGCATCTTCCCGTTCCTTTCCGGATGGCCGAAGGGGAAACCGGAGCCGTTTTTTCCTTCGCTGTGCCGAAAAAAAGAGGCCGGCTCCCATTTGCTCCCATTCCGGAAAAATGGCGGTTTTTATCCGGAATTTCTTCCCCGCAAATGATAGAGGAGAATCCCGGCGGCGACGGAGACGTTCAACGACTCGCTCATCCCGTAGATCGGGATGTGCAGGTTGGCGTCGGTCTTTTCCAGAAGCCTCGGATCCACGCCCCGCGCCTCATTGCCGACCAGCAGGGCAAAGGCGGGCGCCGGCCCGATTTCGTACATGGAGACGCCCGTTAATGCGGTTCCGTAAACGGGAATCCCCCGCGAGCGGAATGTTTCCACCCAGCCTTCCAAGGAACCCGGCAAAACGGGGAGATGGAACAAGCTTCCCTGGGTGGCGCGGACGACCTTCGGATTGTAAATGTCCGCGCTCCCCTCCCCGACGACGACCCCGTCCAGGCCCGCCGCATCCGCCGTCCGGATCAGGGTGCCCAGATTTCCCGGATCCTGGACGGCGTCAATCAATAAAAACCGCTTCCCTTCCGGATCCCGGGCCTCCGGTTTTCCGCAAACGGCAAAAATCCCTTGGGGCGTTTCCGTATCCGCTATCGCCTTGCCGACCTCTTCGGAAACGAGATACAGCTCATCCGCCCCGTATCGCGCCGCGGGAAGCTGCCCCAGGAACCGTTCCGTCACGATCAATTCCCTGATAAGTCCCGCTTTTCCCGCTTCCTCGACAAGATGTTCCCCCTCGACGAGGAAAAGGCCGGCTTTGTCCCGCTCCTTTTTCGTCAACAGTTTTTTCCAGCGTTTCACCTTTTCATTTTTGGCCGATTGTATCCTTTTCATTTTTTTCACCTGCCCCGGCATCCGTTCCCGGACGGATGCACATAATCCATACAAAAGTGTAGCAAAATATCCATGACAATAAAATTGGAGGATGATCAACTTGAATATGGATTTCGATTTGCGGAAGGCGATCATTCAAAACGTTTCCGATAATACCCGGGAAGAATTAAAGGCGACGATCGTGGACGCCATCCAGGGAGGCGAAGAAAAGATGCTGCCCGGACTGGGCGTGCTTTTTGAAGTGATTTGGAAAAACGCGGACGCCAATGAACAGCAGATGATGCTGGAAACGCTGGAAGAAGGCCTGAAAAAACCTGAACGCCATTGAACGCGTATGTTTAACGGGCGAAGATTTCGGGAAAAATGAGAAGACCGGGAAACCAATCCCGATCCCCCTTTTTTCCAATCGCTCCGGCGGAAAGCCGGAGCGATTTTTTGTGCGGAAAAAACGACGCGGGAAAAGGTCCCCTGCAGGTTTCCGCCCCGCAGGCGGAAAGGAAAGCCGTCCGCAAAAGGCGGGCGGAGGAATCCGCAGGCGCCTTCATGGTCCCCCGTCGGAACGGGTAACCCGGCCGGGAAGAAAAAAACCCTCCCGGGAGGGAAAACCTTTCGGCCATCCTCCCGAAAAGGGTTTTTTCCACAATGTCCGCATTCGCCCGGTGATCGCCGTTTTTGGCATCATCGGGCGCCCATTCGTTTTTCGGATATGCCGGGATTCCCGCTTCAGCGGACGGCATCGTTTCAGTCATAGGTGATTTTGTTCACCGTCTCCCGGTCGAGCCGTTTCACGACTTCCGTCATCAGTTTTACCGTATTTTCGAAATCATCCCGGTGAAGGATGCCGGCATGGGAATGGATGTACCTCGTCGGGATCGTGACGGCCAATGAAGGAACGCCCCTTTTCGTCACATGGATGGACCCCGCGTCCGTGCCGCCGCCGGGGATGCTTTCGAATTGATAGGGAATGTTCAACTCTTCCGCTACGCCGACGACAAAGTCCCGCAAGCCTTTATGGGAAACCATGGAGGCATCATACAAAACGATCTGCGGGCCTTTCCCCAATTTCCCCATCGCCTCTTTTTCCGTAACGCCCGGAACATCACCGCCGATGCCGACGTCGAGGGCAAAACCGATATCCGGCTCAATCTTGAAAGCGGCGGTCTTCGCCCCGCGCAAGCCGACTTCTTCTTGAACGGCGCCGACCCCGAAAACGGTGTTCGGATGGGCGGTGCCTTTTAAATTTTTCAGCACCTCGATGACGACGGCGCAGCCGATCCGGTTATCCCACGCTTTGGCAAGGAGAAATTTTTCGTTTTTCATGACGGTAAATTCAAAATAGGGGACGATCATCGCGCCGGGACGCACGCCCCAGGACAGCGCCTCTTCTTTGGATGAGGCCCCGATATCGATAAACATATCCTTGATTTCCACCGGCTTCTTCCGCTCTTCCGGAGACAGGATGTGCGGGGGCTTGGAACCGATGACGCCGGTCACATTCCCCTTGTCGGTGACGATCGTCACCCGTTGGGCAAGCATGACCGAACTGACCCAGCCGCCCACCGTTTGGAACCGGACGAAACCTTTGTCATCGATGCTGGTTACCATGAACCCGATCTCATCCAAATGGCCGGCAAGCATGACCGACGGCCCGTTCGGATCCCCCGTTTTCCTGGCGATCAGGCTTCCCAGGCCGTCGGTGGTCACTTCGTCGGCATAGGGCGTTATGTATTTTTTCATCACTTCCCGGACTTCCTTTTCATTGCCGGGAATCCCTTTGGCGTCGGTAAGTTCCTTCAGCATTTGCAGCTGTTCATCCAATACTGTCAAAAAAATCCCTCCCGTTTTTTATTTTATAAATTTTAATAACTTTATTATACCTCAAATAAAATCGGATAAGCTATGAAGTTTTATTTTGCGGGGCATAAGGGGCGAAGGTTTTTTCTTGACAAAAATATTTAAACCATTTAATATTTAAACACATTAAATTTACGGTTCTTGAAGGAGGAATACATTGGATACGCTCATCCAGCGTTTGCTCGTCGCCTTTCACCATTTAAGAAAAAAATTGGACCACGACATGCAGGCCATGACCAGTTATCCGGTCACCAGAACCCAGTTTATCCTCTTGTTATTGATCTCCCGGGAAGGAAGCCCCAAGCTGGCGCGGCTGGCGGAAGAAATGAACGTCCAGCCGAGCGCGATCACCGTCCTGATCGACCGGCTGGAAAAGCTGAATTATGTAAAACGGATCACCGATCCCGACGACCGCCGTTCCGTCCGCGTGGAATTGACGCCGCTCGGAAGGGAGATTATCCACGATTTCCGGCAAAGGAGGCGCGGGATTCTGAAAAGCTATCTGAACTGGCTTTCCGAAGAGGAGATCCGGACGCTCACCGAGTTATTGGAAAAAATCGCAAACGGCGACCCATTTGACACGGAGGGGAAAGGGCAGTGAAACAGCTGATCAAGTACTTGGAACCCTTTAAGGCGCAGGTCATTGCCGTCATCGTCCTCGTCTTTCTCCAGTCGATGGCGGATTTATACCTGCCCACGCTCATGTCCGACATCATTGACCACGGGGTCGTAAAAGGGGACGTCCCCTATATATGGAAAATCGGGGGAATCATGCTTTTGGTCGCGGCCGGAGGGCTCTTATGCGCCATTTTAAGCAGCTTTTTCTCCGCCCGGACCGCCGTCGGCTTCGGCCGGAATCTGCGGAACGAAGTATTCGTCCACGTGGAAAATTTTTCCCAGGAAGAATTCGACCGGCTGGGGACGGCGTCCTTAATTACGAGAACAACCAACGATATTCTGCAGGTGCAAAACGTGCTCATGTTTGCCTTGCGGATCATGATCACCGCTCCCATTATGGCTGTCGGCGGCATTATCATGGCCATGGGGCGGGATGCCCGTTTAACCTTGATTTTCCTCGTAATTCTCCCGGTGCTCGCCCTGACGATCTTTTTCATCGCCCGGAAGGCGATCGGGCTGTTTAAGGCGATCCAAAAGAAACTGGACGCCCTGAACCGGGTGTTGCGGGAATATTTGACGGGCGTCCGCGTGATCCGCGCCTTCAATCGGACCGGATACGAGGAGAAAAGGTTCGACGCCGCCAACCGGGATTTGACGGAGACGACCACCGCCGCGATCAAAATCATGTCCTTAATCGCACCGGCCATGATGCTCATCGTCAATCTCTCGACGATCGCCATCGTCTGGTTCGGCGCCATGCGGATCGACAACAACCGGATGGAAGTCGGGGATTTGATGGCCTTCATTCAATATGCGATGCAAATCATGTTTTCCCTCCTGATGGTTTCCATTTTGTTCATCATGATCCCGCGGGCGCAGGTGTCCGCCGAACGGATCAATGAAATACTGGACACCGAACCGGCGATCGAGGGAGGGAAAGGAAGCCGGGCCGCAAGCGCGAAGGGCTGGGTGGAATTTCAAAACGTCTCCTTCTCCTATCCCGGTGCGGAGGCTCCCGCCCTTTCCGACATTTCCTTTAAGGCGGGGCCCGGCGAAGTGACGGCCATCATCGGGGGAACGGGGGCGGGTAAATCCACCCTGGTCCAGCTGATCCCCCGCTTTTATGACGCGACGGAAGGAAGGGTGCTGGTGGACGGCATCGACGTCCGCGATTGGCCCTTGGAGGAACTGCGGAAAAAGATCGGCTACGTTCCGCAAAAAACCGTTCTGTTCACCGGCACCGTGGCGGAAAACATCCGCTTCGGGAAGGAAGACGCCAGCTTCGAGGAAATCCGGCACGCGGCGGAAGCGGCCCAGGCCGCGGATTTTATTGAAGAAATGAAGGAAAAATACGAGACGGTCGTCGCCCAGGGGGGAACGAACCTTTCCGGCGGCCAAAAACAAAGGCTGGCCATTGCCCGGGCATTGGTCCGGAAACCGGATATATACATTTTCGACGACAGTTTTTCCGCCCTGGACTTCAAAACCGACGCCAAGCTGCGGCAGGCCTTGCGGAAGGAAACGGCGGACGCCGCGGTGATCCTCATCGCCCAAAGGGTGGCAACGGTCATGGATGCCGACCGGATCATCGTCTTAAATGAGGGGAAAATCGCCGGAATCGGGAAACACCAGGAACTCCTCAAAACTTGTCCCGTCTACCGGGAAATCGTGGCGTCGCAGCTTTCGGAGGAGGAAATCGCATGAAGAACGAGAAAAGGCCGTTCCGAACCAACCATCCCCATGCCCGGGGCGGCCCGATGGGTCTGGGCATGCCGGTGGAAAAACCGAAAAATTTTCGCGGGACGCTGAAACGGCTTCTCCGCTATTTGCAGCCTTACCGGTGGCGGCTCGCCGCCGTTTTGGGAGCGGCGGTCCTCAGCACCGTTTTTGCCATCGCCAGCCCGAAAATTTTGGGCAAGGCGACCACGAAAATTTTTGAAGGGTTGATGGCCAAATGGCAAGGAACGCCCGGAGCCGCCATCGATTTTGCCTACATCGGGCAAATCCTGCTGATCTTGGCGGGACTGTACCTGTTCAGCTCCGCATTCCAATATGTCCAGCAATATCTGATGGCGGGCGTCGCCCAACAGACCGTTTACCAGCTCCGGAAAGAGCTGGACGAAAAATTGTCGCGGGTGCCGCTAAAATATTACGATACCCGCACCAACGGGGAGATTTTAAGCAGGATCGTCAACGACGTGGACAACGTGAGCAACACCCTGCAGCAAAGTTTGACGCAAATCATCACCTCGCTGGTGACGATCGTCGGCGTATTCGTCATGATGCTGACCATCAGCCCGCTGATGACCCTGTTCATCATGCTGACCCTTCCGCTCAGCTTCCTGACGACGGTGTTCATCGCCTCGAAATCGCAAAAATATTTCAAAGGGCAGCAGGCCGCCATCGGCGAGTTGAACGGCCATGTGGAAGAGGTGTTTACCGGCCACCAGGTGGTGCAGGCCTACGGCAGGGAGAAAGCGGCCATCGAACGGTTTAAGCAGATCAATGAAAACCTGTATCATGCCGGCTGGAAGGCCCAATTCATCTCGGGTGTGATCATGCCGCTGATGAACTTTATCAACAATTTGGCCTATGTCCTCATCTGCGTCGTCGGCGGCGTCTTCGTGACGAAAAGGGCGATCACCGTCGGGGACGTGCAGGCTTTTATGCAATACGCCCGGCAATTTTCCCAGCCGATCGCCCAGGCCGCCAATATCGTGAATATCATCCAGTCGACCGTCGCCTCGGCGGAACGGATTTTTGAAGTATTGGACGAAAAAGAAGACGTCCCCGACCAGAAACAAGCGGTCACCCTGCCCGAACCGAAAGGACATGTCCGTTTCGAGCACGTCTCTTTCCGCTACAAGGGCGATGAACCGTTGATCGAGGATTTGAATATCGACGTCAAGCCCGGACAGACGGTGGCGATCGTCGGACCGACCGGCGCCGGCAAAACCACATTGATGAACCTGCTCCTGCGCTTCTACGAAATCGACGGGGGAAGGATCACCATCGACGGGGTCGACATCCGGGATTTGAGGCGGAGCGATCTCCGTCAACTGTTCGGCATCGTTTTGCAAGACACATGGCTGTTTCACGGAACGATCAAAGAAAATATCGCCTACGGCCGGGAAGGCGCCTCCGATTTCGAGATCATCCAGGCGGCCAAAACGGCTCGGGCGGACCACTTTATCCGGACCTTGCCCGACGGCTACGATACCGTTTTGAACGAGGAGGCCTCGAATATCTCCCAAGGACAGAAACAGCTGTTGACCATCGCCCGGGCCATATTGGCCAACCGGCCCATCCTGATTTTGGACGAAGCGACAAGCAACGTGGACACGAGGACGGAAATCCATATCCAAAACGCGATGAGGGAGCTCATGAAAGGGAGGACCAGTTTTGTCATCGCCCACCGTTTATCGACCATCCGAAACGCCGACATGATCCTCGTCATGAACCACGGCCGGGTCATCGAAAAGGGAACCCACGAGGAGCTGCTGGCGCGGAAGGGATTTTACGCCGATCTTTATTTCAGCCAGTTTGCCGGCAGAGAAAAAGAAATGGAAGAAACGGGTTGAAAAAGACCTTTGCGGGCCCGGTAGCCTGTGCCTTCGTCCGTTGAAAAGATCATGAAAGGGACGGCATGAACAGCTTGAAAAACCTTTCCGGTTCCGCGCCGCAAAGAAGCGGGCGAAGGAAAACCGAAGCTTCCGGTACGCCCGGGAATCTTCCGCTTTAAAAATCCGTAAAAAGGACACCGAAACAGTTTTCCGGTGTCCTTCCGTTTTTCCCGCTGCTTGTGCGGCACGCGATGGATGAGGGAACGGGTTTCCCCGTCCCGGAAAGGGGCAAAAGCGATGCCGCCATTTCCGTCCGTCAATACCCTTCCTCCTGCCGACGGTGGTTCACTTCATTTTTGGAAACATAGGCCCGGAAGATTTCCTCCCGGGTAAAACCGAGCAGCTCCCCCAATTCATAAAAGGTTTCCAGCAAGGCCATGTAGGATTCGGCCGTTTTTTCCCTTTGGAAACGGTAAACCGCATCATAGACTTCCAAAAACTTCACCGTTAAATCCCCTGTCCCCCGTCCCTTTCCGGGGATGGCCTCCCCGGACAGGCGGTCAAATCCGAACATGAGGCCAAGGGACAAGATGAAATGCATGCCGTCGACATATTCTTCCAAAATCGTCTCCCTGGCGGACGGTCCCTTTTCGCTCCAATATTTGAAGCAGCGCGTTTCATTGGCCAATTCCCCGATTTCCACAAGCAGGGCCAGCACCTTTTTGTCAAAGATGTACTCATGCTCCAGCCGGTGCTTTGTTTCGATGCGGCGGTCGAGAACTTTTTGCAGTTCAAACATTTTTTGCAGCTCCATTGCGATCCCCTCTTTGCTTGTTTCCGCATTATAGAAATTATAACAGAGCCGAAAGAGGCTGAAAACCGCCGATTTTCTGTCCCCCTTTCAGCATTTGCGCCATCGCCCGGTTCCCTTGGCGGTCGGGGTCAAAACGGACCTTCAACCGCACATCCAAGTTTCCCCTCAAGCCGACAAACGTCGATGAATCTGTATTTTGATCCTTCCCCCGCACATCCAGGTTTTCCCTCCCCCCTTTTCCATTGTGCCCATTTGATTCCTCCTTTTTTGCGGCCCTGGGGCGGTGCCTTCCCTTCATCCCTTGTGCCCACATCCGCCCACGCGGCAAATCAAACCCTCCCTTTCATAAGCGGCCGCCTTTCCACAAATCCCTCCTTTTCCGTGATTTTCGAAAAACCATTGACAATTGGGTATTCTTTATCTATAGTTATATACACAAGTATATAACTAGATATGCAAATGTTCCGAACTGTCAAAAGGCGGTGAGAAACTTTGGACCATCCGTTTGAAAGCAATCAGCCCATCTACCAGCAAATCCGGAGGATCATTGAAGACCAGATTTTAACCGGGCAGCTTGCGGAAGGGGATCAGGCCCCTTCGACCAACCAGCTTGTCCAATTTTACAAGATCAACCATTTGACCGTATCCAAGGGGGTGAACCGGCTGGTGGAGGAAGGCATCCTTTTCAAAAAGCGGGGAATCGGGATGTTCGTCGCCCAAGGCGCGCGGGAAAAAGTGATCAGGAAGCGGAAGAAGGAATTCCTGGATAATTACATTTATGGATTGGTAAGGGAAGCGGAATTGCTGGGAATTTCCGAAAAAGAAATTATGGCATTCATCAAGCAGGTGAAAGGACGGGGGAAAAATGACGATGCGCGTGGAATTTAACGGCGTTTCCTTGAGATACAACACCTTTGAGGCGTTAAAACAGATCACGCTGCGGCTGGAAGGGGAAAAAATTTACGGCCTTCTCGGAAGAAACGGCGCCGGGAAAACCTCACTCCTTACTTTGCTCGCCGCCTACCGGGAGCCGACGGAAGGGACGATCACGGTAAACGGGCAAATCCATTTTGAAAACGAAAAAATCATGCCCGACATCGCCTTTCTCTATGAAAGGGACTATAAGGAAGAATCGGAAACGGTGAAGGAAGTCCTCGAGATGGCGGAAAGATACCGGCCCGCCTACGACCGGGAATATGCGGAATACCTGGTCAGGCGCTTCAAGCTACCGTTGGAAAAACCGGTGAAAAAATTGTCCAAAGGGATGCAATCGGCCATGAACGTGACCTTAGGCCTGGCAAGCCGGACGGCGATTACGATTTTTGACGAGGTCTACCTGGGAATGGACGCCCCGACAAGGGAGATCTTTTACCGGGAGCTGTTGGAAGATCAAACCCGGCACCCCCGGATGTTCATCTTGTCCACCCATCTCGTTTCGGAGATGGACCACTTGTTTGATGAAGTGATCATTCTCGATAAAGGAAAGGTGGTCGTGCAGGAAGCATACGACCGGCTGGTTTCGCGGGGGGTGACGGTGACCGGCGACGAAAGGATCGTCGATCCCTTCGTCGAGGGCAAGAAAATATTGAATGAACAGCGGCTGGGAAAGACGAAATCCGTCACGTTGTACGGCGCCTTTACCGAGGAAGAGATGGCAAGGGCAAGAAGCGAAGGGCTGGATGTCGGCCCCGTTTCCCTTCAAGACTTATTCATTTTTCTGACAGGGGAGGAAGATTAACTTGAAACAGAGATCCGTATCCGCCAAGATCGCCATCGACATGTTTGCCGTCCAAATGGGATGGGCCCTTTGGTATTTGGGAATCGTGACCATGATTCAAATCGTCCGGTTGATTTTTTCCGCAAAAAACGGCAGCCGCATCGAAGACTTTTTCCTTTCCACCGGCCAGTCCGCCAACATTTTCATGTTCGTCCTCGGAATCCTGGCCGTCTACGCCTTCATGCCGGCCTTCATCCGGAACGGGGTGACGCGGAAGGAATTTTTCAAAGGGGGAATCGCGGCGGCCGCCGGTCTTGCCCTGGCGCTCCCCCTTATCGCGGGGGTTATGGCGCTGGCGGAAAGATCCCTTGTCCGGCTGGCGGACCTCCCGGTTTCGTACCACAGCGCCGGTATGATCGATTCCGGGGGCGATTCGCCTTCCAGTTGGGTGAGAACCATCATCCGGATGATCATCGTTCCCGTCTTTGACATTCCCCTCGCCGATCTGCAGGAAAACGGGCTCTTGGCCATCGCTTTGCACGCCCTGAATCTGGCCTTTTTCTACCTCAGCGGATGGCTGATCGGGGCGGGATTCTATCGTTACGGCGGGCCGGCCGGTTTGGGCTTTATCGTCCTCGCGCTCTTTTTCTTCCATCTGCGGGCATTTCTCTGGAAGAAGGAAGCGGCGGAATCCCTTAAACAATGGCTGCCTGTTGACACCTTTTCCATCCCCTTGCCGGGGTTCATCTTCGCCAGCCTGGCGCTGATCTTCATCATGGCCTGGCTGATCCGGCTCCTTACCCGCCGGGTTGCCGTCAAACTGTAACGAATCCCCTTGCACCGCAACCGCAAAGGGGGACGGAAAATGGAAAGAAACATTCGTTTATCGGAAAAAATGTTCATGGCCTGCCACGGCGCCATGCTGCTGTTCCTGCTCCTGCATGACCGGGTCCCCCTCGGTCCCTTCAACGATCCGGAAGCCGTCCGCAGGGAAAACACGACGGGAGTGCTGCTCCTCGTTACCATCGTCAACGGCTTATCCGTCGGCATCCTTCTCCTGCTCGCCGGTCTTTTTGCCGGGAAAAAATATCCCCTTTGGCTCAGATCCTGGTTCGTCATCCATTTGGGCCTGATCTTGGCCGGAGCGGCAAAGGCCTGGTGGATGCCGTATCTCTTCGGCGCCGATGAAAAAAGGTTGCAGCGGGATCAGGCGATGTTCGGCGGCACCCACAGTTTTTTACGGAATTAAACGGCATCACGGCCGACATCCTCCACGCCGCCTTCCACTCGGTCCTTTTGTTCAGCCTGCTCCTGGCCGCCTATCTTTTTGTCACGAAAATAAACGAAAAACCGGGCTTTTTGCCCGGTTTTTTCTTCCCGAAGGATGCGGATCGCCGGCTGCCTTCCCCGCCGTTCCGGTCGAAAGCCGGCGGCATTTCGCACCGTTTCCCCGGGGGGCCGGGAGGCCGCCCGGCCGTTTTCAACAAGCGTCCTCCAATGCACGCCAGGGAGGCATCTTCAACAAGCGTCCTCCAATGCACGCCAGGGAGGCATCTTCATCCGGAACCGGCGGCCCGGTTCGGCCGTCCATCCATAAGACGACGGGGATTTCTTCATAAAAGTTTTCCATTTTCCGTGAAAAAAAGTCATCCTTAAAGGATGACTTTTTTATTTTTTCAATTGTTCTTTTGCCGTGTTGGCCAATTGGGCGAAGGCTTCGGCGTCCGTCACCGCCAAATCGGCAAGCATCTTGCGGTTGACCTCGACGCCCGCCAACTTGAGTCCGTGCATCAGGCGGCTGTAGGAAAGGCCGTTTTGTCTCGCGGCCGCATTGATCCGGGTGATCCACAGCCGGCGGAAATCCCGTTTCCGCTGGCGACGGTCGCGATAAGCGTACATTAAGGATTTCATCACTTGCTGATTCGCGACTCTATATAAACGATGTTTGGAACCGTAATAACCTTTTGCCAATTTCAGCACTTTTTTACGGCGTCTGCGCGTAACCGTACCGCCTTTTACTCGTGCCATGTCATTTCCCTCCTAAATATTTTCTGCTCTTTCTTTTGCGGTTAAATCATATGGCGAATCCGTTTCAGGTCTCCGGCAGAAACGAGCGTATCTTTGCGGAGTTTGCGTTTTTGCTTCTTCGTCTTGCTGGAAAAATTATGGCTGGTATAGGCATGAAAACGGACCAATTTCCCCGTTCCCGTTTTCTTGAACCGTTTGGCAGAGCCGCGGTGGGTTTTCATTTTCGGCATAAAAATTCCTCCTCGAATTACTTATCGTTTTTCGGTGCTAAAACCAAAAACATGTTCCGGCCGTCCATCCGGGCGGAGGTTTCCACCTGGGCCAGATCCGAGCAGGCTTCGGCAAAGCGGTCCAGGACCCGCTGCCCGATTTCTTTATGGGTAATGGCGCGGCCTTTGAAGCGGATCGTCGCTTTCACTTTATCGCCCTTCGTTAAAAATTTCCGGGCATTGCGCAGCTTCGTATTGAAATCATGTTCCTCGATCGTCGGGCTCAACCGGATTTCCTTCACGTTGATGACCTTTTGGTTTTTCCGGGCTTCCCTTTCCTTCTTCTGCTGTTCAAAACGGTACTTCCCGTAATCCATGATGCGCGCGACGGGAGGCTTTGCATTCGGAGCGACAAGAACCAGGTCGAGATTTTTCCTGCCGGCAATCTCGAGCGCTTCCGCCCTCGATTTAATGCCTAATTGCTCTCCGTTCACATCAATTAGACGGACTTCACGAGCGCGAATGCTCTCGTTCACTAAAAGATCTTTGCTAATATTTATACACCTCCGGGAAAAATTTGAATACATCGCTGGCGAAGAGAGCACAACTTGTTCCTTGCCTCACCTTATGTTTTTCCCATAAAAAAAGTGCAGGCACGAACACCCACACACTCGATCCCTAATCATCCAACGTCATGCGAACCTGTTAACAGCTGAAACGCGTCATCCAGGTGAGAAGCGGGTGCCTCTTCTTTTTCCATACACGTATTCAATTGCTAATATTAAATCATACAAGTACGCGGAATGTCAAATTCCGGCTGCCGGATAAGGTCAACACGGAATACTATAACAAAACACGGAAAAAAGTGCAAGTCTGCCGGCAGGATTTTCCCTATGAAATGTCCATTTTTAACCAAAATATTTTGCTCAAAGGGGCCGTTCAAATGGAGCCGGGCGACTGGGATCTTTCCCAAAGAACTTGTTGCGGTAACTTCTTGGGGGACGTCCCCTATCCGTTAACCCCCGGCCGGATGCGGGCGCAAGCCGAAGCCGGGCTCTCCCATGCAGTAGCGGTATAGCCGTTTTTGCTTCCCTGCGGCTGTATCAGAAAGTTCCCGTCCCCCTTTCAACCCCTCTGGAACCCGCAAAAGGGTCGGGGCCAAGGGACAAGCGGCCGTCTCCGGAGATTTTTCCCCGGAATTTTGGCTTTTATGAATTCATCAGAAAAAGTTCTTAATCGTACCCGTGATTTGAAAAACGCCTCTTATTCCGCCGACAGACGGACCGGCTGGGGGCATTGCGAGTCGGACAATTCCTTTTTTTGTACGATAGGATGGTCCGGTCTACGCAACATGCCTGAGAAAAGCCCTCGGTCTAGGCCGATGACGGCGCGGCCGGAAGTGGAATAAAGGCGGGAACGGAGGCATACCCCGGCAGTATTCCCCATCATTTCAACGATCCATGAAAAATGTTTCCGGAAGGAACTCCGATTTGAAAAGCATGGCTTTTGAACCGATCTCTTCCAAACATGCAAGCGTTGGCTGAGCCATTAGCCCTTCCCGATTCAAAAGAATCCGCAGCGACAAAAATTTGTGATATTTTTTGAACTATTTCTCCACACTTTTCTTTTATTCTTAAATTGAAAAAGATGGAGGTGCCGGAGATGAAAAAGCTTACAGCGGCTTTGCTCATATTCGTTTCAGCTTTTGCCTTAACCACAGCAGTTTATGCGGCAAATCAAAATGACGTCTCGGACTGGAAAGAAATGCTGCCGATGATGAAGCAAATGCACCCGAATTTATCAGAGAAACAATTGAAAGAAATGTATGAACATTGCCGCATGAATGGAGATCAAACGATGGAACAGATGATGAACGGAAACGCCATGAATCAGCCCATGATGAAGCAAGGACATATGGATCATCACCCGCTGCGGGAAAGTGTAACCGATTGAGCACTACCGATGAACGTCAATAAGTGCGGCGGCGGCGATTTCCCCATTTCCTGCGCAATCGATTAAGAGGCTGCCAATAAAGGTCTTTTCGGTCTTTTGTGGCGGCCTTTCTTTCTTGCCGGCTTTCAAGGAAGCGGCACAGGAAAGGCGGGCAAAACCCGACCCATTCGCTTCGTTTTCTCCTTTTTCGCAAACACCGGCAGGAGACAGGGTATTTTTTGCCTCCTCCCATGAATTCCCGGCATTTTTTTGGAATTGAACGATTGTCTTTTGTTTCGAGCGAATTTTTGATATATTCCCTTTGAGGCCCCGCCAACGCCTATCCACTCCCCCCCATGTTTGGCCGTTTCGCCAAGGAGGCCATCGATTGTTGGTAGACGAGGCTCCTTTTTTCCTTCATAAGCGCCAACATTAGAGCTCTTATCATGCCGAAACGTTTCAGTCCTTGTCTTGAAATAAACCCTCTCAGCCAAAATTAAACCTTTTTTATGTGGAAACCCCGGGATTTGACAAAAGGAAAAAGCCGTTGGAAAAGAAGTCCTATTTTCTGCACATTTTCTCTACATTTCCTTGTTATTATTTTCAAAAGAGACGCCCGTGACGAAAAAAATTCGTCACCAATAGAAGGTTGAAATTTCCCTCTTGACGATAATTTTAAGTTTACCCTTTGAGGAATGCAGAAATTTTCAGGATAGGCCCATGACGAAAAAATTCGTCGCCAACGGAAGGATGAAAATACCTTCTTGTAGAAATATTAAAGTTTACCCATCGAGGAATCCGGGAATTTTCAGGATAGCATCCGGATAAGGGGGCAATCATGAAAAAGATCTCCTTTAAATTGGGATTACTATTCTTTGTATTCGTTTTGGGGATCGAGACGATTTTATTCGCATCGCTGTATGTCACGCTGGTAAACCTCAGGATTCACGAGGAATTTCAGCAGCTGTTGGCAAGAGGGAACAATCACCGCGATGTGCTGGAAAAAAGTTTTGACCCCGCCACGCTGGAACATGTCGCCACAATGGAGTCGGAAGCGGAGACGGACGTCGTGATTACCGATGACACGGGGAAAATACTGTGTTATTCCGACCATATTTTGCCTATAGCCGAAAGGATCATAGAAAACACGAATAAAAACATCCCCCACCGGGGAATGATCGCGCAAAAAAATTGGCAAAAAGAGTCCCATATTTCGACGGTGAGCCCGATCCGGATCGGCGGAGAAATCAAAGGGTATGTCTATATGTTTCAAAATACGGAATCCATCCAAAACATGATCGATAAGCTCAAGCACCATTTCATGGCGGTCGGATTTCTCTCCGTATTGCTGACGATTATTACGATCGCCCTCCTATCGCGGATCATCACCATTCCCCTCATCCGCATGAAACAGGCGACGGAAAAGTTGAGCAAAGGGGATTTTTCGGTCCGCCTGCAGGTCAAAGGGGAGGATGAGCTGGCGGAGCTGGGGAAGGCCATTCAAACATTGGCGGGGGATTTGGAATATTTAAAAAAGGAAAGGAACGAATTTCTCGCCAGCATTTCCCACGAGCTTCGCACCCCCCTCACCTTTGTGAAAGGATACGCGGACATCGCCAGAAGGCCAAACTTGGCGGAAGAAGAACGAAACCGGTATTTGTCCATCATCTACGAAGAAGCGGAACAGATGCAAAAGCTGGTGAAGGATCTTTTTGAATTGGCGAAGCTGGATCAGCATTCCTTCCAAATCCATAAGGAACCGACCAACTTATGTTCTTTCTTGAAAAAATTGCATGACAAAATGCATCCCGCGTTCGAAGCGAAAAAAATGTCCTTCGCGTATCATTGCGAAAAGAACATCACCGTGCATATCGACCAAAAACGATTCGAACAGGTGATGATGAATTTGCTGGACAACGCCATTAAATTTTCCGGCGAAGGTTCCGCCGTCTCCATTGAGGCGAGAAGGGAAAAACACGGTATTGTCCTTATTGTTTCGGACGAAGGCAGGGGAATCCCCGAAATGGATTTGCCTCATATTTTTGAACGGTTTTACCGGGTGGACAAGTCGAGATCAAGAACGAACGGCGGGACGGGGCTGGGGCTCTCGATCGTCAAGGAAATCGTGGAAGCGCACGGGGGTTCGGTCCGCGCCGCGAGCGAATACGGAAAAGGGACCAAGATTATCATTACGTTGCCGGAGGGATGAGGGTGTACACGGTCCTCTTGGTCGACGACGAAAAGCGGATGTTGGATTTGCTCGAGCTTTACCTTTCCCCGAAAGGATATCGTTGCGTAAAGTGCGGTTCCGGCCCGGCTGCGGTCGAGTATCTGGAAAACCGCAACGCGGACTTGGTCCTGCTGGATATTATGATGCCGGAAATGGACGGCTGGGAAACCTGCAAAAGAATCCGCGAATTTTCCGATGTCCCGATCATCATGGTAACCGCAAGGGATCAAACGCCGGATATTGTCAAAGGGCTCAAGATCGGGGCAGATGATTACATCACCAAACCTTTTGACGAAGCCGAACTCCTCGCCCGCGTCGAGGCGGTGCTGCGCCGCTCTTCCGGAAAGCGCCCGAATATGGAATTTCGGGGGCTGGTGTGGGACGAGGAGGAACATAGCGTCCACTATCAAAACACACCGATTTTACTGACCCCGAAAGAATTTGCCATATTAGGGCTGTTTTTGAAGCATCCGAACCGGGTGTTCAGCAGGGAACAGATCATCGTTTCCTTATGGGGCTATAACGCGAACACCGAAGGGCGGACCATCGACTCCCATATAAAAAACATCAGAGAAAAGCTGAGACAGGCCGGTTTCCCGGCCGACCGATATTTGCTAACGGTATGGGGGGTTGGATATAAATGGGAGGATTTAGGCTAAAAGAAGGCAAACGAGCAGATCAAAATCCCCCCTGCCCGGCCGGCAAGCGCCATGACCCATCGGCACCGGGATAAGCATTAAAGCCCGTACCGGGGATGGTACCCGGTTCATAGGATTTCACCCGCCCACGCGCCAAGGAATCGTTAAATTTCCCCGACAATTCGGCAGGAATGGGCAGCCCTTGACTTTTTAAATAGCCGGCCCAGTTTGCCCGTAACCGAGCTGATACACGCTTCTTCCTATTCCGGTCGTCGGCTTTGGCCCGCTTCGCAATTTTTCAATTGCCGCCATTCAGGCAAGAGGCTTTGGAGAAGGTGGGAATAAGCATGTATTCATTCTTCAGCCAAATAAGCAATTGGTTCAGCCAGCCGTTTATCAATCTCGCGAACAGCACGTCGACGATTCCCGTTTTATCGGCTTTTTTTCTCGGCATCGTGGGGGCGATGGCACCGTGCCAAATTACCGGCAACTTGGGCGCGATCGCTTTATACGGGAATCAGTCCCTGCAAAAAGGGATGGATTGGAAAGGGTTATTCTTATTTATTCTTGGCAAAATCATCGCCTTTTCCGGTCTCGGTTTGCTGGTCTGGCTGATGGGGAAAGAGATCCAAAGTACGTTAACGTTATTTTTTCCTTGGCTAAGAAAGACGATCGGTCCCATTCTTGTTCTTGTAGGCCTATACTTGTTGGGGCTTTTTAAAATGTATTGGAACATTACTTTGTTCAAAATCCCCGAGAGATTTTTAAAGAAAGGAAAAATCGGCTCCTTTTTCATGGGTTTCGGCTTTTCATTGGCCTTTTGCCCAACCATGTTTGTGCTGTTTTTTATGACGCTCATGCCCCTTGCATTCACAACGTCTTATGGGATGCTCTTGCCGGGAATCTTCGCCGTCGGAACCTCCGTACCTGTTATTGTCTTCCTCCTCCTCCTTTGGTACATGGGGTTTGACGGCACTCTCCTGAAAAAAGGAAGACAAGCGGGAATTTTCGTGCAGAAAGCGGCCGGCGCGGCGATGATTTCCCTGGGCGTCTTAGACACGGTCACTTATTGGTTCTGAAGTGACGCAAAGGAGTGAAACGGGCGTGTTCGTCGATTGGACCATAATCAACGGGATGATGGTCTTGTGGGCGATCTTAATCGCTACGGGTTTTTATCTTTTGCATGATTTAATCAATGAATGCAAGGAAGAGCTGTCTCCGCTGGAAATACTAAAAAAACGATTGGCGAAAGGGGAGATCACCGCCGAAGAATTCGAAGGGTTATCCAAAAAGTTATAGGAAATCCCCCCTTTATATGGACGAAAGGAAACACGATTTCCTATGTTCTTTTCTCTATAACAGGCCCGCCATGCCGCTGATTCGGAACCGCGGGATGATGAACATGAAGGGAGCGGGAAAAATCGCAGGATGATGCGGTTCCGCCTTTCCGGATCCATAACCTTTACATGCCATGGAACCGGTTAGACCTTTTGTCCCATGAAGCCAATATGTTAGTGTAAATCCGACACCCGGTCCAGCGGACATAGTCTTCCGGAAAATCGTGCCCGCTTCTTTATTGCACAAATTCCTGGCCTTCATCGCCAATAAAGCCTTAGGCAACAAGGGCGTTAACCATCAATTCCCAATCGCCCTTCGTCTCCGCTGCCGGAACGGCGCTGGAAAGACGGAAAATAGAAGGGATTCGCATACCGCTGCGACAGACTGGGCGGCGGGACCGGGCAACGCTGTTTGCATATCATCCCCCGGTGCACGTCCTCGGGCCTTCGCCAAGACCCGATTCTTCCCGAACGACCTCCCGGAGCCCCTCCGATGGCCCAAAATGAAGATATTTTCGTACGGGCAGCTCACAACTTCCCGCCCCCCTTCTCTTTCATTCTTCCCCAGGCCAGCGAATCATGGGACGAGAGGACAGGCGTTCCGGCAAACGGCCGGAGGGTATTCCATCTTGCCGCGAACACCCCCTCTGGCCGGACAGTATATCCTGAATAGAAGGACGCTGCCATGATGCAAAATAAGAATAAAAGATACCGAAAACCGCGATTCAAGCATGTTAACAGTTGCAAATAATACCGTATACGGGTATAATGTATTTAGAGGCGAATGAATGGGGTGATTCCAGTGACTCAATATGAAGATGGCAATATTCATGCCAACATGGTTCCGCGGACCGAAGAAGAAATCGAAAGCATCGTCAAGCGCCTGAAGCGCATTGAAGGACAGGTCCGCGGCGTGCAAAAAATGGTCGAGGACAACCGGTACTGCATCGACATCTTGGTGCAAATCTCCGCGATTCAGGCCGCGTTAAACAAAGTCGGATTGAACCTGCTGGAACGTCATGCCAATCATTGCGTTGCCAAGGCGATCCGCGAAGGAAACGGCGAAGAATCCCTCCGGGAATTAATGGATGTCATTAAGCAATTCGCAAAGTAAAGGGGTGAAACATCGATGGGCGAACAAAGAACCGTGACGCTGAAAGTCACCGGCATGACCTGCGCCGCTTGTTCCAATCGTATCGAAAAAGCCTTAAACAAAATGGACGGAGTGGAAGCCAATGTCAATTTGGCGATGGAAAAAGCAACGGTGAAATACGATCCGGCGAAACAAAGCGTGGCCGATATCCAGACGAAGATCGTGAATTTGGGATACGGCGTGGCGACCGAAAAGGTGACGCTGGACATTGAAGGGATGACCTGCGCGGCGTGCGCGACACGGATCGAAAAAGGGTTAAACCGCTTGGAAGGCGTAACAAGCGCCGCCGTAAACTTGGCGACGAACAGCGCTGTGGTCGAATACAATGAAGGCATCGTATCGATCGAAGACATTTTGGAAAAAATCAAGAAGCTGGGATACAAGGGGCAGATCCGAAACGAAGAACAGGATCAGGCGGGCAGACGGGAGGCGCTGCTGAAACAAAAACAACGGCAGCTCGCCATCTCCAGCCTCTTATCGTTGCCTTTGCTTTATACGATGATCGCCCATATGCCCTTCGATACGGGCTTGCCGATGCCGCACCTGTTGATGAATCCGTGGTTCCAGCTTCTTTTGGCTACGCCCGTTCAGTTCTACATCGGCGGTCCCTTCTACACGGGGGCATACCGGGCATTGCGGAACAAAAGCGCCAACATGGACGTGCTCGTCGCCCTCGGCACGTCGGCGGCTTACTTTTACAGCCTGTACGAAGCTTTCAAAACATTAGGGAATCCCGAATATATGCCGAGGTTGTATTTTGAAACGAGCGCTGTCCTGATCACCCTGGTCCTTCTCGGAAAATACTTTGAAACCCTGGCGAAAGGCCGGACGACGGAAGCGATCTCGAAACTGATGAGCCTGCAGGCCAAAGAAGCCACCGTCATCCGAAACGGGGAAGAAATGAAAGTTCCCCTTGAGGAAGTGGTAATCGGCGATACGATTCTCGTCAAACCGGGGGAAAAGATTCCGGTCGACGGCACCGTCATCGCCGGCGTCTCTTCCGTAGACGAATCGATGATTACCGGCGAATCCATTCCGGTCGATAAGAAGGAAGGCGACCCGGTCATCGGGGCGACCATCAACCAGAACGGGATGCTCACCATCCGGGCGGAAAAGGTCGGAAAAGATACGGCCCTTGCCAATATCATTAAAATCGTCGAAGAGGCGCAAGGATCGAAAGCCCCGATCCAGCGCATGGCCGATGTCATCTCGGGCATTTTCGTGCCCATTGTCGTCGGCATCGCCGCCGTCGCGTTCATCATCTGGTACTTCTTCGTTACGCCGGATGACTTGCCGAAGTCGCTCGAGGTGGCCATCGCGGTGCTCGTCATCGCCTGTCCTTGCGCCCTCGGCCTCGCCACTCCGACATCCATTATGGTCGGTACCGGCAAAGGCGCGGAAAAGGGAATCCTCTTTAAAGGAGGTGAGTACCTGGAGGGAACGCATAAGGTCAACGCCGTTTTGCTGGATAAAACCGGAACGGTGACAAAAGGAAAACCGGAAGTAACCGATGTGCTGAAATTCCGGGATGATATGCTCGATTATGCCGTTTCCGCCGAGAGCGCATCGGAACATCCGTTGGCCCAGGCAATCGTGGAATATGGCAAAAAACAAGGGATTTCCGCGAAACCCCTGGAACATTTCGCCGCCATCGCCGGACACGGAATCGAAGCGGTCATCGGCGGCAAAACCGTCCTCGTCGGAACGCGAAAACTGATGAGAGAACGCTCCGTTGAGACCGACAGCCATGAAAAAGAAATGATCGGGCTTGAACAACAAGGAAAAACGGCCATGCTTGTGGCCATTAATGGAGAGCTTGCCGGGATCATCGCCGTCGCGGATACGGTAAAAGAAAGCTCCAAAGAAGCGGTTCAAACATTAAAACAAATGGGCATCGACGTGTACATGGTCACGGGAGACAACAAGCGGACAGCGGAAGCGATCGCGAACCAAGTGGGCATCGATCATGTCTTTGCGGAAGTGCTTCCGGAAGACAAGGCGAATATCGTGGCCGAGCTGCAGAAACAAGGGAAACGGGTGGCGATGGTCGGGGACGGAATCAATGACGCGCCGGCGCTGGCGAAAGCGGATATCGGCATGGCCATCGGCACAGGAACGGATGTCGCCATCGAAACGGCCGACGTCACCTTGGTCGGCGGGGATTTATCCCATATCCCGCAGGCGATCGAGCTGAGCCGCAAAACGATGAAAAACATCCGGCAAAACCTGTTTTGGGCATTGTTCTACAACAGCATCGGCATCCCCGTTGCCGCCGCCGGATTGTTGGAACCCTGGATTGCCGGCGCGGCCATGGCTTTCAGTTCCGTATCGGTTGTGACCAACGCGCTTCGTTTGAAACGCGTGAAGCTATAAAAATCATTCATTCAAGGAGGAATGGAAAATGGCAATTACCTTACAAGTACATGGGATGACTTGCGGACACTGCAAAATGGCGGTGACAAACGCCCTGAAAAATTTAGATGGGGTAAGAAACGTGGAAGTCCACTTGCAAGAAGGTACCGTGGACGTCGATTATGATGAAACAAAGGTAAGTGTAGAAAAACTCAAAGAAGCAATTGAAGAGCAAGGTTACGAAGTGAAATAACATATCATCCCCGCCGGGTTTTCCCGTGGCGGGGATTTCAATGATTCTTGACCTTTTAAATGTCGATCCATCCCTGACCCAACTCGTCCCCTTTTTCTCTTGGCTACGTCCCTTTATGTTTTTACAGGAAATGAAACACATGTGTCATACGTTCATTCAAAGTTTGACTGCCGCACCCATATATAGGACCTTGAGAAGATTATTTAAGCAGGCTGCACCAATAGCAAACGGCTCCTGCTATAAAATGATCCCGAACATTGATTTGTTCATGGATTTCCCTCCTCAGATAAACATGAGATTGAAAGGCTAATCACACCTAGGAAAAAAAGCTGAATTTGTGGAGGAGGCTTTTTGCAGCTCGATAAGAAGAGCTATTCCCAATAACCGGTTAATTGCGGAAATTCGTAAAAGCCCGTTTAACTTTTCGCATATCAGATTTTTGGGTAACAAAAACCACTGTATCGTGGCTTTTTGAGGCCATCCGTCAAACAGGCACAAGCTCCCGCCGTGAAACATTAAACCCTAAACGTGCTGGCTATGAGGCACATATAGAATCGCTGAAACGACATATCAAGAACGGCAAACAAGATGAGATGAAAAAACCATCCGAGGGGGTTAAAAAAATTTTGTACGGTCCGGCAAAGGAACAATGCCCGGAAAAAGCTTTCGAGGAAAGGCATCCGCAATTCATCAATCCGTCTTCATAAAAAATGCAAAAAATTGTTATATGCTAAAACCAAAGAAAAGAAAGGAGAGATCTTGAATGAATTGGGCGAATTTCCTGATATTGTTATTGTGCCCTTTGATGATGATATTATGCATGAAGGGACACAAGCACCATCATTCTTCCGATAACCATGCCCTTAAAGAAACAATAAAAAAGTAAATGATATGTAAAGCGGCTGTCTCATTAATTCGCAAATGGCCTTTTAGGGAAAGCCTTTCTTTTTTTGCCGGCTTGTTGGAAAATCAAACAGGTAATACGGTGAATTTCCACCCGTTATATGCCTTAAGTTTTTTTGCTTCATTTGCGGGGTTAGTAAATCCACTCCACAAATGGCAATTTCTTGGTATTCACCTTTGAAAAATCGCTGGGAGGCATGATGGCTTCCTTGCCCGGACACAGGCTATGTCTATCTCCTTCCCTGCTGTTTTGTGCCTTCTTCGGCATGCGTGACATAAGAGTGAATTCTATGCAAGCTTAAAAAATTCGGAGTCTCATTTGACCCTGTACGATGGTACAGGGTTTATACTTGATCTGGGGGTGATAAAATGAAATATCGCATTGGTGAACTGGCTGCCAAATGCAACGTTCATAAAGAAACCATTAGATATTACGAGAGAAAAGGGTTAATCAAAGAAAATTCACGAACAAATTCGCGATATCGTTTGTACTCGGAAGATACCGTTAAGCGGATAGGTTTTATTAAACGCATGCAGAAATTGGGGTTTTCTCTAAGCGAAATTCATAAATTGCTTGGTGTTGTTGATAAAGATGAAGTCCGTTGTGCCGACATGTACAATTTTGTTTCCCAAAAAATAGATGAGGTTCAACAACGAATGAAAGATTTAAAACGAATTGAAAATATGCTGAACAAATTAAAAGAACGCTGTCCGAATGAAGAAGACCTCTTTGAATGCCCGATGATCGAATCTCTGATTGAAGGTTAAAGAAAAGCGATTGGAATACTTGTTGCAAAATTACCTTGACGCAGTGGACGCAAGAACCGCTCTGGGAATATGAACGGAACATTTGTTGCATTATTGCGGCTTGCAGGAACGAAAAAAAATATAGCCAACGGAAATAAATTCCTGCCATCACATGTATCCTATTCAAGTTTTCCCCTTGTCCGCAAAAGCGCTGTAAAACTGTAGGAAAGTGTAAAACAGTGGTTGCAACCGCTGCGGGAGATGTCCGAAGGACAGCTAAAATTATGTTCGTTTGGTTCAATTACAGCCAATTGCGAAATCTTAAAAAATGTCTTTTTGGAAATCAATAAATATAGAGTGCCGAACACGAGGAGGTCGTTCATTTGTCAACTCGCAAATATCGTCTACAAGTGGAAGGCATGACCTGTGCCTGGTGTGAAAAGCGGGTTGAAAGGGCTCTGAGCAGCATTGGAGCGAAAAATGTGGAGGCAAATTTTCGGCGCGGGGAAGCCGTTTTTGAATTGCCGGAACCGATAGGGATCGAGCAAGCCAAAGAAGCTATGCATAAAGTCCATTATAAGGCAGGCGAAGCGGAAGCGGTTCATCAGCAAAAAGGATCCGCGATCAGGGATGAAGGTGGCGAGGATTATGACTTTATCGTCATCGGTTCTGGAGGGGCGGCTTTTTCCGCCGCGATTAAAGCGGCCGAATATGGGGCCAAGGTGGCAATGATTGAGCGCGGCACGATCGGAGGGACTTGCGTGAACATTGGCTGCATCCCATCAAAAACCCTGCTGCGTTCCGCCGAGATCCAGTATCTCGCAAAAAACCATTCCTTCCTCGGATTGCATACTTCGGCCGGTCCGGCGGATTGGAAAAAACTTGTGGAACAAAAAGATGAACTGGTGAAAAGATTGCGCCGGCAAAAGTATATAGATTTAATCGATGAATATGGGTTTGAACTCATACGGGGGGAAGCGAGATTTATCAATGAAAAAACCGTGGAGGTAAACGGCGACGAACTCACGGCGAAACGCTTTCTGATCGCAACGGGCGCTTCCCCGTCGATCCCTGATATTCCCGGATTAAAAGAGGTGGATTATTTAACAAGCACTTCGCTGTTGGAGCTGAAAGAACTGCCAAAACGTCTTGCCGTCATCGGTTCAGGATACATCGGCCTGGAGCTGGGCCAGCTCTTTCACCGTTTCGGCGTGGAAGTAACGCTGATGCAGCGCGGTCAAAAAATTCTTCCGGGATATGAGCCTGAAATTTCGGAAGCGGCAGAAAAAGCATTAACGGAACAATGCATCCGTTTCATTGCGGGCGCGACATTTGAACGCGTCGAACAGAATGGGGATCTGAAAAAGATTCATGTAACCGTGAACGGGGAAAAGAAAATCGTTGAAGCCGAGCAGCTCCTTGTGGCAACGGGACGAAAACCAAATACGGATGCGCTGAACCTCCAAGCCGCAAACGTACAAGTCGGCCCCCGCGGCGAAGTGCTCGCGGACGGCTATTTACGGACCACAAATCCCAGAATTTATGCCGCCGGAGATGTCACGCTGGGGCCGCAATTTGTCTATGTTGCCGCATACCAAGGCGGGATTGCCGCCGACAATGCCATCGGCGGCTTGGCGAGAAAAGTCAATTTGGACGTCGTCCCTTCCGTTATCTTTACGGATCCGGCGATTGCTGCGGTCGGTTTGACGGAGAAACAGGCGAAAGAAAGAGGATACGAGGTGAGAACGTCGGTTTTACCGCTCGACGCCGTCCCAAGGGCGCTTGTGAACCGCGAAACGACTGGCCTCTTTAAGCTTGTTGCGGACGCAAAAACGGGCAAATTGCTGGGCGTTCATCTTGTTGCCGAAAACGCCGGCGATGTGATTTACGCGGCCGCCTTGGCCGTGAAATTCGGCCTGACGGCCGAAGATTTACGGGAAAGCCTCGCCCCCTATTTAACGATGGCGGAAGGGTTGAAATTGGCGGCTTTAACCTTTGATAAAGATGTGAATAAACTGTCTTGTTGTGCCGGCTAGATCCCCTTTTTCATCATTGTTCTACCAACTGTACTTTATGACGAAGCAGAATTGGGACACAAATCGATTCCTTGATTAGACCAGAAGGCACCATCATAGAATGAAGATGGGAAATTGGAGGGTTTTTTGGGGGCGGAACTTCTCCAATTTCTGAAGAGACGTGAGACGTCCACTTGATAAACATACCGAATGAAACATTTTAATCCGCATCTTGCCGATTTCCGTTCGATCCAGCGGTTTGATGTCATACGGACTAAAGGAGTATAAACATGGATTTAACTGTTTCAAGGAAAGTAACGATGATTTCATATATCATTAGCTTAACATTCATTATCGCAATGATTACGGCTTCTGTGCTGTTGAAGGATCCTGAAATTATTTTGCAGGAAGTTGCGGCAATGGCGATTATCATGTGGGTATACCGGGAAGCGGGATGGATCAGACAGCCATCGAAGATTTTTCTTGAGCCGTCCCTCACTGCCTTGATCGGTTTTACGGTGAATCAATTACAAATCCCTTATTTAGCGAAAGTTAGCCTTACCCTTATACTGATGATGCTCTTTTTGCGTTTCATTCGATCGAACTTGGGACCCTCCATTGCACGGGCTTACTGCCGATGGTGACGAATGCGAACGAATGGTCATTTATTATATCGGTTTTCGTTTTTACCTTCCTATTGATGCTTGGGGTTCTCCTATTCGGATTGAATAAAGGGCTTGAGAAGAAAGTGAAGATACCGTACAAGTACATGCTGGTGTTCTTGGTGCTGGTCTTCGTGTGAATTGGTTCATGTTGGCTCGTTTGCTGCCAATTGGCAGTGATCCCGCCGATTCTTGTTGTTGTGTATGAATTGCTGCAGAAGCCGATGTACAACGGAAAGATGGCTTTTAAACAAGGGCTTGTATTGACCATATCCGCGGCTGTCGGAACATTGTTGTACTTTGCTATCGATTCGTGGATATTGGTCACGCTGTTAGACATGATTTTAATGCTGATTCTGTTACGTATTGTCGGCATCCATCTTTCGGCAGTTTACGCCTTCCCGCTGCTCCCCGTTGTCTTCCCTAATCATATCGCGGCGATGCTGCCGTTGGGTTCGTTGGTTACTTGCGCATTCTTTTTTGTTTCGGTGTCGGTGGATAAAAAGATTGAAATGAAGAAGAGCAGGAAGGTAATGCCAACGATACATGTATTCGAAAGGAGGGACTATATTCCATCCTCCGCAGGCATCTCTTTCGTCCGCATAAAATGATTTGATGTCTGGGCTAAAAATTCAAGTCATGTATTAGGCCGGCAGAACGGATAACCGCCGATTGCCTATTTAGATCGTTAAAATTTAAAAACTTATAACAAATCGTAACTTATTACCAAATGATTGTTTCATCAATCAATCACTGCACATAGCGAACAACGGTAGGCATTCCGCCCATATCGATTAAAATGAGGACATGAGGTGGTTTATGACAATGAAAAGTCCAATTTCAGGGATCGTTCGCGAAAAATCGATATTCCCTGTTTCTCCAGTTTCGGAATATTTCGTGTTCCGCTTCAGGCTTGCCATAACCGGAATTCCATCAACTGCGGTTGTAACAAAGCCTTGTCCGTGAAATGCTTTTGATCGCAAGATGAACCGCATCCTGATTGACCGTTGTAATAATGCCATGTCCGCGAAATGCATCCGCTCCTCGCGTTCTCTTAAAGCGGCGACAAAAATTTGTCAATTTTTTTAAATAATTTCTCCATACTTTTTCTTTATCCTGGGAAAAAGAGATCAATCCCCGATACCGCCCGTTGCCGTATCCTTTTCCCCGATTCCCGGGTTTGATCGACAAAAATTGCGTGGGGAACTTTTGCTGCCATGTCCGTTCACTGAAGATTTACAGCAGGATCGGCAGGGGCAAAGTTGCTCTGTCAATTTTGACGCTTCCTTCCATTCATGAAGGAAATGCGCCCGAAAATAATACGGCCCACGCCTTGGTATATTTGCGAAGCATCCAGCAAAACTTTAATTGGACACCCCCGCCACCTGTGTTGACCCTTGGAGGTGGTGATTCCAGGCAGTCCCGCTTTCACTCCGAAATGAAGCGGGAAAATAATGTTACGTCAAGGAATGTTGTTGAATCATTTAAGTGAGGTGATGATCATGATGGGCGGCATGATGAATGGCATGATGGGTGGCTGGGGAATGATGGGATATGGCATTTTCGGCTGGGTTCTCAGCCTGTTCATCCTCGGATTGGTGGTCTATTTTGCCGTAAAACTTGCTTTGCGTGATAAAAAATAAAGCAACGGATCAAGACAGCGGATTTGCCGCAAACCAGGGAAGAAAAGAAAAACTTCCATCTTAAAGTCGATCAGGGGGGAGCTTTAAGTTGGACAGGAGAGATTTTATTGGCAAAGCGCTAAAAGGGGCGGCCGGATTATTTGCCGTTTCGGTATTGCCTGTCGGGCTATCCGCCTGCAGCCATGACAGGAAGAACAAGATCGATACGAGCTCCATGGCCAATCTGGGTCCATTAAGCGAGCTTGAAAAGGGAGAATTTCCAAAAAAGGTTCCGTACAAAGTCAAAATAAAAGATGGTTGGACCGAACAGGAACTTGAAGGATTTGTGTATATCAACAAAAACAAAAAAGATAACACTTTGCTCATCATGTCCCCGGTCTGCACCCACCTGGGCTGCACCATAGGGGACGCTGACGCGCAAATGCAAAAAAAGGGGATCCGCTTTTTTTGTCCGTGCCACATGGGACAATATGATGAATACGGCATCAATGTGGGAGGACCGCCGCCAAGGCCGTTGGATATTTTTGATTCCTACATACAGGACGGCAATGTTTATATCGCCGTCTTGAACCCGAAAAAAAGAGAAAATCAAAAAGGTTAAAATCATGATGAATTGAAAGGGGCATTTGCTGCCAAATAAGAAAATTAAAAAAACGCCCTTTGCTTTTTTATCATTGCGAATAAGCAGCGGTCTTAATGGCTGATCCGCTTTTTTCATACTTCCGCCAAAATGCCGTCCCTCCGCATCCTTTTAAACGGGCGACGGCTCGCGCACAAGGAAACGGAGGCTCGTGGATGGCGCAAACAAAACCTTAACGCACATCCGGACCAATCGTGACTTGTGTAAATGTTGCCGATGGAGCGGATCTATCGATGTAGAAAGAACCGGAAATCACGGCTGCCACGTTCCCTCCTTCGTCGCGTTTTGCCTTTTTCGGTTCCGGTCTTCGTGTAAAATACGACTCCCAGTTCAGCAAACTTTGGTCTAAAAACACAACCGTTTGGGATCCACTTTTTTTCACAATTTCCCGTACTTCATCATTTTTCTTCGGGATTTCGCCAAACAAGATCACCTGCATGCAGGGCCTCAGCAGAAACCACTTTCTGCCGTACCATCTTTCACACTGTTTTTCTTTGGAACCTTTCATGAGCGAAAACGATTCGTGCCACAAAAACGAATGGCTGAAACGGCATACCTTCACCCGTCTGGGAGGGAGCGAAAACGATTCGTGCCACAAAAACTTTTACTTCCGCCGTATGTTCTTGCTGCGCATCAGGTTGTTTCTTTTTTATCAAAACATGTATAATGAAGGCGTATCTTTTATGATCAAGCGTTCATTCACCGGAAATCCGAAGCGTCAGGGAGGATATGATATGGCAAGCTGCAAAAAATTATTCCCGATTGCATTATTAAGCGCGCTTTTTATCGTCGGCTGCTCGAATGCCCAGCAAGAATCAGGAAACAGCAAACAAGCACAGCCGCATACCGCTTCCGGCGATATTCGCGAAGAAACGAAAAGCGCCGAAGTCCTGCCAAGTTTTATGGACGATAAACCGGAAAAAATGAAAGACTTATACTTAAGCGCCGCGGAAAATCGGGAATTGCTTGAAAATATCCCCTGCTATTGCGGGTGCGGCGAATCGGCCGGACATAAAAATAATTACGACTGCTTCGTGGCGGAAAACAAAAAGGACGGGACTGTCGTATGGGATGATCATGCCACGAAATGCGGTGTTTGCCTGGATATTGCTGCCATATCCATTCAAGATTATCAAAACGGCAAATCGATGAAAGAGATTCGCGATAAAATTGACAAAACCTATGAAAAAGGATATGCCGAGCCGACTCCGACGCCAAAATTGTAATCGGAGGGATGAAGGATCTGGGCCGGCACGTTCTGGAGTACTCCTCACCCCCGGCGGAGTACTCCTTAATTTTTGTAACAGACAAGAATGAACGAGATCGCAATGTAGCGTCGAATGTAAAAAACGGAAAAGTACGCCTCCGAAAAATCAGTCGTGGGAGGAATAATGCAATTTTTGCGCCTTCCCCGGCCGGGACAAGAATCCGCCCCCTATCATTATTCAAAGGCGCCGTTCATCTCCATGGTTGATCGTTGTTACAGTCCGTTCCTTTTCGGCGGACCACACCGGAACCTCCGCTCCCCTCCTCGGCGGGGAGTCCTGACCGGCTCGTGCTCCCGAAGGGAGGGTTCCTTTACATTCTCCTTGCAAGAAAAACTCAAACATACCATTTAGGGGCGCCCTAGAAGGCCGGTGAAAAACGACTTATCCCGCCCAATTCATTCCTTTAGGCTGACAAAGAGGAGACGATTTTACAAGATTTCTCAACTTGAGAAGGGTTCGTTTTCCACGGCTTTTTCACTCAACACCAGCCCTCTAGACAAAAAACCTTCGGAAGTCACCCATTAAGGAATTCAGGTATTGTCAGAATAGTCTTTTCACAAGAATAAAGGCCGCCGCCAAAAGGGCCGCAATTTTCGCCCTTTTGGGACAGCCTCAAGCATATCCATGATGTAATCCTTAATGGCCGCCATGTCCCCCTCCGCCACTCTTCGGTGCAATTTCGAGTTTTTCATCAATCATACCTTGCGTTTGATACGAAACAAGTTTTTCTGTTCCGGATAAATAGGCATGATTATACGGCCCTTCCGTCGGATCGTCTTCAAACGTCGGTTTTAATCCGGCCAACAAGTCATAAACTTCCGGGGTAATCCCGCCGTTCTCAAGCCAAATCAACGGCGCGTGTTTGCCCAAGTGGGAGAAAGGCGCTGCCGCCAATGCCATGTCAGGGGATTTTGTCGAAACAAAGGACAAACCGTGCCCCGGATCGTTTAATCCCCAACCGAATCCCGTCCGTTTGTCTTTAAAAAGGGCAAAGGCAACAGACTGTTGAGCCGGGGTATCTCCGGAAATCCGCGTAACTTTCCCAAATTTTTTTAATTTCTCCTCGACTTCTACCGATATGATGGATTCAGGTCCAAAAACGTAGATATTCGCTTTCCCTTTCCTTTTTTTCAATGCGTCCGCTGTTTGTTCCGGAATCTCGTTTTGACCGACGTATAATATCGGTTCTTCCATATGCGCGATCCAATTGGCCGCGGGAATCGTAAAAAGTTTCGCTTTCTCTTCAAAAGAACCGATGATTACGCTTTCGGGCAAATTTCCCGCCGCTTCCGCGTACAATTGATCGATTTTTTGCGCCAATTCCGCGTCATCGGTCGCGTCGATCTGTTGAACTTTATACCGTTTTAGTTTATCCAATTCCTGTTTCGGCAAATTGCCGATCACAAAAATTTGTGTACCGTCTTTCGTCCCGAGCGGATTTAAACGGCGGATTTCATTCAGCACCTGATTGGGGATCGCCTTGTCTTTCGTCAGTAAGACAGGCCCGTTGTTCGGATGATGGATCAGATCGGCCGCGGCCAATGTTGCTTGCCAATGTTCAACGGGAGCCAAGATCACCCCGTTCGGCTGATTTTCTTGATGAGTGGCTGGCCATACCGTTTGTGAGACGAGGACCGAAAGCTCGACCGGATCATCGGTATTTAACCGGGTAACGTTTTTCGTCGACCACGTAAGAAGATTTTGGCCGGCATTTTTGTTGTAGGTAACCGGTTCTTGAACTTGCGCACCCTTGGCTTCGTTTTTCGTTTCCATACCCGTTTCATTCGAATGGCTGCTTCCATGCTGGTTGTGGTCCATTGCCCGGTCCCGATCATTTGAGCCGGTTCCATTTTGCGCGCTGCATCCTGCCGCAATCAGGGCAGAAGCAAAAAGCGCAATGAACGTTTTGCGCAATTTCTTCATATCCATCTTCCCAAATACGCCTCCTTGGTACCAATTTGATCGGTAATTCAAAAATACCTGCTGTCATGGCATTTTGAGTTTTTCCACATTCTGCCCATTTCCACTTTTTTTATGGTATCTATAATTTGTGCAGAATTTATGGATTTTTGCCTGAAGCCAAGGGAAAGGGGAAATGAAAATGAATAACGAATGGAAGCGGTTTATTTATAAATGTTGGGCTCCTTTTTATGGTTTATTTTTTAATTAGGGGCGTTTATTATTCGGCGCGGAGACAGGTATTTCAAGAATTTTCCTTTCAGGCCGTTCCAGCTCCGACGAACAGAACATCCTCCCCTTAACAAACACGGTTATTACTTGAACTACGGAACATTGTTTCCTTTACTGCACAGGATGAAGTCGGGAGGCCTGTTGGAAAAGGAAGAAAAATGTTGAAGGGAAGCTCAGAAAATACGGCAGAATAACCGATAAAAAAAATAAGGTGCTTCTGAAACCGAGATCTTATGAGCGATTGATGGAAATTAAGATTTAACGAGCTTCAATTGAGGGCGCGCACCATGGTTTGCGCGTTTTGCAACAAGCAACTTGGCAACGGGAAGCCATCATATCCTCATCCATTGGGGGGGAATATGCATTGACTCAAGAAAATGCGTTGAAACGGGGTTCTGCTTGGGAGGTATTGAAAACGGCCGTCCGGCTGGGACTCACCTCCTTTGGCGGGCCTGTCGCCCATTTAGGGTATTTTCGGGAAGAATATGTGAACAGACGAAAATGGATCGATGAAAAAACCTATGCGGATCTGGTGGCCCTTTGCCAATTTTTGCCCGGACCGGCGAGCAGCCAGGTCGGCATGGCGATCGGGTTTATCCGGGCCGGTTTTTGGGGCGCGATTGCCGCTTGGATTGGGTTTACGCTTCCTTCCGCCGTCGCCCTTGCCTTGTTTGCCGGCATTTTAAAAGGAACTTCCTTACGTGAGACAGGCTGGCTCCATGGATTGCTGGTCGCGGCGGTCGCCGTGGTGGCCCATGCCGTGTGGGGCATGACGAAAAACTTTGCCTCAGACCGCCCGCGTGCCACCATTGCGATAGCCGCAGCCATTTTGGCTTTAATGATTCCGAGTGTCTTCAGTCAAGTGGGCATCATCGTCGGCGCCGGAATCGCGGGATGGATATTCTTCCGAAACGCGCCGGGTGCGCAACCGGTTCCGATTACCCTCTCGTTCAATAATAAGGCTCCCAGCGTCCTGCTCATTTTATTTTTTGTTTTTTTGGGGTTGCTTCCCGTTGTCCGGCAGTTCACGGACTCTCATTGGGTTGCGCTCTTTGATGGCTTTTATCGGTCCGGCGCATTGGTGTTCGGCGGAGGACATGTGGTGCTTCCCTTGTTGCAGGCAGAAGTGGTTCCTAAAGGATGGCTTACGGCCGATCAATTTTTAGCCGGCTACGGGGCGGCGCAGGCGGTGCCCGGACCCTTGTTTACTTTCGCGTCGTATTTGGGAATGGCCAGTTTCGGATGGAAAGGGGCGGTCGTGGCGACGCTTGCAATCTTTCTTCCTTCTTTTCTTTTAATCATCGGAGCCCTTCCTTTTTGGAATTGGCTGCGTGATCACCCCCATTTTCAGGCGGCGCTGTACGGCATCAACGCGGCGGTTGTGGGCATCCTGCTTGCGGCGCTGTATCATCCCGTATGGACGAAGGCGATCAAAAGTCCATTAGATTTTTGTCTTGCTTTAGCCGCCTTTGGCCTGCTGGCGGTCTGGAAGTGCCCGCCTTGGATCGTGGTCGGATTTTCCACCGCCGGAGGGGCCCTTCTCTCCCTTGTTTCGTAAAATCCGCCGGCAAAGCCGGGATCCTTTTCAAGGGACCCGGCTTTTTCTTTTTTTGCTCCATTCCCGGCATCATTTTGTCCCAAGGCGCCGGATCCTGTCCGTAATCCTTGACGGACTCGGATGGCCCTTTTTCCCGCAAGGACCGCGTTTGGCGCCGCCCGTCCGGCCGGTGAAGCCAACGTTACCCCCGCAGGGATTCAGGAACGCTTTTCCCCTTGAGCCGCGGGTGTGCAACATTTCGCATTTTTGGCGCGGCGTCTCCCTTAAAGGAGTTGCATAATCCTGCGCTTAGTCAGTCGCAATGATTATCACGCCAGTGATAGGACAAGATTGAAAGATTGCCCCGGTTCTTTATTCTATTAATTTTTTTAAAATAGAATTTTCAAAAAGGGAGATGGAAATATGGCCAGATTGGACGGAAAAGCAGCCGTAATCACCGGCGGAGCGGGAGGAATCGGCAAAGAAACGGCAAAGCTGTTTTTGCAGGAAGGGGCAAAAGTTGTGCTTGTCGACTTATTCGATGAGGCGCTGGAAAAGGCAAAGAACGAATTGTCTTCCTTTGGAGAAGTCCTCACCGTCCGGACGGATGTGACAAAAGAAGAGGATGTAAAAAATTACGTGAAAGTTGCCTATGAACATTTCGGAAAAATCGATGTCTTCTTTAATAATGCCGGCATCGAGGGGAAGGTGCAGCCGATCACGGAAATCACGGTGGAAGATTTTGAAAAGGTTCAAAAAGTGAACGTCCTCGGCGTGTTTTCAGGATTAAAGCATGTGTTGCCGATCATGATGAAACAGGGGCACGGCAGCATTATCAACACTTCATCCGTCGCCGGATTGGGAGGTACGCAGGGAGTGGCTCCCTATGTTGCATCCAAACACGCCGTGATCGGATTGACGAAAGTCGCGGCGTTGGAAGCGGCAAAAGCTAACGTCCGCGTGAATTCCATCCATTCTTCTCCGGTAAATACAAGGATGATGCGTTCTTTGGAAAAGGGCTTCGATCCTGAAAACGCAGAAGAGGCATAAGAAGAGTTTACCAAATCCATTCCCCTCGGACGTTACGCAGAACCTTCCGATATCGCCAAATTGGTTCTATTCCTCGCCTCCGATGAAAGCGCTTTTATCACCGGCGCCGAATACCGAATCGACGGAGGAATGCGGGCGTCCTAAAGATCCTTTGGAAAAACGGATCCGACGCCACCCGCATCCGCAAAAGCCGAAAATATTCAATCGAGTAGGAGGGGGCGACTAACCCCCGTCCTCTCCCACCACCGTACTTACCGTTCGGTATACGGCGGTTCAACCAAATCATTGACGCTTCTCGCCATACTTGATATACAGGCTTTTCAACCCTTGGTTGTTCCAATAGGAGTTGCCTAGGGTTTTGTGCAAGATTGGACTGTTCGATATCCTCCAGTATGACTTTCTTGTGTTTGCCCAGATATATGCCTTTTCGGGATGAACGCCCAACCGGACAAGGTTCCGATATCTCGTTCGGACCCTCTTCCATTGTTTCCACACAATCATGCGAAGCCGGCGCCTGATCCATCCATCCAGCGCCTTAAAGACGCTGGGCGTTTCAGCCAAGGAAAAGTATCCACACCACCCCATCAAGTATTGGTTCAGCTTCTCAATCCGATGTCCCATGGATATGGACTTCGAGCGGCAGGTCAGTTCCCTGACCCGTTGTTTGAATTTCTTCACGCTCTTTTTGGCTATCCGTATTTTGACGTCTTTGCCGGGAGTGAAGCTGAATCCCAAGTAATCCCTTCTCCAAGGACGGTCGATGGCGGTCTTCTCCCGGTTCACTTTGAGCCCCAGTTTCTTCTCGATGAAATGGGTGATGCTTTCCATGACCCTCATTCCGGCTTTCCTGCTCTTGACGAATATCATGCAATCGTCCGCATATCTCACGAACCGGATGCCCCGGCGTTCCAGCTCTTTGTCCAGCTGGTCCAGCATGATGTTGGACAAAAGCGGACTCAAAGGACCCCCTTGCGGCGTCCCTTCCCGGTTCGCCGTGACCAATCCGTTTTCCATGATGCCTGCCTGCAGGTATCGCCGGATGAGATGCAAGATCCGCCCGTCCCTGACTTTCTTTCCGATCAGGTGCATCAGCTTGTCATGATTGACTCGGTCGAAGAATTTCTCCAAATCCAGGTCAATCACCCAGCCATATCCTTCTCGGATGTAGGAACGGGCTTGCCTCACCGCTTGATGTGCTTGTTTCCCCGGCCGGAATCCGTAACTGAATTCCGAAAACTCCGGGTCGAAAATGGGCGTTAACGCCTGATGTAGTGCCTGTTGGATGAACCGGTCCTGCACGGTGGGGATGCCCAGTTTCCGTTTGCCGCCGTTCGGTTTCGGGATTTCGACTCGACGGACAGGCGCCGGTTCGTAGGTCCCCGCAAGCAAAGCCTCGCGGATTTCCTGCCAGTGTTCCATCATGTGCGGTCGCAATTCGGATACAGACATGCCATCCACGCCATGGCTCCCTTTATTCCATTCCACCCTGCTCAGGGCTTCCAGTATATTCTCCCGTGTCAAGACCTGTTCCATTCTCATAGTTATGGCTCCTCGCGTGAGTGTCCCTTCTCTTCCGTAGACCTGACCAGGCTCCACCCTCTTGGAGTCCCTCATGGAATTCACCATTACCTTCTCCAAGCAGGTCCTTTCGGATTGTCTGTGTCATTGCCCGTCAGAACATCCGAGGGAGACACTCTCTTTGGTTGTTCGGTCCTTCCAAGCAGGGAGCGACCCCCTCTTGTACTATGACCTCTGCTGACTTCTGACCGTTCAGCTGTCCATCACTGGACAGGTTGCCAAGATCACTTGGCGTATCAGTCAGACCTCCCCGGGTAAGGATGCAATCTTTCCCTCCATGTGTCTGCTTCATTTACTCGGTATCACCTTCGGCAGAAAGGACTTTGTTTTGTTTAGCAAACTCATCCAATGATACCTAGCCTCCTATGAAGTTCGTGTTCCGAGAGACCCAAGGTTTGCCGTCCGCAACATCAGATTCCGCGTCGCCGCGGACACCCTTGCGTTAAGCTAACTGCTACTTCTGCCTTCGCAGCTCGGGACTCTCACCCTATAGATTGCACCCATGCCGGGCGCACTGAAAAAGCAGTGGCTTTAGCTTGCCACTGCTTTTTCCGGTACCCGCAAGCCGCCCTATTCGGAAATTATTTCTTCGCCTCTTTTGCAATCTGCTCGACGAAGTCGGCCAGGGGAACGGATTCCGATTTTTGTTCTCCGTATTTCCGCACGTTGACCGTTCCTTCTTGCACTTCCTTGTCCCCGACTACAAGCATGTACGGGATTTTTTGGATTTGCGCCTCCCGGATTTTGTAGCCGATTTTTTCGTCGCGCCAGTCGATTTCCACCCGAACCCCCTTTTCCCGCAGTTTTTCCTGGACGGATTTCGCATAATCCAGGTGGGCATCCGGCGAGACGGGGATGATCTGGACTTGGACGGGAGCGAGCCAGACCGGGAAAGCTCCCTTGTATTCCTCAATCAGGTAGGCGACAAACCGTTCCATCGTGGAAACGACCCCGCGGTGAATGACGACCGGGCGGTGGGGCTTACCGTCCTCCCCGATATAGGTCAAATCGAACTTTTCCGGAAGCAGGAAATCCAATTGCACGGTGGACAAGGTCTCTTCCTTGCCCAGCGCCGTTTTGACTTGAACGTCCAATTTCGGGCCGTAGAAAGCCGCTTCCCCTTCCGCTTCGAAATATTCCAGCCCCAGGTCGTCCATCGCTTCCTTCAGCATGCCCTGGGCCTTTTCCCACATCTCATCGTCGTCATAATATTTTTCCTTGTCCGCTGGATCCCGGTAAGAGAGGCGGAAGGAATATTCTTTAATTTGAAAGTCTTCATAGACGTCGAGGATCAACCGGACGACCCGTTTAAATTCGTCCTTGATCTGATCCGGGCGGACGAAAATATGGGCGTCATTCAGGGTCATGCCCCGGACCCGCTGCAGCCCGGAGAGGGCGCCGCTCATTTCATAGCGGTGCATCAGGCCGAGTTCCGCGATCCGGATCGGCAGCTCCCGGTAGCTGTGGATGCCGTTCTTGTAAATCATCATATGATGGGGGCAGTTCATCGGGCGCAGGACCAGTTCTTCATTGTCCATCTTCATGACCGGGAACATATTCTCCTGGTAATGATCCCAGTGCCCGCTCGTCTTGTACAATTCGACGCTTCCCAATACGGGGGTGTACACATGCCGGTAGCCGAGGCTGAGTTCCTTGTCGACGATGTATCTTTCGATGGTCCGCCGGATTGTCGCCCCCTTCGGCAGCCAGAGGGGCAACCCTTGGCCGATCAATTGGGAATGGGCAAACAATTGCAGTTCCTTTCCCAGCCTGCGGTGATCCCGCTCCTTCGCCTCTTCCAGCATCCGCAAATGCTCTTCCAAATCCTTTTTGCTGAAAAAGGCCGTCCCGTAAATCCGCTGCAACATCTTGTTGCTGCTGTCCCCCCGCCAATAGGCGCCGGAGATGTTCAACAGCTTAAAGGCCTTGATCTTCCCCGTCGACGGCAGGTGAACCCCGCGGCATAAATCGAAAAATTCCCCTTGTTCGTAAATGGAGATCGTTTCCCCTTCCGGTATGTCATCGATTAATTCCAGCTTATATTCGTCCCCGATCTCCCGGTACAAGCGAACCGCCTCTTCCCGGCTGACCTCTTTCCGCACGATTTCCAAGTCTTCTTGAATGATCTTTTTCATCTCTTCTTCGATGGCGGGAAGATCCTCGGGGCTCAATGAGCGGTCCAGATCGATGTCGTAGTAAAAGCCGCCTTCAATGACGGGACCGACGCCGAGCTTTACGTTTTTATACAGCCGCTTGATCGCCTGCGCCATCACGTGGGCCGTACTGTGGCGCAGGATTTCCAAGCTTTCCTCGTCCTTTTCCGTCAAAATCCGGATCGTTCCGCTTTCGTTCAGCGGCCATCGCAAATCGACCAGGCGGTCATTCAGTTTGCCGGCGATGGCCCTTTTCTTCAAACCTGGGCTGATCGATTCGGCAATCTCTTCCGTTGTTACGCCCTTCGCGAACTCCTTCACCGAACCGTCCGGAAAGGTTAATTGAATCCTTTCTGCCATCTTTCATCCTCCTCCTTGTGCGCAAAGATTTCCGCCTCCGCTGGCAGGAAGGCCGGAAGATCAACAAAAAACCCGTCCCAAAAGGGACGGGCCATTACCCGTGGTTCCACCCTGATTCTCATTTCGCCCGCATCAGGCAAAATGACTCGATTCCGATAACGGTTTTTCCGTCAGTTATTACTGGGAATCGTTCCGTTCATAACTGAAGTTCGAAGGCGGTGAGCATTTCATCCGTGTTGGAAAGCTTCCAGCCAAGGCTTTCCTCTCTGGGAACCGTGATCAAATGCCCGTGTCCTTCTCATCACCTGTTCCGTATGCGATTTTCCCGGATCGTCCTCGTTATGTACGTATTATAGAAGGTTTTTTCGGAAAAATCAACTTTTTACGTGAAATCCTTTCCTTTAAGCAAAAAAAACGCCGATAAGGGGTAGACCGTCAATTTTTCCTCGAAAATGGATTTGATGGTTTGCACGATGCCCTGTTCCGGATCCGCAGTGAACAGAAGGATTCGTTCCGGGGCGATGGACAACAAGGGGGCGAGGATCATGGAATCGACGTAGACCGGAAAATTCACCAGCAGCTTCCGGTCCAGAAGCTTTTGCAGATCGCTTCTTTTCAATTCCCTTCCTTCCCCGTCAAACAATCGGAACCCTTCGTCATGGGACAGATAGATTTTTTCCATTTTCGAAGTGCGCCCGTTCAAATATTCCCGCAGGCATTGAATAAAGGATTGATACTCCTGCTCCAGCTTGTATTCATCGATGGCCGTTTCGATGAGCAGGTCCAGCTTTTTAAAATAGTCTTTGAGCCGGAACGCGGCCAATGCCTTTAAGGAGAGGGGCTGCCGGTTCGCGAGCCATTCGTCCAGCGTCTCCTCGATCAATTTCTCTTCTTCCGAAAGCGCCACTTTCACCGGGACGTCCTTCCGTTTTCCCTTCAGGATCATTTCCGCCATTTCGATGATCTGCCTTCGTTCCAACGGGTCAAGGAAGAAAAAATCCCTCGCCAGCACCCTTGTCCAATAGGCGATGCGGTTTTTTTCCAGAATGATTTTTTTGACCTGCCCCTTCAAAAACTCGATGCCCTCCCGCTCCCGGCCTTCTTTTACGGCAACGGAGACGTTCAGCCGCTCCGATATCACCTGTTGGTAAAAATGCCCGTGATTTTTCAACTGTTCGAGCAAATAACGGACTTCTTCCGCGTCTTGCAGGCATAATGTGATCAATGCCAAATCCCCCCTGTGAGGAACTTCTGATTCATGTATATGGAGGATTTGGCATTTTTAGAAGCGCTTTGGCTTCCCCGAAAAACAAACTCCCGCTCGTTCCGCCCGCTGCGGAAGGGCCGAACGAAAACGGGAGTCATTCGGAATGCAATCTTTTGTTCGCGCCGTCGATCATGACCGGCTCCGCCAAAAATTGGATCCGTTCGATGATGCGGGCGGCCTTCACCTGCTCTTCCTCGCCCTTTTGGGAGTAGGTGAAATGAAGTTTCAATTCCCGCAGATCAAAATTGGAGGAAAAAAACGTCGGCAGTTTTTCCTGCATGCGGTGCTGGAGAATCGGTCCCAAGATTTCGTCCCTCACCCAGCTGGACATCGTTTCCGCCCCGATATCGTCGAACATCAGGACGGGCGCGCGCTTGAGCTTATCCACCTTTTCGCCGGTCGTATGTTCCGACAAGGACTGTTTCATCTCCCGGATCAATTCCGGCACATAGACGAGGACGGAAGGGATTTTTTTCTGCTTCAATCCGTTGGCGATCGCCGCCAAAATGTAAGTTTTCCCCGTGCCGAAGGCCCCGTACAAATACAGGCCTTTGATGAATGTTTTGCCGTCGTAGCGGTTGATGAAATCCTTCGCCTTTTTTACGGCCTTGAACCGGTTTTCCGTGTCGATGATCATGTCGCTCATCGCCGCCTTCAACACTTCATCGGGCATGTGGATGCATTCGATGATGCCTTCCATCCTCCGCCGTTCCTCCTCCATCTTTTTCGTCCGGCACGGCAGGTAGCGGAGGTCGATGGCGTTGGCGGTAAACACCAGTTCCGGCTCGTATCCGGGGATGAGGTTCTTGCAGCCTTCGAGGGAAGGGCAGCCTTTGCAGCCCTTGACTTGCTGGGTATATTCATACAATTTTCCCAGGCTCCGTTCGACCATCCCGTCGCTAATATGCGCCTTGTTTTCCTCCAGAAAGGAACGGATATCGGGATGCTGCAGGATCTCTTCCTTTAACTCCCGCAAACTTTTTTCCAGGGGCGGCAAGTTTCCGGCAATGTTTCGCAGCGTTTCGTCGATCCTTTTCAAAAGGGCACCTCCCAAAACGGCCTACAGATTTCTTAATTCTTCCTCCAATTTCCGCTTCTCCTCTTCGAAATTGGCGATCGTGTCCTTTTCATCCTGCAGGATTTCCCAGTTTTCAAACCATTCCGGCAGCGGTTCTTTCCTCACCGGTTTCCATTGTTCCCCGTTTTTCGTTTTTTTCTTCTGCTGCCAGTCCAAATATTGCTTATGCTCTTTTTTGGCGATGTCCAGCGCCTCCCGGACGGTCTTAATCTTCTTGCGGGACCAGTGGGCCGCGATTTTTTCCACATAGGTCCTGGACAGCTTCATATCCGTTTTCAGCAGGCAAAATTGGATGAGGACATTCACCACGCCCGGCGGAAGCTTGTAGCGGATCATCAGGTCTTCAATCAGTTTTAAATCCGGCTCCGCCACCGTCGCCCCTTCCGTCAAATCTTCCAGCAGTTCCCGGGGGCTGACCGTTTCCAAATAGCGGATCAACCGTTCCTCCTGGGTTTTCGGTTCTTCGATCCCGGAGCGCCATACGGCGGGTTGCGTGCGCTCCACGAGATCCGGAAGCTCGCCGCCGTATTTGAGGAAATACCAATCCCGCGCCTGTTTTCGCAATTCTTCGATGTCGATCCGGTTCTCCTCATCGAGGGCAACCAACACGAGGTTTTTCATTTCCAGCGGATCCACCCCGTAGAGGAAAGCCAATTTCAGGATGGCTTCCTTCACTTCCTCCGTGAAGGCGTCGGCGGGGATCAAGGCGTTGGTCAATCCTTCCATCAGCAGTTCATAATCAAATTCCTCGGGCCGGATGCGGAGAGGACCGGCGGAAGGATTGGCAAAAAGTTTTTCCCCCTTCTCCTCTTTCGGGGGATAGGGAGGATGGGCAAAGGAAGATTGAAAGACTTCCTGGAAGGCTTTCGTGATATTCTTGAAGCTTTCCTTGGACAGGGCTTTGTCGCTGAAGAAGGATTTTAACCGGGCAAAATATTCTTTCCCGACTTTCCGGTACAAATAGACGTTCAGCACGCCGTCGGAAAAAAACTGCTCCGGCGAGAGGGGCGGCTTCAAGGAATAAATAAACATGCGGGGCCCGTCGGTTTCCTTCACATAGGTTTCGAGCAAACCGATGGCCTCCAGCTTCAGCCGTGCCCGGTATATCTCCGCCAGATCGGCGTCCAGCACATTCATCAAAAAATAATGGGTGCAAGGCTCGGAATGGAGCTTCTGATCGGCGATTTGATGCTTCATCGTCATGTACAGGCTGACGGAAAAGGGCCCGATCAGGGGCTGATACAGGAGGGCCATCACCTTCGCGTCCCCTTCATTGAACAGGCCGTCCGCCTCCACCAGATACCGGTCGGCCGGCACAACTTCCTTCCAGTGCATGTCCATCACCAACGTTCGGTCATTTCCGTTCCTTTTTCAGCATTTCCTTCAGTTCTTCCATGAAAACATTGATGTCTTTAAATTGGCGGTAAACGGAGGCAAATCGGACGTAAGCCACTTCGTCGATATCGACCAGTTTGTCCATCACCATTTCCCCGATGGTCTCGCTGGTGACTTCCGGCAAACCCAAATTCCTCAGTTCCCGTTCGATGTCAAGGGTCATGTCTTCCAGCTGCTTGATCGGGACCGGCCGTTTTTCGCAGGCCTTCAGGATGCCGCGAAGAAGCTTTTCCCGGCTGAATTCCTGCCGCGAGCCGTCCTTTTTCACGACGATGAGCGGGATTTCTTCCACCTTTTCAAAGGTGGTAAACCGGTATCCGCATTCTTCGCATTCCCTTCTCCTGCGGATCGACCTTCCTTCATCGACGGGCCGGGAATCGATAACCCTTGTTCCGTTATAATGACAGGCAGGACATTTCATTGCAAAAACCCCCAAAGTGAACGATTGCCTTACCCCTTTTTCGGACCGATGTACGGAAGCATTTGATCGAGCCGGCGAAACAGCTGCAGGACGACCCGCTTTAAAGCGGGATAAATTCCCGTCAATGAAAATTTTTCGGAAGAAACCATGAAATCGACCGCCGTTTCAAAGGGCCTGACCTGGACCACGGTCGCGACGATAAACGGTTTCGGCCGCAGGGTCATGTTGACCGCGATTTCTCCCCGCTCCTTGGAAGCGGTAACCACCTTAAAATTTTCATCCTTTTCAAACATTTCCAGGACCGCATCGTAAACCTTGTCGAAGGACGCTTTATAATAATGGCTCTTCAAATCCGGATCAAAATGGTCATCGCTTGTTTCGCACTCTTTTTGAAACCGCTGAAACAAGGACTTTCTTTTCCCCATGGCAAAACCTTTCCTTTCCGGTAAAATATCCTCAGCGAAAAACCTCTATTATTTTTATTTTACTATATCATCGGCGAAAGAAAAACGGCCGGTTCCAATGAGGGGGAAGATTTGCGGCGAATTTTTCATCCGGATTCCCTGACAGGGAATCCTCCTTTCTTTCATCCATTTTCCTGATCGAATCGTTTCGTTCCCAGGCCGCCGGGCGGCGAAACAGGGGCCGCTTTTCCCCGAAGCGCGGCTGCCCATTCCAAATCGGCTGAAGGATCCGCCTTTTTGCCCGGAAAGCAAAAAAAGGGCCGTTCCCCGCTCCCTTCGCCCGCTTTTCGTTCCGTCCCCCGGATCCTTTGTCCCGGGGTTTCCGGGCCAAAACCCAGGCCGGGATCTCCTCCGGCACAGATCCGAATTTTCCGGAAGGAATGCGGACGTTTCGCCTGCGGCGGGAATCGCCCCTTTCATCTGTCATGCCCGATGGGGCGCTTCGGCGGATCCGGTTCGCTTTTTTAACCGGGGCTTCCGCGCCGGACGGCAGGATTCGGGAAACCGCCAAAAAACGCCTGGATCGAAGCTTTCCGGAAATCATCGGCAATAATAAAAGGGAGTTCTTCCCTATGGCAAAAACTCCCTTCTTTCCTTCGTTTTTTGGCATTGTTCCGGGAACAGGCGAGACAGCCGTTTCCTTTATGCGTTGACGCTCTTTTTCAAGACTTGGACCGGCTTCATTCCTCTCGGCAGCTCGATCGTTTCTCTCGTCTTCGCTCCCAATGCTTCAGCTATATAATCTGCGGCAATCGTGGGGTCCAAATCGCCGCACGTATAAACGTCAATGCTTGCATAGCCGTGTTCCGGAAAACTGTGAATGGTTAAGTGGGATTCGGAAATGATGACGACGCCGCTGACGCCTTGAGGAGCAAATTTGTGAAACGCCACTTCCCGTATTTCCGCGCCTGACTTAAGGGCTGCCTCTACGAAGATTTTTTCGATCCGTTCCACGTCATCTAAAATGTTGAAGTCACAGCCCCACAATTCTGAAATGATGTGACGACCGAAGGTTTCCATCCATCGTTCCCCCTTCTAAAAAATAATGTTTTCATCAGCAAAAAACTGTATGAAATCCATCTGAACTACCACAGGGGGAAGTTAGTCCAAAGAGGTCCTAACCCTTTAAGTAGTCATTTTGATTCACGATTTTTAGTATAATTGGTTTGTCGTGATTTTTCAACAATTGAATCGTTTTTTCTTGTTCGGCTGCGGATGGGAAGGACAGGAAAGAACGGCTTGGAGAAAAAAGGACGTAGGGCCGCAAAGCGGCCCGTCGACGGACCGCAGGGCAGCCTGATGGCTAAGCAGCGGCACGACGTGCCGGCTTCGCGAAAACGGGCACCTGATGATGATCGCCCCAGCCCCCGGGAAGTTTTCCAAAATGGATCCTTAAACGGGCGGCATCGGGACCGTCCGCAAAAACCGGGGGAACCGCCGGCCGTTTTCCTTCTCCCGTTCCGCGCAAATAACGGAGGGCGGCCGTCCCAGGCGCCGCCAACGGAAGAAGAAGCGGAAAACCCGTTGCGGATCGCGTGCCCGTGCGCCTCAGATCCCCGCTTCCTTTCGGGATTTTCATCCGTCCGCTTCCCTTCCATGGCCGTCAGGCAAAAAAAATTCCCTCCGCCGGAAAAACCGGAAAAGGGAACAACATTTTGTCATGATTTGATCTTCATCTTTTCCTCCATCCGTTTGGCGACCAGTTTCGCCAGATCGACCACCCGGCAGGAATAGCCCCATTCGTTGTCATACCAGGCGAGCACCTTCACTTTGTTCCCGCCGATCACCATCGTCAAGGATCCGTCGATGACGGCGGAATGGGGATTGGTGTAAAAATCGACGGAGACGAGGGGTTCATAGGTGATGGCGATGATTTCCCCCATCCCGTTTTCGATCGCCCGCTGAAAAGCCCGGTTCACTTCCTCGGGGGTCACTTCCTTCTTGACTTCTGCCACCAGATCAACGATGGACACATTCGGCGTCGGCACCCTCAGGGCCAATCCGTGCAGCTTGCCTTTTAAATGGGGAAAAATTTTTCCCAGGGCCTTTGCCGCCCCCGTCGTCGTCGGGATGATCGACTGGGCGCATGCCCGGGCGCGGCGCAAGTCTTTGTGGGGATTATCCACATTGTTTTGATCGTTCGTGTAGGCATGGACGGTCGTCATTAAACCGTTTTCAATTCCGAACGCATCGTCCAACACCTTGACCACCGGCCCCAGACAATTCGTGGTGCAGGAAGCGTTGGAAATGATCCGGTGCCTTTCCACATCAAGATCCCCTTCATTGACGCCGATGACGACGGTCACATCCTCATCCTTTCCGGGAGCCGTCAATAACACCTTTTTCGCCCCCGCCTGCAGATGAAGGGCGGCCTTCTCCCGGGAATTGAATTTGCCGGTCGCCTCGATGACGATGTCGATGTCCAATTGGGCCCAGGGCAAATTTTGCGGATCGCGGTCGTTGAGAAGCGGCACCTTTTTCCCGTTGACGATCAGGCTGTTTTCGCCGGCCTTGACCTCCGCAGGAAATTTTCCGTGCACCGAATCGTATTTGATCAAATGGGCCAAAGTTTCCGCGGGATAGCTGGCGTTGATGGCGGCGATTTCCAGTTCGTCCTCCATGATCGCCCTGCGAAACACCATCCGGCCGATCCGTCCGAATCCGTTGATTGCCACGCGACTGGTCATATCGTACCTCCTTAACGAATAAAAAAGATACATTTTTATCGAATATCCCTTAATTAGTATATCATATTTTTATTCATTATGTTTTTCAAAATGAAATTGCCCAATTCTTTCCGAATCCAATAAAAAACCGCGCGTTGCCTGTGAACGCGCGGTTTCGCATCGGATTTCGCCGCTTCGGATCAGAAATAAAATCTTTTGAACCCGTCGAAACGGGATTTATAATAGGGCTGATCCAGGCGGGAGACCATGACGCCGTCGGAGCTGGCGTGGATGAACCGGTTATCCCCGATGTAGATGCCCAAATGGGAGATTCCTTTTTTGTAGGTGTTTTCGAAGAAGACCAGGTCGCCGGGCTTCGGATCCTTTACATAATAAGACCGGTTGTAATAGCCGACGGTCGAGAGCCTCGGCAGGGATTTTCCCGCCTTGTTGAACACATGGTAAACGAATCCGCTGCAATCAAAACCGTCCGGGGAGCTTCCGCCCCATGCATAAGGCAGGCCGACCAGCTTTTTCGCTTCTTCCACCACGGTCTTCGCCCACTGGTCAACGGGGTTTTCCTTTTCGGGCGCATCGGAGCCCTTTCCCCCTTTATCCGGATCGGCAGCTCCTTTTACCTTCAGCTTTTGCCCCGGAAAAATCAAATCGGAAGAAAGCCCGTTCAGTTTTTTCAAGTCATTGACGGTCATTCCGAATCTGCTGGCGATCTCCCAAAGGGTGTCCCCTTTTTTAACCGTGTAGAGCCCGTTTCCGCCGGAGGAAGCCCCGTCATTTTTCTTTTCCTGCCCATTTGCCGGGGACGGGGAAGCCTCATCCGTGCGGGGTTCGGAAACGATTAAGACTTGACCGGGGTAAATCAGGTGGGAATTCAAATGGTTCCAAGCCATCAGTTCGGCCAAGGTAATTTTATGGCGGTTGGCGATCTGGATCAGCGTATCGCCCTTTTTCACTATGTATGTTTTCCCTTGAGAGGGTGTTTGCCCCTTCGTTTCGGCGGAGGAAGATTTGGAGGGTTTATTGATCTTTAAAACCTGATCGACGTAGATAACATCCGATTTTAAGTGATTCCAAGCTTTCAAATCGGAGATGGTGACTTGATATTTTTTGGCGATCTTGTAAAGGGAGTCCCCTTTTTTTACTTTGTATTCCTCCGCGGATACATGGGGCGAAAACAAGGTGGTCATGAGTGCAGCGGAGGACAAAAGGTACAGCGGTTTTTTCATCAAGGTTCCCCCTTTCCGTTTTTTTTCTATTATACCAGATTGATAGGAATCATAGAATACGGATTTTCCTTCAGCCCCCTTCCGAAAAAAAGACCGGATTTCTTTCTCCGGTCCCGGCCGTTCATGATTCCTTTTTTCCGCGGGCCTCTTCCGGCCCTTCGCGGGAGATTCCCCATTCCGCCAATATTTCCAGCAACTGTTTTTTCGTGTTTTCCAGCGGACCCCGGTTGTCGATGACCCGGTCCGCCCGCTTTCTTTTTTCTTCGATCGGCATTTGCGAACGGATGCGGAAATAAGCCTCTTCCTTCGTCAGATTGTTCCGCTTCATCAGCCGTTCGAGCTGGGTTTTTTCATCGGCATAGACTACCATCACCTTATCCACTTCGGAAAACAGCCCGCTTTCAAAAAGAAGGGGGATATCCAGGAACAAGGCCTTTTCCCTCTCTTTTAACGCCCTTTCCTTTTCTTCCCGCATCCGCCTGCGGACGGCGGGGTGGACGATGGCGTTGAGCAATCGCCGCTTTTCGGGATTTGTAAAGACGATGTCGCCCAGTTTTTTCCGGTTGATTTCCCCGTTTTCCAGCAAAATCTCCCCGCCGAATTTTTCCACGATTTGCCGGTAAACTTCCTCTCCCGGCCGCTGCACTTCCCTCACCAGGAGATCCGCGTCCACCACCGGATACCCCAGCTCTTTCAACATGTGGGAAACCGTGCTTTTTCCCGTTGCGATTCCTCCCGTGATCCCGATGAATACCGTCACTGCTTTTCCTCCATCTCCTCTTAATTTGCCGGATGGCGGAACGGGCGGGAAAGCCGCCACAGGCCGTAAAGAATGAGGATGATGCCGGGCAAAAAGGTGAGTTTGCCCATCCACCCGGCCTTGGCAATTCCCTTGCCCGTCCGGATGCCCAAATAGACAAAGAGGGCGCTCATGAAACCGGTGACGCATGCCAGGCCCAATGGGGGCAAACCGAGCATGGCGGCGCCGAAGCCGGCGCCGAAAGCGTCGACCGACAAGGCGATGCCCAACAGGACCGCCTCCATGCCCCGGATCGTTCCCGAACGGTCGAGATCGGCCGCCGTCGGCAACTTTAAAATATGGATCACGAGGCCGAGCGTCTTTACTTCAAATTTTAGCAGGATTCTCTCCCTTTGTTCATCCTTCTTTTCTTGAGGGGAGGCTTTCCGTTCCCGCAAAATCTGCCAAAGGGCCCAGACGCCCAACAATACGAAGGAAAACCCGCCGATCATCTGACTCGCGTTTTCCGGCAAAACCCGGTTTGCCGCAAGCCCCAGGAGGGCGGAAAAATACAGTACCGCTCCCGAACAAAGGGCGAGGATGAAACAGCCGGAAATCGGAATTTTCACCTTCCGCAGCCCGTAGGTGAATCCGGCGCCGAAACTGTCGATGCTCACGGCCAGCGCGAGAAAAAGGAGCGAAAGAGGAGGCATGCTTTTAAACCCCTTCCTTTACGATGCTAAACATATCATATGTAAAGGGCTATTCCCATGCCAAACACCGGCCTCCCCTTTCCCGGCTCCGGATTCCCGGACCGCCGGCAGGCGAAGGCGCTCCCCCCGGCGCCGAAGGGATTTCCCCTTTCCCTTCCTGCGGGCCGGATCCGGACTTTCCGTTCAAGGCCTTTGAACAACTGACCGGAAAAGCCAGGATGGTTATCGAGCCCGCCTTTATGCAAAAGCCGGCCCTGTCCGCGGGCCGGTCTTCCGCCATCCGTTTTCCGCTCGTTTTTTTCACCCAACGCCCTGGCCTTCACCGTCTCCGCGCCGAAGGCCGGGGCATGGCCGGGCAGCTCCCGACAGGTCCCGAAATGCGGAGAAAAAAACGCACGGGGTCACACCGTGCGCCAAAGAGGGTCGTTCGGATTTCGTCCAAGAATCTGAATCTGCAAAAAAAGGAATCTATCTTTTTCCGTTTCATTTTTGGCATCGCCGGCAAAAATGGGTTCCCCTTCCGCCCAGTTTCATTTTTTCAATCGGGCGGCCGCATCTCCGGCAAGGTTCGCCTTCCCGGCCGTATACGGACAGCTCCCATTGAAACCGGCCGGAATTCCCTTGGGAATCCGCATAGGAACGGACGGTGCTGCCGCCTTTTTCCACGGCTTCCCGAAGGGTGGACAGGATCGCTTCATGAAGCCTTTGGACGCGTTTGGCCGTCAGGCGGGATCCGGGCGCGGCGGGATGGATGGCTGCCCGGAACAGGGCTTCGTCCGCGTAAATATTCCCGATTCCCGCCACCACCCTTTGATCGAGCAGCACCGATTTGACCGGCCGCGAAGTCTTTTGCAGCTTTTCGTGCAAATATCGGGGGGTGAACGCTTCGGAAAAGGGCTCCGGACCGAGACCGGCCAGGGGCATCCGATCCCATTCGGTCCCGATCGGGAAAACATGCATCGTGCCGAATTTCCGGACGTCCCGGTAACGCAATTGTTTCCCGTCGCGGAAAGTCAAAACGACATGGGTATGCTTATCCATGGGTTCGTCCCTTTGGAACAAGCCGTATTTTCCTTCCATCCGTAAATGGGAAACCAATACGTCCCGGTCCAAATAAAAGAGCAGATATTTTCCTTTCCGGCCGATTTTTTGAATTGTCTGCCCCTTCAAGATCCGGGAGAATTCCCGGCAGTCTTGCGGATGCTTGACGATCTTCGGCCAGAATACCTCCACCTCGTGAACGGTTTTTCCCGCAACCAGCTTTTCCAATGTACGTCGTACGTTTTCCACTTCCGGCAGTTCTGGCATTTGGCAAAACCTTTCTAATTCGGGTTTTTTTATGGATGGGAACAAATCCGCCGCCCCTTTTCCGGGGCGTTGCTTCCGCCGGCAAACCGCCGGCCGATCGGGGCCCTATTCTTCCCCGGGAGGCCGCCATCGTTCCGCGATCGTCCTTCCCCCGGGTCCATCTTCCCCTTTTTCGGGATTTTTCTTCCCGCGAAGGCCGTCTCGCCCCGCCGGGGATATTCTCAAACCGGAGGCTGCCCGCCGCTCCCCTTCGGATTTTCTCTTTTTCCGTTCAAAACCTATCGGGAATCCGCGGCGGTGAAAAGCGGCCGGGCGGGGGAAGCCGTTTTATTTGGCGTCATACCAAGTCGGCCCGTAGGCGACATCCACTTTCAAAGGCACCTTCAACTCGACCGCGCCTTCCATCACCTCGGGAACGATTTGGCACAGGCGTCCGATCTCTTCCTTCGGCGCCTCGAAAATCAGTTCGTCGTGGACCTGCAGCAGCATGCGGGCCTTCAATTTTTCCATTTTCAACCGCTCCGCCATGTCGATCATCGCCTTTTTGATGATGTCCGCGGCGCTGCCCTGAATCGGCGTATTCATCGCCGTCCTTTCCGCGAAGCTGCGCAGGTTGTAATTCCGGCTCGTGATCTCCGGGATATACCGGCGGCGGTTCAGCAGGGTGGTCACATAGCCGGTTTGTTTCGCCTCTTTGACGATATCCTCCATAAACTGCTTGACGCCCGGGTAGATTTGGAAATACCGCTCAATAAATGCCGCGGCTTCCTTCCGGCTGATCCCCAGGTTTTGTGACAGACCGTAATCGCTGATGCCGTAAACGATGCCGAAGTTGACGGCCTTCGCCTGTCTCCTCATTTCCGGGGTTACCTGATCCTTTTCCACATGGAAGACGTTCATGGCGGTGCTCGTATGGATGTCCATATCCTTGAGGAAGGCGTCGATTAAATTTTTATCCCCGGAAATATGGGCCAACACCCGCAATTCGATTTGGGAATAGTCGGCGGATAAAATGAGCCAATCCTTCTCGGAGGGGATGAAGGCCTGCCGGATTTTTCTTCCTTCCTCCAAACGGATGGGAATGTTTTGCAGGTTCGGGTCGGTGGAGCTCAATCTCCCCGTTTGCGTCAAGGCCTGATTGAACCGGGTATGAACCTTTCCCGTCTCCTTGTTCACCACTTTCAACAGCCCGTCGATATACGTGGACTGAAGTTTCCCCAATTGGCGGTAATGGAGGATTTTATCGACGATCTCGTGCTGATGCTGAAGTTTTTCCAGCGTATCGGCGGAGGTGGAATATCCGGTTTTCGTTTTTTTCAGCACCGGCAGTTTTAGCTTTTCATAAAGGATGGTCCCCAATTGTTTCGGCGAATTGATGTTGAACGGTTCGCCCGCCAACCGGTGGATCTCCGCTTCGATTTCTTCCAGCTTTCCCGCGAATTCCTTTCCCATCTCGATTAAACGGCCGGTATCCACCCGGACCCCGGTCATTTCCATTTCGGCCAAAATCCGGGAAAGGGGCATCTCCAGGCGGAAGAAAAGCTCATCCTGCTTGTTTTCCTCCAATTGCCGGATCAGCCGGTCTTTCAGGGCGTAGATGGCCAGCGCTTTCCGGACGATATGCTCCGCCCGCTCCCTTTCGCCGGGAACGGTACGTTTTGCCCCCTTGCCGTAAAATTCATCGTCGGACAACACGTCCGTGTAGCCGTGGACGGCGGCCGCATCGGCGAAATCTCCGAGGGACTCCGACGGATTCAGCAAATAGGAGGCCAACAGCAGGTCGAAATCGATCCCGTTGATTTCCAAGCCGTGCCTTTTCAGGGCGACCATCATCTTTTTCCCGTCGTAGACAAACTTTTTTTTCTTCTCATCCGCCAGCCATTTTTGAAAGGCCGGGGAACGGAGGGCCGTTTCCGTCGGCAAAAAATAATTGCCCGACGCATTGGCGAGGGAAAACCCGAGGATCGGCGCGCGGTGGTAGTTTTCCTCGATCATTTCCATATAGAGGGCGCTCGGGTTCAACAGGACGGAATCATCAATTTCCTCCAAAAAAGCATATTCGATGTTTTTCAGCGGTTCTTTTTTTTCCGCCGGGATGTCGTCCATTTTCTCCAGAAAGGATTGGAAGCCCAGCTCTTTAAATAAGGCGGCCATCTTTTCTTTTTTTTCCCCGGTGTAGGCAATATCCGAAAGCGAGATTTCCACCGGCGCATTCCGTTCGATGGTGGCCAATTCTTTGCTCATGAGGGCCTGATCCTTATAGGCGGCCAATGTTTCCTGAAGTTTTTTCCCGCCGACCCGGTCGATCGACCGGATCAGGTTTTCCACGGAGGAAAATTCCTTTAATAGTTTGATCGCCGTTTTCTCTCCGATCCCCGGCACCCCGGGGATGTTGTCGCTCGCATCCCCCATCAGCCCTTTCATGTCCACCAGCTGGGAGACCGAAAGACCGAATTTTTCCCGGATATGTTCCGGGGTATATTTTTCCATTTCCGTCACACCCTTTTTCGTGACGTAAACGGTCGTCCGCCCGGAGACGAGCTGGGTCAAATCCCGGTCCCCGGTCACGATGATCGTTTCGAACCCTTCCTGTTCCGCCATGCGGGCCATCGTGCCGATGATATCATCCGCCTCGTACAGTTCCAATTCATAGGTGGCGACGCCGTACGCCTCCAAAAGTTCACGGATGAAAGGGAACTGTTCGGACAATTCCGGGGGCGTCTTTTGCCTTCCGCCCTTATAGTCTTTGAAGGTTTGATGGCGGAAGGTGGTTTTCCCGGCATCGAAGGCGGCCAGCATATGGGTCGGTTTTTCTTCCTCCAGGATTTTGGACAGCATCAGGGCGAATCCGTATATCGCATTGGTGTGGATCCCTTTGTCGTTGTTCAATAGCGGCAGGGCAAAAAAGGCCCGGTAGGCGATACTGTTTCCGTCGATCAAGATAAGTTTATTGGCCAAAATGATCCCTCCAACGGTTTCTGCAAAAAAGAAAACCCGCATCTTTTTTTTATTTTAACACGGCACCCGGGAAAAAGGGAAAGGGGCTTCCTGCCAAAGATTAAGTCAAGCGTATGTGGGCATTTTTTTTAACCCCGCGCCGGAAATGTAAACGGATACAATCGTTCATGGTTCTCTCCTTGGTCAATATTCCGCCTTTTTAAAAACCGGACAGTGCTTTCAGCGCTTTGTATGTGGGCGTTTCTGCCTTGTTTTTTAAGATTGGGAGGTTGTCTCTTGCGACTTCTCCAACCGTGTTTTTTTACCTTTTCAAGAAAATGTTTCGGCAGGTTCTTTTCTTCCTCGCTTTCTGTCCATCTTTCCACTCCTTCCAAACAGCGTTTTTCATGCCAATTGATCCAAAAAGGCCACCATTCGGTGAACATGGCGCCTGCCCCTTTTTCCATCCAGCTGCGGCCATTTTGATATTTGACATATAGGCCATCCACTCCCACAAAGAGAGCAGGCTGGTGCACGGACTCCCTTTTTGGAATACTTGATGCCTCCAAAAGGTGTTTTCGGATCGTCTCATGGCTGATAACCCGATAGCCGAGAAGCGTTTCCAACGTACGGGCCGCTTTTCGATAGGCAGGGCTTTGAATGGCTAATTCGGTGGCCGCTTCCTCCATCAACGGGCTGGCCTGTTCCTTCGAATTTCAAATAACAGTCCAGAAGATGGACATATTCGCCGGTTTTTCGGTCACGGCAGTAATTTCGCTTCACCTCAATCTCACCAAAGAGGCTGGCGATCTGGAGCTTTCGCTTATCGAGCAGCCGAAACCGTTTTTTATCCCGTTCTTCAGCAATCTGTTGATCCATGTCCTCCAAAAGACTTTTCAAAGCCTTTGAAAAGATTTCCTGCAATTTATTCCAAAGGATTTGCTCAATCTATTTTGAATTTTGGAATTCTGTGATATCCTTGTTCATGTGGGTTGCTCCTTTTATATTTTTTTTCCACGAGGGACTACTCCTTTCTGGTAGTGTTGTTTTTCCTGAATATCATTCCACCAAGGAGTAGCCCTCTTTTTCATTAATATTTGCTTTCTTTCCTGCCGCGCTTACGCTTGGTTTCCCCTTCAACAGGCACGCGATCGTTGATCATTCGCCTATTGAAGGGGATAAATTTTCATACGGAATTGGATAAAGAAACAATTTTAAGATTAAAGAGTACCCAGAAGGAACAATAGTAAGAGCTATGGCCATTAAAAATCCTTACATAAATCTTCCCGTAGGCCTTAAAGGAAAAGTTCTATTTGTGGATAATTCAGATCAATATGTGTCAAGCGCAATAACGGGAGAATAGTAGGGATTATTTATGGACACGGTCAATTTGAAAAAATCGGTAAAAAAGAAAACTAATAAAGTAAGGTGTTTGAGACAGAAAATGCAATAAAAAATGGGGCGGAAGAAATAGACATGGAAATTAATATAGGGGCAGGGAAAAGTGGGGAAGCAGAAATAGTCAAACAAGCAATTCAACAAGTTGCAGATGCCGCAAAGGGGAAAGCAACTGTAAAAGTGATGATTGAGACAAGTTTATTAACCGATGAAGAAAAAGTATTAGCTTGTAGATGATCTGAGGAAGCAGGAGCTCGCTTTGTTTAAACATTCACAGGATTTTCAACAACTATATTTCATCCAGTTAAACCTATTTATTTTTATAATTCGGAACATATGGGTTGTTTTAGACATAGTATCTGCAATTTTTTTTGCTCTACAAACCTTTTTTAATAACACAAGAAGATCCCGGCTGGGTTAATTTGCCTATCCATAAAAAGAGAAAATATTTAAAAGATACTTTGAAATATGATCCTTGGGTGGGGGAGGAGAGTCCTGATACTGAAAAGATTATAAATAAAAGATGCCTTCCTTTGGGTTGATATTCCTGTCTGTCAACCATGAAATACGAATATTCAATCATAATAAAAATACGCCTAATGACCAAATTAATGATACATTGGTAAGGAATATTGCTGATATATGGCCTAACTAAAGAAAATGTATAATTATCGGTCTTGAACAAAGGGATTCCATCTTGAAGCAGTCCAAAAATTACATTTTTGAGTTTAATCAAAGTTCTTTTGAATTAGTTTTTCTTTTTCAGAGAGTAAATTTTCCAATTGCATATCTAATTCTTCAGATGGATTTAAACTTAAACGGCTAATAACTTCGGCTATTTTTGTTTCTAATAAAAGCAGCCTTTCGTTTCTTTCTTTATCCTGTTTTGCCTTTATTTGCCGTTGTTGGTATTCTTTATATTCCTTGTAATTACCATTAAACAATTCAATCCTTCCATTCCGTATAGATAAAATTCGTGTAGCAACTTTATTAATAAATCGACGATCATGAGAAGCAAAAATCACGCTACCTTCATAATTCATTAGAAGCGTTTCCAAGGCTTCAATAGCTTGTGCATCAAGGAAATTCGTTGGTTCATCTAAAACTAACATATTAACATCACTTAAAATAATCTTCGCTAATGCTGCTTTTACTCGTTCTCCCCCACTGAGAATTTCAACGGGTTTATAAATATCCTCACCAAAAAAATGCATTCTAGCAAGAACAGTTCGAATAAAAGTCTCATTATGACTAGAAGTGGCCCAAACGTTTTGCAGTATTGTTTTTTTATCATCTAAAATATTTAAATCTTGACTAAAATAACCAATTTTTACAGAAGGTGAAAGTTTGACTTTAGGGTCTTTATTTATAATTTTTTTTATTAGGGTTGTTTTCCCACTTCCATTTGGGCCAATAATTGCCAACTTATCTCCAACACGTAGTTGAAAGCTTATTTTATTCCATAAAATACGTTCTCCTACAATACCAGATAAGTCTTCAACACGTAAAATTGGTTTGTTGCGAGGAAGTTCCGCGTTTTTTAACTCCATTTTAATGGGAGGAAGTTCTTTTTCTTTTTCTACTACTTCCAATCGTTCAATCCGTTTTTGAATGGATTTAATATTTAACATTAACTTTTTTTGTATAGTAGCGTAGTGTGTTTTTACACCGGGGACTCTCGCCTCTGAATTCGAAATATTTTTCGGCTTCTTTGTCGCTCTTTGAGCTCTATGCTTCAGATCGATGATAGCCCTTTCCAACTGTTTCTTTTTCTCCATATATTTTTTATATTCCAATTGATTACGGAGCTTCTTTTTTTCTTTTTGTTCTTTATAATTGGTATAATTGCCAATATACTCTATTACCTTACAACCATCTATTTCCCATATGGTTGTGCAAAGAGAGTCTAGAAAATCACGATCATGAGAAACAATAACAAATGCACCCTTCCATTCGCTTAATATTTTTTCCAACCATTCAATGTGATCTGTATCAAGGTTTGTTGTTGGTTCATCAGCAAGCAATAAAGAAGGATGTCTATATAAAACTTGTTGAAGATATTCCTTTGTGACTTCACCACCGCTCTTTGTAGTACCCGCTTGTTGTTTTATCTGTGGTATAAGTTCAATTTTTGCGTACCGAGTCACATTCCCATTATTTGGATTGATCTTTCCAGCCATTATGTTCAATAAAGTAGTTTTTCCACATCCATTCGGACCAATTAAACCGATTTTATCATGATCATGGATTTGTAAATTATTTACATCCAGCAACAAGCGGTCTCTTACATAATGTTTTATATGATTGATTTCCAATAAAATCATATAAACACTCCTTTGAATGACCGTTAGTGTCAAGTAAAGTTCGCAAAAACCATCAGCACTCCGATAAGGGTTATGCCACTTATATTCGGAGTTACCGATGGCTTTTCCTCTTTTCACTTTTTACGAACTTAATTTTACGTGATCGAATGACCCTTATCCATTAGGAAAGTAAGTGATGAACTTTATTTATCAAATATAATTCGTGCTCTCCCAATGCTTCGGGATATTGTTCCAATTGGCGGATCAGCGCCTCAAGCCGATCTTCCCGGGCTTTGTCTCCAAGTGTGCCGGCCTGGCTGTTTCATTCCGTCAACAGTTTTTGCCCGTCAAAAGCGACGAGGGCTTTTATCATATGCGGATAACGCGGATGGTTCCGGAATAGGCTCCGAATCTCCCGTTCCACATGGAAACGGTCGAGACCGAAGAAGGCCCGGTCTTTAAAATATCCCCGGCAGGCCGTGATCCAGGCGGCCCCGTCTCCGTTGATCACCAATTTATGGATCGTCGGATCATCATCGAAAGTCTCCATCAGGAATTCCTCAAACGCCTCCCAAAAAGGCTCCTTCCCGTCATGAATGAAATGGCGTTTATTCTTCAGCCTCACCCGTTCCCCATTGACTTCCCATCCCTGATGAACAGCGGCGATTTTGACTTCCTTTCCCTTTTTCCTTCTCCTTTGATGTTTGACATAAAGGTTTGATGTTTGACATAAAGGCCGTCCACTTCCACAAAGAGAACAGGCTGGTGCACGGATTCCCGTTTGGAAAACCTGATACCTCCAAGAGGTGTTTTCGGATCGTCTCATGGCTGATAACCCGATAGCCGAGAATCGTTTCCAACGTACGGGCCGCTTTTCGATAGGAAGGGCCTTGAATGGCCAATTCGATGGCCGCTTCCTCCATCAACGGGCTGGCCTGTCCCTTCGAATTTCAAATAACGGTCCAGAAGATAGACATATTCCCCGGTTTTTTGGTCACGGCATTAATTTCGTTTCATCTCAACCTCACCAAAGAGGCTGACGATCTGGAGCTTTCGCTTATCGAGCAGCCGAAACCGTTTTTTATCCCGTTCTTCGGCAATCTGTTGATCCATGTCCTCCAAGAGACTTTTCAAAGCCTTTGAAAAGATTTCCTGCAATTTGCTCCAAAGGATTTGCTCAATCTGTTTTGAATTTGGGAATTCTGTGATATCCTTGTTCATGTGGGTTGCTCCTTTTATATTTTTTCCATGAGGGACTACTCCTTTCCTCTTTTTCATTAATATTTGCTTTCTTTCGCGCTTACGCTTGGTTTCCCCTTCAACAGGCACGCGATCGTTGATCACTCGCCTATTGAAGGGGCTAAATTTTGCCCACAAATATTTTACTCATACCCTGCCAAATGGCGGTCGACCCTCCTTCGCCATTTGATACCTCTAATATTGCCCCCGATCATATTACGCCTGCTTATGCGAAATCGGACGGGGCCGCCTTCTCTTTTATCGGCAGGCGGAATGATTTTCCCGAGAAAAATTTCCGCGTGTTTCCTGCATCCGCATCCTCTCCTGGCCGAAGCGAAGCTTTTGTAAAATCCGGGGCGCTTCCTTCAACCGGCATCCCGGTTGCCCGGACCGGATCCTCTTTGCTAAACTTCGCGAAAAGGCTTTTCCATACCGTGGGAACGTTTTTCCCAACCTTGGGCCATCGGTCCTTTCTTTGGCATGGACGATTTCCTCCGTGAAAAAAAAAGAGCGCATGGCGCTCTTTTTTTCGGGTTTTTTCGCCTTATACGGACAATACCTTCATCACATTGCGGACGGATTGGGCGGATTTTTCCAAGGCCGCCTTTTCTTCTTCGGTCAAATCCAGCTCGATGACCTTTTCCAAACCGTTTCCGCCGAGGATCGTCGGGACGCCCAAATAAATGCCTTCAAATCCGTACTCGCCTTCCAGATAGGCGATGGCGGGGAGGATCCGGCGTTGGTCTTTGACGATGGCTTCCACCATTTCAACGAGGGAGGCCGCCGGGGCGTAATAGGCGGAACCGTTCCCCAACAGGTTGACGATTTCCCCGCCGCCCTTCCGGGTTCTCTCCACGATGGCGTCCAAACGGTCTTTCGGGATGAGCTTTTCGAGGGGGATGCCGCCGGCATAGGAGTACCGGACGAGGGGGACCATGTCGTCGCCGTGGCCGCCCAAGACAAAGCCGGTCACGTCCTTAACGGAAATATTCAATTCCTGGGCGACAAAGGTGCGGAACCTTGCCGTGTCCAAAACGCCCGATTGACCGATGACCCGGTGTTTCGGGAAGCCGGATTCTTTATAGACGGTATAGGTCATGGCGTCGACCGGGTTCGTCAGCACGATGATCACGCAATCCGGGGAATATTTGACCACTTCTTTGGTCACCTGTTTCATGATTTTCTCGTTCGTTTGCACCAAATCGTCCCGGCTCATCCCCGGCTTGCGGGCGATCCCGGCGGTGATGATGACGATGTCCGAATCCTTCGTATCCTCGTAATTGGAAGTGCCGACGATGTTGGCGTCAAACCCCAGTACGGGGCTTGCCTCCAGCATGTCCAGAGCCTTGCCCTTGGTCGGGTTTTCCAATTGCGGGATATCCACCAAAACGATGTCCCCCAGTTCCTTTTTGGCGAGCAGAAACGCCGTCGTCGAACCTGTAAAACCGGCGCCGATCACCGAAATCTTTTTCCTTTTCATGACCATGTCCATTCCTCCCTAAAGATTGGAAATCGAGTGGAGACCGCCCCGGAAACCCCGGGGCAGGCCGATCAAAACTTCGTTATGCCATATTTTCAATCAATTTGTCGGCAAACTGGGAGCATTTGACTTCCGTGGCCCCTTCCATCAGGCGGGCGAAATCGTAGGTGACATATTTGGATGCAATCGTCTTTTCCATCGCCTTGATGATCAGGTCGGCCGCCTCGTTCCAGCCCAGATGCCGCAGCATCAGCACGCCCGACAAAATGACGGAGGACGGGTTCACCTTATCCAATCCGGCGTATTTCGGGGCGGTTCCGTGGGTCGCTTCAAAGATGGCATGTCCCGTATCGTAGTTGATGTTGGCCCCGGGGGCGATGCCGATCCCGCCGACTTGGGCGGCCAGCGCGTCGGAGATATAATCCCCGTTCAAATTCATCGTCGCAACCACGTCGAATTCCTTCGGCCGGGTCAAGATTTGCTGCAGGAAGATGTCGGCAATCACGTCCTTGACGATGATTTTTCCTTCTTCTTCCGCCTTTCTTTGGGCCTCGTTGGCGGCGTCCGCCCCCTTTTCCGCCTTGATCCGGTCATACTGGGCCCAGGTGAACACCCGGTCGCCGAATTCTTCCTCAGCCACTTCGTAGCCCCAATTTTTGAAGGCGCCTTCGGTATATTTCATGATGTTCCCTTTATGTACGAGGGTGACGGACTTCCTTCCTTCTTTGAGGGCGTATCGGATGGCGGCGCGGACAAGCCGTTTCGAGCCTTCTTCGGAGATCGGTTTAATGCCGATTCCGGAAGTTTCCGGGAAGCGGATTTTCTTTACGCCCATTTCATTTTGCAAAAAGTCGATGAGCTTCTTCACTTCTTCCGTGCCCTTCGCATACTCGATTCCCGCGTAAATGTCTTCCGTATTTTCCCGGAAAATGACCATGTCGGTATCCTGCGGCCGCTTCACCGGGGAAGGGACCCCTTCGAACCAGCGGACGGGCCTCAGGCAAACATACAGATCCAATTCCTGGCGCAAAGCCACGTTCAAGGAACGGATCCCTCCGCCGACGGGCGTGGTCAGCGGTCCTTTTATGGCAATGATATGTTCTTTGATCGTATCCAGCGTTTCCTGCGGGAGCCATTCCCCCGTTTGCTTAAAGGCCTTCTCCCCCGCCAAGACTTCTTTCCAAACGATCTTTCTTTTCCCTTGATAAGCCTTTTCCACAGAAGCATCCAAAACCCTGGATGCGGCGGCCCATATATCGGGTCCGGTTCCGTCGCCTTCGATGAACGGAATGATCGGATGGTCGGGAACGTTTAATACCCCGTTTTGAACCGTAATTTTTTCTCCGTTAGCCATGCGTTTCTACCTCCGTTTTTTATCAAAATCAAAGGTTAGGAAGGCGGTTTTCTCCTAACCTTTTTCCATTGTATCCGAATTTGATTATCCGCGATCTTCCAATTTTACGTAAGTTTGCTTGCCCGGGCCGACATATTCCGCACGGGGCCGGATCAAGCGGTTGTTCTCATATTGTTCCAATATATGCGCGAGCCATCCCGACATCCGGCTGATGGCAAAAATCGGCGTGAACAGGTCGTGTTCGATCCCCAGGCTGTGGTAGACCGACGCGGAGTAAAAGTCCACATTCGGCGGAATGTTTTTCTCGGCGGTCACGATGCTTTCGATCTTCGTGGAGATATCGTACCATTTCGGTTCCCCGGTTAATTTCGTCAGCTTCTCCGACATTTTTTTCAAATGTTTCGCCCGCGGGTCGCCATTCCGGTACACCCGGTGGCCGAAGCCCATGATCTTTTCCTTGTTGGCCAATTTTTTCCGGATATAGGGCTCCACATTTTCCACGGAACCGATTTCCATCAGCATCTTCATGACCTGTTCGTTCGCCCCGCCATGGAGCGGCCCCTTCAAAGCGCTGATGGCGCTCGTCACCCCGGAATACACGTCGGACAGGGTGGCGACGCATACCCGGGCCGTAAAGGTGGATGCGTTCAGCTCATGATCCGCGTGCAAAACCAGCGCCTTGTTGAACGCCTCGACGGCCACTTGGTCCGGTTCTTCGCCGTTTAACATATATAAAAAGTTGGCGGCGAAATTTAGATCCTTTCGCGGTTCGACCGGCTCCAGCCCTTTACGGATGCGGGAGAAGGCAGCGACGATCGTCGGGATCTTCGCCTGCAGGCGGACCGCTTTATTATAGTTGGCCTCCTTCGTGAAAACATCCGCCTCGTCATCAAACAGGCCGAGGAAGGAGACGGCCGTGCGCAATGCGGCCATCGGATGGACCTTCTGATTCGGAAAGGACTTCAAATGATCGATGAGCTCCTTCGGGATCGGGGCATTTTCCGCCAGCAGTTTCTTGAAATCTTCCAATTCTTGTTTCTTCGGCAGCCGGCGATGCCACAATAAAAATACGACTTCCTCAAACAGCGCGTTTTCTGCTAGATCGTCAATGTCATAGCCGACATATGTCAGCTTGTCGTCGATGATGGAACTGATGCTCGACGTCGCAGCCACAACCCCTTCGAGACCTCTGGCAGTGTTCATTGTAATTCTCCCTTCATTCCTTTATTGTCGACTAATGAATAAACCCCGGAAAAGAAATTTTCCAAGGCTTCATTAGATTGAAAACCGATATGAAAAATAAAGATTTTCCAGTATAAAAAACAAAGAAGTTCGACAGATTGCCAGCCTTGGGAGATTAAGAAAATGCTTTCAAAAAACCTTAAAAAAAGGGAAACTGTCAAAAATCGTTCATTTCCAAAATTTATTATAACGGAAATTTTAAATTTTGTGAACGATCTGTGATAAAAATGTGAAAAAATTATTATTTTGGTAGAAAAATAAAATGCAAGGTTTATTGTAAATATTCGAATAATTTTATCGCCAGCCAGGCGATCCCCGCTCCGATCATCGGGCCGACCGCCACCCCGTTAAAGAAGGAAAGGCCGAGAATGGTCCCGAAGACGATGGCGGCCATCATGGCGGGATCCTCCGCCAGCTGCGCCACGCCGGCTTTGGCCAAGAGGGCGACCAGCACCCCCGACAACAGGGCGATCACCCCGTTTACGCTTTTCAAAGGGCCGATCAATTCCTGAAAACCGATCTCTCCCGTGGCGACGGGAACAAGCACGGCCACGGTAATGATCGTGATCCCCCAGTCGATCCCCTTTTCCTGAAGGATGGCAAAAATCCGGCCGCCGGGAAAAAGGATTTTGACGAAAAGCAAAAAAAGGACGGCGAGGATCAGCGGCTGATTTTTGGCAAAAACCCCCGCCGCAAGAAAAAGGATCAAAAAAAGGTATGTCATCTTTTCACCCGCTCTTTTCGTTCGAAATCAAAAAGAATCCGTTCCGATGGCAACTGTCATTTTTTCGGTATACTGGTAATATATATAATGAAATCGTCCATCGTGGTACAATAAGGGAAAACCGGACGCTTTCGGCATTTGCCGCCAAAGGCATCAAGGAGGAAAAGGAATGCAAAAACTTTGGGCGCAAGTCACCCGCACGCTGCTGGTCATCGGCACGACCATAGTTTCCCTGATCGCCCTCTATTTCATCGCGTCGTTGACCTATCCTTTTATCATCGCCTGGTTTATCGCGTTTTTAATCAATCCGATCGTCAACTTTCTGCAGATCAAATGGCGCCTGCCAAGGTCATTGGCTGTGCTGATCGTCCTCGTCGTCATTTTTGCGCTGCTCGCCACCCTTTTGACCTTGTTGGTCGTCGAGCTGATCTCGGGAACGGAATATATGGCGAAAACGCTTCCGGATCATATCCAGACGTTCATCCGCTTTATGGATCAATGGGTGGACGAAACCTTCCTTCCCCTCCTCAGCCAATTGAATTACATGTTCGACAATTTGGAAGAAGGGTATCAGGATACCATCATCGACAACATCAAATCCGTCGGAGCGAACCTCGCCTCCTCCATCGGGGCCCTTTTGCAGGCGGTCTTAAAAGGAATACCGGGCTTCATCGGATGGTTTCCCTTTGCCGGAACGGTTTTCATCTTCATCGTTCTTGCCACCTTTTTCTTCAGCAAGGATTGGTACAAGCTGAAAACCATGACCTCCGGCTTCATCCCGGCCCGTTTCCGGAAAAAAGGGATGGCCGTTTACAAAGATTTGCGGAAGGCGCTGTTCGGGTTCATCCGCGCCCAGCTCACCCTCATTTCCATCACCGGGGTCATCGTCTTCATCGGGTTGCTGATCTTGAAGGTGCGCTACGCCCTGTCCCTGGCCTTCATCATCAGCTTCATCGACCTGCTGCCCTACTTGGGGACCGGGTTGGTTTTCGTCCCGTGGATCATCTATGAATTCGTCACCCATGATTTTCGGCTGGGGATCGGCCTCACCGTATTATATGTCGTCGTCATTGTCCAAAGACAATTGATGGAGCCGAAAGTCGTGTCCACCAATATCGGGGTGAGCCCCCTGGCCACCCTGATCTCCATCTTTGTCGGCCTGAAGCTCATCGGCTTTCTCGGACTCATTGCCGGCCCCATCGTATTGGTGCTGATCACCGCCCTCCATAAGGCGAAGGTATTCCATGAAATCTGGAACTTCATTAAGGGAAACGGGGCTTCGGCCAGCTGAGGGAAGCCCTTGTCTTGCGGCCCGTTTCCGGCCTTCTCCGGTCCCGGACCCAATGAAATCTTCAAGAAAGGGGAAAAACCATTCCCTCGCCGCCGGCAACCGAAAATTTCCGCGGCTGCCGCAATGGACGGAGGAGCGCTTTTTCCCGACTTTTACGGTTGAATATTGAAAAATCGGGCTAAAAATGATTTTTTTGGAGCGCTTTTTGCGTCCCGGCGTCCGAAAAACGGATCCGCCGGCCGATGCGGGGCGGCTTTTCCCGTTTCGAACCCCGGCATGGCATCGGACAAAAAGCCAAAACACGGGCGGCGGAAAACAATCAAAACAGGCGTGCAAGCAACCCGCTTTGCACGCCTGTTTTCTTCTTTTTTCCTGCTGCCTAATGCCAATATCGCCTCGTATAGACGAACGTCCGGCCGGACAGCCGCTTTTTGATGCCCCGGATGAAAAAGGGCTTCACCGTCCGCCTCGTGACCGGCCAAAGCAAATACAGCCCCAAAAGGTCGGTGATCAGCCCCGGAAGGAGCAGCAAAAACGCCCCGAGGAGGATGAACAGACCGTCCATGATTTCCTCCCCGGGAATTTGGCCGTAAGACAATTGGCGGCGGGCCTTTTCGATCGTAAACAATCCTTCCCGCTTCGTCAAATAAATACCGATGAGTCCCGAAAGCACGAGCAGGAACAACGTCCAGCCGATGCCGATCCATTTTCCCAAAAGGATTAGAAGAAGAAGCTCCATCACGCCGAGCATGATCAAGAAGGAGAAGAATTTGCGCATGAAACCCACCGCCTGGAAAGATAGTCCCGAGAATCTTTCAGAGAACGCTGGCATGGCCTTTATAGACGATGCCGCTCACCGCGTCTACCGTAATTTCCTGGCCGTCCTTCAGCACCTCGACCGCCTTTTCCGCACCGACGATGACCGGAATCCCGAGGCTTAAGCCGACCACCGCCGCATGGCTCGTAATGCCGCCTTCTTCCGTGACGATGGCGATGCATTTTTCAATGGCCGGCATCATTTCCCGATCGGTGGAATAGGTGACGAGGATGGAACGCTCCTTCACCTTTTCCAGGGCCTCCTGGCTGTTCCGGGCGATGACGGCCTTCCCGAAGGCCGTCTTTCTGCCGACCCCTTGTCCTTTCAAGAGGATGTCCCCGACCACATGAATCTTCATCATGTTTGTGGTACCCGCTTCCCCGACGGGAACGCCCGCGGTGATGACGACGATGTCCCCATGTTTGATCAGGCCGCTTTTTAAGCTTTCCTGCACGGATAATTCCAGCATTTCATCCGTGGAGGGAACCTTTTCGCCCAGCAGCGGATACACGCCCCAGACGAGCTCCAGCTGATTTCTTGTCCTTTCGTTGCTCGTAATGGCGATGATCGGGGATTTCGGCCGGTATTTGGCGATCATCCGCGCCGTATGCCCGCTTTCCGTCGGAGTGATGACCGCATGGATGTCCAAATTGATCGCCGTGTGGGCGACGGATTGGCAAATGGCGTCGGTCATGTTGTGTTCGGTCTGCTTGCTCCGGACGCTTAAAATTTCCTTATGGTTCAATTCCTTTTCGGCACTAAGGGCGATTTTATGCATCATTTTGACCGCTTCGACGGGATATTGCCCCGCCGCCGTTTCTCCGGACAGCATGACCGCATCCGTTCCGTCAAAAATGGCGTTGGCCACGTCGCTGGCTTCCGCCCGGGTCGGACGGGGATTTCTTTGCATGGAATCCAGCATTTGGGTGGCGGTAATTACCGGTTTGCCGAATTGGTTGCATTTCTTAATCAAGCGCTTCTGCACAATCGGAACTTCTTCCGCCGGGATTTCCACGCCCAGATCGCCCCGGGCGATCATCAGTCCGTCGGAAACCTCCAAAATTTCGTCGATGTTTTCCACGCCTTCCCGGTTTTCGATTTTCGGGATGATCTGCACATCCGTCGCCCCGTATTTTTCCAGCAGTTCGCGGATGTCCAGAACATCCGAGGCGCGGCGGACAAAAGAGGCGGCGATAAAATCGATTCCGTGCTTAATCCCGAAAATGATGTCGGCGGCATCCTTTTCGGTGATGCCGGGCAGTTTGATGGAAACCCCCGGGACATTCACGCCCTTTTTATTTTTCAGGACGCCGTTGTTCAGGACTTTCGCGACGATTTCTTTTTTGTCGAGCAATTTATCCACGACTTCCAGCCCGATCAGCCCGTCATCCAAAAGGAGCGAGGAACCGACCTCGACATCGTGGATCAAACCGCTGTAAGTGACGGAAAATCTTTCCTTCGTGCCGAGGACCTCTTCCATGGAAATGCGGACGATGTCCCCTTTGCGCAATTCCACCGCGCCGTTTTCCATATCGTGGGTGCGGATTTCCGGGCCCTTCGTGTCCAAGAGGAGCGCCACGTTCTTTTTCGTAATTTTTTCCGCTTCCCGGAGGTTGAGAATCCGTCTCTCGTGTTCTTTATGGTCGCCGTGGGAAAAATTCAGCCGGGCAACGTTCATCCCCGCTTCGATCAACGCGACGAGCATCTCCACCGATTCGCTGGCCGGTCCGATCGTGCAAACGATTTTGGTCTTTCTCATTTTGATGGCCTCCTGATCCTAAATCGATAGTTCCTTCGACAACTTAAACATTTCCCGGTCAATCTCATGGGGAACGTCCAAAATTTCATTGAAATCATAATCGACGATTTGATTGTTTTGGATTCCGACCGCCCTGCCGCCTTTTCCTTCGAGCAGGAGTTCCACCGCCCTGGAGCCGAGGCGGCTTGCCAAAACCCGGTCGTAGGCGGATGGGGAGCCTCCCCGTTGAATATGTCCCAAGACGGAAACCCGGATTTCCATATTCGTCCGTTTCTTCAGTTCCTCGGCAAACTTGACGCCGCTCGTCACGCCTTCGGCGACGATGATGATGCTGTGCTTTTTTCCCCGCTCTTTTCCGCGGTGCAGCCGTTCGATGATATCATCGATGCTTTCCTCGACTTCCGGGATCAAAATCGTTTCCGCGCCTCCGGCCAAACCTGTCCAAAGGGCGATATCCCCCGCATTTCTTCCCATGACTTCGATGACGAAGGTCCTTTCGTGGGAAGAAGCCGTGTCCCGGATTTTGTCGATCGCATCGATGACCGTGTTCAACGCCGTGTCAAAACCGATCGTCCAGTCCGTTCCTGCAATATCATTATCGATCGTTCCCGGGATTCCTATGCATGGAATGCCCTGCTCGCTCAACGCCTTGGCCCCGCGGTAGGAACCGTCCCCGCCGATCACCACCAGCCCTTCGATACCGAATTTTTTCAGCTGGGCAATGCCCTTCTGCTGGCCCTCCTTCGTGACGAATTCGGGGCATCTTGCCGAGCGGAGAATCGTTCCGCCGCGATGGATGATGTCACCGACCGAGCCCAATTCCAGCTTTTTGATGTTACCGTTGATCAGCCCTTGATAGCCCTGGTAAATGCCGTAAACCTCCAGCTGATGATAAATCCCTTTTCGGACCACCGCCCGGATCGCCGCATTCATCCCGGGCGCATCCCCGCCGCTCGTTAAAACGCCAATCCTTTTCATCCTTTTCACCTTTCTTACTTTCCTGGAATCTTTTTTGTACATTGTTAATTATTATACATTTTAAAAATACCATGACTGGAGATGTAAAAACAATAGCGACCCCTAATATAAGAAAATACTGAATTCTGCATCCGGATCCCTGCTTTTCCTTCCCGGAAAAAACCGGAGGAAAGAAGAAAAGAACGCACACAGAGGCACGTTCTTATTCATTCCCATTTCATTCCTTTTCAAAAGCGAAAGCGCCGATTTTTTTAAATTTTTCATAGCGATGGCGGATCAATTGTTCCCTGGACATCGGCACCAGCTCTTTCAAAGAATTTTCAATCACCGGATCGATGAAGGCGGCCTGTTCGGCCACATTCCGATGGGCGCCGCCCCTCACTTCCGGGATGACCTCATCGATCACTCCCAATTCCTTCAAATCATAGGCGGTGATTTTCATCGTCTCCGCCGCCCTTTTCGCCAAGGAAGCGTCTTTCCACAACAGGGCAGCCGCCCCTTCGGGCGAAATCACCGAATATGTAGAATTTTCCAACATATGAATATGATTTCCAACTCCGAGGGCGAGGGCTCCCCCGCTCCCCCCTTCACCGATGACTATGCAGATGATCGGGACGCCGAAACCGGCCATTTCGAACAGATTCCGGGCGATCGCCTCGCTTTGTCCCCGTTCTTCCGCCGCCTTCCCGGGATATGCCCCCTTCGTGTCGATGAAGCAGATGATCGGCCGGCCGAATTTATCCGCCTGGCGCATGAGTCGCAAAGCCTTCCGATAGCCTTCCGGATGGGGCATGCCGAAATTTCTGCGGATGTTTTCCTTCGTGTCCTTCCCCCGCTGATGGCCGATGACGGTCACCGGCAGGCCCTTGTATTTCGCCACGCCGCCCACGATCGCTTCATCGTCCCCAAACAGGCGGTCGCCGTGAAGCTCGAAAAAATCTTCGAACAAATGGGCGACATAATCCAGGGTGGTGGGACGCTCCGGATGCCTGGCGATTTGGACCCGGTCCCAAGGCTTCAAGTTGCGGTAAATTTCATTTTCCAATTTCATCAGCCGGTCTTCCAGCTTTTGAATCTCCTCGGCCAAATCCACATCCGCATCGTTCATGATGGACTTCAGCTCGTCGATTTTATTTCTCAATTCAATGACCGGCTTTTCAAAATCTAAGACGTAAGCCACGGGAGCTCGCCTCCTTGTCGGTGCAGTTCAAGAATGAGGGAGATCTTGTCCTTCAGTTGATCCCTCGGGATGACGGCATCCAATTGCCCGTGCTTCAAGAGGAATTCGGCGGTCTGAAAATCTTCCGGCAATTTTTCCCGGATCGTCTGTTCGATGATCCTCCGTCCGGCAAAACCGATCAGCGCCCCGGGCTCGGCAAAATTATAATCGCCCAACGAAGCGAAACTGGCGGAAACGCCGCCCGTTGTCGGATGGGTCATGACGGAGATCGTCAAACCGCCGCGGTCGCTGAACCGTTTGAGGGCCGCGCTCGTCTTCGCCATCTGCATGAGGCTGAGGACCCCTTCCTGCATGCGGGCGCCCCCGGAGGCGGCAAAAAGTATTAAAGGAAGCTCCCGCTCTTCCGCATGTTCGATCGCCCGCGCGATCTTTTCCCCGACGACCGAGCCCATGCTGCCCATGCGGAAGGATGAATCCATCACCGCACCGACGACGGGAAACCCGTTCACCGTCCCCTCACCGGTGACGACGGCTTCATTCAATTTGGAAACTTCCCTGTCCTTTTCCAATTTTTCCAAATAACCGGGAAATGATAATGGATTTTCGGAAACCATCTCCCGGTCCATTTCCCGGAAACTGCCGGCGTCGAAAAAGCTGTCGATCCTTTCTTTTGCCGTCATGGGAAAATGGTAACGGCAGTGGAGGCAAAGTTTGTAATTCCGCAGAAGTTCCTTCGTAAACATGATCCTCTTGCATTTCGGGCATTTCGTCATGATTCCTTCCGGGACGTCATTTCTGGCCGATTGGGCGGGAACGGTGGCGTATCTCTTTTTGTTTTTGGCAAACAGATCTTTCAGCAAGTCGCATCCTCCTCAATTATGGAAACATCCGCATGTTCTCCGGGATTGTCTACTACTGTATCGAAAGGCGGGCAAAAATCATGTCGTTATTTGCCGACAGCGGTGTGACATTTATTGATCTTATTTTTATAGACCGATACGGCCGCCGCCTCGTCGCCGTCATTCACGCATGAAAGCAGCTGCAGGAAAACCGCTTTGTCCGTCCGTCTTTCCGGCCGGTGATAGTAAGGGGCGTATTCCGTCAAAATCCGCCAGATCTTCAGCAGGAGACGGTTGTCCGTGTTTTTGATCAGCCAATCGAAGAAGAGCCTTTGATCGATGGCCTCCTCCGCTTCCCATCGTTCCGCCGGAAGCTTCTTCCCGCGGCGAATCAAGTCGGCGATGGCGCCGGTCTCGATCAGCTGAATCGTATTTTCCAGATCCGTCCTCGCCTGATGGCTTTGCAAGACGAAAGCCCCCAATATTTCCACGAGGCGGTGGTTGCGAAAATCGCAAATGTACGTTCCTTCTCCCCTTTTCGTTTCGATCAGCCCCAGCAATTCCAGGGAGCGCAACGCCTCCCGGACGGAGGACCGGCCGACTTTCAGCCGGTCGGAAAGTTCCCGTTCGGAAGGAATTTTGTCCCCCGGTCCCAAATGGTTTTCATCGATCAGCTGCTTAATTTTTTCCACGATCTCCAAAAAAATTTTCGAAGGATAGCCGCTTTCGTTCACCTTGTCCCCGACCCTCTGCTTATCGCTGAGATTTTCATCGTTTTTTCCTCAATCTCCTTCGGATCGACCTTCACCCGGGCGACGCCGGTTTCCATCGCCGCCTTTGCCACCGCCGCGGCCACCTTCGGCGCGACACGGGGATCGAAGGGGGCGGGAATGACGTAATCCGGATGCAATTCCTCGTCGGAAACGAGGGAAGCGATCGCTTCCGCGGCGGCCCGTTTCATGTCTTCATTGATGTGGGTCGCCCGCACGTCCAAGGCACCGCGGAAAATGCCGGGGAAGGCCAGCACGTTATTGACCTGGTTCGGATAGTCGGAACGGCCCGTGCCGATGACGACGGCGCCGGCCTCCTTCGCCTCCTCGGGCATGATCTCCGGATCCGGATTGGCCATGGCGAAGATGACCGGTTTGTCGTTCATCGAACGGATCATCTCTTTCGTCAGGGCGCCCGCGACGGATACGCCGACAAAAACATCCGCGCCTTTGATGGCGTCCGCCAAAGTGCCTTTCAATTTTTCCCGGTTGGTGAAGCGCGCGACTTCCGCCTTGATTTTGTTCATGCCGAAGGGGCGCCCTTCATAGATGATGCCTTTGGAATCGCATAAGATCATGTCGCGCACCCCGTAATGATGGAGCAGTTTGATGATGGCGATGCCGGCGGCGCCGGCCCCGTTGGCCACCACTTTGATGTCGGAAAACTTTTTTCCGACGATCTTCAAGGCGTTGACCAGGCCGGCAACGGTGACGATGGCCGTACCGTGCTGGTCGTCGTGGAATACGGGGATATCCAATTCCTTCTTCAGACGCTCTTCCACTTCAAAGCAATGGGGCGCGGCGATATCCTCCAAATTGATGCCCCCGAAAGCCGGCTCCAGCAGTTTTACGGTCTCGATGATCTTTTCCACATCGTTCGTGGCAAGGCAAATCGGGAAGGCGTCGACGCCGGCGAAGCTCTTGAACAGGACCGCCTTCCCTTCCATGACGGGCAGGGCCGCTTGCGGGCCGATATTCCCCAGTCCGAGAACCGCCGTTCCGTCGGTGACGACGGCGACCGTATTCCCTTTCAATGTATAATCATAGACCGTTTCCGGACGGTCGTAGATCGCTTTGCACGGTTCCGCCACACCGGGAGAATAGGCCAAACTCAAATCATGGGCATCCTTGATTTCCACCTTGGAGACCACTTCCAGTTTCCCCTGGTGCATCCGGTGCATATGCAGGGCTTCTTCCTTGAGCGTCAAAGATGTTCACTCCTTAAAAAGGGATAAATCCCCGCGAACCGTTCGCATCCCTCCCGGAGGCCGGAAAACCGTGAAAGGATTCCGGTTTCGGGGCGGGCCGATGCAGTTCCGGGGCGTTCTTCAGCCTGCCATCTTCGTCAGCGGACAAACCGGTTCAACGGATCGCCGAACTGGTCTGACCACAGGGTATCTCATAAAACATATTAACATATATCCTCTTTCTGGAAAAGAAGATTTTCAGTCGACAAAACGGGCGTCCTTTACCACAAACTGGCGGCGGTTATTGCGTTTTTCCACAATCCCGGCCAATAAGGCGAAGGCGTCCTTTTTGAATCTGCCGCCGAATTTCCGATAGACTTCGGGAAAGACCACGGCGTCCATCTCCCCGCTCTCGTCGCTGATCGTCAAAAAGGCCATGGGTTCCCCGTCCTTCGTCCGGATCTTTTTCTCTTCCGCGATCCAAACCCCCACCTTGACGTACCGTCTTTCGCTCTTGATCTCGTCCAGAAACAGCGACCCTTGGGAAAGGAACCAGTCGCGGTAGTAGGAGGCCGGGTGCTTGGACACGAAAACCCCCATCAGCTCTTTCTCATACAGCAGTTTGGCCATGACCGGCATCGGTTCGACGGTCACGTATTTCGGCTTAAATTGCTGTTCCAGGGAATTGAACATGTCCAATTGCCGGCCGTCGCCCCCGAAAATGGCCGCATGCTCCAGGGCGGCATCCAACGAGGCCAGCAGGGTCGCCCGGTCCTGACCGAACTCATCGAAACAGCCCGCCTTGACGAGGGCCTCCATAACCTTCCGGTTGACGACCCGCAAAGACACCCGCAGGCAGAAATCAAACAGATCTTCAAAGGGCCTCTCTTCCCTCGCCCGGAGGATTTCCTTGATCGCCTGGACCCCGACTCCCTTGATGCAGGCCAGGCTCATGCGGACGGCATTTCCCTCGACGGAAAACAGGCGGCCGCTCCTGTTGATGGAAGGTCCCAAGACGGAAAAGCCCATCCTTTTTAATTCCCTGATGTACTCGGCGATCTTTTCTTCATGCCCGATGACGGAAGAAAGCAGGGTGGCCATGAAATACAGGGGATAGTGGGCCTTCAGGTACGCCAGCTGGTAGGCGATGACGCTGTAGGCGACGGCATGGCTTCTCGGAAAACCGTAGTCGGCGAAGCGGACGATCATGTCGTACACCTGATCGGCGACCGCTTCCGGATAGCCCCGCTCGACCGCCCCGGATACGAAATGGGAACGTTCCTTGTCCAAAATTTCCCGCTTCTTCTTCGATACCGCCCGCCGCAAAAGATCCGCCTGGCCGAGGGTAAATCCGGCCATCGTCGAGGCGATCTGCATGATTTGTTCCTGATAGACGATGACACCGTACGTCTTTTTTAAAATCGGTTCCAAGTCTTCATGGGGATAGCGGACCTTTTCCAACCCGTGTTTCCGCCGGATGTAGACGGGGATGAACTGCATCGGGCCGGGACGGTACAGGGCGTTGACGGCAACGATGTCTTCGAACTCCGTCGGTTTCAGTTCCGTGAGCACCTTCCGCATTCCTTCCGATTCCAGCTGAAAGACGCCGGTCGTGTTGCCGCTTTGCAAAAGGCGGTACGTCTTTTCATCCCGGAAAGAGATGTTTTTCATGTCAAAACCCGGGTTTGCCTTTTCCCGGATCATTCGGACGATGGACTCCATGATCGTCAGATTCCTGAGCCCCAAAAAGTCCATTTTCAATAGCCCGAGCTCTTCCAATATGCCCATCGGATATTGGGTCAACAAGATCTCTTCGTGCCCTTTCTGCAAAGGGACCATTTCGATGAGGGGCATCCCGGAGATGACGACCCCCGCCGCATGGGTGGACGTGTGCCGCGGCAGCCCTTCGATTTTCAGAGAGATTTGGTAGATGCGGCGGAAGGGTTCCCTTTGGATCAGCCGCCTCAGCTCCTCCGACTGGGCAGCGGCCTCCTTCAGCGTCAGGCCGGGCCTGGAAGGGATGGCCCGCGATATTTGCTCCAACTCCTTTCCGGACAGCCCGAAAACCCTGGCGGTATCCCGCATGGCCGCCTTCGCCTGAAAGGTTCCGAAGGTGATGATCTGGGCCACATGCTTCGACCCGTATTTCCGGGCGACGTAACGGATGACCTCGTCCCGCCGGTGATCCGGAAAATCGATATCGATATCCGGCATCGAAATGCGGTCCGGATTGAGGAAACGTTCGAAGAGCAGCTGGAACTTGATCGGGTCCACATCGGTAATGCCGAGGGCATAGGCGACGAGGGAGCCCGCCGCCGACCCCCTTCCCGGGCCGACGAGGATCCCGTTTTCTTTGGCGAAACGGACGAAATCCCACACGATCAAAAAATAATCGCTGTATTTCATTTCCGTAATCACGTTCAATTCATATTCCAGCCGCTCCCGGTATTCCGGCGTCACCGGCCGCACCCGCCGCGCCAGGCCCGCTTCGCACAGCTCCCGCAAATACCGATCCGCGGATTTTCCGGACAAGGGATATTTCGGCAATAAAAAACCTTCGTTCAGCGGGATGCGGACATCGCATTGCCGGGCGATCTCCGCCGCGTTTTCCAGGGCTTCCGGGCAGTCGGAAAACATCGCCTCCATCTCGGCGGGGGTTTTGAAATAAAGCTCCTTTTCAAAGGGGGGGCGGGAAAGGTTTTCGACGGTCGTGTTTTCCCGGATCGCTTCGAGAATCTTCCAGGCGGCATAATCTTCCTTCTGCAGGAACAGGACTTTGGGTGCGGCGGCGCAGGGGATGCCCGTCGCTTCCGACAGGCGGAAAATCTTTTCTTCCAGTTTTTTTTCGTCGGCCACATTCATCTTTTGCAGGCCAAAATAAAAAGCGGTTTCACCGAACAGCTCCCGGTAAAAGGCGGCCCGCTGCAGCGCCTTTTCGTCCTCGTCCTGAAGCAGCAGCCGCCCGATTTCCCCTTCCCTTCCGGGCGTGATGGCGATCAGTCCTTTCGTGTAATGCTTCAGCCATTTGACCGGGATGCCTTCCGGCGATTTGACGAGGATGGCGCTCGATATTTTCAAAAGATTTTTCAATCCGTCGTTGTCCTTGGCGAGCAAAATCAACGGCGCCGCCCCGGTCTCCTCCCCCTCGGGCAGGACGTCCGCCGTCAGACCGATGATCGGACGGAGGGAATGCTGCAAACAGGCCTTATAAAACGGCACGACGCCGTACATCGCATTCCGGTCGGTTAAAGCGACGGACTCATAGCCGTATTCCTTCGCCTTTTCCGCCAGTTTCTCCGGCATGATCGTGCTCGAAAGCAGCGTATATGAACTGAAGGTGTTAAGGTGAACAACGGACATCGGCTATCACCTTTTCGCATCGCTTTATCGTCCCCGCAAATCTAATTTCATTATATTATTTCGAAAGACAAACTTCCACGCCGCCCGCTCATAATGTCCGGATCCCATTCATACATTTATGGTGACCAACCCTTTACCTTAACCGATTCGCCGGGGGGAATCACAAATATAGGGGATGATGAAATGAACGAGGCGTTCGTTCCCAGCTTTATCCACAGCTTTTTTATCGCGTTGGGGGTCATCGTCGGCGGATCGCTCATCGGCGGCTTTTCCGCCTTTTTGACGGGGAAACCTCCCCTCACGGAAATCTACCGCCTCTCCAACAGCCTGCGGATCTGGGCGATCGTCGCCGCCATCGGCGGAACCTTCGATACCTTTTACAGTTTCGAGCGGGGGCTGTTTCAAGGGGAGACGAAAGATATCATCCGGCAGATTTTATTGATTTTGTCCGCCGTCGGCGGGGCGCAAACCGGAAACCTGATCATCAACTGGCTGACCCAGGAGCACCTGTCATGAGGGTCCCGGAAAAATTTTATCGCGCCCGGAACTGGCAGCGCTTCTTCGCCGGGGTATTTTTCGGGGCCGTGCTAAGCTGGGGAATCTTTCTTTATCTGTTCGGCGCGCTGCAGGAGGAGCAGGCGAAAACGATCAAAAAGCAGCAGGAATTCATCGCCGAATTGGAAAAGGAGAAAAAGATCTGGCAGGAGGATTATGAAAAACGGAACGAAGAAAATGAAGGGAAATTGACCGTCAACAAGATCGAGGTAAAGATCGCGAACGCGGAAAAATACCGGGTGGATCCGTTAACGGTATTTGAAATCGAAAAGGAAGTGAAGGAAGACATCCGGGCGCTCTTGGCCAAAGATTTGGAAGAGGTGTTCAACACGAGGGAAATCATCCGGCGGGCGGTGGAAAACAAGGAGGTGGAAATCAACGATAAACGGTATGTTTTGAAAATCAGGGAGATGTTCATTTTTACCACTTTCATCCTCCGCATCGATCTGCTCTTGGCGTAATTCGGAGCCTTCCGGCTCGGGCCCTTTTCGCCGGAAAAAATGCCGGAAAAGGATCATCCCATCCGGCAAACCGCTTCTTCCAGCTCTTTCATGACCCGATCCACTTCCTCCCACGAACGGATGCTCGCCCCCGCGGCCATCGGATGGCCGCCGCCGCCGAATTTCCGGGCCACCTCATGGACATGGGGGCCTTTGGAACGGAAGCGGACGCGAATCTGGTCTTCCTCTTCGATGAAAAACACCCACGCGTTCAACCCTTCGATGTTTCCGAGGGTGCTGACCAAAAGGGAAGCTTCCTCGGGCCGCAGGCGGAACTTTTCCAGCATCTCCTTCGTCAAGATGACCTTTGAAATCCCGCAGGCGTTCATTTCGAAATTTTGCAAGACATATCCGTTCAATTTCGCCAGCTCCGGCTTCATCCGGTACATCCGGTCATACAATTCGGTCCGGGAAAAGGGGTAACGGATCAGCTGGCTGGCGTAGGCAAAGGTTTTTTCCGTCGCGTTCGGATACAAAAATCGCCCCGTATCCCCCACGATGCCGGCATACAGCAGCCGGGCGCCTTCCGGGGAAAGTTTGAGCCCCCCGTCTTTTCCGCGCAAAAACAGTTCATAGATCATCTCGCTCGTGGAACTGGCCCCCGGATCCACCCACGACAGATCCCCGTACGGCTCCAGATCGGGATGGTGATCGATTTTTATTAAAAAATCGCCAAGCTTGTATCTTTCATCATCGATCCTTTCCTCGTTCGCCGTGTCGCAGACGATGATGAGGGCCCCTTCAAAGTCGCCGTCGGACAGGCGGTCCATGCGGTTTAAATAAAGCAGGGTGGGCTCATCCTTCCCGGCGGCATAAACCTTTTTTTCCGGGAAGGAATGCCGGATGATTTCGGCGAGCCCTCCCTGGGATCCGTAGGCGTCCGGATCCGGACGCACATGCCGGTGGATGATGATCTTATCGTATTCCTTCAGCTTCGCTATGATTTCTTCTATCATTCCGTCTTCTCCTCTTTCTCGTTGTGCGATTTTCCGCCGCCTTGAAGGTCCCCGGCCGCCTTTCTTTGGTGAGGCCGGGCCGGATGGTGGCATTTTTCCCGAAAAGCCGCTAAAATAAAAGGGAAGCCAGGAACGGAGGAATGACCTATGCCGATATTCGTGATATGCATCCTATTCTCCCTTGCCTTTTACCTTTATTACCGGGTAAAAGCCTTCCGATCGAAAAAAGCGAACGAAAAAAAATGGCTGTCGGCGAAAGCCACCCTTGCCCTCGGTTCCTTTGTCGCCTTTTTCGGCTTGAACCGGCTGTTTATCTCGACGACGCCGGTTTCGCTCGCGGTCGGCATCACCTTCATCGCGGTGGGGGGAATCGCCGTCTGGACCAGCTACAAGGCCTATAAATACTACCTGCCCCATGTCCTCGAAGAAGCAGGGCGTTCCAAAGGATGATCCCGGGAACGGCCCTGCTTCTTTTTGGGCCGCGGAATCAGCGGTCGATAATTTGGAACATCATCACCGCTTTGCTGACGATCATTCCCTCGTGAAACACTTCCACTTCCATTTTGCCGAATTTTCGTCCCAATTCCAAGATCTTCGGCTGCACTTCGATCGTCTGGTCGAGCTGGATCGGCTTGATGAAATAGGTCGTCAAGCTTTCCACGATGATATCCCGTTTTTTCGTCAGATGCAACACCCGGTTCGCCGATTCGACGATCACCGACGTCAGGACGGCGATGGACAGGGAACCGTGGACATTGGTCATCTGCGGGGTGATGGTAAATTTATAAACAAACTCCCCTTTTTCCTGGTCGGCGAGCTCGAGCTGGCTGGCGATAATGTCGTCGATCCTCTCGCCGACGTGGGGCTGCCTTTGGTTGGTATGCAGCGCCTTTAAAACATCCTGCCGGCTGATCAGGCCTTGGAAGCGGTTGTCCTCGTCCACCACGGGCAAGATTTCGATGCCTTCCCAAATCATTTTATGGGAAGCGGCGGCGACGCTGGTCTTCGCGTTGGTCGTAATCGGCTGCTTCGACATGATTTTCTCGATCTTCGTTTTCCTGTCGGCGTTGAGCACGTCCTTGGACGTGACAACGCCCACCACTTTCCCGTTGTCGTCGATCACCGGAAACCGGGTGTGGTTCGATTGTTTGTTCAGTTCAAACCACCGTTCGACCCGGTCCCCATCCCGCAAATAAAAGGATTTTTCCTTCGGGATCAGGATGTCTTCCACCAGCAGAATCTCTTTTTTGATCAATTGGTCGAAGATCGCCCGGTTGATGATCGTGGCCACGGTGAATGTATCATAGGAGGTGGAGATCACGGGCAAGTCCAGTTCATTGGCCAGCCGTTTCACCTGCTCTTCCGTATCAAAACCTCCGGTGATCAAAACGGCCGCCCCCGCCCGCAAAGCATATTCCTGGGCCTTCGTCCGGTTGCCGACGATCAATAAATTCCCCGCCTCCGTATAGCGCATCATCGCGTCCACTTCCATGGCCCCGATGACGAATTTGTTCAGCGTTTTATGGAGGCCGCCCTTCCCCCCCAGGACTTGTCCTTCCACGATGTTGACCACTTCGGCGAAGGTCAGTTTTTCTATATTCTCTTTTCGTTTTTGCTGGATCCGGATCGTTCCCACCCGTTCGATGGTGCTCACATAGCCCCGGCTTTCCGCCTCCTTGATGGCCCGGTAAGCCGTCCCTTCGCTCACGTTCAAGTCCTTGGCGATCTGTCTTACGGAAATCTTCCATCCGACGGGCAGTTCTTCAATATACTTTAATATTTTCTCGTGTTTGGTCGCCAATCTTTTCACCTTTATTGGAAATTTTTCGATCCCTGTTTTATAACAAATGATTCCGGTTGATTCTGTTCATCATTCATTATAAAGGGTCGGAAAGCGACAATCAACAAAGGACGGGCATGCGGGGCCGGTCCGGCAGACAGCTGGCCCCGCGGAAGAAAGGGAAAACCGTCAAGGACGGGAAAGCACATTTTTTCTGAAGCGGCTGCCACAGGAGAGCGTCCGGCCTTCGTCGTCGAACATAACAGCGACCTCATCCGGGCGTCCGACTGGGCCATCGACCTGGGTCCGGAAGGTGGTCCCCCCGGAGGGACGGTCGTGGCGGAAGGAGCGCCGGAAGAAATCGCAAGGAACGAACGGTCGTACACGGGGAAATTCTTAAGGTTGTAAATGCACGTCCGTCCGTGGATTTGGACCGCACCCTCTTAAGCAGAAAAACAAAAATAAGATGAAGTTCATGGGCTTTAGTCCGAATTTCCACTTGGCTGAGGCCTAATTTGGCTTGTAACCGTTCCTCCTTGTAAAAGTGGATATAAATCTTGATGTCTTCCGCCGATTCCTTAAAAGTTTCATAATGGCGAAGAATACCTTTCCACTTTCAAAGTCCATTAAGAAGGGCGCCATGCAGCCATGATCGGTACATTTTCCTTCAACGCAAAAACGCGGCGAATTTTCTCCCCGCGACGGTTGCGGGCAGAACTTTCCCCAGCACGCCATCCCATCTTGGTCCCCTTTCCGTCAAGGAAAATCCCCTTTCCGCATCGACCATTCGGGAAAGGGGATTTCAGGTGCAGCCCGGTATCCGGAATCTCAGCCAAACGGGAAGGCAACTTTTTTATTCGAAAAGGGTTTCCTTATAGTTCAATCTCATCGCCCGGTTTCAGCACCTTGCCGTTTCCGCCTTCCAACTTCGCCACGAAGGCTTCCGGATCCTGCTGAATCACCGGGAACGTATTGTAATGAATCGGGACGACGGTTTTGGCGTTCAACAGTTTGGCGGCATAGGCCGCGTCTTCCGGCCCCATCGTGAAATTGTCGCCGATCGGCAGGAAAGCCAGGTCGATCGGATGCCGTTCCCCGATCAGCTTCATGTCGGAGAACAGGGCCGTGTCCCCGGCGTGATAGATCGTTTTTCCTTCAATGGTCAAAAGGACGCCGGCGGGCATGCCGAGATAAACGATGGTTCCGTCTTCCTCCACGATGCTGTTGCTGTGGAATGCCTGCGTCAATTTCACCGTGCCGAAATCGAAACGGTAGGAACCGCCGATGTTAATGCCGTGGGTTTTCAGTCCTTTGCGGCCCAAATATTCCGCCAGCTCGTTGATGGCGATCACGAGGGCGTTTTTCTTTTTGGCAAGCTCCACCGTATCCCCCAAATGGTCCCCGTGGCCGTGGGTTAAAACGATCACATCCGGCGCTTCCCTTTCGACCTGCAAATCCGTCAGCGGGTTGCCGGTAATAAACGGGTCGATCAAGATTTCCTTCCCGTCCGTTTTGATTTTGACGATCGCATGTCCATGATAGGAAATTTTCATTCCGATCACTCTCCTTTGCGTAGTCTATTTACTCTTTTCTTTACATTTTGGCAAACTCCTGCATCAACAGGCAAGATCTTTTCCCGGCTTTTCCATGCAAAAAGGGGCCAACATCCAGGGCCCCTTTTTTCGGGAGGAAACGGGTGAAGAAGATCCGTTGACCTGGCCAAAATCCGCCGCTCCCTTTTCTGCCGGGGAAAAAATCCCGTCTCCCCCGGAAAGGGTTTGCTGCGGCCGGCTCTCCGGTCCCCTTTTCCCCATTCCACAACGGACAGGTTTCGAAGAGAACAAGATTTTTTCTCATGGCGGCCTTTCGATTCATGCGGAAGATTCGCAAGATACGGGATCCTTCGGGATGCTTCCGGATTTCCGGCGATTCCTTTGCCGTCGGGACGGATTCGCACGAAGCAAAGTCCTTCGGGATTCCCGCTAAATCCCCTTTTTGCGAACGGATCCGGCTTCGCCTTTGTCCGGTTTTTCCTTTAACGCATAAAAGGCGAAATCATCGAAATAGGCGGAGGTCAAAGCATAGGATGTGCTTAAGGCGAACAGGCGGGCATAGGCGGCATTTTCGGGGGCCGCAATGATTTTCTCGATCTTCTGCCACCTTTGTTCCCCGTTTTTGACTTGAACGGCCTCTTCCGCCAGCTGGCGCCCCTCGCGGTCGTATATGCGGATCAACAGCGACGGCGTCCCGGATTCGATAAACAGCTGGACGCTGCCTTTATAGATCCCGCGGGGCCGGACCGGAATCGGATCGCTGTAGACGGCAACGGACCGGTTTTGCCATCGGTCGTCGATTTTTAAACTGTAGCGGCCTTTGCGGGATTTCTCGTCCGTGACGGCAAAGCTGTAGCCTTCGCCGGTTTGGAACATGGATGTCCAGCCGGAGAGGCCGGCTTCAAAGCCGGGATTTTTCACGTGCATTTTTTTCCATTTGCCCTTTTCGATCACCCGGATCTTGGCCAGCACCGTCCGGTTATCCCCCTTGGAAAAATAGATGTCCCCGTCTTTTCCGAGGGTGAAGGAGACGGTATTCACGATAAACTTGTACTTCAAAGTAACAGGATCGATGACATATAATTCGTTGCCGATGTTCGCATAGAGGAACCCCGATTTCGACCACTCCAGATGGATGGAATTCCACGCCCCCATGGCCGGATTTTTGACGACCTCGACGCTTTTTACCACTTTCAACGTCCGGGGATCCAACGCAAAGACGAACCCTTTGGAAGCTCCCCAGATATAGCCGTCCTTCGGCCCGACCGTCAATTCCCCGATATGCTCCGGCTTTCCGAGCCCGTCGATCTGCAGCCCGGTTTCTTGCGTTTTTGCCTCGCGGACGGGATCCCAAACAAAGATCTTCGCCTCATTTGCGGCCGGGGTGCTTCCCAATCCGCCGTAAATCGTGGTCGATCCGTATACCTTTCCGTCTTTATAAGCCAAACCGATCACGCTTTGATTCTCCACAACATTTCTGAAGACTTTGTACGATTGTCCGTCATAGACGGTCAAGGCTCCGCCGAGCCTCCCGTAAGTGGCGATGCTCCCGATGAACAATTTGCCCCCGCCGTCGGTCATCGCGTGAATTCGGTCCTGTTCGTTCCCCAACGTGAATATTTTCGTGACCGGCCCTGCCGGTTCCGCGTCCGGATCCAGCGTTTGAATGCTGCCGTCCGGATAGACCCCGAAATACACCCGTCCGTTCCAGGAATGGATGGAATCGGCTTGCCCCAAAGCAAAGGAGGAAGCCGTGTTGCTCTTCGGATTGTAAAGCGCCCCCGTTGCCCCGGTCATTCCGCTGATGTAAATCTTATCCGCCGAATAGGCGAAAATCTTGTTGATCACATTCGCCGTCGGGGGAACAATGGAAGGATACTGGACCAGGCTTTCCGTTTCCACGTTGAAAAAGTTCACTTTCCCGTCAAAGCTGATGGTCACGAGACTTTTCCCGGGGAGCCGCGGATCGTTTTCGATCTCCACCCAATCCGCCCCGCGCAAAACGCTCGTGTACGGGATGGCGGTTTCGCCGATTTGGAAGGTTAATAAGTCGATAAATTTTAATTTTCCATCGGCGACAAAATACACCTTGTTGTCCAACGAATCCGCGACATGGAGGCCGCTTACGTTTTCCAGTTTGACATCGAGCCATTTTTCTTCCTGCAAATCATAAATGTACATGTTTTTCGATTCCGAGTACCTGGCGAACAAATAACGGCCGTCAGCGATGTCAAGGTCGTAGACGAAACCTTGTTCGTTCAGCGGTTCCGCAATATCGGTCTTTTCCCCGGTTTCCACGTTCAGTTTGATGATTTTCTTGTGGGCGGTTCCCGCATAAATGTATCCTTGATGATAATCCATCGACCGGACGTACTCCTGGCCGATTTCACCGATCATTTTTCCGTAATCGCGCAACTTTCCCGTCTTCGCCTGATATTGGAAAACCTTTCCGTTCGGATAGGTTCCGATATAGGCATTGCTTTCTTCATCAACGGCGAGGGCCCACAAGGAAGATTCGGGAATGGCGGCCAACGGGGTCACTTTTTTTGTTTCCGGGGAATATCCCCAAAGGGTTTTTCCGGCGGCGATATAAACCGTTCCGTCGGACGCGACTTCATGCTGCCAAGAATCGGCCGCCCCTTCCAAGGGAAAAGAGCGGAGCAATTTATAATCGTCCAAATCGATGACATGGAACATGGCCGGGACCCCTTTGGAGGTCGTATACAAAACATCGTGGCCGTCCTCTTTTCCCGCCGCGCCGTCGTATATGGTCGGCACGCTGTTCAAAGGCTGCAGCAGCTCGACGGGGCCGGCATATTCGGGAAAGGGATCTTTTTTGCCGGCCCCGGACGTCTTGCTGGGCAGCAAGGAGAGGAGAAAAACCGCAAGAAGCAGATGGAGTATCATTTTTGATTTTTTTCTGAAACCCAAAGGTAAAACCTCCTTTTAACCATCTTAGGAAAATAGCCATGCCCTTCGGTTCCGCGGGGAAAAGCGGAAGACCCCATCCGTTCGGCAACAGGGAGCGTTCGTATTCCCATCCTTCCGTCTCCCGTTTCGGGAAAAACGGGCGATCTTCCCAAGCAGGCGAAAACCCGGTCCGGCGGAGACCGGCGGAAAACTTCGAATGCGGCCGGCTTTCCAGGCCGGGCCCGTAAACTTTTTCCCCTTTCTTTCATCCGGGCGTAAGAAAGCATCCCGCCGAGAATGGCCAAAATCGTCCTCAATCCCTCCGAACCGGTTTTCGGGTAAACGCTTCCATTTTGCTCCGCCGGAAGCCGCCGAAGGGCGCTTTCAAGGGAACCGGTTTTCCCGGCTTGCCGCCTTCTTCGGATGACAATGATACAGATTTGCACCAGCGGAGATGGAAACGCTTCCTTATTGTTGGAAGAAAATTTCCTGCAGTTTCTCCGCAGGCCGGGACGCCGGTCGGGAGAGAGCCGTCCGCAAGCTGGTTTGCGCCCCATGCCGGAGCCCGCGATTAAGGGGGCCGCCAATTTTCCTGCGAAAAAGGCGAGATGCAATATGCCGGAAAAAGGTACCGGAGCAATCGGAACTTGCAACTTTCGCCGCGAATCCGGAAAGGCGGAAAAGGAATTTCGGCGAATTATCCAATCGGAACTTGAAACTTTCGGCGCGAACCCCTCCCCTTCTGGTTTATATCTGGTTCATATAAATCTTACCTGAAAACCGGCCGAAAGAAAACAGTATTTACGAAAAAGTTTGTAAAATAAGAAATTAGACCCACCCTCCGAAAGAGACATTAGGAATGATGGCTCACCAGGCGTCTTTCGACACAACGGCGACAAACCGGCCGTTGGAGCCTTCCGGCCGATGAGCCGCGCGGCGGGACCGTCCGGAAGAAAGGGAGCCTCCCTCCGATTTTTTTGCTAAAATAAAAGGAAGTAAAACTTTAGCCATTGGAGTGGATGAATATGCAGCAAAGGATGGAAGCGTTAAAAAGGCGTTTGAGCAGGCAGGGGATCCAAGTAGGCATCGTGACCTCGCCGGACAACGTCTTTTATTTCACCGGTTTCATGAGCGACCCCCACGAGCGGGTGCTCGCCGCCGTTTTCTTTGAAGACAGCGATCCTTTTTTGATTTGCCCGCTGATGGAAGCCCCGGATGCGGTCCGCTCCGGTTTTCCCCATTCCGTCATCGGCTACGGGGATGCGGAAGATCCGTGGAAAAAACTGAAGGAGGAAGTGGAAAAACGGGCCGGTACGGTGAAGCGCATCGGCATCGAAAAATCCCATTTGAATGTGGAACGCTTCGAAATTCTGCGATCGGCCTTCCCTTCGTCCGGTTTTGTCCCATTGGAAGAAACGATCAATGAACTACGCCTCATTAAAGACGAAAGGGAACTGGAACGGCTGCGGAAAGCCGGCGAGTGGGCGGACCGGGCGATCGAAATCGCCATCCGACATTTGAAAGAAGGAATTACCGAATTGGAAGTGGCGGCGGCCATCGAATATGAATTGAAACGAAACGGCATCGAACAAATGTCATTCCCGACCACCGTTCTTTTCGGAGCAAACGCCGCGTCCCCCCACGGGAATCCGGGAACGAATAAATTGAAAAAGGGGGATTTGGTTCTTTTCGACCTGGGCGTCGTTTATGAAGGCTATTGTTCGGATATTACCCGCACCGTTGCCTTCGGAGAAGTGACGGAAGAGCAAAGGACCGTCTACGAAACGGTGCGGAAAGCCCAAGAAGCGGCAGTGGCTTTGTGCAAACCGGGGATCACCTGCGCCGAGCTGGACCGGGAGGCGCGGAACGTGATCGAAAAGGCGGGATTCGGCCCGTATTTTACCCACCGCCTCGGGCACGGCCTCGGCATCGGCATCCATGAATATCCGTCCGTTTCGGAAACAAACGGCATGCCCTTGCAAAAAGGGATGGTCTTTACGGTCGAGCCCGGCATCTACATCCCGGGAAAAATCGGCGTCCGCATCGAAGATGACGTCTGCGTCACCGAAGACGGCTGCGAGGTGCTGACCAGATTCCCGAAAACCTTGCAAATCATCGGATGAAGCGGCGGTTAAAAAGCGGACAGGCTTGTGAAAAGATCCGGCCCTTTTCCCGCCAGGGACGGTAAAATCGCAGCCGCTGGACGGGGATCTTTCTCCGCTTCGGGGACGGCCGCGGAGGAGGATTCGGGATCTTGCATCCCGAATCCGATTTTCATTGGCAAAAAGGGAACGGAAGTCCCGAAGCTTGATATGCTAAAAAACAAAATCAGGCCGGGATGATCCCCCTGCAGGCGGCAAAAAGCGCGAGGCCTGCCGGGGATTTTTTTCCTGCGAAAAAAGGACGGCGCGTGAAAACGAACGAATGGGGCCGGGTTTGAATTTCTCTCCGGGCTTAACCTTCATCGGTAACAGGCCGAAGGGTTTTTTCCTTTCCGCCGAAGGCGCAGATCCCCTCACCGCCGGAGAGGCCCATCGAGCGCTTTAAGGGCCGGTCCTTCTTCAGGGCCGCGCTATTAAAAAATACCGGCGACCTTCCCCCGGACGAATGCCGGGAAAAGCCCGCCGCAAAATCTGTTCCTTTTCATGCCCGTAGTAAGCAAAGTTTTCGTAACGGCCGCCCGGCACGGTCCGGACCGCGTCCTACGTCCTCCTTCATCCGCCTCATTGCAATCGCAAGGCCAATGCGGCCTTTGATCCCAGCGGCAATCCTCCGTTTAATTCACAAACTCGCCTTGGGTCAGCAGGCTGTAGCTGTCCACATATTCCATGTTATGGGCTTCGGCCACTCCGGTATGGGTGATATGGCCGCCCAGGGTGTTGATCCCTTTCCGCAGGGCGCCATTTTCCAAGCAGGCCCGCCGGAATCCTTTATTGGCGATTTGCAGGGCATAGGGAATCGTCACGTTCGTCAGGGCCAAGGTGGATGTCCGGGGCACGGCCCCCGGCATGTTGGGGACGGCGTAATGAACGATGCCATGCTTGATGTACGTCGGATTGTCATGGGTGGAGATCCTGTCCGACGTTTCAAAGATGCCGCCTTGATCGATGGCGATATCGACAACGACCGACCCCGGCGTCATCGACTTCACCATTTCTTCGGTCACCAGTTTCGGGGCCTTGGCTCCGGGGATCAAAACGGCGCCGATCACCAGATCGGAATTTTTCACCGACTCGGCAATGTTATAAGGGTTGGACATCAACGTGTTAATCTCGTAATGGAAAATATCATCCAGCTGCCGCAGCCGGTTCGGGTTGACGTCGAGGACCGTCACATTGGCGCCAAGGCCGATGGCCATTTTCGCCGCATTCGTGCCGGCGACCCCGCCGCCGATGATCGTCACATTCCCCCTTTGCACGCCGGGAACGCCGGAAAGCAAAATCCCTTTCCCGCCGTAAATCTTTTCAAGGAATTGGGCGCCGACTTGGACCGACATTCGTCCGGCCACTTCGCTCATCGGCGTCAAGAGGGGCAGCAAACCGTTTTCCAGCTGGACCGTTTCATAGGCGATGGCCACGACTTTTTTCCGCAAAAGTTCCCGCGTCAATTCCGGTTCGTTGGCAAGATGCAAATATGTAAATAAAATCAAGCCTTCCCGGAAATATTTGTATTCGCCGGGCAACGGCTCCTTCACTTTGATGACCATATCCGCATTCCAGACATCCTCGGGATCGTCGACGATCTTCGCCCCGGCCGACACATACTCTTCATCGGTAAACCCGGCCCCGAGCCCGGCGTTCCTTTCGAGGAGGACTTCATGGCCATGGTCGACCAGGTGGTGGACGCCGGCAGGACTTACTGCAACACGGTTTTCATTATTTTTTATTTCCTTAGGGACGCCAATTCGCATCGGCGGATCACACCTCCAATATCAATGTTTTCCATCCCTTCTTTTTTAATTTATACCATTTTGACAAAACATCCAAGCAGAGTTCGAAGCGCTTTCAATTTTCGTTAACTTGTTGAAATTCAGAACCTCCCGTTTTTTCTTTCAAGGTATAATAGAAATGGGAGGGGATTTCGCGATGAATTATAAAAACATTATTGTCGCCATCGACGGTTCGAAAGAAGCGGAACGGGCCTTTAAGAAGGCGTTGAAAATCGCCAAACAGTCAGGGGGGAAACTGTTTCTGACCCATATCATCGACATTCATTCCCTCGCAAGGCTGGAGGCCTTTGACCAATCGCTTTCCGAGCGCGTCGATCAAATGGCCCAGGAAATGATGCTCAGCTATAAAGAACAAGCGGTCAACGAAGGGATCGATGATGTGACGATCGTCATCGATTACGGCTCCCCCAAAGTGAAAATCGCCAAGGATATCGCCAAAAAATTTGATGCCGATTTAATCGTTTGCGGCGCCACCGGATTAAATGCCGTCGAACGCTTTATCATCGGCAGCGTCTCCGAGGCCATCGTCCGCCACGCCAAATGCGATGTCCTCGTCGTCCGCAGCGAAGAAGAGGAATAAACGGGGAGGGGGGAAACGTTTCCGCCCCTCCTCTTTTTGTATCGACCCATTTCCGCAATTTAAACACTGCATCGTCCCTCCGTCCCGGCCGGATCTTCCGCCTTCGCCAGGGACACGCCCCGGCCTTTACGGGCGGGCCCCATCCTTCCCATGGCCCTCCTGGCTCCCCTTTTTTGGCAAGGCGAAACCGGAAAAGCCATGATCCGCCGCTGACCGATTCCACATTTTTAAAATCTTGGCCTTCATCCGTCACTAAGCCTCGACCGGAGGCCGGTCCCCGTCCCGAATCGTGCTCCCGGCTTTTCGCCGGCTCTTTGCCACAGGCCCTTTCCTTTTCGCCGGCTCCAAGGGCCGAACCCCGTCCGGGGCTTTCAAAAGCATGCCCCCACCCGGGCTTGTGCTCCCCCCTATTCATTTCCCCGGCTCAGACGGTACTGATAAAATCTTTTCGCCAAATCGGTCACGTCTTTCGTAACGCGAAAGTTGGCCCACCCGCCAATGGCCATAGAAAGCAGCGGCCAGCCGTTGTATCTTTTCTTCCGCAGCATATGGACCACAAATCCTTTGAAAAGCTGGACGAGCAAATGATTCATCCAGGGGAGGCCGGTGATCGGTTTCCGGACGTCGATCTCCTCCTGTTTTTCCGCAAAGGCCTTCAGTTCTTCCCAATATTGTTTTTGAAAACGTTTCGGCACGGTGGCGCAATGAAATACCTTCAGGGCGGCGACCGTCTCAAAGGGTTTTCGCACATCGAATCCGTAGGCGGCGGCGACGGTTTGAACCGCCCTTACATTCAGCACCGTCATCGCCGGAAGATCGAGCCCGAGCAGCAACCGGTTCCCCGAACATTGAACGGCCCCTTGCAGCAGGGAAAAAAGCTTCAATTCAGAAATCTCTTGGTTCGCCAAAACATTCAGCTGATGGAGGGGAAGCTTTTGCAGATCTTCAATGTTCTCGATGTCTTCGGCGAAGATTTTCGCCTTCTCCGTTATCTGCCGGACCTTTTTCTTTTGGAAACCGGTCTGCTGAATGAGAATCTCTAGGTACAAGAGCCAATCATCCAGCGATTCCCAAAATTTCCTTTGCACATCTTCCGGCAGCAACGAAAAGATTTCTTCCAGCCAAAGGTCGTACTTCCGTTTCAATCCGTCCTCAAAAACGGCCGACTCCCTTTCCGGACCGGCCAAGACCCGTCCATCCTCCGCTGAAACCGGCATCCCATTTCCCTCCCGCACCTTCCGTTTTGCCATAAGTATAGCATAATCTTTGCCAACCGGCGAAAACGGCCTGCCCGCCGGCCCGCCTTCCGCAAAGCCCGTCCCGCACCGAACCGCACCCAATGTCAGGCATGAAGGGATCCCAAAAAATTAGACAGGTTATTTCATCAGACAGCCCGTCGGGCATGAGTTCGATATTTGCACCGGGTGCACGCTTTAATTTGGCTTCCAAAATAAAAAATCCGCCCCATAGGGCGGATGGAAAGGGGCGAAAACGCCCCGCAAGCCGGATCACGCCGCCGCGGTATGCCAAACCGCGGCCTTCTTCGGCGAAACCCTTATTTCGTAAGCCGGATCACGTCCCGGGCGATCATCAATTCTTCATTCGTCGGGATGACCAATACTTTGACGGGAGAGAAGGGATAATTGATGAAAGCCTCTTTTCCCCGCGTCTTATTCAATTCCGGATCCCAATAGACGCCCATGAATTCCAGGCCTCTCAATACCCTCGACCGGACGACGGAACTGTTTTCCCCGATTCCCGCGGTAAAGATGATCGCATCCACTCCGTTCATCCGCGCCGCATAGGAACCGATGTATTTATGGATGCTGTTGGCAAACACTTCGAGGGCCAATTCCGCACGGGGATTCCCCTTTTCCGCTTCCTCCTCGATATCCCTTAAATCGCTGGAAAAACCGGAAAGGGCCAGCAGTCCGCTCTTTTTGTTCAACACTTCGATCACTTCTTCGGCCGTTTGTCCGGTTTTTTCCATGATATAAGGAATGATCGCCGGGTCGACGTTCCCCGACCGCGTTCCCATCGGGATCCCTTCCAAGGGGGTAAATCCCATGGAAGTGTCGATCGATTTGCCCCCTTGGATGGCGCAGATGCTTGAGCCGTTCCCCAAATGGCAGGAGATCAAGCGCAGCTGCTCGATCGGCCTGCCCAGCAATTCGGCCGCCCGCAGGGAAACATATTTGTGGGAAGTCCCGTGGAAACCGTATTTGCGGATCCGGTAATTTTTGTAATATTCATAGGGCAAGCTGTATAAAAACGAACTTTCCGGCATCGTTTGATGGAAGGCCGTATCAAATACGGCGACTGCGGGGACATCCGGCAGGATCTCCTTAAAGGCCTTGATGCCGGTCACATTGGCCCTATTGTGAAGGGGAGCCAAGTCCGCCAAATCCTCGATCTGCCGTATCACCTCGTCGGTGATCAGGACCGAATCGCTGAACGTTTCCCCGCCGTGGACCACCCGGTGCCCGATTCCTTCAATTTCGTTGTAGGAACCGATGATTCCCAGGCTGCGCAATTTCTCCAGCAGCAGTTCGACGGCCATTTTATGATCCGGTATGGAAAGCACGTTTTTTGCTTTTTCGCCGCCAAAATGGATCGAAAAAATGGCGTCTTTGAATCCGATCCGTTCCACGATCCCCTTGGCAATGACCGTTTCTTCCGGCATCGAAAACAGCTGGAATTTCAATGAGGAACTGCCGGCATTGATCGCTAAAACCTTTGGCATCCGTTTTCTCTCCTTTTTGCAATCGATCTATTGCTGAGACAGTTATGTGAATATATTCTCAAAATTATGTCCTTAAACATTTAACCATTGTAGAAAGGTTTTTTCAACTGCTGAAACGAATTGTCACCGCTTTTACATAAAAAACAATTATTCCCATTAAAATTAAGATTTTAAAAATTCAATAATTACATAAAAACGGAATCGGGATGCGCCCCATCCGGAAAAGGAAAGATGCCGGAAGCTTCAGCCGCTTTGACGGGTTCCGATGGGCGGCCTGCCTTCGGCCGTTTCAGCCTTCCCGCTCCGGCGGAGCCGGCGGAAAATTTTCGCGGCGGAGCGGTCCTTTCCCGGCCAAAGGGCCCGCGTGCCGGCAGGATGCCGAAAGATCCCATGGAAGGAATTTTTCACAAAGGGAGCCGTTTGCATGATTCGCTTTACCGGAAGGCGGGCTTCCCCGTTCCGACCGGCTATTCCGCCCGGGGCGGAAACATCCGGGGAAGGCCCTTTTCCCTCATTTGTTTTCCTTTATCCATTGATCGAATTTGGCGAAGATTTGCGCCAGCGCCCGCTTGTTGGACAGGGAGGGCAATTTCATCAGGAAGATTTCCTTCGGCGGACGGATGCCCTCCTTTTTCTTTTGCAAAATCAGTACGCTCTTGGCCAAACTTTTGTTCATAAACAAGCTGTCCGGCAAATGCAAAAACCCTTGCATATGCATATGTTCCTTGATAAAGGCGTTCAATTTCTGCGCTTCCTTGCTTTCAAACAAGTGATGGGGGACGACGTAAAACAAATAGCCGCCCTCCTTGGCGTATCGGCAGCCCTGTTCGATGAACAGATGGTGGATGAAGGAATGCCCTTCCTCCGCTTTTAAAACGAATTTTTCAGCCTGCCGGTCGTTGGTATAATACCCCACCGGCGGCTCGCACACCACCACGTCGACCGGATCGACCAACAGGTTCGCCAGGCCGTCCTGGTTAAAGAACTCGACCGGATGCCCTTGCAGATTGCATCCCGTATAGGCGAGTTTGACGAGCAAATCGTCCAGCTCAATGCCGGTGGCCCTGATTTCCGCATCCGGCAGCTGATTTAAGATCGTCGTCAGCAGATTTCCCGTTCCGGCGGCGGGATCGAGCATGGAAAAGGCACGGTCAGGGACGAACTTTCGGATAAAGTAAGCCAACAAAATGCCGATGGAGTCGGGGGTCATCTGGTGATTCGGCTGGACGTGCCGCTTCATCCCTTTCAAACAGGCCAGCTGGAAGGCTTTCCGGATATCCTCTTTCTCCATCGCGGACAGATCGGCATCGGAATAAAATTTTTCCAGCTTTTTTGCGGTGAATTCGTCGATCCCCTGCTGCAGCACCCGGTTTTGAAACAGGTTTTCCCCCGTTTCAATCAGCGCCTCCAAATAGGTGCAATTGAGCTTGTTTTCCAAAATAAGGGCGGATTGGTCCAAAATATGGAACAGTTTTTCCACGGCCGTTAACTGCAAAAAAATTCCTCCTCTTTTCTCTCCTTTCAAAAACGGAAGAATCGAAGAAAAAACCCCGATAAAAATCGGAGTTATTTCGCTTGCTTTGCGGCGGCAAGGGCCGCTTCGTAATTCGGATGGGCGGAAACTTCCGGCACGATTTCCTTGTATGTAATTTTTCCAGATGAATCGACGACAAAAACCGACCTGGCCAAAAGCCTCAGCTCTTTCATGACCACCCCGTAAGCCTGGCCGAAGGACAAATCCCGGTGGTCGGACAGGGTAATCACATTTTCCAAACCGCTTTTCGCGCACCAGCGTTTCTGGGCGAAGGGAAGGTCGACGCTGATCGTCAACAGTTTGACCCCTTCCAATTTGTTTACTTCCTCATTGAATTTCCGGGTTTGGGCGTCGCATACCCCGGTGTCCAAGGAAGGAACCACGCTGATCAAGAGCACCTGGTTCCGGAAATTCCCGAGGGTCACTTCCTGCAAATTTTCGTCCAATACGGTGAAATCCGGTGCCGGATCCCCCACCTTCACTTCGTTGCCGGCCAATGTGACCGGAGTTCCTTTAAACGTTACAGAAGCCATGTTTTCTCCCTCCTTTTCTTATCCTATCATACCGGAAATCCGGCACTTTTGGCAAAGAAAAACGACCTTCCCTGATCTTGGCGGAAAACCCTTTCCCCGACCCGGATCTGCTCGGGCGCAGGCCGGGAGAACTGGTTCTCCTTCCGCCATCGGGCTTTCCGTTCGGCGGACCAAGTCCTCGTGGTTGCGTAAATCCCGGCTCCCAATCGGGGGAATACCAGCTTTCCGGGACCGGAACCGCTTTGCCCCCGCTTCGTTTTGCACAAATTTTCGGACTTCATCATTTGGCGAATGGCCCTTCCGCCACGTCCGAACCCCCGGATTGGAAAAGCCCTAAAAACAAGCAAACCGACCGGGAACAATGCCCGTCGGTCGTGGAATCGGCGATTTACAAGGAGAACTGGTTCGGGCCGGATGCAAAACCGTTTCCGTCATTTCCCGGATGGTTCCCCGCGTTCGTCTGCTGTTTGTTTTTCTCCAGCATCTGCCGGATCTTCTCCACCGCGTTCGGCGCCAAATCGAGGATTTTTTCATACAAATGGGTATTTTCATCGAGATGAAGCATTTTCACCCCTTGTTGGTTTACGATCAAAAAGGCGACCGGGGTGATGGACACGCCGCCCCCGCTTCCGCCCCCGAAAGGCATGCCCTGTCCGAAAGACGAATCCTCCGCGCCGGCTTTATCGATATAAAATTCGCTTCCTCCCGCGGCAAAGCCGAACCCCACTTTGGAGACCGCCAAAATGATGCTTCCGTCGGGCGTCTGGACCGGTTCGCCGATAATCGTATTGACGTCGATCATCTCTTTAATGTTTTCCATCGCCGTCGTCATTAACCCTTGAATCGGATGTTCTGACATTTGAATGACCTCCCGTATCCTCAATCATAGGTTTGCGCTTCTTTTCCTGTTTTCTCTTTTGGCCGTTGCTTTCCGCCGGACCTGCAAAATTTTGGTTCCTACGAATATAGCATGCCCCAGCCGGAACTGAATCATGCATAAAAAACGGGTTTCGGCGATCTCCCGCTGAAAATCGGGGGAAACGTGGATGAGGGGGCGGGTCCGAAGGGAAAAATTTTGACCGAGGACGCCTACGACCGTTCCCTTGATCCCCCAAAGGACCCCGGAAAAAAGGCCGGTGAGGGCCGCATCGCCGGCGCCCACGACCGTCACCCATTCAAGGCGAAAAATCTTCACCTTTTTGAAAAAGTTTTGCGCGATCGTTTTGATCCGCAGGATCTCCTCCAGCTTTATTTGAAAGTTCTCCATCGCTTTTTTCATTTTTTCCGGGGCGGACCCTTTCTCCTTTTCCCTGTCCCTCTCCGGTCCGCGGGCGTCCGGTCCGCCGCCCTTCGCTTCCTTGTCCTTCCCTTCCGCCGGTGCCTTTTCCCAGCGATAGCGGACGATGCCCATGAATGCCCGGAGATCGACGGTGAAACGCCCCCCGTTCCCGTCATGGGAAAATTCAACCCGTATGTTCAGCCGGATAAATAAAGAAAGGATGAATAAGATGACCAACAAAAAACCGATTGCCGCCAAGGTGGCCAAGTTCCTCACAACCCTTCAGCATTCCATTATGGACCTCGGCGACGGAAAATAAACGGACATCCGGTGAAAATCGGCCCGGGAAACCGGCCCGGCCGGTTTTTGCCCGCCGCAGGGAAGGAAAGAACGTCGCGGAATAACGGTTCATCCTCCCGGAGATCCGGCGGAAGGGATGCAGATCCGAAATCCGGCCAAAGGTTTCCTCCTTTCACCCGGAAGAAAAGACGGGGCACCCCCCGCAGTCCGACGGGAGGGATGTTCCGTTGCGGCGGTCGGGCGAAAAGAGCGGACAAAACCGGCATCTCCGATTCTTTCCATTTCAGAAAATAAAAACCCGGGAGCGGGCATATGGCCGCGCCTCCGGGGCGCGCACGGCAAAGGGCAAAAAAAGCCGGCAAAAGGCGGATCTTCCGGCCTTTTGCACGGCTTTTACCTTGTCGTTTATTCCCTTTTCACAACGGCAATACACCGCTCCCCTTCCGGCGATTTTCTTCACCTGGCCTGTCAGTCCCTTTTTCCTGCATCGGCCGTCAATAAGCATTCTGCGGCCGGGTATGGGTTTGCCGCTTCACATACTCTTCATGGATGACCGTGGTGTCGGCAAACAGATCGTGGATGCCCTGCTTCTTTTTCGTGAAGGCGGCAACCGCGTAAGTGATCCAAAGGGTGGAGCAGATATAGCGGCCGATCAGCTCCCGGAAAAGGACGGTCAGCCAGTCGAGTTTTTCGCCTTTAAGCGGAACGACTTTCAAACCGAATGCCATCTTTCCCAAGGTTTGCCCGAAAAATTTTGTCATCAGCACAAAATAGAGATAAAAGACGGCCGCCCCGAGAACCGTTTTCAAGGAAAAGAACCCGTCCGTCCATTGGAAATAATCGGCCAAAGGAATGACGGCGATTCTTTTGATGGAGCCGATCACGATCAAATCGAGCAAATAGGCCCAAAACCGGATCCAAAACCCCGCAAAGGCCGGGCGATCCGGGGCTTCCCAACCGTTCCCTTCCCTTCCCAATTCCTCTTGGAAGTCCATCATCGCCACCCCCTATTCCGTATACAAATACATGAGCCTTGGCGAGCTGTTCGCGTTCAAGAACTTCGCCAGAAGGGACGTTTCCAAATCTTCATCCAGCAGCACTTCCTTCGCCTTTAGGCCGAGGAGGGAACCGATATTCAGCAATTGTTCCCCGTAACGGACCACCTGGGCGTTGCGCAAACCGCGGTAGTCCCTCTTCATCGCGTCGATCACATCGTCCAAATATCCGAAATCATCGATCAATTTCGCTTCCTTGGCCTGGCGCCCGTCCATGATCCGTCCGTCGGCCAGCTTTTTTACTTCCTCGGTGCTCATGCCCCGGCCCTCGCTGATGACGCGGACAAATTGTTCATAGGAATTATTCACCATCGTTTGCAAAATCTTTCTTTCCGCCTCGGTCATCTCCCTGGTGGGGCTCATGATGTCCTTAAACGGCCCGCTCTTGATTGTCACCGGCTTAATCCCCAATTTTTTGGCCAGTTCCTCAACATTGTACCCTTGCATGATGACGCCGATGGAACCGGTCAAGGTTTCCGGGCTGGCAAAGATTTTGGTCGCCGGGGCCGAGATATAATAGCCTCCGGACGCCGCCATCGAGCCCATGGAGACATACACCGGTTTTTTCTTTTTTTCGATCAGTTCGGTGAGCTTGTCGTGGATTTCCGCACTTTCCACGACTCCTCCCCCGGGGGAATTCACCCGCAGGATGACGCCCTTGACCGTGGCATCTTTCATCACCGAATCGAGCTGTTCCAAAAACAATTGATGATTGTAGCCTCCGCCGGAAAGCAAACTTTCCGCCCCGCCGGAATCTTGGATGACCCCGTTGACTTCAAGCACGACAATTTTCCGGTTTTCGTCACCCTTTTCGATGACCTTTTCCGAAAAGGGTTTTTCGGAAAAATATTCCTCCCATAATTTTTTCGTTTCCTTATCCGCCTTTCCGAAGGAAACCATCAACGAAACGAAAAACAGCGCCGCCGCGATCCCCAAAGCGGCCCATCTTTTTCCCGACATCCTATCACCCCAATGCGCAAAGTTGGTATTTCAAGCAAAAAATGCTAAACTAACATTAATCATAACATATTTCATCCGGCGAGAACCGAGAGGAGGAAACCCAAATGGATCCACGAAAGAATATTTACTTCTACTATCAGCCTTCCCCTGAAGTCTCGGAAAAAGTCAAAAAATTAAGGGAATTATCCGAACGTTACGGGCTGAAACCCGTAGAAAACAGCCGGGACGCGAATATCATCGTTAGCGTAGGAGGCGACGGCACCTTTTTGCAGGCCGTCCGGAAATCCGGTTTCCGCGACGATTGCCTGTACGCCGGCATCTCCGTCGAAAACCAGGTCGGCGCTTACAGCGACTTCCATGTCGACGAGACCGATGAAATGGTGGAGGCGATGACGAGCGAAAAGGTGGAGGTGAGGAAATACCCCACCATTCAAGTGACCGTCGATGACGAAGCCGCCTTCTATTGCCTGAATGAATGCACGATCCGTTCGTCCATCGTCAAAACCTTTGTGATGGAAGTATACATAGACGATCTCCATTTTGAAACCTTCCGGGGCGACGGCATGATCATCGCCACGCCGACGGGAAGCACCGGCTACAACAAATCCATCAACGGGGCCGTCGTCGATCCGCTGCTCCACTGTTTCCAAGTGAGCGAACTGGCTTCGTTAAACAACAACTTATACCGGACCCTCGGCTCTTCGTTCATCTTGAGCGGGGACCGGACGCTGACCTTGAAGGTCGTCCACAGCGGGAACGATTTCCCGATCGTCAGCATGGACAACGAGGCCCTCTCCATCCGAAACTTGAGAAAAATCGAAGTCAAGCTGAGCGGAAAAATCGTAAAAGTGATCAAATTGAAGGACAATTCCTTCTGGGAGAAAGTGAAAAGGACGTTTTTGTGATCGGCAAGGGGCAGCGGCAAGCCGCTGCCCTCCATTTTATTACGGAAACCGAGCCTCGAAACCTTGCGGAGCAAGCGGTGATTGCCGCTGCCCTCCATTTTATTACGGAAACCGCCGGGATCCGGTTTCAGCCCTTTTCTCTTCCCGCCGATGGGTTGGCCGGAAAGCCGGGGAAAAATCCCGTCAGGTTCCGGCCTTTATCCCGTCTTCCGCCCCGTAAACGATCTTTCCGCCGATGACCGTGCCGCACACCTCCACATCCAATATTTCTTCGGCAGGGATTTCAAAAATATTCTTGTTTAAGATGGTAAAATCCGCGTCATATCCGGGCTTGATTTTCCCTCGCGTCCCCTCCCGCAGACAGGCGCGGGCGCTTCCGGACGTGTACAACGAAACCGCCTCGAACACGCTCAGCCTTTCCCCGGGATCATACGCCTCATCCGGCCGGTCCGGGAGGGCCCTTGTGACCGCCGCATAAATGCCTTCCATGGGGTTCACCGGTTCAATCGGCGCATCCGACCCGCCGGCCACGGCCAGCCCGGCTTTCAACAGCGATTTCCAGGCGTACAGAAGGGGCGACCTTTCCCTGTCGACCCGGTCCAAAACCCACGGATAGTCGCTGAGCAAAAAACGGGGCTGAACGTCGATAACCACCGGCAATTTTTTCAACCGTTCCAACAAATCCTCCCGGAGCACCTGGGCATGGATCAGCCGATCCCGCATCCCTTCCGGCGCCGGATTTTCCTCCATGGCCTCGATGGCCCATTCCGCGGCCAAATCGCCGATGGCGTGGATGGCGACCGCCGTGTTCAACTCCCTTGCTTTCCTCACCAGCTCTTTCAATTCCGGCAAGGAATGGACCCCGATCCCGCGATTTGCCGGATCATCTTTGTACGGGCCGCTCAATAATGCCGTCCGGGAACCGAGGGAGCCGTCGGCGAAAATTTTCATGGCGCCGAACTCCACATTCCCGCCGCCGCGGAGATAGCGGAAGCCCGCCCGGTGCCATTCGTCGATGACGCCGTGATGCACGAGCAGATGGGCGCGGAAAAGAAATTCCTCTTCCTGCAGCACTTCTTGGAAGGCCCGGTATGTATCCCGAAAACTGCCGTAATAGTTCAAATCTTCCGTGTGGACGCCGGTCAACCCGTACCGGCGGCAGGTTTGAACCGCCAATTTCAGCGCCCTTTTCAAAAAAGGGAGGGAAGGTTTCGGCACGAGCGGCGCGATCAGGTCCAGCGCCGCGTCTTTTAAAACGCCGGTCGGCTCCCCGTTCCTTTTGCCGATCTCCCCGCCCGGGGGATTTTCCGTCTCCCCGGTAATTCCCGCCAGAGCCAACACTTTCGAATTGACAACGGCCGAATGGCGGCAAATTCGTTTCAAAAGGACCGGCCGGTCCGGCACGACCCGGTCCAAATCCTCCTTCGTGATCTCCCGGCTGTCGGACCAGGCGTTTTCATTCCATCCTTCGCCGATCAGCCATTCCCCTTCTTCCAGTCGGGACGCATATTCCTTTATCGTCTGCAAAACTTCCCTTTTGCTCCCGCATCGGGCCAAATCGGGGCGAAGCAAGGACTCTCCGAGCCCGATCAAGTGGATGTGGCTGTCCACGAAACCGGGGAGCATGGTCGTCCCCCGCAAATCCACCACTTGCCGAACGTCCCGGCCGAAGTCATGAAGCAGGTCCTCTTCCTTTCCTACCCCGAGGATCTTGCCTTCCGACGTAAAAACCGCCTCGACCTTTTCCCCTTCTTTTTCCATCGTATATATGTTTCCCTTCGTCCATAAAATGCCCATCCCCTATTTCTCCTTTCCGGACGTATTTAACAACTTTATTATGATTTTTGTGCTCCGCTTTTTCAATCGTCCGGGAAGTGTTGTGGCGGACACTTTAATGCAGGACGCCTTCTCTTTTTTCCTATTGGATGAATTCGTACCGCGAAAAATTTTACACATACGACAAGAAAAAGGGTTCCGGTTGTTCGGGTCTTTCGGAATAAGTTTTTCACCGGCGGCGGCCCGGTCCGGAAAAAGGGAAATCCGGCAGGAAAACCGGGCCCCGCACCGCCATCCCTTCCGAAAAAATGCATGTCCGCCGTTACGGCTTTTCCGGAAATTTCCTTTAATAAAAAATAAAAGACGGGTTATTGGGGAAAATTTTAAGAAAGAAGAAAAAGATGGAAGGCGAGCGGGGATTTCCGTTAAACATTCCGGCCTTTTCCGCCCAAGATTAAGGGGGCCCCTCAGGAAGGCCCCCAAAGCCAAGCGCTATATTTATTGTGAAACTCTGCCATTTAATTGTTGTTGAGCGATTTGAACGAGCCGTTTCGTGATTTCGCCGCCGACAGAACCGTTCGCGCGGGAGGTTGTGTCAGCGCCCAAATTCACCCCAAATTCTTGGGCGATTTCGTATTTCATTTGTTCAAGGGCTTTTTCCACGCCGGGAACAAGCAATTGGTTGCTGTTATTGTTACGAGCCATTTCATCTCACCTCCTTGTACCAATAGAATGCGTAAAATCCATGGATTCATGCGGGAAAAAGCCAGGTAAATAATTACAAGGCTGGCTCCAGCAAAAAAAAAAAAAAGCCGGCCTTCCGGCCGCCGGCTGATGAAGAAGATAGGGAACATCCTTTTTCCGGAAAAAAGCTTTTCCGCCGGCGAATCCGAAAACCGGGCATGGGTGTCATCCGCGTCCGGAAGATGCGGTTCGGAAGGATGGCGGTAAAACCGCAGCCCGAAGGCGCGGGACCGGTCACCGAAAAAAACCTTGGACGGCATAACTAACACCAAAAGGTTAGTTATGTCCCATCCATATCTTTTCCGCCGAACAGGTCAAACAATGGAGATTTAAACGAGATCCTAATTTTTATTTAAGTCAAGACGCATAAACACCAACCATCATCAATAATACACTTTCACTGCTTGGTGCTAGTAATTCCGTCCAAGAAAAAAAAGCGCCCGCGCCCCGGCGGCGCGGACAATCCCGTTCGGTTGTTTTAAAACAGCTCCTGGAAGGCCGTCTTTTCGGCCGGTTCTTCGCCGGAAGAGACGACGATCGTCTCGATCCCTGCCAATGCCTTTTCCATCAATGCCCGGTAATCGAACAAGGTTTCATATTCATTCGCCTTTTCCCGCGTCGGCTTCGTTTTCGGCTGGGCGGGCGCAAAAATTGTGCAGCAGTCTTCATAGGGCAGGATGGAAATATCGTGGGTGCCGATTTCCTTGGCAATTTGGATAATTTCCAATTTATCCATGGCGACGAGCGGCCGGAGCACGGGGGTGTCGGTCACCTCATTGATGGTGAACATGCTTTCCAGCGTCTGGCTGGCCACCTGGCCGAGGCTCTCGCCGTTCACGATCGCCAGCCCCCCTTGTTTTTTCCGGATCTCGTCGGTCAACCGGAGCATCATCCGGCGGGTGATCGTCATGGAATAATTGTTCGGGACCTTCTGATGGATCGTTTGCTGGATCTCCGTAAAGGGAACGATATGCAGCGGGATTTCCCCGCAGATCTCCGCCAGTTTTTTGCAGATGTCGATCACCTTTTGTTTGGACCTCTCGCTGGTGAAGGGCGGGCTGTAAAAATGGACCGCCTCGATTTTTAATCCCCTTTTCATCGCCAGATAGCCGGCGACGGGGCTGTCGATGCCCCCCGACAGCATGAGCATCCCTTTTCCGCTTGAACCGACCGGGAGCCCGCCGGCCCCTTTGATGACTTCGCAGGTGACGTAAATCGCTTCCTGGCGGACTTCCACCTGCAAGTCAAAATCGGGATGGTGCACATCCACCGTTAAGCCGGGGATCTGGTTCAGCAGATAGGTGCCCAGCGTGCGGTTGATTTGGTCGGAAGTGTAGGGGAAGGTCTTATCCGCCCGTTTGGCGGAAACCTTGAAGGTCTTTCCCGAAGCATCGAGATCGAGGAACAACCGTTTGGCGCTTTCCTTCAATCGCTCCATGTCCTTTTCCAACTTGATGACCGGGCTGAAGGAATGGATGCCGAACACCTTTTTCAGTCTTTCCTTGACTTCCCCCATATTTTCTTCGTTCAACAAAATATGCATGCGGTCCCTTTTCGCTTGGATTTCGATGTTAGGGAAATCTTCCAACGCCCGGCGGACGTTTTTCCGCAGCTGGTCCACAAATATTTTTCGGTTTTTCCCTTTTAAGGACATTTCTCCGTAGCGGACTAAAATTTGATCGTAAATCATCGTTTACCCCTCATCACTTTTTGTAAAGATTCGATCGTTTCTTTTATCGTTTCGGCCGCAATCCGGATTTCTTCCATCGTGTTCGTGTAGGACAGGCTGATCCTTAAAGCGGATTGGGCCAGCTCCTTCGGGACGCCCATGGCCAGGAGCGTCCGGCTCGGCTTTTCCAGTTTGGAGGAACAGGCGCTCGTCGTCGACACGTAAATCCCCCGTTCTTCCAAGGCATGAACGAGGACTTCCCCCTTCATGCCACGAACGGAAAAATTGACGATGTTCGGGGAGGCGCCCTCCCTCCTTGAATGGACGGTCACTTGCGGGATCTTTTCCAGTTCGTCGAGCAAATAATGCTTCATCTCCAACAAATTGCCCCGTTCCGCGGCCATTTTTTCCATTTCCAGGCGCAGCGCCTTGGCCATGGCCACGATCCCGGCGACATTTTCCGTGCCGCTCCTCAATCCCTTTTCCTGATTCCCGCCGGCCAAAAGGGGGGAAAGCCGGATTCCCTCCCGGACAAATAAGGTCCCTGTTCCCTTCAGGCCGTGGAATTTATGGGCGGATACCGTCGCCAAATCGATGTTGGCCTTTCGGAAATCGACCGGCGTTTTTCCGATGGCCTGGACACAATCCACGTGGAAAAAGATCTTCGGGTAATTTTGCAGCAGGCGACCGATCGCTTCGATCGGCTGGACGGCGCCGACCTCGTTGTTCGTATGCATGACGGAAACGAGAATCGTATCGTCCCGGATCGCCCTTTCCACGTCGGATACCCGGACGGCCCCATCGGATCCGACGGGCAGATAGGTGACATCGAAACCGAGCCCTTCCAGCTGCCGGCAGGTTTCATAGACGGACGGATGCTCGACGGAAGTCGTAATAATATGTTTCCCCCGTTTCCGGTATTCGAATGCGATCCCTTTAATCGCCGTATTATTCCCTTCCGTTCCGCCCGACGTGAAAAAAATTTCTTTATCTTTCACGCCCAAGAGTTCCGCCAGCTGCCTCCGCGATTCATTCAACAATTTTTCCGCCTCCAGGCCGATGCCGTGAAGGGAGGATGGATTTCCGAAAAACTGGCGGGATACCTTCACGAAGGCGTCAACCACTTCGCGGTAAGGTTCGGTTGTGGCGCTGTTATCGAGATAGATCATCCAAATCATCCTTTTCCAAGGAAATGAACCGTCGCAACGGCCGTGCGGGTCCGGCATCACGACGAACCATTTGTTCAAAAAAAAAGTATATCAAAGAGATATACTTCAAACAATTCTTGTGACTGTTTCATCAAGGAAGGAGATGGGGAAAGCGGGGAATCGGCCCCCAAACGGAACAATTATTGCGACTGTTCATTCAGGAGGGCTTCAATCTTTTTCAGCGCGCCCGGCTCCACCTTTTCGACGGCCGCCGCCGCTTGTTCGAGGGCCGCGGCATAATCGTAGCTGCGGAAGGCCTTCTCGGCCTCGAGCAATTTTTCCCGGACAAAGGGATACCGGGTTCTGTACCGGTTCCCGTATTGAATAATTTTTTCCACGAGGAAGGCGTTTTCCAGCATTTCTTCGACCTTGTCATGCATGTACGTGACATTTTCTTCCGCCTTCGCCAGCGATGCGCGGACCGCCTCCATCGATAAAGGTTTCTGCTCGAGATGGCGGAGGCATTCCTGAACCGCCTCGAAGGAGGAATAAAGCAGCGCCTCGATGTCCTGGGGAACGCCCGGGATGGCGCTCCGGTTGATCATCAGGCGCGATTCGACCACCTTGTTTTTCAGTTCCTGGATCCTTTGGCGCGCCTCCAGTTCATCCTTCCGCAGGGATTGCAGCTTTTCCAGATATTCCTTTTGTTTTTCTTCCAATTGCTTCATTTCCTCTGAAATTTCTTCCAGTTTTTCTTTCAAGATGGAGTAGGCCGTGTTCTCCGTCCCATTCGGCGTAAGCAGCAAGGAAAGGGTCTTTTTCATTTGTTCGATTTTTTTATCCATTTCGGCGACAAATTCCGTTTCCTTTTCGGGCAGGTGATAGCTGATCTGCACGCTGCGGACTTCTTCCTGCAATCGATCGTTGACGCTTTTTATTGTGTCCATTTCTTGCCGGATCTTTTCCTTGTTTTGCTGCACAAAAAGTTTGGAAGAAACTTCCTTTTCCAAAAGGTCGTACAACAGGTTCAGGCTTTCTTTTGCGTCTTCCAAACCTTTGCTGACTTCTTCGGTCTCGGCTTGTTCCAGGTATTCCCGGTAGCGGCTGATCTGATCTTCAATGCGGCGGATTTCCTTTTCCAGTCCGAGGTGTTCCAAATTATAGCCTTGCTTGCGCATTTCGGCGGATCCGTCGACGATCTCCTTGATCTGCCCGGGGATGACGTGCAGGCATTCTTCGAGGAGAAGGGGGATCTTTTTCATATTCTCGTCCAGTCGCTCCAATTTTTCCTTCAATTCCAGCACGATTTCCCTGGCATTCAAATAATTGCCCTGATCAGTTTCTTCTTCAAATCGGGCGAACAGATGCCCGGCGGCCTCCAGCTCCCCTTCCAGCCTGGCGGCGGCTTTTCCGAAGGAATGGCGGTTGGCGAGCAATTCTTTCTTCAATTTTTTATATAATTGCTCCAACCGGGCAATATCTTCCCGGTTTTTTTTCTCGCTGCCGATCAATTCGTTTAATTCCGCCAGCATCGACTCCATCTTTTCTTCCGTGCTTTTCAGCGTCCTTTCAATCTTGGCCAGCACTTCCTTCGCCTTGGAAAAACGGTATTTGCTGACGCAGTCCTCCGCATCGTACAACCATTCTTCCACATCCGGCAAATCCCCGGTCACGATATTGTCCCAGGTTTTCCGCCATTGCTCAAAATATTCTTCCGCCTGTCCGTGCATTTTCAATTGTTTGATTTTGGCGATCTCGTCGAGAACGGGGCGGTTCATGATTTCAATTTTCCAGGCCTCCAGCCGGTCGATTTCCTGGTAATAATTTCGTTTTACGAAAAATCCGATCAGGATGAGCACGGCAGCGATCAATACAATCCCGATAACATATTCCATTTCCAGCACCCCTGTCCCTTGCAAGAAAGCGAAAAAAGAATCTCCCAATGCTTATATGATACCATGTCCGGGAACGTTTTGGGACAAATTCTTGCCTCTTTCGCATTTTTTGTTTTTTCTTTTCCATCCATTATGTATTATAATAAAGTATCACATCCTTTCCATCGGAACCGGAACCGTTTTTGTGAAAATTCCAATCCTGGCCGTAAAGGAGCGGATGCCCGTGTTTCAAGTCGTGGAATACAAAGGCACGAAGGAAGCAAATTACCTTCTTTTAATCAAACAGCTGAAGGCCCTCGTCGAAGACGAGGAAAACCGGATCGCGAACTTGAGCAACGCCAGCGCCCTTTTGAATCAGTTTTTGACGGATATCAACTGGGTGGGCTTTTACTTGCTGGAGAAGGATGAACTGGTCCTCGGCCCGTTCCAGGGTCTCCCCGCGTGCGTGCGCATCCCCGTGGGCAAAGGGGTGTGCGGGACGGCCGCCCGGGAAAGGAAAGCGATCCGGGTCCCGGATGTGGAACAGTTCCCCGGCCATATCGCCTGCGACGCAAGAAGCCGTTCGGAAATCGTCTTGCCGCTGATCGCCGACGGAGAGCTGATCGGCGTGCTGGATATCGACAGCCCGTTGAAGGACCGCTTCGACGAAACGGATGAAAAATATTTGCAAATGTTCGCCGACGTCCTCGCCCAATATGTGAAATAAGCCGTTAAAGCGGCGGCGAAAGCCGGTGCACGGCAGCCGGCCCGAAAAAGCGGGCCATTCCGTATTTCATTTTGAACCAAAATCACAGGGACGGGCTCTGGCATCGGCGGATCCGTCTGTTGGGCGATCCATGAAAAAAAGCCTATGAAGCTTGCGGCCTTTTTCCGGCATTCGCCGGGGAAAGGCCGTTCGTTTTTTTGGAAGCCGGCGGGGATTGCAAAGGATCGCACCCCTGGCGTGCCCGATATTATCCTTCCCCGTCGGCCTCGGACAAACTTTACCGGCCGGATGGAGAGAAAAGCGGCTTCCCATGCGGCCGATTTTTTCGCCAGAAAAAATCCCCTCCCTGGCAGACCGATCGCTTTTTGGCCGGCCCGCCCGGAGGGGGGTGCTGCCCGTTTTTCGCGCAATCGAACAGGATGGAAAGGTGACATTTTGGTTTGATGTCCGCAAGGGAAGCCCGCCGTTTGCCGCATTTTTAGCCGGAATAGGCGATGACGCAGTTTTTCCCTTTCCGTTTCGCGTCGTACAACGCTTCGTCCGCCCGGCGGAACAATTTTAAAGGATCGTCTTTCATCTTCCTGTTCCAATAGGCCACCCCGCAAGATATGGTCACTTTCGGATCCGTATGGGTTTCCGCCAATTTTGCGATCCGCTCCGCCAGCAGCACGCCGTCCCGCAAGGAGCGGCCGGGCATGTAGATGGCCAGTTCTTCCCCTCCCCACCGGGCGCTGATTTCCCGATCCGTCAAATTGTCTTTTATGATCCCCGCCAGCTGGATCAGCACCCGATCGCCGACATGATGGCCGTAAGTGTCGTTCACGAACTTAAAATTGTCGATATCGATTAAGATGAACGTCCCTTCCAAGTCCTCGGCCATCGATTTTTCCAGCACCTGATCCAAATAATTCCGGTTGTACAATTTCGTGCTGTAATCGGTGATCACGAGCCACTCCAGCTCTTCCCGGAGCAGGGAATTGGCGATCGCCAAAGAAGAATGCTGGGTCAGCGTCTGAAAAAGCTTGAAGGTTTTAAACGAAAAAAAATAAGGCTCATGATGGAGGGCGACGGCAAATCCCCATATTTCATCTTCCTGTTCCATCGGCACGGCCATCAGCGAAAGAAACCGATGGCGCCTGTCCTTTTGATGTTCGGAAAAATCGCCGATAAACAAAGGTTCGCGGTTGGAAGAGAAATGATCCTGCAGAAACCGCAAATAAAAGGCGCTTTCCTCGCCGAAAAAAAACGGGGTGCTCCCCTGCAAAACATGGGGATTTTTTCCTTTGAGGAGCACAAAGGCCGCTTCTTCCGCCCGGAGCGAAGATTTCAGCTGGCTGATCATGTAATGGGTCCGGTCATCGAGGGACAGGCGGGAATTCAATTGATGGGATACCTTCGTCACCAGCTTCAGCTCCCGGACAAGCTGGTTCGACTGCTGGTACAGATGGGCGTTTTCCATCGCGTTCCCCGCCGTATTGGCCAAAATGGAAATGAATTCCACCATCGTTTTCGGGATCCGTTCCATCCGGACATTGCCGATTTGCAAAATCCCGTAAACCCCTTGTTTTCCTTTTAACGGAAAATAAAGGGTGTTCCCGTCTTTCCCTTCCTCCATGCATACCTGCCCCGTCACATACGCTTTCATCGACAAGGCTTCTAGATCGTTATAGTTCAACAATTGCACCGGCAAATGCCCGCAATCGTTGTCGTTGGACAACAACAGATGATAGGAAAAGGCGGGGTACAGTTCCTTCAAAAATTCCACCATTTCTTGCAAAACTTCCCCGATATCCATGGAGGAATGGATTTTCATCGTCACGCGGAGCAATTTCTCATTCCAAATTTCCTTGACGCAAACGGATTTAAAGGAAAAGAGCTTCACCAAAAATTGGGACACGGTCAAGGAAAACTGCTCCCACCATTCGGCGGAAGGACATTCCGCCAAGGAAATCCGGTCCAAAAGGATGCAACCGATCGGATCCCGGGTTCCGTTTCTTAAAAGAATGCCGGTTTTGTAAGGGGGAAACGCCCCTTCGCCGATCCGGACGAAGACGCCGCGGCCGTCTTCCCGCAGCCGGTGCTTCATTTCGTCCCAATCGTCGATGAAGGAGAATATTTCCGGGGGTTTCAGGAGGACGGCGATCTCTTCCGTCTCAAAGGCGGACAGCCGGAGCAAAAAGCGGATCCGCTCCGCTCCGAGATGTTTGCAAAGCGTTTCGGTCAGTATATTCATATCGTCATGAAGGACGCTCTCCGGTCTGCATTCATACATGATCCCGAGAAGCTCGCTTTTCAATCCGTAAAGCAACTGCTCTTCCTGGGCATTCATTCCAATCTCACCTGTCTGCGTTATGATCGAAATAATCAAAAAATTACGCAAAGTTTTCCCCGTTTCCGGAGGAACTCTGCGATTATTTTAGCAAGGATTAACATTTTTGGACGAATTTCCATATTTTTCATCCGTATGTATTCATTATAGCATAAAAACGCATTTGTTGATTCAATTTTTAAATGTTTTTTTAACTTTTGCCCGCCGCAAAAATTAAAAATTCGTCCCAAGGCGGCTTCCGGTCCCAAATTTGGGCCGGCGGAAAAACTCCCCCCATCGGCCTCCCCGAAAAAAACCGGCAGGCGGCCGGACATCCGGTCCGTTCCCTTTCCGAATCATGCCCTTCCGGTTTTCACGTTCCGCCGCCCGAACCATCCGACATAGAAATCTTGTTCAACATAGCCGCAAAAACCCCGTCCGCCTTGAAGCGGGACCTTCCCTAAATATTAAAGACTTAGTGCAGCATGCCAACATTCGGTTTTTCGGCCCGGAATGCCCAACATTCCTTTTTTCCATCAGGCGCGAATGGTTCGACATCCAAGGAAAAATGTTCAACATTATTACTTAAATGTTCAATCAACGATTTCGTTTGTCCAATATCTTGGAGAAAACGTTCAACATTAGTTTTGGATTTCACGACGGACGGTCCATCATCTCATCCGGACTGTTCGACATTTGAAAATAATCGTCCAACAACAGTTGGGATTGTCCGGCATTTTCAGCGATCGGTTCATCATTTTAAAATTTATGTTCAATATGGAAAAAAATTTGTCCGACATGAAAGAAAAATAACCGTCATCCCGGAAAAAACGTCCATCACCGCGGGAAAAATGTCCATCATCGCTCCCGGGGTCCGACATTCGAACGGCACCTGAACCGGATGCGGCCCAATGCACCGTGAAAATCTTGCCATAAACGTTTCCCATTCTTTTGTTGACTTCATTGTTGCAATTCCATATAATAGACTTTGTGTAAAATATGGCAGCCTATGTGTACATGTTTATCCGCCCATTTTGTTGCTCCTTGCCGGAGTTGTACCGCGTAACCCTCAGCTGCTGGGGCGAAGGTACATGAAAACAAAATGGCGATAAACGATGTACGCAACTGTTTTATTTTACCGACTAACTTTTATAAGGAGGAACTTCAATGTCCCGTTATACAGGACCGACTTGGAAGATTTCCCGCCGGCTCGGGATTTCGTTAAGCGGAACGGGTAAAGAACTGGAAAGACGTCCGTATCCTCCGGGACAACACGGACCCAATCAACGGAAAAAGCTTTCCGAATACGGCCTCCAATTGCAGGAAAAACAAAAACTCCGCCACATGTACGGGATAAACGAACGCCAATTCCGCAACACTTTTGAAAAAGCCGGGAAAATGAAAGGGGTCCACGGCGAAAACTTCCTGATCTTGTTGGAATCCCGCCTGGACAACCTGGTGTACCGGCTGGGCCTCGCCCGCACCCGCCGGCAAGCCCGGCAATTGGTGACCCACGGCCATATCCTGGTTGACGGAAGACGCGTCAACATCCCCTCTTATCTCGTGAAACCCGGTCAAACGATCGGCGTCCGCGAAAAATCGAGAAACCTGCAAATCATTAAAGAGGCCATTGAATTAACCAATTTCATTCCGGAATATTTAACCTTCGATCCGGAAAAAATGGAAGGCACCTATACCCGTTACCCGGAACGTTCGGAACTTCCGGCGGAAATCAACGAATCCCTGATCGTCGAGTTCTACTCCCGCTGATCGGCTTCCGCGCGGGAAAGGCTGCTTAAAAGCCCCGGATCCCTTGGAAACAAGGGAATCCGGGGCTTTTTCATCCGGGCGAGAAGGCCGCGACATCTCTTCCATGTCCACGGGCCGATTTGCCGGAGCTCGCCTTTCCCGGGATCATGCCCATTTATGAACGAGACGAGGTTCGAACCGCTCCATCCGGCGAAAAAGGGTTTCCGCATCGCCGGCGGTAATCAATAACTCCAAATTTTCAGGCTTGGCGAATCCCTTTTCCACCGTGTGTTCCAGCATCCGAATCAAAGGATCGAAGAAACCGTTGACGTTGAACAGGCCGATCGGCTTTTTGTGCATGCCGATCTGCAGCCAGGAGAGGGCTTCAAAAATTTCTTCATAGGTCCCGTAGCCTCCCGGCAAGGCGATATAGCCGTCGGCCAATTCGTGCATTTTGGCTTTGCGGTCATGCATGGTATCCGTAATGAAGAGTTCACTGACGCCCTCGTGGGCCAACTCTTTCTTCCGCAAAAATTCGGGTATGATCCCGATCACCCGGCCCTGATTGCGCAAAACCGCATCGGCGATCTCCCCCATCAGGCCCGCCTTGCCGCCGCCGTAAACCAAGGATATCCCCCGGTCGGCAAGGAATTTTCCGAGATCCCTGGCCGCCCTCCTGTACTCCGGGTCGTTCCCGAAATTCGAACCGCAAAATATGCAAATGGATTGGATGTTATTCATCTCCCGAACCCCCTTGCGCGATCCGCCCGAAAAGCCGGGAACCGGCGGTCTCCGGACACTTTCCCCGTTTTGCCGGCAAAATGCCGATGCCCATCGGGCATCCGGTCCGGCATCCCCCTTCCGCCGGAAAACCTCCGTTTACGGCTTTTCCACGGCGCTCTTTTTTGCCGTCTCCACAATTATAGCTTTCGCCGGGAATGCATGTAAAGGCCGGCGCGCCACCGCGCCTGAACCGAAGGGCCGATCGGCCCTGCCTGAAAAGGAGGCAGAACCGTCTGCAACCGATGCACAAGTTCCCCCATCGGATATTGATACCGCCGACGGGAAAATAAAAAAATCCGCCTTCGCTTTCTTCCCGCCCTTTCCGGCAATTGGTTCGGCGGCATGGAGGCGGAATGAATATAGATTTTATCGGGTCTCGAATTTTCCTTGACAAAAGCACGGGAATTTTTCTAAGATATTCTCATAATTGAATATTTGCAAAAGTTCATCTTATCCAGAGAGGCGGAGGGACTGGCCCGGTGAAGCCTCAGCAACCAGCCGGATTCCGGCCAGGTGCTAATTCCAGCAGAACTTCTGTTCTGGAAGATAAGATGAAGGGAGGCAATGTTTTCTTTGCTAAACTTCTTCTTATCGGAAGAAGTTTTTTTCATTTCTTTCGCATCAATGGGGGATCCGCCGGGAAAATAACCGGCATGTTCCGGCCGGGAAAAGCGGTTTGGGAACCTCGCCGGAACCGTACGAACCGCAAGACCAGGCTGCATGTCTGTCCGCAGGAAGTCCTCCGGGGAAAAGGCGTGCAAAAACAAATGACAATCAAAAGGAGGATGCAGGATGAAGAAAACAGCGTTCTTATTGACGATCCTACTTTTATTCGCATCCGTCCTGTCCGCCTGCGGCGGCAATAAGACGGACGGGGAAAAAGCCGCAAACGGCGGCACCGGAAAACCGGAAAAAGGGGGAACATTGATCTTCGGCCGGGGAGCGGACGCCGTCTCCCTCGATCCGATCAACGTCACGGACGGAGAATCCATCCGTGTTACATACAACATCTTCGAAACCCTCTTTGAATACGACGCCGATTTAAACATCAAGCCGAGACTGGCCACTTCTTACGAAACGTCGGAAGACGGGTTGACATGGACCATCCATCTGCGCAAAGGGGTCAAATTCCATGACGGCACGGATTTCAACGCCGATGCGGTCGTCTTCAACTTCGAGCGCTGGATGGATCCGAACAACCCTTACCATGACGGGGACTTTACCTACTACACCTTCCTTTACGGGGGATTCAAAGGGGACGAAAACCATAAAATCGTCCATGTGAAGGCCCTTGACGATTACACCGTCGAGATCCGATTGAAAGAAAAGATCGCCCCGTTCCTCAGTTACCTGGCCATTCCCATGTTCGGGATATCGAGCCCCGAGGCGATCAAAAAATATGACGACAAATACGGCGAACATCCGGTGGGAACCGGCCCGTTCAAATTCGAGAGCTGGGACCGCAACGACAAGATCGTTTTAACCAAAAACGAAAACTATTATGAAGAAGGGAAGCCCTATCTCGACCAGCTGATCTTCCGGGTGATCCCCGACAATTCCGCCCGTTTGAGCGCCCTCAAATCCGGGGATATCGACATCATGGACGGGCTCAATCCCGACGATAAGAACGCCGTCGAGTCCGACCAAAACCTGGATTTTGTCAAACGGCCGAGCTTTAACATTTCCTATTTGGCCTTCAACACGGAAAAAGCGCCCTTTTATGATGTGAAGGTCCGCCAGGCCATCAACATGGCCATCAATAAGCAGGGAATCATCGACGCCTTCTTTAACGGATTGGCCGAACCGGCGAAAAATCCCCTTCCTCCCGTCCTTTGGGGATACAATGACGGGATCCCGGGTTATTCATACGATCCGGAAAAGGCGAAACAATTGCTGGCGGAAGCGGGATACCCGGACGGCTTCAAGACCGAACTGTGGGCGATGAGCAATCCGCGGCCTTACTTGCCGCAGCCGTTAAAAGTGGCGGAGGCGATCCAGGCCGATTTGAAGAAGGTCGGCATTGAAGCCGAAATCAAAACTTTCGAATGGGCCACCTACCTGGACAAAGTGAAGAACGGCGAACACCCGATGGCCCTCTTCGGATGGACGGGCGTTTTGGCCGATCCCGACAACTTCCTCTATCCGAATTTGAGCAAAACGAACACAAAGAAACCGGCCAACAACATTGCCTTCTACAAAAGCGACGAGTTAACCGGTCTGCTCGAAAAAGCGAGGGTCACCATCGATCAAAAGGAACGGATCGAGCTTTATCAAAAGGCCCAGGAAATCGTCTTCCGGGATGCGCCTTGGGTCTTGCTCGCCCATACGGCCCCGCCCCTGGCGAAGGCCAAATATGTGAAAGGGTTTGTCGCCCATCCGATGAACGATTCGTTCACCGAAGTCTATCTCGAGAAATAACGGCCGGCACCGGCCTTAAGGTGTCCCCGTTTCGGGAAAACGCCCGGATCGAAAAGCGGCAGGCGGGCGCCGGCTCTCCAAATCGGTACCGATCGTCTCCACCGGACGGCCCTTTCCGGCCGTTTCCCCAAGGGGATGAAGTCCCTTTATCCGGCGGCTTTCCGCCATCCTTCTGCTTTTTCCGGCTCCCTGGCGGAATCCGCAAAGGGGCATTCAAACATGTCCTTCCCCGCATCCGGGGAAGGCGCGCCCGCCCGGGCGGGCCGACAGCAAACCTTGGCTTGCCGCAATACCGCACCGCCGGCAGTCAACAAACTTTGGAAAAACACCTCCAGCGGGAGGTGTTTTTCCATTTTTCGATGATTCGAACCGGTTTGTCAGGGTTCCTTGGAAACCGGCGGCGGGCAAAGGGCGGGCGATCCCCTTCCCTTTCGGGCAACGGCGGCCGGATTTCCGGCGAATCAGGCGGCATGGCCGCCTCAATTGCTCTTTCGCATCCAACAGAAACCGGAAAATCACTTGCGAATGCCCGTTTCTTCCGCCAGCTCGGCGTACCAGTCCAGCTCCCTTTCCGCCGACCGTTTAAACTCGGCTGAGGGCAAATAGGACGGCTGGAGATAGATCTTTTCCAGCTGCCTGATAAAGCCTTTGTCCTTCTCCATTTTGGCGACGGCCGCCTCCCACTTTTTGACGATCGCCTCGGGCGTTCCCGCCGGCAAGGATATCCCGGTCCACCATTTGACCGTCAAGCCGTGAAAGCCGAGTTCCTCCGTCGTCGGCACGTCGGGGTATAAGGGGCTCCGTTTGCCGTCCTGGACGGCCAGCACCTTCAGCTTTCCCGCTTGCACGAGGGAATAGACTTCCCCGGCATTATGCACGGCCAAAAGCACATGACCCCCGGCCACTTTCGCGGCGGAATCGCTGGCCCCTTCGCTCGATACCATCCTCGTTTTTTTATAGTCGATCCCCGCCGCGCTCAGCCATTCCGCCACCCCGAAGCTGGAAAATCCGGCCGGGCCGACGCTTGCCCAGGACAAGTTTTCCGGATTTTCCTTTACCCATTCGGTCAGTTCCCGCAAATCCTTCCACGGCGCATCGGCGCGGACGGCGTAAACGAGGGGGGACTCGGCGACGCGGGCGGCGAGCATATGGTCCTTCAGCCGGAGAACGGGGCGGTTCGTTCCCGCCTCATACATCGTCGTCGACGAATTGTTGTTCATCAGCGCCGTATATCCGTCCGGTTTGGCTTCCGAAAGCGCGTACCGGGCACCGACGATCCCGCCGCCCCCGGTCTTATTGACGACGATCACCGGCTTTCCCCACTCCTTGCTTAAATATTCGGCGACCGCCCTGGCCGCCAGATCCACTCCTCCGCCTGCGGCGAATGGCACGACGAGTTCGATTTGCCGTTCGGGATATCGTCCGCCCTTTTTTTCCGGTTCGGAAGTGATCGTAGCGCTTGACGCACAGGCGGCTAAACCCGCCATGAGGAATAAAGCCAATAGGCATGTGATAAATTTTTTCATGAACCCTTTCCCTCCCATGTTTCGATCGTCCGAATTGGCTGCCGTTCCTTTAATCCCGCTCCCTTCCCGGCGTCCTTCCCTTTCCGGGTTCTTTTCATCAACACCGAGGAAAGGATAAACAAAACCGTCGCCAAGACGAGCAGGGCAAAGGAAACCGGCCTTTGCACGAAAATCAACCAACTTCCCGAAGAGATTTCCAACGATTGGATAAAGGCCATCTCCATTTTCGGTCCCAAAACGAAGCAAAGAATAAATGGAATAACCGGCCATTGAAACTTATGGAACAAATAACCGAGGAGCCCGAAGGCGACGGCCGCCAAACAGTCGAAAAGGCTGTTCCGCACCGAATAGGCGCCCAGGAGGCTGATCATTAAAATGGCCGGAGCCAAAAGGCCGAAGGGCACCTCGGTCAGTTTTGCCCACAATCCGACCATCGGAAGATTGAGAACCAACAGGATGATATTGCCGATGAACATGCTGGCGATCACGGTCCATACAAAGGCGCTGTTTTGCTCGAACAAAACCGGGCCCGGCGTCAGCCCGTAGATCATGAACGCCGCCAATAAAACCGCCAGCGGGGGAGACGAGGGAATGCCCAGGGAGAAAAGGGGGATAAAGCCTCCGGAACTGGTCGCGTTATTTGCCGATTCCGGTCCCGCCACCCCTTCGATGGCGCCTTTCCCGAACCGATCCGGATGTTTGGAAAGCCTTTTTTCCAAGTCGTAGGAAAGAAAGGAGGTGACCGTCGCCGAAAATCCGGGCAATATGCCGAGGAAAAAGCCGAGGAGGCTCCCTCTGACAATCGGCATTCCGCTCCGCTTCAAGTCTTCTTTGCCCGGAAAAGTCCTTTTGATGTGCTCTTGTTGGATCCGGACCCTTCTTTCCTCAAGCCCCTTCAGCACTTCCGTTATGGCGAAAAAACCGATGATGATGCTGATCAGCTCAATGCCGCCGGCCAAAACCGGAATCCCCCAGGAAAATCGCGGGACCCCCGATGACAAACCGATGCCGGCAAAAGAGGCGAGAAACCCGGCGGCGCCCATGATGACCGATTTCAAAAAGGACCGTCCGGAAATATTGAAAAGAATAAGAAGCGCCATCAACAGCAGGACAAAATATTCCGGAGGGCCGAATTTCAATGCCTGGTCGGCCAGAACCGGAGCTAATAAGACGAGCCCGATCAAGCCGAAAATCCCCGCGGCAAAAGAGCCGATCGCGGCGATGCCTAGAGCGGCTCCCCCCCTTCCCTGCCGCGCCAACGGGTAGCCGTCCAAGGCGGTCGGAACGGAGGAGGATTCGCCGGGAATATTCATCAAAATAGCCGTCGTCGATCCCCCGTACATGGCGCCGTAATAGATCCCCGCCATCATGATGATTCCCTGGACGGGATCCAGCACCATCGTGACCGGCAGCAAAATCGCGATGGCCGAAGTCGGTCCGAGCCCCGGAAGGACCCCGACGATCGTCCCGACGACCGAACCCGCGGCGACAATCAGCAGGTTGAAAGGGGTCAGCACCTCTCGAAAACCGTTCAGCAGAAACAGCAACGTCTCCATGTCGCTCCTCCATCCTTAAAATAGAAATCCGTTCGGCAGCGGGGTTTTCAAAAATTCCGAAAACAGAAGATACAAGGCGCAGGTAAACAGACCGGAAAACAGGGCGGAATCCGCCCACCGGTAATTTCCGATGATCCTTAGCAAAAAAAGAAACGCGAGGAAGGTGCTGAAAACATATCCCGCATATCCGATCAGCAGGCAATACGAAATCAGGACGCCGGCGGTGGCGGTCATCTTTCTCCCGATTTTCCCCCCGGGCAGCACAAATCGTCGGGAAGATTCCTCTCTTTTCAGGAGCAGAAATAACCCCGCCGCCACCAAGATTGCCCCGATCAGCCCCGGAAAGATATGGTCACCGGCCCAAAAATCGGTGCGGTACGGATAAAGCCTTGCGGCTTCAACGACAGACACGATGCCGAGAAACAGGGAGATAAACGCCCCCGTTTTGCGGGGAATCCCAGCGATCTTTCTCATCGACTCCCGCCTTTCCTAAACAGTGTTCCTTACTTGCTTCGCAACGATCGTCAGCTCATTTTGGCCGATTTCCTAAACGAAGATGCGTGTTCCTTACCCCGGCCCATGCGTTTTTCCGCGGCCGCGGGAAAATTCCGCATTTGCCTATATATTTCTATTCACTTTCCGCCCATTGGGCACTTGTCCGCCGAAAAAATGCGGAAGACTCGGCTGCGGATTTTGGAAAAAGAAGAAATGGAAGGACGGGGAAGAGAACAACGGAAAAAGGACGGCAAAGAGAGAGCCCCTTATCGCCAACGGAGAGGAAAATTGAAGGGAACAGGCGGCAGCTGCGTCCCGGGGATGCCCCTTTCAGAAACAAAAAAAAGCCCCCGAGGGCTTTTTCCGTCTCCCTGGGGCTGTGCCTTCCGGATTCCGCCGCGTACGCCGCAAAACGGCGATTCCCGTCAACCTTGTCCCGCTTCCGGGCCGGTCTTTTTTTCCATACTTTTTGCCGCATTTTTTGCCGCAAAAAATTCGCCGAAAAAAGCGGCGCCCAAAATAAAAATTCCCCCGACGACCTGGCCCCATGTCAACATTTCCTTTAAAACGAGGGCGGACATCGCTACCGCCGAGACCGGATCGAAATAGCTCAAAACCGCAACCGTCTGGGTCGGCAATTTTTTGATCGCGGAAAAATAAAGGAAATAAGCGAGCCCGGTGTGGACGATCCCGACGACCAGCAAGAAAAACACCGACCGGCCGTCCAGTCGGGACAGATGAATTTCTTCGGCCGCGGCGACATAGGGAAAGAGCACGAGGGCGGCGAAAAACAGCTGGATCAGGGCCGTTTCGTATCCGGGAAAATCCTTTATGCATTTGTTCAGCAAAACGACTCCCGCGAAAAATAAGGCGGCAAGCAGGCCGAACCCGATGCCGGCAAGGCGGCTGTAACCGCCGGCTCCGGATTCTTCCCCCTGCCCGAGGATGAAAAACAAGCCGGCCATCGCAACCGCAATGCAAGCAGCGCTTTTCGCCGTCCATTTTTCCTTCAGAACGAACGGGGACAACGCCATCACCAACACCGGGGCGAAATAATAGGCGAGGGTGGCGGCGGAGACGGTCGTATACCGATAGGCTTCAAAAAGAAAAATCCAATTGAGCCCGAGGGCGCTTCCGGACAAAAGGAGCAAAATCCAATTCCTCTTCGTCGTTTTGAAACGCAGCCTATTTTTCATGACGAGGGCCGCAAGAAACAAAAACAAACTCCCGGAAGCCCCTCTGAATAAAGCGACGGCGTCCGACGGCAGGGCGATATGCTTGACAAACAGGCCGATGCTGCCAAAGATGAGCATCACGAGGGAAAACAACAGCTTATCCTTCATGCCGTTCCTCCGAATGATAATTGAGATTTTCCTGCTTCGACCATATCCATTGTAAATAAGAAATATTCCGAGCCTATTCTTTATTTGATTAATGGTCCAGGCATGTCATTTTCAAAATTTTTCCACCGTTTGATAACCGTTGGAACAAACGCAATGAAAGTTATGCAACGGGACAGCCATTCCATTCCGACAATTGAGTTATCCAATCCGAAAGGAGAGGTATCGCAAGCATTCTGCCATCTCATCCGATTGATTCGCTTAAAGGATGCTAAAACGATGGGAAGCCGGATTTCAAAAGCCATTGTCGATATGAAGAGAAAAGCAAATAAAAAAGATAATCCGTTAGCTTCTAATAGCGAGCTTGAAGAAAGGGAAAATGATATATCGATAAATGTCGTATCCGATCGGGATTTGAAAACAAGCGGCAACGACTTTGACGATTTTATCAGTCTGCAGACGCGCTCGTTGGACATTTGATGCGATCCAATTGTCATATTTTCTATCAATATAATATATCGTCCATTCTGCAGATACGGCCCAAATAAAAAAGATGAGGACTTATATGGAAGCAAAGACGAACAAATCCGAGACTTCATTGATCAATCGGTAAAAATAAGGCGATTTCCATCATCGAAGAAAAGCTGAATTCCAGCGTTCATGAAGTGAGCAATACTTATTTTTGCCAGGGCTAGACATGTACATGATGCAGCAAGCAAACCAAATCCGCGTCCGAAACGGCAATGGAATGGGGCGGCCCCTTCCCGCCCTAGGGAAAACGCCGCCCGCCCAAGGTTTTTCATTCCACTTCCCTCAGCATATTTTCAATGCGGATCAGCCGCTCATTCATCTCATGCAAAAGTTCCGCCTGCCGCCGCTGGAAGGCGTCCCTTTCCTTTTCGAATTTCAATCTTTCTTCGGCCCGCCTCTCCGAACGTTTGACGGTCCGGTATATAAAAATAGCCGCGACGATCAACAAGGGAATCGGAACCACAAAGAATACGAAGGCAATAAGCTGATAGAGGGAATCCATCAGGGAAAAAACCATCCTATCCACCTCCTGTTTCTTCAATTGCTCTCCGTTGGGGTGATCTTTGAATTGGCCACGGTGCGGCGAAGCTTTCAGCTGCCGGGGAAAGGAAAGCGGTCACCCCGAGACCGGCCGCATGCGGAATCCTCCCCCGCCCGCCCGGCAAAGAAACAGGGGTTTATGGCCGGCCCCGCCTGCGCCGTTCACACGCTACGAACTTGCTGCTTTGCAGCGCCGTTAAGCAAGAAATACATGTCCGAAAAATAACGCCGCTCCGGAGTCGGCGGATGCTTTTGGAAACCGAAGAGCGAAGGAGAACCGCCGCGGGCCGCGGGGGATGCGTTCTCCTTGTTTTGACTAAAGGCGCGCTGAATCATTCCCCTCCTTCTTTTTTAAAGTCACCGTTTTGGCCGCGCCTGCGATCGCTTTTTCGTCGATCAGAAGCCGGAAAGGAACGAGTTCATAATATTTCATCGCCTTTCCGTCTTCGGAGACTTCATGATGCCCTTTGACAAGTCCGGCCGATTCCAGTTTTTGCAAGTGCAAATACAACAGCGGCCGGCTGATTCCCAAGTTCCTTGCCAGCTGACTGACGAATTGTCTTTCTTCGGCAAGCGCTTCAATGATCTTCATCCGGTAAGGGTTTGATAAGGCGTCCAAAACTCTCAGCAACCGATCTCCGTTTTGAATTTGTTCCATATGTAATAAATATATTACATGTGTAAGAAATTGTAAAGCCGTGAATAAAAAAATCCTTTCACGCTTTGGCTCAGCCCAAGAAAGAACCGACGCTCCCAACCCATTCCCCAGTCAATGAAAAAAAGGGGGCCGAACAGCCCCCTCATCTTCGTTTCTGTGCAATGCCCCGCTTGCCGATGAATTTTTAAGAAACATCCCCTTCATCCTTCCGCCCGTCCGCTCCGGACGGCCCCCTGCCGGCGAAAAGGGCGGCCGCAGGACTTCCCTTCCGTCCCCGCAAAGATGCCGCTTGCTCCGAAAGGATCGGCTTTCCGGCTTACCAGCCGAACACGTGGAAGAAAGAGGAAACCAAGATGTCGGCGAACAAAAATTGCAGGAAAAGATTGACGACGTAAACCGCCAGCGTGCCGTATACCGGATCGAACCGGCGGCCGCCTTCGTCCTTGTAACTGTAGAAAACGCTGGCGAAGCTGAGGGCCAAGGTCAAAAAAAGAAACAGGCTTAAAACCGCCAACAAAACGCCGCCCACATTCCACAGCGTCAAAAGCACGACGAGCAGGACGATGACCGTCGGCAGCACCAAAAAGGCGCCGTATCTGGCGGCCACCTCCTTCATGGACGTCTTGACGTCCATCATTCTTAAGACGCCGTAAACCGAGGCGATGATGACGGCGAAATAAAGCAAGAAAATGATGAACGGCTTCAGAAAATGATTGCCGAAGGAAGCGCCCGCAAAACCCAGGCCGGAGAATTCGCCGAACAAGGCATCCACGCTTCTGTTGTAAAATCGGGCCGCTTTATCGACGGTCACGTACAAAAACAGGCTCATGAAAAAGGAAAACAATACGACGGTGATGATGCCGTGGACCATGGACTCCTCGTTTCGGGTGCTTCCGTAACGAAACGGCCGTTTCAGTGCCGCCAAGGCATGTTTGAAATACTGCCGGAAGACGGTCTTTGTCCCTTCCCCATACCCGTTGTCCGCCCGTGAAGGATGCGGGGTGCGGGAAGATGCCGGAAAATCCGGGGCGGATTGGCCTTCCGGCCCGTCTTGTTCGGAAGATCTTTCCTCCCGGGCCAAATTCGCCCCGCATTTTGCGCAAAATTTTCCCTGTTCGTTTTCGCTTCCGCAATTTGGGCAAATCACTTCGTTCACTCCCTCGTACGGTTTATTTTTACGGTTCAATTTTCGTTCATCCGTCCCAGGAAACCGGGCGGTGCCAAGGGGCCGGCCGTCGATGCATGCAAGCCCGATCCAATTCCGGCCGGATTCAAATCCGGATGTCTCGGCAGGTTTGCCGCCTTTCCGATCGCCATCCGCGCGTGAATGCGAAATTGCAAGGGTTGAGCACAGAAAAAGGATTTTTCCCTCTCCCCGGCCGCCATCCCGGCTCCGAAAACCGCAAAAATTTTTTCGATTTCCGCTTTCCGGAGGGGCCCCGTTCAGGCGGGATCAGGCCTCACGGCTTCCGTTCGGCAGCGAAGTCCGCAAGGCATTGTTGCGTTCAAGGCGGGATCAGGCGCCGCGGCCCATGCGGTTTCCCCGCTTCCTGCGGGTCCGCAAATCCCCGATTTTGACAAAATTTTTCATGCCTTTTAAGCATAGCATAAGCATAGAAAATTGAATATAAGGAATCCGGAAGGCAGAAAAAGAGGCGGATGGAATATCCGCGGCTCCGCCTCTTCCAGCCCTCCGCCTTCCCTTTTGTCCCTTGTTTTTCATTGAGAAAATGTTATCATATTTTCCAGGAAACTTTAATGGAGTTATGAATAAGATGTTTTGTAGAGGTGTCAAACATGAGAAAAATCATCGGTCTCGTCTCACAAGTGAATATGTTCGTTCTTTTGGCCGCCGCTTTCTTTCTTTTGTATGATCTCGCCCTTTTCCAGCTGCAAATATTGAAGGACAGCACCATCGGCTTTTTTTATACGAGGGAGATCCTATCCTTGCTGCTGGCCGTTTTGACGATCAAATTTTTTTGTAAAGTGGAAAACCGGTATAAGCAGGAATGAGCGGCTATTCCGTTTCGCGCACCTTTTGCTTCTCGTATTTTTCCTCCCCCGATTCCGCCAAATAGGTTTGCAGCGCCTTTTGCAATTCATCCGGGATTTTGATCTCCAGATTTTCCGCGTTGGTTTTCAACCTTTCCGCCTGCTTTTCGATCAAATCGGGCTGTTCCGCTTCCTTTTCCTTTTCCCCTTTGCGGACGTTCAGCCATTCGAGTATCCTCCCGACGATGCCCGGCGTATCAAGTTCAAATCCGAACACTTTCGTTTTTCCGCCGATCAGGGCGACGACGACCAACGAAGTAATAATGATGTTGGGGATCTGGCCGATCAGCTCGATCGTGCCGAAGGACTGGACGCTCACCTTCATGTCCAGATCCGCATCGTCCCCGTCCGCGGCCGCATCGGCGATGGACAGAAGATCGTTCATAAAAGGGATGAAATGGCGGGCCTTGATCGGTTCCCGCCTTTGGACATGCAAAATGAAGTGGCATCGTCCCCCTTTAATATAAAAATCATGCAAGGATTTATCGATAAAATCCGCGTATTGGCCCGCGTCGGAAATGGGAAATTTCGTATAAAACAGCCGGAACAGGTGGGGATCCAGCTCCTCCATTCCCACCGATTTCACCCATTGGACTTCCCTTTTCTTCATCACCGGCCATTGGGGCCCCGGATTTTCCCCGGTCTTCCATCCTCCCTTATCGGTCGGAAAGGTCTCTTCCTTCCCGTCCCGGACGATGCCGAAATGGACCTTCGTCCATTCATCGGCGGGCACGATGATCAAATCCCCTTGATTGATCTCGCAGCAAAAAATTTTTAACAGTTGCCGGTACTCTTCCCTTTCCCCGGAGATCCTCTCGGAAACCCCCTGGGAATCGGCCATGCCCGTGGCCATCTGGCCGGTATTCAAGAGGACCGGCAAACGGATGCCGATATAGTTTTTTTCGATGGTCAAATCTCCCTTTTTTAAACCTCTTGTTTGGATAAACCAATATTTTTGTTCCTCGGGAATAACAGGGATCAGTTTCAAAAACTTTTCCAACGTTCTCCCTCCCCTTCCACAAAAATAGATTCCGAACCCAGGCCCCGAACCGCCGAATGGCGGACAGCCGGCAGCAACAGTCGGCAATATGTGATTCGTTTAACTACTTTATTTTTATGCAACAGGAAAGAAAAAAAGGACAATCCGGCGTATAAAAATCTCGGAAATCCCCGCTTTTAAAAAAAGAATATGTTGACGGCCCTTCTTTTTCCGGAATTTTTATGCACAACACCGCTTACGATTATTTTATAGAACAATAGGAAAATTGAATACTTGCAAAAGACCTAATATTGCTTTTGCAGAAAATTTTCCGTAAAAAGGAAAACTTCCCTGCCGGCCGATATGCCGCCGGATCGGCAAAGGGAAATATTTTTCCGTTAAAAATTTTTTCATAAAAAAGGGCGGGCCCTCGCCCGAAAATTTTCCCGTACGCGGCGGCCCGTTGCCGCCCGTTTTCCTCCCCATTCCGCGGCGCCGCGGAAACCATTGCTTCCGGCGAACGGCCGCTCTTGCCTTCGCGGCCCGGGAATTTCACCTATAGATTGCACCCATCCCGGACACACAAAAAAGGACGGGGTTCCCGTCCTCTACAGCAAAGCGTGCAAAAAATATCCAAAAAGAATTGGATTTAAAAAATCAACCTATATATTTACCAGTCATTTCATTAGCCACATCAAAGATGACGTATAATTAAGTTCGCAAAAAGTGAAAAGAGGAAAAGCCATCGGTAACTCCGAATATGGTAAGTGCCCAAAAAACCTAAAAGGAGTTGAAACCGATGGCTTACCAGAATTCTACCTTATCTCTCGAACAAATGCTACTGAAATTTATGTCGGAACAGGATCCCATGCTCGCTATGCTTCAGTGGCTCTGTGAGCAAATGATGGAAACCGAAGTGACAGCTAAAATTCAGGCACAGAAATCGGAACGGACGGATACACGGACCGGCTATCGTGTACGTCGCTTCGACACTCGGATGGGTACCATGTATCTCTTTGTTCCCAAACTGCGCAAAGGCGGTTATGTGCCCTTTTTTGTCACGGCAAAATCCCGTGCGGAAGCAGCCCTGATCCAGGTCATCCAGGAAGCCTATATCCAGGGCGTATCCACTCGAAAAATCAGGAAACTGGCCAGCCGTCTGGGGATTGAGTCCATCTCCCGTAGCCAGGTCTCCCAGATCACCCGTGAACTGAACGAACAGGTGGAAGCCTTTCGCAATCGGCCGTTAAAGAAAACCTATCCAGTCCTGTGGGTGGATGCCCTCTACGAGAAAATCCGAGACAACCATCGCATTGTGAATATGGCCATCCAAGTGGTGATCGGCATCGATGAACAAGGCAGGCGGGATATCTTGGCCATCCAGCCCATGCCGGAAGAGTCTGAAACCACCTACAAGGCGTTATTTGATCATCTCAAGTCCAGAGGCGCCCGGGATGTAAGGCTGGTGGTATCGGATGCTCATAAAGGACTGGCGAAAGCCATCAGTGAGTCGTTTGCCGGTTGCTCCTGGCAGCGGTGCAAGGTCCACTTCATGCGTAACATCATGGCCCATATCCCCAGCCGGGATAAAGATTTCTTTGCTTCACGACTCAAGCAGATTTGGCTTCAACCGGACGATCAGACCGCCATGACCTGTGCTGAAGCACTCATGGACGAGTATGAAGGACAATATCCGGCTGCGATTCAGGTGCTGGAAGCCGGTTTGGAAGACTCTCTCCAGTTCTGCCATTTTCACCAGATCGATCACCGAAAAATCTCATCGACCAATATGCTGGAACGTTTAAACCGGGAAATTCGACGTCGAACCCATGTCGTTGGGGTGTTCCCCAACCAGGATGCGTACATCCTTTTGGTCACCAGTTACCTGATGGAATATCATGAAGACCGGTTCACCGGACGTTCATATATCAACCCCAACATTCTTCAGGAAATACAGGAACAAAGACGAGTGGCATAACCCTTATCGGAGTGCTGATGGTTTTTGCGAACTTTACTTGACACTAACTTTCGATCCACTAAGATATTTTTACTAATTCTTTGTGGATTATTAACTCCATCCCAAAAGTCTTTGACTAACTTTTTTGCATCTACATGGACTGGAAAAAAATCTTGTTCTTTTTGTTCGCCCCCGTCTTCTTCAACTATTGCATTATTCTTTAACTTTTAGCAATCGCATGCTGTTTAATGTTACGATTAATGTTGCTCCCATATCGGCAAATATCGCTAACCATAGCGTTAACCAACCAGGTACAATTAACAATAACGCCAGCACCTTAATACCCAAAGAGAAGGTAATGTTTTGCTTAATAATCGCTAAAGCCTTGCGGCTCAATTTAATCGTATATGGCAATTTACTTAAATCATCAGACATTAAAGCAATATCGGCTGTTTCAAGGGCTGTATCGGTTCCAGCACCACCCATTGCCACACCAACGGTTGAAGCTGCAAGAGCTGGTGCATCGTTCACACCATCTCCAACCATCGCAACACTTCGATACTTGTCGCGAAGCTCTTTGATGAAATTCAGTTTATCTTCTGGAAGTAAATCGGCTTTAATATCGGAAACCCCGACTTGTTTTCCGATGGCTTCGGCTGTTCTTTGGTTATCTCCCGTCAGCATCACCGTTTTTTCAATACCGACTTGATGCAGTTTTCGAATAACCTCTTTGGATGATTCTCTTATTTCGTCTGCCACGGC